>Ga0315336_1000085_pt1 | contig 473080 bp, 418 predicted proteins | sample ASW5metaG_FD_204512 | JGI IMG/M metagenome (GOLD analysis project Ga0315336, IMG submission 204512) | Ammonia-oxidizing marine archaeal communities from Monterey Bay, California, United States - ASW #5 | ecosystem: Environmental > Aquatic > Marine > Intertidal zone | place: USA: California...
TTCATCGTCGACGCCTCCGGCCACATCCGCATGAAGCACGTGGGCCCGATCAACCGCGATGACCTCGAGAACAAGCTGCTGCCGCTGATCAAGGACCTGGCGAAATGAGGGCGCTGGCGGCGCTGCTGAGCGATAAGGAACGGGTCCGCCTCAACCAACTGCTCGGCGACGATACCGACGGGGACAGTGACGGGGACAGTGACAGTGACAGTGACAGTGACAGTGACGGGGAGCGGTCATGACCGGCCTCTGGATCGCCGTCGGCGCCATGGTGGGCGTGGTGCTCGGCCTGATGCTGCGGCCGCTGCTGGCGGCGCGCGCGGAGGCGAACCCGGACCGCGCCGAGTTCGATATCGCCGTGTTCAAGGACCAGCTGGCCGAACTGGCGCGTGACCATGAGCGCGGCCAGTTGGGCGAGGTCGAGTACGCCGCTGCCCGCACCGAAATCGAACGCCGGCTGCTGGCCGCCGTCCACGACGACGAGGCCCCTGACGCGACGCCCGCCGCCACCGGCGGCCGGGCCACCGCCGCCGCCCTCGCCCTCGCCGTGCCGCTGGCGGCTCTCGCCCTTTACCTGCATCTGGGTGCGCCTACGCTGCCTGACCGTCCCTTTGCGGCGCGCACGGACGTGGGCGGCGATACCGTCTCCCACACGGACCCCAGTGCCGCCGGCACGCTTTCCGACATGGTTGCCAAGCTTTCCCGGCGCTTGGAAAAGCAGCCCGACGACCTGGACAGCTGGGTGCTGCTGGCCCGGACGCTGGTTGAGACACGGGCCTTCGACAAGGCTTCCCAGGCCTACGCGAATGCGGTCAGGCTCTCGGAACGTCACCCGGGATTGCTGGCCGAACATGCTGAGGCCCGCTTGATGGCCGCAGGCGGAAAGTTTACGCCGATCATCCACGCCGACTTCGTGGAAGCCTTCCAGGCAGACCCGGCGCTACCCAAGCCCTGGTATTATCTGGGCCTTGACCGCGCCATGGGCGGAAACTTCCGGGGTGCCGTCGAGATGTGGGTCGACCTGATCGCCATCTCCGATGTCCGAGCGCTGTACCTCTCGGCGGTGCGCGCGCAGATCACAAAGGCCGCCCGCGACGGGAACTTTGACGCTGCCGAGATCAAACCCACCGCCAAGGCCACGCAGATCGCTGCCGCCCTGAACAAGGCTGCGCCCGGTGTCGGCGCGCCGGCGCTGTCGGCGGAACAGCGCCAGGCCGTCGCCGGCATGTCCGACGCGGATCGCCAGGCCATGATCAGATCCATGGTGCAGCGCCTGGCCGACCGGCTGGAGGAGAACCCCGACGACCGGGACGGATGGCTGCGCTTGGCTCGTGCCTACGAGATCTTGGGGGAGTCCGAACAAGCCATGCAGGCCCAGGCCCGGGCGGAATCACTGAAATAATCGCGGGAGGGTCCGCAAAGTTCCGGTGTCTGGAAATTGTCTACAGAGACTTTCCGCCAATTTCGCGAAACTGAGACGGGTTCGCGTCGGACGGGGCGCCTATCCGCGATAGGCAAGCAGTCCGAGCGAACTCCCATCCAAAATCTCAAGAGATGCCTCTTCCGGTGCTCAAACCCGACACGATCGGTGCTTCCGCCATACGGCCAATTTCGACACCTTGCTGTAGACGCTCGACCAAGGACTAGCCGACTGATGTTGAGGTTTAAGCAGCCGCGGTATCGGCGGGCATCGAACCTCGCGAAACAGAAATCTGATCATCATTGAAAATATTGACGTCTGATGCCGGAGGCGGACGTTTGATGCAGAAAGGGGTGAAACCGAAAGTGACTGAGATGGGGTTGGTGATACCTTCTCATTGAAATCAAACAAACTATTCACGAGTTTCGTGACAGTCTTAACTATGAAAATGCACTTTTGCGACACGCTTAGCTGTGAAGTTTGACAGCGTTAGTCGTGAAAAACAGGTCCGATCGGGCCCGCTCGTGACAAATCTAACTAGAAGTCACATGACGGGCGGCATGCAGCCATGTCGCGCGGACGCTCGCCTGGCGGAGGTCCGAGCGTTATAGTTCCCGCTCGCGATCGGCGGGGCGGAACTTCATGGATCCCAAGAACCTCATCATCTTCATGTCGGACGAGCATACGCGCTCGGTCACCGGCTGCTATGGCCACGATTTCATCGACACACCGAACCTGGATCGGCTGGCGGCCGGCGGCACGCGGTTCGATGCCGCCTACACCACCTGTCCGGTCTGCGTGCCGGCGCGGGCCAGTTTCGCCACCGGGCGCTACATCCACGACATCGGCAGTTGGGACAACGCCATCCCCTTCGACGGCTCGGACGCCAACTGGCATGCGCTGCTGCGCCAGCGCGGCCATCAGACCGTCTCCATCGGCAAGCTGCACTTCCGTTCGGCCGACGACGACAACGGTTTCGCCGACGAGCAGATCGCCATGCACATCATCGACGGCAAGGGCGATCTGCTGGGCCTGATCCGCGACGCGGACACGCCGAAGCGCGGCGCCTCGTGGAAGATGGCCGGCATGGCCGGCGCCGGCGAGTCCATGTACACGCGCTACGACCGTGACATCACCGCGGCCGCCCAATCGTGGATCTACGAGCAGGCGCCCAAGCACACGGCGAAACCCTGGGTGCTGTTCGTTTCACTGGTCGCGCCCCACTTTCCGCTGACCGCGCCGTCGGAGCACTTCTACCGCTACTACAACCGGGACCTGGCGCCGCCCAAGCTCTACGACAAGCGCCACGAGCCCATCCACCCCTACGTGGACGACTACCGCCAAATCTTCACCTACGACGAACACTTCGAGACGCCGGACATGGTGAAGCGCGCGCAGGCCGGCTATCTCGGCCTGATCTCGTTCATGGATGCGCAGGTGGGCCTGGTGCTGGCGGCCTTGGCCGATGCCGGCCTCGCCGACGACACGCGCATCCTCTACACCACCGACCACGGCGACAACATGGGCACGCGGGGCGCCTGGGGCAAATCGCTGATGTACGAGGAGCCGGCGGCGGTTCCGCTGATCCTCTCAGGTCCCGACATCCCCGCCGGCCACGTGGTGACGACGCCGACGACGCTGGCCGACGTCTATCCGTTCATCATGAATTGCGTCGGTGTCGCCGACGACGACACCATGCCTGGCGACCTGCCGGGCCGCGATCTGATGGACCTGATCGACGGTGCGGAGCCGGAGCGTGTGGCGTTCTCCGAATACCACGGCATGGGGGCCAAATCGGCAGCCTTCATGATTCGTAAGGGCGAATACAAGTACGTCCACTACAATGACTACCGGCCGCAGTTGTTCGACCTGGCGGCGGATCCGGAAGAGGTCAACGACCTGGTGGACGATGCTGGATCCGCCGGCGTGATGAAGGAACTGGCGGCGGAACTGCACCGGATTTGCGATCCCGTGGCGGTGGACCAGGCGGCCCGTACCCGCCAGGCCGAGATGATTGCCGCCAACGGCGGCCGCGAGGCCATCATCGAGCGTGGCGACCTGGGATTTTCCGTGCCGCCCGGCGTGACGCCGATGTTCGATTAGGGAGGAGAGAGACTTATGACAGAGACCACGGGCGTGCCGTTCGCCATGGTGCCGCTGCCGGAAGCGCGCAGCCGGAAGCCGCGAACCACCGGCATCACCATGATGATGGACTGGGGCCTGGCGCCGGGCCGGGCCGAGGACAACATGGCGCTGCTCGCCCCCTACGTGGACCTGGTGAAGTTCGTCGTCGGCACGGCGCGGCTTTACCCCGAAGACCTGCTGATGGCCAAGCTGGAGATGTACAAGGGCTTCGACGTGACGCCGTTCCTGGGCGGCCAGTTCTCCGAATACGTCTACGCGACACAGGGCTGGCCGGGCATGGCGCCGTTCTTCGCCGAAGCCAAGCGCCTCGGCTTCGACGCGCTGGAAATCTCCGACAACTGCGTGCCGTTGGACGACACCGAGCGCGCCCGCATGATCGAGACCGCCATCGGTTGCGGCCACGAGGTGCATGGCGAGGTCGGCTCCAAGCTGGAGATGCAATCGGCGGCCGAATTGATCCACCAGGCCAACGTCTGCTTCGATGCAGGTGCCGACGTGGTGCTGATCGAGGGCGCGGAACTGGTGGTCGACGGCAAGCCCAACCGCGAGATGCTGGCTGGCCTGAAGGACGGCATCGACCAGGAGCGAACGCTGCTGGAGCTAACCGGGCCGTGGATCAAGGGCGTCACACTGAATGACGTCTACGAGCTGAAGCGCTTCCTGCTGGACGAGTTCGGCCCCGACGTGAACCTGGCCAACGTCATGCCCGACGACGTCATGGAAACCGAGGCCCTGCGCTGCGGCCTTAGCGTCGTCGGACCGAAGGTCACCGCGCGCGCCGCGGAGTAGGTCTGCCGGAACCTGGGTCAGGTGCATGTGCCAAGCGCGCACCGGTTCGCCCTCAGTCGGACAGAGCGAATGCCGCCAGCGGATCGATCCAAACCGGATCGGGCGTGTAGAACAGCCGATGGCCGCTTCCGGTTTCGAACACCAGGTTGCGGAAAGGGACGCCGGCCTTCCCCATTGCCAAGTCGCAATCGCGGGTAACGTCGTCGTCGGCATTCCAGGCGACAAGAAAACGGCCGCGCATGCGCTTCGCGCTGCGCTTGGTGAACTTCATGTAAGATCGGTGGAACTCCGAGCCATCGACTCCGCAACCGGCCAGGATGCCGTACTTGATGGCTTCCGTCTGAAGCTGGCTGGCACTCAACATCGACATGAAGCCGCCCTTCGAGTGCCCGGCGACCGTGATGTTCTTCTCTGGTACGCCAGCATCGAGGAGCTCTCTGACCTGCCTCGCGATGTCCTTGGCATAGGCGCGGGGGTCGGTATCCGAGCGAGCCTCGCCAATTACGATCAGCCCGTTGTCGGCTAACGCCTCGAGTATGGCGGCGTATTGATAATCGCCGTCAGCACCTCGCTTTTCGACATGTCGGCCGTGCATATAGAAAAGATACTTGTCCGACGGCTCCGGCTGGGCGGGCGGCGTGGCCACAACTTCGCCAGCGCGAACACTCAGAGGTGCCAGACTGATCATCAATGCGACAACCAAGCCGCGCCCGATCATCGTTTAGCGCCCGCCGTCCGGCTCAGGCGGCGGCGCCGGCCAGCAGCGTCACTCGGTGCATGGTGCGTTCGTGGCTGATGTCGTAGGTGGTGGCCCGGTGCATGGTGCAGCGGTTGTCCCACATCACCACGTCGCCGTCTTGCCACTTGTGGGCGTAGATGAAGCGCTCTTCGGTGGAATGGTCAAACAATCGTTCGAGCAACGCCCGGGCCTCGTCGGCGGGTAATTCCTTGATGCCGGTGGTGAAACCTTCGTTGACGTAGAGTGCCTTGTGGCCGGTCTCCTCGTGTACGCGGACCAGCGGGTGCTCGACCTCGGTCCAGGATGTCAATTGTTCTTCCGTCGGCGGGTGGCGGGCACCTTGTTCGGCCATCTTGACGTAGCGCTCCTTGTAGCAATGGATGCCGGTCAGGCCGTCGATGCGCTCGCGGGTGTCCGCGTCCAGGGCGTCGTAGGCGGCGTACATGTCGGCATAGAGCGTATCGCCGCCGGTGGGCGGCATGATGATGCCGTGCAGAACCGAGCCCATGGGTGGCTGCGCTTCGTAAGTGCAGTCGCTGTGCCAGTAGGCGCCACCGTCTTTCAGCGGCTTGACGCCACCGCGGCCGATGCTGGAGAGCACCAGGATTTCCGGATGGCCGGGCATCAGCCAGTCGTTCACGTTGTGCACGTGCAGCTGGCTGAAATGGCGGCTGAAGGCGATGTGCTGCTCGTCCGTCAGCGCCGCCTGGCCGCGGAACACCAGGATCGAATGGTCGAGCCAGGCCTTGCGGATGTCCGCCGCCAGGCCTGAGTCCATGGGCTTCGCGAGGTCGATTCCTTCGACCTCGCCGACGAAGGTTCCGTTGGTTCGGGTGACCGTAAAGCTGGTTGTCGTTCCTTCCGGCATCGTGCTTTCCTCTAGCTCTCTATGACCTCTGCATGCCCCAGCGGTTGACGGTGCGGAGCTCGACATTCCTGAACACCACGTTCTCGACGACGATGCCGATCAGGATGACCATGAACAGCCCGGCGAACACGCCCTCGGTCTCGATGTTCTGGCTACTCTCGAAGATGTACCAGCCCAGCCCGCCCGAACCCGAAGACGCGCCGAACACCAACTCGGCACCGATCAGCGTCCGCCAGGCGAAGGCCCAGCCGACCTTCATGCCGGCCAGGATCGACGGCATGGCCGCCGGCACCAGGACCTTGCAGACGAAGGGGACGCCGCGAAGCCCATAGTTCTCGCCGATCATGCGCAGCGTCTGGGTCACGTTCTTGAAGCCCGAGTGAGTATTGAGCGCCACCGCCCAGAGCACCGAATGCACCAGCACGAAGACCAGGCTGGAGGTGCCGAGGCCGAACCACAGCATGGCTAGCGGCAGCATGGCGATGGCCGGCAGCGGATTGAACATGGCCGTCGCCGTGGCGATGAAATCGCTGCCGAGGCGGCTCGCCGTCGCCCACAACACCAGGATGGCGGCGATGATCATGCCGGCGCTGTAGCCGATGATCAGCACCTTGACCGAGAACCAGATCTTCCAGATCAGATCGCCCTGGATCAGGTCGGTGGTCAGTTTCTCCAGCGAGAACAGGAAGGTCGGGAACATCAGCGGCTCGACGTCGAAACCCACCGTATACGCCTGCCAAATGACGACCAGGCCCAGCAGGATGCTGGCCTTGCGCACGCCGTTGATGTTCCAGATCTTCTCCAGGGTTCCCAACTCACGAGCCACGTCTCCGGTATGGGCGTCGGCGATGTCCTCGTTGACGAACTCCGGGCGGATCACCAGGTCGGGCAGGTGCTTCTCCGTGTTGGTTTTGGGGGCGCTCATTGGGCCTGCATCCCCCAGCGCCGGACGGTGCGAATCTCGATATTCGTGAAGATCACGTTCTCGACAAAGACACCGACCAGGATGACCGTGAACAGACCGGCGAAGACGTGCGGGATCTGCATGTCCATCTGGTTGGAGAAGACGAACCAGCCAAGGCCGCCGGACTCCGTCTCGGCGGTATCCGAGATCGAGCCACCGAACACCAGCTCGGCAGCGATCAACGTCCGCCAGGCGTAGGCCCAGCCGATCTTCAGGCCCATCAGAATCTGCGGGAATGCGGCCGGGATCAGCACCTTGGTGACATAGGGGATGCCGCGCAGGCCGTAGTTGCGCCCGACCATGCGTTGAGTTTCGCTGACCCCCATGAAGCCGGTGTGGGCATTCAACGCCACCGGCCAGATGACCGAATGCAACAGCGTGAAGACGATGGAATCGGAACCCAGACCGAACCACAGCAGTGCCAGCGGCAGCAGCGCGATCGCCGGCAGCGGGTTCAGCATGGCGGTCAAGGTGCTCAGCAGGTCACTGCCGAACCGCGTCATGATCGCCGCCGTCGACAGCAGCGTGGCGATGATCAGGCCAATGATGTAGCCGGTCACCAGGATGGTGATGGAATTCCAGATCATGATCAGCAGATTTTCGCTGGTCACCGCGGCGTAGAGCGCCATCGCGGTGTCCGAAAAACGGGGCAGGATCAATTCCGAAACGCCGCTGATGCGGGTGTACATCTCCCACGACACCATGAGCAGCAACAGGATCGAGAACTTGCGGATGCTGTCCATGTCGGACAGGCGTTCGAACAGGCCGAGCTTCCGCGCCACGTCGTCGTGGTCGGCGGCGCCCAGGTCGCCGGCGTCGAATTCCGGCCTCTCGATGATTTGCGGCAGGGCGGCCATGCTCAGCCCGACGCTTCCGCTTTGGCCAGTTCATCCTCCAGGATGCGGTCGGCGAACAGCATGTCGTGGATCTTGGTCTGCAGTTCACCGAAGGCCGGATCTCCGGTGTTATCGTGGTTCAGATGGTGCGCGTTCAGTTCCGCCTTCACCTGGCCCGGATGCGGCGACAGCACCAGGATGCGGCTGCCGACGATCAGCGCTTCCTCGATGGAATGGGTGACGAACAGCACGGTGAAGTGGGTGTCTTCCCAGAGTTGCAGCAGTTCTTCCTGCATCTGGCGCCGGGTCAGGGCGTCCAGCGCGGCGAAGGGCTCGTCCATCAGCAGGATGTCCGGCTCCATGGCCATGCCGCGGGCGATGGCCACGCGCTGTTTCATGCCGCCGGACAGCATGTGCGGGTAGGTGTCCTCGAAACGGTCGAGCTTGACCTTCTTGATGTACTCCATGGCGATGTCGTTGGCTTCGCTCTGGGTCGAGCATTTGCCGCCGTTCATCAGCGCGAAGGTGATGTTCTGCTTCACCGTCTTCCAGGGCAGAAGCTGGTCGAATTCCTGGAACACCATGACCCGGTCCGGTCCGGGTTCGGTGATGTCGCGACCCTTCAGCCGCATATTGCCTTCGACCGGGCGCATGTAGCCGGCGACGCCCTTCAGCAGCGTCGACTTGCCGCAGCCAGATGGGCCCAACAGAACGAAACGGTCGGCCGGATAGATCTTGAATCCGACCCGGTAGGTAGCCGTGATCAGGTGTTCCTTGGTCTTGTACTGGAGTGTGACACCGTCGACATCGAGGATCGGGTCGACGGCATCCGCGGCGGGCGAGGTGCCCGCCGCGGTGTCCTGGCCTTCAGCCATGTGATCAGCTGCCGTCCTGGTCGTAGTTGTTTTCCCAGTAGTACTCTTTCCAGTTCTTCGGCATGTTCTTGATGGCCCCGATGGACTTCATGAACTTGGCGAACTTCATGGTCAGGTTCGGCTGCAGGGCGTAGTGCATCTCGTCGACGTCACCGACCATGCCTTCGATGGCCTTGATGTCCAGCTTGGACTTGGTGAACTTCTTGTAGAGCGCCGCGGCCGCTTTCTTGTTGTTATTGATCCAGGCGATGGCCGTGCGGTAGCTGGTCCAGACGCACTTGTAGAGCTTCGGATTGTCGATCTTCCACTTCTCGGCGTTGTACATGGCGACCGTGGTGTGCTCGCCGCCGAGAACGTCATAGGACGTCAGCACGTTGTGCACCTTGCCCGACTTCAGTTCCTTATAGGACGTGGGCAGGGTGGCGAAGTGGCTCTTCACCGACTGTCCGCCGGCCAGCAGCGCTGCTGCCGCCGAGGGATGCTTCATGGAAACAGTCAGCGGATCCAGTTTGAAGGCTTCCTTCTGGCCCCACTTCTTGGCCGCCGCCATCTGCAGCACCACGGCCTGGATGGAGACCTTGACCGACGGGGTGGAGATCTTGTGGTTCTTCACGCCGACGTAGTCTTCCAGCTTCCTGATGTTGGGATCGTTGGTGTTCAGTTTCAGCGGCATGGCGGCCAGGTTGGTCATGGCCCGGACGTTGAGCCGCCCCTTGGTCTTGTCCCACAGTTTCAACAGTGGGCCGACGCCGCCAGCGGCGAAGTCCACGTTCTTCGACAGCAGCGCCTGATTCACCGCGGCGCCACCGGAGAACCGGTGCATGGTGACCTTGATGTCGCCCAGGCCGGCGGCCTTGGCGCAGGTCTGGACCAGCTTCTTGTCGACCACCGCGTGCATCGGCAGATAGAGCAAGCCGAACTGCTGCGCGAAGCGGACCTGATTGGTCTCGGCGAGCGCCGACGTGGCGACGCCGACCGAAAGGGCCAACACCATGGCGCCTCCAGCGGTCGCCGTGGTCAATTTCTTGGATACTGCACTCATGTCTTCGTCCTCCCATTTGACGATTGCCATTTGACGATTGTCATCTGACGATTGGTCGACCCTTTGCGGGCCCGGTTCACCCTGATCGCGGCATTACGTATGCCGCCGACGCCACGTTCTTGATTTTGCCCGATGAGGTTAATCAGGTTCACGGTAAAATTCCATAGTGTTTCCCGAATCCTAGCCTCATAGCACGGAACAGGCCCATGAGCGTGAAGGCGTTTCAGGTTGCCGGCAGCGGCGCATCGCCGGCGATGGTGGTGCGATGCATGTGCCGCGCTTCCGCCATGTCGTAGTCGGCGACGGCGCGATGCATCAGGCATCGATTGTCCCAGATCACCACGTCGCCGGGCCGCCAGTGATGGCGGTAGATGAACTCCGGCCGCGTGGCATGGGCGAACAGGAAATCGAGAAGTGCGCGGCTTTCATCCTCTTCCAGGCCCTGGATAGGAGTGGTGAAGCCCGGATTGACGTAGAGCGCCGACCGCTCCGTTGCCGGATGGCGTCGGATCACCGGATGCACCACCGGCGGCACCTTGGCCTTCTCCGCCGCCGTCATCGGCGCGCGGCCGGGCAATTTCGAGAGCACGGTGTCGTAGGCATGGGTGTAGTCGTGAACCGCCTGAAGGCCGGCGAGGAATTCCCCGAGCGGTGGGGAGAGCGCGTCATGGGCCGCGTGCATGGCGGCGAACATGGTGTCGCCGCCAGCCGATGGCACCTGATGCGCGTGCAGCATCGACGCCATTGCCGGCTCCGCCATGTACGAGAGATCAGAGTGCCAGTACTGGCCGGCATAGACCGCCCCCTTGGGCTTGCCATCCTCGTGCACATTGGAGACCACGAAGACCTCCGGGTGTCCGCCCAGCCGGAAGCCTTCCAGCACGTGCTCGATGGCCGGCCCGAAGCGGCGGCTGAAGGCGACCTGGCGATCGGGCGACAGGTCCTGGCCGCGGAACACCAGCACGGCGTGGGCATGGAAGGCGTCGAGGATTTCGGCGAAGGCGGCGTCGCTCATGTCCGCGTTCAGGTCGATGCCATCGATTTCGGCGCCGACGTGGCCGGCCAGGCGTCGGAGTGTCAGGTTGTTCATGCTCTCATGGCCCTTGCGCTGGAACAGCGTGGTGATCTGCCGCACCCTAGCAAATCTCCAGCGGCCGGCAAATTTCCTAAATCCTCAGCCGCGCAGGCGTGGGCCGATTTCTTGCCCGAAATCGGCAAGGTTCCGCTACGATCCGGACGCGCAACTGATCGGGTGGCAATCATGCAGACCATTCATGAAGAGGTCGTGCCGGCCAAGCAGCCGTGGTCCGGCGTCGTCGCAGCCGGCGATGTCCTGGTGCTGACCGACCTGGAAGGCCAGCAGGCCGTCGACTTCCTGTGTTTCGATGCCAATGACCCGTCCGACCGCTATTCGGCCACCAACACGGTGAAGGTGCAGGGCAACGTCTATGTCGGGCTGGATACGGTGCTTTATGCGGACAGCGGCGCCGCGCTGATGACCGTCATCGAGGACACCATTGGCCGGCACGACACCATCTACGGCTGCTGCAGCAATCCCAACAACATGCTGCGCTACGGCGTGGAGACCACCGAGTCCTGCTATTCCAACTTCCAGCGCGCCATGGCCGAGCGCGGCCTGGGCGACGATGCCATCGTCCCCAACATCAACTGGTTCATGAGCGTGCCGGTGCTGGAAGACGGCGGCGCGGGGGTCGCCAATGCAGAATTGAAACCGATGAGCCATGTCTCGCTGCGCGCCGAACGGGATGTGCTGGCGGTGCTCTCCAACTGCCCGCAGATGCACAATCCCTGCAACGGCTACAATCCGAGCCCGATTAAGGTCAGCGTGTTGCGGGGGTAGCGCGGTCGGCCGCGCCGCGGAGGATCAAGCGGTGGCGATCGACTGGCAGCGATCGACTTCCAGCACCAGCGCCACGTTCATCAGGAAGGCTTCCTCGGTATCGCCCAGCAGATCCCAGGCGTAGCACCGGGTGGCGCGGCTCGGGGCCACCACCGAACCGCCGTGGCGGTGCAGCCAGGCATCCAGTCCTTCGGCCTCCGAGGCCTGGCGAACCAGGCTGTGGGCGATCTGGCGCATCAGTGTGGTGCGGCTGATGGTGCTTGGCATGTGGCGGTTGCTGGTCATGGTCTCGGCCTCCCTGGCCCGGTTCGAATCTCGTTCATTTCATAAACAAACCGTAACGAATCTTCCCGAACCTCGCAGTGACGGCCATCACGCGGTTAAACGAAAGTCGATTTCGATTTCAGGAGCCGTATTTGACGCTGCAGCCGTAGGGGCGTGTGCCGCGGGGCTTTACCGGCTGGCCGGCGGCCAGTTGGCCGAGGGCTTGGCTGACGTAGTTGGTGGCCTTGGGCACGTCGGCCTCGTCCCACGAGCGGATGCTGTCGATGGCGCCCATGTAGGCGAGGGTGCCGTCGGTGTCGACGATGTACATGTGGGGCGTCGTCACCGCGTCGTAGAGCCGGCCAATCTTCCCATCGGGATCGAGCAGGACCGCAGTCGGATGGGCGCCGCGGGTCTCGGTCAGATTGTCCGCCTGGGCGCCCGAAACATGGCCCTGTTCGCCGGGGGCGGAGGAAATGACGGAGAGCCAGACCGTACCGTCGCCCGTCGCCCGTTTCTGCGTCGCCTGCATGTTGCCCGACCGGTAGTGCTTGCCGACGAAGGGACAGTCGTGGTTGGTCCATTCCAGTACCACGCGCTTACCGCGATAGGCGCTCAGCGCGTGTGCTTTGCCCGCGCTGTCGGCGCCGGTGAAGTCGGGGGCCGGTTTGCCGACCACGGGTTCGGCATGCGCGGGGCCAGCGGCCACAGCGGTGACAATCATCAGGCTGGTGATCAGGTGACGTGTACGCATGGCGTGGTCCTCCCAATGGGCGAATAGTCTAGCGGAATTCAGGTGTCGGCGAGGACGAAATCGAACCGGGCGCGCACGCCGCCCTCGGTCTCGGCCGTGCGCATCTCGAGATTCGACTGGTGGATGAAGTCGACGGCGTTCCTGAGGTTGCCGGGGAAGTAGAGCTGCGTGGTCAGTTGCGGCCGGCCAGGGGCGGTGAGGCGCACGTGGTAGTGCTTGGTGCGGACGCCGTAGTTGCCGGGCTCGATCGTGGTGAAAGCGAAGCGGCCGGCGCTGTCGCTAATCTGGTGGCCGCGCAGGCGGAAGCCCTGGTTATCGTAGTCGCCGTCGGCGTTGGCGTGCCAGAGGTCGACGACCGCGCCCCGGAGTGGCCGGCAATTACGGTCGATCACGTAGCCCGCCAGCGACACCCGCCGGCCCGCCGCGTCAGGCGTGAAATCGGCCTTCAGCGGCGAATCAGGCGTGAAATACGGCCCCGGCGTCTGTGTCGCCGTGACGGCGCCGCCGGGCGCGCACGCGGGCGTCGGTGTCGCGGCCTCGGCGGGCGACCGCGTGTAGGGTAGCAAGGGCAGAAGTGACGCCGCGCGCAGAATTTTCCGACGGTTCCAGCGCAATCCGTTCATGGTTGTCCTTGCGTTAGGCTAATTTCAAGGAGCGTCGCCGGTGCTAGACTGGGGCACCCATCGCCTTCAGGAGGAGAGTATACCATGACCCATCCCGTCTTCAGCCCCGGCCGTGTCGCCGTGGTCACCGGGGCTGCCAGCGGCATCGGCCGCGCCGCGGCGCGCCATTTCGCCTCGCTTGGCATGAAGGTCTGCCTGGCCGACGTGGAGGGCGGCGAGCTGGGCCTGGCGCACGAAGAGGTGGCCGGCCTGGCCACCGAGGCCGATGACGTGATGTCCATGGACGTGGACGTGGCGTTGCCGGAGGACCTGGCAGAGCTGGCCGCCGACGTGCGCGAGACCTGGGACGACGTGGCGCTGGTCATGAACAACGCCGTGGTGCGCGACAACGCCTCCACCTGGGATGACGCCGAGACCTGGCAACACTCGCTGGAGGTCAATCTCTGGGGTGTCATCCACGGTGTGCAGGCCTTCGTGCCTGGCATGATCGAAGCCGCCCGGCCGGCCATGGTGATCAACACCGGCTCCAAGCAGGGCATCACCAATCCGCCTGCCAATCCGCCCTATAACGTCGGCAAGGCGGCGCTCAAGGCCTACACCGAACTGCTCGCGCACGAACTCCGCAACACCGATAATAGTCAGGTTTCGGCGCACCTGCTGGTACCCGGCATGACCACAACCGGCAAGCGCGAGCACCGCAAGGGCGCTTGGTGGCCGGATCAGGTGGTCGAGTACATGATGCCGGCGCTGGAACGCGGCGACTTCTACATCATCTGCCCGGACGGGGAGGTGACGCCGGAGATGGACAAAAAGCGCATGCTTTGGGCCATTGGAGACATCACCGAGAACCGTCCGGCGCTATCGCGTTGGCATGCGGACTACAAGGACGCCTTCGATGTTTCCTCCGGTTGAGCAGCGAATTCTGACGGTAATTCCAATTAATTTGACCTGCATCAATTTCTTTGTCGCTATGGGTCGTCATATTGCGCGCAACATCCCCGACGGGATGGCGAACGACAATTGATGATCGGCGAGTGACCATGGCGAACAAAGAGGCGGATTCAATGGATAACGGCGGCCGCAAGCGCGAGTTGGGGGTGTTCCTGTTCCTTACCGTGGTTCTGGCGCCGGCGCTGTCCATCGCCCTGGTCGGCGGCTACGGCCTCGCCATTTGGATGTGGCAACTGATCGCCGGGCCGCCGGGAACCTCCTGAGCGCGCCTGGTCCGGAACGCGACATGAGAAGGATGACCACGATGCAAGACACCACACCCGTCCCTGGCGGGCCCACGCGGCGGAGTTTCCTGCGCCGCGCTTCGGGCCTGACGGTCCACCACACGGCCAGCGTTCTGGTGCAGGCCCGGCCGGCCGAGATGGCGTCGATCCAATCGGCGCTCGGCGGTGCCGACGGAATTGAAAGCCACGGTACGGGCGACACCGGCAAGCTGATCCTGACCATCGAGGCGGCGAGCGACCGCAGGCTGATGGACGCCATGGATCGCATCCAGGCGACGCCCGGCGTCATCAACGTGGCCCTGGTCTACCACCACATGGATGAGGACGGCGACGATGACTGATAAACCCGGCGGCCCCCGCCTCTCCCGTCGCGACGTCATCAAGGCGCAGGCCGTGGCCACCGCCGCCGCCGCCGCCGGATTGCCGCTGTCTGCCTCGGCTGCAAACCTGGTGACCTCCAGTCAGGCCACGGAGCTCAAGTGGTCGAAGGCGCCGTGCCGGTTCTGCGGCACCGGCTGCAGCGTCATGGTGGCGACCAAGGAAGACCGCGTCGTCGCCACCCACGGCGATATCAAGGCCGAGGTCAACAAGGGCCTCAACTGCATCAAGGGCTACTTCCTGTCGAAGATCATGTACGGGGAAGACCGGCTGATGCAGCCGCTGCTGCGCATGAAGGACGGCAAGTACGCCAAGGACGGCGACTTCACGCCCATCACTTGGGACCAGGCCTTCGATGTGATGGCCGAGAAATTCAAGGCGGCGCTGAAGAAGGGCGGGCCGACCAACATCGGCATGTTCGGCTCCGGCCAATGGACGGTGTGGGAAGGCTACGCCGCGTCGAAGCTGATGAAGGCCGGCTTCAGGTCCAATAATATCGATCCAAACGCGCGCCATTGCATGGCCTCGGCTGTCGGCGGCTTCATGCGCACCTTCGGCATCGACGAGCCCATGGGCTGCTACGACGACCTGGAGGAAGCCGACGCCTTCGTGCTGTGGGGTTCCAACATGGCGGAGATGCACCCCATCCTGTGGTCGCGCCTGACCGACCGGCGGCTGTCGGCGCCGCACGTCAAGGTCGCCGTGCTGTCGACCTACGAGCACCGCTGCTTCGACTTGGCCGACAATGGCATGGTGTTCACGCCGCAGACCGACCTGGCCATCCTCAACTTCATCGCCAAGTACATCATCGACAGCGGCCGGGTGAACAAGTCGTTCGTCAAGAAACACGTCAATTTCAGGCGCGGTAACGACGACATCGGCTACGGCCTGCGCCCCGAACATCCGTTGCAGAAGAAGGCCAAGAACGCCAAGAAGGCCGGTGGGTCCAAGCCCATGACTTTCGACGAGTTCGCCGCCTTCGTTGCCGATTACGATATCGAAAAGGTGTCGAAGCTGTCCGGCGTGTCCGAGTCCAAGCTGAAGGCGCTGGCGGAACTTTATGCGGACCCGAGCACCAAGGTGATGTCGCTCTGGACCATGGGCTTCAACCAGCACACCCGCGGTGTCTGGTGCAATAATCTGGTCTACAACATCCACCTGTTGACCGGGAAAATCTCGGAGCCCGGCAACGGGCCGTTCTCGCTCACCGGGCAGCCATCGGCCTGCGGCACGGCGCGCGAGGTCGGCACCTTCTCGCACCGCCTGCCGGCCGACCTGGTGGTCAAGAAGAAGAAGCACCGCGATATTGCCGAGCGCATCTGGAAATTGCCCACCGGCACCATCCCGCCGAAACCGGGCTATCACGCGGTGCTGCACAATCGCATGCTGAAGGACGGAAAGATCAATGCCTACTGGGTCCAGTGCAACAACAACATGCAGGCGGCGCCCAACCTGAACGAGGAAGGCCTGCCTGGTTACCGCAACCCGGACAACTTTATCGTCGTCTCCGATCCCTATCCGACGGTGACCGCGCAGGCCGCCGACCTGATCCTGCCCACCGCCATGTGGGTGGAGAAGGAAGGGGCTTATGGCAACGCCGAGCGGCGCACCCAGTTCTGGCACCAATTGGTGCCGGCGCCGGGCGAAGCGCGTTCCGACCTGTGGCAACTGGTCGAGTTCTCCAAGCGCTTCACCACCGACGAGGTCTGGCCCGCCGATCTGCTGGCCAAGAACCCGGAATACAAGGGCAAGACCCTCTATCAGGTGCTGTACGCCAATGGCCAGGTCGACCGCTACCCGCTGTCGGACGCGGCGCTGGATTACGAGAACGACGAGGCCAAGGCGTTCGGCTTCTACATCCAGAAAGGTCTGTTCGAGGAGTACGCCGAATTCGGCCGCGGCCACGGCCACGACCTGGCACCGTTCGACACCTATCACCGCGAGCGCGGCCTGCGCTGGCCGGTGGTCGACGGCAAGGAGACCCGCTGGCGCTTCCGCGAGGGCCAGGACCCCTACGTCAAGGCCGGCACCGGCCACCAGTTCTATGGCAAGCCGGACGGCAAGGCGATCGCCTTCGCGCTGCCCTACGAGCCGCCGGCCGAGAGCCCGGACGAAGAGTACGATTTGTGGCTCTGCACCGGCCGGGTGTTGGAGCACTGGCACTCGGGCTCGATGACCCAGCGCGTGCCGGAACTCTACCGGGCCTATCCGGACGCCGTCGTCTACATGCATCCGGAAGACGCCCGTGCGCGCAAGCTGCGCCGCGGCTCAGAGGTGCGGGTGATCTCGCGCCGCGGCGAGATCAAGACCCGGGTCGAGACGCGGGGCCGCAACAAGCCGCCCCGGGGCCTGGTCTTCGTGCCTTGGTTCGACGCCAGCCAACTGATCAACAAGGTGACGCTGGACGCCACCGATCCCATCTCCAAGCAGACGGATTTCAAGAAATGCGCCATCAAGATCGTCGCCGCCTGATGCGGATCAGGATCACGACCATGGTCGCGACATGTGCCGTCGCCATCGGTCTCATCGCGGCACCGGCCCCGGCCGCGGAGCCCATCGCCAACCTGCGCGGCAGCCCCATCGTCGGCGAGCCGTCGGCGCCGACGATGCCGAAGGTCGTCAACACCGACCTCCGGCGTGGCCGCAATTATCCGGAACAGCCGCCGACCATCCCGCACAAGACCCGCGGCTACCAAGTCGACCGCAATTCCAACAAATGCCTGACCTGCCACAGCCGCGCCGCCACCGAGGAATCACAGGCGCCGATGATCAGCGTCACCCACTTCATGGACCGGGACGGCCAGGTCCGCGCCCAGGTGGCGCCCCGGCGCTATTTCTGCAACCAGTGCCACGTCACCCAGGTCGACGCCAAACCGCTGATCGGGAACACGTTCGTCGACGTCGACAAGGTCGTCAAACGGCTGAAGAAGGGGGGCTGAGCCGTGCGGCTACTGGACACCGTGAAGGCCCTGCGCGCGTCGCTGACCACGCCCAGCAAGTATTTCGGCCTCGGCTTCTTGACCATCGGTGGCTTCATCGCCGGCATCGTTTTCTGGGGCGGCTTCAACACGGCATTGGAAGTCACCAACACCGAGGCCTTCTGCATCAGCTGCCACGAGATGCGCAACAACGTTTACGTCGAACTGCAATCGACCATCCACTACACCAACCGTTCCGGCGTGCGCGCCACCTGTCCCGACTGCCATGTGCCGCACGACTGGACCGACAAGATCGCCCGCAAGACGCAGGCCTCGAAGGAGGTCTGGGGCAAGCTGTTCGGCACCATCTCGACGCGCGAGAAGTTCGAGGCCAAGCGCCTGGAATTGGCGCAACACGAGTGGGCGCGCTTCAAGGCCAATGATTCGCTGGAATGCCGCAACTGCCACAACTTCGAATTCATGGATTTCACCCAGCAGTCCACGCGCGCGGCCAAGCAGCACGAGCGCTTCTTGGCGTCGAAGGAAAAGACCTGCATCGACTGCCACAAGGGCATCGCCCACAAGCTGCCCGACATGGCCGGCGCCCAGTAATTTCTCCGATCTGCCCCAGTGTTTTTTCCGAACAGTCAACGTCGGCAGGTTGCGTTCGGCGACCTTCAGCTATTCGGCGCCAAAACCACAGAGAGCTTGGCCCTGCCGGTCGACGACGACGGCGGAGAGCCCCTCTGTCTTGTCCGGATTAACGTAGCCGAACCAACCGCCCTGGGCCGGATACTCCGGAACCTTGAACTGCATCCGATAAGTGAACCGGTTAAAACTCTGACCGACGCCGACGATCCTGTGAGTCGGATCGAGGATGACGATCCGAACGTCGTCCAGGTTGTCCACACCCTGCAATCGACCCCAGACACGGGCTCCGTCGATGACTGACCGTGCGCCCCGAAATTCCCCGTCACAGCGGTCCGTTGGTCGGTCGCCAAAGGCATCGGTGAACCTGGCGCCAATGTAACGGTTTCCGGGGTGGTCCAATGGCGCGATGCGCCGTCCCATCATGAAAGCCCAGATGTGGGGGAGCGGCTCATAACTCTGGTGGAGTTTCTTGCCGGGGTAGGACAGCGGGCCGATGGGCCCCGGTTCGCTGGCCACGTGGATAGCGCCATGCGACGCATGTTCATCCTCGAAGACACCGGCTGAAAACGCTAATCCGCCGATGATCACTTCCTGCTTGCGCTGGGATTCGGCGAACCCGTTCTGAACCTGTAGCGGCAACAGGGCGACGGTGAGGCCCAACGCGACGACGGCGAAAAGGCCCTTGAGCCAGCGCGGCGCAGGTGTCGGCATGACCATAGCCAGATAGGTGATCAGAGCCGCGATGAACACGCGGGCGGCGATGAAATCCTGGGATTTTAGGACTGGTGACCAGGGCTGCGGCGGTGGCGCGTTGTGCTTCAGCACCGTGGAGCAGGCCCAGCCGAAGGTAAAGATGGCGATGCCTAGCGCGGTCAATACGGCCGGCCGCCGTACCGGCTGGATTAGCGCCCAGGCGAGCGCCACAAGGAACACCAGAAGGGCGACGGCACCGAGTGCAATCCGGGACTCTTCCGCCAATACGTTGAACGGCGCGAAGAACAGGGCATTTCCGGCGGGGACGCCAATAAACGTGGTCAGGTAACCGAGAAAGCCGACAATGGAGTTCAGGTGCTGCAACGGACTGTGCGCGCTATGCTTGGCAATCAGCAGATCAAGGTTGAAGAAGAAAAAGCCCAATGCCAAGGCGCCGACAATCATCAAGCAGCCCATGGTCCGCCAAGTCACACCGAGGGCGACCAGGCCGGTCAGCAACAGGGTCGGCCAGATCAACAAGCCAGGTGCGCCAGCGTAGGTGCACGAAACGGCAAGGAATGCAGTTAGCGCCAGGGCCGTTGGGCGGACGCGCCCCGGCGTGCTTAGGACCGCACGGGCGAATGCCGCCATGGTCAGCAGTGCCAGGATGAGTGATAACGGTACCCAGGCTCGGAAGGCGTGAACGATGGCGTCGGACGAAGTCAGCGACAGACAGAGCGTGATTAGTGCCGCGATGGTGTAGCGAAGCACATCGGCATCGCCGACTTCCGCACGAAGACGATGGGCACACCATGCGATGGTGCCAACCAAAGCGGACATGACGGGAATGAAAACACCCAGGTTACGACCGTTCAGATAGACTTGGTCCAGATACATCAGCAGCGTGACGATGGGCAGCCGATGGGTTTCGTACTGGCGAAACATCATGGACGGCAGAGACCACTCCACGGTCCACCATCCCATCTGGCGCCAGGTATCCCAAGCCACCAGTTCAAACCGGTTCAAGATGGCGAACACCACGAACACGGCGCCGCTTGCGAGGCCGAGCGCAAGCGCTGTGTAGGACCCGTATCTGAACAGACGTTCCATCGCCTCGTGCCGCTTCCTGTCGGTCGTCGAATTACTCTAGCGCCATCGTAGGTGCAAACCGCACCAACGCCGATAGGGATGTATAGCGTTGCGGCGATAGGGACAACGCTGTGACGCGGGCCAAGCCATGTCGCGAGTGCGTATCGGCTAGGACCCGGAAAGTGCCGCCAACAACCGTTCGATGTCGTCTTCGTCGTTGTAATAGGACGGCGAGATGCGCAGTGCGCCGCCGCGCTCGGCCACGTCGACGCCCGCCGCGTCGAGGTGCCGGGCCGTTTCGGACGGCGCCATCTGGGGATGGCGGAATGCCAGGATGCCCGACGTCTCGCCATCCCCGTCCGGACTGATGATGTCGTAACCGCGCTGGCGCAGGCCCTCGTCGGCGATGGCAACCAGACGCGCAATCTCGGCCGCCGCAGTCTCCATGCCGAGGCCGAGGAATGTCTTCAACGATGCATCCAGGCCCCAGATGCCGGGGAAGTTGACCAGCGCTTCCTCGAAGCGGCCGGCGTCGTCGCGGAATGTCAGGTCGTAATCCATGTGGGCTTCGGACTTGCCGACGCTGTGGTAGCCGACGTTGGGCGGGTCCAACTGGTTCATGGCTTCGCGCCGGCAATAGAAGATGCCGGTGCCGATGGGCGAAAGCAGCCACTTGTGGCCGCCGGCGGAAAGGAAATCGATGGGGCACCGGGCGAGGTCCAGTGGCAACGCCCCCAGCCACTGAATGGCGTCCACGTTGAACAGCACGCCGCGTGCCCGGCAAAGCTCCGCCGTCGCCTGCAGATCATGGCGAAAGCCGTTGGAAAACTGCACGGCGCTGACGCTGACCAGCCGGGTGCGCCCGTCCATGCGCTCGGCGATGTCGTCGACCCGCACGCGGCCGTTGCGGCTCGGCACCCAGCGCAGTTCGACACCGCGCTTTTCGAGCCGCATCCAGCAGTAGACATTGGATGGGTACTCGATGTCGGGCACCAGCACGTTATCGCCGTCCCGCCAGTCCAGTCCGTTGGCCACGGTGACCAGACCCTCGGTGGTGTTCTTGACGAAGGCGATCTCGTTCGCGTCCGCGCCGATCAGCGAGGCCACGCGGCCCTTCACATCGGTATCCGCGTAGGCGCACCAGTCGGGATAGTGCCGCCGGCCGTTGTCGCGCACGTCGGCCAGGAATTCATCGATGGCGGCGACCACGGTGTTGGAGAGCGCGCCGATGGAGGCGTTGTTCAGATAGGCTCGCCGTTTCTGGATGGGAAAATCGGCGCGGACCTCATCAAGCGACAACCGTGCCGTCATCCGCGACCGACGAAGGGCATCTTGGTGGCCATGATGGTCATGAACTGGACGTTGGTCTCGAGCGGCAGTTCGGCCATGTGCAGCACCGCCTGGCCGACGTGGTCCACGTCCATGCGGGGCTCCGCCATGGTCTCCCCGTTGGCTTGTTTGACGCCTTCGGTCATGCGCTCGGTCATGGGCGAGACGGCGTTGCCGATGTCGATCTGGCCGCAGGCGATGTCGTAGGGCCGGCCATCCAGCGAGATGGTCTTGGTTAGCCCGGTGATGGCGTGTTTGGTTGCCGTGTAGGGCACCGAGCCGGGCCGCGGCGCGTGCGCCGAAATGGAGCCGTTGTTGATGATGCGCCCGCCCATCGGGTCCTGCGCCTTCATGGCCCTGAACGCAGCTTGCGCGCACAGAAACGAGCCGGTCAGGTTGACGTCGACGACGCGGCGCCACTTATCCGCCGGCAGGTCCTCGAACGGGATGCCGGGCGCATTGGTGCCGGCGTTGTTGAACAGCACGTCGATGCGGCCCCAGCGGTCGCGGGCGGCATCGAACAAGGCCTGGACCTGTGCTTCATCCGAGACATCGGTCGATTGTGCCAGCGCGCGATCGCCGACATCGCCCGCCATGCCGACGGTTTCGTCCAGCGGTTCCTGTCGCCGGCCGGCCATGGCCACGCAATACCCGGCGCCGAGGAAGGCGAGGGCGGTGGCCCGGCCGATGCCGGTGCCGGCGCCGGTGACGACGCAGACCTTGTTGGATGGCGGCATGTTCGCGGTCTCCTTCACGTGTGCTGGTTGCGGATGACGACCTTCAGGGCCTGCTTGTCCATCATGCTGCGCAGCGCCGCCTCGACCTCGGCGACAGGCCGTTCGCCCGACAGTAGCAGGTCGGCCTTGAATGCCTCGTCGGCCAGCATGGCGAGGGCGCGGCGCACGGTCGCCGGGCGGTGGTGGTAGACCCCCTTCAGCGTCAGCTCGCTGTAGTGGATCAGATGGGTGTCGAGCGGGATCGAGGTGCCGGGCGCACAACCGCCGAACAGGTTGACCAGGCCGCCCGGCCGGACCACGGCCAGGGCATCCAGCCAGACTTCCGGCACGCCCGTGGCATCCACCGCAACCCAGGCGCCCTTGCCGCCTTCGGTGACTTGGCGGACGACGTCCGCCTGACCGCCGCCGCGCGCGATCTCGATGCCCTCGGCGGCGCCCATGGCCAGGCCGACCTCCAGCCGGCTCGGGTTGGGATCGGCCAGCAGCACCCGGTGGCCGTCCAGGGCCAGCGCGGCGACGAACAGCAGGCCGATGGGACCGCCGCCAAAGACGACACATTCCACCGGGCCGGCGGCGCCGTAGCGCTCCAACTCGCAGGCGTCCATGCCGTGTAGCACACAGGCCAGCGGCTCGGTCAGCGCGGCGCGGCCGAAGTCGAGGCCGGCCGGGATCGGATGGGTATTGCGCTCGACGAAGCGCTCGGGCACCAGCATATAGTCGGCGAAGGCGCCGTTGAGATACTGCAGGTCTTCGCACAGGTTCTCGCGGCCGCGCCGGCATGGGTCGCACTCCAGGCAGGGTGCCGAATTGGCGACGACGACGGCGTCGCCCTCGGCGAAACCAACGGCGCCTGCACCCAGCGCCGCCACCCGGCCCGCCATTTCGTGGCCGAACAGCGTCGGCACCTTGAGCATGCGCGGATGGCCGCCGCGCTTGAACACCTTCACATCAGTACCGCAGGTGGTCGCCGCCTCGACCGCCAGCAGCATCTCGCCGGGGCCGGGACGCGGCACCGGCACCTCGCGGATTTCGATGTGCTCGGGCCCCAGCAGCATGGCCCCGGTCATGGATTGCGGCAGGTCGGATTGCGGTTGGTCGGCCATCAGGCACCTCCGGCGCGGGACGGCGTGAACAGGACCTTCAGCGCCTGCTGGCTGGTCACCAGACCGACGCCCTTTTCGAACTCGTCGAGCGGCAACCGGTGGGTGGCCAGCGGGGTCGGGTCGAGGGCACCGGAGAGGATCAGCTCGAACACCCGTTTCTGTTCCGCCAACGCGCCCGAATAGGTGCCGAGGATCCGGCGTTCGTACTTGAACAGCTCATTCAGATCGAAGCCGGCGCGCTGACCGTCGGGCGCGTGGGCGAACAGGACGACGGAGCCACCCTGGCGGCTGAGGTCGAGACCCGCCTGCAGCGGGCCGGCGCCGCCCACGGTATCGAACACCGCGTCGGCGCCGACGCCGTCGCTGACCTCGTGGATGGCGGCCAGGGCCTCGTCACCCGGGGCGGCGGCGCCGGCGGCACCGAGTTCGAGAGACAACTGCCGCCGTTCGGCCACCGGATCGACCATGACCACTTTGATGCCGGGCAATGCCGCCCTTAGCACCAGCAGGTGCAGCAGGCCCATGCTGCCGGCCCCTTGAACGACGGCTGTGCCATCAGTCGAGATGTCCGAGCGCTCGACGCCGCGCAGCACACAGGCGGCCGGTTCCATGAATACCGCGGCTTCGTCGGAGACACCGTCGGGCACCGTGTGGGCGGCAAGCTCGGTCGCACGGGGGCGGATCAGGATGGTGTCGGCGAAACCGCCGGGCTCCATCAGGTTTTCGCGGAAAACTTCGCACATGGTCTCGTTGCCACGTTGGCAATAGACGCATTCGCCGCAGGCCACGTGGTGCGGCACGGCGATGCGCTGGCCGACGCTGAACTTGGTTACGCCCGGGCCAAGTTCCAGCACGTCGCCAACCACCTCGTGGCCCAGCACGGTGCCCGGCGGGGCGCTGTCGGTGGTCAATTTGAACAGGTCCGTGCCGCAAAAACCGACGACGCGAAGGCCCAGCAGCATCTCGCCGGCGTCGGGGCTGGGCGCCGGGCGCTGTTCCAAATCGGTCGCGCCGCCGCCCTGGCAGGCGACGACGTAGTGGGTATCCGTGTCTTTGGGCGGCATGGCGATTCCGTGCACATGGGGTCGTGACGCGGCCTTATAGCACCTCCTGAGCGTCGGGGGGACCTGGATTTGCCGGGTTGGCGTGCTAAAATCCACCGAATCGAAACCAAATAAACCAGCAGGAATGCCATGTCCTATACGCTCGACGAATTCGCCAACGACTGCCGCGCAGCCCTGAACGAAGACGACGGCCCCAGCGGCCGCCAGAATGTCCGCGAATGCGTGGAGCGGGCGCTCAAGGACGAGGCCTTCGTCGCCACCCACCTTGGCGCCGACGCCGACCAGGAGCGGACCATCCTCTACGAGGACGCGGACCTGGGCTTCTGCATCTGCGCCCATGTCTATGACGGTGCGCGTCAGGGCAAGCCGCACGACCATGGCCCGACCTGGGCCATCTACGGCCAGGCCGTGGGCGAGACGGAGATGACCGACTGGCGCATCGTTTCGCCGCCCGCCGGCGACACGCCCGGTAAGGTCGAGCAGACCCGCAGCTACCGCCTGGTGCCCGGCGATGCCCACGTCTACGAAGTCGGCGACGTACACGCCCCCCTGCGCGACGGACCGACCCGCCTGATTCGCATCGAGGGCGTCAACACCGACAACATCGAACGGACGCCGCTGGAAGCCGCCAATTAGTTCTCCAGCGGCTGGTCGAACGACTGGATTTCGATGCGCTGGCCTTCCGGTCCCTCGATCAGGAACCCGGTGACCTTGAATTGATCCGAATGACCGAGCGGTCGGGCGATGTGGACGCCCGCCGCCTGCAGTCGTGCGTACCAGCCGTCGATGTCGTCGGTGACCAGGGTCAGCGTGACGCCGGCCGCGCCCTCGGGCCGGCCGGGCAGGCGCCGGCAGATGCCGATCGAGGCACCGGGCGCGGTGCGGTAGATGCGGCAGGCCCCTTGGTCGCGAATGAGATTGAGCCCCAGCACATCGGCATAGAAGGCCCACGCCGCCTCGGCGTCGTCCACGTAGGCAAAGGTGATCTGATCCGAGAACGGCGGCGCCGGCATGGCTCCGCCCCTAGGCCCGGGGCCGGTCGCCGGCGGCGGTGGCCCGGTGCATCTTGCGCGGCATGGTCTCGTCGTAGTCCTTGATGGCGTAGTGCATGGTCGCCCGGTTGTCCCACATCACCGCGTCGCCGACCCGCCAGCGGTGGCGGTAGACGTTGGCGGGCCGTGTCGCCCAGTCGTTCAGGAAATCCAGCAGCGGCCGGCTCTCGTCCTCGCTCATGCCGACGAAGTTGGCGGTGAAGAACTCGTTGACGTAGAGAGCCAGCTTGCCGCTTTCCGGATGGCGGCGGACCACCGGGTGGATGGATGGCGGCGGCACCTCGACGATCTGGTTGGCGTCGGTGGCCGGGTTCTCGGCGTTGCGGCGGCGGATGGCCTCGCCGGTGTGTTCGGCTTCCAGGCCCGCCAGCATCGCCCGCATACCGTCCGACAGGGTCTCGTAGGCGCGGGCCATGTTGCAGAACATGGTGTCGCCCCGGCCCTCGCCGGGTATTTCCAGCGCGTGCAGCAGCGAACCCAACGGCGGCCGCTCGGCGCAGGAGATGTCGGAATGCCAGAAGTCGTTGCGCGTGCCCGGCCGGCCGGGTCGATTCTCCAGTACCAGCAACTCCGGATGCTCGGCATGGCCGTCGCGCGAGCCCAACGGATGCGGCTCGACGGCGCCGAACTTGGCCATGAAGGCGATCTGGCGATCAGGTGAAAGGGATTGGTCCGGAAACACCAGCACGTGATGGTCCAGGAAGGCGTCGTGGATAGCGCTGAAGGTCGAATTGTCCAGTTCGCCCGCCAAGTCGACGCCGGTGATTTCCGCCCCGAGGGCGTTGGTCAATGGTCGGATGTCCATGGTCGCCTCATTTGCCGTGCCAACCATTACAGTCGGTTAGGCGGCGACGGACAAGTCGCGCGTCAAGCCGCCAGGTCGTGTCGGAAGCCGTCGATGATGTGTTCGGCCAGGCGGGCACTCGCTTCGGAGCGTTGTTTCTCCGCCTGCACCAGGGCGATGCGGACCTGCGGCATGGTCGGGAAGCCGTCGGCCTTTCCCAGGATGCGCATGCCCGGCTGGACCGAGGAGCGGGCAATGGAGGTGACCGCGAGGCCCGCGTCGACTGCCGCCGCCAGCGCCGAAATACTGGGACTGGTGTAGGCGATGCGATAGGGCTTTCCAGCATCGTCGAGAGCTTCCAGCGCCCATCGGTGGAACTTGCAATTGGACAGGAACAGCGCCAGCGGTACCGGCGATTGCTCGTGCGCCAGATGCCGTTCGCTGGTGACGAAGACGACGGGTTCCTGGCGCAATACAATGCCGTCGGCCTGATCCGGGTCGAGCGAGACGATAGCGACGTCCAGTTCGCCGCGGGCCAGTTGTTCGCGCAGCACTGGGGTCTGGTCGCAACGGATTTCCATATGCACCAGGGGATAGGCCTCGGCGAAGCGCGAGAACAGCACCGGCAGCACGGTCTGGGCATATTCCTCCGGCGAGCCGACATAGACGGTGCCGGTCAGCGCCGGCTCGGCGAAGCGGTTCACCGCCTCCTCGTTCAGCGCCACCATGCGACGGCCGTAGCCGACCAGAACCTCGCCGTCGGGGGTCAGGCGCATGCTGCGGCCGATGCGCTCGAACAACGGCCGACCGACCAGATCCTCCAGCCGTTTCATCTGCATACTGACCGCCGACTGGGTGCGACCGACACGGCCCGCCGCATGGGTAAAACTGCCGCCATCGGCAAAGGCGAGGAACGTTCGCATCAGATCGAGGTCGAGATTGGCGGTCATGGCGTCCTCCATAATCGTATCGACACAACATAAGAAATATTGATGTAAAACTACAAATCTATTCGTTTGTTTGAACAAATAATCACAGGCATGGTGGCGCCGTCAACAGCGAAAAAGGAGTTGCCATCATGTCTGCCTTCATCGACGCTCATCCACAGCCCATCGTGTCCTTGTCCTTCAGCGGAGAAGGACGGTCCAGCGCCGCGACCTTCCTGCACGCCTTCGCGGTGGCCCGCCGCTGGCGCGACCTGGCTCGCCAGCGCCGTCAGTTGGCCGGTTTGGAACCGCACCACCTAGCCGACATCGGCATCAGCGCCGAGGACGCCCGGGTCGAGACCCGAAAGCCCTTCTGGGTCGATTGACCGGTACCGAAAAGGAAAACCATGCTGACCCTGCACGACTATCTGGAGTCCGGAAACGGCTACAAAGTGCGGCTTTTGCTGAGCCTGCTGGGCCAGCCGTTCCGGCTTCGGGAATACGACATCGTCAAGGGCGAGACGCGGACCGAGGCGTATCTCCACAACGTCAACCCCAACGGGCGCATCCCGGTGCTGCAGTTGGAGGACGGAAGCTGCCTCTGTGAATCCAACGCCATCCTCTGGTACCTGGCCGACGGCACGCCCTACCTGCCGGCGGAACCCTTGGAGCGGGCCCGCGCATTGCAATGGATGTTCTTCGAGCAGTACAGCCACGAGCCCAACATCGCCACCCGGCGGTTCTGGCTGCACCTGGATGACCTGGACGACCTGCAACGGCACCAATTGGAACCCAAGCTGGAAGCCGGCCATGCGGCGCTCCAGGTGATGGAAGGGGAGCTTCAGTCGCGCGCCTGGTTTGCCGGCTCGGCGCCCAGCATCGCCGACATCGCACTTTATGCGTACACGCACGTCGCCCACGAGGGCGGTTTCGACATGGCGCCCTACGAGGCGGTTACGGGCTGGCTGGAACGCATCGCCGCCTTGCCAGGCTACGTGCCCATCACCAAGCGGGATTTCGGTTGATGCCGGTGCCCGGCCAGCCCGACATGGTGCTCTACCACGCCTGGGCTTCCAGTGCGTCGCGCAAGACCCGCTTCTGCCTGGCCGAGAAGGGGCTGGAGTACGAGAGCCGGCCCATGGACCTGCTCAAGTTCGAGCACCACGAGGCCTGGTACAAGGAGTTCAATCCGTCCGGCATCGTGCCGGCGCTGAAGGTCAATGGCGTGCCTCTCGTCGAGAGCAATCTGATCAACGAATATCTGGACGCGCGCTTTCCCGAACCGCTGCTGCGCCCGACGGATCCGATGCTGCTTTATCAGTTGCGAGTTTTCGCCAAATACGTGGACGACGACTGCCTGCCAGCCGTGCAGCATCCCAACTGGATGTCGAAAATGCACCCGATGGCGCGCCAGTGGTCAGACGAGGAATTGCAGCGGCGCCTCGCCGCCATCCCAACGGCGGGCCGGCGCCGGCTCTGGTACCGCATGGCGCGCGAGCCATTCACGACGGACGAGATGGAGGCCGCCTTCGCCGTGCTACGCGACCTTCTGGACCGCATCGAAACCATGACCGCCGAGAGTGGCTGGATCATCGGCGACTCCTTCTCGCTGGCCGACATCGCCGCCGCCCCCTACGTCAAGCGGCTGGAAGAAGAAGAGCCGCACCAGCTCGACCCGTCCAGCCGGCCACGCACGGTCGATTGGTGGTCACGCGTGCAGGCGCGGCCGGCCTATGCCGGGGCGGGCATCGGCGACTACATGGCGCAGAGTGACCCCGACTGGACGCCGGACGCCTGAACGGCGTTCCTAGAGCGGGTTTCCGCTTCGGTAAGGAACTAATCGCGAGAAAACCTCAGTCGCCGGCCAGAAGTTCCTCGACCTTGGCGGCCAGCCGCGGGAAATCCAGCGGTTTTGTCTCGTAGGCGTCGCAGCCGGCGGCGAAGGCTTCGTCCCGGTCGCCGGATTGCTCATGCGCCGACAACGCCATGATGGGGACACCGCCCGTCGCCTCTTCGGATTTCAGGCGGCGGATGACGTCCCAGCCCGTGACCTCGGGCATGCTCAGGTCGGTAATGACCAGGTCTGGTGGCGATGCCAGCGCCTGATCGACGCCGTCGGCGCCGCCGCTGGCGGTCTCCACGTCATGTCCCGCCCCTGAAATGGTCATGGTCAGGATATCGAGGAACAGCGGTTCGTCGTCGATAATCAGAATACGGGCCAAGGTTACTCCCTTCGTCGCCCCTCTTGAATGTCGATCCCTACGTTGCGACATCAGCATATATGCTCCTAAAGTTCAAACGGGTTCGAATTGCCGGACCCGACGGCACGGATGTCCAAACAACGGTGCAATGCCATGACTGATCGACGTTTTATGCTCCACGCGACTGGTATCGGCCTCGCTGGCTTGATGCTGGCGGTCGCGCTCGGAATATACGGCTACCTGGCGATCCAGAAGTTGGATCGGGTGGAACGCCAATGGCAGAGCTTCGTGAACCAATCGCTCGAGGCGTCGCAAGCGCTCGACACCCTGCACCATCACCTTGGCTTCGGTGGCCTGATCCACAAATTCAAGAACTATGTCCTGCGCCAGGAAGCCGGTCTGGCCGATTCCATCGTCGTCCACGTGGATAAGATCACCCGCGCCATCGAGATTTATCGGGCCTTGCCCATCAGCGAGGCCGAGAAATCGGCGTTGGATCGTGTGGAGCGCGCGACGAGGGCCTACGAAACGCGGATGATCACTGCCCGGGAAGCCGTGTCCCAAGGCATGGGCACAAACGAGATCGATTCCCTGGTCATCCATAATGACGAGCCGGCCATCACGGCACTGTCCGTGCTCTCCGAAACCCAGTTGCGGCGCAGTCTGGGCATGACCGCAACGACAACCAATGCGGTCGGCGACGCCCGCCGGTTCATTACGCACAGCGCAGTCTTGCTGCCCGCGATCCTTCTTGTGACGGGGCTGCTCATCATGTTCCTGCAACGCACTGTACAGGCGACCGCGGAGTCCATTTCCAACGAGAGCCGGTTTCGGGACTTTACCGAGGTCGCTTCCGACTGGTTCTGGGAACAGGACGCGGACCTCAGGTTCTCGTTCGTCAGCGATCTGGCATTCAAGGGCATCGGCCGGCAACTCCAATCCTTGTTGGGCAAGCGCCGGGATGAACTGTGGGCCGAGGCCGGGGCCGAGCTGACGCCGGCCATGCGTGACCACCTGGACACCCTGCGACAGCACCGGAATTTCCGGGGTTACACCTATACGACCAAGGGTGACGACGGCGTCGAACGGGTGCTGCGGATCAGCGGCATGGCCATCTTCGACGACGCCGGAACGTTCCAGGGCTATCGCGGCGTCGGCCACAACATCACAACCCAGGTGCGTGCCGAGGAGGCCCTGCAGGAACGCGAGCACCTGTTCCGCACGCTCTACAACAAGACCCCGATCATGCTGCATTCCATCGACAACGCGGGGCACCTGGTGTCGGTCAGTGATTTCTGGCTGGAGCACATGGGATACGCCCGCGACGAGGTCATTGGCCGGCATTTCGCCGATTTCATGACATCCGAATCCGCGAAGTACGCCCGCGAAGTGGCCTTGCCACGTTACTACGAGACCGGCGTTGCCCGCGATTACGAGTACCAGCTGGTGCGCAAGGACGGCTCGATCATCCAGGTACTGCTGTCCGCCAATGCCGAATGGAACGACGCGGGAGAGTTGACCTACTCGCTGGCGGTCATTCGCGATGTCACCGAACGGCGCGAGATGGAAAGCGACCTGGCGCGCCTGCAGGAAGAGACGGAACGGGAGCGCGACCGCCTGCAGTCCATCCTCGACGCCATTCCCAATCCGCTCGGCGTATACGACGGTGACCTCAACCTTTCGCTGTTCAATGCCGCGTTCGTGCTCATGTATGACCACGCAGGCACCTTGATCCGCCGTGGTGTCAGCTTGGAGAAAATTGCCCGCGCCGGCATGAACAAGGGAAATTATCACGCAGCGGATGGTTGGGAGGAGGAATACCTGCAGCAACGCCTGGAGGGAATCCGTAACGTTGGCATCGAGCCCCACGTGACGGTCTCGCACTTCCGTGATCGTTGGTACCAGATTGTCGAACGCCGGACGCGGCTGGGTGAAATTGTCGGCGTGCGTACCGATGTGACGGAATTGATGGCGGCACGCGAGGACACCGAGCGCGAACGCGACAGGCTGCAATCCGTGCTCGACGCCATTCCCAGCGCCATCAGCGTCTATACCGACGACCTTCGGTATAGCACCTTCAACCAGGCCTTCGTCGATCTCTATGACGAACAGCGTCCCTATATCCGCGTCGGAGTGAGTATCGAGGAGATGGTGCGGTCGGGTCTCGACATGGGGCTCTATCCAACCGCCCTCGGCCGAGAGGAGGAATGGCTGGCCGAGCGGCTCGAGCTACAGCGATCTGTCGGCTACGAACCGCGGGAACGCCTGGTCAAGAGCCGTTCCAGTTGGTTGAAGATCGTCGAAATCAAAACCGAGTTGAACGAGATCGTCAGCGTACGCACGGACGTCTCGGAACTGATCGCCTCCCAGGAAGTCGCCGAGGCGGCCAGCCGCGCCAAGTCCGAATTCCTGGCCAACATGAGCCATGAAATCCGTACGCCCATGAACGCCGTGCTTGGCCTCAGCCAATTGGCGTTGAAGACGAAGCTGAGCGCTAAGCAGAAAGACTACCTGACAAAGATCAACGATGCGGCCCATGCGCTGCTGGGCGTCATCAACGACATTCTCGATTTTTCCAAGGTGGAAGCCGGGAAGCTTGAACTGGAGACCGTGGATTTCGAACTCAACGCCGTGTTCGACCGGTTGGCGGCGGTCAGTCTGCCGGCCGCCGAATCCAAGGGCCTGACGTTGCACTTCGCGCAATCGGCGGAGGTGCCGCAACACTTGGCCGGTGATCCGCTGCGGCTGGGCCAAGTCTTGATGAACCTGGTCTCCAACGCCATCAAGTTCACCGAAGAGGGCGAGGTCGTCATCCGGGTCGACGTGGTCGAGCGGGACTCGGCGGAAGCCCTGCTGCGCTTTGCCGTCAGCGATACCGGCGTCGGTCTCGGCGCCGAGCGGCACGAGCGCCTGTTCGAGGCCTTTACGCAGGCGGATGGGTCGACGACGCGGAATTTCGGCGGCACCGGCCTGGGACTCACGATCTCGCGCCAGTTGGTGGAACTGATGGGCGGCGACATCGATGTCGATAGCGAACTGGGCAGCGGCAGCACCTTCCATTTCACGGCCCGTTTCGGTATCGGGGACGGGACGGAGGTGATCTCGGTTGGCGCTCGCCTGGATGCCGCGGCGACGCGCGTGCTGGTGGTCGATGACAACGAAACGGCGCGCCACATCATGCAGGAGTTTCTGACCGCCCAGGGCTTCCCGGTCAGTCTCGCCGCCTCGGGCGACGAGAGCCTAAAGATGATGTACCAGGCCGAGGACGAGGGACAGCCCTATGACCTGGTGCTGATGGACTGGCGCATGCCGGGCATGGACGGCCTCGCCGCCGTTCAGAAGATTCGCGTGGCCAACGGCATGTCCGACACACCGGTGGTCATCATGGTGACCGGTTACGATCGTGACGAATTGCTGGACGCGGCGTCGGGCGTCGAGATCGATGCCGTGCTCGACAAACCGGTGACCGGTTCCAAGGTCATCGATACCATCCACGACCTGTTCGCCGAGCAGCCGGGGCGTCTCGCCGCGGTCGATATCACGGGGCAGAAAGATGAAGCCGTTGCGGCCCTGCTCGTCGGCAAGTTCGTGCTGCTGGTGGAGGATAACGAGATTAACCGCCAGATCGGTGTCGAAATCCTGGCCCACGCTGGCGTCGTGGTCGAGACGGCGGAAAACGGACGCATCGGCGTGCAGATGGTCATGGACCACCCGACCCGTTACGACGCCATCTTGATGGACGTGCAGATGCCGGTGATGGACGGCTTGCAGGCGACGGCGGCCATCATCGAGGGGCTCGGCGAGGCGGCGCCGCCGATCCTGGCCATGACGGCCCACGCCATTGAGGAAGAACGCCAGCGCTGCTTCGATGCCGGCATGAAGGACCATATCGCCAAGCCGGTGGACAGTGCCTTGCTGATGCGTGCCCTGGCCCGCTGGACCAGCGATGATGCGTCGGCTGTGGTTGATCTCGGTAGTGGCTCCTTGCTGGCCTCGGTGCCGGCGGCCGTGGTTCCGGCTGACGAACCTGCGGACGAGATGCCGACGGATGGTGCGGCCGTCCTCGACATCGCCGAGGCGGTCGAGCGGCTCGGTCTCGGCGAAGATCAGGTCATGGGGTTGCTGGGGAATTTCCGCCAGCGCTATGCCGAGACCATGCCGGAATTGGAAGCCGCCCTGGCGGCGCCGGATCTGGTGACGGTGAAGGAGCGGGCGCACGCGCTGAAGGGGGTGTCCGGCAGCCTCGGTGTGATGGCCGTGTTCGAACTGGCCAAAACCCTCGAACAGGCCGCCAAGGACGATGATGCCGACGCGGTTGCCGGCCTGGTTCCCCGGCTGGGCCGGGCGCTTGCCGCCGTGTTCGACGTCATCGACGGGGCGGCCAAGGACTGAGTGCCGTCAGCCGTCCTTGGGCTTGTGGCCGAGCGAGAGGGAATTGATGCAGTAGCGCTGTCCCGTGGGCTCGGGGCCGTCGGGGAAAACGTGGCCCAGGTGGCCGCCGCAGTTGGCGCAGTGCACCTCGGTGCGGGTCATGAACAGGCTGGCGTCTTCCTCCTCGCCGACGGCATCGTTGCCGAGGTGCGCGTAGAAGCTGGGCCAGCCGGTGCCGGAATCGAATTTGGCCTCCGACGAAAAGAGCTCCGCCCCACAGCCGGCGCAAACGTAGGTGCCGGGAATCTTGCAGTCGTTCAACTTGCCGGTGAAGGGGCGCTCGGTGCCCTTCTGGCGTAGCACCTTGTACTGCTCGGGTGTCAGCTTTTTCTGCCACTCGTCGTCGGAGGCGTCGCCCGTGTCGTTGGTTTCGCTCATCGCCTGCTTGTCCTTGCCGAAGGGCCAGATCATTGGCGCATTTCCAACGCCCGCGCCTGGGCTTCCTGGGCGCCGTCGTTGTCGCCGAGACCGGCCAGGGCGTTGCCCAGGTTCTGCAACAGGCCGGTGGTCGGTGTCTTTTCGATGGCCGGCACCAGGAAGGCGCGGGCCTCGGCGAAGCGGCCGGCCTTGATGAAGGCGCTGGCCAGCGTCTGGTGGAAGACTTCTCGCTGCGCGTTCGAGCCGCCAATGTGCCAGATGTGATCGCGGATCGGGTAGATCAGGTCGGCCGCGCCATCGAAATCGCCGCGGCAGTAGGCGATCATGCCCTTGCATAGGTCGCGGCCGATCTTGTCGATGACTTTGGAATTTGTGTTGGCGTTGCCCTCGATATAGGCGTGCTGGCTTTCCAGGAAGCGCGCCAGTTTCTTTTCGCCGCCGGCCGTGGCCAGTGTCATGGCCAGATGCGCGTCGGTGAAGGCCAGCGCGTGTTCGTCCATGTGGACCATCCACTTCTCGACCAGGGCATCCCAGCGCGCACCCACGTCGACGCCCTGCAGTTCCAGCCGCCACAGCAGCGACGTGCAGTCCATCAGCCGCGTTACCATATCCTGGTCGCAGTCGGAGATGTGGTCGTCGAAGATCTGGATCACGCGATCGAACTGGCCGTCGTCGATCAGCGGCAGGCACTGATGCCACCAAAGATGTCCGGCCAGCCAGACCGCGTCGCCCCAGCCGCCGGCCGTGTCGTCGAGCCAGCGGATGCCCTCCTGGCAGCGGCCTTCCATCTGCATCACGTGGGCCACCGCGTGTACCGCCCAGGCATCCCTGGGTTCAATGCCTTGGGCCTTGCGGCCCATCTCCTCGGCCTCGCGGTAGTCGCCCGCTTCCTCCAGGCCGAACGCCCCCATGCCCAAGAGGAAACCGTAGTAGGGCACGGTCTCGTTCCAGGCCGGCAGGATGTCGAGTACCGACTTCTTCATGTTGTCGACTTCGCCGACCAGGTAGTAGCACTCGTGCGCGCACTTGGCGGCCATCATGTCGAGCGGTTGGTCGGCCAGGATGGCGTCCCACATCTTGCCGGCGCGGGATATCTCGCCACGGGCCGCAGTTTCGAAGGCGTCGATATGGGCCTGTTCGCGCGCACTCACCCGCGACCGCCGCGCCTTGGCCGCGCGCAGTTCCAGGCTGACCCGGGGGTGCGCCGAACTGACGCCGCCGAACAGGCGCAGGCAGCCGGTCAGGCAGTAGCCCATGGCGAAATCCGGATCGATCTCGGCGATGGTCAGCAGCTTGCCCACTGGCTCGCCCGAAAACACCATGTAGTCGTCCATGGCATCGTTGAAGGCGTCGACGGTTTCCGGCAGCGACGCGGTGAATTCCAGGCCCAGTTTATCGACGGCCATCGGTGTCCTCCCTTGGCGTGATCATATTATCTTAACCGATCATCGCCCGGTGGGAAGAGAGGGAAAGCTCAGAAGCGGCCATCGTAGGACTCTTGTCCGATGGGACACGCGATGACCGTGAAGCCCTCGCGGCCGAGCGCCGACGTCATCGCGTCGGCCACCTGGCCACGGTCCGTGGCGACAACGCCGGTGCCGCCCATGGCTTCCGCCACGCCGGCGAAATCGGTGCCGCCGAAGTTAACGCCCAGGTTGTCGTGGCCGTCGCGGCGTTGTTTCAGGTCGATCAGCGCCAACTGTTCATCGACGAAAACGACGACGATGACCGGGGTCTGCAAATCACGCGCCGTCGCCAGTTCGCCCAGCACCATCTCCAGCCCGGCGTCCCCAGTGAAGGCGAGGACGGGCCGTCGGGGCTCGGCGATGGCGTGGCCGATGGCAATGGGCAGCGCCACGCCCATGGTGCAGAGACCGGTCGACTGCAACATCGTGCGTGGTTCATAGCATTCCCACTGCTGGCTGATCAGGATGCGGTGGGCGCCGGTGTCAACGCCGACGACGCCGTCGCGCGGGAACACGCTGCGCACCGTGTCGATGACCGCAGCCGGTCCCCAGTCCTCGTCGCGCGGGAAGGCGTCCCTGAGTGCCGCCCGCGTCGCCGCCGGCTCGCCGCCGGGCCAGGTGGCGCCGGCTTCGACGTCGTCACCCAGCGCCCGCAGCCCGGCACCCACGTGGCAGACGAAATTCAGGCTGGCGTGGTGGACGTAATGCGTGTTGGTGTGGGACGCGAACTCGATGACTGCCGGCCCGCCGGCACCGTTGCTGTCGCCGTTGCCGTCACCCGGCGTCCAGGCATTGCGCCAATCGACGCGCATTTCGATGGGATCGTAGCCGGCCAGCAGGATCAGGTCGGCCTGGTCGATCAGCGGTTTCAGGATACCGAAGGATTTGGGCGAAAGGCCATGCCCGCCGAGGGCGAGTAGGTCGTCCTCCGGCAGCACGCCCTTGGCCTTGTAGGAGGTCATCAGCGGCACGTTGAAGCGGCGGCAGAAATCCGCCACCGCGTCCGCGGCGTCGTGGTGCAGGATGTCCACGCCGGCCAGCATCAGCGGCCGTTCGGCCTTGGCGAGCGCCACTCGCGCGGCTTCCAGATCAGGGCCCGGGGCCGGCGCCACCGGCGACGGCCGGGCGCGCCGGGTGCGGGTGTTGTCCACCACCGCCGCCTTGGCGACGCCGATGGGCACGTCGATGTGGACGGGCCCTGGCGGGTCGTCCATGGCGATGGCCACAGCCTTGTCGATGGTGGCGTCGCAGGCCTCCGCGGTGACCGTCAGCGTGGCCTTGGTGACCGGGGCCAGCACGGCCGTGTGGTCGAACACCTGGTGGGTGTAGGTGACGGCCTCATGGGCGTCGACGCAGCCGGTGACGAAGATCATCGGCACCTGGTCCTGCCAGGCATTGGCTACCGTGTTGACGGCGTTGACGACGCCCGGCCCGACCGTGGCCAGCAGCACCGCCGGCGCCCGGTCGGCATGGTGCGTGCCCTCGGCCATGAAGCCGCCGGCGTTCTCGTGCTTGCATAGGTGAAAGTCCACACCGGCTTCCTCCAAGGCCCGCATCAGGGTCAGCACCTCGCCGCCGGGGATGCCGAAGGCGTGGCGGCAGCCGGCCTCAAACAGGCGGCGGGCGATGATGTCGGCGACGTTGGTCATGTCGGGAATTCCTCAGGTGGCCTTGGGGCGGGCTACGCGCCGGCCTTCGATATACAAGCAGTCGACGTCGGCGGCCTCGAAGAAAGCGGCTGCATCGGCGGGGGTCTCGACGATGGGCACGCCCGGACCATTGAAGGACGTGTTCATCACCACCGGCACCTCGGTCAGTCGGCCGAAGCCGGCCACCACATCGCGGAACCGGCCGGCATCGGGCGCCACCGTCTGGATGCGGGCCGAGCCGTCCACATGGGTGATGGCCGGCAGCTGGTCCGACAGCACGTCGGCGGTGAATAGCATGTAGGGCGATCGAGGCGGCGCACCCCGGAACCAGGCGGGTGCTTCTTCCTCCAGCACCGCCGGCGCGAACGGCCGCCAGGCCTCGCGGCTCTTGATCTGGTTGACCCGGCCCCAGTTGGCGGCGGGCCGGGGGTCGGCCAGGATCGAACGGTGGCCGAGCGCACGCGGGCCAGCCTCGCTGCCGCCTTCGAACCAGGCGATGACGCGGTCCGCCGCCAAGTCCTCGGCCGCCGCCGCCGCCGCGTCCCCGGGCTGGCTGACGATACCGTCGATGCCGTCCAGCGCCGTTTCCACCTCGGCATCGCCGTAGATCGGGCCGAGATAGGGCGATATCAGGTCGAGGGCGGCCCGCCGCGGCACGTCCAGCACGTTGTGATGGACATAAAGTGCCGCGCCGACGGCAAGCCCCCCGTCGTCGCAGAAGGGCTCGATGAAGACGTCGTCGAAGGGACTCTCTGCCAACACCCGGCTGTTGGCTGGGCAGTTGAGGGCCGTGCCGCCGGTCAGGCACAGCGCATCCGCGGCCCAGCCGGCGCGCTCGCAGAGGCCATGCAGGCCCTGGACGGCCTTCAACAACGTCTCCTCGAACAGTTTCTGTGTCGATGCCGCGATGTCGGCGTTGACCGGGTCGGTGATGGCGTCCGGGTCGCCGAGCGCCGCCATGTCGTCGCCGCGGTCGTTGGCGCCGTTGACGCAATGGCGCAGCCAGGCGTCCGCCGGCTCCTCGCCGAAGCGTGCCTTCAGGGCCACCCAGTTGTCGACGAAATCGGGGTGGAAGAACGCCGGCTCGCCGTAGGGGGCGAGGCCCATCAGCTTGCCCGCCGGACCAATGTCGCCGAGCCCCAGGTGCACGCCGACGAAGTCGTAGGTGCCGCCAAGCGCCAGGTGGTGCGGCGCCAGCGGCCGGATGGCGTTGCCCTGGCCCAGGAAATAGAGGCCCGACTGATATCCCTGGCCGGAGAAGAAGCCATCGTGGGTCAGCACCGCCGCGGTCTCGTGCGGCGAGGAATAGAAGCTCGCCGAGGCGTGGGCGGCATGGTGAAAGACGAAGTAACCGGGCACGGCGCGGCCCTTGAGGGTCACCGTGACCGGGCAGTGCAGCAGGCGGCGCACATCGTCGTCGTTGGCCAGTTCCCGGAGATTGCGCCCGGCAATATCGTCGAGCCCCACCGGCGCCCATTCGGGCAGGCTACCGAAGTCGTCGAGGCAGCCGACGGCGTCCAGTTCGCCGGCCCGGAACAGGTCGACCTCGGCAAACATCGCGGCATAGAAGCGGTGGTGGTGGGTGTCCTCTTCGGCGCCGGTCTGGAACAGGTGCTTCAGTTGCTGCGACAGCAATTGCTCGGGCACCACCCCGGCGGCATCCATGAAGTCGGTCATGGGGGACGGCTCGTCGCCGTGGGGTTCTGTCTCGTAGGTCAGGTCGAAGCCTGAAATCAGGCCGGTCACCAGTTCCACGTTCTGGGTCGAGGTGACGGCCACCCGATCCACATCGCCCATGCCGACACCGGCCATGTCGAGGGCGCGATGGATGTCCGCATCCGAGAGCGCGATGGCGTGCTTCACCCGGTTGAAGCGTTCGCGCAGCACATAGCCGGAGAGTTCCCCGTCGACCAGCACGGCGACGGCGGCGTCATGGCCGAAATGGAGGCCGAGGATGATCATGATCGAGTGGCGCCGGCGCGCTATTCGGCCGCCCGGCGCTCGCCCTTCTCGGCCAGCTTGGCATAGCCGTCGCGGGTCTGCGGCAACTTGCGGTCCAGGATCCTGGAGGCCACTAGATTCCTGAGCACCTGCGCCGTGCCGCCGCCGATGGTGAACATGCGGGCGTCGCGGTACATGCGCTCCAGCGGCAGGTTGCGCGAATAGCCGGCGGCGCCGAATACCTGCAGCGCGTCGGACGTCACCTTGATGGCGGTCTCGGAAGCCAGAATCTTGGCCTGGGCGGCGGCCAGCATCTCAGGAAAACCGCCCTGCTGGGTCTCCGAGCTTGCGGCCGCCCGGTAGACCATGACCTGGGCCGCGGCGAGTCCCGTAGACATATCGGCCAGCATCCATTGCAGGCCCTGGAACTCGGCAATGGGGCGGCCGAACTGCTCGCGCGTGCCGGCGTAGTCGAGGGCGAGCTCGTAGGCGCCTTCGGCGATGCCGAGTGCCACCGTGGCCGCACCCACGCGCTGCGAATTGTAGGCGTTCATCAGCCCGGCGAAGCCGCGCTTCAGGCCTTCCGGCGGCACCAGGGCCATGGACGCCGGCACGACCATATCTTCGAAGATGATTTCCGTCTCGGGGATGCCGCGCAGTCCCATGGCGGGCTCGCGGGTGCCGATCTTGAGGCCCTCCGTCTCGCCCCTGACGGCGATGAAGCCGCCGATGCCCTGGTCGACCCCGTCCTCGATCACGCGGGCGAAGATCAGGTGAAGTTTCGACACACCGCCGCCGGTGATCCAGTGCTTTTGGCCGTTGATGACGTAGCTGTCGCCCTGCCTGACGGCGCGGGTGGTCATGTCGGTGGCGGCGCTGCCGGCGTTCGGTTCGGTAATGCAGATGGCCGGCTTGTCGCCCGCCAGTACCAGGCCCGACGCCAGTTCCTTCTGCTCGTCTGAGCCGTAGCGCATGATGGCGCCGATGGCGCCCATGTTGGCTTCGACGACGATGCGCGCGGTCACACCACAGACCTTGGCCATCTCCTCGACCACAATCACCGCGTCGAGATAGCTCGCCGCCTGGCCGCCCCACTCGGTGGGGATGGTCATGCCCATGAAGCCGGCTTCCTTCAGCAGCTCCACGTTGTCCCACGGGTATTCCTCCGTCCGGTCGACCTCGGCTGCGCGCGGTCTGATCTTGTCCTCGGCGAGGCGGCGCGCGGCTTCGCGGATTTCGGTCTGGGTTTCGGTCAGGTCGAACATGGGGTCACTCCGTCGGGCGGGGCTAGGCTTGCGGGGCGATGGGCTGAAGTCGGGCGCATCCTACAACGCGCCCAAGTTGGGCAAAAACGAATTATTCTGTGATTTGCTAAAGCATCACTTCAGCGTGGGCTGCTCTTGACCGGGCCATCACAACGGGCGGAAGATCGACGGGACATGGCGCGAAAAACCAAGACTCGTCAAAAGACCAACAGCGGGCCGAAGGAACTGGCGGCTTCCGCCGTCGGGTTCCCGAAGTTTTCGGCCGGCCGCGGCGGGGGGCGCCAGGCGGTGTTCGCGCTCTCTAGCCATATCCGGGCCCGCGAGGCGCTGGATTTCGCGCTCGATATCTCCGATCACGGCTTCAATGTTTTTGTGCTGGGCGAGGACCGCACCGGGCGGATGACGCAGACCCTGGCCTATCTGGAAGCGGCCATGGCGAAGCGTTCGCCGCCGTCGGACTGGGTCTATTTGAACAACTTCCGCGAGTCCAACCGGCCCCGGCCTTACGCGCTTACGGCCGGCCAGGGCTGCCGGCTGCAGGCGCGCCTCGTGCAGATGGTGGCGTTGCTGCGCGAGGTCCTGGCCAAGGCTTTCGAGAGCGAGGAGTACAAGGCCCAGATCCAATCCAAGAGCGAGGAATTGAGCCAGGAAGTGGCGCAGCTGTTTGCCGATATGCAAAAGGAGGCGCAGAGCCACGGCCTTGATCTGGTGCGCACGCCCGACGGCAACATGGTCATCGCGCCGTTGCAGCACCCCGAGGGCACCGCGCCCATCGTGCCGGCGGCGAGCCTGGCCGAGCGCCAGGAGAGCGTGCGCCGGCATCTGACGCAGCGGCTGGCCGAACTGGCCGGCGTGGCGGGTCAGCGCCAGGCCGAGTTCCACGAGTGGAAGGCCGGTGTCGACCGGGATATCGCCGAGCGCGCCGTCGCCGGCGTTATCGACGGCATCGTCAAAGATTTCGGCGGACATGCTGGCCTGGGCCGCTGGTTCGTCGAACTGCGGGCCGACATCCTCGACCATATCGCCATCTTTACCGTGCCGGAAGTGTCGCCGGAGTTACCGCCGGATTTCGAGCCGCCGGAACGCCGCTATGCCTGCAACCTGGTGGCCGATCAACGGGAGAGCGACCATCCGGCCGTGGTGCTAGAGGCCAACCCGAGCTACGAAAACCTGTTTGGCCGCATCGAATACCGGCGCCAGCAGGGCGGACTGAACACCGACTTCACCCTGATCCGGCCAGGCAGCCTGCACCGGGCCAACGGCGGCGTTCTGGTGCTCCGGGCCGAGGCCCTGGCCAATGACCCGTTCGCCTGGAACTTTCTGAAAGGCGCGCTGCGCGACCGGCGCATCGGCATCGAGGAACTGCACCGGGCCGGTACCATGCCCATCGCCGGCGCGCCCAAGCCGGAACCCATACCGCTCGACGTCAAGGTGGTGGTGGTCGGCAACCCGCGCGCCTACTACGCGTTCTTCTCTATCGACGCCGAGTTCAAGACCTACTTCAAGGTCAAGGCCGACATCGACGCCGACATGCCGGCCGACGCCGGGAACCTCAAGGTCTACGCTGGCCTGGTGCGGGCCATGGCTGATACGGCGACGCCGGGCGGCATCCGCGCCGACGCGGTCTCGACGCTGCTGGGCTACGCCGCCCGCCTGGCCCAGCACCGCGAACGCCTGACGGCGCGCTACGAGTTGCTGGAGGATGTGGTGCAGGAGGCGGTGTCGCTGGAGGGGCGCTCGAAGGCCGATCCGATCTCGCGCAATTGCGTGCTCGGCGCGCTGGCGGCGCGGCGCCACCGCAATTCCCGCATCGAGGACCGCATGCACGAAGGCATCTCCACCGGCCAGGTGATGATCGCCACCAAGGGAAAGTCCGTCGGTCAGGTCAACGGTCTGGTGGTGAGGGACTTGGGCGATTATGCCTTCGGCGCGCCGTCGCGCATCACCGCCCGTGCCTCGGTCGGGCGCTCGGGCGCCATCAATATCGAACGCCACGTGGCCATGTCCGGCCCCATTCAGCAGAAGGGCATGATGATCCTGCAGGGCTGGCTGGCCGGCCGCTTCGCCCAGGCCATGCCGATCGCCTTCGACTGCTCGGTGACATTCGAACAGAACTATGGCGGCGTCGAAGGGGATTCCGCGTCGCTGGCCGAACTGCTGGCCATCCTCTCATCCCTGGCCCAGGTGCCGCTGCGCCAGGACCTGGCCATCACGGGTTCGGTCAATCAGCAGGGCGTGGCCCAGGTCATCGGCGGCGCCACCCACAAGGTGGAAGGCTTCTACCGCGCCTGCCGCGACCAGGGCCGGCTGACTGGGCGCCAGGGCGCCGTGCTGCCGGCCGCCAATGCGGTTCACCTGGTGCTGCGCGACGAGGTTGCCGACGCCATCAAGGCCGGCCGTTTCCACATCTGGCCGGTCGACACCATCGAAGACGCGGTGGGGCTGTTTACCGGCCTCGAGGCCGAGGCGGTCTACGCCAAGGTGGCGGCGAGGTTGGAGGAATTCGACCGCATTTTGAGCGAGCGGTCGCAAGGCTAGGCCCTTATCTCAGGGTGTATCCCCACGTTCAGCCATTGAAGTTCTCTCCCGCCATGATCCGGGCATGGATGTCGGGGTCGGTGACGCCTTCGGAGCCGATCAGCAGCACGCGGGACTGGTCGGTGAGTGCCAGGCGTTCGCGCAACCCGCTTTGTGCCGTCGCGCAGATCAGGCCGGCCAGGCCCGCGATGGCGCTTTCACCCACATAAAGGGCCGGGTCGTCTCCGGTCGGTTGCGCCAGCCTCCTGACGGCTGGGGCGACGACGCTTTCCGGAATAGTAATGAAATCGCTGACTTCCTCGGCCAGGATCGGCCAGGCGAGTGCCGAGGGCTCGCCGCAGGAAAGCCCGGCCATGATGGTTTCGCTGGCCACCCGGACCGCCGTCGACGTTCCGGCCTTGGCGCTGGCGAACAGGCAGGCCGCGAGGTCCGGCTCGACGACGATGACGCGCGGGCTTTCCGCGCCCCAGTACTGGCGGAATGCGGCGGCGACCGACGCCGCCAAGCCGCCGACACCACCCTGCAGCAGCACGTGCGTGGGCGGGTGTTCCATGGCCTCGCAGATTTCCCGGGTCATCACGCCGTAGCCGGCCATGACATCGCGGGGCGGGTCGGTGTAGCCGTCCCATGAGGTGTCGGAGACGATGAACCAGCCGTTGGTCTCGGCGTCCTTGCGGGTGACCGCGACGGTCGCATCGTAGTCCCCGTCGATGCGAATGACCTCGGCGCCAAGGTCGGCCATGGCTTGCGCCCGGTTCGGGCTGACTTCGGCATGAATGTAGATGCGGCACCTGGCGCCGAAGCGCTGGGCCCCCCAGGCCACCGAGCGGCCGTGATTGCCATCCGTCGCCGAGATCAGCGTGATCTTGGCCGCTTCATCGGCATACTTGCCGTTCCGCACGTCGGCGGCGGAAACCTCGCGGTCGATCGATTTGGAAATTTCCCGGCGCAAGACCTGAAGCGCCGCGTATGAACCGCCGAGCGCCTTGAAACTGCCGAGACCGAACCGCGGACCCTCGTCCTTGTAGCAGACGTGGGCGACGGAGAGCTCCCTGGCCAAGGCCGGCAGGTGGACGAGCGGTGTCGACGCATATCCGCCCCAGCCTGTGATTTCATTCCGGGCGGCGTCGAAATCCAAGGCCGAGATCACCCGGTGGGCGGCGTCGCCGCTTGCCCGCAAGCCGGCCGCATGGGCAACGACGGCGTTCTCGAACTCGCGTGTCATTACTTCGTCCTCCTCGATCGAATATCTTATATTTTGTAATTTATTGCATTGTGTGTGGCTTTAGTGCTCTATTTTTGGCAATTGTGTGAGTAATTTTTTCATAAATGAAGATGTCATGAAACAAAACCTCGATACCGAACTCGACTCGTTCGATCTCGCCATCCTCCGGATCGTGCAGTCGGACAACAAGACACCGCAGCGTCAGATCGGCGAGGCGGTCAATCTCTCGGCGCCGTCGGTGCAACGTCGGATCAAGCGCTTGGAGGAAACGGGCGTCATCGCGTCCAACGTCGCGGTCATCGATCCGGAACGGGTCGGCCTGCCAATCACCATCATCGCGGAGGTCGAGCTGGTCAGCGAAAGTGCCGAGCAGATCGATGCGGCGAAGACGCAGTTTCTGGCCACGCCGGAGATCCAGCAGTGCTACTACGTAACAGGTGGCGCGGATTTCGTGCTGGTGATCACCGTCGCATCGATGGCCGCCTACGAGACCCTCACCCGCGGCCTGTTCTTCGAGAACAACAACGTGCGCCGGTTCGAAACCCTGGTGTCCATGGATCGAGTGAAGGCCGGAACGGCGATCGCCGTCTGATCTAGTTACGCGCCCGTTCGCTCCGGGGGTCGTAGGGCGGCTCAAACGATATTGAAGCCGCGTGGGCGACGCAGGCGATGTCGACGGCAAGGGCGTCGGCCATGGCCTCGATCTCGGCCGGCGGACGATCGATATAGCCGATGCAGACGGGCCTGCCGATGGTATGGCCGAAAGTGGCTGACGTCACCTGGCCGACGGGAACGTCGCCGAAGAGGATGGGCTCGCCGCCGATGGGCACGGCGTCGGCATCGTCGAGGGTGAGGAAGACCAGGCGCTTGGCCGGCCCATCCTGGCGTTGTTTCAGCAACGCCTCGCGGCCAATGAAGTCGCGATTGCCGTCGAGTCGAACGGCGAATTCGAGACCCGCTTCCAGCGGCGTCTCGGCGGCGGTGATGTCGTGGCCCCAGGCGCGGAAGCCTTTCTCGACCCGAAGGCTGGTCATGGCATGGACGCCGAGGTCGCGAACGCCCAGGTCCTGGCCGGCTTCGATCAGAGTGTCGTAGACGTGGGCGGCGAACTCCGCCGGCACGTAGAGCTCCCAGCCGAGCTCACCGGTGTAGCTGAGCCGGGCGGCGGAAACCTTGGCGTAGCCGACTTCGATCTCGCGGTGGCTGTAGGGCCGGAAGCCGTCCTTCGAAACATCATCCGGGCTTACCCGGGACAACAGTTCGCGGGACTTGGGCCCGGCGACGCCGATGACGGCAAGGGACGAGGTGACGTCGATCAGTTCCGCCCGCGCCCCCGCCGGCATGTTGCGGCGGATCCAATCGGCGTCCTTGGTTGCCTGGCCGGTGCCGGTGACGATCAGGTAGCGGTCGTCGGATTGTCGGATCAGGGTGAGGTCGCTTTCGATGCCGCCTTGTTCGTTGAGCATGGCGGTATAGACGACGCGGCCCGGCGCCACGTCCGTGTTGTTGGCGCACAAGTGCCCCAACACCGCCGCCGCGTCCGGACCGGCCAGGAGGAACTTGGCGAAGCTGGATTGGTCGGCAAGCACGACGGCCTCGCGGGCCGCATTGTGTTCGGCGGCTGCGATGTCGAACCAGGGGGGGCAGGCAAAGGTCAGTTCCTCGGAGACACTTTCGCCTTCCGGCACGAAGTACTCCGCACGCTCCCAGCCGCCGCGCTGGCCGAAGCGCGCACCCCGGACTTTCAGGCGATCGTGCAGCGGGGTGACGCGGAGGTCGCGCACGGTGGCGTGCTGGCGGCCGGGATAGCTGATGACGTAGTGCAGGCCGAGTTCCTCCGGGATGCGCTCGTGCAGTGCCGCCTTCACGTTCTGCCAGGGGGCGAAGCGCATGGGGTTGAGCTCCCAGAGATCCATGGTCGCCCGGCCCTCGACGATCCATTCGGCCAGCGCCCGGCCGGCACCGCCGCCGGAGCCGACGCCCATGGAATTCATGCCGCAGCCGAGGAAGAAGCCGGCCAGGTCGGCGCTCTCGCCCAGCATGAACTGGCCGTCGGTGGTGAAGCTCTCGGGGCCGTTCAACAGCATCCGCACCTCTGCCGTTTCCAGGCACGGCAGGCGGTGCATGGCATTCATCATCATCGGCTCGAAGTGGTCCCAATCTTCGTTGAGGAGGTCGAAGGCGAAATCCTTCGGCAGATTCTCCAGCGGCAAGGGCTTGGCGTTGGGCTCGAAGCATCCGACCAGCAGTCCCTCCACCTCGTCGCGGATGTAGAGGTAGCCGTCGTGGTCGGATAGCGTCGGCAGGTGCGGCGTGATGCCGTCGATGGGCTTGGTCAGCAGGTAGAAGTGCTCGCAGGCATAAAGCGGCGCGTTGACGCCGGCCAGCCTGGCCACCTCGCGGCTCCACAGCCCGGTCGTCAGCGCGACCGTCTGGCACTGGATGCGGCCGCGCTCGGTGACGACGGCGGAGATGCGGCCCGCGGTCCGCTCGAAACCGGTGACTTCCGTGTCCTCGAAAACCTGCACGCCGGCGGCCTTGGCGGATTTGATCAGGGCGGCGCAGGTGTCGGACGGGTTGACCCGGCCGTCCGTGCGCGCATGCACGGCGCCGATGACGTCATCCGCGTTCATCAGCGGCCACAGACGCCGGGCCTCGGCAGCGTCGACAACCTCGGCATCCACGTCAAACAGCGTGGAAAGGGCAGCCTGCCGCTTCACGTGGGTCAGCCGGTCGGGGTTGGTGGCGATCGACAGGCTGCCCGTCTGGTGCCAGCCGGTGGCCTGGCCGGTCTCGTCCTCCAGCGACGAATAGAGGGCGACCGAGTTCTTGATCATGCGCGTCAGGTTGGCGCTGGAGCGCAACTGGCGGACCTGCGCCGCCGAATGCCAGGTGGTGCCGGCGGTCAGCTGCTTGCGCTCGACCAGCACCACGTCCGGGATGCCGAACTTGGCCAGGTGGTAGGCGACGCTGCAGCCCATGATGCCGCCGCCGATGACCACCACCTGGGTTTCGCCCGGTAGCTGCTTGCTTGTTTCGGCCATCCGGCTGCCTCCCCGCCGCCTTCGCTCCCTGATCCGTCATGGGACCGTAGAGAAGCGACACAAACGTTTCAACGAATTTGAGAATGAACCATTTGTATCGTCACCGTCTTTGCCGGGCGCGTCGTCCATTGGCCGGATCGCGTCGTCGCTTGCCGCTTTGCAAGCCGCGCATGAGGGGGCTAGCATGCCTGGGTATGAGCAATCGGTGATGCCACGGGGACCATGCCATGGCTGAGAATCCGGAAGATGTCGCGGCCTACCAGGCCTATCGGCAGGCCAAGGAACGCGATGCCAAGCGCAAGGTTCAGGAAGCCGCCGAGCGTAAGGTCGCCGAGACCGACCGCGCCTTTGACAGCGTCTACGGCGACGCCGCGCCGGACGAGGTGTTGGACGATACTGCCATGGTGCAGAAGGCGACAGAGGAAGCGAGCCAGGTCATGAGCTACGCCGACCAGACAATTCGCGACATGAAGGGCGATGATGCTGCCGGGCAGCTGCTCCACATTGCCACCACGGACAACGTGAAGCAGGCCTGCGATTTCCTGGCCGAACGGCGCATCGGCCTGGTGCTGGTGTGTGATACGGATGGCACGCTCGCTGGCGTGCTGTCGGAGCGTGACGTCATCGGCGCTGTTGCCGAATACGGTTCCGACGCATTGCGCATGACGGTGGACAACTTCATTACCCGAGACGTCTTCACCTGCAAGTCGGACGACCGCATCACCGACGTGGCCAAGGTGATGAGCGAGCGCAAGTTCCGCCACGTGCCCATCGTCGACGACGGCACGCTGAAGGGCATGGTCTCGGCGACCGATATCGTCAACTACTTCGCCCACCAGGGCGGCGATTGAATGGCGTTCACGCTTAACCGCCTGTCCGGTGCCGGTGGCGCCGAGGTCACCGGCCTCGACCTGTCGGCGACGAACTTTTCGACCGGCGGTGGCAACCTGGCGGGAGAGTTGCGCCAGGCCTGGCTGGACGCCGGAGGCATCCTGGTGGTGCGCGACCAACACCTGACGCCGGAGCAACACATCGCCTTCGCGGGGCACTTTGGCCCGCTGTTCGGTGCCGCCGACGAGGATCCGCTGCAGGACACGGTAAGCCGCTACATCCACCCGGATCATCCGGAGATCTACCGGGTTTCCAACAAGCTGGACGAAACGGGTGAGCCCTTGGGCCGGGCCCGTGCCGGCACCTACTGGCATTCGGACGTCAGTTTCCGTGAACGGCCCGCCGGGGCCTCCATCCTGGTGGCGCGGGAAATTCCGGCCATCGGCGGTGACACACTGTTCGCCAACCTGACGGCCGCCTACGAAGCCTTGTCCGATGGCATGAAGGCGATGTTGGCGCCGCTTCACGCCATCCACGACTTCGCCGTCGCCGCGGCGACGCAGTACGCGCGACCCATCGTCGTCACGGATGACCTGGAAGGCGGCAACCGGGCGCGCCACCCGGTGGTCCGCACGCACGCCGAGACCGGCGCCAAGAGCCTGTTCGCCAATCCGGGGTTCACAGCTGGTCTCGAGGGATTTTCGCCAGAGGAAAGCGAGGCCGTGCTCGGCCCCCTCTACCGCCACGCCACGCGGCCGGAATTCATCTACCGCCACAGCTGGCAGCCGGACGACCTGCTGATCTGGGACAACCGCACGCTGATGCACTTCGCCGTCGCCGATTACGGCAGCGAACCGCGATACATGGAACGCACTACCTGCATCGGTGACCGGCCAGTCTGATCGGCCAGTCTGATCGGCCAGTCTGATCGGCCAGTCTGATCGGCCAGTCTGATCGGCCAGTCTGATCGGCCAGTCTGATCGGCCAGTCTGACTGGCGTCAAACGGCGTAGGTCAGGTACGTCCCGAGGATATACTTGGGGCCCGAACGCGGCGGCAGGCCGGCGTGCGGGTACATCCAGAAGGGCGGGAACATCAGGAGCCGGCCCTTCTTCGGCGGAACGGCGATGTCCAAGTCCGGGAACGTGGTTTCGCCACCGTCCGCCACGTCGGCCACGTACCAGAAGAAAACCAGGAAGCGCTTGGCGTTGCCCAGGCTATCGGCGTCCAGGTGTGGGCGGAAATGATCGCCGCGGGACGCGTCGTAGCGCTTGATCCGGTAATCCTCGAGCTTGGCCCGGGGCGGCAGGCCGACCCGGCAATCCTCCGCATAGCGGCGGCCGAATTCCTGGGTCGAGGCGACCAGGGCCGGCCGGATGTCGGCCCAGCTATCGAGACGCTCGATGTTCAATTCCGTCCAACGGGATTCCGCGTCCCCGTGCAGGTCGCCTTCCGGAATGCCACCGGGGCCGGTGTGGTGTGCGGTTTCCAGATCGAAGCGTTCGACCACGGCGTCGCAAAGATCGGCCGGCAAGGCGTCATCGTAGACGCGGACGAAATGGGCAAGGTCGCTCATGACGGGCATCCTATCGCACGGCGCAAGGGGCGACCAACAATGCTTGAGCCCCGGCCGCCGGCCGGGCACCATGCGCACCATGACTATGCAAACACCCTTCGGTCTGGTCGACCACGACAGCTACCAGCTTCACGTCTTCTGCGACGGCCTGGTGATGGGCTCTCGCGTGTTTAAGACGCCGACGCTTTATCACGCCTCCGCTTGGCTCTGGCGTGAAGGCCAGGACGTGGTCGAGGTTGCCAACGACGAAGGCGGCATGACGCAATCGGACGCCGGGCATCTGGATATCAGTGGTGCCGCGCTAGGCATTTCCGCCGGACCTGACGGCGGGCGCTGGGCGGTCGGTGACGACCTGGTGGTGGACTTTCGGCCGCAAACGGAATTCCGCTGGCCCGACACCCGCTCCGAGGTGGTGCACCAGCCGGATATGCAGGTTACGCTGACCGTGGACGGCGAAAGCCATTCCGGCATCGGCTACACCAAGCGCTACGGCTGGACGCCGGCGCCGAGGCACTGGGGCTACCGCTTCATCCAGGGCTACGCCGACGACCGGCGCATCAACCTCTGGACCGCCGAGGCCACGTTCGGCGAGGCACAGTACGATTACTTCAAGATTCTCCGGCCCGATGGCCGCCTGGCCGAGGCCGGGCGCTGGGACAGTTGCCACCGCGACGAGGGCGCCCGCGGCATCATCGACGGCGAGGAAGTGCGCGTGACGATGGAGGAACTGGGGCGCTGGGAAGCGCCGCTTCGATCCGCCGCCATGGACAGCCTGATGCGCCAGCGGGTGGTCCGACTGAACGTGGAAACGGACGCCGCCAGCCACACCGGCATCGCCATCAACGAAAGCTGCTACGGTTCCCTGGGCTAGCCGGCCTCGGCATCCGCGCGGGTCTGCAGGATGTGGGTGGTCAGGTAGCTCATGACGCACTCATCCGCCTGGTTCATGACCTGGTAGAACATGCGCACGTAGCCGCGGTCGGTACGCGAGCCGGACATACGGCTCTCCATGACTTCCAATATCACATGCAGCGTGTCACCGGGGCGGACCGGCTTTAGCCAGCGCAATTCGTCGATGCCGGGCGAGCCCATGGAGGCGGTGTTCCAGATGTTCTCCTGGTAGACCAGCCGGAAGGCCACCAGGTGGGTCTGAAAACCCGACGCGATGATGCCGCCGTAGGGCGAAGCCTTTGCGGCCTCGGCATCGATGTGGAAGGGCTGCGGGTCGTACTGCCAAGCGAAATCGATGATCACCGACTCGGTCAGCGTCATGCCCCGGGTCTTGAAGGTCTGACCGACCTCGAAGTCCTCGAAATAGAGCGGCGAACGGTCCATCGGTGCCGCTCAGTAGTTGACGACGCTGCGGATCGACTCGCCGGCGTGCATCAGGTCGAAGGCGTTGTTGATGTCGTCCAGCGGCATGGTGTGGGTGATCAGGTCGTCGATGTTGATCTTGCCATCCATGTACCAGTCGACAATCTTCGGCACGTCCGTCCGGCCCTTGGCACCGCCGAAAGCCGTTCCGCGCCAGACCCGGCCGGTGACAAGCTGGAACGGCCGCGTGGAGATTTCCTGGCCCGAGCCGGCGACGCCGATGATGGTGCTTTCGCCCCAGCCCTTGTGGCAGCACTCCAATGCGTCGCGCATGACGTCCACGTTGCCGATGCACTCGAACGAATGGTCGGCGCCGCCATTGGTCAGGTCGACCAGGTAGGGCACCAGATCGCCTTCGACTTCCTTGGGATTGACGAAGTGGGTCATGCCGAATTTCTCGGCAACGTCCTTGCGTTTGGGGTTCAGGTCCACGCCGACGATCATGTTGGCGCCGACCAGCCTGGCGCCTTGGATGACGTTAAGGCCGATGCCGCCGAGGCCGAACACGATGACGTTGTCGCCGGGCTGCACCTTGGCCGTATTGATGACGGCGCCGATGCCGGTGGTCACCCCGCAGCCGATGTAGCAGATCTTTTCGAACGGCGCGTCCTCGCGCACCTTGGCGAGGGCAATCTCCGGCAGCACCGTGTGATTAGCGAACGTGGACGTGCCCATGTAGTGGAACAATCGGTCCTTGCCGATGGAGAACCGCGACGTGCCGTCGGGCATGACGCCCTGGCCCTGGGTGACACGGATGGCCTGGCACAGGTTGGTGCGGCCCGACGTGCAGTAGTCGCACTCGCGGCATTCGGGCGTGTAGAGCGGGATCACGTGGTCGCCCTTCTTCAGCGATGTGACGCCGGGGCCGGTGTCGACCACCACGCCAGCGCCCTCGTGCCCCAGGATGGCCGGGAACAGGCCTTCCGGGTCGGCGCCCGACAGCGTGAACTCGTCCGTGTGGCAAATGCCGGTGGCCTTGATCTCGACCAGCACCTCGCCCTCCTTGGGGCCGTCCAGCGTGACGGTTTCGATGCTCAGCGGCTTGCCGGCCTCGAAGGCGACGGCGGCACGGGTTTCCATGGATGTCCTCCCTGATCGTGTACCAATGCGGCGATAGGTTCTCGCCAGCTTAAAGAAAACTATGCCGTCACCGATGTGACGACGCAATGGCTCATCACGCGACGGCGGTCTTGTCCTCGCCGGCGAGTGCCCGCTCCACGGTGGCCGCGGCCAACGCGTCGGTGGCGTCGGTCAGTTGTGGTGCCAGCGGATGGTCGGCGTTCAGGGCCACGGGAATTTCGGTGCAGCCCAGGATGACAGCCTCGGCGCCGGCATCCAGGAGCCGTTCGGCCGCCTGTGCCAACAGGCCCTGGGCGGCCGGCACGTCGCCCGCCTTCACGTGGGCGATGCCGCCAGTCACAAGCGCCGTTTGCGTCGCCTCGTCGGGTTCCAGTGTTTCGATGCCCCGGGCCTCGATGCGCTGGCGATAGATGCCGCTGGCCATGGTGCCGGAAGTGGAGAGCACGCCGACCTTCTTGAGTGCGGCGCCGCCGCTTGCGGCCAACTCCAGCGCCGCGTCGGCGATATGCAGGATGGGCACGTCCGTCGCGGCCTGCATGGGCTCATACCAGTAGTGCGCCGTGTTACAAGGGATGGCGATGAAGGCGGCGCCGGCATCGCTGAGGAAGCGCACGCCATCGACCAGGTCCGGTTCCGGCGACGGCCCGCCGTCGAGGATGGCCTCCGTGCGCGGCGGCGTTTCGCCGAGCGAATGGACGATCATCGGTGGGTGGTCCTGGTCCTGCTGCGCCGGCGTGCGCTGGATCACCTTGGCCATGAAATCGACGGTGGCCAGCGGTCCCATGCCGCCGAGCACGCCGATGATGGGGAACCGTGTGCGCATGATCGCCTCCCGGGAAGTTGTTTGATGTTCGAGCCCGCGGCCAGATTACGCCCTCCGCCGTATCGATCCAAGCGACGTCGGTCTAGCCACTATTCGCCATGAAACATTTGTCTTATGCTGGCCGCAAGTCCACACATTTGGTTCACGTTGGTCATATCGGAACGTCAGCGAAGGCACCATGAGCAAGAACGGCAATGTCATCGAGCAATTGACCGCGGCCTTTCCGGATCTCAGTCCGCAACTGAAGCAAGCGGCACGCTACGTGCTCGACGCGCCGGCCGAGGTGGCCATCAATTCCATGCGCCGGGTCGCCGTCAACGCCGACGTGGCGCCCTCGACCATGCTGCGCCTGGCCAAGGCGCTGGGATACGATAGCTACGAGGCTTTCCGTCAGCCGTTCCGGGAGTCCATGCGCGATCGCGGCGGCGACAGCTTCGGCGATCGGGCGGAGTGGCTGCAATCGCTGGCCGCGACCGGTGGCGGCGCGCTGATGGGCGGCATGGCCGAGGCGACGCTAGGCAACGTGGAGCAGGCCTTCAAGACGACGCCGCCCAAAACCTTCGCCAAGGCCGCCAAGATTATTCGCGACGCCGACCGGGCCTGGGTGCTCGGTGTCGGCGGCGCCTATGGCGTGGCGCACTACTTCACCTACGTCGGTGGCATGGCCCTGCAGAATCTCAGGCTCCCCCGGGTTCACGCATCGGCCCTGGTGGACAACCTGATCGATGTCGGCAAGCGAGACGCGGTGATGGCCATCTCGTTCGCGCCTTATACGCGCGAGACGGTGGGCGCCGTCGCCTATGCGCGCGAACGCGGCGTCAAGGTCGTCGCCGTCACCGACAGCCTGGCTTCGCCGCTGGCGCAAGGGGCTCATGCGGTGCTGCTGGCCGCCGCCGCGAGCCCGCAATATTTTCCGTCCTATACCGCCGCGACCGCGGTGGTGGAGACGCTGCTGGCCTTCATCGCATCCGCCGGCGACCGCGCGCTGGTCAAGAAACTGGCCGACATCGAAAGCTTCCGCCAGCGAATGGGGGTCTATCTGGACGAGGCGGAGCAGTAGGCCGATGCCTCGCCAGGAATGACACGTTTGAATCATTCATATGGACAAATGATCCATTTGATGTATGGTGCGCCGATGCCGTCTCGGGCGTAGCACCCTTGACAGCACGAGCGTTCGGTCGCTCAAATTCTTTCGGTTAATGTATCCGTCGGGGGTGTTGGCGCGGAGGCCGCGTTGGACCGTCCCGGCACAGGGAGGAAAACTCAATGTTTGCAAACATCGGGCGCATCGCCCTTTCGGCGGCCTTGGTCGCCGGTTTCACGGCTGCGGCGACAACCGCCGACGCCGCCAACGAGCGTTTCAAGAAGGTCCTGGACCGCGGCAAGATCGTCGTCGGCGTCAAGGCTGACTACAAGCCCTGGGGCTTCCGCGATACCAACGGCAACCTGGTGGGCATGGAAATCGACATGGCCAAGGACGTTGCCAAGGCGCTGGGCGTCGAGCTTGAGCTGGTCCCGGTGCAGTCGTCCAACCGCATGCAGTTCCTGCAGCAGGGCAAGATCGACCTGATGATCGCCACCATGTCCGACCGCACCGACCGCCGCAAAGTGGTCGGTATCCCCGAGCCCAACTACTACACCTCCGGCACCAACCTTCTGTCGAAGAAGGGCGTGGTCTCGAAGTGGACGGACCTCAAGGGCAAGCCGGTGTGCGGCAAGCAGGGTGCGTTCTACAACAAGATCGTTTCCAAGCGCTACGGCGCCAAGGTCGTCGCCTTTGTCAACAACGCGGAAGCCAAGCAGGCGCTGCGCGACGGCAAGTGCGTCGGCTGGGTCTATGATGACAGTTCCATCGGCTCCGATCTGGCGTCGGGTCAGTGGGACGGCTTCGAAATGCCGCTCAACTCCGAAGACGACAACCCCTGGGGCCTCGCCGTCCCGGTCAAGGAAATGGATGGCATCTGGGGCAACTTCATGTCCGGCATCACCTACAACTGGCACGTCTCGGGCCGCCTCATCGAACTCGAGAAGAAGTGGGGCATCCAGCCCACCGCCTTCTTGAAGATGCAGAACGAGAAGCTGGTGCCGGCGCGCAAGCACCTGAAATAAGCACCGATTTCTGATGGGTCGCCGCGGACCGGGTTCGCCCGGTCCGCGGCCGGCCACTACCGGCAGCGGGCCGGCAACAACAAGAATAAGCCTAAGAAGAATAAGAACAGGGTGCCCGAACGCCGGCACGACCAGAACCTGACGAATTGGCTTCGAATTGGGGGATGCTGTGCTCGATACCATAGGACCGTTCTTCAAGAATCTCTACGACACCACCGGCTTCAACTTCATCATGTTCTATGAGGAGTATGAGTACGACCGGTTCATCGATGCGATTTTCGTCTCCATCAAGCTGATCATCGCCTGCCTGATCTTTTCGCTGGTCGTCGGCATCGTCGGAGCCTGGGCGCAAGGCGCGAAGTCGAAACCGCTGCGCCTGTTCATGGCCGGTTATATCCAGGTGTTCCGCAACACGCCGCCGTTCGTGCAATTACTGTTCTTCTACTTCGTCATCGGCACCATCACGCCGCAGGTCGACGCCGGCGGCTACTTCGAGCCGATCGTCGGCAATTTCGGCTGGGCCGTGATTTCGCTGGGCTTCTTCGCCGGCGCCTTTAATACGGAGATCTTCCGCTCCGGCATCGAGGCGGTGCCGACGTCCACCGTGGAGGCTGCGGAAGCACTCGGGTATTCCCGCATGAAAGCCTACATCTACATTATCTTCCCGTTGGCTTTTCGTGTTTGCCTGCCGGCACTCAACAACAATCTGGTCAACCTGCTGAAGACGACGACCCTGGCCTACGGCATTGCGGTGCCGGAGATGATGTACACCGCCAACCAGATCTGGTCCGACAACGTCAATGTGCCGGAGATGATGCTGGTGCTGTTCGTTTACTACATCGGCCTCGTCGGCATCCTGGTCTGGGGCATGCATCGGTGGGAACACAAGATGCGCATTCCGGGGTACGGCTGATGAATACGCTCAATCACACGGTCCAGAAGACCGACCTTGCCGTGCTGCTGCCGTTCAGCGGTCGCACGGGCGAGAACGGGCTGTTCCACCGCTATGACGGCCGTCTGTTCATCGAGCCCAAGCTGCACCACCTGTTCGTGCTGACCCTGGCGCTGGCGCTCTGGGCCGGTGCGGCCGAAGCGGCATCGCAGGCGGGTTTCGGGCTGGCCTGGGCCATCGGCGCCTTGTTCAAGTGGATGCCGTTCATTCTCGAGGGCTTCATTCAGAACATCATCATCGGCGTCTTCGCCATGCTCATCGGCAGTGTCGCCGGTGCTGCGTTGGGTTTGATGCAGGTGTCGCTGTCGAAGCCGGTGCGCGTGATCGGCTGGTCGATCACGCAATTCTTCCGCAACTCGCCCTGGCTGGTGCTGCTGTTCTGCATCATGCTGCTGTTCCCGTTCGAGCTCGACCTGGGCTTCGTCATCATTCCCATCCCCGACTGGATGAAGGCGGTCATCGGCTTCTCGCTGCCGATCATGGCCAACCTGTCGGAGGTCGTGCGCGGTGCCGTGGTGTCGCTGCCGTCGGGCCAGTGGGAAAGTGCCGAGAGCCTGGCCTTCTCCCGTCGCCAGACCATGTGGATGATCATCCTGCCGCAATGCATCAAGCGGATGATCCCGCCCTGGATCAACTGGTACTGCATTCTGATGATGGCGACGCCGCTGTGCTCGATCATGGGCGTCGAGGAAAGCGTCACCCACACCGTGCAGGCGATGAATGCGGAAGGCGACCGGCCGGTGCTGTTGGGCCCGTTCTACTTCTTCCTGCTGCTCATCCACTTCTGCTTCACCTACCCGATCGCCAGATACTCGATCAGTCTCGAGAAGCGATACGCGGTCAAAATTTGAGGGAGTCTTCCGATGGCTGACACTGGTGGCAACGGAAACGGTGGCTGGACAGCCGACCAGCCGATGGTTTCGATCAAGGACGTCTACAAGTCCTTCGGTGACCTGGAGGTGCTGAGCGGCGTCTCCCTGGACGTCATGAAGGGCGAGTGTGTGTGCATCATCGGCCCGTCCGGGTCCGGCAAGTCGACCCTGATCCGCTGCGTCAACGCGCTCAACGACATCCAGGGCGGTTCCATCACGGTAGAGGGCCAGGAGGTCAACGATCCGCATCTCGACAAGCTGGAACTGCGCAAGAAGGTCGGCATGGTGTTCCAGCAGTACAACCTGTTCCCGCACAAGACGGCGCTTGAGAACATCATGATGGCGCCCATCCACGTGCTGAAGCAGGACGAGAAAGAGGTCGAGGAGCGGGCTCGCCTGCTGATCAAGAAGGTGCGCCTGGAAGGCAAGGAGCAGAGCTACCCAGGCGAGCTTTCCGGCGGCCAGCAACAGCGCGTCGCCATCGCCCGCTCGCTGGCCATGAACCCCGACGTCATGCTGTTCGACGAGGTCACGGCGGCGCTCGATCCGGAAACCGTCAAGGAGGTGCTGGTGACCATCCAGGACCTGGCCGAGGAAGGCATGACCTGCATCCTGGTGACCCACGAAATGGGCTTCGCCAAGGAGGTCGCCAACCACATCTACTTCACCGACCGCGGCGTCATCGTCGAGCACGGCCCGCCGGCGACCTTCTTCGAAGCCGCCAAGGACCCGCGCACGCAGGAGTTCCTGGGGCAGATTCTCTAGGGGACAGCAAGGCATTTTCCACCGCCCGGCCATTTGATATTGTCCGGCGGAGGAGGTTCCCGTGCCCAAGATTCTCAGAGACGATCAGGTTATCGGATACGGTCGCGACGGGTTCATCGCACCCGTTCGCGTGATGTCGGCCGAGGATGCAGCGGCTTTCCGCAAGCGCTTCGAGGCCTACGAGGCCCAGTTCGACGGCTGGTACGAAATGTCGAAGGGTCAGAAGTTGCACCTGCTGCAGACCTGGATGGCGGAGCTCGCCGGCCACGAGAAGATCGTGGACGCGGTCGAGGATGTCATGGGCCCCGACGTCATGGTCTGGGGCACGTCGCTGTTCATCAAGGACGCGGGAACGGAGGATTATGTCTCCTGGCACCAGGATTCGACCTACTGGGGGCTTTCCAAGCCGGACGTGGTGACGGCCTGGGTGGCGCTATCGCCGGCCAACAAGGTGTCCGGCTGCATGAAGATGATGCCGGGCACGCACACCTGGGACCAGGTCGAGCACACGGATACGCTGGCCGCCCACAACCTGCTCACCCGCGGCCAGGAGATCGCAGTCGAGGTGGACGAGTCGCAATCCGTGCTGGCGGAACTGAAGCCGGGCGAGATCAGCCTGCACAACATCCGCACAGTCCATGGCTCCGAGCCCAACCGCTCCGACCACCGGCGCATCGGGGTCGCCATCCGTTTTATCGCGCCGCACGTGAAGCAGGTTAATGCCGACGGTGACTCCGCCTGGCTGGTCCGGGGCGAGGACAAGTACGGCCACTTCATCCTCGAAACGCCGCCCCAGGCCGACATGGACGCCGCCGCCGTGGCCGAGCACGAACGCATCATGAAGCTGCGCCAGGGCGTGCTCTACAAGGGTGTCGACGGCGATCCCGCTCACGTGGACTTGGACAACGCCAACTCTGGCTAAAAGTCTCAGTCGCGCCAGAAGGTTCTGCTGAACAGCACGATGACGGTGAACAGTTCGAGCCGTCCCAGCAGCATGCCGCCGATCATCATCCATTTGGCCGCGTCCGGCAGCGGCGCGAAGGATCCCGCCGGCCCGACGATGGGCCCCAATCCCGGTCCCACGTTGGCGATAGCCGTGGCCGCGGAAGAGAACGCGGTGATGAAATCGAGGCCGAGCAACCCCAGCCCCGCCGCCAGCACGCAGAAGGTGAAGAACCACATGAAGAAGAACCCGAGCACCGAAAGGATGATCTCCTCCGAAATCGGGCGGCGATTGTAATACGGGATAAACACCCCATGCGGCTGCAAGAGATGCCTGATCTGCATACGCGTCGCGGCGTAGAGGATCTGGAAGCGGAACACCTTGATGCCGCAGGTGGTGGAGCCGGCGCAGCCGCCGACAAACATGATAAAGAAGAAGATCGGCAGCGCGAAGCCGCCCCAGCGCCCGAAGTCGTCGGTCGCATAGCCGGTGCCGGTAATGATGGAAACGATGTTGAAGGACGCGAGGCGGATCGAATCGAGGCTCGACCGCCCGCCCTCGACCCACAGCCAGCCGGCGGTGACGATGATGATGCCGGCGACGAAGACCAGGAACCACTGCACCTGGGTGTCCGACGGTAGCGCGCGCCAGTCGCCCCGGAGCGTCTTCAAATAGAGCACGAACGGCAGCGCCCCGATGATCATGCCGCCGGTGGCGATGTAGTGGATGGCGGCGCTGTCGAAATAACCCAGCGAGGCGTCGTGGGTCGAGAACCCGCCGGTGGCGATGGTGGTCATGGCGTGGGCCACGGCATCGAAGCCAGACATGCCGGCGAGCCAGTAGAGGCCTGCCCAGATGCCGGTCAGGATGACGTAGATGACGGCGATGGCGGTGGCGATCTGGGCGGCGCGGGGCAGCGCTTTTTCAGACTGGTCGGAGCTTTCCATGCGGAACAATTGCATGCCGCCGACCTTCAACAGCGGCAGGATGGCCACGGCCATGACGATGATGCCGATGCCGCCGACCCATTGCAGCAGCGCCCGCCAGGCCAGGATGCCGGGCGGTATGGTGTCGAGCCCGACGATTATGGTGGACCCGGTCGTGGTCAGGCCGGACATGGCCTCGAACACGGCGTCGGTGAAGCTCAGTTCCAGTTCCGAGAACGCGAACGGAAGAGCGGCGAAGAAGGTCAGCGCGATCCACGACACCGTGGTCATGACAAAGGCCTGGCGCACGCTTAGGTGTGCGCCGCCGGCGTTGCTGGTTAGCGCCATGGCGACACCGACGAACAGCGTCACCCCGGCGGCCACCGCGAACACCTGCCAGTCCGCGTGACCGGCGATCAGGTCGACCGCCGCCGGCACCCCCATGACGATGGCCAAGATGGCCAACAGGATGCCGACGACCAGGACGATCGGGCGATAGTCCATCATCTGCGAACGGCCCCTAATAATCCCAGTGATCGCACCCGAAGGTGCCAGGAATCGGCGACACTCAAGCCCTTCGGGCGGAATCGGTCAAGGGTGAGGCTGGAAACCCGCTGTCACCGGGCAGAACCCGCGATTCTCGTCCAAACCCGAAGTGTCATTCCCGCGTAAGCGGGAATCCATGTCCGCCATGGCGTGGACTCCCGCTTTCGCGGGAGTGACCGCGGATCTGGTTCGGATGATCCTGCTGCGTACCCGTCAGAGCAGGTCGCCCTGGGTATGCGGATTGCCGACCATGGCGAGGAACTCGCGCCGCGTCGCCGCGTCCTCCCGGAAGGCCCCCAGCATGCGCGAGGTGACCATGGTGACGCCCGGTTTGTGCACGCCGCGGGTGGTCATGCACTGGTGCGCCGCTTCGATGACCACGGCGACGCCCTTGGGTTCCAGGATGCGTTCGATGGTGTTGGCGATCTGCGCCGTCATCTTCTCCTGGATCTGCAGGCGCTTGCCGTAGACCTCGACCAGCCGCGCCAGTTTGGAGATGCCGACGACCCGGCGGTGCGGCAGGTAGGCCACGTGGGCGCGGCCGATGATCGGCGCCATGTGATGTTCGCAGTGACTCTCGAAACGGATGTCGCGCAGCAGCACGATCTCGTCGTAGCCGCCGGTCTCCTCGAAGGTGCGCTCCAGGATCGAGATCGGGCAGGCGCCGTAGCCGGCGAAGAATTCCTCGTAGGAACGGACCACGCGGCTGGGCGTGTCCAGCAAACCTTCCCGCGCCGGATCGTCGCCGGCCCAGCGGATGAGCGTGCGCACGGCTTCCTCGGCCTCATCGCGGCTCGGCCGCTCGACGGTCGGTCCGGGGCCCAGATCAGGGTCTGCGCTACGCTCGGCTGCGTCGTCGACGACGCTGAGATTTTTCGGTGCGCTCACGATGCTCTTCCTTCGATCAATGCAACTGCGCTTGGTGGTGTGGGCTGTCGAGCGAGAACGCAGGGACCCGCGCATCGAAGCGCTCACCCGATGCCGACACCATCTGGTAGGAACCGGCCATGAAGCCGGTCGGCGTCGCCAGCGGCGTGCCGCTCGAATACTCGAACATTTCGCCCGGCGCCAGCACCGGCTGTTCGCCGACGACGCCGTCGCCGCGCACCTCGTGCACGCTGCCGGTGGCGTCGGTGATCTGCCAGTGCCGGGTGATCAACTGCACCGACTGTTCGCCGTGGTTCTCGATGCGCACGTGGTAGGCCCAGACATAGCGGCCTTCGTCCGGATCGGATTGATCGTCCAGGTACTGCGGACGCACGGCGACCAGGATGCCGTCGGTGGTTTCCTCGAATTCGGGGTCTTCGCTCATGTCGTGCGCTCTCGCAGCATCGTTCCGGTCAACGTTCCCTGGAAAGATGGGCGTTCGGGCCCGAAAGTCCAGGCCCAATTTGGCGGATGGGCCTATTCGGGGCTGCAGCTGGCGCCGCCGAGAACGCAGAACTTGGCGCAGTGCGGATGGTTGAGCCGCACCTGGGTCGAGGAATCGGCCAGCGCCGTGCCCAACTCGAAGGTCTCGTCATAGGGCAGCAGTGTGCACGGCACCACGGCCGGTGCTTCCGAACCCCGACGCTTCACCACCATGCGCGAGGTCGCGCACATGATGCTTTCCGGCTTGATGCCCAGGATGTCCCAGCAGTGGATGGTGATCTCGGGCACGTCCTTGGCGGTATCCATTTCCGGAAACAGCACCAGACGGGCCATGTCGCGGGCGTCGACGGGGATGTTCTCGGCCGCGAACAGGCGCCGGTAGCCCTCGCGGGACTCGGCTTCGGTCTCGTCCCAGCAGGTGCGGCCAGCGACCGCAATGTCGAACCCTTCGGCCGCGAGCCAGCGCAGGCCATCGATCATCGGTGCCCAGGATCCAGCACCCCGGATGGCCTCGTGCTTGGCTCGCGTGTGGTGGTCGATGGAAACGCGCAGCGACACGGCCTGACCGTGACGTTCGTATAGTTCGGCCAGTCGCTGGCGTTTGTTCAACAGCGGCTTCATGGCGTTGGTCAGCACCAGCACGCGATAGCCGCGGGCCAACGCCTCGGCCATCATGTCGGGCAGTTCGCGGTTCATGAACGGCTCGCCGCCGGTGAAGGCGATTTCCTCGACCGGCATGCCCTCGGTCTCGACTTCGTCCAGGTACCGCTTGACATCGTCCAGCGTCAGGTAGGCCAGCGCGTCATTGGTCGGGCTGGAATCCATATAGCAATTGCGACACGTGATGTTGCAGAGGCTTCCGGTGTTGAACCACAGGGTTTTCAGGCGCGTCAACGCCACCACGGCGCGTTCCTGACCGTCGGCGGTGACGTCGGGATCGCGGAACTTGTCTGGGTCGGCGGGTGTTGCCGGTAGGGTCAGACTTCCCTCGGGCGTCATGTTTCGGGCCTCCATGACCTTGCGCCGTCGGCTCCCCCGACCCGGCGGCGCATTCTGCATAGTGTCTTATACACAAAAGCCCGGATTTTCAAACGCACGACGGATGACATTTCACGCTCGCTTGCGCACGTTCGTGTGAGTCCCTACAAAGGAATCCGTGAGCTTCCGCGGGCGTGGTTCAATGGTAGAACGAAAGCTTCCCAAGCTTTAGACGTGGGTTCGATTCCCATCGCCCGCTCCATCCGCCGCAGGTTCGGCAGCTCCTGCATCCTCCGGCTCATCCTCGCAGCGCGGATCGATCTCGTAGATCACCTGGGTGGTCCGCGGCATGGCCGTGAAGTCGCCCTGGTCGGCCATCGCGGGGGCGTCGCGCTGGCTCATGCGGAGCGCGATGAAGGCTGCCGTCAGGCCGGCCACGGCACCACAGAACTGGAACAGGCCGTCCGGGCCCAGCCCGTCCATGGCCCAGGATGCCGCCGCCGGCCCAACCGCCGCGCCCAGGCCGTAGGCCATGATCAGACCGCCCGAGGCCGGCACCAGGTCGTCGGCCTCCAGATAGTCATTGGTATAGGCCACGGCCAATGGGTAGAGGGTGAACGAGAGCCCGCCGAAAAGAGCGGCCAGCGCCAGCAGGCCGTTGCCGTGCTGCACGCCCTTGCCGAGCAGCGCCAGGCAAGTGAACGCGGTGGCCAGCGCCACCCCCAGCATCACCGTGCGCCGGTCGATGCTGTCGGAGATCCGCCCGATCGGCCATTGCAGCACCAGGCCGCCGATGATGACGGCGCCCATGAAGTTGGCGACCTGTGACGTCTCCAGCCCGACCCGCTGGGCGAACAGCGGGCCCAGGCCGTAGATGGCGCCCAGCATCAGGCCGGACGCGAAGGCCGTGGTCATGCCGGTGGGCGAGGTCTCCCACAGTTTGACGAAACGGAAGCGCACCGGCTTCGGCAGCGGCGGCGCCTGCACCCGGGTCACCGCCACCGGCACGATGGCCAGCGACATCAGCACCGAGGTGATGGCCAGGATCAGAAAACCGGAGCTGTCCGGAATATTGATCAGGAACTGCCCGGCACCCTGGCTGAGATAGATGGCGACCTGGTAGAGCGCGAAAATCTGGCCCCGGGTGGTGTTGTCGGAGCGCTCGGCCAGCCAGCTTTCCGAGCACATGAACATGCCGACCGCGCAGAACCCGAACAGCATTCTGAGGCCGGCCCAGTACCAGGGATCGTAATGTAAGGCATGGGCGAGGGCGGCGGCCGACACCAGCGAGCCGAAGGCGGCGAAGGCGCGGATGTGGCCGACGGCGGCGATCAGCTTTTGGGCGTACGTCGCGCCGATGACGATGCCGGCGAAGTACATGGTCATCACCATGCCGACCTGCCACGACGGCGCGCCGGACACCGCCATGCGCAATCCCAGCAGCGTCGACAACGCGCCCGAGCCGACCATCATCAGCGCGATGCCGAGGAGTAGGGCCGAGACCGATCTCAGGTTGTTAATAATGACCATGGGGCGATCGCCGTGCAGCGGGAGCCCGGCTCCGGCCGCCAACGAGGTTGCACTAAACGCCATTTACGCCTGTTGGCGACGCCCCGCAATGGAAATTTTCACGCCTCTTTCCGTCGTCCGCCGGGCGCGCTATGACGGAGCATCAATTTCAGCGGGAGGCCACGTCATGAACGCCGAAAATTCCATCAGCGACGGCACGCTGGCCCTGGTCACCGGGGCCGGCAGCGGAATCGGCAAGGCTACGGCGGAAGCGCTCGCCGGCCTCGGCTGCCGCGTGCTGCTGGCCGGCCGGCGGGCCGAACCTCTGGAAGCCTTGGCGGACGAGATAGGCGACGCGGCGCGGCCGTGCGTGCTCGACGTGACGGATGCCGCGGCGATTGCCGGCATCGTCGAAGCCCAGGACGCGGACTGGCGGGTTATCGATATCCTGGTCAACAACGCTGGCCACGACCCGGGCGGCCGATCACGCTTCGACCAGGGCACGGCCGACGACTGGGCGGCCACCATCGAGACCAACGTCATCGGCCTGATCCGGCTGACCCACGCGGTCATCCCCGGCATGCTGGAACGCGGCCGCGGCCACGTGGTCAACATGGGCTCGGTCGCCGGCATTCGGCCGTATGCCAGCGGCACCGCCTACGTTGCCTCCAAGCATGCCGTGCACGGTTTTTCCGAATGCCTGCGCCGGGACTACGCCGGCAAGGGCATCCGCGTCACCGAGATCATGCCCGGCATCGTCGTCACCGATTTCGCCGAGACGCGCTGGGACTCGAAGGACGTGGCGGCCGAATTCTACGCAAAGTTCGAAGACGTGCTGGAGCCCGAGGACATCGCCCGCACCGTCGCCTTCGCCGTCAGCCAGCCGGCCCACATGGTGATCTCGCAACTGGTCGTGGTGCCGTCGTCGCAGAAGTGACCTAGGCCGCCTTGGCTCGCTGGATGGCGCGCCAGACGGTTTCGGTGGTCAGCGGCATGTCCAGATGATCAACGCCGAGGGGTGAAAGCGCGTCCAGCACGGCGTGAACCAGGGCTTGCGGGGCGGCGATGCAGCCGGCCTGGCCCGCGCCCTTGACGCCGAGCGGATTGGCCGCCGTTGGCACGCCCTCGAGATGGAATTCGACCGCCGGCAGGTGAATGGCGCGGGGCACCACATGATCCATCAATGTCGCCGACATGAGCTGGCCTGAGTCCTGGTCGTAGACCATGTGTTCGCCGAGCGCCTGGCCCAACCCCTGGGCGATGCCGCCCAGCACCTGGCCCTCGGTGCGCTGCCTGTCGATCAAGGTGCCGTAATCATCGACGGCCAGGTAGCGCAGGATCTCGATGGTGCCGGTCTCCGGATCGACCTCCACTTCCACAGCGTGGCAGCCATTGGGGAAGGTGAAGGGGGCATCCTCGACCATGTGGAAGGTGTCGAGGCCGCCCGGCCCCGCTTCCGCCGACACCGCCATCAGGTCCACCGACTGGCTGCTCGCGCCGGCGGTGAAGCGGCCGTCGGCGAAGCTCACGTCGTCGGCCGCCGCCTGCAGCAGTTCCGCCGCGATGCCGCCGGCCGTCGCCAGCATCGCTTCCAGGGCGCCGACCAGGGCGCCGCCGCCCATGTGCATGGAGCGCGCCCCGCCGTGGCCGAAGCCGGTGCGGGTCAGCGCGGTGTCGCGCTGGATGACGCGGAAGTCCTCGCGCGCCAGCCCCAGGTGCCGGGCGGCGATTTCGGCGAACGCGGTTTCGTGTCCCTGGCCGATGGAATCGGTGCCGATGGCGAGCTCGATGATGCCGTCGGCGGCGAACCGTACCTCGGCACCTTCCTGCGGCGCGCCCCGCGCGGTTTCCAGAAAGCAGCCGAAACCGAGGCCGCGCAGCCGGCCGGCCGCCGCCGTGGCCTGGCGCCGGGCCGCGAAGCCGGCCCGGTCGGTCAGGCGGACCGCGTCCTCGATGTTGGCGCGGAAGCGGCCACCATCAATGGTCAGGCCCTGGGCGCTGCGGTAGGGCGTCTCGGTAATGGCATTCTTCAGACGAAGCGCCATGGCGTCGAAACCGCAGCGCCGGGCCGCCACCTCGATCAGACGCTCGATCATGAAGTTGGCTTCCGGCTTGCCGGCACCCCGGTAGGCATCGACCGGCCCGGTATTGGTGAAAACGCCCGTCGTCCGCATGTGGATCAGCGGAATGGCGTAGACGCCGCCCATGGCCGTCGGCGCCGCCTTGGTCGATGGCCCCGGCGCGCCGCCCGAAAGGTAGGCGCCGATATCGGCGGTCAGCTCGGCGTCGAGCGCCAGGAGGTTGCCCTCGGCGTCGAGCGCCAGACGGCCGCGGGTCGTGATGTTGCGACCGTGCGTGCCGGCGCTGGCATCCTCGATGCGCTCGGCCACCCACTTGACCGGGCGGCCATGGCGCCACGCCGCCCATGCGGCCAGCACGTATTCCGGATAGAGGAAGTTCTTCTGGCCAAAGCCGCCGCCCACGTCGGGCGCGATGACGCGAATCCGATCGGGCGCGCAGCCGAACACCCGGGCCATCTGGCCCCGGACGGTGTGCACGCCCTGGACCGTACAGGTCAGGGTCATCAGATCGGCAGCCGCATCGTATTCGGCGATGGCGGCACGTGGTTCCAGGGGCGCGCCGGAGACCCGGTTGTTGACGATGTCGAGCTCGACCACGTGCCGGGCGCCGGCGAAGGCGGCCTCGGTCGCCGCGCCGTCACCCATCTCGAAGCGGAAGGCGACGTTGCCGGGCGCTTCCTCCCAGATCAGCGGCGCGTCGGCCGCGAGGGCCCGCGCGCCATCGACCACGGCGGGCAGCGGCTCGGCATCGATCATTACCGCCTCGGCTCCGTCCATGGCGGCGGCGTGGCTTTCGGCCAGCACCAGGGCCAGCGGGTGGCCGACGTGGCGGGCGCGACCGTCCGCCAGCGCGTGACGCGGCACCTCGGCCATGAACTCGAGCGCGTCGCCCGGAAAGGCGCAGGGCAGGGGGGCGATGCCGTCCGCGATCAGGTCCGCCGCGGTGTGCACGGCGACCACGCCCGGGACCTCCAGCGCCGCTTCCGTGTCGATACCGTTGATCGTCGCGTGCGCGTGGTCGGACCGGACGACGATGGCATGCAGCTGTTGCGGCCGGTTCAGGTCGGCGACAAAACGGCCTTGGCCAGTAAGAAAACGGCGGTCCTCGATGCGGGGGCTGGGTTCGGGCACGTGGGGGTTCCTTCGGCGTGAACTTCAACATAGCCCACGCGGTAGGGGACGGGAAAGTCGCTCAGGGGCGCGGCAGATCCGCCGCCAGCGCCGCCAGCCAATCGGCCACCACGCGCACCCGAACCAGGTCCCTGAGGTCCGGATGCACCATCAACCAGAGCTCGCGGGACGGCAGCGGTGCGTCCGTCGACAATCGTTTCAGGTCCGGCTCGGTGTCGCCAACGGCCATTGGCAATAGTGATCTGCCAAGGCCCGATTTGACGGCATGCACCAGGGTCTCGGCGTCGTAGGCGCGAAGCGGGGCGGGCTGTCCGTCCCTTCGCGCCTGCTCGTTCAGCCAGCGGGCCGGCGGAAGGTCGGCCATGTCGTCGACGTAGCCGAGCCAGGGCAGACGGTCGGCTCGCCCCCGGCGCGGGGCATAGGGGGCGTAGGCCAGATCGCCGACGCGGCGTGCCAGTGGCCGCATCTCCCGCGTCGGCCGCGCAAGACGCAGGGCCACGTCGGCTTCGCGTTTGGTCAGGCTGAGGTCGCGGGGCTCGGCGATGATCTCGATGCAGAGCTCCGGGTGGCGTTTCAGCAGTGTCGGCAGCGCCGGCGTCAAGATGCGGTTGGCGATGATCGGAACGCTCGTAATGCGCACCGTGCCGGCGGCCATCTGGTCGCGGCCGGCGATGTCTTCCGCCATCGCCTGCATCTGCAGCTCGATCCGTTCGGCGGCGGCGACGGCCTCGGCGCCCGCCGCCGTGGGAACGTACGCGCCGCCATTGCGCTCGAACAGGCGCGCGGCCAGCACGCGCTCGGCCTTCTCCAGCCGGCGCGCCACCGTGGTCTCGTTGACGCGCAACGCCCGCGCCGCCCCGGCTAGCGAGCCCACCCGCGCCACGGCAAGGACATACCGCAGATCGTCCCAGTTCATATCCTGCATTTTTGCAGGTTAACCAGGCTTGATTGTGCATTCAACTTACGAAAATTGTTCCTCACCATATGCCGTGATCGGATTGATAAAGGAGGTTTCGATGATCTATGCGGTGATGTTCGAGGACGACGACAGCAAGGCCCACATGCGGTCGCAGCACATGCCGGCGCACCTGGCGTTTCTGGCGGCGAATGCCGGCGCGGTACGCGCGGCGGGGCCGCTGCTGGATGGCGCGGCCGACACGCCGGCGGGCGGGTTGTGGCTGGTTGAGGCGGCGGACGCGGACGCCGTCCAGGCCCTGGTCGAGGCGGACCCGTTCTGGCCGACGGGGCTCAGAAAGGGTGTGCGGATTCTGGCCTGGCGTCAGGTGTTCGCTGACGGGGAGCGGCTGATCTAGTCGTCGATCAGCACGGCGGCGTGGTGGCGCAGGTGATCCTCGATGAAGCTGGCGATGAAGAAGTAGGAATGGTCGTAGCCCTCCTGCATGCGGAGCTCCAGTTTCTGGCCGGCCTCGGCGCAGGCTTCGGCGAAGATATCGGGCCTGAGGGCGTCCTCTAAGAACTGATCGGCCGCACCCTGGTCGATCAGGATGGTGCCGTCGAAGCGTGCCCCCGAGCTGACCAGGTCGGTGGCGTCATAGGGCCGCCAGGCTTCCTTGTCCGCGCCCAGATAACCCGTCATCGCCTTCTCGCCCCACGGCACCTGCATGGGCGCGACGATGGGGGCCAGGGCGGACAGCGAGCGGTAGGTGCCGGGACTCTTGAGCGCGATGGTCAGCGCCCCGTGACCGCCCATGGAATGGCCGGTGATGCCCTGGCGGTCGGCGCGGGCCGGGAAGTGCTTGAAGATCAGCGCCGGAAACTCGCCCGTGCAGTAGCTCGCCATGCGGTAGTTCTTGGCCCAGGGCTCTTGGGTCGCGTCGACGTAGAAACCGGCGCCGGTGCCGAAGTCGTAGTCGTCGTCCTCGCCGGGAATGCCGAGGCCGCGCGGGCTGGTGTCCGGCGCCACGATGACCAGGCCGAGTTCCGAGGCGACGCGCTGTGCGCCCGCCTTGACGGTAAAATTCTCTTCTGTACACGTCAGCCCCGACAGCCAGAACACCACCGGGCATGGCTCGCTCTCGGCCTGCGGCGGCGTGTAGACGGCGAACTGCATGCGGCAACCGAGCTCCTGGCTGTCGTGTGCGTAAACGCCCTGCGTGCCGCCGAACATGCGGTTGGTGGAGACGGTTTCGAGGGTCATGGGGTGTTCTCCTGGAAGGGTGCTCAGGCGCTCTTTCCCTGGGCGTGGAAGATGTAGCCGAGGAAGCTCATGAGCAACTGTGCGGCCAGGAAGGCGGTGGTGCCGTCGCGGTCGTAGTCGGGCGCCACCTCGACCAGGTCGATGCCGACGACGGAACCCTTGGATGTCAGGCCCTGCAGCACCTCCAGCATCTCGTAGAAAAGAAAACCGCCGTGGCTGGGCGTGCCTGTACCGGGGGCGATGGACGGGTCGAAGCCGTCGATGTCGATGGTGCAGTAGAAGCGCGCGCCATCGGGGATGCGATCGAGGATGCCTTGCGTGCCCAACTCGCGGGCCTTGCGGACCGAGATGATGTCCGACCCGGCGGCGCGGGCGGCGGCGTAATCCGCCTTGTTGGAGGACGAAACGAAGCGGATGCCCAGCTGCGTCATGCCGGTGACGTGCTTCATCTCGGAGGCCCGGCGCAGTGGGTTGCCGTGGCCGTATAAGACGCCATGGCGGCTGTCGACGAAATCCAGGTGGGCGTCGATGTGGATCAGGTGCACCGGTTCCTGGTCGTCGTAGGCCTTGATGCAGGGGATGTGCACCGAATGGTCGCCGCCCAGCACCACCGGCAACGCGCCAGCCGCCAGGATCTTGCGCACGCCATATTCGATGTTGGCGTGGCTTTTGATGGTGTCCGTGTGGATCATGTCGGCGTCGCCGATGTCGACGATACGGACTTGATCCACGGGCATGTAGGTAACGTCGTCCTCGTGGTCGTAGGCACCGCCGTGGCCGAAGGAAAACAGCGTCGAGGCCTCGCGGATGGCGCGCGGGCCGAAGCGCGCGCCGGCCCGGTACTGCGTGCCCATGTCGAATGGCGCCCCCAGCACGGCCGCATCCGCGTTGATGTCGTCCCAGTCCAGGCACACCGGCTGCTTGCCGAAGGTGCAGTGGCCGACGAAGGGCAGGTTCAGCCGTCCGCTTTCGTAGCCGTGTTCGGCGTCGTCGTCGCTCATGTGCTTTCCCTTGCCTACTTCAGCACCAGCGAGAGATGCTTGCGGATATTGGCTTCCATGGCCGCGTTGAAGTCGCCCATCAGGCCATCGACCATATCGAACCAGAGCCGCTCGCGCTGGTTCACGGTGGCGCTCTCGGCAATGGTCTGCGAACGCTCGGCGCCGGCCCGGGCCTCGGCCATGCGCAGGTTGGCGACGCCCGTGACCTCAAGCCGCGCCGACACCTTGGCGTCATAGCGATGCGATTGCTCGTCGGTGAAGGCGCCCTTCAGGCCTTTCTTCAATTTCAGCCGGTTCTCGGTGACGTCCGCGTCAATGATGACAAAGCGTGCCACGCCCGCCGTGCCGGCGGCCTGCAAGCGGTCCCGCGCCCAGGTGTGCAGCCCGGTCCGGGGCGGCGTCGGGAACCGGTGGCCCACATGGGGCGCCGCGAGCGGCTCCTTGACCCCGTCCACGACCTCGATGCGGGCCACGTTCAGCTTGATCGGCGGCAGGTGTTGGAACGTAATCTCCGGCAGCATGGGATCGGGAGTGGTCTGGCAGCCGGCGAGCGCCAGACCGACGAAGCAAAGCAGAAAATGAAAGCAACGACGCATGGGCGGGTGGGTCCTCATCGTGGGGTTAGGAGAAGCGCATTCTGTCATGCCGGCCCCGGCATCTTCAAGGAACGCCGGTACCCGTGCGTGAGGATTCCTGGGGCCGATGGCTATCCAGGTATGACCTGATCTTTTCCAGCACCGGCAGGGCTGCCGCCAGCTCCGTGTCCGAAAGTTCTCGCGACATCGCGGCGAGCAACGGCCCGATGCTTTCGATCGAACGCTGTCGCATGTCGTGTCCGGCGTCGGTGATCTCGACGAGCTTCGCACGACCGTCGCCAGGGTCGGGGGACACCCGGACAAGGCCGCGCTTCTCGAGGCGCTGAAGGGTGTTCGTCATGGCGCCCTTGGTGACCTGGAATGCGTTCGCCAGACGAGCCGGGCTCCACGGACCGCCTAGCCGGACAAGATGGTTGAGGACGACGAACTGGGACATCCGGAGGCCGTCCGGCAGGCCGCGCTCCAGCTGGTTGCGGGCCAGTTGCTCGATGATGCCGACTTCCGTGAGCAGGCGGAACAGCCCTGGGTCCTCGTTTGGATCTGCCATCAGCCGTTCTTCAGCCTGCTTGTTAGTGGCCAGCGTGGCGCCGGACCGGTTTTCTCAGCGTACCCGACGCGCGCCAGCATCTGTACCCGCTCGCCGGGTCGCCCGGCCAGCCAATCATGAACGGTTTCGTAATAGGGCGCCATGGCGGCGTACTCCTGCAGCGCTTGGCTCATGGGCTGCATGGCCAGCCCATCCGCGGTGGTTTGCAGCGCCACCCGCATGTAGGCCTGGCCAGCGGCGATCTGTGCCTGGCGGCCGTTGCCTGGCGTATTGATCCAGACGAAACCCATGGAGCTCATGGCGCCGGCATCAGTCATCTCCAAGCCGATCCGATAGGACTCTGAGGTGGGATCGGCCAAGCTCTTCCGGGTCAGGATGCCGGCCAGGCTGAGGGTTTCCAGGAATGCGCCCTTGAGCGCGATGCCATCGGGGTTGGCCTCGATCTCCCGGCGCCCGATGCGCATCAAGTCGACGCTCTCCTGGTAGGCATCCGTGTCGCCGATCTCGGTGCGCATGGCGTCGCGGGTCAGAGTCCTGAGTTCATCCAACCGCTTGCCGCCTGCGATCCCATCGACATGGACGTCGTTGGCGGCGGCGTTCCGCAGCCGCTGCAGGATGTCATCGCGCACGGCCCGGCTGGTGTCGTAGGGATTGCGGTTCGTGCGGCGGGCCAGGATATGAGCAAACAGCGGATCCCTGGCTAGACCCGGTCGTCGGTCGAGGGTCAGGTGGGCGATCGGCCGCCCGTCCAGCCGGTTGTTCGGTTCCCCCTCCGGGAAAACCTGGATGCGCGCGAGATACCCCTGTTCCGCCGCGGCGATGGAGAACAATTCCAAGAAGCACCCGAGGCCGATCACGATTTGTCGGTCGAATGGATCTGTCGCGGGCAGCAGGCGTTCCAGATCACAGGTCAAAACGGCCTCTGTCTGGCTCTTGAGGTTGACGATCCACGGTTGGCGATTGTGCGGGTTGGGCGCCAGTATGGCGTAGGACAGCGCTTGGCGCATGGGATCGGTGTAGGACGATTCCGCGTCCGCCCAGGGGACCAGTGCCGCCGTCGGCGTCCGCGTCAAGGCGAAGCCCGCGCCACCGGCGGCGGCGATGACGGCGGTCGATCCTGCGATCTTCAGAAACTTGCGTCGATTCATGTCTCGATGCTCCGTTGACAGGGTCAATTTAATTTAATGTTAAACTATATATAGTTTAATATTGAACTATACAAACAAAATCATTTCGAGCAATGGATGCCCTTTCGGGAATGCGCCCAGCCGATGGATTATCCGGTGTTTGTGAACAATGCGTCCAAGGCCACGGCGTCATAGGCGTACTCGGCCTTGCAGAATTCGCACGTTACCTCCACCCGGCCGTCCACCACCATGTCGTCGATGGCGTCCCGGGGGAAGGATTTGAGGGTCCGGGCGACGCGCGCCTCGGAGCAGCGGCAGGCGTGCTCCAGGAGCCTCGGCGCATAAAGCCTGACGTCGTCCGAATGGTAGAGCCGATGCAGCAGCACCTCCGGCGTCAACGCGGTATCGAGCAACTCCTCCGGCGTGACGCTGGAGAGCAGCACCACCGCCTTGCGCCAGGCATCGTCTTCGTCGTCGAGCGGGCCGTCGTCGGGCAGGCGCTGCACCATCAGCGCGGCCGCCCCACCGGCCTCTGCGTCGGCGGTGATGACGATGGCCGTCTCCAGCTGTTCGGATTGTTGAAAATAGTGGTGCGCACAATCGGCGAGGGTGGCGCCGGTCAGTTCGGTCAGGCCCTGGTAGCGTTCCGTATCCGGGCCCTGGTCGACGGTGAAGGCCATGTGGCCGGCACCCAGAAGGCGCTGCACCGGACCACCGCCGGTGGCCGTCGCCAGGGCGTCGTCGTCGACCTTGGCATAGGCGCGAAGCCCGCCTTCCGACGTCAGGTCGGCGACGATGGTGCCGACGGGTCCGTCGCCCTGAACCTGCAAGGAGAACACGCCGTCGTACTTGAGGCCCGAGGCCAATACCGTGGTCAGCACCAGGGTCTCGCCGACCAGGGCCGCGACATCGGCGGGATAGTCGTGGTCTTGGACGGCACGGGTGAAAGCCGGGCCCAGACGCGCCATGCGTCCGCGCACGCCCAGCCCCTCGATATGGAAGGGGCGGACGTAATCGCCCAGTTTATCGCCCGTCGGTTCGTTCATGTGATCAAGTCTCCAACAGGCTGCGGTAGTGGTAGCCGTAGCGGGTGCGAAAGCCCATCCGCTCATAGAGCCGCTTAGCGCCCGGGTTGTCGTCTTCCACCTGTAGATAGAAGCCGTGAGCGCCTTCTGCCACCCCCCAGCCGACCATGGCCGCCATGACGGCGGTGCCAAGGCCCTGGCCGCGATGGCTCTCGCGCGTCTGCATGCCAAAGACGCAGACCCAGCCTGCGACCAACACGCCGATGCCGACGGCCAGCGCCTGGCCGCCGCGCCGCAACACCGGAAACACCGTCGGCACCTTGATCAGGTCCAGCACGTCCGAGACGTCGCGGCCGAAACCGCTGACATAGACGTCGCGCCAGTCGCCGGTCGGACGCTCGGGTAGTTCGACGTCGGTATCGGCGAGTGCTACCGCCGAGATGTCGTCCGGCGCTGCCAATTGGATGTCCACCGGTGCCTCGATGCCGTAACCGCGCTCGGCCAGCCGCTCGACCAGGCCCATGGGCAACGAGGCGCGGGTGACTTGGAAACGCGGCGGCCGGTCGCGCTCGCGATAGAACGCCTCGACGGCGTCGATGTGGGCGTCGAGTTGACCCGAAGGCGGGGCGGCGTGGGTGAAGACCGAGTTCACGCGCCGGGGCGTCGCCGGCGATGTGCGCAGCACCCAGCCGCCGAACGGCACCTGTTCGGCCGCCGGCCAGGCCCGAGCCGCGCCGAATTCAAGCCCTTGGATGTGTTCGGCGGATAGCTCGGCGGCGGTGAGGGCGTCGGGTCCGACCCGGGTCACTTCAGGCACCAGGCGAGAATGCCCTTCTGCGCGTGCAGACGGTTCTCGGCCTCGTCCCAGACCACCGACTGGGGTCCGTCCAGGACCTCGTCGGTGACTTCCTCGTTCCGGTGCGCCGGCAGGCAATGCATGAACAGCGCATCGTCGGCGGCGGCCGCCATCAGGCCGGCATCGACCCGGTAGGGCTCCAGCAGGGCGTAGCGGCGCTCGGCATCCGTATCGCCCATGGACACCCAGGCGTCGGTGTTGACCAGGACGGCGCCGTCGACCGCTTCCCGGGGATCGCGGACGATGGTGATGTCGCCGCCTTCGGCGCGCGCCCAGTCAACGACCTCGGCGCGCGGGTCCAGTTCTTCCGGGCAACCGATGCGCAGCGCAAAGCCGAAGCGGACGGCGGCATGGATCCAGCTTGCGGCCATGTTATTACCGTCGCCGACCCAGGCGATGGTGCGGCCTTCGATGGGGCCCCGGTGCTCCTCGAAGGTCATGATGTCGGCCATGATCTGGCAGGGATGCGAGTGATCCGTCAGGCCGTTGATGATGGGCACACTGGCGTATTCTTCCAGGTCGTCCAGCTTGGTCGGATCGTCGGTGCGGATCATGATGGCGTCGGCATAGCGCGACAGCACGCGCGCCGTATCCGGCACCGTCTCGCCGCGACCAAGATGGCTTTCGTGTTCGCTCGTCACCACGACCATGCCGCCCATCTGCTGCATGCCGACCTGGAACGAGGTGCGGGTCCGGGTCGACGGTTTCTCGAATATCATGACCAGGGTCTTGCCGGCCATGCGGTTGTCCGCGTGGCCCACCCGGAGGTCCCGTTTGATGGCCGCGGCCAGGTCGAGGATGGCGCGAAGTTCAGCCGTCTCCAGCCGGTCGATATCGATGAAATGCCTGCGTTCCGCCATTTCAGCCGCCTTCGGCCAGGGACTCCTGGACGCTCTGGGCGGCGGCATCCAGGATGCCGATGGCCTCGTCGATGTGGCTTTGCTCGATGATCAGCGGCGGCACCATGCGGACCACGTTGTCGCCCGCCGGCACGGTCAGCAGGCCGCCGGCGATGGCGGCCTTCACCAGGTCGCCGTTGGCGCCCTCGGGTGCGCATTTGAGGCCCAGCATCAGGCCCTCGCCGCGGACGCCCTCGAACAGGTTCGGGTGCTTGGTTACCAACCCTTCCAGGCTGGCGCGGAAGGTCTTGGCGGTGGCCTGCACGCCGTCCAGGAACCCATCGGCCAGGATGACGTCCAGCACAGCGTTGGCGACGGCCATGGCCAGCGGATTGCCGCCGAAGGTGGAACCGTGGCTGCCGGCGGTCATGGCCTCGGCCACTTTCTCGGTCGCCAGGCAGGCCCCGATCGGGAAGCCGCCACCGAGCGCCTTGGCAGACGCCAGGATGTCCGGCGCCACGTCGGGGCCCTGGTGAGCGTAGAGGTGGCCCGTGCGGCCGACGCCGCACTGCACTTCGTCGTACATCAGCAGCAGGCCGAACTCGTCGCAGATATCGCGCAGACCCTGCAGGTAGCCTTCCGGCATCGGCCGGATGCCGCCCTCGCCCTGCACCGGTTCGGCGAGGATGCCGCCGGTCTCGGGCCCGACGGCGGCGCGCATCTCGTTCAAGTTGCCGTAGGCAACCTGGTCGAAGCCGTCGGTCAGCGGGCCGAAGCCGGCCGTGTGCTTTTCCTGGCGGCCGGCGGCGATGGTTGCCAGCGAGCGACCGTGGAAGGCACCCTCGATGGTGATAACGCGGAAGCGTTCCGGATGGCCGGCGTGATCTTGGTACTTCCGGATCATCTTCAGGCCCATCTCGACGGCCTCGCCGCCGGAGTTGTTGAAGAACACGGCGTCGGCGAAGGTGTTGGCCACCAGGCGCTCGGCAAGCCGGGTCTGACCCGGAATCTCATACAGGTTCGACGTGTGCCACAGAGTCGCCGCCTGCTCCTGCAACGCCTTCACCAGCGTTGGGTGGCAGTGGCCAAGCCCGGCCACGGCGATGCCGGCGCCGAAGTCCAGATAACGTCGCCCGTCCGTATCCCACAGATAGACACCTTCGCCGCGCGCGAAGGCGACATCGTACCTGGCATAGGTCGGCATCACGGGCGTAATCATGGCGCGCTCCATTCTGTGAGTTGACGGGATTCCCTCGGCGGGAAAGCCGGGGAGTATCTTGTTCCTGGGTGGTGCTGTCAACGCCAGGGCGGGGTTCAGGTCTTCAGTCGGTCCTGCCGGCGCGCGGCAACGATGACGATGGTCAGGGCCAGGGCGAGGAATAGCACGGCCAACGGCGATTTAAGCAGGAACCACGGATCGCCGCCGGCCGCGGAGTAGCCGCCGCGGATCAGTTCCTCCAGGCGCGGCGCCAGGATGAAGCCGATGACGAAGGGCAGGATGGAGACGTCGAGCTTGCGCAGCAGGTAGCCCAGGGCACCGAACACCAACACCACCCAGACGGCGACGAAGCCGCCGTCCTGGGCGTAGACGGCGGTCAGCGTGATCAGCAGCACCAGCGGCAGCATCAGCGACTTGGGAATGCGGGCCAGGATACCCAGGAAGCGGACGATCCAGCCACCGATGGTCCAGTTGAAGATATTGGCCAGCACCATCATGGTGAAGATGGCGAAGGCGACCACCAGGTCCTTGTTGATGATGGTGCCGTAGTCGGGGATGACCTTGATCTCGGTGAAGCGGAAGACGGCCGGGCCGAGCGTGAATTCGCCGACCGATTCCACTGCCAGGATGAGGAACACGGCGGCGAAATTGCCGGGGATGCCGAGGCTCATGACCGGGATCAGGTTGGCGCCGGCGACGGCCGAATTGGCGGCCTCGGTGGCGGCCACGCCCTCGGGCACGCCGGTGCCGAATTTCTCAGGATGCTTGGAGAGCCGGCGGGCGGAATCATAGCCGAGCGTCGCGGCGAGCGTCGTGCCGACACCAGGCAGCGCGCCGACCATGGTGCCGATGACCGCCGATGTGCAGACCCGCGGCATGATCTGCTTGATGTCCTTCCAGCCAAACGAATTATCGGCGTCCGGGTATTGGGTCAGCGCCGCCACGCGCGACAGCTTGTCGCGGGTCGCCTGCTCGATGCCGACCAGCACTTCCGAGAGAACCAACACGCCAAGCACGGCCGAGGTCAGGGGCAGGCCGTTGCCCAGTGCCGCGATGCCGAAGGTCATGCGCGGCCCGTAGCCCGACAGCGTCGAGCCGACCAATGCCAGCAGCATGCCGAGGGCGCCGACCATCAGGCCCTTGGTCACCGAGTTGCCGGCGACGGCGGCCATGAACGACAGCGACAGGATGATGATGGCCGACTTTTCCGGTAGGTCGAGCACGCTTTCGATGAAGACGGCCAGCACCGGCGCGGTCAGGAACAGCACCATGTCCGAGAAGGTGTCGCCCGAGACCGAGGAGAAGTGCGCGATCTTCAATGCCTTCAGGCCCTCGCCGCGTTTCGCCATGGGATGGCCGTCGAGCGTCGTCAGGAAGGCGTCCGGTGTGCCCGGTGTGTTGAACAGGATGGCCGGCACGGCACCGCCCAGCGTCGCGCCTTTCATGATGCCGATGAGGAAACCCAGGATCGGCAGCAGGGCCTCGTCGTTGACGCCGAAGAACGAGATCAGGATGGGCAGCGACAGCGCCATGGCGAACGGCCCGTTGAGGCCCGGCGTGGCACCGATGACGATGCCCAGGATGAGACCGACGAAGACCATGACGACGGGCAGCCAGTCGAAAGCACCCTCGGCGGTGAAGAACACGTCGGTGATGCCGCGCAGCACGTAATCGAGGACGAGTTCCATCGCCGGTCTCGCCTCAATAGTCCGCGTTGGGGGGGAGTTGCACGTTGGTCAGAAGCACGTCGAACAACACGATCAGTGCCACCAGCAGCAGCACCAGCGTGATCAACGAACGCCGCCTCAGGCCGCCTTCGGACCAACAGATCAGAACCAACGTCATCATGCCGCCGCCGGCCAGGAAACCCAGGTATTTGTAGGGTGCGGTATCGGTCAGTTGCCGGTAGCCGACGTCAACCAGCCCCACGGCATTCATGGCGCCGACGGCCAGCGGGCCGAACCAGTAGATGACCGCCATGCCGGCGATGACGATGGCATGGAACAACAGAAAGAAGCGGATGTTGCCGGGGGTCAGCCTGCCGGCCGCTTTGTCGTCGTCTTCGAGGTTTGAGCCCCGGCGGATGTAGACCACCGCCAGGTGCAGGACAGCCAGTGCCAGCAGGGCCGAGGCCAGCAGGACCGGGAAGAAGGCGTCTCCCGGTTCCGGCTTGCCGTTGGGGCCGGCCTCGACGAAACCGCCCTGGATGTCGAGCGGGAACCACACCGCGAGCGCGGCCGCGGCGGCCAACAGCACGACGACACCGAACCCCATGTCCCAGGGGTCCGGTGCCGCCGGCCGATGTGCGTCGTGGTTCATCACGACAGGGAGATTACGTTATTTCAGTAAAGCTTTGTTGTTCGCCAGGTTGGTCCGGAGCGTCTTCTCCAGTTCCGAGCCGGCAATCAGCACCGGCGCCGGCGGGTATTGCTTGGAGATGAACTTCCGGGTCTTCGAATTCGGATCGTTCAGCACCTGGTGGATGGCCTCGCGGATCGCCTTGGCGGCGGCCGCGTCCATGCCCTTTGGCCCGGCCAGCATGAACTGGAAGCCGAAGTAGTGGTTGATGCCGTAGTCCTTCAGGGTCTTGCCCTTGGGCGCCTGCACCAGCGGCTTCGATTCCGCCGAAGCCAGGATGACGACCTCGCCGGCGGCCACCAGGCCGCGTTGCACGCCGCCGCCCCAGGCCACGTTGGCGTCCTTGGCGACCAGGGTGTTCAGCGTCGCCTTGCCACCCTTCATCTTCAGATGGTTGACCGTGATGCCCATCTTGTCGGCGACCACCTGGGCGCCGGCCTGCACCAGGGCACCCCAGTTGGCCCAGACGATCTTGGTGCCGCCCTTGGCCGCGGCGACCATATCGTCCAGCGACTTCCAGCCGGTGTCGGCACGGGCCAGAATCCCGGTCTGCGAGCCCGCCGTGGTGGTGATGTAGGTGAAGTCGTCGATGGAGATGTTTTCGTTCTTCAGGGTCGCGAAGTCGAAGGTGGTATTGATGGCGAGGCCCACGGTGTGGCCGTCCTTGGGCGCGTTCTTCAACTGCGCCGCCATCACCGTGCCGCCGCCGCCGGCCTTGTTTTCCGGAATGACGCGCCAGCCCTTCAGCTTCTCCAACTCGCCGGCCAGCGTGCGGGCCTGGGTGTCGGTGCCGCCGCCGGCGCCGAAGCCGATCCAGAACTTGATCGGGCCCTTCGGCGACCAGTCGGCCTGGGCGGGTGCGGCCATCAGGCCAGCCGCCACGATGGCGGGGATCAGAATTTTCATGACGTGTATCCTCCTCTTGGGTTGTTTGTCGTCTCGTTGGTTGATGATTGTGTCGAATGGCGCTGGCGGGTCTAGGCCACCATGCGCTCGGTGATTTCCATGGGGCGGTGCCCCGGCGGCATCTGGAAGCGCTGGAACAGGGACGGCTGATCATGGAGGGAATAGTCCATGACATCCCAGACCGTGCCGACGGTGCCGTGCGGCACCAGCAGGTATTTGCAGGCCTTGTCGGTCAACTCACGGCAACCGACGCGATGCTCCATGCGCAGAGTCGGCAGGTCGAAATGCTCGATCAGCACGCGGTGGCTGGATGAGCCGTGTAATTCCTCCAGCGGCAGGTCCAGCAACACCTTGCCGTGCTCGTAGGTGAAGTAGACGCTCGACAGCGCCGGCGGGTCCTGATCGACCCAGACCAGGCGATCGATGCGCACGCAACGGTCGACCCTCAACGCGTCCAGCCAGGGTCCCGGCGTATCGTCGACGGTGACCTCCAGCACGCGCACGAACGGCAGCATGTCGCGACCGGTCGCCGGATCCTTGAAACGGTAGACCCAGACCTCGGCCGCGCGCGAACGCCGGTCGGCGATGAAGGTGCCGGTCTTGCGGTTGCGCACAACCAGGCCACGCTCGGCGAGCTTGGTCAGCGCCTTCTGCAGGGTGCCCAGGCTGACCGGCAGGCGGCGTGTCAACTCGGTCTCTGCCGGCACCCGCTCGCCGGGCTTGAAACGGCCCGTGCGGATACCTTTCTCGAAGGCGTCGACGACGCAGCGGTACTTGGGCGCCGCCGAGTTCTCGGTCTCGGCGACGACGGATCGTTCCAATGCATCAAGGGCGATGACGGCCATCGGTCTGATACGCCTTTACATATAAGTTAATGCATTTAAACTATATAGTTCTAATGTTGGTTCTGTCAACGTGATTGGCGCGACGAAGGGTCGCTCGGCGTCGCCACGGACATCCAGGCGAGAGGTCGCATCCGCATGAAAATCACCCTCCTCGGCACCGGTACGCCGGCGCCGTCGCTGACCCGCCAGAGTTCCAGCTACCTGATCGAGGTCGGTGACGACGTCATCGTCATGGACCACGGACCGGGCGCGCAGCATCGCCTGCTGGAGGCCGGCAAGCATCCGACGGACGTCACCCATTGTTTCCTCAGCCACATGCACTACGACCACATCATGGATTACCCGCGTCTGGTGCTGCAGCGCTGGGACCTGGGGGCGGGGAAAATTCCGGAACTCAAGGTCTATGGACCGCAGCCGCTGCAGCGCATCAGCGATTTGCTGCTCGGCGAGGAAGGGGCGTTCGGCCTCGACATCGAATCCCGGGTCAGTCACCGGCTCAGCCTCGACGTCTACGAGTCCCGGGGCGGTGTCCTGCCGCGCATCAAGCCCGCGCCCGAGGTTAACGAGGTCGCCGCCGGCGACACCATCGAGGGCAACGGCTGGCGCGTCGTGGTCGGCGAGGCGGTGCACTTCCAGCCCATCCTGGAGTGCGTCGGCTACCGGCTCGAATGCGACGACGGCGTTGTCGTCTATTCCGGTGACAGCGGCGGCGTGCCGGACAGCATGGTCGAGCTTGCCCGCGACTGCGACGTGCTGATCCACATGTGCCACTTCGCCACCGGCATGGAGCCCAGTCCGGAATACCGCCTGGGCTGCGGAAACCACATGGACGTGGCCGAGATCGCCAAGCGATCGGGCGCCAAGACGGTGGTGTTGACCCACTGCATTCCCATGCTTGACCGACCCGGCGTGCTCGAGGGCATGGTGCAGGAGATGCGGGGCGTCTACGACGGTGACGTCATCATTGGCCGCGACCTGATGCAGGTGCCGGTCGGCCCCGCCCGCATCGCCCGGGTCGACTGAATGTCTGGAATGACCATCGACACGGACACCAGGGCCCGGATAGATCCAAGCGAAACGGACCTCGCCGCCTTGGCCGCGTCCGTCGCCGACGCGGCTGATCGGCAGACCGCTATCGCGGCCATTGAGGCCGCCGCCGAGACGTTCATCGGCCACCGCCTGTTCACGGTCATGGCCTTCGATGGCGCGGCCATGCGCGTGCAGCGCCTCTATTCGAGCGATCCTGAGGCCTACCCCACAGGTGGCAGCAAGGAGAAGCGGGATACCGCCTGGGGGCGTCATGTGCTGGAGGACGGAATACCGTTCATCGGTCGCGACGCCGAAGCCATCCGCGCCAATTTCGACGATCACGAACTCATTATCGGGCTCGGCCTGGAATCGATCCTCAACATGCCGGTGAAAAGCGGCGGTCGCGTGGTCGGGACCATGAACCTGCTGCACCGGGCCGGCTATTACGACCCGGGCGACATCGACCGCGCGGCCGCATTGGCCGATCTGCTCTCGGCAGCGCTGAGCAGCCCGACCGACGGAACATAGACCGCCATCAGGCCTTCAGCTTGTAGCCTGATTTGAACATCCAGACGACGGTGCCCCAGAGCGCCAGGTCGGCGATCAGCAGCACGGCCAGGCCGATCTCCAGCGAGCCGTCGGAGCGGCCGATGAAGCCGTAGCGGAAGCCGTCGATCATGTAGAAGAAGGGATTGAACTGGGCCACCAGCCGGGCCGTCTCGGGCAGGCGCTCGATGGAATAGAAGGTGCCGGACAGGAAGGCCAGCGGCGTTATCACGAAATTGGTAACCGAGGCGATGTGGTCGAATTTTTCGGCCCAGATGGCGCCGATGATTCCACACAATGCCAGCATCAATGACGCCATCGCCCCGTGGAACAGGATGTAGCCCAAGTGCTGGACCTGAATACCCACCACCACGGTCATGGCGACGGTGACGGCGAAGCCGACGAACAACCCCCGCGTGACGCCGCCCAGCGCCAGGCCGGCGGTCAGTTCGTGCGCCGTGAAGGGCGGCATCAGGGTGTCGACGATGTTGCCTTGGACCTTGGCGCTCATCAGCGACGACGAGGTGTTGGCGAAGGAGTTCTGCGCGATCGCCATCATGATCAGCCCGGGGGCCAGGAACTCGGAAAAAGGCACCCCATGGACGGCGGCGCGGCCGCGCCCGAGCGCCAGCGTGAACACGGCAAGGAACAGCAGCGTCGTCACCACCGGGGCGGCGAGGGTCTGCGCATAGACCTTCATGAAGCGCCGGACCTCGCGCGTGTAAAGCGTCCACAGGCCGATCAGGTTGGAGGTCGGGACGGGCGGCGGCATGGAGATCCTTCTGGTCGCGTCGGTGCTTGGTGGCGATCGTTCCCCTATATAGAGTGTCCGCGTCGACCTTGCCAACCGGAGCCGCCGGACACCCCCATGCCGCCTGCCGGAAACAAGAGAAGCGGCCCCCGCCGCGCTACCCAGAAGCACCTGCAGAATGCCGCCGAGCACTATCTGGCGCGTTTCGCCACGTCGACCGAGAACCTGCGCCGGGTGCTGATGCGCAAGGTCTGGCGCTCGGCCCAGGTCCACGAGACGGATGCCGACAAAGGTGCGGCGCACGTGGAGGAGATCATCGCCCGCTGCCGCGATCTGGGTTACCTGGATGACCAGGCTTACGCGGACATGCGGGTGCGCGGCCTGCGTGGGCGCGGGGTTTCGGCCCGCATGATCCGCCAGCGGCTGAAGGAAAAGGGCATCGAGGCCGAGACCGCCGACGCCGCCGTGACCCGCTTCGATGACGAGGACGGCGGACACGAGCCGGATTTCCAGGCCGCCGTGCGCCTCGCCCGACGGCGGCGGCTCGGCCCCTTCGATATGACGGGAACGCGTGAAGAGCGGCGCGAGAAGCAACTCGCCGCCCTCGCCCGCGCTGGATTTGGTTACGACGTGGCGCGGCGCGTCATCGAGGCGCCGTCGGCTGAGGAACTACTGGCCGAGGCCGGTCTCGATGACTGAGACCCAGGCATTGATTCCCCTCGGCGATGCGGTTATCCCGTTGGCACGATCCGGGGGACACCGCCAAGCGACCAGAGGAGCCGAGAACCATGAGCGTCACCATCTATCATAATCCGCGCTGCTCGAAATCGCGCCAGACCCTGGAACTGTTGCGAGAAAACGGTGTCGAGCCCGAGATCGTCGAGTATCTGGACACACCGCCGGCGGTCGACGAGTTGACGCGCATCCTCGGCATGCTGGGCGTGGCCGCGAAGGAAATCGTGCGCGGCAAGGAAGCGGGCGAGGAGGGTGTCGACGCGGCGGCCCTGGATGAGCAAGCGCTGGTCCGTGCCATCCATGAGCATCCGCGTATTATGCAGCGGCCCATCGTCGTCTCGGGCGACAAGGCGGCCATGGGCCGGCCGCCGGAATGCGTTCTTGAAATTCTCTAGGCCGCGCAAGGGCTTGCCCTCTCCCGGGCAAGGTCGCAATATGGCCGGCAATCGAGGGAACCGAGGGGTTCCAGGGGGCCAAAAATGGCGAAGGCGACAACGACCAGGGGCGGTGCCAAGGCAGCCGTGAAGAAGGCGGCGGCTAAAGCGCCGGCCAAGAAGGCCGCGGCCAAGAAAGCCGTCAAGAAGCCTGCCCAGAAAGCGGCCAAGAAGGCGACGTTCAAGCCCGACGCGCCGAAAGTCGCCGTCAGGCCAGCCAAGACGTCTGCCCGCAAACCGGGACGCAAGTCCGCCCCCAAAGTCGCCGTCACACCAGCGCCGAGCGCGCCCGTCGACGAGGGACTGACGACGCCGGAACGCCCGCAGGTCGATCCGGCGGCGCTGGAAGCCTGGCGCAGTATGCCGGAGGAGCAGCGCGCCGCGTTGCGCGAGCGCGAGGCCATGCGCGCCTTCCAGGCGGCGGCCGAGCATCATCGGGCGCGCCGGCTCGACGACGCGGTGAAGGGCTATGGCAAGGCCCTGATGCTCAATCCGCGCATCCCCGACGTTTACAACAATCTCGGCGTGGCGCTCCGCGCCCAGGGCAAGCTTGAAGCCTCCATCGCGTGCTATCGCCGGGCCCTGGCGCTCCGGCCCAACAATTCCGGTGTTTATTCCAACATGGGCAACGCGCTCAGGGAATTGGGCCGGCTCGAGGTCGCCAAGGCCAGTCACCAGCAGGCCGTGAAACTGGCGCCGACCAGCCCCGAAGCCTTCTACAACCTGGGCCTGGTGTTGCGCGACCTGGGCGAATCCGACGCCGCCATGAGCTGCTTCGACCGCACGCTGGCGCTCAACCCGGATCACGTGGACTGCCACTGGGACCGCTCACTGGCGTTGCTGCAGAAGGGCGAGCTCAAGGACGGATTCGACGAATATGAGTGGCGCTGGAAGCTCGAGCGCAGCCCGCCCCGGGACTACGAGCAGCCCGAATGGGACGGCGGCGACTTCAAGGGTAAGACGCTGCTGGTGCATCAGGAGCAGGGCTTCGGCGACATGATCCAGTTCGCCCGCTTCCTGCCCATGGTGAAGGCGAAGGGCGGCACCGTCGTCGTCGAGGCGCAGCCTGAACTGGCGAGCCTGTTCTCGACCCTCGACGGCGTCGACAAGGTGGTCGACAAGGGGGCCGAGTTGCCGGCCTTCGATCTCTACGTGCCGATGCTATCGCTGGGGCGCGTTTTGGGCATTGATCTCGACAGCATTCCGGCCGACATGCCCTACATGCGGCCGCCGGAACTGCACCCGGTGCAACTGCCGGCTTCGTTGGGGCGCATCAAGAAGGTCGGTATTTCCTGGGCCGGCAAGCCGACGCACCAGAACGACCGCAACCGGTCCTGCCCGTTCAACCATTTCGTCGACCTTTTGGGCCTCGCCGGCATGACCGTGTTCAGCCTGCAGAAGGGTCCGCGCGTGGCCGAGGTGGCGGAAGCCGGCGCCGAGGCCCTGGTCACCGACATCGGCACGCGACTGGGCGACTTCGCCGATACCGCCGCCGTGATCGAACAGCTCGATCTGATCATTACCGTGGACACGGCGCTGGCTCACCTGGCTGGCGCCCTCGGTAAGCCGGTCTGGGTGGTTTTGCCCTATTCGCCCGATTGGCGCTGGATGCTGAGCCGGCGCGACAGCCCCTGGTATCCGTCCATGCGGCTGTTCCGCCAACGCCGCTTTGGCGCCTGGGGACCGGTGTTTGTCGACATCCGCCGCGCCCTCAGGGATGACTTCCTGGGTAACTGACGCCTTTCCGTCCCCGAATAAAAAAGAAAGCCCGCCAAGAGAGGCCGTCGAAGCCCTCTCCGGGCGGGCGAAGTTTCCGGCTTCTACGGCCGGAACGGGAGGAAAGACTTACTGAATGTAAAAAGACGCCCGGCGGACCACGCCGCGGTTCCGCATGCCGGCGACGCTGGCCAGCACGTTCTGGGAAGCGTTGTGCTGGTAGACGTGAACGTGGCTTTCGCCCGACCAGGACGGGCTCAGGCGCAGTTCCATGGCCGGATGCGGTACGCTGGTCTTGACCCGGAAGGTGGCGATCTGGCCGCGCTTCAGGCTGAACGACTTCGCGATCACCGGCTTGGCCACGCCGGCCTTGGCGATGGAAACGGCGATCTGACCGGGCCAGTCGGCGCCGGTGTTGACCAGGCGATAAAGCACGGTGGATCCGATACTGCGCGTCTCGACCGAGATAACGGCGCCGCCGACCCGGGCCGTCTGTACGTTCGACGGGCCAGCCAACGCGATCTCGAAGGAAACGCGATCGGCCTGGGCGGGTGCCGCCAGCATCAGCATGGATAAGATCAGGGACATGAACATGATGGAGGCGCCACCGAGCCGCCGCAGGCCGTCGCTGCGTTCCGCGTTGCAATTTGACACGGCTGGGTGCCAATTTGCGAAGCCGGCGCCGCGGCCGGGGCCCGTGCGGGCCGGGATCAGCATCGGCGAGCTCTTGCTAACCTTCTGTTCTTCTTCACTTTTCTCGTGAACCTGCGTTTCCATGGTGCTTTCCTTCCGGGCGCGTCTGAATGACTGTTGCCTGTAACACCGCAAAGGCCGTGCCAATTTCTCCGCTTGGTGCCTTCGGTCGCCCGTCGAAATGTCCTAACCTTGCCGCCATCCCTGCCAGGAGGTTCCGCCATGTCCGTCACCGTCATCGACAGCGAATTGTTCGGCGACCAGTTCTCGACGCCCGAGATGCGGGCCGTGTTCGAGGACATCGCCACCCTGCAGGCCTGGATTGACGTGGAGGTGGCGCTGGCCCGCATCGAGGCTGAGCTCGGCATCATCCCGGCCGAGGCGGCTGAGGCGATTGCCGGGGCCGGTGATGCCGGGCGCTACGATCTTGCGGCTCTGAAGCGCGAGATGGATCGAACGGCTCACCCCATCGTGCCGCTGGTCCGGGCCATGGATGCTCTTTGCCCCGACGGCCTCGGCGAGTACGTGCACTGGGGCGCGACGACGCAGGATATTCTGGATACCGGCACCGTGTTGCAGGTTCGCCGCGCGCTGATGCTGACCGCGGCCGGGCTGGATAGCTTGCTGGAGACCCTGGTGAACCTCGCGCGGACGCATCGCGACACGCCGCTCGCCGGCCGCACCCACGGCCAGCAGGCGCTGCCGGTGACGTTGGGCTACAAGGCCGCCGTCTGGGTCGCCGAAGTCAGGCGCCATCGGGCGCGGCTCGATGAACTGAGGCCCCGTGTGCTCGTGGTCCAGTTCTCCGGCGCCGTCGGCACGCTGGCGTCACTGGGACCGCATGGCCTCGACGTGCAGGCCGGCATTGCCCGCGAGCTGGACCTGGCGCAACCCGAGATCACCTGGCACACGGCGAAGGACGGCCTGGTCGAGGTGGTCTGCTGGCTGGCGCTGGTGGCGGCCACCTGCGGCAAGATCGCGCACGAAATGTACACCCTCGGCCGCACCGAACTTGCCGAGGTGGAGGAACCTTATCCGGCCGGCAAGATCGGCTCGTCGACCATGCCGCAGAAGCGCAACCCGGCGATCTGCGAAAGCATCGTCTCGCTGGCCCGTATCGTGCGCGGCCTGGTGCCGGTGGCGCTGGAGGATATCATGTGCGAGCACGAGCGCGACAAGATCGCCAACAACGTGGAGAAGGCGACCCTGGCGCCCGCCTTCTGCCATACCGAGGCGGCGCTTCGGAAGACGGCGGTGCTGATCGCCGGTCTCGACGTCAAGCCGGCCAACATGCGGCGCAACATGGACATCTCGAAGGGTCTCTTGTTGTCGGAGGCGGTGATGATGCGCCTCGCCGAACATATGGGCCGCCAGACCGCCCACGACGTCGTCCACGCCGCCGCCATGACCGCCTTCGAGGACGACCGGCCGCTGAAGGACCTGCTGATGGCCGACGCGGCGGTCACCGACGTCCTCTCGGAAGCCGACATCGATGCGCTGCTCGATCCGGCCGCCTACACCGGCCTCGCCGGCGAGATGGTCGATCGCGTGCTGGCGGCAGGTGATTCCTGAGCCGCGGGGATTGTAATTCGAGACCGAAAGAGCGATAGAAGGCCGCCGCCGCGTGTCTATCGGCGGGCCGGACTTCAAGAGGATCCCCGCATGACCATCAAGGCCGTCACCTTCGATTTCTGGGACACCATCGTCGACGATGATTCCGACGAGCTGACGCGCCAGGCCGAGGGCCTGCGCACCAAGCGCGAGGAGCGCCGGTATCAGGTCTGGGAGGCGTTGAACGCGCTCGATCCCATCGACTACGCGACCGTGGAACTGGCCTACGACGCCGCCGAGGCCGGCTTCAACGTGACCTGGCGCGAATGCCACATTAACTGGACGGTGGAGCAGCGGTTGCGCGTGGTCATGAACGGCCTCGGCATCGAGCCGCCGGCCGACGTCTTCGCCGACCTGGTGGAACGCCACGGCCGCATGGAGGTGGACGTGCCGCCGGTCGCCATCGACGGCATCGGGGACGCCCTGGCGGACCTGGCCAAGCGCTACCAGCTGGCCATCGTATCGGACGCCATCGTCACACCGGGGGCCGGCGTGCGCGAGATCCTCGATCGCTACGGCCTGAAGAAGCATTTCTCGTCCTTCGCCTTCTCGGACGAGGTCGGCCATTCGAAGCCGCATCGCTCCATGTTCGATCACGTGGCCGGTGAACTCGGTATCCGGGTCGACGAACTGGTGCACGTGGGCGACCGCGACCACAACGACATCAAGGGCCCGCACGCGCTGGGCGCCAAGGCGGTGCTGTTCACCGCCACCCGCGACACCGACAAGGACATCACCACCGCCGACGCGGTCTGCGCCACGTCGGCGGAGTTGCCGGCGGTCATCGACCGCCTGGCGGCCGGCTAGGGGGGCGACCATGGCCAACGCCTTGCGATTCCTGGTGCTGGACGGTTACGCCAAGGCCGGCCGCGACGACCTCGCCGCCGGTGGTGCGTCGACGGCCGGCAAGCTCTACGAGCGCATGCTGAAGGCTAATTGCCCGGGCGCCGAGGTCGACATCATCTATCCGGCCGATGCCGACGCGGCCCTGCCCCAAGGCGCCGACATCGCCAGCTACCATGGAATCGCCTGGACCGGCTCCTCGCTGACCGTCTATCACGCGACGCCCGAAGTGATGCAGCAGATCGAGTTCTGCCGCGCCGCCTTCAAGGCCGGCGTGCCCAGCTTCGGTTCCTGTTGGGCGGCGCAGATCGCCGTGGTGGCGGCCGGCGGCACCTGCGCGGCACATCCCCAGGGCCGCGAGATGTTCGTCGCCCGCAAGATCAGCCTGACGCCGGAAGGCCGCGGCCACCCGCTCTACCGCGACAAGAAGTCCGTGTTCGACGCCTGGATCAGCCATGACGATGAGATCACCCACCTGCCGCCGGGCGCCGTGCTGCTGTCATCCAACGATTATACGAAGGTGCAATCGGTTTCGGTGGTGCACGACGGCGGCGTTTTCTGGTCACTGCAGTACCACCCGGAATATGACATCCACGAGATGGCCCGACTGATTTATTGCCGCAAGCAGAAGCTGACGAACCTGGGTTTCTTCGCCGACATGGACGCCGCCCAGGCCTTCGTCGACAAGCTGGAGACGCTCCACCAGGCACCGGACCGCAAGGACCTGCGCTTCCAGCTCGGCATGGACGACGACATCATCGACACCAATGTGCGCTGCCGCGAAGTTCGCAACTGGATCGAACAGCTGGTGATTCCGACCGCGGCTGCGCGTTAGGCCGCCTGACGCTTATTCGTCGACCACCGAATTGTTGAGCACGCCGACGCCGTCGACCTCGATTTCCACCGTGTCGCCGGGCTTCATCCAGATCGGCGGGGTTCGGGGATAGCCGACACCTTCGGGCGTGCCGGTGACGATGACGTCGCCGGGCTCCAACGTCATCACCGTCGACAACTCGACCACCAGCGTGGCGACATCGAAGATCATGTCGTCGGTATTGGCGTCCTGCAGCACTTGACCATTGATGCGGGTCTGCAGGCGCAGGCCCTTGCAGCCGGGCGGCAGTTCGTCGGCGGTCACCATCTCGGGGCCGAACGGGCCTGTGCCGTCGAAGTTCTTGCCCATGGTCCACTGGGACGCCTTGCGTTGGTAATCGCGCACCGAGCCGTCGTTGAACAGCGAATAACCGGCGATGTGATCGAGCGCCGTCTCCGCCGGAATATGCCGGCCGCCGGTGCCTACGATGGCTACCAATTCGCCCTCGTAATCCAGGTTGTGGGAGGCCTTGGGCCGGATAATCGCCTGGCCGGCGCCGATCAGCGAATTGGCGTGGCGGCAGAAGATCTCCGGATAGGTTGGCGGCGGCTTGCCACCCTCTGCCGCATGGGCGGCGTAGTTGCGGCCGACACAAAGCACCTTGCCGGGATCGGATACCGTCGGCAGCAGGGTAAGGTCGGCGTAGGCGCGCCGGTGGGCATCGCCGGCATCGGCGGCCGCGGCGCGTGCTCGATCCAGGGTATCGGAGCCCGAGCGCAGCAATGCCCCCATCTGGCGCGGCAGGTCGGGCGCCGCCTCGGCCAAATCGATGACCGCATCGCCATCGCGGACGCCGAGGCGTGGGCCGTCATCGTTTTGGAAGGTGAGAATGCGCATGGCAGGTGTCCTTCAGTCGTCGGAGGGGGTTTCGGGATCGAGAGTGTCGTCGATGGCGGCCAGCAGGGCCGGCCAGTAGGCGTCTTCCAGGCCCATGGCGGCGGCGGCCTCGAGTGCGGCGCCGACGGTGCGCGCACCCGCTGCGTCGACGCCGGCCTCGTCGGCCAGGTCGAGTGCGTAGGACAGGTCCTTCCGGGCGTAGGCGGTGGAGAACGCCTTGAGCGGAAACTTGCCCGGCAGCATGGCCTTCATGCCGTGGTTGCGCAGCGCGAAGCTGTCGGCGGAACCCTCGGCCAGCGCATCGAACAGGGTGGCGCCGTCGACGCCGGCCCGGCGGCCAATGGTCAGCGCCTCGGCCAGCGCGTTGACCGTCTGCATGAGCACCATGTTGTTGAGAATTTTTACGACTTGGCCCGAACCCACTTCGCCGCAGTGTGCGATGTCGGTGGCGTAGCACTCGAGCAGTGGTCGGATGCGCGCCAGCACCTCGTCGGAGGCACCGACCATGGTGGCCAGCGTGCCGGCGCGGGCCGCTTCGCGGGTGCGGGCAATGGGCGCGTCGGCGTAGTCGACGCCAGCGGCCTGGAATTCCTCGGCCAGGCGCCGGGTCAGGGCGACCGGGGCAGTAGACGTATCAACGAAGGTTTGCCCGGCACGCAGATGCGGCTTCAGGTCGGCGGCCACTCGTTCGAGTGCGGGGCCGTCGGGCAGCGAAGTGAAGATGATATCGGCGGTGGCCACACCCTGGACGCTCGCCGCGACATCCATGCCGGCATCCCGTGCGCGCGCCAGCGGGGCATCGTCGAGATCGAAGGCGATGACGCGCCGACCGCTCTGTTCATGCAGCCGGTGGCACATGGGCTCGCCCATGACGCCCAAACCGATGAAGCCGATCGTCTCAGGCATGGTCGGGATAGAGCGCCGCCAGACCTTCCTTGGAGGCCTCGGCAACGCCGCGTTCGGTGATCAGGCCGGTGACCAGGCGGGCCGGGGTGACGTCGAAGGCGTAGTTGGCGGCCGGGCTGCCGTCCGGCGTGACCTGGAAGGTGCCGACGGAGCCATCGGCGGCGCGGCCCAGCAAGTGGGTGACCTCGGCGCCGTCGCGTTGCTCGATGGGGACGTCGCGGATGCCGTTCTCGATGGTCCAGTCGATGGTCGGGCCGGGCAGGCCGACGTAGAACGGCACGGCGTTGTCCTCGGCCGCCAGCGCCTTCAGATAGGTGCCGATCTTGTTGCAGACGTCGCCGGCCGCGGTGGTGCGGTCGGTACCGGTGATGCAGAGATCGACCAGTCCGTGCTGCATCAGGTGGCCGCCGACATTGTCGACGATCACCGTGTGCGCGACGCCGTGCTTGCCCAACTCCCACGCGGTCAGGCTGGCACCCTGATTGCGGGGCCGGGTCTCGTCGACCCAGACATGCACCGGGATACCGGCGTCATGAGCCTTGTAGATAGGCGCCAGCGCGGTACCCCAGTCGACGGTGGCGAGCCAGCCGGCGTTGCAATGGGTCAACACGTTGACCTGGTCGGGTTTACCCTTGGCCTCCCAGGCCTTTTGGATCAGCGGCATGCCGTGGTCGCCGATGGCGGAGCAGATGGCCACATCCTCGTCGGCGATCTCGGCGGCGCGGGCGTAGGCGGCAACCTGGCGCTGGTTCTCTGAGAGCGGGTCCAGCAGGGCGGCCATCTCGTCCAGCGCCCAGCGTAGGTTGACCGCGGTCGGCCGGGTCGCCATCAGCTGGTCGCGGGCCTGGCTAAGGCCCGCGTCCGACGGGTCCGCGTGCATCGCCAACGCCATGCCGTAGGCCGCCGTGGCGCCGATCAGCGGCGCGCCGCGCACCCACATGTCGCGGATGGCCGTGGCCGCGTCGTCGACATTCTTCAGCCGCACGGTGACGAATTCGAAGGGCAGCCGCGTCTGGTCGATGATGGAGACTGTCCAAAGGTCATCGTCCAGCCAAATCGTGCGATAGGGAGTGCCGTCGACGTTCATGAGGTCTCCAGATCCTTTTCGAAGTAGATACGGTCGAAGCCGGCCTCGCGGATGCGTCCGATGACGCGGTAACCGAGGCCCAGGTAGAAGTCCCTGTTCTCGATCATGCGGGCGTTGGTGTAAAGCCGCAGCTTGGTAAGGCCTGCGCGACGCGCCTCGTTCTCTGCGAACCGGGCGAGGCGGCCGCCCAGACGCTGGCCCTGGAATGCCGGATCGATGGCCACATTCTCGATGAACTGGGCATCGTCCTTGGTGAAGGTGACAATGTAGCCGGCGAGGCTGCCCCCGGCCTTCAGCACATAAGCCTCGCCGCGCGCCACGTGGCTGGCGAAGTCGGCGATCATGGGAGCGGGCTTCCGGCCGATGCGCGGCACGTAGATCAGGTAGGCCCGTTCGGCGAGCCGGCGCATGGCGCCGACATCGTCGGGCGCCGCAGGGACGGGGCCTGAGACCTCAGCCGCCAAGAATCCGGCCGGCGACGGCCGAAAGCTTTTCGACCATGGCCGGGTCCCGTGCCTCGGGCGCGGTGATGACGGCGTTTTCGAGCGCCCGGTGGCAGCCCGCGTGACATGTGATGTTGCGGCCGCCGAGCGCCGGCACAACGGCTTCCACCAGCGAGCGCGCCTTGGCCGCGTTGGCCACTAGCACGGCGATGATGGCGTCGACGGTGACGTGGTCGTGGTCCGGATGCCAGCAGTCGTAGTCGGTGACCATGGCGACGGTGGCGTAGCAAATCTCGGCCTCGCGGGCGAGCTTGGCCTCCGGCATGTTGGTCATGCCGATGACGTCGCAGCCCCACGATCGGTAGAGTTCCGACTCGGCCAGCGTGGAGAACTGCGGCCCCTCCATGGCGAGGTAGGTGCCGCCGCTGATCATGGTGACGTCGAGCCCGCGCCCGGCTTCCTCCAGCGTCGACATCAGGCGCGTGCAGGTCGGGTGACCCAGTCCAACGTGGGCGACCAGGCCATCGCCGAAGAAACTCTTCTCGCGGGCGAAGGTCCGATCGATGAACTGATCAACCAGCACGAAAGTGCCGGGTGGCAGCGTGTCCTTCAGCGACCCGCAGGCCGACAGGCTGATGATCTCGGTAACACCGAGGCGCTTCAGGGCGTCGATATTGGCGCGGAAGTTGAGGCCCGAGGGCGGGATGCGGTGGCCGCGGCCGTGGCGCGGCAGGAAGGCCATCTCGACACCGTCCAGTCTACCGCGCAAGACCTCGTCCGACGGTTCGCCGAAGGAGCTTTCGACCGCTTCCCAGCGGGCATCCTCCAGCCCCTCGATGTCATAGACCCCGCTGCCGCCGATGATGCCGACGACGGGCGACGTGCCTGGTTCAGACATGCTTGCTCCTCAGCCCGTCGCCGCTCAACCGGTTGCCACGTGGGCATCGAACAGCCTGAACGTGCGGATCGAGGCGACCTGGGCGGCGTGCGGCGAGAAACTGCCCCGCATGTCGCAGTGGAAGCCGTGGCCGGCGTCGTAGATGTTGATGTCGCATTCCGGGTGCGCCTTGCCGATTTCCGCCACGTCGGCCAGCGGAATACCGTCGTCGTGCTCGCCGAAATGCAGGATGGTCGGGCAATTGGGCTGCTCGTTGACGTAGGGCAGGATGCCGCCGCCGTAGTAACCGGCCGCGGCCTGGAAATCGAGCCGGCAGGCGGCCGCCCAGGTGATCACGCCACCCCAACAGAAACCGGTGATGCCGACCCGGCCTGTCGCCTCGACCGCGACCAGGCGTGCCGCTTCCACGTCGGCGATGACGTTGTCGAAATTGGCGTTGCCGCTGTCCTTGTGGACGCGCCCGGCGGCGATGTCGTCGGGCGCGTAGCCGACCTGGAAATCCTTCTCGAAGCGATCGTAGACGGCTGGTGCCACGGCCAGGTAGCCGACATCGGCAAAGCGGTCGCAGAGGTCGCGGATGTGCACGTTGACGCCAAAAATCTCCTGGATGACGACGATGCCGCCGCGCGCCGGGCCCTCCGGGTCGGCCCGGTAGGCCCCCAGTTCGAAGCCGTCGGCGGGGGTCAGTGTGATGTCCTGGCCCATGTCTGGTGCCCTCCCTGTTGAATTGTTGGCCGGGAGGGTAGCGGACGAGGGGCGGAGAGGGAAGAGAGGAGGTGCGCGAATGATATTTCAAGTTATACGAGCTTAAAACGAAATTACTAACATAATAAGTCATACAATAATATGCTATATAAAAGGGTAAAAATTTATTGATATCGATTATTAAGATGTATAGTGTCTAAAAAGGGAGAATTATTAAATATGGCAACCTACACGGATAAGACACGCCAGACGGCCATTGTCCTTGGTTTCGTTCTTTCCTTGGGTGTGGGTGGCTGTCAGACAACGGGTTCAACGACATCTTTTGATTCCAGCGACACGGGCGACACTTCGGGCGCCACGGCCAGCGGTACGTCGGAGACTTCCTACGCCCTGTTCTATGATCAGAGTGACCATCTGAAGGAACTGCTCGATGCTCCGGGGAAACTCGATGAGGCGTCGCGGTTGTTCGATGATCACCAAGCATTCTTCGATGTCGATCGCGAGAAGTACAAGGCGTTGCTGGAAAGGCTGGCGGCGGTCCTGAACGAGAGACATGAAACATCGGTCGACGATGCCTCGGCGGCACTGGCGGCGGCGATCTGGCCGGCGCCGGAAGGCGAATGGCGCCGCTTGCGCAGAGCCATGAGTAGGGCCCGCGCGGCGCTTGACGACTACCCATCGAGTGGCATCTTGTCGGAAGCCCAATACCGCTTGCCTCAACTTGGGGATCTCGACACCAAGTACGAGATGCTGGCCAAGCAATTGCGTGATACGGCGTCGACACAGTTCGAGGCATTCGACCACTATGGGGCGATCGGGTTTTTTGAAAATTATCCGCTCACGCTGGAATCGGAGAGATTCTTCGCCGAGAACTACCCGTCCATTGCCGCCGAGGTCGAGGCGGGGACGATGGAGCGGATCAAGGGCTTCGCAGCCAACTATCCCAAGAGCATTATTGGGGCCGCAGCGCGGGACCAACTCGCGACCGCATTCATGGCGGCCTACCAGCGCGAGCCGCAAGCCCGCGGCGGCTCGCGCCTTGCGGCGCTGCTCGGTTCGGCGGCGGCGGCAAGTGATGCCGGCTTCGAGCCGAAGGAAATCCCCGGCCTCTCCATCGGCCTCGTCGAGGCGACGAGCCAAACCCTGCTGCGCGAGGGGCAGATAGAATTTCCGGTTTCGCTGGATATCGACATGCCCGTCAAGACGGAGCGGGTTGAACTTGACGATGCGTTCGGCGCCCCGTCCGGGCTGGGCCTGGACTACCTGATCGTGTTCGAGGTTGCGCTGGCCAAGGCCAGTCGTCGAGTTGCCGGCCTCGACAAGAAGCCGTCATCCTTCGTTTCCGGCCACAAAACCCTGAATAATCCGAATTACGCAGTGGCGCAGCAGGAGGTGCAGCAGGCGCAAATGGAGATGCAGAACGCAGCCATCAGTTCGGCCTCCACGAACGCTCAGTACTGTTATGGGATGGGCTGTCTGGGCAAGGCTATCGCGCAGGTCGCTAGCGCGGCAGTGCAGGGCGCGGCGCAGGAAAAACTCGAGGAGGCGATGGCCAGTTTGCGCACAACGCCACAGACCATTGAACATCCGATCAACCAGGACTACGAGTTCGACGTGGCGCGGATTACTGCGCGCAAGACCATGACCGTCCATTATTACATTCTCGACCCCAAGGCTAAAACGTACTTCAAGGCCGTTTTCGATATAGCCGAACTGGAGAAGTTCAACGTCGCCTACCGCCTGCATTCCAAGGATCCGAGGAAGCATACACACGCCGGAAATTTTGATACGGAGAAAGAGGTCGATGATTTCGAAAAAGCGGAATCGTCGGTCAAGCTATCGCAACTGATCAACAACTACGCCGGTGGCGACGGCACGATCCGTAAGTTCAAGGGCCTTCAGGCGCTGCGCAAGGAAATGTTGACGGACAAGAACAAGGCCCTCGCCAGCTTCAGTGCCAACACCTACGACGCCCGGCCGCTTAACGACCTGCGGTTCGACAGTGTCGTTGCCGTCTACGAAGGCGGCGGCGGCATGGGATCTGGTTTCTTCGTCAAGCCTGACGTGGTGTTGACCAATTGGCATGTGGTGAAGGACAAGCAATTCGTAGAACTGAAGACCTATGACGGCCAGGAAACTTTCGGCAAGGTTCTGGGCAAGGACGTGCGCCTGGATCTCGCCCTGGTCCGGGTTCAGTCGCGGGGAAAGCCAATCCGCTTCCGAACCGAGACGCGGATCAATCTGGGCGCGACTGTGGAGGCCATCGGCCATCCCAGACGATTGTTATTCAGCATCACCCGCGGCGTTGTCAGCGCCGTGCGCAAGCACCATAGCATCAGCCTACCCAAGGGTGCTGGTGATGAGGTGCTGTATATTCAAACCGATGCCCCGATCAGTCCTGGCAATTCCGGTGGGCCGCTGTTCATGGGTGACTATGTGATCGGTATCAATACCTGGGGGCGGTTGGATGGACAGAATCTGAATTTCTCCGTCCACTACTCGGAAATTCTGACCTTTCTTAAGGAGCACCTGCCTGGGTTCCGGGTGCTCATGAACTAACGGGCCGTCTTTAACGATTGGATGAGATGATGACCTCCATGGTATTCCGTTCGATACAGTTCGGCAGAAACTGTCGGCGAGGTATCGCGTTGGGCCTCGTCGGCATCGTCGTGGTCCTGTCGCTCGTGGCATGCGTCGGGTCGCGGCCCGTCACCCATCAGGGATTGGTCGAGGATCCCAAGACCGGATTGCTTTTCGGGTCAGTGATCGAGAAAAATATCCTCTCGGATCCCACCTTTTACAAGAATCCGAAGATCAAGGTCAGGATCCGGAACACATCGGGGGATACGGCGTTCGAACTGAAGCGCTTCACTGGCAAAATTCGCGATGCGTTCGAGGCAACAGGATACGAAACAACCACCGCCAACGACTTCGGCATCCTAGTCGACGTCAACGTCATGTACAGCGGCCAGATTCAATTGTCCCTGTCAGAGGAGTTCGCATTCATTGGCGGTGCGGCCGGCGCCGTCGGCGGAGCCAAGGCGGGTTCCGGAACTACGGACATCGCCGTCGGTGCCATTTCCGGCGCGACCATTGGCGGCATCCTGGGCAGCTTTGTGACACAAGACACCTATATCATCGTCTCACGCGCTACCTTCGCGGTTATCAAGGATCTGAAGAAATCCAAGAAAACAGTGACGTTCTCGCGGTCCGCGAAACTGAAGAATGTCGATGATCCCGACGAGGAAGAGAAGGTCATCCTGAAGCGCTTCAAGCGTCGCGTAACCACTGGTATCGCGGTCTATGCGGGCGGGACCAGCGTTTCACAGACCGAAATCGCGGGTGAGGTGCGCCAGCGGTTGGTGCGAATTATCGGTGACTTCATCTAACTGCAATCCACCTTTCGCAGCGCTCGGTGACCGCCTAAACTCTCCGCGTCGTTCGACTGGAGAGAGCCACCTTTATGACGCCCGAACCGGACTGTATTTTCTGCAAGATCATCCAGGGCGACATCCCGTCGTTCCGTGTTTTCGAGGACGACACGGTGTTTGCCTTCATGGACATCAATCCGGTCAATCCCGGGCATTCGCTGGTCATTCCCAAGCACCATTCAGCCAATATTCACGAGACCCCGGACGAATGGGTGGCGGCGACCATGAGGGGCATCCGCCGGCTCGCCGGCGCGGTCGAGAAAACCCTGAGCCCCCACGGCATCAACGTGCTGCAGGCCAACGGGCCGGGGGCGGCGCAGTCGATGTTCCATTTCCATATGCACGTGATCCCGCGTGGGCAAGACGACGGCCTGACCATGAACTGGGGCCTCAACCCCGGTGACATGGACGCCATCGGCAAGCTGGCGGAAGAGATCAAGGCCAACCTGGACTGACGTGTCGAACGGACCGGCAGCGTTGGAGGGCGTGCGGGCCGCCTGGGCCGCGACCCGGCTCGCCGTTTCCATGCATCCCTACAGGGTCGTTGGCCTTGTTCCCGGGCACTACGTCGCGGCATTGAAACTGGCATCTGACGAGAACGGGCCGTTGGCTTCGGTTCTGCGCGACGAGGACGAGGTTACGTTGATGCTCAGTGACGCCACATGGTCGCAGGCGGCGACCGGGTTCCCGGACGCGCTTGTTTCCGGCCCCCTGTGCGCCATCGCGCTGGAGGTCGGCGGCTCGCTCGAGGCGGTGGGGTATCTCGCTGCCGGCGTGTCCCGATTGGCCGAGGCCGGAGTTTCCGTGTTCGTGCAGTGCGCCTACACGGACGCCGTGATACTGGTGCCGTGGGATCAGGCGCACGCGGCGCGGGGCGCGCTTGAGGCGCTGATCGAAGAAAGCTCGTGACCGCTAGCTGCGTGATCCGTCAGACGTTGAAGCGGAACAGGATGATATCGCCGTCCTTCACCAGGTAGTCGCGGCCCTCGGCGCGCATGCGGCCGGCGTCCTTGGCCGCCTGTTCGCCGCCGAGGCCGGTGAATTCGTCGTAGGCGATGGTCTCGGCGGCGATGAAGCCGCGCTCGAAATCCGAATGAATGCCGCCGGCGGCGCGGGCGGCCCGGGTCCCCTGGGCGACGGTCCAGGCGCGGGCTTCATTCGGCCCCTGGGTGAAGAAGGTGATCAGGCCCAGCAGCCGATAACCGGCCTGGATGACGCGGGCCAGGCCGGTCTCTTCCAGGCCGAGGGTCTCCAGGAACTCCGCCTTTTCCGCATCGTCGTCGAGGGCCGCCAGTTCGGCTTCGATCTTGGCCGAGATGACAACGCTCTCCGCACCTTCCGCGGCCGCCATCTCGGCCACCTGGGCCGAGTAGGCGTTGCCATCGGCGGCCGCGTCCTCGTCCACGTTGCAGACGTAGAGCACCGGTTTGGACGTCAGCAGTTGCAGGGCGCGGAAGGCTTTTTCCTCGTCGGGCGCGCGTTCGGCCAGGCGTGCTGGCTTGCCGTCGCGGAGCAGCACCAGGGCGCGCTCCATCAGGTCCAGTTCACGCGCCGCGTCCTTGTCCTTCACGCCGCCCTGGACCTTCTTGCGCAGCGGCTCCGAGCGCCGCTCCAGGCTCTCCAGGTCGGCCAGCATCAGTTCGGTGGTCACCGTTTCCGCGTCGCGCACCGGATCGACGGTCTCCTCCACGTGGGTGACGCCCGAATCTTCGAAGCAGCGCAGCACGTGGCAGATGGCGTCGACGGCGCGGATGTTGCCGAGGAACTGGTTGCCCAGGCCCTCGCCCTTGGAGGCACCGCGCACCAGGCCGGCGATATCGACGAACTCCAGGTGCGTCGGCACCACGGTTTCCGGCTTGGCGATGTCGGCGATGGTGACAAGGCGTTTATCCGGCACGGCGACGCGGCCCGTGTTCGGCTCGATGGTGCAGAACGGGAAGTTGGCAGCCTCGGCCGCCGCGGTCTCGGTCAGCGCGTTGAACAGCGTCGACTTGCCGACATTGGGCAGGCCGACGATACCGCAGTTGAAACCCATATTAAGTGTCCTCGGGCGCCGGCTTGTCCGCCGCCGCGCTTTCCTTCGGTTCCGGTTTCGGCACGGCCTCGGCAATCCGGGTCATGAACAGACTGTCGTCGCCGGCCAGCAGCAGGTCGATATTGGTCGCCAGCGCATCGACCAGCGGCTCTACCCAGGCCTGGTCGGCCTTGGAGAAATCTTTCAGCACGTGGCCGGCGACCCGGTCCTTGTCGCCCGGGTGGCCGACGCCGATGCGAAGCCGACCGTAGGCATCGCCGATGTGGCTGTGCAGCGAGCGCAGGCCGTTGTGGCCGGCATGGCCGCCGCCGCGCTTGACCCGCACCTTGCCGGGCGCCAGGTCGATTTCATCGTGCAGTACCAGGATGTCGGCCGGGTCCAGCTTGTAGAAACTCATGGCGGCGAGCACCGAACGGCCGGACTCGTTCATGTAGGTTTCGGGCTTCAGCGTCAGCACCTTGCCGCCGATGCCCGGGATGCGGCCCTCGGATAGCTGGCCCTGGAATTTCGCGCGAAACGGTTCGAAGCCATGGCGGCGGACGATCTCGTCCACTGCCATGAAACCGATGTTGTGCCGATTGCGGGCATAATCCCGGCCCGGATTGCCGAGCCCGACGATAAGACGCATGCGTCTTTCTCCCCCGTCTCGCCCGGGACGTTCGGAATGACCGACGGATCAGTCCTTGTCGCCGCCTTCGCCGCCACCGTCGGAGCCGCCGTCGCCGTCGCCGCCTTCGGCCCCTTCGGCGCCCTCTTCGCCCTCTTCGCCTTCCTCGCCCTCGAGGCCCTCTTCATCTTCCTCGCCCTCTTCGTCCTCGGGCTCGGTGTAGATGGTCGGTGCCGCGATGGTGGCGATGGTGAAGTCACGGTCGGTGATGGTCAGTTCGACATCTTCCGGCAGGTCGACGCTCGAGATATGAACACTGTCGCCGACTTCCAGTCCGGTCAGGTCGACGGTCAGGCTTTCCGGAATGCTGTCCGGCCGGGCCCTGAGTTCAACCGCGTGGCGGACGATGTTAAGAACGCCGCCGCCCTTGATGCCGGGGCATTCCTCTTCGTTCTCGAACACCACCTCCACGTCGACGTTGACGCGGGTCTTGGCGCTGAAGCGCATGAAATCCACGTGGATCGGCTGGTCGCTGACCGGGTCCACCTGCAGGTCGCGCGGCAGAACGCGGTGCGTGGCGCCGTCGATTTCCACCTCGTAGACACGGGTGAAGAAACCGGGACCGCGCAGTTCCATTTGCAGTTCACGCGGGTCCAGCGAGATCAGGACCGGGTCCTGCTTGTTGCCGTAGATAACAGCGGGAATGCGGCCGGACCGTCGGGTTGCGCGGGCGGCCCCCTTGCCGGCCCGCTCGCGCACTTCGGCCGCGAGGTTGGATGCTTCAGCCATGATACTAACTCTCCTTACGTTGCGTGGACGCCTGCCTCCAGGGGTGTCGGGGCGTCCGACAGGCCGCCCCTCGTGGGGCGGAGAAAACTGTGGTCGATCATTTGAACAGGCTCGAAACCGAGGCCTCCTCGCTGATGCGCTGGATGGCTTCGCCGATCAGGGGGGCAATTGTCAACTGTTCTATGTTCTGCGCCACCCGAACGGCCTCGGTGGCCATGATGCTGTCGGTGATGACCAGCGAGGTGAGCGGCGACGAGGTGACCCGGGCCACGGCGCCGCCGGAAAGCACGCCGTGGGTGACGTAGGCGTCGACGCCGGTGGCCCCGGCGTCGCTCAGCGCCTGCGCCGCGTTGCACAGCGTGCCGGCGCTGTCGACGATATCGTCGATCAGGATGCAGTGTCGGCCGTCGACCTCGCCGATGATGTTCATGACCTCGGAGACGCCGGCCCGCTCGCGCCGTTTGTCGATGATGGCGAGGTCCGCGCCGAGCCGCTTGGCCAGCGCGCGCGCGCGCACCACGCCGCCGACGTCCGGCGAGACGATGACCAGTTCCTTGCCGGTCAGCTTGTCCTTGATGTTCTTGGCCAGCACCGGTTCGGCGTAGAGGTTGTCCGTCGGGATATCGAAAAAGCCTTGGATCTGGCCGGCGTGAAGGTCGAGGGTGAGCACCCGGTCGGCGCCTGCCTCGGTAATCAGGTTTGCCACCAGCTTGGCCGAGATCGGTGTCCGGGGCCCCGATTTGCGGTCCTGGCGGGCGTAGCCGTAGTAGGGCAGCACGGCGGTGATCCGCCGGGCCGAGGCCCGCTTCAGCGCATCCATGGTGACCAGCAGTTCCATCAGGTTGTCGTTGGCCGGATAGGACGTGGACTGGATGACGAAGGTGTCCTCGCCGCGGATGTTCTCCTCGATCTCGACGAAGATTTCCATGTCGGAGAACCGGCGAATGCTGGCTTGCGTCAACGGCTGGTTGACGTAGGCGGAGATGGCCTCGGCCAGCGGCCGATTGGAATTGCAGGTGATGATTTTCATGGTATTTGCGGGTCCGGGCCACTGGTTCAGGCCGATGGGGCGCCAAGCGCGGCGGAATGTAACAATCGTCAGCAGCCGTGTAAACGGCCAAGGGCGGGCATTTACGGTAAATTCCGGAGCCGTACCTCAACCCTTCGGCGGCGGCGGCGCGCGGCCCGGAACCTGCGGCAGGTCTATATCGGGAATATTCGGCAGCGCGTCCTCGCCGGCGACCCGGTTCTCGGCCGCGCCGAACAGTTCCTCGACCCCCTTGACCGCCGCCCCGGCGACGATCTCGGCGACCCGGCCCCATTCACCGTCGAGGGTGCCGGCGACGATATTGTTTTCCTGCACCGCGCGGCCGACCTGCTCGCCGGTGATTGTGTTGACTGTCCAGGTGATGCGCGCCAGTTGGCGGCCGTTGACCGGCCGCGTCAGCGTGACCCGGCCATCGATGACGAAGCCGGCCTGGCGCGGATCGGTGGAGATGGTGATGTCGCGTGCCCTCAGCGCCGAGCGCAGGGCCGCCGTCAGCGCCTCGTTGCCGTTGCCCGGCGCGCCGGCCACCCGGTTGACCAGGAAAGCTGGTCGGCCCCACTGGATGGTGGTCACCGAGGCCGGCTTCTTCGGCCGCGCGTCGCCTGGGCGGCGGGTTTCCGCATCCATGTTGGGCGCCAGCTTCTCCAGCAGGCTCTGATCTTCTTGAGGCTCCGCTCCTGCTTTCGCCCCGGGTTTATCATCGGGTTTGGCCGCCACTTCTGCGGTCGCTTCGGCGGCAACCTTCGTGTCCGTTCCGGTGACGCCATCCATCATCTTCGGCGGACCGGCCGCCGCTGCGGGCATTGGGGGTGGAGCGGGCTGTGGCGGAGGCACGCGGGCGATGTCGACAGGGCCGACATGGGTCTCGACGATTTCGGTGATGCGCGGCATGGCATCGTCGATGACAAGGTTGACGACCTCGGCGCCGCCTTCACGCCACAGTTTCTCGTCCACCGCCAGCTGCTGGCTGACCTGCGCCACTGGCGTTCCGTAGGGTGCGCGCAACTGCCAGATCACGTCGACCCACAACAGGTTGCCGTGGGTCTCGATGTTGCCGATGCGGCCGACGATGCTGGCACCGGCGGGGTTGGCTTCCTCCGCCAGCACGGCCGGCCGGCCGACGTCGAGCAGCCCGGCGACGACGGCGTCGGCCAGTACCAGCCGGGCCGGATTCTGTGCGCCCTCCACGGGCAGCACGTGGATCAGGCGCTCGGGCTCGATGGCATCGGCCTCGATGCCGCCGCTGGTCTGCGGGCCGTTCTCGGTGCCATCGCCGACGCAAGCGGCGAGCAGCAAGACCGCCGCGGCGGCAGCCTGATGCAACGATGGGAAGGATCGCGGGCCGGATCTCATGGCATCATCGTCAGCCTGGCGGTGGCATGGCACGGCCCGGCACCTGCGGAAGGTGTCGGGACGGCGGCGTCGCGGGCTGGGGCACGCGGCGCTTGTCGGCGCCGCGAACGGACGGGCTCAGGCCGCGTTTTCGGGTCATCGGCAATAGGGCCTGCTTGTCGGTGCTGTTGATGATGCCTTGGATTCCCTTCACCGCGGCGGCCGAGGCGTAGGCCGCGGCCTGACCCCAGGCTCCATCCAGGCTGCCGGCCGGCACCGCGTTGGCCTGTCGTGCGTGGCCGAGCACGTGGCCCGACGGGTCCTTGACCACCCAGTCGATGTTGACCCCTTGCGCCCCTTTCTCCGGCGCAGAGACGGCGACGTCGGCGGTAAGGTGATGGCCGGCCTTCGCCGGGTCCGTGGTGACCGCCAGTCCGGCGCCGCCGAGGGCGAGCCGGATGCCGCGCGCCAGCGCCGCGTTGCCGTCGCCCGGCGCGCCCATGATGGGACCGACCCAGACGCCCCGGCGCGTCGCCACCTGTCGCGGCTCGAGGCCCACGTAGCGGTTACCCAGCACCAACTTGGCAACCCGCGCCGAGGTTTCCTCGCCGACCGAGGCAAGGACGTTCGGCGCACCATAATCCCATTCCCAGAGCGTCCCCTTGACGCCGTGGGTGAAGCCGCCCTTGTCGTTGCCGAAGCGATCGAACAGCCGCCAATGGATCAGAACCATGTAGGGCAGGTCCGGCCGGTCCTGGTTGCGCCCGGCCCGGCCGGTCAGCACGTGGCTGGACGAGGATAGGCTCAAGGCCTGTGCCGGGATGTCATGCTTGCGAAGTTGCTTGGCCACGGATTCCGCCAGCAGCCTGCCCATGGGGCCGGCGGTGCCGGTGACGGCGGCGACCTCGACGCCGGCTTCCGTCACTTCCTTGATCAGCGGATTGGGCTCGGCGGCCTTGTTGGCCGGTTTGAACGGGCGGGGCAGGGCGCCACAGGCAGCGACCAGGAAGAGCACCGTGAATAGGGTGGCCAGCCGCCTCACAGCATGGCGCAGGTCACCATCAGCCCGAGGACCAGGGCGACGGACAGAATGATCATGTGCGGCATCGCTCATTTCACCACCAGGTCGAGGGACGAGCGCGACAGGCGTTCGGGTGCGCCAGCGGTGGTCAGCACCGTCTCGCCCAATGTCATGGCGAGCCCGGCGTCATCGTCGAAGATGATCATGTGGCAGAAGATGGTCATGTTCGGCTCCACCATCACTGGGTTACCGTGGTAGAGCATTGGCCAATCCATCCAGTTGGGCGAGAACGTGGTGCCCAGGCTGTAGCCGCAAGCATTGAGCCGGAAGGCCGAGAGCCCGGCGTCGTCGAGCTCCTTGGCGTGGGCATCGAAGGCGTCGCCGACCGTGTTGCCCGGCACCAGCGCCGCCTCCGTCGCCAGCAAGGCGTCGCGGGCGGCGGCATGCAGGTCCTGCTGGCGCTGAGGCGCCGTGCCGATGGGCATGGTACGCATCATCGCAGCGTGGTAGTGCCGATAGGCGCCGGCCCATTCCAACGTCAGCTGATCCTGGGCATCCAGCGCGCGCCGGCCCGAGAAATAGCGGCACAGCATGGCGCCCTCGCCCGAGCCAATGATGAATTCGTTGCCGGGGTAGTCTCCTCCGCCACGGAAGACCGCTCCCTGCATGGCGGCCAGGATGTCGCCCTCGTCGGTGCCGGCGGCCGCCAGCTCGATGGCGGCGTCCCAGGCATCGTCGGCCAGTTCGGCGGCGCGGCGCACGTAGGCGACCTCCGCCTCGCTCTTGACCACGCGCAACCGGCTGACCAGTTCCGAGGCATCGGCCAGGGTGCAAAACCCGTCCATGGCCGCCGTCAGCCGCTGGCCGTTTCGCGCTGTCAGGCCGTAGGCTTCCCACTCGACACCCAAGCGCCGGCCGCGGCAGCCGTGCTCGTCCAGGATGTCCCGCAACTGTTCGGCCGGGCCGGCATCGGGCAGGTCGACCCAGACGCGGATGTCCTCGATACACGACGTCAGCCCGGCCTGGCGCAGGTCGGGCGCCCGGGTCAGCAGCGTCATGGTGCCGTCGGCGCCAAGATACAGGCACTGGAAAAAGACATAGCCGAAGGTGTCGTAGCCGGTCAGGTAGAACATGGTCTCCTGGCGGAAGATCAACAGGCCGTCCAGGTCGTCTTCGGCCAGCTTGGCGCAGGTCCGCTGGCGGCGCTCGGCCAGTTCCGTTTCGCTGAAATGCAATGCCATGCGCTAACTCTCCAACAGGATGGCCGACAGGCCACGGCCGTAATCCGTTTCGTTCCGATGGGTGGCGCGACGATAACTGAAGAACCGGCGGCCATCGGCGCAGGTGTCCTGGCCGGTCGCCTCGGTGCTGACGCCGAGGGCTTCGAGCCTCGCCATGGCGTATCCCGGCAGGTCGAACTGGTGCTTGCCGTCGCGCGCGCCGGCGGCGAAAAAACGATCATTGGCCGCGTCGGCGGCGAGGAAGGTGTCGCGGAATTCCGAGCCGACCTCGTAGGACGCCTGGGCGATGCAAGGTCCGACGGCAGCGCTGATACGGCCAGTGTCGGCGCCCAGGTCCCGCATGGCCGCGACCGTGGCGTCGAGAACGCCGCCGAGTGCTCCCTTCCAGCCGGCATGGGCCGCGCCGACGACACCGGCCTCGGCGTCGGCGAACAGCACCGGCGCGCAGTCGGCTGACAGAACGCCGAGCGCGACCCCCGGCGTGCGTGTGACCAGGCCATCGACCTCGGGCGGGCGTAATGGTGGCCACGGTTCGGTGACCTCCACCACGTTGGCCGAATGAACCTGATAGGCTGTGACGAGTTCGTCCGCCGGGCGTTCCAGGCGGGCCATGGCGCGGGCCCGGTTCTCGACCACGGCGTCGGCAACGTCGTCCGATCCGAGTCCGCAGTTGAGCGAAGCGTAGATGCCATCACTCACGCCACCCTCGCGGGTGAAGAAGGCATGGCGGACGCGGGGCTGACTGTCGAGACGTCGGGCGCGAATCATGCCCCATTATCCTCCAACGCCCGGGGGCGGGGGAAGTCTTCTCGGCCGCGGCCCGTGGCGGTGCGGGTCAAACACGACCGTCGGCGGGCCCGTGCATGGCCGGTTGCGCCATTTCGTATACAATTTGGCGTTTCGTTGCCGGCGCGATATGGCTAAAGTCCCTGGCCGGATCGATGGGCACCAAACGGTTGGTTTCCCTGGGATTCGGCCCAGTGAGGAGCAGAGAATATCGTGAGCGAAATGAGATACGAAGCGCCGGACACCATCGACGCCGCGGTCCAGTTGCTGGCCGCCGCCGACGCCGGCGCAAGGGTGCTGGCCGGCGGCACTGACCTGCTGGTGCAGATGCGCGAAGACATGGTCGAGCCGACCCTGTTACTCGACATCAAGCGAATCGCCGAGACGCGCGACATCTCCGTGGGCACCGACGAGGTCCGCATCGGCGCCGCCGTGACCGGCGCCGAACTGGGCGAACACGATGAATTGAAGGCCCTATGGCCAGGCGTTGTCGAGGCCGTGAACCTGATCGGCTCGGCCCAGGTGCAGGGCCGCGCCACGGTTGGCGGCAATCTCTGCAACGCCTCGCCGGCGGCCGACAGCGTGCCGGCGATGATCGCCGCCCGGGCGCGCATCGCCATTGCCGGTTCCGACGGTCAGCGCGACGTTGCGGCCGAGGATTTCCTCACCGGGCCCGGCACGACGGTGCTGGCGCCGGGCGAGTTCGTCGTCGCGATCGTGCTGCCGCGTCCCGCGGCGCGCACGGCAGACGCCTACCTGCGTTTCATCCCGCGCACCGAAATGGATATCGCCGTGGTCGGTGCCGGCGCGGCGCTGACGCTGGCCGAGGACGGAGCGTGTTCCGCCGTCCGGCTGGCACTTGGCGCCGTGGCGCCGACGCCGCGGCTGGTCGCGGAGGCTTCGGACATCCTGGTTGGCAACAAGCTTGATGATGGCGTGTTGGACGCCCTGGCGGCGGCCGCCAGTGCCACCTGCGATCCCATCGACGACAAGCGCGGCACCATCGTATTTCGTACCAAGGTTTCGGGCGTGCTGGCCCGCCGTGTGGTGACGGCGGCTTGGCAGCGCGCGGAGGGCAAATAATGGCAAGACATTCCGTGACCGCGACCGTGAACGGCGACGAGGTCGAGTTTCGCTGCTCCACCGAACAAACGCTGCTCGACGTATTGCGTGGCGAATTGCACATGACCGGCACCAAGAACGGCTGCGGCACCGGCGATTGCGGCGCCTGCACGGTGATCCTGGACGGCCGGCCGGTAAATGCCTGCCTGGTGCTGGGCGCCGAGATCGAGGGCCGCGACATCGAGACCATCGAGGGCATGGCCCAGGGCGGCGAACTACATCCATTGCAGCAGAAGTTCCTCGACCACGCGGCATTGCAATGCGGCGTCTGCACGCCGGGCTTCCTGAACATGGCCAAGGTGTTCCTGGAGACCAATTCCGACCCGACCGAGACCGAAGTGCGCTTCGCGCTCGCCGGCAACCTCTGCCGCTGCACCGGGTATGACAAGATCGTCCGCGCCGTATTGGACGCGGCGGCCGAAATGAGAGCAGGTGGATCATGAGCGACGACAGCAATCTCAGCCCGTCCAGCAACTTCCGCTGGGTCGGCAAGGTCACGCCACGTCCCGATGGCGTCGACAAGGTCACCGGCCGGGCGCGCTACGGCGACGACATGATCGTGCCCGGCATGCTGCATGGCAAGATTCTCAGGAGCCCGCACGCCCACGCGCGCCTGGTTTCCATCGACACGTCGAAGGCCGAAGCGTTTCCCGGTGTGAAGGCGGTGGTGACGCGCGACGATTTCGGCGACTACCCGCTGATGCAGCCGCCCTATCCGCCGCTGGTCAACGATCCGCACGACCTGATGCGCAACATCATGGCGAAGGAGAAAGTGCTCTATGACGGCCACGCCGTGGCCGCCGTCGCCGCCACCACCGAGGCTATTGCCAAGCAGGCGGTGAAGCTGATCGAGGTCGCCTATGAGCCGCTGCCGCACGTGCTCGACCCCTACGAGGCGACGCTGCCCGACGCCCCGATCCTGCACGACGACCAGATCACCGACGGCGCCGACCCGGCGGATGGGCCGTCCAATCTGTTCCGATCCGTGCACGCCGAGCGCGGCGACCTGGCGGCCGGTTTCGCCGAGGCCGACGTCATCGTCGAGCGTGAATTCACCACCGCACCCGTGCACCAGGGCTATATCGAGCCCATGGCCTGCGTCGCCACGGCGTCCGAGGACGGCAGCGCCGAGCTTTGGACCACCACCCAGGGCCATTTCGTCGTCCGTGCCTATTGCGCCAAGGTCCTGCACATGGAAATCGCCAACATCCGCGTCACCGCGTCCGAGATTGGCGGCGGTTTTGGCGGCAAGACCCAGGTTTATGGCGAGCCCGTGGCTATCCGGCTGTCGCAGAAATGCGGCCGGCCGGTGCGCATGGTGTTGTCCCGGTCCGAGGTCTTTCGCGCCACTGGCCCGACCCTGGGGTCGCGCTCCAAGGTCAGGATCGGCGCTAAGCACGACGGCACGGTGACGGCCGCGGAAGGCGAGATCTGGCATCAGTCGGGTGCGTTCAAGGGCTCGCCGGTGGTGCGGGCCGTGGATTCGTTCTTCTCGTCTTACACCGTGCCCAATGCCAAGGCGACGGCGCACGACGTGGTCTGCAATCGGCCGCGCATCGCCGCCTACCGCGCCCCCGGCGCTCCCATGGCCTGCTTCCCGGTGGAACTGGCATTGAACGAACTGGCCGAGCGTCTCGGCATGGATCCGATCGAACTGCGGCTGAAGAATGCCCAGCAGGACGGCGGCGAGAGCCTGAAGGGCGTGAAGTACGGCCGCATCGGCCTGACCGAGGTTCTGGATAAGGCCAGAAACCATCCGCACTACCAGGTGCCCCTCGGTCCGAACCAGGGCCGTGGTTTCGCCCTCGGCTACTGGATGCACGGCGGCGGTCTCTCCAGCGCGTCGGTCAACCTGCAGGACGACGGCACGGTCAGCATCGCCGTCGGCACGCCCGATATCGGCGGCTCGCGCTCGTCCATGCGGGCCATGGCGGCGGAGGAACTGGGCATCGACCTGGAATTGATAAGGCCCGTCGTCGCCGATACCGGATCGCTCGGCTACAACCACCTGACCGCCGGCAGCCGCACCACCTTCGCCACCGGCATGGCGGTGATCAACTCGACGCGGGAAATCATCGACAAGCTGCGTGATCTCGCCGCCCGCAAGTGGGAAATCCCGGTGGACGACGTGCGCTGGGATTCCGGCCAGGCCGTGCCGGCGGAGACGCACGCCGACAAGAAACCGCTCGGCTTCAAGGAACTGGCGGGCATGGCGACCAAGATGGGCGGCGCCGTCGCCGGCCATTCCGAGATCAATGCCTCCGGCGCGGGCGCCGCCTTCTGCGCCCAGATCGTGGACGTGGAGGTCGATCCGGAAACCGGCTTCGTTACGCCGCTGCGCCATACCGTGCTTCAGGACGTGGGCCGCGCCATCTCACCCGATTACGTAGAAGGGCAGTTGCAGGGCGGTGCCGTGCAGGGCATTGGCTGGGCCCTCAACGAAGGCTATATCTACGACGACAAAGGCCGGCTGGAGAACACCGGGTTCCTCGACTACCGCATGCCGGTGGCGTCCGACGTGCCGATGATCGACGCGGTGCTGATCGAGGTGCCCAACCCGAACCATCCCTACGGCGTGCGCGGCGTCGGCGAGCCGCCCATCGTGCCGGCGCCTGCGGCGGTTGCCAACGCGGTGGAGAACGCCATCGGTCGCAAGATCGACTGCCTGCCGCTGTCACCGCCGGAAATTCTCAGGCGCGTCGACGAAGATGCGCCGGCTGAGGCCGCTGAATAAGGGACAGATTTACAACCCCAATTCTTTTACATGGGCGCGTATGGCGTCCATGGCGGCGAGTAGGTAAACCTGCAAGCCAACCAGGAGCCGTTGGGCATCCTCGATGCGGCCGTCTGCGCACGTCGTTTCGATCTCGGCCGCAGCATTGGCGAGCCTGAGCAGGCCGAGCTCCGCTGCACTGGTCTTGATGTCCAGGGCCGATTGGCCGACGGCCTGCCATTCCGCCGCCTCTGCAGCGCGCGACGCGGCGACCAGCCGATACCGCGACATTTCCGGAAATCCGGTAAGGTGCTCGGCGGTGGAAAAGTCTCCCTTGGCCTTGCGGAAACCGTCGAAGACGGCGGTGTCGAGCAGCGGGGCGTCGAAGGGCTCGTTTTTCATTCGGTTCAGGGGGCGTCGTCTTCCTCGCCGTCTTCGGACGTCCAGCTGTCTGGCAGCATGGCGCGTTCGAAGGATTCGCGGCCGGTATCGTTGAAGCGGTTGATCATCTCCTCGATCTCGTCCTTCAGCAAGACGATCTGCGAGAATCCGACCAGTTCGTCGTCGACGATGATTGGCGACACGGTGACGATGATGGTGGTTTTGCCATAGGGTCGGGCGACATAGCGCACCGGATCGCGGCGACCGTCCTTGAACAACTGCAGCATGGCGTCGAAACGCGGGTTCGTGACCTTGCGCTTGTGGTTGTTCTTCACGTTGACGCCGATGTACTCGGGCTTCCGGTCCAGGTTGTTTAATGCCCATTTGTTGTAGAACAGCAGCTTGCCGTCCGGGTCGATGATGGTAACGCCGACGCCGGCGTGCTCCAGCAGGCGATCGGCCCAATTCGAAAGATTCCAACCCTCTAGGATGCGTTTTTCGGTAATTTCCGGCAGTGATTCCGCCGTGGACGAGAGGGGCATGTCAGATCTCCTTTGTTGACCGGCCTTGGGTGTCGCGGGATGGCCCGATGGAAGGGTGTGTCGCTGCTATTCGCCGAACGACACGAGCCATATGAGGATTCGTTTCATATAACGATAATTGTGAAAAATGATATAATCAAAGTATTAATGTCATTTTCAGTATATTGACATTGGCAACCGTGAGTGGGGGGCTTGGCTGCGATGCGAGCCTCTCATCCCATCATTGTGCCCAGCACAAAGAATACGTTCGGGACCCCGTCGATCATGAGCCATGCCACGTAGGCTGCCGACAGCGACAGGGCCAACGAAACTCGAGACAGGCTGTCGAGCTGTGGCCCGGTGGGTGGTCGGGACGACTCCATAAGGAGTCGGATGCCAGCCGATAAGGCGTGTTGTGCCATCGCGAAGACCAGAAATGTGGTCAATTCTCCGCCGAACGGCACGTTCGGAAGTGCGGTGATGTCGGCCGGCCCGCTAAGCGAGCTGTGTGATCTCAGGAGCACGGCGGCGAGGAATAGGCCCGCGATGTAGGCCGCGGCGCCGGTAATCCGTTGCAGCGCCAGCACCAGCCGCGTTGCCTCGCCGATATCGATCGGCCCTGGTCGGGTTGTGGTTGGCGCGTCAGCCTGCATTCCATGCACCGAACGGTTGGCGGTCGCTCGCGAAGCTGTGCGAGTTTAATAACATTGTACCATAAAATAGATAATATGATAAATAATCCCAATTATGGAATTATCGATAGCGTCGGTGCATCTTTATGGTGATTGATCGCCACTGATCTGCGAACGCTGTCGACGGTGCGTGACTGGGGGCACGCAAAAAGGCGCGTTCAGCTGGTCGCCAGGGTATGTTGGATTAGATCGAAAAGACCCTGGGCGGACGGCGACAAGGGTCTGTCCGCGAGGTGCCCCAGGAAGAGGTCCCGGTGAAGGGCCGGTCGGGTGAGCGGGCGGCTGACGACGCCAGGGGTGGCGAAGGCCCGGGTCGCGTTCTCCGGCAAAATGGCGACCCCGAGGCCCTGATCGATCATGCTCACGATGGTGGCGAACTGGCGGGCGGTCATGGCGTGGTTCAGGCGCATGTCCGCTGCCGCTGCTGCGCCGTCCAGAATCTGGCGGGTCCGGGTGCCGGCGGGCAGCGAGATCAGGTCGATGCCGCGAAGCTTCTTCAGGGAGATGCGGTCGCTGGCGGCGAGCTCGTGGTTCTCCGGCAGAACCACGCGTAGGCGTTCGCGCATCAGCGGGATCGTCTGGAATGCCTCGGGTTTGCCGTCGAAAGCCGCAATGGCGAAGTCCGAGATGCCGCTCCGCAGGTCCTGCTCGATCCCTTGTTCCACGCCTTCGCGCACATGGACATCGATGCCGGCATGGCGGCTTCGGTACTGCGCGATGATGGGTGGAAGTACGCCCTGGGCGATCGACATCAATGTCGAGAGGATGACCTGGCCATGCTTCTGGTCGGCGGAATCGCGCATGCGCGCAACGACAATGCCGAGATCATCCAGAACACGCTCGGCGACGGCGATAAACTCCTCGCCGGCGGTCGTCAGTTCGACCCGGCGCGTGCTGCGCACAAACAGGTCGATTTTTAGGTTGGCTTCGAGGGTTTGGATGATGCGAGAGAGGGAAGATTGCGGAACATTCAACTCCTCGGCCGCAGCGACAAAGCTGCCGCATCGGGCGATCATCAGGACCGCCTGCATCTGCTGGGTCGTGATATTTGGCGGGAGAGAGTTCGGCATCTTCCAGGCGCGTGTGCGGTGACGGGGTCTTCGAGCACGTGTTCCCGTAATATCACGCGACACGCGTCCTATACAGACGCATGATTCAAAACATAGCCGCACCGAACCCGTCCACGCCCACCATGTCCGGATGGTGGACGGCCATGGCCTTGAACAGCCGGCCCATGGCATTCGGCCCCGGCGCCGTCAGCCGGTTCAGGGCAGATGCGATGTCGGCGATCTGGTCCGGGCTGGCGGTTCGCACGAGGGCCTCGGTCCGGCGCTCGATGCCGATGGCTTGCAGGAACCGGCCCTGATCCACCGGACCCAGCACCGAAGCGCCGGCGTCGCGGGCACTATCGGCGAGGGCGCCGAAATCCACGTGCGCCGTCAGATCGGCCTCGCCCGCGTCCGTCAGCACCCGATGGTAGGCGTGGCCCCTGACAGCCTGCAGGGTTTCGCCGAGCGCCGGCACCGGGTGCCCGTAATCAATGAACAGCGCCGCCCCGCCCGAACGCGCGATGCGATCGGCGACGGCGGCGACGAGGTCACGGGCGTCGGGGCAGGTCTCGAAGATGGCGCCTGTGGGCGTGTCGCGGAGCGCCGCCGGCACCTGGTCTTCCATGACGGTGTCGCCGGTGGCGAAGCGGAAGCCGGCCTCGCCGTCGAGCGCCACCTGGCGTTCGCGCCATCCGTCGGCCGTGCGCTCGAACTGGCGGATGGGCAGGGCATCCAGGAATTCGTTGGCGATCAGTAGCAGCGGTGCTTCGCCATCGGCATCGAAGGTGTCGGTCCAGGCGACGGGCAGGGGGGCCTCGGCGAGGGCCTGCCGCTGGCGCTCTTTCAGCATCGGGCTGGTCTCGACCAGGGTCAGGCGGCCGTCTTCCAGGAAATCCGGCAGCACCTGGGCGGCGCGCACGGCGTCGGCCATCAGGGTGCCACGACCGGGCCCCAGTTCGACCCAGTCGAAGGGACTGGGGCGGTCCATCTTCTGCCAGACGTCGACGCACCAGAGGCCGATCAATTCGCCGAACATCTGGCTGATCTCGGGCGCCGTGGTGAAGTCGCCAGCGGCGCCCAGTGGATCGCGGGTGACGTAATAGCCATGGTCGGGATCAGCGAGGGACGTCCGCATGTACTCCGTGACGCTCATCGGGCCGCCCGAGCGAATGAGGTCGGCGATGCGTATTTCGAGCGGCGTCATGTCCCGCCGGCGCCGCGGCGCCGGGCGTAGACGATGAAGCCGATGCCGGCCAGCACCATGGGCAGCGACAGCCATTGCCCCATGGTGCTACCGAGGGCCAGGAATCCAACGTAGGAATCCGGCTGGCGGAAGATCTCGACGATGCCGCGGGCGATGCCATAGCCGATCATGAAAGCGCCGGTGACGGTGCCGGGGTGCGCCTGCACGCCCGGCCGACGCGCCAGCCATGCCAGAATGATGTAAAGCACCAGGCCTTCCAGTGCAGCCTCGTAGAGCTGGCTTGGGTGGCGCGGGTCCGGCCCGCCCCTGGGGAACACCACGCCCCAGGCGACGTCGGTGGTGCGGCCCCAAAGCTCGCCGTTGATGAAGTTGGCGATGCGGCCGAAGAACAGCCCGATGGGGGCGACCTGCGCCACCAGGTCGGCATAGACCAACACCGGAATTCCGCGCCGCCGGCAGAACCACCAGGTGGCCACCAGGACGCCCGCGAAACCGCCATGGAACGACATGCCGCCGCGCCAGACAGCGAAGATCATCTCCGGGTTCGCCAGGTAGTAGCCGGGTTGATAGAAGACGATGAAGCCGATGCGCCCCCCCAGTACAACTGCCAGGGTCGCCCAGACCAGGAAGTCGTCGATCAGGCCCTCGTCGGCCAAGGCCGGGGACGGGTCCGTCGACCGCGCCACCAGTCGCTTCATCTGCCACCAGCCCAGCATCAGGCCGGCGATGTAGGCCAGCGCGTACCAGCGCACGGCGAACGGCCCGACCTGGAATATTACCGGATCGATCATGGGGAACGGAATGGCGAAGGTCATGGGATGAAGGTCATGGGAAAACGACGGCCCGGCTCAGCGGTAGGGGTCGTCGGCGGCCAGATACTTGCTCACGTATTCGCCAATGCCGTCCTCCAACGAGGTGGTGTTGCCGCCGTAGCCGGCTTCGCGCAGCCGGTCCATGCGGGCCTCGGTGAAGTACTGATACTTGTCACGGATGTCCTCGGGCGTCGGCACGTATTCGATTTTCGGCTCCGTGCCCTGGGCGGCGTAGACCGCCTTGGCTAGGTCGGCGAAGCTGCGGGCCTTGCCGCTGCCGCAGTTGAAGATGCCGTTGACCTCGGGGTGGTCCAGCAGCCACAGCGCCTCGCCTACGCAGTCGTCGACCCAGACGAAGTCGCGCAACTGGCCACCGTCGGCGTAGTCCGGGTGGTGCGACTTGAACAGCCGGCAGGCCTCGCCGGCCGCGGCCAGCGGCTGGATCTGCGAGACCACGGAGGCCATGCGTCCCTTGTGGCCTTCGTTGGGGCCGTAGACGTTGAAGAACTTGAGCCCCGCCCAGTGCGGTGGCCGGGGGCCGTCGGCGGCGATGGTGCGCGCCACCCAGCGGTCGAACAGGTGCTTCGACCAGCCGTATGGATTGAGCGGGCGAAGCAGCGATAACGATTCCATGTCGTCGGCGTCGTCGAAGCCTTCGCCGCCGTCGCCGTAGGTGGCGGCCGACGATGCGTAAATGAACGGCACCTGGTGTTCGGCGCAGAGCAGCCAGAGGTCGCGCGAGAGCCGGAAGTTGGTGTCGATGATGAGATCCGCGTCGGTCTCGGTGGTGGCCGAAATGGCGCCCATGTGGATCACGGCGGTGACGTCGGACCCGTGGTCGTCCAGGTAGTATAGAAGCTCTTCCGGGTCGACGATGTCATAGAGGTCGCGCTTGGCCACGTTGCGCCATTTGTCGGCGTCGCGCAGCCGGTCGGAAATGACCAGCGGCCCGGCGCCCCGGCGTTCCAGTTCCCAGAGGATGTTGGAGCCGATGAACCCGGCCCCGCCGGTCACCACATACATGGCGTGGCCCCTTCAAGCGTTGGTTGCCCCCTTATAGGTCGCGCGCACTGGACCGGCAAGCTAGCCGGCGGTTGCGGTCGGGCGCCCGGGAGGCCATATATGGAGGGTGGAGATTGCTCGGGAGTTCCAAGCCATGCAGACCACCAACCGCTTCCTCGATGATCTGGCGAAGATGGCCAACGGTGCCGTGTCGACGCTGGCCGGCGTCAAGGACGAGATCGATATCCTGGTGCGCCAGCGCATCGAGCGCCTCCTGGCTGACGCAGACATGGTGCCGCGCGAGGAGTTCGAGGCGGTGAAGGAAATGGCCGCGCGTGCCAGGGCGGGCCAGGAAGACCTTGAAGCCCGTGTCGCCGAGTTGGAAAAGGCCCTCGGTCGCAAGCCGGCCCAGAAGGCGGCCCAGAAGCCGGCCCAGAAGGCGGCCCAGAAGGCGGCCAAGAAAGCGGCCAAGAAACCGGCCAAGAAACCGGCAAAGAAGGCCGCCAAGGCTTCGCCGAAGAAAACCCGGAAACCGGCGCGCAAGACCTGACGCCGTCGGCGCCGCCGGCTTACCCACAAAAATTTCCGCTTCCGGCGCATTCCGCGCTTGCGCCTGATTCACGCTTAGTGCAGGCTACAAATGGTACCTGACGGGGTTGGAGGCGCAACATCTTGGGTTAGCCCCAATATATCGGAAATCTTCCCCCGAGCCTTGGACCGCTCCCCTGAGAATCCGCGCAATCACCCCATCTGGCACGCACCTAGCTGCCCGACCGACGATTTGCCCGGTCGGGGGCGCCATTGGGGGAGAGCGGCAATGACGACCGTCACCACGTCAATCAGCGAAACCACGCATGCCAACCCGCTCGACGTCGTCGAGAGCATCGCCGAGGTCAACGAATGGGTGTTCGACCGCCGCAGCGACCAGGAGATGGCCGTGCAGGCGCCGGGCACCTGGTGCGATTACAGTCTTTTCTTCGCCTGGAACGACGATATCGCCGCCATGCATTTCACCTGCGCCTTCGACATGAGGGTGCCGCCGGAGCGCAGGGGGCCGCTCTACGAACTGCTTGCCGTAGTTAACGAGAAGATGTGGCTCGGCCATTTCGGCCTCTGGGACGAGGAAGGCCTGCCGCTGTTCCGCCATGCGGTGCCGCTCAGGGGCTCGGAAGGCCTGAGCGTCGGCCAGATGGAAGACCTGGTGGACAACGCGCTGTTCGAGTGCGAGCGCTTCTATCCCGCCTTCCAGTACGTGCTTTGGGGCGGCAAGACCGCCCAGGACGCCGTCTCGGCGGCCATGGTCGAGACCGTCGGCGAAGCCTGATCCGATGAGCGACGGGACTTCAGGGCCGCTGGTGCTTGTCGGCGGCGGCAAGATGGGCGGCGCCATGCTGGCCGGTTGGCTCGACCAGGGCATGGCGCCAGGCGACGTTCATGTGGTCGAACCCTGGGCCGAGCGGGCCGAGGAACTTTCGGCACTCGGGGTCAGCGTCGTGGCCGACGGCGGTGAACTGGCCGACGACCTGGCACCTGGCACCGTGGTGTTCGCCGTCAAGCCGCAGCAGATGGACGATGTGGCGCCCGGTTACGCGCGTTTCGCCGCTCCCGGCTGCGTCTTCCTTTCCATCGCCGCCGGCAAGACCATCGGCTATTTCGAGAACCTGCTGGGTGCAAAGGCCGGCATCGTCCGGGCCATGCCCAACACGCCGGCGGCGGTCGGGCGCGGCATTACCGTGGCTTGCGCCAACGGTCCCGTAAACGCCGATCAGCGCAAACGCTGCGACGGCTTGCTGGCGGCAGTCGGTGAGGTCGCCTGGGTCGACGACGAAGCGCCCATTGATGCCGTCACCGCGTTGTCGGGCGGCGGGCCGGCCTATGTCTTCCTTCTGGTCGAGGTCATGGCCGAGGCCGGTGTTGCCGCCGGTCTGGACGCGGACTTGGCCATGCGTCTCGCGCGGACCACGGTGTCCGGCGCCGGCGAGCTGCTGCGCCAGGCGGCGGAACCGGCGGCCACGCTGCGCGAGAACGTCACCAGCCCTGGGGGCACCACGGCCGAGGCCCTGAAGGTGCTGAGGGCCGCCGATGCCTGGCCGGCACTGATGACCCGCGCCATCGCCGAGGCCACCCGGCGGTCCAGGGAATTGGCCGGCTGAGCCGCTTCGACCGGCGCTTCAATTTGGGTCCCCATTTGCGTCCAATGCCCACCTGATGAGATAATCCCCGCCTGGGGAGATCGCCAATGGCCAAGCGAACAACCAAGAAGGCCGCCAAAGGCAAGCCGAAATCGAAGGCGGGCAAGCGCCGCGCCGAGGCGCCGGGTGCGGACGCCGTGCTCGACGCCGCCCTGCGTCGTGCGGCCCTGGACGGCTGGCGTTCCGTGACATTGGCTGATATCGCCCAAGAGGCGTCCGCCGCCGAAGACGACGTGCGGGCTCTCTTCGCGAACAAGGCGGCTGTGTTGCGTGGGTTGCTCGCCCGCGTCGACACCCGGGTTGCCGCCAGTCTGGCCGAGGACCCGTGTGACGGGACGTCGGCTCGCGACCGGCTGTTCGACGTCCTGATGCGGCGTTTCGACGCGCTGGCCCACGACCGGGACGGCATGGTCGCCATTATCTCCGCCATTGGCTGCGATCCGAAACAAGCCGCCTGTATGCTGCCGCGGCTGCTCTGCACCATGGCGAAGGCGCTCAAGGCCGCTGGGCTGACAAGCAAGGGACCTTGTGGTGCTGTACGCGTGAAGGGCCTGGCCCTGGTCTACGGCGATGCCCTCAGGGCCTTCATGGCCGACGATGGGGCCGACCTGGCAAAGACCATGGCCGCGCTCGACCGTGGCCTCAGGCGGGCAGAGGCCTGCGCGCGGTTCCTCGGCTGGGCTCGGCCGGCCGCCTAAGTCGGCTATATTGCATTGCGGGATATGCAGTCTATTATTTTTTGCTGCACTGCAACAAAATATGTTGACAGGCCCCTTAAACAAGCGCATATAGGCATCATGCTGCATCGCAGCAATAGATGAACACACCCTGTTGCGCCGCGACGACACAAACATTCCCGGGCAATAGGCTGCTGAACCGAACACCACGTAGATCAGATTTGAAAAGGAGCCCTCAGATGGCCGCCAAAAATGGTAATCCCTTCGCCGCTTACGACATGACCAAGATGTTCGCCGGTTTCGACCCGGCCAAGGTCGCCGACGACTTCACCAAGTTCGCCAACACGATGAAAGTGCCCACCGTCGACATGGACGCCATGGTCACCGCCAGTCGCAAGAACTTCGAAGCCCTGACCGTCGCCAACCAGGTCGCCGTTCAGGCCGTGCAGGCCGTCGCCACGCACCAGGCCGCGTTCGCCCAGAAGACCATGGACGAGGCCACCAAGGTCGTCGAGACCTTCGGTGCCGCCAAGACCCCGCAGGACGTCGCCGCCAAGCAGGTCGAGGTCGCCAAGTCCACCTACGAGGACGCGCTGGCCAACGCCCAGGAAGTTTCCGAGTTGGTTGCCAAGTCGCAGGCCGAGGCGTTCGCCGCCATCAACGCCCGTGTCACCGAGCAGTTCGAAGAGATCAAGGCTGTGACGCTCAGCGCCGCAAAGTAACGTGCCTTAAAAAAGATACGCTTTCGAGAGTATCCGGCGGCCGCTCTCCCGACAGGGACGGGCGGCCGCTTTTATTTTCGGCCCCTCTCTGGCAATCTCGCCGCCGCTTGGGCCCTTGCGGTTACGGGAGAGAGGCGGCCATGACGATCGAATTCGAGGATTTCCTGAAGGTGGACGTGCGCGTCGGCACCGTAGCCAGGGCCGAACCCTACCCCGAGGCGCGCAAGCCGGCGATCAAGCTCTGGGTCGATTTCGGGCCCGAGATCGGCGAGCGTAGATCCTCCGCCCAATTGACCCGGCATTACACCCCGGAAGACCTGGTTGGTCGCCAGGTCGCCGGCGTGGTCAATTTCCCGCCCCGGCAGATCGGCAAGTTCATGTCCGAAGTGCTCGTGCTTGGTTTTCCCGACGCCGACGGCGAGGTCGTTTTGCTCGGCGTCGACCACCCCGTGCCCGATGGCGGCAGACTGTTTTGACACACCCTGACCGGTCCTAGTACGGCATCCGCACGCGCACGCGGAGCCCGCCGCCCGGCGATTCGTCGAGCGTGATCTCGCCGCCGTGGCTCTGGATGACGTCGCGGGCGATGGTCAAGCCGAGGCCGACGCCGCCCGTCTCCGGGTTGCGCGAGGCGTCTACGCGGAAGAACGGCTTGAAGACTTCCGCCCGATGTTCCGGCGGGATGCCCGGACCGTCATCGTCGATGCTAAGTTCGATGGCGTCGTCGCGCGGTCCGGCGCGCACCGAGACGTGCTCGCCGTAGCGCGCCGCGTTGTCCAGCAGGTTGGTGACGCAGCGCTTGAAGGCCTGCGGGCGTAGGGGCAGCAACAGGTCGCCCTCGCAATGCAGATCGATGGCCGTGCCCTTGCGCCGGGCGCTGGAGGCCACGTCCTCGAGGAGCGCGGTCAGGTTGGTCGGCTCTGGTTTCTCCGTGCCTTCGCCGCGGGCGAACGCCAGGTAGCCTTCCAGCATGTGTTCCATCTCGCCGACGTCGTGCTTCAGGTCGGCGGCGCCGTCGGTATCGCCGAGCATCTCCAATTGAAGCTTCATGCGCGTCAGTGGCGTGCGCAGGTCGTGCGATACGCCCGACAGCATATCCGTGCGCTGGCCGATCTGACGCAGGATGCGCTCGCGCATGGCCAGGAACGCGGCCGCCGCCTGGCGCACCTCCTGCGCGCCCTCGGGCTTGAAACTGGTGACGTCGCGGCCCTTGCCGAAGTTGTCGGCGGCGATCGCGAGGCGGCGGATCGGCTTCACCTGGTTGCGCATGAAAATGGTGGCGACACCGAACAAGACCATGGACAGCCCCACCATCCAAAGCACGAAGACATAGGTGGTGGAACTGAACAGCCGCTTGCGCGGCGTCACCACGCTGAGGATGCCTTCCTTCAACTGCACGTCGATGATGACGTAGCGGTCGAGGCTTTCCGTATCGATACGGAAGGGCCGGCGCACCGAGGCGTCGAGGGCGCGGGCCAGCATGGTCTCGAGAATACCGCTCGGCGGACGGCTCTGGTTGGGTAGTATCTCGCCTGGCTTCAGGCGCATGGAGATTTCCATGGTGTCGCTCGCCATGTCGGCGATCCAGTCCATATTCTCGGCGCCGGGATTGCGGCGCATCAAGGTAATGACGGCGGAAATATCCCCCGCCACGCCGCGGGCCAGGCGGTAGGTCACCTTGTCCCAGTGCGACTCGAAGAAGATCACCGCCGACAGCACCTGCAGCAGCACCAGCGGCGTGACGATAATCATCAGCGAGCGCCCCAGGAGGCTCTTCGGCAGGTATCGTTTGATCAAGCTTCCCATGTTTCCGGCCATGTATTCGGTCCTGCGTGTCTTCGGTCCCGCGTGCCCTCGGTCTCTCGTGCCTGGCACCGTCAATCCGGTTGCAGCACGTAGCCCTTGCCGCGCACGGTCTGCAGGTAGCGCGGCATGCGGGGGTCGGTTTCGATCTTGCGCCGGAGTCGCGTCACCTGCACGTCGACGGCGCGGCCGCCGCCGCCCGCGCCGGTCATGTCAATCAGGGTGTCGCGCGAGAACACTTGTCCGGCGCGTCCGGCTAATGCGGTCAGCAGCGCCACCTCGACCTCGGTCAGGTGCACGCGCTTGCCCTGGCGGGTCAACTCGCCCCGCGTCGTATCGAAGCGGCAATCGCCGAGCCGTACTTCGTTACCGCCGGCGACACTCGACGGCACCCGGCGCAGAATGTTGTGCAGCCTGAGCAGTAGTTCACGCGGCTCGAACGGCTTGGCTAGATAGTCGTCGGCGCCGGCCTCCAGACCGGCGATGCGGTCATGGGGTTCGCCCATGGCGGTCAGCATGAGGATTGGCAGGTTCGATCGCTTGCGCAGGTCGACGGCAAAATCCAGACCGCTTTCGCCCGGCATCATCAGGTCCAGGACGACGATGTCGAAGGCGAGGCTGATCATGCGCCTGCGCGCGTCGCCGGCGTCGGCGGCGGTGGCGACCATGAATCCGTTCTCACCCAGGAATTTGCCTAACAGGTCCCTGAGCCGGTCGTCGTCGTCGACCACGAGGACATGCGGCAGTTCGGCGGTGGCGAGGCCGCTCATGGCCGAACTCCTCTGATGCCGCCGGAACGTCCAGAGTGTCGCGGATTCGACCGAAATGGGACATGGCTGTCAGTCACGCGTGCCAATATGGCAAAAAGCACGAAGGCGAGAAAGGCTCGGCCGCCGATAGGGTCAGGAAATCCGCTCCCGGTCATCTTCGTTGATGATGCCCAGCAGCACGGTGCGGAAGCCTTCCACCGCTTCGGCGCCGGCGTCGCGGAAGGCCTCGGCCAGTAGCCGGCTCTGGCGCTCCGTCAGACGGCCTTCCAAATCGGCGCCCTTGGTCGTCAGGTGAAGGCGCCGGCGGCGCCGGTCGCCGGGATCGGTGGCCTGGCGCACGTAGCCTTCCTCCATCAGCTGGCTGAGCACCCGGGACAGGCTCTGCTTGGTTATTTTCAGGATGGCCAGCAATTCCCCCACCGTGATTCCCGGATGGCGGCCGACGAAGTAGATCACCCGGTGGTGCGCCCGCCCCATACCGTCGACCTCGAGGATACGGTCGGCGGCACCCGTGAAATCCCGATAGGCGAAGAACAGCAGCTCGATGGCCTGGCGCAGATTCTCGTCGCGCAGAAACAAGGGATCCGCTCTCAGTTTCATGCGTCCGGTGGTTTCCGACATGGCTTGCGTCCCCGCTTCCGTCAGCTTCAGAGAATCCCATGATAACAAATTTTATGTCAGTAGTATTGACATAAATTCCCAGCTCTGTTAGAAAACGTAATATCCGATGGAAGATCGGTGTCTCCAGGAAACAAAATTACCAAGGAACGGTCCCATGGCAATGGATGAAACCCCCTTCAGCGAACGCGACGGTCTGATCTGGTACAACGGCGAAATGGTCGACTGGCGCGCCGCCGACGTGCATGTGCTGACTCACGGCCTGCACTACGGCTCCTGCGTGTTCGAGGGCGAGCGCTCCTATGGTGGCTCCATCTTCAAGCTGCGCGAGCACACGGAGCGCTTGTTCTATTCCGCGGACGTGCTGGGCTTCGAGATTCCGTTCACGGTCGAGGAGATAGACCAGGCCTGTATCGAGACCTGCAAGGCCAACGACATCGTCGACGGCTACGTCCGGCCGGTGGCCTGGCGCGGCTCCGAGATGATGGGCGTGTCGGCGCAGCACAACCGCATCAACGTCGCCATCGCCGCCTGGGCCTGGCCGAGTTACTTCTCGCCCGAGGCGCGCATGAAGGGCATCGACCTGATGACCTCCAAATGGCGCCGGCCCAATCCGGAGACCGCGCCCGTGCACGCCAAGGCGGCGGGGCTCTACATGATCTGCACGCTGTCGAAACACGAGGCCGAGGGCAAGGGCTTCCACGATGCCCTGATGCTGGATTGGCGCGGTCAGGTGGCCGAATCGACGGGGGCCAACATCTTCATCAGCTTCGGTGACGGCAAGCTGCACACGCCGACACCGGACTGCTTCCTCGACGGCATCACCCGGCGCACGGTCATCGATCTCGCCAAAGCCCGCGGCATCGAGGTCATCGAGCGCACCATCATGCCGGACGAACTGACCGACGCGACCGAGATTTTCCTCACCGGCACCGCCGCCGAGGTGACGCCAGTGGGCCGCATCGACGATCTGACGTTCACGCCGGGCGAGCTCTGCCAGTGGATGATGGAAGACTACGACCGCGCCGTCGGCAAGGCGCCGGCGGAAGCGGCGGCGTAGGACGAACTCAGCCCGGGAGCTTCACCGCTCCCTGGGCGTCCGGCACCAGATTCTCGTTCCAGGCGACCTCCCAGAGGTGGCCGTCCGGGTCGCTGAAGTATCCTGAATAACCGCCCCAGAACACTTCCTCGGCGGGTTTGACGATCTTGGCACCCGCGGCTTCGGCCTCAGCGAGCGTGGCGTCGACCGCATCGCGGGACCGCGTGTTGTAGGCGATGGCGAAGCCGGGGAAGCCGGAGCGCTCGGCGTCGACGTTGGCGTCCTTGGCCAGTTCCGTGCGCGGGTAGAGGCCGACGACGATCGCGCCACACTGGAAAAATGAGATGCCGGGGAGATCCTTCAGCGAGCGCTCCCAGCCGAGCCGTTCGTAGAAGGCCGTGCTGACCGCCAGGTCCTCGACGCCCAAGCTGAGCATGGTGATGCGCTGGTCCATGGGCGTAATCCTCTCTGTTAGAGTTCGCCGCCCGGCCGGTCCAGCGCCTTGGCTTCCAGTTCCGTGGTCATGAAGGCGTAGGCGTCTTCGACGCTGTCGGTGACGTGGAATAAATCCAGGTCTTCCTTGGCGATGGTGCCCCATTTGACCAGGGCGTCGAGGTTCAGCACCTGGTTCCAGAATTCGCCGCCGAACAGCACGATGGGCATAGGTTTCTTCAGCTTGCCGGTCTGCACCAGGGTCAGGGTCTCGAACAGTTCATCCATGGTGCCGAAGCCGCCCGGAAAGACCACCAGGCCCTTGGCCAGGTAGAGGAACCAGAACTTCCGCATGAAGAAATAATGGAACTCGAAATTGAGCTCGCGCGAGACGTAGGGATTGTCGATCTGTTCATGCGGCAGCGAGATGTTGAGGCCGACGTTGAGGCCCCTGGCCTCGGAGGCCCCGCGGTTGGCGGCTTCCATGATGCCGGGCCCGCCGCCGGAGCAAATCATGAAGCGCCGTTCGGTATCGGACAGCCCCTTCGACCATTCGGTCAGCCGGCCGGCCAGTTGGCGCGCCGCTTCGTAGTATTTCGAGAGTTCCAGGTCGTGCTCGGCGCGGTCGACATCCCCCGAGCCATTGCGGGCGGCCTTGAGCGCCGCCTCGGCGGTTTCCTGGTCCTTGATGCGGGCGGAGCCGAAGAAGACGATGGTATCGGCGACATCATAGTGCCGGAAACGACTTTCCGGTTCTTCGTATTCGGACATCAGGCGCAGCAGCCGGCCGTCGCGGCTATCCAGGAAGCGTTCGTTCCGGTAGGCCTTGACCGGCCAATCCTCTGGTTCGTCTTCGGCCATGGCGGCGTCAGGCGCCGTTGGCCATGGCGGCCAGGGAGTGCAGGTCCGGCACGGTGGTGGTGCCGGCGGGAAACGGCGTGTCTTCGCCCGGGACAAGGCGGCCGAGAAAATCCAGCCCGGTGGCGTCGGCTGCGCGATAGTCGGTCATGGTGTCGCCGATGAACAGCGTGCGCCGGCGTTCCAGGTCGTGCCGGGCGACGATCTCTTCGATGATCGGCTCCTTGTGCAGCGGTGATCCGCGTATCTGTTCGAAGTAGTGGCTCATGTCGCGGCCGTCACAGATCCGCTGCAGTTCATCCTCCGGCGTGCCGGAGATGACATAGAGCGGCACCAGCGGCTGCCAGGCGTCCAGGGTCTCGCGGGCCCCCGGTACCCAGTCGCAGGCGATGACGTCCGCCTCGACCAGGCTGGTGAACTTGGCCGCCAGTTCGTCCAGCACCTCGTCGCCGACGTCGAGGCCGAGCCAGTCGCGGTGGTAGTGTCGGATCTTCTCGACCCGCGAGATACCGCCGTGCTGCTGGTGATACGCCAGCACCCGCTGGATAAATTCCTCGCCGTAGGAATCGTAGATATGCCGGAAGGCGCCAGCCTTGATCTCCAGGCTCTCGGCCAGCACGCCGTCGAAATCGAACAGCAGCGCGTCATAACGCGGTCGGTTGGGTCGGTAGGGGGGGGCGGAGGTGCTCATTCCGCGGCCTGCTCCTTCTCGACCCAGCGTCGGGTGGCGTCGTCGTCGCTGCTGCGGGCGTCGACCCACTGGCCGCCGTCCGGCGTGTCTTCCTTCTTCCAGAAGGGGGCCCGGGTCTTCAGGAAATCCATGATGAAGCGGCAGGCCTCGAAGGCGGCCTCTCGGTGGGCCGAGGCCGCCGCCGCCAGGACGATGCGGTCGCCGGGTTCGAGCCGACCGTAGCGGTGGACGATCAGCGTCTCCTCAAGCGGCCAGCGGGAAAGCGCCTCCGCCTCAATGCTCTCGAGTTCGGTCTCGGTCATGCCCGGGTAGTGTTCCAGTTCCATGGCGCCGATCGGCTCGCCACTGGCCAAGTCGCGGACCAGGCCGACGAACAGCGCCACGCCGCCGATACCGTGCTTGCCCTTGGCTAGCGCCTCCAGTTCGGCGCCGACGTCGAAATCTTCCACCTGGACACGAACCGCCACGGGCTAACCCCCCGTCACCGGCGGAAAGAAGGCGACCTCGTCGCCGAGGGCGACGGGATGATCGGTGCCCACGTGGGCCTGGTTGACGGCGACGCGAACCATGCGGGTATTGCCGAAGGCCTCGGCATAGCCGTCGCCACGCGTGCTCAGCCAGGCCATCAGGGAAGACACCGTGTCCACGTCCTCGGGCGGCGATACGTCCTCGGACGACACGCCGGCCTTCTCGCGGACCCAGGCGAAATAAAGAATCTTCATACCACGTACCTTACCACGATCCGGCCTTACCACGAACCGGCCTTACCACGAACCGGGCCCTCAGTGAGTGACGCCGTCGAAGGGCAGGAAATCGACCAGCGTGCCCGCGCTGAGCGCCTCGATGTCCTCGCCCAGTTCCACCAGGCCGTCGGCCTCGACCATGGAGGTCAGGATACCGGCGCCGGAGGAATGGTGCTTTTGCGCCACCGGCCGGCCGTCGGCGCCCGTTTCCAGGCGCACCCGCGCCCATTCGCGCCGGCCTGCCTTCTTCTTGTAGTCGAAGCCGGCGACCACCGAGTAGCGCTGGGCCTCCACATTGGCGCGGCCGGAAAGCCTGAGGATTACCGGCCGGGCGATCAGCATGAAGGTGACCATGGCCGCCACCGGGTTGCCGGGCAGGCCGACGAAGGCGACATCACCGACTTGGCCGAGGGCAATGGGCCGGCCGGGCTTTATGGCGAGGCGCCAGAAATCGATGCGGCCCAGTGCCTCGACGGCGGCCTTCACGTGGTCTTCCTCGCCGGCGGAAACCCCGCCCGAGGTGATCAAAAGGTCGTGGTCACGGGCGGCCGCCTGGAGTGCCGCCTGCATGGTCGCCTGGTCATCGGCCAGGATGCCGAGGTCGGTGACGGCGCAGCCCAGGTCCGCCAACAGGCCCATCACGGAATAGCGGTTGGCGTCGAAGATGGCGCCGTCGGATGCTCCCTCCGCCGGGTCGCGCACCTCGTCGCCAGTGGAAAACACGGCGGTCTTGAGGCGTCGGAAGACCTCGACCTCGGTGCGGCCGATGGATGCCGCGACACCGACTTCCTGGGCGCGCAAGCGCCGGCCTCGGGCCGCCACCACGTCACCGGCCTTCACGTCCTCGCCGGCGTGACGTCGGTTGGATCCTTGCTTGAGGCCGGGCGGCAGCACCACGTGCTCGCCGTCGGGGGTGCAATCCTCCTCCATGAATACGGTATCCGGGCCATCTGGCATGGGCGCGCCGGTGAAGATGCGGATGGCCTCGCCAGGTTCTGCCGCACGGTCCAGCGGATGGCCGGCGGCGACGCGCCCGGTAATGGGGAGCCGCGTTTCCGCTGCCGCATCGAGATCGCTGAAATGCACCGCGTAGCCGTCGACGGCGCTGTTGTCGTGCGGTGGCACGTCGCGGGGCGAGGTCAGGCTTTCGGCCAGTGTGCGGCCGAGGGCTTCGGCGAGCGGCACCTGTTCGGTGTCGACCACAGGCTCCAACCGCTCGCCCAGGAGTGCCAGCGCTTCCGCCACCGGCATCAGCGCGCCGCCGAAGGCGAAGCAATCGTCCTTAAGCTGCGCCATCGCGAATCTCTGCCGTCAGCCCCAGGTGGCCGATGACGAAGTCGGCGACGGCGCCGATGTCGTCGATGTGAAAAACAGGCCGGCCGATGTCCCCCAACGGCTCATCCGACGCCACGGCGACGATGGTCGGGTCTTCCACCGCCAGCAAGGGCTTGCCGACCGACGGCCGGTGCACCTCCAGCTTCTCGTGCGGCCAGGTCTTGAAGCCCTCGATGATGACCAGGTCGACCGGCGACATGCGCTTCAGAAGCTCGTCCATATGGGGTTCCGGCTCGTCCCGGTTTTCGTGCAAAAGCGCCCAGCGCTGGGCGCCGGTGATCAGCACCTCGTGCGCGCCGGCGACGCGATGCTCGTAGGAATCCTTGCCCGGTTTGTCGATGTCCACGTTGTGATGCGTGTGCTTCATGGTCGAAACACGGAGGCCGCGGCCGGTGAGCGCCGGAATCAGCCGGGTCACCAGCGTCGTCTTGCCGCTGCCGCTCCATCCCGCCAAACCAAAGGTCTTCATGCGCGCATCACCCGGTTGCTCTCATCGGTTCTGGATATTGGCGGCCTGGGCCGATAAATCAACCGGCCTGGCGGTGGGAAGGCTCGGTCTCCGAGGCTGATCCGCTGTCTGCCGGCGCGGCGATCGCAGGCTCGTCTTCCTGTGCGATGCGCCGCAGTCCGGCGACCAGGTAGTCGTAGCCGGTGATGATGGTCAGCAACGCCGCTCCCCACATCAGGATGAGGCCGACCTGGGCCGTGGTCAGTGGCCCGAACAAGGGACCCGAGGGTCCGACGACAAGGAAGCCGAGTGCCAGCATCTGAATCCCGGTTTTCCACTTGGCGAGCCAAGTCACCGGCACGGAAACCCGCACCTCGGCCAGGAATTCGCGCAGGCCGGAAACCGCCAGTTCCCGGCACAGGATGATCAACGCGGCGATCAGGTGAACGCCATTGATCCGATCGATGCCGGCAAAGGTCATCAACAGCGCCGCCACCAGAAGCTTGTCGGCGATAGGATCAAGGAAGCGCCCGAAGGCCGACTGCTGCGACCAGGCGCGAGCCAGGTAGCCGTCGAAGAAATCGGTAATGCAGGCGACGGTGTAGATGGCGAAGGCGCTCCAGTCGGTCAGTGGGCCTTCGAAGAACACCAGCAGCACAACGATCGCCGGAATGGCGACGATGCGCGACAGCGTCAGCAAGTTGGGCAGGCTGGTCAGCATGGCTGTTCCTTGGGTCGCACCCGGCCGTATCGCCCACGACCCGGCACTCGAGGTTGTATCAGACCAGGTCACTCTGACAAGTGTGAGGCGCCATAAACCCTATTTTAGAGCGGCCTTGATGGCATCTTGGTCAGGATACTTGGGGTGTTGAAGGCTGACATCCCATACCGACCCGGACTTGGATGCCTGCATGCTGAAACCGACGTGCTTGTTCCTGAAGGTCCAGCAGTCGTTATCGTCGGCCCAATCATCATAATTGAGACAGACCGAATCCTCCTTGATGGCCCACTTGCCTTTGGTGCTCCAGAATTTCTCACCTGTAAAACCAGAATCCCGACATTCTTTGTCCGCGGCCAGAGTGCCGTCCGGGTTCAGCGAAATCTTTCGATAATCACAATCCGAGCCATCGTCCGTATTCAGGATCGCGCCGGGCATGAGGGCCTTCAGTTTCGAGCCCGTGTATATCGTTTCGGCATCTGCCGGAGGAATACTCGTGAAAGCAATCAGGGCGGCGCAGGCGGCGATAGAAGATGTTCGAAACGATGGCATGAAGTGCTCCTTGGCAGGTGAGATGGTACGCCCACTTTGCCAGGAAGAAATTCCCATTGCCAGAATTCCGTTAATCATCCGGATGGAACCAGTCATAGATTTTGCGCGCCATGGCGTGGCTGATGCCGTCGACGGCGGCCAGGTCGTCAGCGGCGGCCTGGGAGACCGCGTTGGCGGCGCCGAAGTGGTGCAATAAGGCCCGCTTGCGCTTGGCGCCGATGCCCGGAACGTCGTCGAGCAGCGAGTGTGTCAGCTGCTTGGTGCGGCGGCCGCGATGGGCGCCGATGGCGAAGCGGTGGGCCTCGTCGCGGAGCCGCTGCAGGAAATAGAGCACCGGGTCCCGTTCATTGAGCGAGAACGGATTGCGACCCGTCATGAACACCCGTTCGCGTCCGGCGTTGCGATCCGGTCCCTTGGCGATGGCGCAGAGCCCGACATCGTCGATGCCGAGGTCGGCGAACACCTCGGCCGCCACGCCCAACTGCCCGGCGCCGCCGTCGACGATGACCAGGTCCGGCCACTGACCCTGCTGACGGTCCGGATCCTCTTTGAGGGCGCGTGAAAAGCGCCGGGTCAGCACCTCGCGCATCATGGCGTAGTCGTCGCCGGGGGTGAACCCGTCGGCCGTTGTCGCCTTGATGTTGAATTTGCGGTAGGCCGCCTTCTCGAAACCCTCGGGCCCGGCGACGATCATGCCGCCGACGGCCTTGCTGCCGGAAACATGGGAATTGTCGTAGACCTCGATGCGGTCAGGCGGTGCGTCGAGCCGAAGTGCCTCGGTCAGGCCGTCCAACAGACGGCGCTGCGAGGCGCTCTCGGCCATGCGCCGGGCCAGCGCCTCGCGTGCGTTGGCGACCACATGGGCCACCGGCTTGCGCTTGGGACCGCGTTTGGGATGCAGCACCGTGACTTTGCGGCCGGCGCGCACGCCGAGCGCTTCGGCGACCAGGGCCGCGTGGGGCAGGGCCTCGCTGACCAGGACCGTCTTGGGCGGCGGGGTTTTAGCGTAGAACTGGCCGAGGAAGGCCTCCAGCACCACCGGCGCCGCATCGTCCTTGGCGTGACTTGGGTAGTAGGCGCGATTGCCGTGGCTATGGCCGCCGCGGAAGAAGAAAACCTGCACGCACGAAACGCCGCCGGCCTGGTGGATACCGATGACGTCGGCGTTTTCCAGGCCCTTGACGGCGAACTCGGCCTGCGTCTGCACCCGGGTCAGGGCCTGGATGCGGTCCCGGTACTGGGCCGCCTCCTCGAACTCAAGGGCATCGGAGGCGCCCTGCATGCGGCGCGCGAAATCCTGCTGGATGCGCTGGCTGCCGCCGGTCAGGAAGGCCCTGGCCTGATCGACCAGCTCGCCATATTCGGCTTCCGAGACGCGGCCGACGCAGGGCGCCGCGCAGCGCTTGATCTGGTAGAGCAGGCACGGCCGGGTGCGGGCCTTGAACACGGTGTCGGCGCAGTTCCTGAGAAGGAACGCGCGTTGCAGGATGTTGAGTGTGTGGTTGACGGCGCCGACCGAGGCGAAGGGGCCGAAGTAATCGCCGGCCCGCTTTTTCGCCCCCCGGTGCTTGACGATACGCGGGTAGGCATGGTCTCCGGTCAACAGGATCAGCGGGAAGGATTTATCGTCCCGCAGCAGGATGTTGTAGCGCGGCGCGTAGCGCTTGATCAGGTCGGCTTCCAGCAGCAGGGCCTCAGCCTCGGTGTGAGTGGTCACCACTTCCAGCGCCCGGGTTTCGGCGATCATGCGCCGCATGCGGATGGACTGGCGTTCGGGATTGGCGTAGGCCTGCACGCGTTTTCTGAGGCTCTTGGCCTTGCCGACATAGAGCACGTCGCCCGCGTCATTGAGCATGCGGTAGACGCCGGCGGCGGTGGGCAGGTTGCGCAACTCCGCCTTGATCAAATCGGCGCCGATGGGCACGGTTTCCGCAGGCGCGCCACCGGGCGCGCCTCCGGGCGTATCACCGGGCGTATCACCGGGCGTATCACCGGGCGTATCACCGGGCGTATCACCGGGCGTATCACCGGGCGTATCACCGGGCGTATCACCGGGCGGTAGCGATGTTCCAGGCGGTTCGGTCGGATGGTTCGGCGGTTCGGCCATGAGACTATTTGACCACAGCATCCGAGCGCGTCAACAAGGAGTCCGGCCAACGGCCTGAAAGTGGCCGGAGCTATCCACGTCCGCTGTGGATAACCTTGTTGAAAAAACCCCCCGCAGAAGAAAAGGCATTGAGTTGCAAGGGTTTTTCTCTAAATGCCTAAAAAAGCACCAGATTTTTAAGTAATTGAAATTATTGAATTAACCTTTGTGATTGCCGGACCGGCGCCAGTCATGTCCTGGTTGGGTAATTTAAAAGCCACGAAACCGCAACATTTCGAAACCTGTGCACAAGTCGCCAATTAGGGGCCGAGACCGGGCGCGGTGCCGACTTGGCGTCCGCCGTGTATTCGCGTCATCTATACTTCACTATTAAATCGTTCGATTTCGACGCCGACGCTCTCCGCGTTGTCGAAAACATCCAGTTTCTCTACGCGGACACGGGCCGACCGTACACGGCCATCGCCGAGGCACATGGCGGCGATGTCGTCGGCCAGGGTTTCCACCAAATTGACGTGCCCGCGCCCCACCAGAGCGCCGATTCCCGAAACCAGGGCTTCGTAGTCGACGACGTTGTCGAGCGCGTCATCGACCGCCGCCGAGCCCTCTCGCACCGCCAGGTCGAGGTTGATGCGGACCCGCTGCGGCTGCTCCTTCTCGTGTGCATAGACGCCGATCAGGCAGTCGACCACCAGATCGCGCACGAAGACGTGCCGCGTGCCGCTGGCGGCGTCGGCGATGCCGGTGGGGGGCACAAGTCGTACCGGATCGGCGCTCATGCCGGGGCTCCCGTCATCTGATGGCTCATTCGTTGAAATCCAAATCACCCGCCGGCGGCGCCCAGCCCATGTGCTGGCCGCTGTCGACGGCGATCATCTGCCCGGTTACCGAGGGGGCGTCAAGCAGGAAGCACACCGCGGCGGCCACGTCCTCGGGCGCCACCGGCCGGCCGAGCGGCTGCGCCGCCCACTGGCGTTCGAAGTCGGCATCGGTCTGGCGCGGCGACGGCAGTACCGGGCCGGGGCCGACCGCGTTGACCCGCACCGCCGGCGCCAGGGCGCGGGCCAGCATCTGTGTCAGGTCCCAGAGCGCCATCTTGGAAAGGGTATAGGTGGTGAAGCGCGGCGTCGGATTCCACACCCGGTGGTCGATCACGTTGACGACGGCGCCCGCCTCGTTGGCACCGAGACCGCGGGCCAGCGCCTGGGCCAGCGCTTGGGCCAGCACGAACGGTGCGCGCAGATTGACGGCCATATGGCGCTGCCAGCCTTCGGCGGTGGCCGTCAGGACGTTGTCGTCTTCGAACACGGCGGCGTTGTTGACCACCTGGGTGATTGGGCCCATCGCGCTCTGAGCGCGATCCAGCAGGGTCGCCGCCTGGGTCTCGTCCGCCAGGTCCGCCTGGAGGGCCACCGCCGCCACGCCTGACGCCGTCAGCGCCTCGACCAGGGATCGGGCCTCGTCGGCCGCGCTGTGGTAGTGGACGGCGATGTCGCGGCCCTGGGCGGCCAACTCGAGGGCGATGGCGCGGCCGATGCGCCGCGCGGCGCCCGTCACCAGAACACCGCCCGCCGCGCTCTCGGATACCGGCATCGGAGATCAGCCGGTGGTGGTTGGGCCGAGCAGCTTGTCCATGCCGTAGGCCTGCGCGCCGATGTAGATCAGGTAGAGCGCCGTGTAGACGACGGCCATGCCGCGCGTTAGCCGGGCCTTGCCCAGCAGCACCGGCAACAGCATCACGGTGGCGATGAGCATGATCCAGATGTCGATGCGGACGATCTGGTCCGGTACCGGCAGCGTCGCCACCAGTGCCGCCGCGCCGCCGACACCCAGCATGTTGAACAGGTTGGAGCCGACCACGTTGCCGATGGCCACGTCCGGATGGCCGCGATAGGCGGCGACCACCGAGGCCGCCAGTTCTGGCAAGGAGGTGCCGAAGGCGAACAGGGTCAGGCCGATGACTTCCTCGGACACGCCCATGGTGCGGGCGATGACGACGCCGCCATCGACCAACAGGTCCGAGCCCCAGGCAAGACCGACGATGCCGAGTCCGACGGCGGCCAGGGACTTAGGCAGAGAGGAGCCGAAGGTGGCCATGTCCTCGACCTCCTCGGCGGTTTCCTCGGCCACTTCCTCGTTCGTCGTGCCGCGCCAGTACGACGCCGCCAGGAAGGCGATGAAACCTACCATCAGGATGCCGCCGGCCAGGCGGTCCAGATCGCCCCATGCACAGAGGAAGGAAAACACGACGGAGCCACCCAGCAGAATGACCGAATCCCGCAACAATGCGTCCGGCTGCGCCAGGATCGGCGTCACCAGGCAGGTGATGCCGAGGATCAGCCAGACGTTGGCGATGTTGGAACCGACGATATTGCCGATGGCAAGGCCGGGGGCACCGGAGAGCGCTGCGTTGATGCTGACCACGAACTCCGGCGCGGAAGTGCCGAGCGCGATCACCGTCATGCCGATGACCAGCGGGCTGATGCCTACGCGCTGGGCGATCGTCACGGCACCACGTACCAGCAACTCGGCGCCTACCAGAAGGACGACGAAGCCGCCCAACACCTGCAGATACATCATTCTTGGTCAGCCCCCCGCTGGCACCGACAGGTGCCGGAATTCATCCACCACTTCATTATATGTCTGACGCTTAAAGGGCACGATCAGATTCGGCAAGTCTTCTATGTCGATCCAACGCCAATCCGAGAACTCGGGCTTGCCGTGGGCGACGATATCGATTTCCGCCTCAACCCCTTGAAATCTAAGCGCAAACCATTTCTGCCGTTGACCGCGATATCGACCCTTCCAGGCGACGCCCAAAAGGTGATCGGGCAGCGTATAGCTCAGCCAATCCTTGGATTCACCGATGATCTCGGCACTGCTCACGCCGGTCTCCTCGCGGAGCTCTCGCATCACTGCCTCGGCCGGCGTTTCACCCTTGTCGATGCCGCCCTGGGGCATCTGCCAGAAATGCTCAAGCCCGTCATCCATGTCGGCGATACGCCGGCCGACCCAGACCCGACCCTCTGCGTTGAGCAACAGCGCGCCGACGCAATCTCGATAGGGCAGGGACGCGGCGAGGCGCTGGGCGTCGGTCGCGGTCATTCGACGAACTGTTTATCGGCGATGGCCGAGACCGGCACCAGGTTCAGGTTCTTCTCCTTCAGGCCGGCCGCCCACTTGGTGATGCTGCGTACGGCTGACGGATAGGCGCGGCTGGATGCGATGGCGGTGCCCTTGGTCCGGATGGCGGCCTCCAGGTCGGCCAGGCGCCGGGAGATGGCGCCCGAGGCGGGATCGCGGTCGAGGATGACATCGACCGCCGCCTTCGGCAGGTTGAGCTCGGCGGCGATGCGGCCAACGGCGGAGCGACCGGGCGCGCCGTCGACGAACATCAGTCCGCGGTCGCGGATGGTGGTCAGGATCGGTTTCAATTGCCCCTCGGCGCGCTTGAACTTGGAGCCGAACATGGACACCACACCGACATAGCTGGTCATCTTGCTCAGCACTTGCTCCAGCCGGACCATGTTCTCCTTCACCTGGATGCGGGAATCGAGGCTGAGCGGGCCGGCGTCCTCGACCGGGAAGTTCTCGCTTTCCATGGGCAAGCCGATGAACACCTCGTGGCCGGCGAGCCGGGCGCGCAGCACCCAGTCCTCCAGGTCGCGGGCATAGGGGTTGAACATCAGGCTGACGGCGCCCGGCAGCTTGCGGATGGCGGCCATGGTGCCGGCGCGGCTCAATCCCAAATCGGTGACCAACAGCGCCAGCCTGGGACGCGCGTCCGCCGGATCGAACGGCTTGGCATAAGCGTCCATGGGCCGGCGGCCGTCCTTGTGCGCGCGCGGCAACGGGCCAGGCAGGCCGTCCTTCTGTTCAAGCAGCGCCTTCACCGGCTTGGTCGACAACTGTTCGCCCTGCTGGCTGGGTATGCCGGCATAGGCCTGCGGGATAGCGGCCGGGATGACGATGCCCTGGCCGGGGCCCTGGTTGCCGCCGAGCAGCGCGTTCAGCCCGGCCTGACCTGCCGTCACCGCTGGCGTGGGGGCTGCCGCCGGCGCGGCATCCGCGGCCGTTTGCGGGGGCGCGGATGGTTCCGTCGCGGGTGTCACCGCGGCCGCGGGCGGCGGGGTCAGGGCGGTTGACGCCGGTACCGGGGATTCGTCGTCCTTGAGGGCGTTCAAGGAGCCGCCCTTGGATGGCATGGCCAGGCTGACCCGGGTATCGGTGTCTTTCGGAGGTTCGCGATTTTCAGTGGCGACGGCGGTTTCGGCTTCGTCCGGGCCCGACATCATCCACCAGCCGACGCCGCCAGCGATGCCCAACAGCAACACGACCCCGGCGATGGCGGCGAACATCAGCGTACGCTTGCCGCCGCCCTCGCCGCCTTCATCCTCGTCATCATCATCATAATCGTCGTCGTCGAAATCGTCGTCGAAATCGTCGTCGAAATCGTCGTCGTCATCGAAATCCTGTATGTCGTCATCGCCGCCGTCGTCACCGTCGCCGTCATCGAGCGGGTCATCGAGCGGGTCGTCGATGTCCGCGTCGTCGTCGCGGATGCCGTCATCGAAACTTCCGCCACCCGCCCCGTCATCGATATTGTCGGCCGACCCACCGGCGGTCATATCGTCCAGGTCATCGCCCGGCTCGCCGTCGAAGTCGTCCAGGTCGGCGATATCGTCCATATCATCGAGATCGTCGAAGCCCTCGTCGAGGTCGTCGTCGTCCTCGTCGTCGCTATCGCCACGCTTAAGCAGCTTGGGAAGCTTCACGTGCCCAATCCGTTACCGTCCAAAGATGCTGGCGAGCCTGGTGCGGCCGGCCCGACGTCGGGCGCCGGCTGCCTCAGTTCGCCTTGGTCGCGGCCTGACCCTGGAACAGGGCCAGTCCGCGGATGAGGTCGAGGGCGCGGGCCAGTTGATAGTCCTGCTTTTCCGGCTCGGCTGCCGCTTCCGCGGTGCCGGCCTTGCCCTTGCTCTTATCCTTGTCCCCGGTCTTGGATTGCTTGGGCAATTTCTTATTGTCGCCCTTGGCCTTGTCGTCGCTTTTGCTCTTGGATTTATCGTCGCCGTTATCCTTGTCGAGGGCGCCGCGCAGGTTGGCTTCTCGGTTGCGCCGCGGTCCGGTGATGGTCTCGACCCGCGCCTGCTCGACGACGATGTCCGGTTCGATGCCCTTGGCCTGGATCGAGCGCCCGCTTGGTGTGAAGTAGCGCGCCGTGGTCAGCCGCATGCCGACGTTGCCGGGCAGGCGCATGATGGTCTGCACCGAGCCTTTGCCGAAGGATTTGGTGCCCAGGATGATGGCCCGGCGGTGGTCTTGCAGCGCGCCGGCGACGATCTCCGATGCCGACGCGGCGCCACCGTTGATCAGCACCACCATGGGCTTGCCTTCCGCCAGGTCGCCGGCGCGGGCGTTATGGCGCTTGGTATCCTCCGGCCGGCGCGAGCGGGTGGAGACGATTTCGCCCTGGTCCAGGAAGGCGTCGGAAACGGCGATGGCCTGGTCCAGCAGCCCACCCGGGTTGTTGCGCAGGTCGAGCACATAGCCTTGCACGTCGTCGCCGATTTCCTTGTCGAAACGCTTGAAGGCCTTGGCTACGCCGACGTCGGTCTGTTCGTTGAAGGAGACGATGCGAAGATAGCCGACCTTGTCCATGACGCGGGCGCGGACGGGATCGATCTTGATCACCGCCCGGGTCACCGTGACGTCGAAGGGTTCGCGGCCGTCGCGAAAGATGGTCAGCTTGATGTCGGAGCCGACACGGCCGCGCATCTTCTCGACCGCGTCACCGAGGGTCATGCCCTGCACCGCTTCGCCGTCCAGGTGCGTGACCAGATCGCCGGATTCGATGCCGGCCCGGTGTGCCGGCGTATCCTCGATCGGCGAGATCACCTTGACGTATCCGTTCTCCATGGTGACGCGGATGCCGAGGCCACCGAATTCACCCCGGGTGTTGACCGTCATCTCCTTGAAGCGCTTCTGGTTCATGTAGCTGGAGTGCGGGTCCAGCGTCGCCAGCATGCCGGTGATGGCGGCTTCGATCATCTGTTCGTCGGTCAGTGGTTCCACGTACTCGCTGCGCACGCGTTCGAAGACATCGCCAAACAGATTGAGGAAGCGATAGGTATCGGCGTCGTTCTGCGTCTTGGCGTCGACGGCCCAGGCAGGGGCCAATGCGGGGGAGGCCATCAGCAGGGCCGAAAGTACGAGAGCCGCGAGAGTGGACCTCACCAGTATGCGCGTTTTCATCCGCTTGCCTTTTCCTTGTTTGACGCCAGCCACGGCACCGGGTTGATAGGTTCGCCGTCGCGGCGGAATTCGACATAGAGTATCGGCTTTTCGGCTTTGCCTGAAGTTTCGGCCCCGCCTTTTGCATCGGCCATCACGCCGACCGGCTCGCCGGCCAGGACCCATTGGCCGATGGTCCCGTCGATGCGCGCCATGCCGGCCATAAGGCTATGATATCCCTCGCTGTGTTCGATGATCAAGAGCAGCCCATAGCCGCGGAAAGGACCGGCAAAAACCACCCGCCCCTCGTAAGGTGCCACCACCTGTGCGGCATGCTGGGTCGCGAGGTCGATGCCCTTGCGGGTCAGGCCCTTCGACATGCGTTGCCCGTAATGACCGATGACGCGTCCGACCGCGGGGTAGGGCAGGTGGCCACGGGCCTTCGAAAAGGGTTTGTGGGTAAAGCCCGGGGGCGGTTTAGGCGCGGCCTTGGTGGCCGGCGGTGGCGCTTCGACACTGGCGGTTTTCATCTCGGGCACGGTCTTTTTCTGCACCGCATGGCGGGCCGTTCGCGCCGCCTGGGCCGCTTCGTGCTGGGCCCGCCGACGCTTGGCGGCGGCGATTTCCTGGTCGTAGCGTTTCCGTTCGCCCTCCAGCCGCCGCAGCAGGCCGCGCAAGCCTTGCGCTTCGCGCACCAATTCGCCTACTCGGCGTTCCTCGCTGCGGCGGTCGGTCACGGTGCGGCGCATCAGCACCGATTTGCGCGCCAGCAGCAGGCCCAGCCGTTTCCGCTCCACCGCCAGCGCCTTGGCCGAGGCTTCCAGGTCGGCCTTGCGGCGCCGGGTTTCGGTGCGTGTGCGATCGAGGAAATCGAGTTCCTCCGACAGCCGGACGGCGCGACGTTCGATCTCCGGCACCGCGGCGCGCAGCAGGATGGCGCTGCGCACCGTTTCGGCCGGGCTGATCGGCTGCGCTACCAGAGCCTCCGGCGGATGCCGGGCGACCTTCTGCAGGGCCATCAGGGTGGCGCCGAACTGGCGGCGGCGCACCATCAGGTCCACGGATTTGGAGGATTGCAGGGATTCGAGTGTCCGCAGGCGGTCGGCCAATTCCCCCGCCCGGCGCTCGTGCGACTGGATGATCGACGCCGCCTCGATCAGGTCGCGGCGAAGCTTGACCACCTCGGCCTCCAGTTCCGTCGACTTGCGTTTCAGGGTCAGGCTCTTGGTGCGGCCGCTTTCAAGCTGGCGTTGGACTTCTTTCAACCTGGCACCAGTACCGCCGCCCGCCTTGCCAGTGGTCTGCGACTGCGCGAACCCCGCCGAAAGGGCGAGCGCGGCCGCGATAAGAACAATGGGAAGAGAGCGGCGGTGGTGCCCGGTCCGCATGCGCGGCCTATTCCGCCGCCTGGGATTCGCTGTCGACGGTCATCAGTAGTGATTGGCCAGTCATCTCCGCCGGTTGCGCCAGACCCAAAAGTTCCAGCAGCGTCGGCGCCACGTCGGCCAAGCGGCCCTGAGCCAGGCCGGTGATCGCTTCCGGCGCGCCGACCAGGATCGTCGGCACCGGGTTCAACGTGTGTGCCGTGTGCGGCCCATGGGTGGAGGCGTCGGCCATCTGCTCGCAGTTGCCGTGATCGGCGGTGACCAGCATGACGCCGCCCTGGCCGGTGACGGCGGCCTCCAATCGGCCCAGGCAGTCATCGATGGTGGTGGCGGCCTTGATGGCGGCGTCCAGGATGCCGGTGTGGCCGACCATGTCGCCGTTGGCGTAGTTGACGATGATCAAATCAAATATGCCGTCGGCGATGACGCGCTCCAGTTCCGCCGTCACTTCGGCCGCCGACATTTCCGGTTGCTCATCGTAGGTGGCGACCTTGGGGGACGGCACCAGGATGCGCTCCTCGCCCGTGAACACCTGCTCGCGTCCGCCGTTCAGGAAGAACGTGACGTGGGCGTACTTCTCGGTCTCGGCGATGCGCAGCTGTTTCAGCCCGGCCTCGGAAACGATCTGGCCGAGGATGCCGGAGAGTTCCACCGCCGGGAACATGGCCGGGTAGAACGCATTGAGGTGTTCCGAATACTCCACCATGCCGAGGCGGGCGGCGAAGTCGACGACGCGCGGTCGTTCGAACCCGTCGAAGGCCGGGTCGGCCAAGGCGGCAAGTATCTGGCGCGCCCGGTCGGCGCGGAAGTTGGCCATCAGCAGGCCGTCGCCGTCCACCATGCCGGCATAATCGCCGATCACCGTGGGCGCCATGAATTCGTCCGTCGCATCGGCGGCGTAGCTGGCCTCGATGGCGGCGACCGCATCGTCCGCATGCTCGCCCTCGCCCGTCACCAGGGCGGCGTAGCCGCGCGCGACGCGTTCCCAGCGGTTATCTCGGTCCATGGTCCAGTAGCGACCGCCGACGGTGGCGACGGACACGCCCACGATGCCGGACAGCACGTCCCGGAAGCGGGCCATGAAGTTGCGGCCGGACTTGGGCGGCGTGTCGCGGCCGTCCAGCAGCGCGTGCAGTTTCACCGGCACGCCGGCGCCGGCGATCAAGGCGGCCAGGGTCTCCATGTGGTTTTGATGCGTGTGCACGCCGCCGTCGGACAACAAGCCGACCATATGCGCGGCGCCACCCGACGCCTTCAGGCTTTCGATGAAGGCGATCAGTCGCGGATTCTCGGCAAGGCTGCCGTCCAGGATGGCGCGGTCGATGCGGGGCAGGTCCTGCAGCACCACGCGACCGGCCCCCAGGTTCATGTGGCCGACCTCGGAATTACCCATTTGGCCCGATGGCAGGCCGACGTCCTCGGCCGAGGCGTCGAGCCGGCCGGCCGGCCACTGGTCGACCATGCGGTCCCAGTTGGGGGTCGGCGCCAGTGCGATGGCATTGTCGTCCGCCGGGCCGCGTTGGCCCCAGCCGTCGAGGATGCAGAGCATCACCGGTTTTGGGCGGGTTCCGGTGGGCGTCGCGGGCATGAAATCTCCAATCGCGGGGGCAGGATCGATTCGCGCCTGAATATAGGGTCAACGGGGCGAAATTACGAGCGTATCAGTCCCGATGGTAGGGATGTCCGTGCAGGATTGACTGGGTCCGGTAGAGTTGCTCCGCGAGCATGCCGCGGACCAACATGTGCGGCCAGGTGGCGGGGCCGAAGGAGAGCACCAGGTCGGCGGCGCGGCGGACGGCGTCGTCGAGCCCGTCGGCGCCGCCGATGACGAAGGCCGCGTCGCGTCGGCCCTCGTCTGCCCAGTCACGCAACCTATTGGCCAACTGGCGGCTGGAAAGCGCCTTACCGCCCTCGTCGAGGGCGATGATGACGGCGTCCGCCGGAACCGCATCGAGCAGCCGTTCACCCTCGCGGCGGCGCCGTTCGGCAACGGTCAGCGGTTTCTTTTCCTCGATCTCTCGAAGGTCGGGGGGTGAAGAGAGGCGGGCCGCGAAATGCTCATAAAGGGCACGCTCCGGGCCGGCCCTCGCACGACCTATGGCGGCGATGGTAAAGCGCATCTCAAGTGCCCCTTCCTCATGCGGCCTGCGCCGGGGGGTGGATCAGGGGGCGGCGTCCCGGGGCGGTTGCCGCCGCCGGATGCCTAGGCCGGTGCCGCTTGGACTGTTCCGGCGGCGGTCTCCTGGACTGCCGGGTCCGGCGTCATCCAGATCTTCTCCAGGCCGTAGAAGGCGCGTACCTCGGGCCGGAACAGGTGGACGATGATGTCGCCGGCATCGATCAGCACCCAATCGCACTGCTGGGCGCCTTCGGTGGCGGGGCCATCGATGCCCTGGGCCTTGATCATTTCGCGGAGGTGCTCGGCCATGGCGCCCACATGGCGGTGGGACGAGCCGGTGGCAACGACCAGATAATCGGCAATCTCGGTCTTGCCGGCGAGATCAATGACGACGATGTCCTCGGCCTTGTCGTCATCGAGGGATGCTTCCACCAGGCGCAAGAGTTTCTTGGGCCCCGGCGGCATCTTCTTTCTAGTGGGTATGGTTTCCGTCCTTTCCTAACCGTTGAACTCATGCGGTCCCGCGCCACGGGCCGGGGCCGCTCCCAGGCGGCGGCGTCAGCCGCCCACGCCATCACCGCGAATTCGGGTCGCCGACTGGGCGTGGGTGCGTGTCCAGAGGAACACCCAGGCCGGCGGCCGCATCATCGAGAGCCTTCCCGCCATCCGCGCCGCCACCTTGTGGCGGGCGAAACGCCGGGCGGCCTTCGCCGACAGCGCCCTGAAAGAATAAGAGGGCCGAGCGAAAACCGCAACGGGAACGCATTGGAATATCGAAGTCCAGCGCTGCCAGCGCGAAATCTGCACCAGGTTGTCGGCGCCCATGATCCAGACGAAGCGGTGATGCCGGTAGCGCCGCACCAGGGCGGCCAGGGTGTCGGCGGTGTAGCGCGTGCCCAACTTCACCTCCAGGTCCGAGACCTTGATCCGCCGCTCCCCCGCGACTACCGCCTCGGCGCTGGCGATGCGCTCGGCATAGGCGGCCATGCCGTGGCGGGGTTTCAAGGGGTTCTGCGGCGACACCAGCCACCACACCTGGTCGAGCCGCAGCCGCCGCAGCGCCAGCCGGCTGATGTGCAGGTGACCCTCGTGCGCCGGGTTGAACGACCCACCCAGCAGGCCGATCCGGCGGCCGCGGCGGCTAGGTGCCGCCATGCTGCGTGCCGTTCGTCGAGGCGCCAGGGGGTGTTTCTAGAATCATCAGGAAAGCCTACGCTGCAGAGAGTGTTTGAGACAACGTTTAGACCACGCCATGAGACTCATGCTTATGCAGCGCCACGCTCCCGCTGAGGAAGCACCTGGCGCTCGCCCCAGAGTTTGAGCGCGCTCAGGACTGGTTTCAGTGTGCGGCCGGCGGAGGTCAACGAATACTCGACCTTGGGCGGCACCTGTGGATAGACCTCGCGGTGGACCAGGCCGTCCCGCTCCAGTTCGCGCAACTGATTGGTCAGCATGCGCTGCGTGATGTTGGGATGCAGGCGGCGCAACTCGTTGAAGCGCCGCGTGCCCTCGAACAGGCGAAACAGGATGACCACCTTCCATTTACCGCCGATCACGTCGAGCGCAGCCTCCACCGGGCAGTTCGTATAATCCGTGTGACGTTGCTTGCGCATGGCGCGTTCCTCAATGTCATGAATGGTGGTATAAAAAAAGACACTATATGCACTATTAGTGCGTACTTCCCAAAATATGATGCACAACGTATATCGCATGTTCCTGTCACGAACAACGGAGACTCGAACCATGCCACTCGTTCAAATCAAGGGTGTCGCCGGTTACCTGACACTAGAAGAAAAGCAGACCATCATCAGCCGTGTTACGGAGGCCGTGTTGTCGGTCGAGGGTGAAGGCCTGCGGGACGTCACCTGGGTGACCATCGAGGATGTGGATTCCGGCGCCTGGGGCGTCGGCGGCAATCCAGTCACGCCGGAAATGCTTCGCGAGATGTCGGGGCGGGACGCGGCTTAACACCTTTGGACGGTCGGGCGGTCGGTCGGGCGCGGTCAAGGCCGCGTCTGGCCGCTTCCCCTGACGACGTATTTCATACTCGTCAATTGTTCTACCCCAACGGGGCCGCGGGCGTGAAGTTTACCTGTGGCGATGCCGATTTCGGCGCCCATGCCGAATTCGCCGCCGTCGGCGAACTGGGTGGACGCGTTGTGCAGCACGATGGCGCTGTCGACACGGTTGAGGAAGCGTTCCGCCGTTTCGGCGTTGGCGGTGACGATGGCGTCCGTGTGTTCGGAACCGTAGCGGCGGATGTGTTCGATGGCCTGATCGACGCCGGCGACCTGGCGCACGGAGACGATGGCGTCCAGATACTCCGTCGTCCAGTCGTCCTCGGTGGCCTCGGCAATGCGATCGTCCAGCGCCCGGCTGGCGGCGTCGCCGCGAATCTCGCAGCCGGCGGCGATGAGGTCGTCGACGATGGGCGGCAGCTGCGTCGCCGCCGTCTCCTGGTCCACCAACAGCGTCTCCATGGCGCCGCAGATGCCAGTGCGCCGCATCTTGGCGTTGACGGCGATCTCGCGTGCCATTTCCAGGTCGGCGTCGCGGTCGACGAAGGTGTGGCAGAGGCCCTCCAGGTGCTTGAACAGCGGCACCCGGCTTTCGGCGGTGATGCGCTCGATCAGCGACTTGCCGCCGCGCGGCACGATGACGTCGATGAACTCGGTCATGGTCAGCATTTCGCCGACGGCGGCGCGGTCGGTGGTCGGCACCAGCTGGATGGCGGCCTCGGGCAGTTCGGCCGCGGCCAGGCCTTCACTCAGGCTCTGCATGATGGCGCGGGACGAATGAAAGCTTTCCGAACCGCCGCGCAGAATCGCCGCGTTGCCGGCCTTCAGGCACAGTCCGCCGGCATCGGCGGTGACATTGGGGCGCGATTCGTAGATCACGCCGATGACGCCCAAGGGCACGCGCACGCGCTGGATGTTGAGGCCGTTGGGCCGCTCCCACTCGGCTTCCACGTCGCCCACCGGGTCGGTCAGGGCCGCGATGTCCTCCAGGCCCTTGGCCACGCCCTCGATGCGGTCCTCGGTCAGCAGCAGGCGGTCCAGCAGTGCCTTGGTCAGGCCCTTCTCCTCGCCCGCCGACATGTCCTTGGCATTCTCCGACAGGATCTGGTTGGAGCGCCGGCGGAGACTCCCGGCGCTCTCGCGCAAGGCCCGGTCCTTGGCCTCGGTGGTCGCCGTCGACAGCGCGTGTGCCGCCGCCTTGGCCTTGGCGCCGATGTCCTGCATGAGTGTCTTCACGTCCGGGGCGTGGTCCGGCATTGGGCGTCTCCTCAATGCACCACCAGGTCGTCGCGATGGATCATCTCGTCGCGGCCACGGTAGCCGAGCAGGGTTTCGATTTCACTGGTTTTGTGGCCGCACAGCCGCCGCGCGTCGGCCGCCGGGTAGGCGGCGAGGCCACGGCCGATCTCGCGGTCGTCGGCGGTCTTCACGGCCACCGCCTCGCCGCGCTGGAACTCGCCCTCGACCGCGGTGACGCCGGCCGGCAGCAGGCTTTTCCCCTGGGCCAACGCTTTCTCGGCACCGGCGTCGACGACGAAGGCACCGGTCGTCTTGAGGGCGCCGGCAATCCACTCCTTGCGGGCCGTGCGCGGATTGGCCTTGGGCAGGAACCAAGTTGCGCGCGCGCCGTCTTCCAGGCGCTTGATGGGGTGATCCTCGCGGCCGTCGCCGATGATCATGCGGGCCCCTGCGCGCATGGCGATGCGGCCGGCGGCGATTTTTGTGACCATGCCGCCGCGGCTGTCCTCCGACGCGGCGTTGCCGGCCATGGCCTCGATCTCGGGCGTGATCTCGTGCTCGACCAGGGGGATCGGTTCGGCCGTGGTGTCGCCGCGCGGATCGGCGGTATAGAGCCCATCGATATCCGACAACAGCACCAGCAGATCGGCCGAGACCATGGCCGTGACGCGAGCCGCCAGTCGGTCGTTGTCGCCGACCCGAATCTCGTCGGTGGCCACGGTGTCATTCTCGTTGATCAGCGGCAGCGCACCAACTTTCAACAGTGTTTCCAAGGTGTTGCGGGCGTTGATGTAGCGCCGCCGGTTCTCTGAATCGTCCAGCGTCAGCAGCACCTGGGCGACCGACAGGTCATGCACCTCAAGCACTTCCTGATAGGCGTGGGCGAGGCGGATCATGCCGGTCGCCGCCGCCGCCTGCTGTTCGTGCAGGCGCAGGTGTCCCTGGGCGAGGTCCAGGTGGCGCCGGCCGACGGCAATGGCGCCGGACGACACGATCAGCACCTGCTGGCCGCGCTTCCGCATGGCGGCCACGTCGGTGGCCAGGCTCTCCAGCCAGCGCCGGTGCACGGCGCCCGTGTCCGGGTCGACCAGCAAGGCCGAGCCGATCTTGATGACCACCCGTTGCGCGTCGGCGATGGATTGGCGGCCGCTCATGGCTGGAACGCGGTGGATCGTTCGGCCGCCTCCCGCTCGGCCTCGTTGTCGGCCTCGATCATCCGCAGCAGTCGCGCCGTCACCTCGTCGACGCCGATGCCGGCGGCGCCGGAAAGGACCAACACCTCCAGGCCCGAGGCCTCGGCCAATTCGGCCCGGCGATCGGCAATGACATCGTCGCCCAACGCGTCGCACTTGTTGAGCGCCAGCAGTTCCGGTTTCGCATCCAGGCCGCCGCCGTAGGCCGCGAGTTCGCCCCGCACCGTGCGGTAGGCGTCGGCGACATCGCCCGCCTCGCCATCGGCGGTGCCGTCGACCAGATGCAGCAGCACCCGGCAGCGCTCCACGTGACCGAGGAAGCGGGTGCCGAGGCCGGCGCCCTCGCTGGCGCCCTCGATCAGGCCCGGGATGTCGGCCAGCACGAATTCCGTATCGCCCCGGCGGACCACGCCCAGGTTGGGATGCAGCGTGGTGAAGGGGTAGTCGGCGATCTTCGGGTGAGCGCGGCTGACGGCGGCGAGGAAGGTCGACTTGCCGGCGTTGGGCAGGCCGATCAGGCCGGCATCTGCGATCAGCTTCAAACGCAACCACAGCCACGATTCCTCGCCGGGCGCACCCGGGTTGGCGCGCCGCGGCGCCTGGTTGGTCGACGACTTGAAGCGCGCGTTGCCGAAGCCGCCGTTGCCGCCCTTGGCGATCACCAGGCGCTGGCCGACGGCGGTCAGGTCGGCGATCACCAGGTCCTTGTCCTCGTCCAGCACCTGCGTGCCGACGGGGACCCGGATGACGGCGTCGTCGCCGCCCTTGCCGGTGCGGTCCGAGCCCATGCCGTTGACGCCGCGTCCGGCCTTGATGTGCTGGCGGTAGCGGAAATCGATCAGGGTGTTGAGACCGTCCACGCACTCGAAGACCACATCGCCGCCGCGGCCGCCGTCCCCGCCGTTGGGGCCGCCGAACTCGATGTTCTTTTCGCGCCGGAAGCTGACGCAGCCGTTGCCGCCGTCGCCGCTGCGCACATAGATTTTGGCCTGGTCGAGAAACTTCATCGCCTGCTGCCCGCGTTGATGCCTTGTCGCTGATCAACATGTCCTGAAATAGAAAACGGGGGAATGGCTGGCCATTCCCCCGCGAAACACTCGCGAATGGCCGAACCCCTTAGCTCGCCGCCGGCTCCACGCCGACGTAAAGCCGCCCGCCGGCCTTGCGCTCGAACGCCACCTTGCCTTCGACGGTGGCGAAGATGGTGTGGTCCCTGCCGATGCCGACGCCTTCGCCCGGGTGCACCTTGGTGCCGCGCTGGCGGACGATGATGTTGCCGGGGATGACCTGCTCGCCGCCGTACTTCTTGACGCCGAGGCGCTTGCCTTCGGTATCGCGCCCGTTGCGCGAACTGCCGCCTGCTTTCTTATGTGCCATGACCGGTTACTCCTCGCTATCCTTCTTCGCCGCCTTCTTGGCTGCCTTCTTGGCGGCGGGCTTCTTGGCTGCGGGCTTCTTGGCCGCTGCCTTCTTCGCCGGTACCTTCTTGGCGGCCTTTTTGGCGGGGGCCTTGTCTTCCGTCGCGTCCTTGGCCTCGGCCGCGTCATCGGCCGGCTTGGCTACCGCATCGTCTTTCTTCGCCGCCTTCTTGGCCGGCGCCTTGGGCTTGGTGCCGGACGGGCTGACCTCAAGGATGCGCAGCACCGTGATGTCCTGGCGGTGGCCGTTCTTGCGGCGGTAGCCCTGGCGGCGCTTTTTCTTGAAGACGATGATCTTGTCGTCGCGGGTCTGCTCCAGAACCTCGGCGAAGACCGCGGCCTTGTCGATGGTGGGCTGGCCGACGGTCGGCGCCTTGCCGTCCTCGCCGAGCATAAGCACGGGTGCCAGCTCAATCATGTCGCCGGGCTCACCGGAAAGCTTTTCGACCCGGACGACGTCGTCCTTGGCCACCCGGTACTGTTTTCCACCGGTCTTGACGATTGCGAACATAAGACGCCTCGAACCTAACTGATGACTGGTGTTGAATTTCCGCACGTCCAAAGGGCCGGTCGCGCTGGACGCCCGGCCCCGAAACGAGGCCGGCACTATAGCCGCAAAAGCGCCCATGTCAACGCCGCTTGGAGGTCTGGGCGAAGGGTATGGAATCGCCGGTTTTCCGCGCCGCCGGATGGGCCAATCGGCGGCTTGCCCGGCCCCGGCCGATCCGCTACATTCCGCCGGCCTCGCGGGTCGGCACCACCGGCCCGACGACTGAGACCGCGGAGAGGTGCCGGAGTGGTCGAACGGGGCGGTCTCGAAAACCGTTGTACCTTATGGGTACCGTGGGTTCGAATCCCACCCTCTCCGCCAATACTCAGTAGCCTGATGTCGAAAGATGATACTTGGCGCCGGGCATCCGGAAGACAGCCCATATGCCCGCGACCCAAGGATGCCCCGACCGGCATGCCTGTAATGGCCGGCATGCATGTATTGGATCGTGTTTGCGGGGTGAACCGGGTTCTGGCCTTGATGCCCGGTCGATCTCGCCAAGGTCAATCTCGCCAACTATGAATCCCTGCCGTAGTCCCGCCGCGCACTTTGCTTGCTGACATACCCGTTCTTCACATCGTCGGCCAATCGGGCCGGATCGCGCTCCCCGGCTGGCCCGTAGCCGCCGGAGCCCGGGACCTCAAAGAGAATGAGGCCGTCCGCCGGTACCGAGAACGCGCCTTTGCTCAAGGGTTGGCGCCGGCTACCGTCCGGATCCTCCAGGACGACCCGCATGGCGGAACCGGCTTGGCCGCCCGCCAGCCCGAAGGGCGGCGATTTGCCGCGCTCGTAACAGACCGCGCCACGCGCCGGATTGCCCAGAACGCGCCACACCCGGCGCGCCCCGCAGCCGCCGCGATAGCGCCCGGCACCGCCGCTGTCGGGAAGGACGGAGTATTCTTCGACTCTGACGGGGAAACTCATTTCCAGTACTTCGATGGGGGTATTCATCATGTTGGTAATGCCGGCGGCGACACAGTTGATGCCGTCCTTGTTGGGCCTGGCGCCGAAGCCGCCTTTGACGGATTCGTAACTGACGTAGCGTTCGCCGCTGCGATGGTCCACGCCCCCCAGGGTCAATATCGCGGATGTTCCCTGGGAACAGGCCATGACGCGATCGGGAAGGATCGGGAACAGCGCCGCGAACAGCATGTCGGCAACCCGATGGGACATCTCGTGATTGGCGTAGACCACGGGTGCCGGGAAGGACGCATTGACCACCGAAGCTTCGGGTGCCGTAACCTGGACGGGCCGCCAGCAACCGGAATTGGCTGGGATCATGTCGTCCGGGTCGACGACCATCTTCACCGCCGTGTAGATGCCTGATGCGGTCACCGACAGGGGTGCGTTCATGGGGCCCGCGACCTGGGGGTCGGAGCCCGCGAAGTCGACCGCCAGGGTATCGCCGCTGAGCGTGGCGTGCATGCGGACGGTGATGGTTTCATCCTCGTCCTGGCCCGTCGCCAGGATGCCGTCGCCGTCGCAGAAGTCTTCGAATGACCCTTCGCCGTCCGGCAGGTCGGCCAGGAACTTGCGCATCATGGTCTCGGAATAATCCATAACCTCGGCCATGATCCGGCGCAATGTATCGATGCCGTACTTTTCCGCCAGTTCCGACAGCCGCGCACTGCCGCGCCGGTTTGCCGCGATCTGGGCGTTCATGTCGCCGCGGCGTTCGTCCGGAGTGCGCACATTGGTGAAAATGATGGCGTCCACGCCCTCGTTCAGGATGCCGGCGTCGTAAAGCCGCACGGGCGGCAATCGCAATCCCTCGCCGAACACTTCGGTGACGGCGCCGTAACTCCCCGGCGTGGCGCTGCCGATATCCGGCCAATGGGCGCGCACGCAGGCGAAGCCCAGCAATTCGCCGCGATGAAACGACGGTGAGACGACGTTCACGTCCGGCAGGTGAGAGCCGCCGAAATAGGGATCATTGTGGATGAAGACATCGCCGTCCCGGAAGCTGGCGAAGGCCTGGATGACGGCCTTGACCGCATCCGGCATGGACCCCAGATGAATGGGCAGATCCGGGCCTTGGGCGACCATTTCGCCATCGGCATCGAACAAGGCGCAGGAATAATCGCCGGCCACCTTCAACAGCGGCGAATAGGCCGTCTTGGCCAGCACGATCTTCATTTCCTCGGCTGCCGCATAGAGGCTGTTCTTGACCACCTCGAACGTGGCGGCATCGGTCCGCAGGGGCGAGGCGGGTGTCATTGTGCTGCCTCCATGAGAATGTGGCCGGACGGGTTCATGCGCGCCCGCCAGCCGGGCGGGATGACGATGGTGGTGTCGACGGCTTCGATCACGGCCGGCCCGGAAATGTCCGTATCGGCACCGAGCCTCGCTCCAACATGGATGGCGCAATCAAGGCGTCCGCCCTGGCGGAACCAGACCGGGCGGCTGGCCGACCCGGCCCCGGCCCCGGCATGGTGGCCGGCCCCGGCGTCCGCGCCAGGGCTCAAATTCAGTTTCTCGAGCCGGCCAATCGCCGTCAGGCGAAGATTGACCAGTTGAATGGTTTCATCCGGGTTGTCATGGCCATAGGTCAGGCGATGCTTCTCGTGAAACAGGCGGGCCAACTCATCCTTGGTCTCTTGTGTCACCGCGCCCGCTTGCGCCGGCACGGTCAGCTCGTAGGCTTGCCGGCCGTAACGCAGGTCCGCGTACCGCTCCAACACCCGATCGTCGTCGGCAATTCCCGCAGCGTCCAGCATCAGCCGCGCCGATGTCTCCATGTCGCCGTATGCGGCAGCGACGGCGTCCGTATCGGCTTCGCCAAGGGCAATGAAATGCGTCTTCACGTAGTCCCGCTTCAAATCCGTCGCCACCAGGCCAAGCGCGGAAAAACCGCCTGGAATTGGCGGGATAATGACCTCGCGGATGCCCAGCTCGGTGGCCAATTCGGCGGCATGCATGGGACCGGCACCCCCGAAGGCGACCAGACTGAAGTCGCGGGCATCATGGCCGCGCTCCACCGATACCATGCGCAAGGCTTCCGCCATGGACGCATTGACCACGTTCAGCACGCCCGCGGCCGCGTCGTCCACAGCTATGCCGAGGGGCTTGGCGAGGTGCTCCTCGATGGCCGCTGCGGCCTTGTCGGCGCGAATGGCCAGGCGCCCGGCCAACAGGGTTTCCGAATCAAGATATCCGAGGGTCAGATTGCAATCGGTCACGGTGGGCAGGGTACCCCCGGCATCGTAGCAAACCGGTCCCGGTTCCGCGCCGGCGCTTCGCGGCCCGACCTTGAGCGAGCCGCCCGGATCGATCCACGCGATAGAGCCGCCGCCGGCGCTGACCTCCGCCAGATCGATGACCGGCACGCGGATTGGATGGCCGGTGCCGTTCATCCAGCGATTGACGTTGCCGTCGCCGCCGACTTCGTATTCGGACGTGGTTTCCACCATGCCGTCCTTGATCAGGCTGGCCTTGGCGGTGGTGCCGCCCATATCGAAGGACAGCAGATTGCCCTTGTCCAACTGCCGGCCGATGAGGGCCGCTGCGATGACCCCGGCGGCGGGCCCGGATTCAATGGCCATGGCGGGCATTTTCAGGCCTTCCGAAACATCGAACACGCCACCGGACGATCCCATGATGTAGAGATCGGGCAGGCCCATCTCGCGCGTCGCGCCTTCCAGGCGGCGAAGATAGGATTCCAGGATCGGCCCCACATAGGCACAGACCGCGGTGGTCGAGGCCCGTTCGAACTCGCGGATTTCCGGCAGCACTTCGGACGACAGAAAAATGGGAATGTCGGGCAGGGCGGCGCGCAATCGTTCACCGACCAGGCGCTCGTGGGTGTCGTTCAGAAACGAAAACATGAGCGATACCGCGACGGCTTCGATCTCGTTCGCCTGGGCGAAGGCGATGATTGCATCGAGATCGCCCTCGGCCAGTGGGCGCACGACCTTGCCCTCGGCATCCACGCGCTCGTCCACTTCCAGGCGGCAATAGCGCGGAATCAATAGACTGGGGGCGTCCTGATAGAGATCGTACAGGCTGGCGCGCGAGGATCGGCGCAGTTCCAGAATATCGCGGAACCCCTTGGTCGAGACCAGCAACGCCTTGGCGCCCTTGCTTTCCAGGATGGCGTTGGTGACCACAGTCGTCGCATGGGAAAGCAGGGAAACATCGCCAGCGTCGATGCCATGGTCCTTCAGGGCGATGGACAGGCCCTCGACGACACCGTGCCCGAAATCTTTGGGCGTGGTGGGAACCTTGGCAATGCCGATCTGGCCGGTATCTTCATTGACCAGCGCGACATCCGTAAATGTACCGCCGATATCGACGCCCACACGCCAGCCCATGCAACGGCCTCCCGGGACCCTTATTTCCTTCGGCGCTAACACTAGCGCGAGTGCGCTCGGTTGGGGACAAGGGATTGTTCGCGGGTGATCGACGCAACCGCGATGCCCCTGCGACGCGATTGTTTTCCGGCGTTGTTCTCGATCTGGCCCGGACACGGTGCCCAACCCCATTGCCCAGCGGCAATGGATTGGGCACCATGACCGCATCATGGACAGCCTGATCGACGAATCGCTGCGGCAGTTCACCACCCTGCCGACGCTGACCCTGTGGGACCTGGTGTTGTCGCTGATTACGGCGGCGGTGCTGAATGTGGGCCTGGCCTGGGTCTACACGCGCACTCATTCGGGGCACGGCTACTCGCGATCCTACGTCCACACCATCATCTTCGTCGGCATCACCATCGCGCTGATCATGCTGATCATCGGCTCCAACATCGCCCGCGCGTTCGCGCTGGTCGGTGCCATGTCCATCATCCGCTTCCGTAATCCGGTGAAGGACCCGCGCGACATCGCCTTCATGTTCATGGCCATGGCTATCGGCATGGCGACTGGGACCAAATTCTACCTGTTTGCCGTCATCTTCACGGTCTTCATCGCCTTCGTCGCCATCGCGCTGCATGCCTGGGGCTTCGGCGAGGTGCGCGAGGCGGCGACGGTGGTCCGGCTGCGCATGCGGCCGGCGGACCGGGCCGGCGTGGAGGCCGCGCTGGGTGCCCTGGCCAGCCGGCACGCGGTGGTGTCCATCGACCGGCTGGCCGGCGACGCCGAGTTCAACGACTTCATCTACGAGATGATGCTGCCCCGGGACGTCCCCTACGAGACCGTGGTGACACGCCTCGGAGAGGTGGCGCCGGACATCACGGTCAGCCTGCTGGCCGGCGAGGGCGCCATCAATGTCTGACGCCCGCCGGCGCCTCAATTGGCCGCCCGGAACCGGAACATGGGAACGGCGCGTCCTGATCGGCGCGCCGTTGCTGGTTGTGGTGCTGCTGATGGCCAACAGCTACACCTATTTCCTCCGCGTCATGACCGAGAAGGACTGGTCGGGCGGCAACCTGGCGACGCCGGTCGCCGTCGCCGTGGCCACCCTTTACGACGCTGGGGCCGTGACCGCGAACTCGTTGCGGGCGGCGACGGACGTGGCGCCGCTGCCCGAGACCTCGTCGCTCCCGGCCGTGCAACTCCGTGTCGAGCCCGGCTCGCTTGAGCGCATGACCGCCGATCTGCCGGCGTCCGCGAAGGCGCGCTACTACCGGGCGCGCCTGCTCTACCCGGACGGCACCTGGCGGCGGGTCGACTACCGGCTGCGCGGCCGCGGCGCCTGGCACTGGGGCCGCGACAAGCCGTCGCTTCGGGTCAAGCTGAAGAAAGCGTCGCCGCTCAACTGGCAACGCCACCTGAATTTCATAAACCCGGAAGACCGGGCCATGGTGGCCAATCCATTGGATGAGTATCTGGCCCGCGAGATGGGCCTGCTGACCCACGAGACCACATTCGTCCGGCTGTTCATCAATGGCGCCTACCGGGGCGTCTACCATCGCACCACGCACGAGGACGAAAGCCTGCTGCGGCTGCGCCACCGGCTGCCGGGTCCGATCTACGAAGCGGTCAGCCTGCACACGCGCTGGCGGGCCGAGGATTTTCGTGTTCGTGACGAGGGTGATCTGGCGCCGGGCCTCGATCCTCTGAAACAGATGACCGACGCCATGTACCTGCCGCCGGGTCCGGAACGCTACGCGGCGCTCTGGCGGTCGTTGTCGTTCGACCAGTACGCCCGCTACCTGGCCCATATGAACTTGGTCTCCGCCACCCACGCCGACTATTTCCACAATCAGATATTCTATTTCAACCCGGCGGCGGGCCGGTTGGAGCCCTGGATTTCCGATTCCAATGGCCACGGCATGTTGTTGCTGCCGCGCGGCCTCGACCGGCTGACCGCCACCCGCCAGGGTGATGCCGAGGTGCCGCTGAATGAATTGATGACGCCGCTGGTCGATGTGGTGCTGCGCGATCCGCGTCTGCGTCATCGGCGCAATGTCCACCTGCACGAGGCGTTGGAAGGGCCCGGGTCGGCGAAGCTCCGGCGCGCCATGCTGCGCGACCTGTTCCAGCGGCTCGACGGAGACATCCGCGCCGATCGCCACAAGGGGGCGCTGGAACGCGACGCGCTGGAACCCTACCGGCTGATCTACGCCAACGCCCAGTATGCGGACGCGAAGCGTCGATTGATGGACTGGATCGCATTGCGTGATGCTTTCCTGCGCCGCCGTTTGGATGATGCGCGCGTGCGCATCTGGCGCCAATCGGACGGCGCCTTTAGCGTCGAGGTGGCCGGACAGGTCGCCGTCCGCTTCGATGCGACGTTGCTCAAAACGGTCCTGTTGGCTGACCGCGACCTGGATGGCCGACCGGAGGCAGCGATCACCAATTCACTATTGCTGCATCCGGGCCTCGTCGAGGCCACAGGTCCGGCACGGCCGAGCCTCTGGGTTTTTCACCGCTATCCAGCGCACCAATTGGTGCCCGGGCCGGAACGCTACCGGTTTTCAGCTCCCGGCCTCGCCATCGGGACCTTGGCTGGCGCGTTCACCAACGCCGTCACCGGCGCGACGGTGGTGCCCCGGGTGTTGCGCGGCGCGCCGCCAGTAGAAACGTCCGGTGCCTCGATCCACCCCTGGCGGTTTCCGCGCCCGGCCTCGGGCGACCTCGTCCTGGGACCGGGGGAGGTGCGGCTCGACAGGACCCTCGACGTGCCGGCGGGCCAGCGTCTGATCATTCGCGCCGGTACCCGTTTGAAACTCGGTCCCGATGTTTCCATCCGGACGCGCGGTCCGCTGCTCATGGAAGGCACGCCGGAGCAGCCGATCTTCATCGACCGGGCCGAGCCCGACCGGGCCTGGGGAATTCTCGCCATCCAGGGACCGTCGGCCGAGGGCTCGCGGATTCGCTATGCGCGCCTTCGCGGCGGCGGTCGCGCCCGGCTGGGCAATGTGGATTACAAGGGCATGGTCTCTATCCATCGGGTGGCGACGGTCGAAATCGCGGACACGGAAATGGGATTCAATGTCGGCTCGGACGATGTGCTGAACATCGTCAACAGTGGCTTCCGCATGACGGATGTGACGTTCCGGGATTGCTACGCCGACTGCGTCGATCTGGATTTTTCGGATGGCGATATCACGGGAATAACCATCCAGGCGGCGGGAAATGACGGCATTGATTTCATGACCAGCACGGTGAAACTCGCCGGCGCCAGTATCCAGGGCGCCGGCGACAAGGGCTTGTCCGTGGGCGAGGCCAGCCAAGTGGAAGCGCGCGACATCCGCGTGGCCGGCGCCGCCATCGGCATCGCCATCAAGGACCAGAGCCGGCTCCAACTGTCCGGCGCCGTTCTCGAAGGCAACCAGACGGCGCTCGACAGCTTCGCCAAGAACTGGCGCTACGGCGGGCCCGGGTGGCTGGACGCGCGGACCACCCGGTTCCGCGGCAACGAGGTCGACCTGCGGAGCGAGGAAGCGGGTTTCGTTGCCTTCGTCGGCCAGACGCCGCCGCCGCGCATCGTCGGCCCGGCACCGGAACAACGGCCATGACCGATCTCTTTGTGCATCGCCGGCGCGAGATCAAGTACCTGGTCGATGCCGCCAGGTTGGCGGTGTTCCAGGCCCGCGTGTCGCGCCTGCTGGTCGCCGATGGTCACGGTGGCCAGAGCGACGACGGCGGCTACATCAACCATTCGATCTATTTCGACGGACCCGGTTTCCCGTTCTACGTGGACAAGCTGGAAGGCCATCGCCAGCGCGTGAAGCCGCGCCTCAGGTTCTACCGCCAGACCGTCGATGGCGCGCCGTCGGCGTTGTTTCTGGAACTGAAGTACCGTGATGGGCCGTTCGTGGCCAAGCGTCGAGTGGCCGTGAATGAGGACGGGGCGCGCCGCCTGATCGCCGGCGATGGCGCCGGCGGAGATGAGGTTGATGATGGCGTGCTGTCGACCTATGCCTACATGAGCCGGCGGTTCGACCTGCGGCCGGCTGTGGCCGTGCGCTACCATCGTTCGGCCTTCACTTGTCCGCACCATCCGCGGCTCCGCGTCACCTATGACCGGCGTTTGCATTGGAGCGAGATTTGGACGCCCGATGCCGGCCCGGAAGCGTTCAGACAATTCGGCGAGCCCACCGATGCCGTCATCGAAATCAAATACGACGGCATGGCGCCGGGCTGGCTGATCGACACGCTGGCAGCGTTGGAGTTGGAGCCGCAATCCTATTCCAAGTACGCGACCGCGCTGGAGGCGGCCCATGCCTGGCGCAGTCTGCCTCTCGGGCGCCTACGGCGCCGGGCTTAACGCAGCGTACGGGCGAAGGCGCGGAGATCGTCGAGCAGCAGGTCCGGTTCTTCCATGGCGGCGAAGTGGCCGCCGCGCGGCATCTCTGTCCATTGCTGTACGTTGTAGACGCGCTCGGCGTAGCTACGTGGTGGCCAGGCCAGAAGTTCGGCCGGAAACACGGCGCAGGCCGTCGGCACCTCGACCCGTTTGCCTTCGGGTGACAGGACGCGTCCACCTTCCTCGCGCCTGCCGTAGTAGATCCAGGACGCCGTGTTGAAGGTCCGGGTGACGATGTAGACCATGATGTTGGTCAGCATGGCATTCTTGGTGTGGGCGCTTTCCACATTGTCATCGGTGATGTCGGACCAGTCGTGGAACTTCTCGACAATCCAGGCGGCGATGCCGACGGGGCTGTCCATCATGGCGTAGCTGAGCGACTGCGGCCGGGTCGCCTGCAGGGTGCGGTAGCCGTCCTGCATCACCTGATCGGCGTCGAAGCGTTCGGCCCAGGCGATCTCTTCCGCGGTCTCGGGGGCGTCAGGCGGGCGCATGGTGAAGATGTTGATGTGGATGGCCTTGCACGCCGGCGCGTGATCGAAGCCGATCCAGCTTGAGATGGCGCCGCCCCAATCGCCGCCCTGGGCGAGATAGCTGGCGTAGCCCAGGGTGTCCGTCATCAGCGAGGCGAAGATGCCGGCCATCTTGCGCGGTCCGTAGGGACGGGGCGGACGGCCGGAAAATCCGAAGCCCGGCAAAGAGGGCGCCACCACGTCGAAGGCGTCGTCGACGCTGCCGCCGAAGCGCTCCGGGTGGGCCAGCGGCTCGATGAAATCCAAAAACTCGACCACCGAACCCGGCCAGCCGTGGCTGATGATCAGCGGCAGCGGCGCAGGGCCGCTGCCCTTCTCGTGGATGAAATGGAGGTCGATGCCGTCGACGGGGGCGGTGAAGTGGTCGAAACGGTTGATCGCCGCCTCGTGGAGGCGCCAGTCGTATGTGTCGACCCAATAGGCGCAGAGCTCCTTCATGTAATCCAGGTTGGCGCCGTAGTCCCAGCCACCGTCGTCGGGCATCTCGTGCCAGGGGTAATCGGCGACACGCCGGCGGATGTGTTCGAGGACGTCGTCCGGTACGTCGAGGCGGAAGGGCTGGGGAGAGGTCATGAGGCGACCGTAACGCATTCCGGCAAGGTGATCGATAACCCATAAGGGGGTCGGGCCTATTTTCCGGCCAGGGCTGCGTCCGGGGCTGCGTCCGTGGCATTTTTACCTGTAGGATCGCGGTCGCGGGGACCAGGGAGGACTTCACATGACATCAGCGGATGAGGCCGCGACGGCGGCCGCCGGGGTGACCCGCGGCATTCTGCTGATGCTGGTGTCGGAAACCGCCTGGGTCAGCATGAACGCCATCATCAAGGGGCTGAGCGACACCTATCCGGTGGCCCAGTTGCTGTTCTTCCGCAATATCGTATCCGTACCGGTGATGGTGGCCATCGTGCTGTCGGCGGGTGGACCGCGTCTGTTCAAGGTCAGTCGGCCCGGGTTGCACCTGCTGCACGTGCTGATCGCGGTCACGGGCGTCGTCTGCCTGATTTACTCGCTCGGCCACCTGGCGCTGTCGGAGGCCATCGCTGTCACCTACATGGCGCCCCTGATGATGACGGCGTTGAGCGTGCCGGTGCTGAAGGAGCACGTGGGCCTCAGGCGCTGGACGGCCATCGTCATCGGCTTCGCCGGCGTGCTGGTGCTGGCCCGGCCGGGGGCGGATTTCAAGCCGGTGGTGCTGGTGCTGCTGTCCGGCACCTTCCTGTTCTCGTGCGTCGTCGTCATCCGGCGCATCCTGTCGCGCGCCGATCACAGTGCGACCATCGTGCTTTATTTCACCGTCGCCGGTTCCATCGCCGGCGGTATCGCCATGATCTGGACGTGGGTGCCGCCGGACGCGGTGGGTTGGGCGCTGCTGCTGGCCTCGGGCGGTTGTGCCGCGGTGGCGCAGCTGAGTCTGACCGGGGCCATCAAGGCGGCGCCCGTGCCGGTGATCGCGCCCATGCTCTATATCTCGCTGGTGCTCGGCGTTTCCATCGACATCCTGTTCTGGGGCATTCACCCGGCTGGCACGACATATGCCGGCGCCGGCATCATCATCCTGGCCGGGCTCTACAACATCTACCGGGATACCATGCTGGCGCGGCGCGCGCTCAACCACCCGACGTCGTGAAGGTGACGGTGACGCCGCACCGCGTCTTGTTTGCGGTTGAGTGGCTGGCTTGAAAGCTGCGTTCAATCCGATCTGGCGATCGGCAGGCCGTCCCGGTTGCCCCATTCCTGCCACGAGCCGACGTAGTTTCGCAGCCGCGGATAACCCAGCAGCCTGAGCGCCAGGTAGGCGTGGGCGGAGCGGTAGCCGGTGTTGCAGTAGAGCGTGATCTCCTTGTCCGGCGTCGCGCCGATGCTTTCGAAAGAGTCCCTCAGGTCCGCGGCCGCTTTCATGCAGCCGGTGCCATGGTCGTAGAGGTCTTCCCAGTCCCGGTGCCGGGCTGTCGGGATGGCACCGCCGTGCTTGGCGCGGCGGTCGCTGCCGTCGAATTCCTCGGGGCTGCGGTTATCCACGATGACGCAATCGGGATTTTTCATGGCGTCGAGGATGCTCTGGTACGTCGCCACCAGATCTTCGGCGGCGGTGAAGGCGTATTTCACCGGCTTGGGTACGTCGCCGTCGCGCGTCGTCGCCAGGCCGGCCGCCGTCCAGGCCTCCATGCCGCCGTCCAGCAGGTGGACGTCCGCGTGGCCCAGGTATTCCAGGAACCAGAAGCCGCGCGCCGCGTGGTAGTCCGTGAAACCGCCGGCAAAGACGATGGTGTCCGTCTCCCGCACCCCCCGCCAGCCCAATAGGTTGGCCCACATGCGGGTGAACGAGGTCAGCGGCGCCGGGTCGGTGTCATCGCAGTTGACGAAATAGAGGTCGAAATGCCTGGCCCCCGGGATGTGACCCCGGGCGAATTCCTCGGCCGGGCGGGTATCGATGACGGTCAGGCCCGGCGCGCCCAGCCGCGCCTGCAGATCGTCCGGACCCCACAGCAGGTCCGGTTTGGCGTAGCCGCGCTCAGGGATGTTCGTCATCGAAGTTCTCCTCGTCGCTCACCGGTTCGACGGCTTCCGTCCAACGCGCCAAAACCGATGACGGCCCGTCCGTGTGGTAGGCCTGGCGGAGCGCCACGCGCAGCGCCGTCCGGGCATGGCGGTCTGTCGGCAGGTCCAGGCCGTCCGGTCCCCGGCCATCGGCGACCGCGTCCCACGCCAGCCGCTTGGCGGCCATGATCTCGGGCGCCGCGAAGCGCCGCATCAATTCCTGGAAGGCATCGTGGGCGGCGCGGTCGAAGTCGCGCACGCCGCCATTGCCCGCGCGGATCGGGTTCGGCGGGTAGAGCGCCAGCGCCGGCACCAGGCCGGCCGGCACCGGCAGCGTCGCCGCATGGTCGCGCCGGTGCTTCAGCAGCCGCGGCATGACGTGGGTATGCGGGCCCGTGGGCGTCGCCGCGCCGCCACCGGACGGGATAGCCTGATAGACCTCGATCCGGCCGAGGCGCGAGCGGAAAATGCGCGCCGGGCTCGCCGCCTTGATCGCCGCGAGCGCCTCCTCGCCACCATCGAAAGGCGGGCGCCCGGCGCAGCGCCGCAGCACCGCCAGCAGATCCGCGTCGGCCGTGCGCACGCAGCAATCCACGTGGCGGATGCCGAGGCCGAGGTCGAACAGCACCTCGGATTTGGCGGCTTCGTCGAGAGCATGTGCGTCCGCGCCGACCTCGGTGATCGTCTCTTTGCCCGCCATGGCGGCGTCGTCCTCGGCCAGGCAGGCGACGACGCCCTGGCTCCAGGCGGTGCGGAACTTCGAGAGCGCTTCGTAGGGGATCAGATGCGTGCGGTCATCCAGATGGACCCGCATGGCGCCGAGCGGGGAGGCCAGGCCGACCCAACCGTCTCCCGAGAGCCGTTCGGCCGGCTCGTCGCCGGCGCGGGCGAACTCGGCCAGCGCGCCGAAGGCGCCGATGCTCCAGCCGGTGGCCGGGTCGTCCAGGTGTTGGTCAAGGACCGCTGCTGGCCCCAGGTCGTTCGTCATCCGGCGATCATATACCGACCGTCATGCACCGGCGAGGGCCGCCTCGCGCCCGATAATCGCGCGCTTGCGCTCGACGCCCCAGCGGTAGGCGTGGATGACGCCGATGTCGCGGATCACCCGGTGGCACGGAATCAGCACGCCGATCAGGTTGGCGCCGCAGGCCGCGCCCACGGCGCGGGATGCCTTCTTGGTGCACACCGCCTCGGCGAGCCGGCCGTAGCTGGTCAGGCGCGCCGGCGGAATCCGCAAGAGAGCCTCCCAAACCTGGACCTGGAAGGGCGTGCCCCGCATCAGCAGCGACAGCTTGCCGGCGCGCCCATCGACGGCGGCGAAGGCTTCGACGGCGAGCGGCGCCGTGGCCGCCGCGTCCTCGCGCCAGTCGCCGCGCTCCCAGCCCTTCTGCTGATGCGCCAGGCAGGCCGCCCGGTCGCCACCGTCGACGAAGCCCAGGCCGGTCAGCCCGCGCGGACTGGCGACGATCAGGCATTCGCCGAAGGGACTGGCGTGGAAGCCGTAGGTGAAAGTCAGCCCCTCGCCGCGCGCCTTGTATTCGCCCGGCGTCACCGCCTCGACGGCGACGAACAGGTCGTGCAGGCGGCCGGGACCGGAGAGACCGGCGTCCAGCGCCGCGTCCAGCACGCTGGCGGAATCATCGAGCCGCTGCTTGGCGTCGCTGAGCGTGACGTACTGCAGGAACTTCTTCGGGCTGACCCCGGCCCAGCGCGTGAACAGGCGCTGGAAGTGGTAGGGGCTGAGGCCCACGGCGTCGGCGACGTCGGTCAGTTCCGGCTGCTCCAGCCTGTTCTCGACCACGTAGTCGATGGCCTGGGCGATGCGCTGGTAATCGCGGGCGTCGAATTCGGGGGGCGTGGACATCTCGTTCATGGCATCAATCCTCGTTGATGGCGCCAATCTACGCCCCGAGCCGGGGCCTCGCCACCCGATCCTTGCGTTGGCTCACCCGGAATTCACATTTTCTTCGACCTGTGCCAAAATTACTTAGCGATCCGATGTTCGCGCAGGAGTTCGCGGAGACGACCATGCCCTTCGACGCCACGCCCTGCCAATACCTGCCAGTCGACAGCGACTGCGGCCTCCGCCTGGGCCAGTTGCTGCGCGTGCTCGACGATGTGCCGGACGATGAATTCGATCTCAACGACTGGATCAGGGGCGGCGTCTGTTCCACCGTCGCCTGCGCCGTCGGCTGGGCCATGCGCGACGACTGGTTCCGCGCCCAGGGGCTGGAGCGCCATGGTGCCGCGCCCTATTATGCCGGCGAGCGCGGCTGGCGCGCCGTGCGAAAATTCTTCGATCTTTCCGAGGACGAAGCCAGCTACCTGTTCCACGCCGGCCACTATGCCGATCCCTCGCGCGCCACGGTTACGGAGCGCATTCGCGCCTTCGCCAGGGGCCGCTAGGCCCGATCTCGAAATCCGCCAGGCCAACCCGGAGTATCCGACCATGAGCGATCCCGACCTGCGCCCCCAGCAGCGCTTCCTGATGACCATCGAACAAGCCGTCCGCGAGGCCAACCGCGAGGTGCTGGCCCCACTGCTGGGCGAAATCACGACCGAGAAGTTCGTGCCCCTGATGGTCACCGTCGCCAAGGCCCGCGGCGCCTACCTCTCCGAAGCCGCCAACATCGCCCAGTCGGGCGGCGTGCCGGACAAGGGCCAGGTCGACCGCCTGCGCGACCTCCGCCTCGCCTACGAAGAACTGGTCACCGCCGCGCTAGCCCTGGAGCACGCCATCGAGCGGGGGTATCTGGATGTGGGGGGCTGACCGAGCCGTCATCTCGAAGAAAAGAGGCGGCGCTCGCAAGCGCCGCCTCACCCAACACTGCGAAGGGCCTCAATTCTTATGGTTTTTTGATGCCGTAGAGGTTGAAACTTCCACCGTCTGCCCCATTGGTGAACACGAACTTGAGCCCGTTGTTAGCTTCCGCCGCGTTCCGTTGGCCAGACCCATAGTAGGATCGCATAACACTGCTACCATCGGTCATTTCAAGCCGCCAATTGACAGTCGTTTTGATCGCAGAATCGGCCGGGTAATACACTTGTAGAATGGCGTTGAGGCCGGCGTTGGAAGCCGTACTGTTGACACCCGTCAGGCCGGAGATGGGGATTTCGTCCGAATTGGCACCGCCATCCGCGGAAGTGCCGCTGTCAGACTTGATGCCAGAAAATGCATAGCGATAGTCGTTGGCGTCAGTTTGCCAGGTCGAACCGGTTCGCATGACGAGGTTCAACAGTTCATCGTTGGTGTCCGGGTAAACGCCGATCAACTCCACCTCGTAGCGATCATAGGTGGTGTCGAACTTGTCTTCGAACGAGATCGTCGCGCCGCCCAATGCCGTCTGGCTGTCGAGACAGACCCGATTGCCTGGGGTGGTGAAGAAGGGCAGGAACGCGCCGACGATGTTCCAGTTGGAGCCGTCACAGCGAAACCAGCAGAAGCAGCCCTTGCGGATGACAATATTGTCCATGCCATCGATCTTCTCCGTGCCGTTGGGATCGGCGGTGACGTCGCCGTCGCCGACATTCCGGACAATGCAATTGAAGCCGTTGCCCGCACTTGCGGCGGCGGGCAGCGAGGCGGTGACGGCGGAGGCCGAGTCGAACTCGAACTCCTTGGCCACGTCGGTGTCGCCGTCGATGGTGTAGTTGGCGGTCTTGGAGGTGACCGGGAGGTCGGAGCCGAGGCTGTCGTCGCCGCGATTGGGGATTGTACAGTTCTGCATTTTTCTTCTCCTTGGGTTCAGTTGGTTTTCACGTCCGGCCGTCCGAACCTCGGACCCGTCATCGATCCCACGCGGCCGGTTTCTTCATTGTCCGCGCGAATATGGCATGACAATGCCCGTTTTATGACATGAGTCTGTTTAATCGAATGATGACCGTCACATTTATATTTAAGATTGTATGAAAGGATTGTGGTGGCGGCCGCTGCCCGGGCCGTGGGGCAGGGGTCTTTTCGCGTTCCCGCGCGCATGGCATGATCCGACCGGTTGAGAGGGAGGATGCCTTTGCAGGGGCTCACCAAGCGGAACGCCGTGGTCACCGGCGCTGCCAGCGGTATCGGCCGGGCCATAGCACTCAGGCTGGCGGCCGAGGGGGCGCGCGTCGGCGTGTTCGATATCGACCCGGCGGGCAGCGCCGAGACGGTGGCCCTGGCCACCGACGCCGGCGGCGTGGCGGTGGCGCACGAGGTCGACATCACCGACCTGGATGCCGTCAGGCTGGCCGTCGCCGCCTTCGCCAATGGCACCGGCGAGCCGGACGTGCTGGTCAACAATGCCGGCTGGGACAAGCTGGGCGGGTTCCTGGATACGGAGCCGGAACTCTGGCATCGCATCGTCGATCTGAACCTCTGGGGCTTTCTGCACGTTACCCACGCGGTGGCGTCGCGGATGCGCGAACGCGGTGCCGGGCGCATCGTCAACATCGCGTCGGACGCGGCGCGCGTGGGCTCCATGGGCGAGGGCGTCTATTCCGCCTGCAAGGGCGGCATGGTGACCTTCACCAAGACGCTGGCGCGGGAGTTGGCGCGCAACGAGATCACGGTCAACGCGGTCTGCCCGGGGCCCATCGAAACGCCGTTGCTGCAGTCCTTTGCCGATGACGGCGACTTCGGCGCCAAGGTGGTAGCCGGGATGGAGCGGCTGATACCCATGCGGCGCCTCGGCCAGCCCGACGACATCCCGGGCCTGGTCGCCTTCCTGGCCTCCGACGACGCGGCTTTCATCACCGGTCAGGTGATCAGCGTCTCGGGCGGCCTGACCATGGCCGGGTGAGGGGAGGGGGAAATGGATTACACGGATATCCTCTATGACGAGAGCGGCGGCGTCGCCACCATCACCATCAACCGGCCGGACGTGCTGAACGCCTTCCGGGCTCAGACCTGCGAGGAACTGATCCACGCCCTCGACCGCGCCGGCTGGGACAAGTCGATTGGCGTCATCGTGCTGGCCGGCGCCGGCGACCGCGCGTTTTCCACCGGCGGCGACCAGTCGGGGCATGCCGACGGCGAGGACGCGGGCTATGGCGGGCGCGGCACCATCGGCTTACCTGTCGAGCAGCTGCAGTCGCTGATCCGCGATGTACCGAAGCCGGTGATCGCGCGCGTACAGGGTTACGCCATCGGCGGCGGCAACGTGCTGGCCGCCCTTTGCGACCTGACCATCGCGTCGGAAAGCGCGCAGTTCGGTCAGGTCGGACCCAAGGTGGGCTCGGTCGACCCGGGTTTCGGCACGGCGTATCTGGCCCGCGTCATCGGCGAGAAGAAGGCGCGGGAGATGTGGTTCCTCTGCCGGCGCTATCCGGCCACCGAAGCGCTCGCCATGGGGCTCTGCAATGTGGTCGTGCCCGATGATGAACTGGACGCCGAGGTGGCCAGGTGGTGCGAGGAATTGATGGCGCGCAGCCCGACGGCCATCGCCATCGCCAAGAGCTCCATGAACGCGGCGACCGAGAGCATCCGCGGCATCGGGTCCTTGGGCATGCAGGCCCTGAAGCTCTATTACGACAGCGACGAATCAAAAGAAGGCGTGGACGCCTTTAACGAAAAGCGCCCGCCCGACTTCCGCAAACACGCCAAATAGGCCGAATAGGCCAAATAGAGGAGACGCCACCGTGACCGATGAGGCCACCTTCACCCAACTGAAGGACACCATCCGCCGCTTTGTGCGCGAACGCCTGGTGCCGCTGGAGGACCAAGTCGACCGGGACGACAAGCTGCCCGACGACCTGGTCGAGGAAATGAAGGAGATGGGCCTGTTCGGCATCTCCGTGCCCGAGGAATACGGCGGCCTCGGCCTGAGCATGGCGGAGGAGGTCGAGATCGCCCGCGAGCTGAGCTGGACCACGCCGGTGTTCCGCTCGGTTTTCGGCACCAACATCGGCATCGGCTCGCAGGGCATCGTCATGGACGGCACGGAAGAGCAGAAGCAGACGTATCTGCCGCGCCTGGCCACGGGCGAACTGATCGGCTCCTTCGCACTGACCGAGCCCGAGGCCGGCTCGGATGCGGCGTCGCTGAAGACCCGTGCCGAGATGGACGGCAACGAGTACGTCATCAACGGCACCAAGCGCTTCATCACCAACGCGCCGCGCGCCAACATCTTCACCCTGATGGCGCGCACCAATCAGGACGAGCCCGGCGCGCGTGGCATTTCGGCTTTCATTGTCGAGCGCGACAACCCCGGCATCTCCATCGGCAAGCCGGAACGCAAGATGGGCCAGCACGGCAACCACGTGGCCGATGTCATCTTCGAGGATTGCCGCGTGCCGGCCACCAGCATCATCGGCGGCGAGCCCGGCCTCGGCTTCAAGACCGCCATGAAGGTGCTGGATCGGGGTCGCATCCACATCTCCGCGGTCGCCGTCGGCAACTCGGAACGCCTGATCCACATGGCGCTGAGCTACGCCATGGAGCGCAAGCAGTTCGGCAAGCCGATCGCCGATTTCCAGCTGATCCAGGCCATGCTGGCCGACAGCCGCACCGAGATGGAGGCTGCCAAGGCCATGGTGCGCGACGCGGCAGCCAAGAAGGACGCCGGCGAGAACGTGGCCACGCTGGCCGCCTGCTGCAAGCTGTTCACCACTGAAATGGTCGGCCGCATCGCCGACCGGGCGGTGCAGATCCACGGCGGCGCGGGCTATATCGCGGATTACGGCGTCGAACGCTTCTATCGCGACGTCCGGCTCTACCGCATCTACGAAGGCACCAGCCAGATCCAGCAGCTGATCATCGCGCGGAACATGATCCGCGAGGCCGAGGAGGCCGGTTAAGCCCCAGCAGGTGGGTCTAGGACCCGACCTTGAGATCGGCCGGCGATATCAGCACGCTGAACTGCTCGCACCAGATGACGACGCTCTCGTAGTTCTTGAGCTCGAGGCCGGCCGGGATGGCATACTTCTGGCTGCCCTTGAACGACTTGAGGCGCCCGAGATCCACATGCATGACGCCGGCCAGGTCCGACGATTGGCGAATATTCGGTTTCGGCACCAGGTAGACGTGGAACTTGGGCCCCGGCCCGACCTCGAAATCAGCTGCCAAGTGCACCGTTCCCGCGTAGACGTCGACGCCGCCCTTGCCGTAATGCACTGGGTCCGACGGGTTGGCGTGGACGAAGGTTCCCTTGGCCACCAGGTTGGTCTTCTCCTCCGCCGTCAGTTGTTCGTTCACCTCCGGCGGCGGGAACACGTAGGGATAGGCGAAGAAGCCGACGGCGACGCCGAACGCCGTGCCGACCGCACCGCCGATGAACAACAGGGCCAGGTTACGCCACATGATCTGCCTCCCTCGCAGCACCTCTCGATGGTGTGCAGATAGGGATCATGACGCGACTTTCCAGATTTTTCCATCGGCGGTAGCCCGTTCCATCTGCTAGCCTCCATGCATGGAGCGCCCCACCGGGCGCCCGGAACCGGAGGCCGCGCCGTGGCCGAGAAGTCATTCGCCGATATTTCCATCCTGGTGGTCGAGGACGGCATGTTCTCGCGCAACGTCCTGGTCAAGGTGCTGGACGGCATGGGACCAGGCAAGGTGAAGCACGCGCTGAACGGCGAAATGGCCCTGAAAATGCTGTTCGAGGTGGAGAAGCCCTTTGACCTGATCATCACCGACATCATGATGCCCGGCATGGACGGCTTCGACCTGGTGCAGCGCATCCGCTGGGGCGAGGCACCGGGGCACGAGAAGGTGCCGGTGATCGTGTTGACCGGCAAGGATCCGCAAAAGAACGAGGAACGCTCGCAGCAATTCGATATCGCCGCCTTTCTGGTCAAGCCACCCCGGCCCGACGAACTCAGGGCGGCCATCGAGCAGGCACTGAACCTTTGACGACCGCGCCGATGACCGATCAACCTTCCCGCCACCGCCACCGCCACCGTCGATTGGCCGACGATATCGAGGATCGCCACCGCTCCGCCGCGGAGGACGCTATCCGGCGTCACGGCCGCGACAACCTGGCCGACGACCTGGCGCTTGGCGGCGACGGCATCGCCGCCGGTTCGCGCGCTTTCCAGGACGCCTTGCGCGTCGCCGTCGCCGCGCCCGACCGGACGGCCCCGCTCAGGCGCCTGGCGCTGACCGTCGTCGTCGGCGTCAGCGGCGTAGTCGCCCTGTTGCTGGTGGCCCTGGTCGCCTGGGGCGCTGTGCCGGCCCGGGCCGATACCATTACCCTGGTGGCCGACGATTGGTGCCCCTACATCTGCGACGCCAAGGCGGAGAAGCCGGGCTTCATCTTCGAGATCGCCAGTGCTTCGCTGGAACCGCACGGCCACCAGGTCGTGCATGAGGTCATGCCTTGGGCGCGCGCCCTGGTCGAGGTCGAGGCGGGTCGGCGCAGCGCCCTCGCAGGGGCTTACTACAAGAAGGGTCGATCCTACATCTATCCCGCCGAAAGCGTCGGTCTGTCGGTCATGGGCTTCGTCAAAAAGAAGTCGAACCCCTGGCGCTATCAAGGCCTGGTCGATCTCGATCGGGCGATCATCGGCGTCATCAAGGGCTACAGCTACGGCCCCACGCTACAACCGTACATCAATGCCAACGCCAAGAACCGGAAACGCATCTGGATGCTGCATGGCGCCAATCCGCTCGACGGCGCCTTCAAGCGCCTGAGTCTCGGTCGGCTTACGGCCGTTATCACCGACGTGGACACACTACTCTGGACGGCCGCGTCGCTGGGCATGGCGGAGAAAGTCGAAGTTGCCGGGCTGCTGCCCGAGCGCGAACCGCTCTACATTCCTTTCTCGCCGAAGCTCGCCAAGGCCAAGCTGTACGCCGAACAGCTTTCCGATGGCATCCGCAAGATGCGACAAGACGGCCGCCTGGCCGCACTCAGGAAGCGCTACGGGCTCGGCGACTGGTAGGAGGGTGGCATGCCTGCCTATGAACGCGTCCTGGTCACCGGCGGCAGCGGCCGATTGGGGATGTTCGTGGTCGACGAACTACGCCCCCATCACCAGGTTACGGTGCTCGACCGCCAGGCGTCTGCGGCCGACGTTCCATTCATCAAGGCCGATATCGAGGACCGCGCGGCCATGGCGCGGGCATTCGAAGGTATCGATGCGGTGGTGCACCTGGCGGCCCTTGATCAGGGCGTGAAGGCGTCGGACGAGGATTTCTTCCGCATCAATGTGCAGGGTCTCTGGAACGTGCTGGAGTTCGCCGAGCAAGCCGGGGTGAAGCGCGTCGTCGCGACATCCAGTGTCGTCGCCGCCAACATTTCGCGCGCTCATCCACCGCGCTATCTGCCCGTCGATGTCGAACACCCGGCAGCGCCGGTCAATGCCTACGGCATCAGCAAGCGGGCCGGCGAAGTGGTGGCCGAGGCCTTCGCCCGGCGCTCGGCGATGGAGGTCATCAGCCTGCGCCCGTCCTGGGTGCTGCGCGACGAGTGCGTCCACGGTCTGGCGCTGGCCATGGCGCGGGCCGAAAGCACGCCGCCGCCCGACGTCGCCACCATCGACCCGGCCTGGGAATCGCGCGACGAAGCGCCCAGGGGAACCTGCTCTTTCGTTTCCTCGCGCGATGCCGCGCGGGCGTTCCGGGCGGCAGTGACGGCAGAGGTCGATGGCTACGAGACTTGCTTCGTCACCGCGGCGGATACCCACAGCGCGTTACCCACGTCCGAATTGATGCAGCGGGAATTCGACGACCTGCCCGAGGTCCGCGATCCCGGCCTCTACAGCCACGACCCTCGCGCCTCTGCCTACGACATCGCCCATACCCACCGGGTCCTGGGCTGGCAGCCCGAGGAACGCTGGGCGGATATCCAGGCGCGGGTGCTGGGCCCGGATTCTGGGCGTGTAAGATGACCCTGGACGACTTCGTAGCCAGCATCGACGCAGGCTCCCTGCCGACCGGCCTTGGCGTCGCCTTGGAAGCCCTGTGGTGCCAGGGGTGTGACGACTGGCAGCGGGCGCACGGCCTGGTGCAATCCCAGGAAGGCCCGGAGGCCGCGTGGGTGCACGCCCACCTGCACCGGGTCGAGGGCGACCTGGCCAACGCCGGCTACTGGTACCGCCGCGCCGGCAAGCCGCAGGAAACCGGCCCGCTCGACGCCGAGTGGCGGCGCATCGCCGAGGCTCTGCTCCACGTCGTGGGCCATTGAATGACGCCGGCCGTCCGAACCACCGCTTGTCGACGCAAAACGGTCAATCCGCGATGGCATTCAAGAGGGCCGGGTTTGACCCGGAGCCGACGATCAACGTCTCGGCAATGGCCAACCGCAGTGGCAAAGTGAAACTTACCGCGAAAAATTCGAATTAGGGTCCTACGTCCAGATATCCGCGTTCGATAGCGTGCTCCAGACCCTGGGCAGCAGTGACTAGCTCTTCATAGGTCGTCCGCAGTTCCTTGAGGCGTTCAACTGCTTCAGTATCAGGAACGTCGCCCTTACCCGCAATCGTCGAAGCTTCATAAAGATACGCGCCGCGCGCTTTGGCGACAGCGACCATCAACGTTACGAAATTGTCGGTGGTGATTGTGCCGAGGAGCGAACCTAATATCTCACGGTTAGCCTCGCGAATGGCCTGCTCGAACGCCATTACAAACTGTTGTGGGCGAAAGTCGCTATCAGTCATGTGCAATTCCCCCCCCCTTCAATCCCTCCTCAGTCCAGGTCGAAGTCATTTTCGCGCCGGAACATCTCGAGCTCATCTCGGAGTGAGTACAAGTCATCACCGGCGTTGTCCGGCCGAACTATTATCGCGATGGCTCCGTCCCACATGTCGTTGAGTGGTGGCGGTAAACAGTCTGCACTATCGGCGTTGAGCTCCGCCTCCATAATTGTCAGGCTGGGGTCCCCATTACTGATAGTTTCGTATCGAGGGTAGCCGACAGAGGCGGTTGGCTTGATGGCGTTCATGGCCTATCTCCCATTCACTCCAAGTCTCTATCGATTTATATTCATTGGGCGCGCCATCCTTTGATCCAAGTCAATATTTCGCCCAAAAGAATGGTAGCCAATATACTTCGTCGGCAACCTTTTGCCCTCGCGCGCTCCTCCCGTGAAGACACCCCAACGATTTCCCCGTAAGCGTGATAGACGCTGGGCATGTCTCCTTGTGGCACTCAGCGGCCATTCGCGCCTGGATTGGACCATGTCCTCAATTGACGACCGATCCGACGTTCCCCCACCTCGCTCGATGCTGGACGGCGAGCCACCAACGAGGCGCTGCTCTAGTTATTGCGGTAGGCGAAGGCCTTGTCGAAACGCTGCTGGATATAGTCGCCGCAGCGCACGGGCTCGTAGCGCGATGTCTCTCCGTCCCGGCAGACCACGGCCGGGTCGATGACGGTTTCGAAGTCCGGGTCGACCGCCAGCACCAGTGAATAGCGCTCGCGTCCGGCCCGGTTGCGCACCCGGTGCGGTGTCGAGGCGAAGCCGTCGTTGGTCCAGCGGGCCAGCAGATCGCCGACGTTGACCACGAAGGTGCCTTCGATGGGGTGTGCGGTGACCCAGTCGCCGGCCTTGGTCTGCACTTCCAGCCCGCCGACGTCGTCTTGGCACAGCACGGTAATGCAGCCGTAATCGGTATGGGGTGCGACGCCGAACTGGCTGTCGTCCAAGTCTGGCGGCGGGTAATAGACCAGCGAGCCGCGGGTAATCGGCCGCTGCCAGTGCCGGGTGAAGGTGTCGGGCGGCAAGTCCATGCTGACGGCGAAGATGTTCAGCAGCCGTCGGCCGCAGTCCTGCGTGGCTTCGAAATAGGGGGTGAGGGCGTCACGCAGCTCGGGCATGAAGTCCGGCCAGTTGTTGGCGCAGACGAAGGGGTTGTCGGGCGAAATGGCAGGGTCGTCCGGCGCCATATCGCGGCCCCAGACGAAACTCTCCTTCAGGTCGGGCTGTTCGTAGTCCGCCATCTTGGCTTCGCCGACGCGCAGGAAGCCGCGGTGGTTGGCGTTGACCTGGACCTGGGCCTTCTGATCGGGCGGGCGCGCGAAGAAGTCGTGCGCGGCGGCGCGCGCGCGCTTCACCAATTCCCAGTCGACGCCGTGGTTGGAGACATAGAAGAAGCCGACTTCGGTAGCGGCGCGCAGGAACTCGGCCGCGACCTGGCGTTGGCCCTCGGGCGAGCCGTCGAGCGCCGCCCCCATGTCGATGACCGGGATGTCGGAAACGTCGATGCTCTTCGCGTCCGTGGCGCTCATGGGTTCACTCGTAATAACCGACGGTGTCGCCGTCGGTGCTGACCCCCAACCCGTTCAGCAACCGGTTGGAGTAGTTGAAGTAGGCGCAGACCTGGTTGACCTCCAGGATATCCTCGTCGCTGGCGCCGGCGGCACGCAGGGCGTCCGCGTCTGCCGTTTCCATGGCGCCGACATCGGCCGTCAGTTTCGCCGCGTAGCGCAGCAGCGCCAGCTCCGCGCCGTCGAACACGCGTTCCGGCTCGCGGGCCTTGAGCGCAGCGTACACGGCCTCGGCCCGGGCCGCATCGTCCATCAATTGGCTGGCATTGCGGAAGTGATGGCTCAGGCTGTAGTCGCAGCCGTTGATCATGCTGACGTAACTGGCGACGGTTTCAAGAAACCACAGCGGCAGCTGGATGTCGTCGGCGTGCAGCACGCTGCGGTAAAGCGCGAGATGGCCCTCCATGGTGCCGGGGCGCAGGCTGTGCACCTTCATCACGTTGTCGACGGTGCCATGGGGCGTTTTCGCCAGATCGTAGGCGCTGGCCAGCGGGCCCTCAGCGTCCTCGGGTTCGATGATCCTGATCCAGGCAATGTCCGACATGGCGGGCTCTTTCAGTCTTCGTGAAGCGGGCGTGGCGTGCGCGCGAACAGGCGCTGCACCATGGGAACGAACGTTTCCAGCGGTGCCGTATCGTAGTCCGCCTGGATGGAATTCTGGTCGTACTTGGCGACGAACTCGGCCGTCCAGTCGAAGTGCGGATGGCCGCGCCAGCGCTCGCGGGCGTTGGGGTCCATATCCTGGTTGGGGTGCTCCAGCACATGCACCTGCTGGAACACCGCGTGGTGGCGCAGCATCCAGTGGTTGGCGTCCGAGATGTAGGCGCGCAGGAAGGCGGCGGCGAAATCGCCGTGGGTGTCCGGGCAGACGATGAAGCCCAGGTCGTGGAACAGCGCCACCACCACGGTTTCCTCGTCCCGGCCGTCGCGCATGGCCATGGTCGCGGCCTGCAGGCAGTGCTGGTAGTTGTTGATCTGGTAGCCGAACGTAGGTGCGTCGGCCGAGGCGGTTAGCAACTCAAGTGCCTGGCGCGCCTGCTCCGCGGCCATGTAGGGGCCGCGCTGGCGTTCGATGACGGCCCAGTCGGCGGCGCGGAAGTCGTCCAGCGTCGGTTTGTCCACGTGCTGCCAGTCAGCCTGCATCAGCCGTGCCGGCGGTTGGCCGTTATCGTCGCTCATCTTGGTTTCCTGGTTCCGCTCATTGCCGGTGCGCGCCCATGCGCTGCTCCAGCCGTCCGAAGGCCAGCGCGCAGGCGTAGCAGACGATGAAATACATGATGCCGGTGAATATCCAAACCTCGAAGAAACGCTGCTCGGAAATGGCGATCTCCATGGCCAGGAACGACAGCTCCTGGATCGAGATCAATGCGACCAGCGAGGAATCCTTGATCAGGGTGATGAACTGGCCGGCCAGCGGCGGCACCACGCGCTGGATGGCCTGCGGCAGGATGATCAGGCGCATGATGGCGATGGGCGCGAGGCCGATGGTCTGGCCGGCCTCGCGCTGGCCCTTGGGGATGGCCTGGATGCCGGCGCGGACGATTTCGGCGATGTAGGCCGCCGCCATCATCGACAGGCTGACGATGCCGGAGAAAAAGTTCGTCATCAGCTTGGCCGGGCCGAACAGGAACTCGGCCACCGCCAACGTGCCCGGCGAGGCCGCGCGCACCATTTCGTCGATGCCCAGCAGCGGCATGATCTGGCTGGATATGAAGAAGTAGAACACGAACAGGAACGGCACCGGCGGGATGTTGCGGATGAATTCCACGTAGGCCCAGCTCAGCAGGCGCGGGAACAGGCGCTGGCTGGTCCGGGCGATACCCATGACCACGCCCAGCACCGACGCCACCAGCATGGCCCAGATGGAAATGCGGATGGTGGTTGCCAGGCCCTTCATCAGCAGGTTGGGCACCAGGCTGCCGGTCTCCTCGTCCCAACGGAACAGATAAGTCGGGATGGAAGACCAGTCCCAGGTGTAGACCAGCACCGAATCTACCCGGTAGGCGATGTAGCCGATCAGCCCCACGACGCCGGCCAGCACGGCCGCGTCGAGGGCGCTGAACTTCAGCTTCTTGTTTTCGCCGGGCCGCAGCATCTCAGCGGCGCTCCCTGACGCGGCGTTCCAGCCAGCCGACCAGGGTCGACAGCGTGATGGTCAGCACCAGATACATGGGCCCGACCACGAACCAGACCTCGAAGCTCATGAAGGTATCGCCGATCAGGTTGCGGGCCTCGGTGGTCAGTTCGAACACGGCGACGAAGCTGAGGATGGCCGAATGCTTGATCAGGTTGACCATGATGCCGGTCAGCGGCGGCAGCATCAGCGGCACCGCCTGCGGCAGGATGACGTGGCGCAGCGTGCGGGCGCGGCCGAGGCCGATGCTGGCGCTGGCCTCCCACTGCCCACGCGGCACGGAGTTGATACCGGCGCGGATGATCTCGGATGCGAACGAGCCCTCGAAGAAAGCCAGGCAGAGGATACCGGTCCATAAGGGATTGTTGATGCCGAGGATCGGCTGCAGCACGAAGTAGAAGATCGAGACCTGGACCAGCAGCGGCGTGTTGCGGATGGATTCGAGATAGACCCGGGCCAGGATGCGCCCGGCGATGGAATCGGAAAGCCTGAGGCAAGCGGTGATCAGCCCGATCAGCAGCGCCAGCACCATGCCCCAGGCGGCGATCTCCAGCGTCACGAACAGGCCGTTCATCATCGGCCCCCAGATCAGCTCTCCATCGATGACGCGCCAGAAATACCTGGGCAGCCGGTACCACTGCCAGCGGTACTCCATGGAAGCGGCGCCGCGCCAGGTGAACCAGACCAGCAGCGCCGAGAGCGCCGTGAACTGGATGACGTCGAACCACGCGGACTTCCACCACGGACCCGGGCGCCGGGTCTGCTTGGGTGGAGCCATGCCGTCGGATGTCGCGTCTACGGCACTCATCCGGGATTAGTCCTCGGGAAAAGAGTCCCGCCGGCGGCTTTCGTGTGCCGCCGGCAGTGTCGGGTTCGGATTACTTGACCATCGACTTCCAAGCGCGGCCCTTGAACCACTTGTCGTGGGTCCGTTGCAGCCAGCCGTCGAGCTTGCGGTAGGCGATCCAGTTGTTGAAGAAATTCAACGCGTCCGGATCGCCCTTGCGCACGGCGAAGGCGGAGGCCGACGGATCCCACGGGCCGCTGCCGAAGGGGTTGAAAAGCACATTCGGATTGTCGAGCACGTAGTAGGTCGGCTTCGGCTCCGATGTCAGGAAGGCGTGGGCATTGCCGTTCAGCACGTCCTGCAGGGCCTGGGCGTCGTCGTCGAACTGGCGCAGCTTGGCCTTGGGGAACAACCGCTCGACGGTCTCGCCCGGCGCCGTGGCGCGCTTGATGGTCAGCGTCACCTTCGAATTGTTCCAGTCGTCGAGGGTCTTCAGGCCGTCCTTCATGGCCAGCTTCTTATTGGCCGCCATGCCGACCGTGAGGAAGGCATAGGGGTGGGTGAAGTTGACCGTCAGGTTGCGCTTCGGCTTCATCACCATGCCGGTGATGATGACGTCGAATTTCTTGGCCAGCAGCGACGGGATGATGCCGTCCCAGGCCGTGGGGATAAGCTCCACATCCACGTTCATGTCCTTGGCCAGCTGGTTGGCGACGTCGATTTCGAAGCCGATCAGCCCGCCCTTCTTGTCGCGCATGGCCCAGGGCACGAAGGTGGAGAGCCCGACCACCAGCTTGCCGCGCTTGAGGATGCCGTCGATGACGCTGTCGGCCCGGGCGGGCGCCGCCCAGCTGGTCCAGGTGCCGGCGGCCACGGCGATGGCCGTCAGCGCGCCCAGAACTCTCTTGTGCATGGTCATTGTCTATCTCTCCCCGTTTGTGGCCGTGGTTGGTTATGCGGAGCGGCCGTTGGGCGCCAGCTAAGCGCATACAATTTTGCTAGTCAAACGAAGGCCGGCCGATGGATAGTGCCAGGGATAGGGCATGTCGGTCGATGCGGAACCGGGGATGGAGGAACGAATGCGCAAATTGGTATCCAGCGGGCGGCCCTGGGAGGATAAGGCCGGCTATTCACGCGCCGTGCGCGTCGGCCCCATGGTCGAGATCGGCCTGACCTCGCCGTCGGCGCCCGACGGCTCGATTCTGCACGCCGGCGACGTCTACCGGCAGACCCAAAAGTGCCTGGAGATCATCGCCGAAGCCCTGGCCGAAGCCGGGGCGTCGTTCGATGACGTCATCAAGACCAACATCATGATGTTGGATACCACCCAATGGGTCGACGCCGGGCGCGCCCACGCCGAGGTCCTGGGCCAGGCCCGGCCGGCGCTGTCGTTCGTCGGCGTCAGCGGCTTCTTCGACCCCCTGATCGAGGTCGAGGTCGAGGTCACCGCTTATATCGATGAGGACTGACGCGTCGCGGGAGAGAAATGGTGCCGCCGCACAGAATTGAACTGTGGACCTCGCCCTTACCAAGGGCGCGCTCTACCCCTGAGCTACGGCGGCACTTAGGTGAAACGCGCGGCAACATGCCATAGGGTTGGCGGCACTGGCAAGCACGCTGGAAAGGAATGATCGGCACCATGGCCGACGGTGAGAATGACGGCAGGCGGCCGGGCCTGACCGCGCGCGGCAAGGCCCGCGAGGCGGCGCGCCAGGAGCGGCTTTCCAAGGCGCTCCGCGACAACCTGGCGCGACGCAAGGCGCAGGCCCGGGCGCGCCAGGATGCGGCTGAAAACGGCGATGACGGGTCGGAGCGTGAGCCCGACTGACCAGCGACTGACCAGCGACTGGCCGGCGGCCATCATCTCGCCACCATTACCCGCTTGGCTTGAGGTCGCGAGGCTGTTGGCCTACAAGACCACAACGAATCCCAGGGATACTCCATGGACCAAATTCGCATCCGGGGCGGCCGGCCCCTCGTCGGTGATATCGCCATCGGCGGCGCCAAGAACGCCGCCTTGCCGCTGATGGCGGCAAGCCTTTTGACCGAGCAGACCCTGACCCTCGCCAACCTGCCGCACGTGGCCGACATCACCGCCATGGCCGACCTGCTGGCCAGCCTCGGCGTCGAGGTGGCGGAGCAGGGCAACGGCGGCAACGGCCATGATGAGGGCGGCCGCACCCTGGCGCTTCGGGCGGCCGACATCGGCGATGCCACCGCGCCCTACGACATGGTGCGCAAGATGCGCGCCTCGGTGCTGGTGCTGGGGCCGTTGCTGGCGCGCTTTGGTCGGGCCCGGGTATCGCTGCCAGGCGGCTGCGCCATCGGCACCCGGCCGGTCGACCTGCACCTGAAGGCGCTGGAGACGCTGGGCGCCGAGATCGAACTGGCCGAAGGCTATATCGGTGCCACCGCGCCCGAGGGCCTGGTCGGCGCCCATGTATTGTTCCCCAACGTCACCGTCGGCGGTACCGAAAACATCCTGATGGCGGCCACACTGGCGCGCGGCGAGACGGTCATCGCCAACGCCGCACGGGAGCCGGAAATCGCCGACCTGGCGCACTGCCTGACCGCCATGGGGGCCGAGATTTCCGGCGTCGGCACCGACACCCTGACCGTGCAAGGGGTCGAGCGGCTCGACGGCGCGTCCTACACCACGCTGCCCGACCGCATCGAAACCGGCACCTACGCCTGCGCCGCCGCCATCACCGGCGGCGACGTGATGCTCAAGGGTGCGCGGGCGGAGACGCTGGAATCGGTGCTCGACGTGCTGGCCCGCGCCGGCGCCGAGGTCGAGGTCACGGACGCCGGCATCCGCATCGTGCGCGCCGACGGCCCGCTTTCCGGCGTCGATCTGATGACCGAGCCCTATCCTGGATTCCCGACCGACATGCAGGCGCAGATGATGGCGCTGATGAGCCTGGCCCGGGGCGCCGCCATGATCACCGAAAGCATCTTCGAAAACCGCTTCATGCACGTGCCGGAACTGGTTCGCATGGGCGCCGACATCAACGTGCACGGGGCGTCCGCCATCGTTCGAGGGGTGGAGCGGCTGTCCGCGGCACCGGTTATGGCTACCGACCTCCGGGCCTCGGTCTCGCTGGTGCTGGCCGGCCTGGCGGCGGAGGGCGAGACCATCGTCAGCCGGGTCTACCACCTGGACCGTGGCTACGAACGCCTGGAGCAGAAGCTAGCCCGCTGCGGCGCCGACATCGCGCGCATCGGCGACTGACCCGCGACTAACCCGCGACTGGCCCGCGACTGGCCCGCGACTGGCCCGCGACTGGCTCGCGACCGGTCGCCGAGACCTCTCGCGGTCGGTCCTGGCGACTAGGTGACCACTGGCTCGGACTACTGGCCAAGCCACTCTAAAACCTCTATGAATGCGCCGATTCCGCACCAGACGGAGCCGTAGAGTATGCCCGCCAACGAGAAACTCGTGCTGGCGCTGCCCAAGGGGCGCATCCTCAAGGAGGTGATGCCCCTGATCCGCCATGCCGGCATCGAGCCCGAGCCCGCCTTCGATGACCCTGACGACCGGCGGTTGCGCTTCGCCACCAACCGGCCTGAGCTGGACATCATCCGGGTGCGCAGCTTCGACGTCGCCACCTTCGTCGCCTTCGGCGCGGCGCAGTTGGGCGTCGCCGGCAACGACGTGCTGATGGAATTCGATTTCCCGGAGCTTTACGCGCCGCTCGATCTCAAGGTCGGCCATTGCCGGCTCTCGGTGGCCGAGCCCAAGGACATGATGGGCTCGGACGATCCGACGACCTGGAGTTCCATCCGCGTCGCCACCAAGTACCCGGCCCTGACCCAGCGCCACTTCGCCGACCGCGGCGTGCATGCCGACTGCATCAAGCTGAACGGCGCCATGGAACTGGCGCCGGGCCTGGGCCTCTGCCGCCGCATCGTCGATCTCGTCTCCAGTGGCCAGACCCTGGAAGCCAATGGCTTGGCCGAGATCGAGGTGATCGCCGAAATTACGTCGCGCCTCGCCGTCAACCGGGCCGCCTGGAAAACCAGGCCCGATGAGATCGGCGGCTGGATCGAGAATTTCCGGGAGGCCGTTGATGCCCTTGCGGCTTGATCGAGACGAGCCGGGGTTCGAGGCTGCCTTCACCTCTTTCCTGGCCGCCAAGCGCGAGACCGACGCCGACGTCGACGACGCCGTGGCCGAGATCATCGCCGACGTGCGTCAGCGCGGTGACATCGCTCTCATCGACACCACGGAGCGTTTCGATGGCTTCAGGCTGACGCCAGACTCCATGGCCATCGGCCCGGACGAAGTGCGCGCCGCCTACGACCAATGCTCCAACGCCACCATCGAGGCGCTGGAATTCGCCGCCGCCCGCATCATCGACTTCCACCAGCGCCAGTTGCCCGCCGACCTGGCCTTCGAGGACGAGGCCGGCCTGAAATTGGGCCAGCGCTGGCGGCCGGTGCCGGCCGTCGGGCTCTACGTGCCGGGCGGCACGGCGGCCTATCCGTCATCGGTGCTGATGAACGCCGTGCCGGCCCGGGTCGCCGGCGTGCCGCGCATCGCCATGGTGGTGCCCACGCCGAAGGGAGAGCTGAACCCGCTGGTGCTGGCCGCCGCCCGTATCGCCGGCATCGAGGAGATCTGGCGCGTCGGTGGTGCGCAGGCGGTGGCGGCCCTGGCCTATGGCACCGAGACCATCCCCGCCGTCGACAAGATCGTCGGCCCCGGCAACGCCTACGTGGCGGCGGCCAAGCGCCGCGTCTTCGGCCAGGTCGGCATCGACATGATCGCCGGCCCTTCCGAAATCCTGGTGCTCGCCGACGGCCTCAACGATCCGGCCTGGATCGCCGCCGACCTGCTGAGCCAGGCCGAACATGACGAGGCCGCGCAGGCCATCCTGATCACCGACGACGCGGTCTTCGCCGACGACGTCGTGACGGCGGTGGACGGCCACCTCAAAACCCTTTCCCGCACTGCCACGGCGGCCGCCAGCTGGCGCGACCATGGCGCCGTCATCACCGTGCCGACCCTGGTCGACGCCGTGCCTCTCATCGACCGCATCGCGCCCGAACACCTGGAGATCGCGGCCGACGATGCCGAAGGCCTGGCCGACCGGATCACCAACGCCGGCGCCATCTTCATGGGTCGGCACGCACCGGAGGCCGTGGGCGATTATGTTGCCGGTCCCAACCACGTGCTGCCGACGGCGCGATCGGCCAGGTTCTCGTCCGGCCTCGGCGTGCTGGATTTCATGAAGCGGACCTCCATGATCGGCTGCGACGCGGCGGCGTTGGGTGCCGTCGGCCCGGCCGCCATGACATTGGCCCGGGCCGAGGGACTGGACGCCCACGCGCTCTCCATCGCCATCCGGCTGAACACGCCAGACGCGGTTTGAGGTCGATCCCATGGCCGGCGATCCCCGCATTCACGACATTACGCTCGACGAGCGCAGCGTCATCCGCCACAGCCCGCAGGTGGACCACGAGCGAAAGGTCGCCATATTCGACCTGCTGGAGGACAACCACTTCGAACCGGTCGGCCTGGAAGAGGCCGGACCGTTCATCGTCCACCTTTCGATCGAGGAGAACCGGCTGATCTTCGACCTGCGCGACAAGGACGACACGCCGTTGCAGCGTTTCGGCCTGGGGGCGTCCACCTTCCGCCGCATCGTCAAGGACTACTTCATGGTCTGCGACAGCTACTACGAGGCCATCAAGACCGCGGCGCCGTCGAAGATCGAGGCCATCGACATGGGCCGCCGCGGACTCCACAACGAAGGCGCCGAGATGCTGCGCGAGCGCCTGAAGGAGAAAGTGGAGGTCGACCTGCCGACGGCCCGGCGGCTGTTCACCCTTGTCTGCGTTCTGCACATCAAAGGGTAGGGTAGGGCATGGCCGACCTGCCGAGCGCCATCCTCTTCTGCTGCACCATGAATAGCGTGCGCTCGCCCATGGCCGAGGGCATCATGAAGTTCCTGCACGGCCATCAGATCTATGTGCAGTCCGCCGGCGTGCGCCAGGGCGAGATCGACGGCTTCGCCATCGCCGTCATGGACGAAATCGGCATCGACCTGACCGGTCACCAGTCCCGCACCTTTGACGACTTGGAGGACGACTACTTCGACCTGGTCATCACGCTGTCGCCAGAGGCCCAGCACCGGGCGGTGGAGCTGACCCGCATCATGGCCTGCGACGTCATGTTCTGGAACACGCTGGACCCCACCATCATCGCCGGCGAGGACCGTGAATCGAAACTCGAAGCCTTCCGCATGGTCCGCGACCAGCTGCTGGAGCGCCTGAAGAATGAGTTCCCGCTAACCAGCGCGGTGGATACGTAAAGGAGACCCGAACATGGATTTCGACCTCAAGGGCAAGACGGCATTGGTCACCGGCGGCGGCAGGGGCATCGGCCGCGCCGTGGCATTGACGCTGGCGGGCCAAGGCATGGACGTGGCCATCTGCGGCCGTACCCCGGAGACCCTGGAGGACGCGGCCGAGGAAATCCGAGCACTTGGCGTCCAGGCGTTTCCAATTCAGGCCGACGTTACCCGCATCGAGGATATCGAGCGCTTCGTCGCCGAGGCGCACAAGGCGGCCGGGCGCCTCGACGTTGCGGTTTCCAATGCCGTGTCGTCAACGGCGGCCCCCGTGGACGAGCAGACGGACGAGCTGTTCCGCCACCACATCGACGTCAAGCTGATGGCGGCCATCCGCTTGGCCCGCGAGGTTCTGCCACTGATGGCCGAAAACGGCGCCGATGGAAAAGGCCATGGAACTGGTCACGGAACTGGCCACGGAACGGGCTGGGGCCGCATCGTCAACATCGGCGGCATGACGGCGCGCATCGCCGCCCCGCTTCGCGTCACCAACGGCGTCGTCAACGCCGGCGTCGCCAACTTCACCAAGCAGTTCGCCAGCCACGCGGCCGAGCACGGCGTCACCATCAACTGCGTCCATCCGGGCTTCACCGTGACCGAGCGCATGCAGTCCATCTTCGATCGCCAGGCCGCCGACGACGGCGTCAGCGTCGACGCCATCGCCGCCGCCCGCACCTCCGAAATTCCCCTGGGCCGCCTCATCGAGCCGCGGGACATCGCCGCGGCCGTGCTGTTCTTCTGTTCGCCGCTGGCCGCCATGGTGACCGGCCAAAGCATCGCCGTCGACGGCGGGTCGGGAGCGTCGATCAACTACTGAGTTCGTCCGGTGGGTACGCAATCGACCTAGCGGGTCGCGACCATGACGCCCGAACCGACGAGCAGGGCACCCGTAGCCTGGCGCAGGCGTTTGACTGCTGGGGTCGAAGTGAGCAGCCGGCGGGCGCGTTCGGCAGCCAGGATCATCGCGCCGTAGACCAGGAACGATGTGCCGATGACGATAGCCGCGAGCAGGGCGAAGTCGGCACCGCTGATGCTGGCCATATCGACGAACAATGGCAGCAGGGCGCCGAAGAACAGGATCGCCTTGGGGTTGCCGAGCGTGATCAGCAGGCCGAGGCCGATGTCGCGCCAGGCCGGCCCGCTGGCGTGGGCATCGGTCGAAATAGGGATGCCCGCCTGCCGGAAGGCCTGGATGCCGCGCCAGATGAGATAGGCCGCGCCGGCGAATTTCACCATCTGGAACAAGGGGCCGAGCGTCGTCGCCAGGGCAAACAGGCCGGCCACGGCGACGGCCAGGAAGATCAGGTCGGCCAGGATCAGACCGGCAATGACCGAGACGCCGGACCTGGCGCCCGAGGCCAGCGTACGCGAGATCACCGCCGCCAGACCGGGTCCGGGCAGTAGCGCCCAAAGTGCCAGGGCGACGGCGAAGGCGAGGGCATGTTCAGGGGTCATCGAACAGAAGTCCGCGCCTACTTCCTGACCAGGTTCATCTCCCGCGCCAGCGGCCAGCCCCAGCCCTTGGGCAGGCTCTGGGCCAGGTGCAGCCGTTCCTTCAGCATGCCGCGGATCTGGTCTTCTGTGATGGTGTGGCCGAGGCTGGCGGCGTGGCCGAGCACGTCGGCGATGCTGGAATCCTCGCCGAGGTTCGAGGCGCGGACATTGTCCGGTTCCGTCATGTGCTTCAGGTAGGCGTCCAGGTCGTCTTGGCTGGTGGTCATGTGCTGGTGTTCATGAGTTGGCGTTCATCGGCTGCGGGCTCCGCTCGGTTGGCGCGCCGGAGTATGCGGTGCCGGACCGGGGACCTCAACCGGTGACCGCGCATACGGCCATTCGGCCACTTGTGCGCGGCCACTTGCACATGGTCCCGGACCTGCCTATCTGAGTCCCGTTCCCGACGAACCCTTCACCGGCGCGGTATCGCCGTCGCGCCGCCGTTGCATTTTCTTGCGCCCGCCGCTCGCGGCGCGATGAGGAGAGGTTTGTATGGAACAGTTATCGACAGCGGAATTTCGAGCGGCCTGGCCCAGCGGGCGGCGACAAATGATGACATATGATGACATTCCCCGCTGGAATCGGACGTTTTTGAATGGTTTCAATAACCTAATCCGTTTCAACCCGGGTTTTTCGTGGTCGAAACTCGATTCAAGTGGTCTGAAAGAGCGCTGGGCGTTGGGATGCCGGTCTTTGGGTGCCGGCACGAAAACCCTTGATTTCCAAGGGGGTTCCGACCATCTTGCGGGCCGGTCGGCGGATGCCGCCAGAAACAACTTCAGGGTCGAGAATGCCGAAAGAAGATCTCATCGAGTTTACCGGAACCGTGACGGAGCTGTTGCCGAACGCCATGTTCCGGGTCAAGCTCGACAACGAGCACGAAATTCTCGCCCATACCGCCGGCAAGATGCGCAAGCACCGCATCCGCGTGCTGGCCGGCGATCGCGTCAATGTGGAGATGACGCCCTACGATCTGACCAAGGGCCGGATCACCTTCCGTTACAAGTAAACGCCGCGCACCCGGCTGCTCTCTCCGTAACTCAGCGGAACCACCTCATGACTGCTCGCTTCATCCTCGCCTCGGCTTCGCCCCGGCGCACGGACCTGCTGGCCCAGGTCGGATTGACACCGGCGGCGGTGGTGCCGGCGGCAGTCGACGAGCAGCCGTTGAAAGACGAGCGCCCGCGCGGTCTCGCCCGGCGCCTGGCCGAGGCCAAGGCGCGGGCGGTGGCGGACGCATATCCGGATGATGCCGTGTTGGGTGCCGACACGGTGGTCGCCGTCGGCCGCCGCATGTTGGCCAAGGCGGCGGACGAGGCCGAGGCACGGCGCTTCCTGGAACTACTGTCCGGGCGCCGGCACAAGGTGCTGGGCGGTATCGCCGTGGTGCTGCCGGGCGGCCGCGTGCTGAGCCGCCTGGTGGAGACGGCGGTACGCTTCAAGCGGCTTTCTGGCGACGACATCGCGGCTTACCTGGCCAGCGGCGAGTGGCGAGGCAAGGCCGGTGCCTATGCCATCCAGGGCCGCGCCGCCGCCTTCGTCGCCGCCATCAACGGATCCTATTCCAACGTGGTCGGCCTGCCGCTCTACGAGACCTGTGGGTTGCTGGCCGGCCAGGGCATCGTTCCGGAAATCGCCGACGGAGGAGCCAATGACTGAACACACCATCCTTGTCGACCAACTGCCGGGCGAGACCCGGGTAGCCCTGATGGATGCCGACGACCGGCTGGTCGAACTGGTGGTCGACCGGGACGAACAGGCCTCGCAGGTGGGGCGGGTCTACGTCGGTCGCGTCGTCGCTGTGCGGCCGGCCTTCGAGGCCGCTTTCGTCGACCTGGGGGAGGAACGGGACGGCTTTCTGGCGCTGCCCGAGGCTCGCCTGCAGCAAACTGATGAGGGCGGCGATAACATCGGCGATCATGTGAATGAAGGCGACGCGGTGGTCGTGCAGGTGATCCGGGACCCGATCGAGGACAAAGGACCCAGGCTGACCCGTCGGCCCGGGCTGGCCGGGCGCTACCTGGTCTATGGGCCGGGCCGGCCGGGGGTCAACGTGTCGCGGCGGATCGAGGACGCGGACGAGCGCAAGCGGCTCCGGGACGCGGTCATGGCGGCGCTGGAAGACGGCGAGAGCGTGGTCGCGCGCACCGCCGCCGAGGGAGCGGACGCCGACGATCTGGCCGCCGAGGTGTCGCGGCTGCGGGACGCCTGGAACGACCTGCAGGCGAAGGCCGAGACGACGGCCGCGCCGGCGCTGCTGCACCGGCCGCCGGGCACGGCCGAGAACACCATCCTGGATTGGGCCGGCATGAGTATCGGCCGCATCGTCGTCGGACACGGCGGGCTCAAAGTGCGGCTGCGCACCTTCCTCGCCGATGCGGCGCGGGATCTGGCCGGCGTGCTGAAGGCGCATACGGATCAGACGCCGCTGTTCGAGGCCTTCGGCGCCGAGGAGGAAATCGAGGCCGCCCTCGACCCGGTGGTGCCGCTGGCCGGCGGCGGATCGCTGATCATCGCCGAGACGGCGGCACTAACCGCCATCGACGTCAATGTCGGCCGGGGTGCCGGCAGCCATCCGGAGCGCCTGGCGCTGGAAACAAACCTAGAAGCCATGGGCGCGGTGGCGCGGGAACTGCGCCGGCGCAACATCGCCGGCCTGGTGGTCATCGACACCGTCGGCATGCGTGATCGATCCGCCGGGCAGAAGGTCGTGACGCGGCTGAAGGAGGCCTTGGCAGACGATCCGGCGATGCCTAACGTCGGCGGCCTTACCCGCTTCGGTTTGGTCGAGTTGACGCGGCGGCGGCGGCATCAGCCGCTGGCGGTGGTGCTGGGTGCTGCCGTCGCGGTGGGCCCCAGGAAGTCGGCGCTGACGCTGGCCTTTGATGTTCTGCGCCGGGTGCCGACGGAGGCCAAGGCGGCGCGGGGCCGGGCGCTGGCGCTGCACGTGGCGCCGTCCGTGGCGGCGGCGCTGGACGGACCAGCATCGGCGGCGCTGGCGGCGGCCGGCGATGCGTTGGGGCGCTCGCTGATCATCGTTGTCGAGGCCGGCTGGCCGGTGGAGCGGGCGGAAATACAGCCCGTCGACGAGACCGAGGAAGGCTAGATGAGTGGCGACGATGAGCAGCCCAGTGCCAAGGTGGTGCCGTTGCGCGGCCGTCGCTGCCCCATGTGCGACAAGCCGGCGGCGGAACGCTTTCGGCCGTTCTGCTCCAAGCGCTGCGCCGACCTGGACCTCGGCAAATGGCTCGGCGACGGCTACCGCGTGCCGACGGATGAACAGCCCGACGAAGACGATTTTCCGGTGGCATCCGACGACGAGGAGGACGGCCTGTGACGTCCATCGCCGGGCCCTGGACACTCTCCGCCAATTCTTCTATAAGCCCGGTCTCCGGCGCGGCCCGGCCTCTTCGAGGCGCGGGCCGACGCATGAGCGCCCAGGTAGCTCAGTTGGTAGAGCACATGACTGAAAATCATGGTGTCGGTGGTTCGATTCCGCCCCTGGGCACCATTTCTTTCAATGACTTAGAGCGATATGATTTTATTGGATTTTTGACGAGTCACCAATAAGTCACCACCAAGCTAGAATAGTTCTTCTAATTGGGTGTTCGATGGGCATCGGTAATTGTTCGATGGGCATCGGTATTAATGACCTCACTAATTGCGCATTCCCGCCCTCTCACGGCAGAAACAGGGGTTCGAGTTCCCTAGTGGGCGCCAATGATTTCAATGAATTAGTCGCCAATTGGCGGCTTTTTTAATGCATGTACCGAAATTATACGGAAAAGATGTTTCGAAATTGGCGTGTAATCGGCCCGTTTTGGGACCTGGCGACGGGGCCACGAATCAAAGTGCTGATAGCGGCATAAGAGGCAGATGGGCAGCCCTGGAGCGGTGCGAGCGTAATCCTGCTGTTTACACGTGAGATCGAGCGGCATCGAGGATGTCGGCTTTCCGCACGAAAGCGGCCATTGTCGAGAAACGGCTAGAACCGCTGCTATGTGCCAAAAGCGGATATCCATCCATCCGCGATCAATCCTGGTTACAGGTTCCGCAGTCTGAAGATCGAATGAAAATTGGGGTTCGACGCCTATTTGGTCCCGTGTGGTTGGTCCCGTGTCAGCGAGCTAGGCCGGATTGATTACGACGTCACCGTTGTTCACTAATCCTTTGAGATCGGCTTCTCGCAATACCTCTTCGGCCAACAATGAATCGATAATCAGAATATTGACGAATCCTCCCAGAACGGCAGCCAATACGGCTTTGGCCTTCGTTGCCCCAGAGGCAATGCCGATCGATGAGCCGACGCCACGAAGCTGGTCGGTCTCGATGGCAATAATCCGGTCGTGTAGCTCGGCATCGACAATCCGGCCGTCGCCGTCAATGAAATACGAAAACACATCACCAACCGCGCCTGCGCTAATTATCGCACTGATGGTGGACTCGGGAATGTATCCGCTGGTCAACAGTGTCGATGATCTCTCAGGAACAAGCGACCCGATGCCGACGACGGCGAGGTCGAGTTGATCGAACAGCGCGAATGTGGAGGCGATGGAGCTTTGTTCGCGAAAAACATTTCGGACCTCCTTGCTATCGACGACCGCCGGTGCGTGAAGCAACACCGGATCAACACTGAGTTTTTCGGCAAGCCGGCGGGTCACGTCCTGACAATCGAACTGTGAAGACAAGTGCTTGTTTCCACCCGTCACTTGAACGACCGTTACGTCTGGCATTTCTCGATGGCTGAACCTGTCGACGAGTCCATAGGTCGTGCTGCCCCATCCAATGCCGATCGTGTCACCTTTATTTATACGTTCGCCGACAAAGTTCGCGCCGGCGACGCAAACACTCTGCTTGATCTCCTCGTCGTCCGTTTCGTCACCGACATCGACGACGACGGACGTCTTGATATTGATCGTGCTTTCGAGCCGCTGCTCAAGCTGCACGCCTTTGACGAGCGGCGCCTGAATCTCGATCTTGACGATGCCGGTATCAACGGCTTCCTTGACCAGGCGCCCAACCTTGTGGCGCGAAAAGCCCAGGCGTTTACCGATCTCCGCCATGGTGAGCTGTTCGAGGTAATAATAATGGCCGATCTTGGCCAACAGTTCCGGTGAAACAGGCATCGCCGATGAACCTAAAATCCTTGAGCGCGAACATGCCGGGCGAACCGGACCATGAATATGGCGCCATCATCCCTTGATCGCGTGCCCAACACAAACGCCGGTGTCGCCGCAAAAGAAATAAGCGTTGTCGGTACCGAACTCGAGATCGAGGTCATCGCCTTCGGCGATCGCGGTTTCACGGCTGACCTTGGCCTGAAGCGCGTCGCCATTGGAATCGAAATGGACGATGGTTTCACTGCCGAGCGCTTCGCATAAGCGAACCGACGCCCGCCATTGAACGCAACCGATATCGTCTTGGGATTCCGGTTCTTCACGGACCCGAATACGTTCAGGCCGGATGCCGACTTCGATATCGGTCAGCTTGCCGACGGCGTTTTCATGCTCGCGGGGGATAGCCATTCTGCATCCATTCGACAAGGTCAATTGTCCCGCCGACGATCTCTCCGCTTTGAAGAAGTTCATTTGGGGCGTTCCGATAAACCCGGCGACGAACTTGTTGCTGGGCCTCGAATACACATCGTCTGGCGCGCCGAACTGTTGGATCTCCCCATCTTTCATAATGGCGATGCGGTCGGCCAACGTCATCGCCTCGACCTGATCGTGGGTCACATAGATCGTCGTCGTTCCGAGGCGACGTTGGAGACTCTTTATTTCCACCCGCATCTGGTTGCGCAGTTCGGCATCCAGGTTGCTCAGTGGTTCATCCATCAGAAAAACCGCAGGATCGCGAACGATCGCGCGGCCCATGGCAACCCGCTGCCTCTGGCCGCCGGACAGTTGCTTGGGCTTGCGGTGCAGAAGGTCGCTCAGCCCCAGGGTGGCCGCGACATCGTTGACCGCGGTCTCGATATCAGCTTTTTGGTTGCCGCGAATTCTCATGCCGAAGGAAATATTCTCGGCCACGGTCATATGCGGGTAGATGGCGTAGTTCTGAAACACCATGGCGATGTTGCGTTGCTTCGGCGGAACGTCGTTGACCCGCTGTTCGCCGATATGGAGATCGCCCTCGGTGATATCCTCCAAGCCGGCAATGAGCCGCAGGAGCGTCGTCTTTCCGCATCCGGATGGGCCGACGAAGACGATGAATTCTCCGTCCTCGACGTCGAGATCGATACCCTTGAGCACCCGGACGTTCCCGAAATTCTTGATAATCTTTTGACAATAAACCGATGCCATTCCTAGGTCTCCCGCAAACCGCTATTTAGTCGTCGTTCCGTCGGACGCCTCGTGTTTGGGTGCGCCGTGAAAAACCCTGATCGGGCGGAACCGCCCAAACCGGTCCCTTCACGGGCCGAGCGGGAACGAACCGTCATAGTCGTCGATGAAACGTGTATGGCTGACCAGGCCGGACTCCGGCGACCAGACATGTAGAAGATAGCCACTGGGCTCCAACACGCCTGTCAGCGCGACGTCGTCGCCGAGGTCGCACGTGAATTGATAGGCCAGGCTGGGCGACGTCGTCGCAACGGTACGCCCGAATTTCTTGACCATTCCCCGGTGAACATGGCCGCTGATCAACAATTCGACCTGCCCGTGCGTGGCGATCAGCGCGTCCAACTCGACGGCGCCGGAGAACGCGCATTCGTCCAACCCACTAATCCCGGTTTGAAACGGCGGGTGGTGCATGAAAATGAGGGTCGACTGTTGCGGCTGTTCCAGAAGTCGATCGCTCAACCACTGCCGCCGCGCCTTGCAAATGCGGCCGCCGACTTCTCCGGCAACGGTCGTATCGAGCCCGATCAACCGCAGTGGGAACTCGTCAATGACGTAATGAAGCGGGCCTCCCAGAGCGGGAAGATACGGATGATCGCCAAAGGCCCGCTTGAAATTGACCGCGTCGTCATGATTGCCGGGGATGACGAAAAAAGGAATGCGCAGCCGTTCCAGGCATTCTCGCAATGTCCGATATGCCGCCGTGCTTCCGTCATCCGTTAGGTCACCCGTCAGAAGCGCTAAATCCGGAACCGGCTCCATCCGGTTCAGTTGATCGACCGCGGTGACCAGATTCGACGTGCTATCCGCCACGCCGTGGCAGAGGCGGCTATCGGCACGAATGTGGAGATCGGTCAGTTGAGCTACAATCATTGGCTGCGGTCGCCACGCGCTTGGTCGGTCGTCGAAAGCATCGATCTCAATCCTTGGGTAGAAGGAATTGGGGCCCGGCCCTTCGTGGGATGAAGGAACCGGGCCCGGGGAGGATACTACGTCACCTTATTTCACGGAATCGACATATGGTTTGAGGATCTTCTCGGCCTTCTTCTGGGCGGCGTCCAGGCCCTCGTCGACACTCTTCTTGCCCGCAATGACCAGTTGCAGTTCGTCCTCCAGCGCCGTGCGAACGGCAATCGTCTTGTAGGTGGCGAGCCATGGCTGCGCATACGGCAACTGCTTCACGGCGGTACTGGCATCGGGGTACTTACTCAGGAACGTCTTCATCTCGGCGATTTCATAAGAGCTCTTGCGCGGTGCGAAATAACCCGTGGCGCGGCTCCAGAAACCCAATTGTGGCGCGGCCGTCAGCCACTTCGCGAATTCCCAGGCCGCGGCAAGTTTGTCCGGCTGCTGTCCCTTGAAGATCACGATCGAGCCGCCACCCACTGGAACCGCATTACGCACGTTCCCCGGCACGAACCCGACCGTGTACTCGAACGGCGCATTCTTGCGGACGAATCCCATCGCCCCGGTGCTGAGGATCATCATCGATGCCTTGCCGGCAATGAAGCTGGTGCTGACTTGCTTGCTGTCCGTGATGCTTCTCGGCATGACATCATGGTCGTAAGCCAGACCACGATAGTACGTCAGGGCGCCCTTGGTTTCCTTGGCGTTGAAATAGACCTCGCCGCCGAAGTTGGCGTTGAAGAAATCACCGCCATTGGCCATGACGAAGGCCTGAAAGACCCAACTTAGGTACGAGCTGCTTTGCGGCAGCACGATGCCGTAACGAGTCACTTCGGTACCGTCGCGCTTTGACAGCTTCTTTGCCGCCGCAAGTAGATCGTCCCATGTCTTCGGCGGGTTGGCCGGATCCAGACCCGCGGCGCGGAAATGTTCCGCGTTGATATACAGAAGCGGCGTCGAGTTCTGGAACGGAATGGCGTAGAGCGCGTCGTTGACGATGGCATTCTTATGCAGCGCCGGCCAGAAGTCGCTCAGGAAGTTTTTCCGGTTTTGACCCTCTTTCTTCAGCAGTTCCTCGATCGATTCGATCTGCTCATCGAGCACGAACTCCAATGTCAAATTGGCGGACATCAAAGCCAGCGCTGGCGGCGCGCCGGCGGCGATGGCGGCTTGTGCCTTGGTCTTCGTTTGGGTGTAGTTGCCCGTGTAGGCCGCGACCACTTCGATCTTGTCCTGTGACGCATTGTACTGTTTGACCAGCTTTTGCATGTTCCGAGCGACGGGGCCTTGCACGCCGGCCGGGAAGTAGAAATCGATCTTTGTCTTGGCCATGGCGACAGATGCTTCGGCCATGCAAAAGACGGCGGCCGTGGCGATGGCCAGGGTTATCTTCATCAATTTTGGCATTACGGTCTCCCTTTCTACGCTAATTGCGGGCGTTTCTATTTGATGCCGGAGGAAACGAAGCTGTTGACGAACTGTCGCTGGAAGGCGACGAAGGTGACCAGGAGCGGCAGTGCAACGAGGACCGTGCCGGCGGCAATCAATCCCCATTCCGATGCGCCCTCGGCACCCAGCGTGAAGCTTGCCAGGCCGACGGTTAGTACTTGTTTTTCCGGCGAGGAAATCACCATCAGCGGCCACAGGAATTCGTTCCAGTGGAACACTACGCTGACGATGCCGAAGGCGACCAAGGCGGGCCGGGACAGTGGCAACAACACGTGCCAGATCAGCTGATACCAGGCACAGCCGTCGATGATCGCCGCATCTTCGTAGTCCTTGGGAAGTGACTTGAAACTCTGACGCATCAGAAAGACGCCGAACGCCGACGCGAAGTAGGGCGCCATGACACCGATAAGATTGTCGTTCAACCCGATCGTCACCAGGGTCGAGAGATTGGGAACGATGAGGATCGGAGGGACGAGCATCAACTGCATCAGGAAGGCGTAGAAAATGGCGTCCTTGAATGGGAAATCGAGACGAGCAAAGGCATATCCGGCAAGCATGATCGTCACCATCTGGACGATGAGTATGCCGCCGACCAGGAGCACCGTATTGAAGTAGTAGAGAAGGAAATCGGCGCTTTCCCATGCCAAGGCGAAGTTATCCAGGGTCGGCGTGAAGTCGGGCCAGATGGAGGCCATCCGCAGGCCGCCGAAACCCTCCGGGCGGATCGAGGCGACGAACATCCACATGAAGGGCGCCGCCCAAACGAAGGCCACGGCACAGAGAGCCGCCGTCAGTGCGGCACCGAGTATCCGACGTCTACGATTCATAGTGGGTGCCCCGTTCCAGGGTGCGAATATTGAGAACCGAGACAGCCAACAGCACCACCAGACTGATCACGGTCGCAGCGGATGCGGTGGCGTTGTTGTTGAACTCGTGTGCGTTCTGGAAGATGTAGAACAGCAATAGATTGGTCGCGTTTGCGGGACCGCCTTCGGTCAGCACGATCAGGTGATCAACCTGGGTGATGGAGAAGATGAAGGCGATGACGATGACAAAAGACGTCGTCGGCTTGAGAAGCGGCAAGATGATGTATCGCATGCGCTGCCACGGCGTAGCGCCTTCAAGAATTGCGGCTTCCAACGCGTCCTCCGGAATGCCCTGTAGGCCGGCCAGGAAGAACAGCATGAAATAGCCGGCGTTCTTCCATATCGTCAGGACCATCAGCGCATAGAGCGCGATGTCCGGATCACCGATCCAGTTCACCGACCTGGCGCCGAGCTTGGCTAAGTAGAAGTCGAGCAATCCGATCGACGGAAGAAAGATGAACATCCACAAACCGGCGGCGGCAACCAAGGGAACCAATGTTGGAAAAAACAAAATCGATCTGATCAAGGAATTGAACCGGCTCGACGCCTGCAGCATTAGCGCGAAGAGCAACGCCAACACCACCGAAGGAAAAATTGTGCCGAACGCATAAATGACATTGTTGGTGAACGCGGTGACGAAAACGTCGTCTTGGAACAGGTCGCGATAGTTCTCTAATCCGACGAACTGCGTGGCCTTGCCGAGCCCGGCATTCGAGTAAAGGGAGTCCCACAGGACGCTGAGCATCGGAAAGTATGTGAACATGAACAAGAACACGAACGATGGCGCCAGCAACCACGCAGCTTGTCGCCATTTCGGAAATGCCGAGCCGATTTCCACGGGAATTGGCTTCATCGTCATTCCATCGTCCTCATCTTGAAGGTCGGTGTTTCGGCTTCGATCCAACGTGTCAGGTGGTCGAAGAAGCTTTGCCGTCTCTCACGCGCGTCCGGCGGTAGCGCCGCGATCAGCTCTTGTTTGAATGCGGCGAGATCTTCGACGGCCGGATACTCCTCGATGGCCGCCGCGGCGAGGGTCGTGTGACCTCTCCCGTCCCAGTCCGCGTTGACCGGAAATCCATGAGCACGCAGCGCATCGTGCCACGTCGCATCGAGGTTCAGCCATTGTCCATCGAGCCGGGTGCGGACGAAATGGTGATAGTCCTGGATGTCCCCGTCGCGGACCATCGACGACAACTCATCGGAAAATGACGGGCGTAGCGGAATCGCCTTATTGAAATGCGTAAGGATCGTGATGGCCTCGGCCTCGTAGCCGGCCACCCGCAACAGGTCCCGCAACAGCACATGCTTGCCCGAGCATGATCCGCGGTAGTTCTCCAACACTGCGATCGGGTCGCGCTCTCCTGTCGCGCCATACGGAATGTTGCGAACCGCATGATAAATCGAGACGTAGCGCGCCTTCTTTTTGCCGTCGATCTCGGCGAGGAAAGTTTCGTAACTTTTCGGCACGACCTTCATTCCCCACGGCCCCCTGTTAAACGACTGGCTCGCATTAGATTTCCGTGCTCCGCCCATCAGAAATCTGGTTCAACAGCCAGGATATGTCTTTTGTTTCGATCAATGCACCATATGAGCAATCTATGCTCTCATGGTGCATTGATCGATTGGCGATGTCAACACCGATAGTTAACGGCTGACGTAAGCTGTTGGGATTTGCATGTTCATTCACTTATTGAGCGTTCACTGGAATCGGGAATTCACGCTCACAGGAACGCCGACGGCGTCCGCTTCGGGTCAAATTCGGAAGTATTGGGCCTCTCGAAATTAATTCCGCTATGCGCTCCACAGCTGACTTGAGAACCCGACGCCAAGAAAAAAATCAAACCACACATTGTACGACGATATAGCAGCATCACCCCCTGACGCCTGCATATCTGTTTCTGGCCGCGCGCGGCCATTCCGGGGCTTGGTCTGGCCAGAATCATCCGTCATGAACCACCTGGATTTCTGATATTGGCGGAGGGGGTGTCCGCCTAAACATCCTGAAATCCGGGGATCTCTTGGGGCATTTTCTGTTAACCCACGTCTCTACCCACGTTGTGAACCCGGTTCGGCGTCATTTCGCCCCCTCAGCGCCAACCCACCACCGTCGACACATCCGGCCCGGGAATGGCAATCTGGAATCGTGACCATCTACCGCAACCCTACCGAAGCCGAAGTTGCCGACGCCACCCGGGGCGGCCGCCCGATGCGCATGCTGCTGGAGCGGGAAACGGGTGATGTCATCGCCTGGCCGGCCGAGGAAGGCTTGCACGCGGATATCATGCGGGAACTGAACCTAAGCGAAGATGCCGCCGACAACCTCGGCAGCGTGCGGTCCTATGAGGACTACAAGAGGCTGGTTGACTGGGTTGGGCGTTGAGGCATAAGTATCGCCTCCCTGAAACAGGAGGACGCCATGAAACGTAAACCCAAGGGGCGGCGGAATCCCGTCGCCAAAGCGCTCCGTCGACTACGACCGAGCGTCCAGCCCTCGGTTAAGGCATACAGCCGGAAACCGAAACACAAAGCCCGCCCTGGTCATCATGACTACGGCGGGCTTCTTCTTGAAGCGGCTTAACCGTCCTCGTTAATGCGATTGATCAGGGCTTGCCTGACAATATCAGCGAGGGCGTTATCGACCTGGCACGTACCGGCCGCCCCGTGGCCACCACCGCCATAGGTCAGCATCAATTCGCCGACATTGGTGTTGGAGGTGCGGTTGAAGATCGACTTGCCGCAGGCGAACACCGTGTTCTGTTCGGCCCGGCCCCACAGGCAGTGGATGGAGATGTTACAGTCCGGGAAGAGTGCATAGATCATGAAGCGGTTGCCGACGTAGATGGTTTCCTCTTCGCGCAGATCCAGGACGACCAGATTGCCGTGAACGGTCGCGCAGCGTTGGAGTTGTTCCTTGAATGGCTCGGCCTGTTCCCGGTAGAGCTCGACACGCTCTTTTACGTCCGGGTGTTCGAGGATGTCTTCAATCGGATACTCCCGGCAATAATCGATCAGCGACATCATGAGCTCGTAGTTGGGAACACGGAAGCCACGGAAGCGTCCGAGCCCGGTGCGCGAATCCATAACGAAGGACAGCAGCGGCCAGCCTTGCGGGTCGAGCACTTCTTCCATGGAGAACTGCGCTGCGTCGGCCTGGTCGACGCCTTCCATCATGTCATCCTGGACATTCGGGAACGTCGCCTTGCCACCGTAGTAATTGTAAACCACGCGCGCGGCTGATGGCGCCGATGCATCGATAATATGATTGGGCTGCTCGCCGACGCGCTTGACTTCGCTCAGGTGATGGTCGAAGGCCATGTAGATGCCCGGGACGAACGGCACGTTGGTCGAAATATCGCCGGTCGACACATCGACGCGGCCTTCCTGCATGTCGTTCGGATTGACGAACAGGATGTCGTCGATCATGCCCAGCTCCTCGAACAACACCGCACAGGCGAGGCCGTCGAAGTCACTTCGGGTGATGAGCCGGAACTTGCGGTTGGGAATCAGCGGGATGTCTTCTTCCGAAAGACTACCAATGTCCTCGTCGTCATCATCCGCATCCGCCAGGCCGGCAAGCTCTCCCTCCATTTCCGGAGGCTCATCGGAAAGCTGGGCATCAATGTTGGCCAGGATCGAATTGATGTCGTCCGAAATTCCAACTTCGCCGCCATCTTCCTCGTCTGGGAAGCCCAAATCGGGCGGTAGGGAATGTTCAGACGGTGCCGGCTCATCATCTGCGGGAGCAAATCGAGGCTCTGAAGCGTCTACAATGTCGTCACTCAGTTTGACGGGCTCAGGCTCCGGAGCAGGCTCCAGCGGCATTGTCGAAACTGCTGCGTCCATCGTGGGTATCTGATCACCGCCAAGATCAGCAAACCAATCGACGAACTTGGAGACATCGCCATTTCGGAATACCGGCCCGGAGTGTGGCGCTAACGCGTCGACACCAAGCGCTGAAACACGGGCAACCCACGATTGACGGGCGTCAGCCATCGGCATGCGTCGTAGGTACGCGGCTTCATGTTCTGACGCTACAGCATCGAAATCACCCGAGAACTCCGTATCGCCGCTATCGGCCCATGCGCTGCCTAGATCGGCCGAGTACAAGACGCGCGCGTCGGTATCGAACAGTTGGAAACACGCTGGGGCGTCCAGGTGATGGGCCGGAATGGCCTCTAGTATCGTTCCCTGCCCAAAGGTGATTTCGGCACCGCCGTCTGGGATCGGAACGACCGTGGCGCTGGGGTCTAGGTGTGCAATCTCACTGACCAAATGTTCCGACGCATATACCGCGACATCCGGGCGGAGCACTTGCCGCCACATGGGCAGCGAAGCCGCCACATCCGGATCGGTGTGCGAAAGGAAAATCGCGTCGATCTTGTCGAGGGCGACCTTGTCAGAAATAGCGGACAGCATTGGAGCGAACGTCGCTGGTCCGCCAGGGTCGACCAGAAGCGCTGAGTCGCCTGAACATACGACATAAATATTAATGTCAGACAGGTTCTCCGCGCGCTCCGCGTCGTTACCGAACGCGAGCCAAACGTGTTCACCATCCTCAAATACGGTTCGGCAGAGCATCCCTCACCTTATTCTTCTGTAAATCAGTTCGCCGGAGAATACCGTCTTTTCGCGTCTTGCAACAGCCTACTCATCAAAAGACGAAGAGAGGACGAGATACCATGTTTAGCAACCCGATCAATCAGTTAATGACGCCCGAAGCACGGCTTGAGTTGTGGCAGCGCGACCGCTGCTATTGGGCTCGAATCGCGCGAGGGCGCAGCATCGGATATCGGAGGGGCAAGAAGTACGGTTCCTGGTATGCCCGCGTGATACTCAAGAGTAGGAAGCAACGACGAGTTCGCATAGGCCAGGCTAACGATTACGTAGCTGCCGATGGGACAACCATTCTCACTTTTGCACAGGCTCTCGTTTCTGCTGAGAATTGGTGCGATTCTCAGGGTGTAGAAGTGATCGATCGAGATCTACCCTGGGAAGTGGAACCTGAGTACCCTGAAGTTCTCGCATCACCGCCGAACCCATACACTGTCTCACATGCGGTAATCCAATATCTGGAGTGGCTACGGGAGTACAGAGCATCGTTCACTTCGGAATACTATAACGCTCGTGCGCACGTCTTCCCGACGATCGGACATCGTCCGGTTGCTGAATTGACCCCCCAAGAATTGCAGCATTGGTTGTTCAAGGTTGCCAATGCGCCGCCTCGATTGCGCTCTCGAAGAGACGCGCATCAACAATACGTGGCAACATCCCGCGACCCGGAGTTCATTCGTCGTCGGAAACAGTCGGCCAACCGAATTTTCGGCATGCTTCACGCAGCACTGAACCAAGCATATGAGCAGTTGAAGGTCGAGGATGATACCGCATGGCGCCGAGTGCGAACGTTCAAGGGCGTATCGCGAGCGAAGGTTCGTTTCCTTGAGCAAGATGAATGTGTTCGCCTGATCCAAGTTAGTCGACCGGATTTCGGTCTTTTTGCATCCGGCGCCTTGCTGACAGGGTGTCGATTTGGCGAGCTTACGAGAATGAACGTTGAGGACGTTGACCTAGGGCGCCGGCGCGTTGAAGTTCAGGACAGCAAGAATGGGGAGCAGAGGTACGTGCTGTTCTCTGAAGAAGCCATGGAGTTCTTCGCCGCACAGATTGATGGGAGACGCCCCAAAGCACCGTTGTTCATACATAAGAGCAAACGGCGGTGGCGAAAAGGCCAACAGTGGAGTCCGCTAGTTGATGCGTGCAATCAGGCGGGGATCACGCCGCCGATCCGGTTTCACGAGCTTCGTCATACCTTTGCAAGCCATGCGGTGATGGCAGGCATCCCATTGAAAGTCGTCGCCGATCAGTTGGGGCATATGGATACACGGACGGTCGATCGATACTACAGCCGCCTCGGAAACTCCTATGTGAAGGAGGTAATGGCAGAGAAGATGCCGCGTCTCTTGTATCCGGACCAGCCCGTTTTGGCGGCTGAGTGAAACTAGTACAGCGGGTCAGACAGCGTGATTGCACGAAGGAAATCCACACTGTGGTTCTGCCTCGTAATGGTGCCGTTCTTCCTGAACGACTTCGCCTATATTGAGGCAACTACGGCCGAGGCTTGGTTGGTTGCCGACTATGCATCGAAGGCCATCATGCTGGCGCTGGTGTGGATATATGCCCCCTTCCGACAAACCGTCTTTGCCGCCTTGTCGCTGCCAAAGGACTGGATTGAATCTGTTGTTCTCGCAGCCGGCGTTGTGCTTGTAGTCCTGGCGTGTGATGCATTCCTCGAACCAACGATCAACGCTGCGTTCCCGGGATCGAAGCTATTCACCTTCCCGGAGATTGAGCAAACCTGGCTTCATTGGTTCGATCTCTCGTTCGGGCTCCTCCTTACCGCCTTATCCGAAGAGATATGCTGCCGAGCGGTAGCACGCCACATTCTTGGTCAATGGTGGGGGGCGATCTGGATAGTAGTCCTGGCCTCGGCATTCGTATTCGCCGCTGCACATTGGTCAAACGGTTTAGGTGGCATCGCCACTGCTTTTGTCGCCGGCGTTGTGTTGATGGGCCTGTACCTTCGGACGCGGTCGTTGTGGCCACCCATAGCTGCTCATTTCGTTGCGAATTTTCTACTGTTTTACTAACTGCGCAGATGAAATGACTTTACAGAGTGTGTCGCATCAGCCTTCGACGCGACCCGACGCAATTTGGCGATGCGGCAACTCGAAGCAACTCAAGCATTTCATATCCAATCAGCCTGGTCGCTACATACGGCGCCGCGCTTGAGCGTTTTCTAATTTACAACTTTTGAGTCGAATTTAATCACAGATTAGATATCATAAGGTTCTACATCTTTTTGGGGGAACATATTATGATATTCAGATCATTGGGCGTACTTTCCTTGTGCGCGATGGCCGTTGCTGGCTGCGCCAAGGCTTCCCATGAGATCGGGACAACGGACGTATCTCCGCTTCAGTACAGCACCTTCAATTGTCGACAACTAGCTGCGGAGGCCCACCGCATCTCACGGAAAGCAGCGGTGCTAACTCATAAGGTGGATGAGAAAGCCAATGACGATGGCGGAGCGGCTGCTGTCGGTATCATTCTTTTCTGGCCAGCATTGTTCTTCATTGATGGCGATGGGCCGGAAACCTATGAGTTGGCTCGCATTAAGGGCGAGATGGATGCGATCGAAGTCGCCGCCATTCAGAAGGATTGTCCGGTCAAGGTAGTTCGGCCGAAATCCACGAAACCGCCGGACGTCAAGGAAGAGAAAGATAAGGGATAACTAGTAGCGGGCGGCTGACGGCCCGTCATTCTCTGCATCCTGGCATTTCTTACGCGCTGAGGCGAGGATAGACGAAGGGGGAGTGTGAACGGGAGAGATGTGATGAGAGTGGCGATCTACGCCGTTGCGGCTGGCCTGCTATTTATGTCGTCACCAACATTAGCGCAGGAACTCCACATCGCTCATTGCCTCAAAGGCTGCCCGACCGGCACGGCAGCATCCAATGACCTGATCGTTCGCGAGATCTACGCTCTATCGTCCAATGACCAAACCAAGTTCGCGGACTGGGTGGCGTATCGCGTAACCAAAGAGACCATCGGAACTTCAGATTCCTTGAACCGCTCGTGGAAGCCTGATCCGCTGCTTGATGAAGCGGAGACCCTTGAGGCAGCCGACTACAAGGGGGCGAACAAGGCGCACAAATACGACAGAGGGCACCAGGCCCCGCTGGCGAGTTTCGCAGGCACTGTGTTCTGGCGATCGACGAACACCCTATCCAACATCACTCCACAGAAGGCGGACCTGAACCAGGGTGCGTGGAAGGAATTGGAATCCCGCATTCGCCATGCTGCGCATCACATTGGTGGACTCTATGTAATCACAGGCCCGCTCTACAATGTGGAAGCCCCCATGCCCAAGTTGCCAAAGTCAAACGAACCACACACCGTTCCTACGGCGTATTGGAAGGTCGTATCGACCGGCAAAGGGAAGATGACAGGGTTCATATTCGCGCAAGGGACGCCCCGGAATGATGAGCTGTGCAACCACCGAAAGCCGCTCTCGACTATTGAGCTGCAAAGTGGCCTGAACATCTTCCCGCAGGCTTCAGGATGGCCATCAGGCGCCTTGGATAGCCAACTTGGCTGTTAATCCCTCGGTCAGTGAACACTGGCATCGGCGGGTCGTTCATCGGACTGTAGCTCGTCAATGGCAGTCAGCACCCTTTTCCACACCCGCTGCCCGTCCAGGTCCCCCTTCGCCAACATCGCGTCCGCCTTCATTGCCGCCTGGATAGGCGCGTCGTCCCCGTGCTGGCTTATGAGCAGCTTGGCGGTTCTGAATATGTCGATGTCGTCGAGCATTCACGGTTCATCAATCTCGGTGTTCCAAGAGAGATCCTAGCTGAAATGGATGCACCACACACAATCACACCTACTACAAATCCGTGGATGGGGTGAGTGTGAAGTATGAAATTATTGGTTCAATGTTACCGCAACTCGAAACCCCAAATATGGGTCTCGCCGGTCGACCGGATTGAACCCGCGCTTGGCCGCTCGAACGTGCCGGGGCATGTTGGTGTACGAACCCCCTCTAACTACGCGGTTCTCGCAGTCGCCATTCTCCCAAGCAGAACCGTCAGCAGGCGCGACTTCATAATTGGCATTCCAGCAGTCTTGGGTCCACTCAAGGACATTGCCCAACATATCGAACAAACCGAAGCGATTAGCTTGAAAGGCTGCTGCCGGTGCGGTGAACTTGTAGCCATCAACACACGGAAATTTTCCACCACTTGAATCGCCAACATTCTCGTGCTCGCAGGCTATAAGATTCTTTGGATCATCTCCCCAGTAGCGAAACTTTTTCCCGCTTTTCCCACGAGCCGCATATTCCCACTCAGCTTCGCTTAGAAGGCGGTATGGTTTGCCTGTCCTCAGTTTCAACCAGTTGACATACGCCAGCGCCCCCGCCCAATCCACGCATCCAACGGGGTGGGAGCTTCCTTGTCCTCCACAGTATGCGACAACGTATACCAGCGATTTAGACAAGAAGTGTTGCCATTCCCCGACGGTCACTTCCGTGCGGCCCACTGCCAATTGATAGTCTATCTTGACCAGATGCCGGGGTAGTTCATTTGCAATATGTTTTGGGTTCCCGTTCTGGGGCGGAGCCTTATACCAGTTTTGTTCAGCCGATGTTGATCCCATCATGAGTCGACCTTTGGGAAGGACGACCATTTCTGGGCAGCTTTCACAGTCCTTGAACTTCTGCCCAGCCTCCAATCCCAAACCGCCTCGCCCGGGCAGATCACATGCGCTGATTCCAACAATCATAACCAGGGCGGCAAACAGATAATTTAGGCTTCGATTCATTTTTTTCTCCATGTACTTGGCTTGATGAATATGTACCGTCCATCAAGCGGACCTTGGCGGGCATGTCGGCACGTTCAGACGTGGACGGGATGACGGGAAAGGCAGTGAGGTCGCGCATAGGGTTACCATAGAGAGACTCCGCGCCAGCGGGAACCATGGCGAAGCCATATCCGTCACGGTGACAGAATTCACCCATCGCGCCGCAGGCCCGGATGCAGAGCGCAACGAAAATAGCAAGTCCGGCGACCAGGGCTCTAGGCGAAATACACGGCGTCTCAGATATCCGGTAAAAATGTCCGAGATAAATTGCAATCGAGAGCGAAGGGAATGCCATGTGACGATATGCAATGGGTAGATCAACGGCGATGCACGAATTGACATCCACGCAGACATATAAAAACCCCGCCTGTGGCGGGGGGCTGGGGAGGCGATGCCTTGAGGGGCCCGTCCTTACGTCCGAATACACCCCAGCGCGTCACGATAAGCATACACTTTTGGTCGGATTTCTCAATGATCTGGATTGGGTGGTGTGCTACCCCGACGAGGTGGCGTGGAATGGATATTCTCACCAGTCGCTGTGAAAGCACCCGGAAAACATCCCAACCAACTCCAAAAAATCTTGTAGACGGGTCCCTTTAGCCTGGTTCGAACCCGTTTCGTCAGGGGGGCATGGGACCAGATTGCGGAGTCTCGATGGGACCCGCGGCACCATGGCGCTTAACACGGTTTGACCAAGTTCTGGTGACTTTATGGTGACGCAAAATCAAAGGATACCAAAAACGCGTTGGCCAGAGCTGGATAGCGGATTGCGACACCTTGATATGGCATCACGCATACATACGTTACGCTGACACTTAGTCTTCGGTTCCGACCTGTTCAGGCATTAATTCAATTGTGGCCGCCGCTTCCCGCCGTTCGTCGATCTGCTCGAACATTTTGGCCATACTGAATGCTGGCGATACGGCCTGGGGCTCAAACTCGCCCGTCGCCTTGCCAATCAACTCGACGCAGTGTCGGACCTCCCGCATTGCCGCCAACGCGCCCTTGCGGTCATTCTCGGCCTCCGCCTGGGCCAGGATAATGAGTGCTCGACCCGTAAGCTGGTGCACCTGCCGAACTAATCGGCTGCCCGCTTCCTCTTCTTGAAACTCCTGAACCTTCGCCATCGACACCGGAAGTTTTTTCTTATGCCGTTGGACTGCTGACGGGGTTACGCCATGGCGTGCCGCGATGTTGCGCACAGGCTCACCGCGCAAAATGGCCATTTCTATGGCTTCCCGGCTGGGATGCATGGCAATGGTGGATTTCGGTGGCATGATCAAATCCTTGGCTGTTGCGGTACGTGTTTCGATTTCCCCTGGGTCGACAATTCACTTGGCGTTGTCATTCGAGGCGAATTCTCGCCGTCGTCGCTTGCATGCCTTCCGAAGCCGGATGGGTGAAAACCGATCACAGCACACGGTGCAGTTCAGCCGAAGTTGCCGCTCCGGATTGATGCCCGTCTTGCACTGGTACTCCGAGCCGCAGTTCGCGCAGAAGCCGTTCCAGGTGACGACCTGGGTCGGGGTCCCGTCTTGCCGCGTGTGCGGTTCGACTGCCACTGCCGTGTAACTTCCGCCGGCGATGACCGTTGCGTCACCGACCATGAACCAGCGTTTGCTCGACATTGCGTCTTCTCCTTTAAGATCGACCCTCCCCAACCCAGCACCCCGGACATACGGGACACCCCTTGGGGTGGTGTCCCGTCCTGTCCCGCTGGTGTGCCTCGGACAGATTGGGACATGTCCTGCTATGTCCCGTTTTGTCCTGAGCCACCGTTCCGCCAGGCTTCTCGGTCGGCAAGCCACACATAGCCATCCCGATGGGTGATGATCTTCCACTTCTCGTCCAGGTCCGTGATGGCGCGGGAGAACGCCTTCTGTTTGGTGTCCAATTTGTCGCCGGCCTTGCGGGAATAGAACTCCTGGCGCCACGCGTTCTCGCTGACGCACATTGCGCCGTCAGGTATGCCCGAACGGTTGTGGACACGGCGCCCCTCGCGGGCGAGTACGTTGTGAAGGCATTCCAGTGCCACTTGTGCACCGGGCGGAAGTTTCCGTACCGCCTTGGGTATCTCATCGCTCTGCTTCACCACGCACGACGTGATGGCGGCCCCGTCGTCGTCTAAACCGACGTCCATGGATTGTAGGTTGAACCCGATCGCCCAACCATCCTCGTCATCCTTGTTCTTGGTGACGGTCGCGGAGTTTCCGCCCTGGCGTTTTTCAACGTGGACATTCACATCCATTGCGCCGATCAACGCCGAATGACCACGCGGGCGTTTCCCATCGTGTGGGGTGTGGTGAACGATCGCGACGTGCGCCTGCGTCTCTTCTCGGATGCGGTCAACGTTGTTGATGAACCTGCCCATGTCATCCGGCGAGTTCTCGTTGCCGCCCGCCAACGCACGGCTAAGGGTATCGATGACGATCAGACGGACCGGTGCACTCACATTCGCTGAGGTTCGCCGGACCTGTTCGATGATGGCTGAAACGTCGCCCTCGGCCGACAGCAGGTCGACTGACGCAGGGATTACGGCAAAGGGAATGTCCACTCGTGCGGGCTCATCGATGCCATGGTGCTGGCAATAGGCATCAAGCCGTTTGCGGATGCCGCCGCCCCCTTCGGCTGCAATGACAACGGTCAAGCCCGGTTTTACGGTCCGATTGAACCAATAGACTCCGCGAGCGATGGATATGGCCACGTCCATCAACAGGAACGACTTGCCGCAGCCGGGTGCCCCATACCAGCAGGACAGTTCCGCGATGCCGAGTAGCCCCTTGATGAGAAGCTGGCGCCTGGGCAGGTTAGCGAACTCGCTCAGCAGAATGGGGCGAAGGTGGTCGCCCGGAGGTGCCGTTTGCAGCGGTTCTGCCACCGGGTCAGGGATGCTCCACTTGTCCCGCGCCCCTGCCGCCAGGGTGCGCAATTCAGCCGACGTTTGGTCGGCCGTGTAACCGGGCAGGGTCAAGCCGGGCGCTAGCGTCTCTATCAGCGCGTCCGGACAGCCCTTGGCCACACAATAGGCGATTAGATCACGCGCGTTGTCGTGCCAATGGTTTCCGTTGTGGATGTTGGCGAGTGCTTGGCGCACGTCCACGCCGCCGCCGGTCGGGAGATTGAGCCCGCCAGCCACGCCCCCTTGCGGCACGTTGTCATTGGCGACGGGCGGCACCTTGCGGGCGATTTCTTCCAAGTCAAACTGAAACATGCCATTCCGTCCGCTCGATAACGCGCCCCGGCTTGGCCGGCCACGCGATGGACCCGGCCAGCCGCATGATGCGCGACGGGTTCTTTATCGACGGGTCGCCGCCAAGATGATGCGCAAGCCGGGCCTGCATATCCCGGAACGTGGCCGGGTCGGTTATGGGGTCGGTTAGGGAAAACCAAAGTTGGGCCCGCATGCCCACACTGGCGGGCAGGCTCCCCGTGACGACGTAAGCGGACGGGCGCAAGTCCTGGCCGCGCATGTATTCCTTGGCCCGGTCGGATGCCGCCTTGTCGTCACAGTCCGCCGCCAACGCCCACACTGCCATAAAGTCGGCATCGCTGGCGCGGGCACCGGGAAACGTGCCCGGCTGGCGCAACGCCATACCGACGTAGACGTTTTGCCCTTCGATTGCGTTGACCTCGCACGCGAACGCCGCCGCGTCCTCAACGTCGGTGACATCAAACAGGCGAGCGGCGCTTGGGCCTCGCTGCGGATTGCCGGCGGGCGTCCAGGCGATTTCGATTAGGCCATCATTGACCGCCCGGCCGAACAACATTTCCAGGTGCGCAAGCGCCGCCCCCTCGTCAGGGACAAGTTGGTCAGCCGCACCATGATCATCGGCGACATATTGCTGAAGGTTCGTTGGCATAGTATTATTCAGTGCGTTTGGTTTCGCATTGCCCTCGCTGCCGGTGGCACCCGGCGCGGGGGCGTCGATTTGATACGTCATTGGTTCCTCCAAAAATTATGCGGCGTTGCGGCCGGAATCGCTTGTGCTGGTGCGGACTAGGTTGTCCGCCCAAGCCTGTAGGTCGACGCGTCGATACCTGATGCAGCGACACGATATGCGTACATACGTGGGGCCGCCGCCACGGCAGCGAAAACCCTGCATCGTTCGGCGCGTCAGACCGAGGTAATCGGCAGCGGCTTTCTCGTTGATGAGGGAGTGCCAGTAGTCGCCGAGCAGGCCGTCATTCGGTTTGGAATCGCCCTCTGGCACGCCGGCATGTCCGACCGAGTCGAGGCGAGAGACGGGCATCGGCTCGTTGGTAGAGGGGATCGACGTATCGAGATTGCGCATTGCGTTGTCTCCAGCATGGTTGAGCATCGTCCACGCTGTGTCTACGAGACATCGCACCATTAGTCGTGGTCAGAACTTCCCGAAGTTTTGGTCCAATTCTGATACGCAGCCTTGATCATTTTCCCGTGGCGCTTCCAGGCGCGTTCAACCGTGCTTTCTTCGAAGCCCAATGCCACGGCAACTGCTGGGATGGCGCCATCACGGATGGGCAATTTCTCCCCCTGTTTTTTTGCTTGTTGGACTCGATGCCATACGTCGAGTGCGATTTTCCAATCGCGCGTATAGGTCGCAATGCGATTCTTGTAGGGATGGCGGCCTTGACCGCCGCCTTCAATCCCATATGCCTCGCCAAGAGATACGCTTGGCGGCGATCGCAGGTAGCGAACCCATCCTCGGGTTGCCACGTCAATCACCCACCACGGAACGGGAACCACATCCTCGGGCGGAAGCCCCCATTCCTTGTCATGTCTATCCGTCTTGGCTGCGCCTTTACGCATGGCCGCGTAAATCATCAAAATCGAAAGGAATGCAAAACATACACCTGCCGCATCACGATCATTTTTCGGAGTCTGACGGAACGCGGAAAAGTATCCAGCTAGGTCACGTTCCAAAGTGTCTGGCCCTTTGTGATAGCCCAAGGCGTCAAGTGCTGCTTTCCCAGGTTTAGTGCGACGTTTTGTCATCAGCGTCCCCTACCAACGCATTCCCTACGCGATTGGACGGGGCGGCGGGCCGGGCGTAGGGCACCCGGCGTTCGGTCGCGACACCTAGCCGCCCCGAGATGGTCAGGCCCGTTGGCCTATCTTCACCACTTCGCCACTACCGTTGTTGCGGGTCATCGCCGCAGCGATACGCTGACCGATGGCCTCATTCGCGGCCCGCAGCGGATCGGCGGACAGATGCGCATACCGTTCCGTCGTGGCGGTCTTCGCATGGCCCAATAGCTTCCCGATGATGGGCAGCGAGGCACCGCCGGCCGCGCCGACGGATGCGAACGAATGTCGTAGGTCATGCAAGCGCACGCCCTCAAGGCCGGCCCGCTTTCGGATGCGCTGCCAGGGCTTTTGCAGATTGACCAGCGGGGCCTCCGTCGACGCATGCCGCTTCCGGTTATCAACCGGGCCGCCGTCTCGCTCGGAAACGATGACATAGGGATTGCCTTCGACGCGCGGGAGGTTCGCCAGCGTTTCCAATGCGGGGGCATTCAGGTAAATGCTTTTGCGCCCACTCTTGGAGTCAGGGAGCCGGAGCATAACCCGTTCAACGTCGACATGCTCCCAACGCAGTCCCGTGATTTCGCTAACGCGGGCGCCCGTGAAAATCAGCATTCGGATGGCCGCTACGGCATAGATGCTTTCGCCTTCGTCCGCCGCTTTGGCCAGTACGTCCCCAAGGGTTGCCAGTTCGGCCTCGGATAGGAATCGTTCCCGCTGGCCTTCCTTGTATCTGTCGACGTGCCGGCACGGGTTCGATCCGTCCGGGCGGACTCCCCATTTTTCGGCGCAATTGAACATCTTGGACGCGAGCGCCAGGACGCGGTTTGCGACGATGGGGCCGCCGGTCACGGCCGCACCGCCCCGCTGATCTTCCGGTCGGGGGCGGGCGGTCTTGCCGTTCTTGACCGCGCGTTTCAGATCCTCGATATCCGACCGCGTGACTTCGTCGACCATCAGGCCGCCAATGATTGGATTTATATGGTTCCGAATGTGCCGTTCGTCCGCTTCGATGCTCGCGGGCTTTTTCCTGTCCCTGGCGTGTTGGTCCAAATAGGTCTCGGCAAACTCCCGGACGTTGCCCCGCTTGGCAGCGGCCTTCCTTTCGGCCACAGGGTCGCCGCCCTCAATGACGTTGCCCTTTTCGAGGATGGCCAGCTTGCGCGCCTTTTGAACGGTCAGCGGTCCGAATTCACCAAGGGTCAATAGCCGCTTTCGCCGGCCGCGACGGTACGATAGGACGAAAGCCTTGCGCCCGCTCGGATAGATGCGGACCCCGAGGCCCTTGTCTTTGTTATCCCATTGCACGTCACGACTCCTGCCATCGCCCTCGTACACAAGGCGGACAATGGTCGCTTTATCGAGTTCAACAGGCTCCCTGGGTTCGCGAGGTTCGGTGGTGCTCATGGTGTCGCTCCCTACCAGCGTTCCGACCGGTCCAGGGTCGCGCCCGGAAAAGTCACCAATAAGTCACCACAGTATAGCGAAAACGGTGCATGGTTTGAAGTATCAAATGGCCAATGAAACAGCGAGTTTCCGGGGCATGGAGAAAACAGGCGAGGGGTGTTTCGAGGTATTACCCGAGACTGAAAATCATGGTGTCGGTGGTTCGATTCCGCCCCTGGGCACCATTCTTTTTTTCTAATGATTTCAATATATTATGGCCAAAACTCCCAAACCTTCCGATTCTGGGCAAAGTTTGGGAAATTGGGTTGAATTTCCGGCACGCATAACATTTATTCCTATCAGGGATACACCTTCTAAGAAGTAATCCTGCGAAATTTAGGTTCCCCGACCTCGTTAAGCGGGCCGGAATTTATGCGAGTATTATCAATATATTGAGGCGATTTGAACTGTGCATAAAGCAGCATGAACCATCTTATGCGTGTAGTGTGGGTTAGGTTTTTTCAATATCGTGTATGGGTGGTGGGATTCCAACCTGGAATCCCATCCCGTTGAAACGCCCGGTCGGAACATGGTTGGCCCAGCATTCAAGCCAGACTTTGCGACGAATGACCGCTTTTGGCTATGAACCAAAGTCAAACCCCCGCCCGATTTACGACAGTACCTGTGGGATAAGCGGATTTCAAAGGCTCGAAATTGGCAACGCCGGTTTTGACTTCCGTTATCAGGGGGCTAGAGCGGACCTGAAAGCTCGTTGGTTTTGACAGCGGGTTATGACCCTGACCAGAACTATGGCCTCGCCTCAGATCTCGACCACCAGACCGTCGTGGGCACATTCCTCGGGAACCTTGTCGGCCATGGGCAGCATTTCGCGGCTGAAGTGAGTGAGGATTATACGCTTGGCACCGAAGTCATCCCAGTGCTCGATGACATCCGGGTAGTTCATGTGGAACCTCACCGGCTTCGAATAGAAATAGCTTTCGCAGATGAACAGGTCGGCGTCGCCGGCGACCTTGGGCATGTGCTTGGTCCAGGCACTGTCACCGGTATAGGACACCACCTTGCCGCCGGCCTCGCAGCGCACGGACGTGGGATTGGTCTCCGCCGTGTGATAGGCCGGGTAAGGGGTGACGATCAGTTTGTCGCCGATCTGGTTCGGCTTCATCAGCTTCATGTCGACGTAGGTCAGGTCGAACGTGGGCACCATGACGCTGCTGCCCGGCAGCATCACCTCCATCATCTCGCGCATGCGGGCCTCGGTGTCGGGCGGGCCGGCGATAAACATGGGCTTGGTCCGCTTCGCGCCCAGCATGGAATCCAGGATCATCGACGGCAGGCCCGAACAGTGATCGGCGTGGATGTGGGTAAAGACGAAGACATCGATGCTGGCATGGTCGATGTCGACCTGGTTGAGCGCCACCAGCGACGAGGCACCGAACTCGATGGCATAGCGCAGGCCCTCGACGTCGACGACGAAGCAGGAATTGAAACGCCCGCCGGTGCCGAAGGCGTCGCCGCAGCCGGCGAAGGTGACTTTTGCTGACATGATTGATCCTTAGCTGATGATGCCGCCGGCCTTCAATTGGCTTCGGGTCGCCTCGTCCAGGCCCAGCACTTCGGCCAGGATTTCGTCCGTGTGCTGGCCCAGTGTCGGCGGCGGAAAGCGGTAGTCGACGGGGGTTTCGGACATCTTGATGGGACTAGCAATCAGGCGCACTGGATCGTCGCCCCCAAGCGGATGTTTCATCTCGATGGTCATGTTTCGCGCCTTCACCTGTGGGTCGTCGAAGACCTGGTCAATGGTGTTGACGCGAGAGCACGTGATGCCGAGCTTCGTCAGTTCGGCGACCCAATCATCGGCCGTTCGCGCGGCAACGATCATCTGCACTTCGGCGTTGGTGGCGGCGCGGTTGCGCACCCGGTCGGCGTTGGTACGAAAGCGCGGATCTTCGAGCAGATCAGCATGGCCCGCGAACTCGCAAAATTTGCGGAAGGCGGTCTCGTTAGCGGTGCCCAGGATGATGTGCCCGTCGGAAGCTTCGAAGACCTGGTAGGGCACGATGTTCGGATGCCCGGTGCCGAGACGCCCCGGCACCTGGCCGTCGAGCAGGTAGTTGACCCCCTGGTTGTGCAGCCAGGCGACCTGAACATCCAGCAGGCCCAGGTCGATCTGCTGGCCTTGGCCGGTCAGGTCCCGATGCTTGAGCGCGGCGAGAATGGAAATGCCGGCGTAGAGGCCGGTGATGACATCGTTGACGGCCACCGGCACCTTCGACGGCGGCCCATCGGGCTCGCCATTGATGCTCAACATGCCGCCGAGCCCCTGTGCCGTCATGTCGTAGCCCGGCCGCGCGGCATAAGGGCCGTCCTGGCCGTAGCCGGTCACCGAGCAATATACGACGCCCGGGAATTCGGCATGGACGCTGTCGTAGTCGAGGCCGAACTTGGCCAGGCTGCCGACCTTGAAATTCTCGACCACAATATCGGAGATGGCGAGCAACTGCTTGATCAGCGCCACGCCTTCGGGCCGCGACATGTCGATGGTGATGGAGCGTTTGTTGCGGCCCGCGGAGAGGTAATAACCGCTCTCGCAAGTGTCGTTGCCGTCGGCGTCCTTCAGAAACGGCGGTCCCCAACCGCGGATTTCATCGCCGACACCTGGTCGCTCCACCTTGATGACGTCGGCGCCCAGGTCGCCGAGGATCTGCGTGCACGACGGCGCAGCCAGGACCCGGCTGAGGTCGAGCACGCGAACGCCGGCGAGGGGGCCCGTCGACATCGTCATTCGATGGCTCCGAGTGCCTTGGGCACCGGTAAATTTTCTCGCATGCGTTCGAGCCGTGCCGGCCAATTGTGCATCAGCGCCGTGACGTCTTCGACTTCATGCCCGTCCAGGAACAGCGTGTGCGACACTAGCGTATCCGCCTGCCACCAATGCAGCATGAAGCCCGGCGGCTCGGCCGTGACCTTCGGCAGCGCCTCGTCGTGGATGTCGAGATCGACGGCGTAGCACGTTGTCGGCGCCACCGTGACCGGCACGCCGGCAAAGGTGGCGTGGATGGTTCGGTGCAGGTGTCCGGCGACCATGCCGACCACCTGGTCGTGACGCCCCAGCACGTCCGCCAGGCCCTCCAGGCCCTCTAGGATGCCAAGCTGGTCCATCCACCAGATGCCGGTGCGGAACGGCGGGTGGTGCATGTAGATCAGCGTCGGGGTGTCCTCGGCCGCCGCCAGGGTGCCGTCCAGCCAGGCCAACCGTTCGTCCGGGATGCCGCCGTTGTGGTGGCCGGGATGGATGGTGTCCAGGGCCACCAGACGCAGCGGGCCGGTATCGATGACCGTCTGCATGAAATCGACATCTCTATCATCCACGCCGTGGCGGCCGGCGAAGGCGGCAAGGAACGGCTCGCGCTCGTCGTGATTGCCAGGCAGCAGATAGAGAGGGATCTCCAGCGGCGCCAACAGCGCATCCAGGGCCGCGTACTGATCGGGCTTGCCGCCGCCGGTCAGATCACCGGTGGCAATCACCAAGTCCGGCCGCGGCGACAAGGCGTTCAGGCGCTCTACGGCGCGGGCGATGTTCCGATTGATATCGACACCCAGCAGCACCGCCGCGTCCGCCTCGCGGCAATGCAGATCGGAAATCTGCGCGATCAGCATCGACCGTCCTCCAAAATCATGTCCGCCCCCTTCTCGCCGATCATGATAGCCGGCGCGTTGGTGTTACCGGAGACGATGGTAGGCATGATCGAGGCATCGATCACGCGTAATCCTTCGAGCCCGTGCACCCGGAGGCGGTCGTCCACGACGGCGCCATTGCCGCGCCCCATGCTGCAGGTGCCGACGGGATGGTAGATGGTGGTCGCCGTCTCGTGCGCATACCGCAGCAATGCCTCGTCGCCCTGCACGTTGGGGCCGGGCAGATATTCGCTGGCGGTCTCGTCGGCCAGCGGCGGGCGGGCGCAAATGTCGCGGGACAGATTCAGCGCCGCCACCGTGACGTCCTGGTCGCGCGGCGCGGAGAGCGAGTTGGGCTGGATCGCCGGGTGCGCCAGGGCATCGGCCGAGCGGATGTGCACCGATCCCCGGCTCTCGGGCCTGAGTTGCGTCACCGAGGACGTGTAAGCGGAAAACCGGTGCAGACCCTTGCCCGGCGCGTCGGCGCTGAGCGGCTGGAAATGAAACTGGATATCCGGCGTCGCCACTTCGGGTGCCGTGCGGGTGAACAGCGACACGTGGCTTGCCGCCATGGCCATCGGCCCGCGTCGCCACAGAAGGTATTCCAGGCCGATCCACATCTTGCGCAGCGGATTGTTGACCTCGTCGTTGAGCGTGATCGGCCGGCGGGTCTTGTAAATGCTGCGCACCTGCAGGTGGTCCTGCAGGTTCTCGCCGACGCCGGGCAGGTGGTGAATCGCCGTAATGCCCAGTTCCCCCAGCCGTGACTGATCTCCGATGCCCGAGAGTTCGAGGATCTGCGGACTGCCGATGGCGCCGGCACAAAGCACCACGTCGGCCGCGGCGTGCGCATCGGTTGATTGGCCATTCACCTGATAGCGGACGCCGACGGTCCGCTTGCCATCGAATAGCACGCGTTCCGTATGCGCACCGGTTACCACTTTCAGGTTCGAACGTCCCGTGGCGGGCTTCAGAAACGCAGCGGCCGAACTGCATCGACGGCCCCGGTGGATGGTGGTCTGAAAATAGCCGACCCCTTCCTGCTCAGCGCCGTTGAAGTCGTCGTTGCGCGGAATACCGGCGTTCTCGGCGGCGGCGATGAAGGCATCGCAGAGCGGTCGCCGGATGCGCGGATCCGTGACCTTCAGCGGCCCGTCGGCGCCGTGCAGGTCGTCGCCGCCGCGCTCCTGGCCTTCGGAACGCTTGAAGTAGGGCAGCACATCATCGAACCCCCAGCCGACGTTGCCGAGCTGGCGCCAATGGTCGTAGTCCTGGTGCTGGCCGCGGATGTAGACCAGGCCGTTGATGGAACTGGATCCGCCCAGCACCTTGCCGCGCGGCCAGTTGATGCGACGGCCGTCGAGGCCCGGGTCGGGGTCGGTGACGTAGCACCAGTCCGTCTTCGGATTGTGCATGGTCCGATAGTACCCGACCGGGATGTGAATCCAGGGATTGCGGTCGGGCGCGCCGGCCTCCAGCAGCAGCACTCGATACCGGCCGTCCGCCGACAATCGGTTGGCCAGTACGCAGCCGGCCGACCCGGCGCCACAAATGATGAAATCAAAGTTATCAGTCATCGAACGCCGCGCCGGTCAGAGGACCAGAACCTGGCGGACCGCGGTGCCGTCCTCCAGCCTGTCGAAGCCCTCGTTCAATTCGTCGAAGCCCAGCGTGTGGCTGGTCAGCCGGTCGACGGGAAGGCGGCCGTCCTGGAACAGGCCGATGAAGCGGGGGATGTCACGGCTGGCCACGCATCCTCCCATGTAGCTGCCTTTCAGGCTGCGCTCCTCGCCGGCGAGGCTGAGGTGCGACAGCGTGATGGTGGCCTCCGGGCCGGGTAGGCCGGCGGTCACGGTGGTGCCGCCGCGCCGGGTGATCTGGAACGCAAGCTCCAGCGCCTTCGGAGAGCCCGCGGTCTCGACGGCCACGTGGGCGCCGCCGTCGAGGGTCCGGCGGACGTCGTCCGCGCATTCGGATTGGCCGGCGTCGAAGGCATCGTGGGCGCCCAGTTGACGGGCCAGATCGAGCTTGTCCTGATTGATGTCGATGGCGACGATATGGCCGGCGCCGGCCGCCCGTGCCGCCATCAAGGCACTTAGACCGACACCGCCCATGCCGACGATGGCGATGGACTGGCCGGGACCGATGCGCGCCGTGTTGACCACGGCGCCGACCCCGGTGATCACCGCGCAGCCGAAGAGTGCTGCTTGATGCAGCGGCACGGACGGGTCGATCTTGACCAGCGCCTTCTCGGAAATCACCGCGTACTCGGCGAACCCGGCGATACCGGAATGATGATGGATGGCTTGGCCGTTCTTGTGCAGGCGGGTGGTGCCGTCCAGCAGCGTGCCGGCCGTGTTGGCCGCGGCGGCTGGTTGGCAGAGCGCCGGCCGGCCTTCGCGGCACATGTCGCAGCGGCCGCAGCTGGCGACGAAATAGGGAACCACATGGTCGCCGACCTCGAAGTCCTCGACCCCTGGCCCGACTTCGGCGACGATGCCCGCCGCCTCGTGGCCGATGACCATGGGAGTCGGCCGGGCCCGCTCGCCATTGATGGCGACCAGGTCCGAATGACACAGCCCGACGGCCTTGATCTGCACCAGCACCTCGCCCTTGGCGGGCGGGTCCAGCTCGACCTCCTCGATGCTGAGCGGTCGACTTTCGGCGTAGGGCCGGGCCTTGCCGGCTTCCCACAGAACGCCTGCCTTGATTTTCATGATCCTGTATCCGTGGCCACGCCCCGAGCGCATTCCTTCAACAGGACGGCATCGAGAGTTGACTAGGAAGTTCCCCGGGAGACCCGGCCGACCAACTGATCGGCCGACCGAGTCATCCAGGGAGAATATGTGAACAAGCGTGCTACTTGGGCAGCATCTCGCTGATTTCTTCGACCAGCTCGGCCTGCAGTTTTTTCATGTCCTTGTGCTCGCCGAGAACCATGCCCTCCATGGCGTCATAGAGCACCTGGGTCACCGCCAATCCCTTGTCGCCGGGATAAGCGATCCATTCGCGGAGCAACGGCAATTGGCGAACGGCGGTCTGTTTGTTCGGGTTGCGAGAATAGAAATCCTTCAGGATGATCTCATTCGCCGCCTTGTTCGGTGGCATGTAGCCCGTGGTTTCAGCAACCGCGGCGGCTCCGACGCCCGACGTGATGAACTTGAGGAACTTCCAGGAGGCTTCCAGACGCGCCGGATCCTTGGAGGTGGACACCAGCAGCGCCGCGTTGCCGCCCGCCGGCAGGCCCTTCGGCCAGCCCTTCAGACCTGGGAACTCGTTGGTCTTCAGTTCGAAGTCGCCCTTGCCCCGCTCGACCGTGCCAAGCGCCGACGTCGACCAGTACAGCATGGCGATCTCGCCGGCCGAGAACGACTTCAGCGCCGCCTTCCAGTTCAGGTTCTTCATCTTGCAGCCCTGGAAAATCTCATTCATGGTCTCAAGCGCCTTGAGACCCGCCGGGCCACCAAGGTTGATCTTGCCGTCCTTGACGATCGGCGTTTCCTGGGACCACAAAAGCGCCTGCAGGAACCAGTTGCCGGTAATGTTCCAGCCCCAGAACACGGGGTTCTTGATGCCGCCGGCGCGCAGCTTCTTGCAGGTGTCGATCACTTCCGCCCAGGTCGTCGGCAGCTTGGTGACACCCGCCTTCTTCATCAGGTCCATGTTGTAATAGCCGACCGGCAGCGAGACCGAGAACGGAAGGCCGTGGACCTTGCCGTTGAAAGTGCCGAGCTCGAGCATGGACTTGTGATAACCGTCTTTCTCGAAGTTGGCTTCCTTGGCGATGTAGGGCTCAAGCGACTTGGCGATGCCCTTCTCGACGAAGATGGCCTGACGGTTCAGTCCCTGCATGGTGACGTCCGGCAGGTTGCCCGATACGGCCTCGCGCAGAACCACCTGGGTGGCATCCTCGTAGTGCTCGTAGGTGGCGCGGAACTTCACCGTGATGTCCGGGTGCGCCTTCGAGAAGTCCTTCATGATCTTCTCGTAGGTAACGTCGAAGAGGTGCGAGTAGGGATAGCCGACCTCGATTTCCACGGCCTGGGCTGATGTCGCCGCGAACATGGCGGCGGCGAAGACACTCAATAGACGTTTCATAGCTCCCTCCTAGGTTTGTTGCGATGAAGCCCAGAGAACTTCCTCATTCCGTGCCTGGTCTCCATAATTCTCCCGAACTTCCGGGATTCCTTGCCGCCGGACGGATGTCCGATGGCGGTTATTTCATGCCTGACAACGTGATCCCCTCGATAAATTTACGTTGCGCCAGCAAAAAGGCGACGAGCAGCGGTGTCACGATGACGGTCGCCACGGCCATGATCGGGCCGTAATGATCGCCGTCGGCGCCGCCGGTGAACTCGCGCAGCCCCAAGGGCGGCGTGAAGTAGTCGCGATTTCCCGTGATCACCACACGCGGCCAGAAGTAATCGTTCCAGTGGGCGACCACGGAAAAGATGGCAAATGCCATCAGCGCCGGCACCGCACAGGGCAGCATCACCGTCCAGACAATCGAAAACTCGCTCATCCCGTCGATGCGCGCCGCGTCGATCAGATCATCGGGGATGGTCATGAAAAACTGGCGCATGAGGAATATGCCGAACACCGATATGGTCCACGGGATGATCAACGCCGCGTACGTGTTGGTCAGCCCCACCTTGGCCAGCATCAGGTAAATCGGCAGCGCAATGGCGTGAACCGGGATCAGCAGGCACACCAGGACCATGGCGAAGACAACGTCCCGGCCCCAGAAGCGCAGCTTCGATAGCGCGTAGGCACATGGCAGGGCGACCAGAACCTGGATAATGAAAATCGACGCCGTCACGAAGACGCCGTTCAACAGATAACGCACCAACGGGGCTTTCTCGAACGCGGTCGTGTAGTTGAAGAACACCGGCGTCCGGAAACACTCTTCCTTCGGGTTGCCGAGCTTGATGCAGTAGTCGTCGACCATCTGTTCCTGGGCCCCGATAAAGCCGCCCGTATTGGTCAGAATCTCGTGCGGCGACTTCATGGAATAACTGAGCATGACGTAAAACGGCAGAATGACGATCAGCGCGCCGACGATCAGAACCGCATGCTTCAGGGCTTCGGCAACTGGGGAGGTTTTGCCCAGCATCAGTAATGCACCCTTCTCTCGACCAGATATCGCTGCGACAAGGTGATGATCAGCACGAAGGCCAAAAAGACGATGGTGATCGCCGAGCCGAAGCCGACCAGGTTCTCGCGGATCGCCTTTTCGAATATGGCGTACATCATCACATAGGTGGACTTCGCCGGGCCGCCCTCGGTCAGCGCCTCGACGGTGTCGAAAACCTGGAACGAACGGATCGCCGTAATGGTGACGACGAATACCGTCGTCGGCCCGAGCATGGGCCAGGTGACGAGGCGGAAGCGATCCCAGCCGCTCGTCACGCCGTCAATGGCGGCGGCGTGGTAAAGCTCGCGCGGCACCCCCGTCAGCCCGGCCAGATAGAGAACCATGTTGAAGCCCACGGCCTGCCAGATACCAATGAAGCAGATCGTCCAGATGGCGTACTTCTTGTCGCCGATCCAATGGGGAAACTCATCGGCGCAACTCGTCGAATACCAGCTCTCCGCTCCATTCACACCGGGAATCCAGCCCCAGCTGAAGATCGCCTCCATCCAGGCCCCGCACCCCGACGCCAGCGTCTTGTTGACGATCCCGATGGTCGGATGAAGGGCAAAATCCCAGACGATGGCCATGGCCAGCAACGCCGCCATCACCGGCAGGAAATAGATCGCCTTATAAAAGTCGCCGAACCGTCGCAATGAATTGATCAGCAACGCGGCACCGAGGCCCAGGCCGATGGAGAACGGCACCACCACGAGGACATAGGTCGCCGAGGCCCAGAGCATTTTCTGGTAGCTCGAACGGCCGAATATCCGCTCGTAGTTCTTCCATCCCATCCAGTTGAAGTCCTGATTGCCGAGACTGTAGTCGGTGAACGACAGCAGCCCGGCGATGCAAATGGGGACCAGAAGAATGGTGATCATCAGCGCCACTGCCGGGACGCAGAACAGGTAACCCATCCATTGCCGACGCGCCGCGGTCGCCATCAGGCGACGACCTCGATTTTGGCCATCAGGCGTTCGCCATGGCTGTTGAACAACAGTGCGTTTTTGGGATCGAGGATGATCATGGCTTCGTCACCGGTATGGAAATTATCCAAGGCGGACGATTCCATGCGGCTGATGACACGGCCGCCAATATTCAGTTCGGCGTGGAAATAGGCTTCGGACCCAAGGTTTTCATGGTGAACGATTCGACACGGCAGTCCCTCGGCCTTGATGCCGCCCAGCGTCACGGCCTCGGGGCGCACGCCGATCTGGATTTCCTCGCCCTTGGCGCTGGAATACAGCCCCGGCATGACCCGGTCACCGACGCTGACCGTGCCGCTGGCATCCACATGGGCGGGCAGGATGTTGATTTTGGGGCTGCCGATGAACTCGGCGACCCTGATATCCGCCGGATCACCATAAACCTTGGACGGGGTATCCACCTGCAGCAATTCGCCGTCCATCATGACCGCCACCCGATCGGCCATGGTCATGGCTTCGGCCTGGTCATGGGTGACGTAGATGAAGGTGGTCGCAAGCCGGCGATGCAGTTCGGCGATTTCGGCGCGCATGTGGACGCGCAGTTCGGCGTCCAGGTTGGACAGCGGCTCATCCATCAGAAACGCTTGCGGATGGCGCACCATGGCGCGGCCGACGGCGACCCGCTGGCGTTGTCCGCCGGACAACTGCCCCGGCTTGCGGTCCGCCAGATGGCCGATGCCGAGCGTGTCCATGACTTCGGCCACGTCGCGGTTCATGCCGGCCACCACTTCCGACGTTCCCGGCATCCAACCGCCGATCAGCGGCAGCCGTTGGGCCAGGTTGAGCCGACGCATCCGCAGCGGCACGCCAATGTTCTTCTCCACCGACAGGTGCGGATAGAGGGCATAGGACTGAAACACCATAGCGATATCGCGGAGGCTCGGGTGCAGCTTGTCCACCGGTTCGCCGGCGATCTGTATGCTGCCGCTGTTTTGTTGCTCGAGACCGGCGATGATGCGCAGCAGTGTCGACTTGCCGCAGCCGGACGGGCCCACCAGGACGATGAACTCACCGTCCTCGATGTCCAACGAAACGCCCTTCAATACCGGTGTCTGGCCGAAAGACTTCTCGACCTCGCGTATGGTGACGCCAGCCATGACAGACCTCGACTTCCCGTCCGTGAAACGACTCTTTTCGGTCGTTGGATAAATAGTGCGCCGAATCAAGATGTGTTGGAAATTAGATAATTCTTACGAAGTTCATAAGAAAAACGGATGATGGCTCTGTGACGTTCGAACGACATCGGTGACTGACCTCGTGTCGCCATCAATAGCGAGGCACAAATTCGACTCATCAGAAAATCCGAGGATGTGGAGATATTTTATCTATTTTCATGGTGAGTGAATTTGCGCTTAGAGTGCGGCAACGACAATCCGGCCGCCTACCGCCGGCAGTTCTTGATCTCCACGCGCGAAGGAGCTCCGCCATGACCGAACCGCCACTCACGGAAGCCAAGTATGACTACAAGACCTGTTTTGATGACGGGTACGAAGCCGTTTCCGGCGTCCTGAACGGGAGCGGCGCCAAGTTCGTGCCGTTCGTCGCCCAGATGTCCGAGTTCGCCATGGCCTATCAGGGCATCAACGGTCACGACTTCTTCGCCAATCCGGAGATTTTCGTCGAGGGCAACCTGCGTACCTGCGCCGAGCTCGGCTTCGACGTGGCGGATACGCTGTGGGATGTCTACGACATCGAGTGCGAGGCCCTGGGCGGGCAGATGTCCTGGTTCGACGAGTTGTCGCCGGCCATCAACAACACCGATCCGCTGATCAAGACGGAGAAGGATCTGGCCAAGCTGAAACTGCCAGATCCCCGTAAATCGGGCCGCATGCCGTTCGTGCGCGATGCACTGCACCTGTTCCACGAGAAGACCGGCAAGCAGCCGACCATCCGGTTCTGCGGCCCGCTGACATTCGTCGCCCAGTGCATGCAGTTCGAGCAGATGATCCTGCGCATCGACGAGGACCCGGCCTTCGTCCATAAAGTATTCAACTTCCTGGTCGAGGAAGTTCAGGCGCCCTACATCAATTCCCTGTTCGAGGATTTCCCCGACGCCGGCACCAATGGCTCGGACGCCATCGGCTCGCTGCCGTTCATCAGCGAGGAGATTCTGGATGAGTACTCGATTCCCAATATTCTGAAATTGCGGGAATTGTGCGGCGGCCGCGCCGTGGTCCAGGTCGATAACTGGTGGGGTGATTCCTTTGCCCGCGACGCGGAAGAATTCTGGGACAAGAAGCTCAAGGTCACGCCGCGCTACCTGAAGATCCAGGATCCCGACCTGTTCCGCGTCGGCACCGAGCGGGCGCGCGCCTATGCCGACACACTCGGCGTGCCGCTGCAGTTCGGCGTCGACAACCACGTCCTGCAGGAAGGCCCGGAAGAGGAAATCGTCAAGCGCGTGCATGAGTACATGGAGGTCGGCAGCCGCGGCCCGCACGGCGACAAGTTCTTCCTCTATCTCTGCAACCTCAGCGCCCAGACCCCGGTCGAGCATGCCAAGATCGCGCTCGACGCCATCAAGGGCTGGCGCGCCGGCGACCGGCCCTACGAAGGTCAGATCTTCAGCGGCACGGAAGCCGAATCGAGTGCGCGGGCCGGCGACAAGGGTCGCTGGATGGGCATCGGCGTCATCGGTGATATCGAAGGCAACATCCGCGAACACCTGCATGCCCAAGCCAAGGAGGGCAAGAAGGAGATCTTCAACGACATCTATGACGCGGTGATGGACTTCGAGGACGAGGAATGCGCGCGCCTGGTCACCGAAGCGCTTGAGATGGGCGAGACTTGCGGCGACATTCTGGACGAGGGCTTGATCGCGGCCATGGACACCATCGGCGACCTGTTCGGCCGTGGCGAGTTGTTCGTGCCGGAAATGCTGATCGCGGCGCGCGCCATGAAGGCGGGACTCGAGATCTTGCGCCCCATCCTCACGGCCTCGAAGGAACCGCCGAAGGGTGTCGTCGTCATGGCCACGGTGCAGGGCGACCTGCACGACATCGGCAAGAACCTGGTGTGCATGATGCTGGAAGGCGCCGGCTTCGAGATCGTCGACCTGGGTGTCAACACCGACCCCATGTCGATCATCGAGGAGGCCGACAAGGTGGGCGCCGATATCATCGGCCTGTCCGCCCTACTTACGACATCGATGCCGTTCATGAAACTGACCATCGAGGCGTTCCAGCGCGAGGGCAAGAATTACCCGATCATCGTCGGCGGCGCGCCCGTGACCCAGGACTACGCGAACCACATCAATGCCACCGGATACGCCGACAACGCGGTCGACGCGGTTATCCTGTGCAAGGAATTGGTCGCCAACGCCTCCGGGTTCGAACGCAAGGCGAGTTAAGCCAAATTGACGGGCTAGAGCGTGTTCAGAGAATATGCTCTAGCGGTCCACGCCGGCCCCCGTGGCGACCCGCCGAAGGCGCTGTTTGCATTCCGCCGCGAACGCCTCGGCGAGGCGGCTTTGCCGGTATCCCTTGAGCGACGCCACCACCAAATTGACGTCGGGTGGTGCTTCCACCAACTCCACGTTGGCAAGCTTCGCGTCGTCATAGGATCGCGCGTTCTTGATCTTCACCAGGGCGAACGAATAGCCGCCACCAGCGGCCAGCAGGCCACGAACCATCTCATAGGTGGTCGGCCGGTGAAGAACGCGCGGCTTCAGGCCGTACATGCCGAAATAGGTGAAGAAATATTCGCGAAAACCCGGTGAATCCAACAAGATCAGCGGCTCGTCGGCCAGATCCTCCAGCGAAAGCTTTTTGCGTTTCGCTAAAGGGTTGGTCGCCGACATGACCGCGAACGGCGCCAGGCGCGTCACCACTTGGTGCTCGATATCGTTGTCGACATAGATATCATAGGTCAGGCCCAGATCGGCCGTGCCGTCCTTCAGGAACGCCGCAACCTGTTCCATGTTGCCCTCGTGCAGACCGATTTCGGCGGCGGGGTTCTTCTTCGAAAACGACTGGATGACGGGCGGAACCAACAATGGCGCCGGGCTGGTATAACACGCCAATTCGAGGCGGCCGGAGAGCAGTCCATCATCGGTCTCATCGAACATCTGTTCGAAATCGCGGGCGTTTTCCAGCAACTCGCGCGCCCGTTTGACGAAGCCACGCCCAGACGGCGTCAACGCCATGCCCTGTGAGGGGTTGCGCACGAACAGGCGTATGCCGAATTCCTGTTCACAAGCACGAATGGCGGCGCTGATCGCCGGCTGCGAGACCCGCAACAAACGCGATGCATTGGTGATACTTCCCATGCGCGCCGCTTCGACGACATAGCGCAGATGCCGAAGGTTGTGCATTTCTTCCTCGGAATTTCTAATGCATTAGAGAAATATTATCGGAAAATATCGGGAATTCCTAGCTCATCCGGCATTCGTAAGTGGATTTCCATCCCCTAACCCTTCAGAATTGGAATCAGTACATCTTGGTCCTCGGATAAACTTATGGCTTACACGCTCCGCCAACTGTCCTACGCCGTGGCCGTCGCGGACAGCGGCAGCATCACCGATGCGTCGGAACAGTTGGGTGTGTCCCAACCTGCGGTTAGCGCAGCATTGCGCGGGCTCGAGGAAGAATTTGGGCTCGACCTGTTCATCCGTCGCCCAGCGCGACGGCTGGCGCTATCGCGGGCCGGGCAGCATTTCATCAATCGGGCGCGCCACCTTCTGGAGGAAGCGCACGAATTCGAGACCGATGCCGCGGGGCTCAGCCGCGACCTTCGCGGCGTTCTCGAAGTCGGCTGCTTCCTGCCCACGGCGCCGTTCATGGTACCGCTGGTCATGCAACGGCTGGCCGAATCGCATCCGGAGATGGAAATCCGGCTGCACGAAGGTGATCTGGACGAATTGAACCAATGGCTGGCCGGCGGCCGGATTGAAGTGGCCATGACCTACGACATGCATCCACATCCGGGCATTACATTTGAGCCGCTGATCGAGACGCCCGTCTACGCGCTGCTGGCGGCGAGCGACCCGCTCTCCCGGGCAGCATCCGTTTCCCTCGCCGACTTGGCGGACCGCAACATGATCGCCTTCGACCTGCCGATCACCCAGCAGTTCTATCGCGGCCTGTTTCTCAGCCAGGGCATCGTCCCCAAGGTGACGAAGTCGGTGCGGTCCTATGAAATGGTTCGTAGCCTCGTCGGTGCCGGCATGGGGTTCTCGCTGCTCATCATGCGCCCGGTGAACGACCGCTCCTACAACGGTAATGCCCTGGCCTACGTGCCCCTGGCCGGTGATCTGCCGCGGCCGTGTTACGGCCTGGCGTCGGTTTCGAGCACCCTTCGCCGCCGGCTGCTGCGGGCGTTCTTCGATGAATGCCGGCAGGTTCTGAAGGATGAAAAGCAGGCCGACGGGTATTACGTCCGCCTGGATTAGGGCTTCGGGCCGAGTTGGCGATGAACAGATTTAGTGATCGCTAACCTCAGAATTTTCGAATTCTAGTTGCCGCTCCCATTCGGCTAAATTTCCATCGATGGCGTCCCGTCGGCCCGGCGCCTGGCCATATGGATAAATGGAAATTCCGCCATGCGTATCTCGACGACAACCATCGGCGCTTATCCGAAACCCGATTACCTGCCCCATTTCGACTGGTTCCAGCTTGGCGGACATAAGGACATCACCGATCCGACCGAGCATTATGACGCCGCCCTGAGTGCCATGGGCGAGGAAGCCGAGGCCCTGTTCCAGCGCGCCGCAGGTGACGTCATCGCGGATCAGGTGGCGGCCGGCATCGATGTCCCGACGGACGGTGAGGTGCGGCGGGAAAACTACATCCACTACCATTGCCGGCACCTGGACGGCATCGATTTCAAGAATCTCACGGAGAAGCCCATTCGCGGCGGCACCTACACGCCCATGTTGCCGACGATCACCGGACCGGTGCGTGCCGGGGCGCCGTTCCTGCCGAACGACTGGCAGGTGGCACAGGCGTTTACCGATCGCCCGATCAAGGTGACCCTGCCCGGTCCGATGACCCTCGGGGACACGGTGGCCGACGACTATTACAACGATCCGAAAACGCGAGGCGCGGAGATCGCGGTCGCCCTGAATGCCGAGATCCTGGCTCTGGCCGAAGCGGGGTGTACGCATATCCAGGTCGACGAGCCGCTGTTCGCGCGCCGGACGGCGAACGCCCTGGACTATGGTTTCGGGCATCTGGAGCGCTGCTTCGACGGCGTTCCCGCAGGCGTCACACGCACCGTTCACATGTGCTGCGGCTATCCCGACCGCGTGGACAATCTGGATTACCCCAAGGCGCCCAAGGAATGTTACTTCGAACTCGCCGAGGCCATCGACGCCTCATGCATCGACGCCGTTTCCATCGAAGATGCGCATCGGCAAAACGACCTCAGCCTCCTCGATCCGTTCAAGTCGACAACCGTCATTCTTGGCGTCGTCTCGGTGGCGAAGAGCCGCGTCGAACCCGTCGACGAAATACACGATCGTCTAGTCGCGGCCATGCAACACATCGACGCCGAACGACTCGTCGCCGCGCCCGACTGCGGCCTCGGCCTGCTCGGTCGCGATCTGGCCGTGGCGAAACTCGAGAATCTCTGCCAAGCAGCTCGAAGTGTTTGAGGCTCCCGACAGATGCGATTTTCAAAGCCGTCACTTGTTGAGGTCCCTTCCGATGCCATCCGTGACACTCGACAGTTAATGATTGGTTAAACGCGGAGGCACGTTGACCAATGTCTCCTCCTGGCATTTTGCGGACTAAATAGACATCGCTGATTTCCGTCCGCTGCTGGAGGTGGAGCGGTAGTGATTTCTATCGTAAATTAAAGTTTGTTCGCGTACGGGAGGTTTTGCTGGGATCGACGAAGGAAGGGCTGGGCGAATCCAATAGGCATGACGCCTGTGAGGCCGAAAACTCTAATGAGTTGGCTGAGGATTTGGCGTCAATTAGGGACGCCATGAAACGTGGCGATTGGATACCTGCAGACGCAGCCGAACGAATATTTAATGGTGAGAACCCAATTGCGGTATTTCGAGAATTCCGAGGCATGCCGATGACGGATCTCGCGAGATTAGCGAATATCGCCCCAGCACAACTGGTGCGCATCGAAAACGGTTCCGTTAACGCGGGTGAAGATCAACTTCAATCGATAGCGGTTGTACTACGTGTCGATATCGAAGATTTGCTGTGACGACAGATCGTTTGGTTCAAATGCACATTGAAGCTCTTCATCGGCGCAAAATAAGGTTTGGGAATTCTGCTGGAAAACCCCGGGAACCAGTTGAAAAAAACCGTCCCAAACCTTGGCTTAAGTCATTGAAAAAAAACAACTCATACCACCCCTGGGCACCATTTCCCTTGCCGGGACGTGGACGTCATTGCCGATACGTTGGCGTCGACGAGCTCAGGGCTTATCACGCTCCAGGGTGACCAATCGATCGGAACGAACGCGTCGCCAGGCATCCCATGGCCCGTCTGGCCATTGCACACGGACCTCCGCGTTCTCGGCGGTGCCGAGGCCGAAGTGCAGCGGGCCCCATTGGCCCCCGGCATGGCCGCCACCGATCGTGTGTTCGCGTCGTTGAATTCCAGCCGGGGTTCGCACTTCGATCCAGGCACCGATGGCGTCGCGATTGCCGCCGGGCTGGCGCAAGCCGATCTTGAGCCAGTGCGTTCCGGTGCCCCCCTGGTTCCGCCAAATTCGCGCTGGCGCACGGCGGTTGGTGACAATCAGGTCAAGTCGGCCGTCGGCGTTAAGGTCGACCAGCGCCCCTCCACGCCCGAGTTCGAAGTCGACCACGCCGGCCTCTTCAGCGCCCTCGACGAAGCTGCCGCCGGGCTGTTGAATCAGCAGGTTGTTGGGGTCCACGTCGGCGACGAACTGCACCGTCATGACGTTGCCCTTGACGACCAGGAGGTCCGCCAGGCCGTCGTTGTTGACGTCGCCGAATTCCGCGTGCCATGCGGTCGAGGGTTTGGTGTCGCCACCCATGAAGGGGAAGCCGGCGGCGATGCCGAGCGCCGATGCGCGGTCCTTGAAGGCAGGCCGCGCCGCGCCGTTCTCCAGAACCTCGAAGCGGTTTTCCGTCATGTTGGTCAGATAATAGTCAGGGAAGCCGTCGCCGCTGACGTCGTGGCTGGCGATGCCCATTCCCCAGATGTTGACTGGCGCCCAGCCGTCGGCGCGTCCATACGGCCGCGGGCCGTCAGCCTCGATCCGCAGCAGTTGCTCCTCGCCGCCGCGGGGGTAGAATTCCTTGTCGTTGGAAATCCTGAGGTCCGGCACGCCGTCCCTGTTCCAGTCCGAGAACAACATCGACAACGCGCAGTGTCCGGGAACCAGCTTGGTCGGCGCCTCGTACCCGCCGTCCGGGCGTGGCCGATGCAGCTCATTGGCGTTGCAGTCGCCGTAGCCCATGATCACCGTGTCTCGGACCATGAAGTTGCCGACGGCGAGGGTGGGCCAGCGGCGTCCCTTCTCCCAGGTCGCCGAGAAGGCCGTGGTCCAGGCATCGCCGCCCTTGAAGCCCCAAGTCTCGTTGGCGCGCTCGAACCGGCAGCCGCCCTTGCCCCGCATGAGCAGGTTCTCGCCGACCCGCAGCACGGCGAGATCGACTTGGCCGTCTCCATCGATGTCGAGCGGATAGACGCCGGTGACGGATGTCATGTTCAAGCCGGACCCGGTCACCGGCTGGAACTTGAGCGGCCCCCCAGTGGTGGAGCGGTTGCGGTAGAGTTTGGCCGGCTTCGTTCCGCCGGCGAACAGTAATTCGGGCAATCCGTCGCCGGAGCAATCGAAGGCGGCGACGCCGGCACCCGCCATGTAAAAGAAATCCCCCTCATAGACGCTGTCGATACCGGCGGCGGTCGTCTCATCGACATATCGGGGAACCTCGCCGGCTAGGGCCACGCCGGCGACGAACGCCAAGGGGAGAGCGATGCGGAGGGATTTCATCTAAAGTGTCCTCAGGAAGGCCATGAGACGTTGCCGGTCGGCGGGTGACAGGTCCCGGTAGGCCTGGGCCACCTTGGCCCCCTCGCCACCGTGCCACAGAATGGCTTCCTCGGCATCCCGCGCCCGGCCGTCGTGCAGCAGGGCATGGCGGTCCGCCATCAGCCGACCGAGGCCCATTAGCGGCGCCGTGCGCCATTCGCTCCCCGTCGCCGTTTCTTCCTCCAGCCCGTCGGCCAGGTCCGCGCCCATGTCGTGCAGCAGCAGGTCCGTATAGGCCGCGACCGAGCCGCCGCCGGCCAGGGGCAGGCGGGGCACGTGGCATGCGGCGCACCCCGATTGCACGAAGACTGCCTCCCCCTCCGGCGCGCGCCCGTAGCGCTCGGGCGGCGGCAGCGCGGCGACGTGCTTCGTGATCCGTTCCACGTCCTCCATGGAGACCTCGCGTCCGCCCTTTGCCGCCCGCTCGCCGCCGGGGGCCTCGGTGCAGGCTCGCTGCACGGCGGTGCAATCACCCCAGGACGGTCCCATCAGCCGGGTCGACAGCCCCATGTCCATGCGCAACGCCTTGGCGGTCTGGATGGCCAGCGTCCATTGCCCCGCCTTCCAGCCGAAGCGGCCGACCTCGATGCGGCCGGTCGGCAACTCGATGCGGTTGAGCCGGCCGGAAATGCCATCACCGTTGCGGTCCTCCGGGTCCTCGAGCGTCTTTAGGTGTGCCAGCGGTACGCGTTCCAGTGCGCCATTGCCATGGATCGCCGGGGACACCCGCGCCATGACCTGGGTCGCCGCGTCGAGGGCGCCATAGGCGGGGTCACGCAGTTCGAATGCCGGCTTTCGCAACATCGCCCCGGTCGGATCCTTGACCGCGGTGAAACGCACCGCCGGCACGCCCTCCGGCGTCACGCCCCGAACGGCATGCGCCTGCAGTTGCTTGCCGTACACGGGATCTCCGTATTCGCCGAGGCCGGCCTTCAAAAGAAGGCTGTCGCCTTCAATGGTGCCGTCGGCGGTAAACTTGAAGGTGCCGCGCCCACCCTTGGGATGGCAAGCATCGCAGGACCGGGCGTGGAACAGCGGGCCCAACCCGTCGCCGGTGTCCTCCGCGGCGGTCGTGGCGGGTGTCCAGTCGCGTTCGAACAGCTCGCGCCCCTCGCTCCGCTTACGGGGCGCGGCCGCCGCCAGCATGGGGTAGAAGCGGGTGAACACCCAGTCCTGGTCGGCATAGGTGTGGCAACCACCGCAGTCGAGTTCACCCAGGCCCGGGATCGGCCAGACCTTCTCCGCATAGGGCGGCTTGCCGAAGCTGAAGAAGCCCCAGACGGATACGGGGAAGCGCTTCGCGTCCTTGACCATGACCTGCAGGCCCAGGTGCTTGCCCGCGAAGTAGCCTTCGGCGTTCATGAACTCTCGGCGCTCGGCGGCGACCCGCTCCTGCGCGATCATGGCCCCCGTCGGGAACGTGCCGGTCTTTTTCCAGTGGTCGAAACTCTCGCGGTCGAGATACGTGTGCTTGATGCCCGGCGCGTAGGACGCGGTCGGATTGATCTCTTTCGGCTGCACGGTGGCGCCGATGAACACCCATTCGCGATAGCCTTCGGGCCGAACGAGCGCGCCTTCGTCGGTGAAACGCGCCAGGTCGCCGGCATGTGTGGTCCCGCCGACAGCGGCTGTAGCCAGCACGCCGACGACCAGAAATCTGTTGACCATCTTCATCCGCATCGCATGGGCGGCCGTCCGGTGCTGCAGCTGGCTAATCGCCGCCCCAGTTCGAGGTTGGCCAGGCAGTCGATGCCGTCCAGATGGTGAGCGAATACGGCCGCCACCTTGAGAACCGATTGAGCTCGTGCCTCGCCGGTACCCAGCGCCAAGGAAACCAGAAACAGCGACAGCAATCCGATAAATGCGCTGCACACGTTTCGGTGAAGGAGTTGGGCGCGCTTTAGTAGAATTCCTATCACATTTCCCTCTCCAGGGCGTTTGGACTGACGGCCCGGCCGCCGAACAGGAAACTGAAAGATCAACGTTCGCCTGCTCATACCGTGAACTGACCTTAGAAATTACATGGTATCGAGTCACATTAAATATCGTCCAGATTTCAAACACATAACCGTATGCATGCATGTGTGTCTTGACCGATGAGTCATGAAATTTCGGGTTGGCGTCGTTCGCCGACATAGCCGAAAGTTAACTTTCTGTCCGGCGTCAAAGGGGCTAGTCTAAATCTAACATAGAGACCGGGGAGGTCTTAATCCGATGCAGAGATTTGCGATCGCGGCGGCATTGCTGCTGCTTGGCGCGTGTGCGTTCGATGTTGATGAACGACCGAAAATCGCCCAACCATTGGGCGGCACCAAGTTGCTTGCGGGGATCGCCGACGCGAAGAGTGTCGGCCTCGCTGACCCGTTCATCAAGGAGGCCGTGAAAGCGCTCGAACAGGGCGACTTCGTCAAGGCACAGGCGGGGTTCAATCGGGCGCTGAAGTTCGATCCCTCGAATGCGCAGCTACACTTTCTAAATGGTCTGACCTACCACTTGCGTGCGGAAGCCGGCGACAGGAGCCAGTTGGACCTGGCAGAGACCGGCTACCACCTGGCTCTGCAGTACGACACCGCGCACAAATGGGCGGCCTATCAACTGGGCCACATCAAATTCTCCCAGCAGCTCTATCGGGAAGCACAAGAGGCGTTCTCCTACGCGCTTTTGTTCGATGCCGAGAACCCGACCCTGCTGAAGGCACTGGCCACCGCGTCCTATTACGCCCAGGACCTGGAAACCGCGAGTTCGGCCATCACCAAGGCCGAAATGGCGGCGCCGGACGATCCGGGATTACTGCGCACAGCGGCGCTGGTATCTGCGGCGACCGGGCGGACCGATGCGGCGCGCGGATATGTCGAACGCATGAGTGCGGACGCTGGCGCCGGCCGCCTGCATCGGGTCAACTACATGAAGCGCCGTATCGACGATTGGCAGCGGCTGCACGGATCGGGCGGCATTCAACTGGCCCAGTCGACCTCGGACATTCTGGGTGGTGACAACACGACGACGGGTCTGTCGCCGAGCGGTGATGATTCATCGGACGATAGTTCTGATTCGTCCGACAGTGATTCGTCATCGAGCGCGAGCGCGACGAAAACCAAACCGCCCACGCCCGGCATGGCCCTGGTTGATGTGGTCATCATCCGCTCCGAGGAACGCAACGCCACTGACAAGGGGCTCAATCTTCTGAACGGCCTGACGGTGACGCTGTCGGGCAACTCGTTCACGTACACCACCAACCGAGCCAAGAATAATCTGGTCCAGACCGGCAGTACGTCGTCGACGACGATCACGCGAAATGCCGGCTTCAGCATCCCGTCGATCACCTATTCTCTGAACATCTTCAACGACACCTTCGACCGCAACGAAGTGCTGGCGCGGCCGAGCCTGGTGGCGCTGGACGGCAAGACGTCGCAATTCTTCACCGGTGCCGTGTTCCACGTGGAATTGAGCGGTGTCGCCGGCAGCGAGGGTACGGTGACCGACGTGCCGGTGGGCATCAAGCTCGACGTGACGCCCAAATTCCTCGGCGCGGACGAAATCCAGCTGAAGGTCGAGGCGGCGCGTGCCTTCATCGAAGGGCGCTCGGCGCAGATCGGCTTCAACAATTTCGCCCAGATCACGAAGACCTCGGTGACCGCCAATGTGGCGATGAAGTTCGGTGACACATTGATCCTGTCAGGCCTCAGCGAGAAAGAGACGGAGAAACTCAATGACGGCGTGCCGTTGCTGCAGGACATCCCAGGCCTGCAGTATTTCTTCTCTCACGAGGACACCCTTGAGTTCACCAAGTCGGTGCTGATCCTGTTGACGCCGCGCAAACCGCGCTACGCCTACGAGGATGGCACGCCCAAGATTGATCCGGCCAACCCGCCGGACGCCAACAAAAGTCAGCCTAACCTGGCGGAGTTGAAGGAGCGGGTTGACTGGTTCAAGCCGGCGGGAAACCTGGACGCGGTGTTTCGGCACCTGAAGGACCGACGTTTGTTCAAGGAATTCCGCACCGGCGACGTGCAGATGGAGTCCTGGAATGACCGGCCCCAGTTGGCGCAGCGCATCATCGATATCCTCTACTTCATCTATTTCTAAATCGATCCCGGGCGCTCTGCTGGGTGCGCCGACGGGCTTCTGTGTGTAGCCTGAAACATGCACTCGCCAGAACGCCGCCGATGTGGCCCTATTTCGCACTCCTGTCTCTGGCAGAGTGGCCGTAGATTCATGTGTTGTTTCAAATTGTTATCGATCTTTCTATTGCAACCATACGACACGTCGCCTCAGGTGCCACCCGGTCAAGGTCAATGACCCTGAGCGGCAGGACGACGACAAGGAGTTGCCGGTCATGACTACTGCGATGCAGAGCCCCGCCCAGCTGAACCGGATGACGAAAGCCGAACTGGTGGACGCCGTGATGGCTGCAAACGATCGGCTTGAGCGCTTGGCGGACGCGGTCCACGAAGACCAGCCTGTTGGCATGGACATCTCCGAGCAATACCGGCTCGAGGGTGAGCACCGCAGGATTCTTGAACTGATCACCCATCCGGTGCTGGTGGTGCGGTTCGACGATGGCACGTTCCTCTACGCCAATGAGGCGGCGGCTCGGCTTGCCGGACGCCATCCCGACGACATGATCGGCACCAGTGCCACGGATGTTTACTGCGACGTCAATGATCGCGCCCGTTTCCTCGACGCTCTCGAAAAAGATGGCGAGGTTAACGGGTTCGAGGTGGAATTGCAGGGGCCGGATGGTGGTTCGCTTTGGGTTCTGATGTCCTCCAGGCGGATCAGCTTCCAGGGGGAGGACGCGATCCTATCCTCATGGATCGATATCACGGAGCGGAAAAACACACGCGAACAGTTGGCGCGCACGGCGAACGAATTCGGCGCCGTGCTTGAGACCATCGACTACGGTGTCCTGGTGCTCGACCCGGAGCTTCGCGTCCGCATCATCAACCGCGCTTTTCAGGAAATGTGGGCGACGCCGGACGAGTTGATGAACTCGCATCCAACCATGGCCGAACTGTTGCACTCGACCCGCGACAAGGGCGTCGACCCGATCGCCACCGCGGATTTCGATGCCTTCGTCGAGCAGCGCGTCCGCCAAGTGCGGGAATGCAACCCGGTGCCGATGGAATTGTACCGTGGCGATGATCGCGTCTACCGTCACCAATGCGTCGCACTCCCTGATGGCGGACGCATGCTGACCTACTTCGACATCAGCGAGCACAAATGGGCCTTGGCCGCCCTCAGTGAAAACGAAGCCCGCCTTCGGGACTTGGCGCTGGTGGCCTCTGACTGGTTCTGGGAGACGGACGAGAACGATTGCTTCAGCTTCATCTCGGAGCGGTTTTTCGAAACCATGAATATCCGCCCGGAGGATATTCTGGGCAAGAACCGCCGGCAGTTTTCGGAAGAGCACGAACAGCAGCCCCACGCCGAGATGTGGCGCAAGCATTTCGAAGATCTAGACGCCCATCGTCCGTTCCGCGGTCTTGAATACGGCGTCACAGGCGGCGACGGCTCGATACGTCACATTCGGGTTAGCGGCATTCCCAAGTTCGATGAAGAGGGAAACTTCCAAGGGTACCGCGGAGCCGACACCGACATTACCGACCAGAAGGACGCGGAGGAAGCGCGTCAGTTGTCGGAAGCACTGATGACGGAAGCGATCGAGAACATCCCGGACGGCTTCGCGCTCTATGACGCGGATGACATCCTCGTCGCTTACAACAGGACGTTCGTCTCCATTTTCGACCTTGGTGATGATGATCTGAAGCCGGGGACAACGTGGCACGACCTGATCAAGAGAAACATCGCGCACGGCATCTACAAGGATACGAACAAGAAAGGTTTTGCTGCGTCTCCGAAGGATCAACCGAGTCAGGACCTCGTGCGCCACTTCGCCGATGGCCGGATCATGGAAATTCGACGCCGGTCCACGGTGGATGGGGGGATCCTCAGCATATTCACGGATATCACGGCGAGAAGGCAGGCCGAGGAAGCGTTGCGCGAGCGCGAGGAGCGAAACCGCATCACCTTCGAGAACGCGGCCATCGGCATCGCCGAGTACGATTTGAATAGCAATTGCCTCCGTGCGAACGAACGGTATGCCCATTTCCTGGGATATGAACCCGGGGAACTAGTCGGTATGAATACGCGCGATATATCGGCACCGGGCCATGTGGAAGATGCCACGGACCGCGGGCAGCGGTTGAAGGCTGGTGAACTCGACTCCTTCGTTGCGGAGAAACTCTATCGGCGGAAGGATGGCTCGGACGTCTGGGGTGAACTCTGCGTGTCCCTTATCCGCAACGCCGAGGGCGGTCCCGCCTACCACATCACGTTCCTCATCGATATCGATGAGCGCAAACGGGCAGAAGCGGCCCGCGCGACAGCCGAGGCGCGGCTAACCGATGCCATCGAGAATATATCCGAGGGGTTCGCCTTGTTCGACGCGGATGACCGCCTGCAGCTTTGCAACAGCCAATATCAAAACATGTACAACTATAGCGATGCCGACGTCGCATCCGGGGTCACCATCCGCGACCTTCTGCAACTCGACTTAGAACGCGAGGCCGGCGACAGTGCAATCGGTGGCGAAGAAACCATCCGCCGACGCAAGAAAAACTTCGGCAAATCTCTTGAAACCTTCGAACTGCCCCTGGCGGACGGCCGTTGGGTGCAGATCCGCGATCGCAAGATGTTCGACGGCGGCACGGTTTGTATTCATGCCGACATCACTGAACGAAAACAGGCCGAGAAAGAATTGGCCGACAAGGAGGCCCAGTTCCGGGTCGCGCTGGACAACATGCCGGGCGGCATCCGGTATGTCGATCAGGAAAAGCGGTACGTCTTTTTCAATTCGCAGTACTCAGATCTCTACGAATTTCCCAACGATCTTCTGCAGGTTGGAGAATCCAATCGCATCGAGAATCTATATCAAGCGGAACGTGGCGACTTTGGCGCCGGGAACGCGGACTCCCTGACCGATGAATGGCTTACGGCTTTTCCGGTGGAAACGGAACCTTCCCAATGGGAGCGAACGACACCGAGCGGGAGGATACTCGAAGTATTCACATCTCCGACGCCACTGGGCGGGGTCATCAATATCGTCACGGATATCACCGAGCGAAAACACGCCGAGGAGGAACTGGCGGAGAAGGAAACCTTGTTGCGCCTTGCCCTGGACAACATGCCGGGAGGTATCCGGCTGGTCGACAAGGACCGGCGTTACGTCTTGTTCAACGCCAAGTACAGCGAACTCTTCGATCTGCCGCCCGACCTGCTCAAGGTCGGCAATTCGGCGATCGTGGAGAATCATTTTCAGGCCGAACGCGGTGACTTCGGCGAAGGCGACCCAAAACAACTGGTGGACGATTTCCTGAAATCAAATCGATCGTTCACCCATCCCGCCAAATGGGAGCGTTCCACATTGTCCGGGCGTTCCCTCGATTGCCGGACCCAACCGACCGAGCTTGGCGGGTATGTCAGCATCATTACCGATATCACGGAAATGAAGGAGGCCGAACGGGCGGTCCGTGAGAACGAAGTTCGCTTACGTGAACTGCTGGATTCCGGACCGGTGGGCATCGGGGTCGTCGATCAGCGGACGAACGATCGCCTCTTCGTCAATCGACGACTGGTGGAAATGATGGGGGCCGGTTCGGCGGACGAGTTGACGTCCCTCAGCCTTGCTGAAAGCTATACCGATCCGGCCGACGTGGAGAAAATTCGCGGCATCGTCAGCGAGGGCGGCTCGGTGGATAGTTTGGAGGTGCAACGCCGTCGCGTCGATGGGTCCACTTTCTGGGCGTTGCAGAGCTCGCAGCCACTCGGCGAGTTCCTGGGTCGCCAGGCGCGCGTGGTTTGGCTGGTCGATGTCAGCGAGTTGAAGGAAGCCGAAGCGGAGATCGCTCATCAAAAGAACATCATCGACACGGCGTTGGAAAACATCAGCCAGGGCCTGTCCATGTTTGACGACGACCTCAAACTCACCGCCTGGAACCAGCAATATGCAAGTTTGCTCGACTTCCCGGCCGAGCTCTGCCAGGCGGGCACTTCCATCGAGGCCTTCTTCCGGCACAACGCCGAGCGCGGCGAGTACGGCCCCGGTGACCTGGAGGCCCAGGTGGCGGAGCGAGTGGAACTGGCGCGCCGCTTCGAGCCCCACACCTTCGAACGTGAGCGTGGCGGCGACCGGGTGCTCGAGATCCATGGCACGCCCGTGCCGACGGGCGGGTTCGTCACCACCTATACAGACATCACAGAGCACAAGCAGGCAGCGGCGGCCCTGCAGGTGGCGAAAGAGGAGGCCGAGGATTTGGCCGAGGCCAAATCCGATTTCGTCGCCGTGATCAGCCATGAGGTGCGTACGCCGATGAACGGCGTCCTGGGCATGGCCCGGCTGTTGCTCGACACGGAGATGGGTGGCGAACAACGGCGTTATGCAGACACCATCTTGCGTTCCGGCGAGTCGCTGTTGACCATCCTCAACGACCTTCTGGACATCTCCAAGCTGGAGGCGGGGAAGCTCGAGCTGGAAATCATTCCGTTCGACCCGCGACGACTGATTGAAGACGCGATCTCGGTCATGGCGGCGAGGGCGGAAGAGAAGAACCTGGACTTGATCGCCGACATAGATCCGGCCGTGCCGGCAGCCGTCAGCGGCGATCCGAACCGGCTGCGTCAGATCCTGCTCAACTTCGTCAGCAACGCGATCAAGTTTACCTCCGAAGGGCAAGTTACGGTGAGCACGCGGGCGGCTTCACAGGTCGGGAGTGGCGTCGAGTTGTCGCTCGCCGTCAGCGATACCGGTTCCGGGATCACCGAGGAGGCACAGCAAAAACTGTTTTCGCCCTATACCCAGGGAGCCGTGGAGGTGGCGCGCAAATATGGTGGAACGGGGCTCGGCTTGACCATCTGCCGGCGCATCGCCGACCTGATGGGCGGCGATATCACGCTTGAGAGCGAATTGGGTGTCGGTAGTACCTTCCGCCTCTCTGCGCATTTCGAGATTGCCGATGCGAACGTCTTGGGGATTGCCAACGATTCCGGTGGCGGCCTGGAGCGCCTGCGCGAGATTCCCCCCATGCGGATATTGTTGGTGGAGGACAACGAGATCAATCGGCAGGTGGCGCTCGGCATTCTGGGTAAGCAGGGCCATGAGATCAGCGTTGCCGAGGACGGGGCTGCGGCACTCGCGTTGCTGGACCAACGGAATTTCGATGTCGTCCTGATGGACCGGCACATGCCCCGCATGGACGGCATCGAAGCGACCAAGCGTATCCGCGCGCGCGAAGATGATCGCGCCCTAATCTCCATCATCGGTGTGACGGCGGCGGCTAACCCGGCGGAAATCCAGATGTGCCTGGATGCCGGCATGGACGCCTGCGTGACCAAGCCTATCGATCCGGCCCATTTGGCCCGTGCGATGGTCGGCGTACGCGGACGCGACTCCCATGGGCTGGCAGGGGACGGCGGACCGGTCACGGTGGCGCCGGACACTGGCGATGCGACCGATGCGGCGGTACTATTCGATCCGGCGCGGTTCGAGCAATTGCGCCTTGATCTGGGAGACGAGGTGGCTGGGAGTTTGGCGGCCGATTTCGTCGACATGGCGGTCGAGACGCTGGCGGATATGGAACGGGCAGCCGGTGAAGGCGACGACGAGATTCTGCAACGTAGCGCACACAATCTGAAGAGCGCGGCCCTGACGGTCGGCCTCAATCGCTTGGCGGCCGTTTGCCGGGTCGTCGAATCTCGATGTATCGACGGCGAGGTGGAAATGGCGCGCCAGGCGGTCGATGGCGTGCGGTCTGTTCATGACGAATCTCTGGCCGTCCTGGCACGGGAAACCTGAACGCGCTACGATCCAACGCTGCGGCCCAACATTGCGACGCCGTGGCGCGCCCACGCAGCCGAGGAGCAACAATGTCTAGCCTCGACACGCCAAATGTTGATTTTGCGGACATCAAGGTGTTGTTCGTCGAAGACAACGCCTTTGCCCGCAACTTGGGCCGAGCGGCGCTGGAGGAATTGGGTTTCAAGACCATCATCGCCGTCGGCGACGGTGCCGATGCCTATGACACGCTTACCATGTTCCCGGATTTCGGTCTGATTGTTTCTGACTGGAATATGCCCAAGATCAATGGTTTGGATCTGTACAAGGCGGCGCGCGATCGTTGGCCGAATATCCCGTTCATCATGGTGACGACAAACGATCGCGTCGAGCAAATCCACGAGGCCAACGAGGCCGGGGTCGATGGCTATGTGCTGAAGCCCTTCACCCTCAATATTCTGCGCAATAAGATTTACGCCGCCATGCGCAAGCGTCTCGCCATGGGTTCCGATAGCAGTGCCGATCCGGACCCTGACCTGATTGCCGCCGTCGACAATCTAACCGCAGCGACCACGCCAGACGACGACGAGGCCCAGGCGCCGCAAGCCCGCCCCGAAGTGCAGCGCCTGCAGGAGGCCGTCGAGCGGACCGTCTTCTCGGCGGAGCGCGCCGATCTGGGAGAAGCCGCCCTGCGCGAGGCTGTGCAGAACGTGGAGGCGGAGACGCCGGTATCCAATCCACATCGTGACGCCGTCCTCGGTGTCGTCGGCAGCCTCACCGGGTTCATCGCCAAGATGCCGGCACCTGGGCCGACGCAATTGGAGGTGATCCGGCTGCATCTGGAGGTGATCCGATTGCTCTCCACCGATCCGGACCGGTTCGCCGACGGCCATGAGAAACTGATGCAGAGCCTAACGCTCGCAGCCAGCAAGGCCGTTTGAGACGGCCCGTGATAACCTCGGAAAAAAGGCTGCAATGATGCATTTCAGCGTGGGTCGGAAAATCTTCTCCATCGCGGTGGTGACACTGGCGCTGATGCTGGTGGTGGCGTTCTATTCGCTGCACCTGATCAGCAACATCGCCGACGACCTGAGCAGTGTCTCCAAGCGCCAGATTCCAGTGGCCGAGGGCGTGGCGCGGATCAACGTGCACGTGCTGGAGCAAGCCGTGCTGCTGGAACGCTTGTTGGTGGAGGCGCCGCAAGCCTCGGCCGAGACGTCGCATCGGAACCGGATGATGCAGCTGGACGGGGCCGTGAAGAAGGAGTTCGCCAAGGCCCGCGGCCTGCTGAGCGACGAAGCGGCAGACCTGGTCGGCCGCCACGGCCGCGCCGCCATCAAGGTGATGAACCAAGACCTGGATGCGATCGAGAAGGAACACGCGACGCTAAAGTCGCTGGCGTCGTTGCTGCTGGATCTGCACGAGAGCGGGGAACGGGCCGCGATGGCGACGCACTTGCCAACGTTGGGACAGCGTCAGGATGCTATCGACGAAGCCATCGCCGGGATGCGGCGGCACGCCGAAGCCTTGACCAACGAGGCGGTCGCCCACGCCGATCGCGATGAACGCCGCCTGCTGGTCACCAATGCGGTGCTGACCGGCCTGGCCGCGGTGCTTGGGTTTGGCTTCGCGGTCCTGATCACCCGCGCCCTGGTCCGCGCCGTCACCAACCTGGTCGCCGGGACCGAGGCCGTTGAAGCCGGCGATCTCGACGTGGAGGTGAAGGTGATCAGCCGGGACGAGGTCGGCCAGTTGACCGGTTCATTCAACACCATGGTAGATGGATTGCGACTGAAGGAACGCATCAAGGATACGTTCGGCAAGTACATGGACCCGCGCATCGTTTCCAACCTGCTGGACCGGCCGGAGTTCGCGGAACCCGGTGGCGAGCGGCGCGAGATGACGGTGATGTTCATCGATCTCAAGGGTTTCACGTCGATCTCGGAGAAGCTCGCGGCCGATGATCTGGTGAACATGATCAACGGATTCTTCGGTCACATGACCGATGCCATCTCAGGCAACGACGGTGTGGTGGATAAGTTTATGGGCGATGCCGTCATGGCCTATTGGGGGCCGCCGTTCACGGGCCCGGACAAACATGCCGAGTTGGCCTGCAAGGCGGGACTGGAGGCATTGGAGCGTTTGGAGGTGTTCCGCGCCGAAGTGGTTCAGAAGCTGGGCGGGGAAGCGGATGATCTGGAAATCGATCTGCGCATCGGCATCTCCACCGGTGAAATGGTGGTCGGCACCATCGGCTCGACGGCGTCGCGCAGCTTCACCGTGATGGGCGATCCGGTAAACCTCGGCTCAAGGCTGGAGGGCGCCAACAAGGCCTACGGCACGCGGGTGATGATATCCGAACGTACCCGCGAACTTGCCGGCGAGGACGTTCATGTGCGCGAGCTCGACCTCATCCGCGTCAAGGGCAAGATCGAACCGACAAGGGTCTATGAACTTCGCCGCAAGGCGGCGGCCAAGGAATTCGCGGTCGGCGTCGACGCCTACCGGCGCCAGGATTGGAACGCCGCCGAGGCCGCTTTTCAGACCTGTCTCGAAAGTGATCCCGCTGAGACGCCGGCCACCGTCTACCTCGATCGCGTGACGCAATTGCGCGCCACCGCGCCGCCAGCGGATTGGGACGGCGTGTGGGTGTTCGAGACGAAATAGGCGGCCCCCGTGACCGACCTAACTGGATATTCCATTCTGATCGTCGATGACGTTGCCTTCTCGCGAGATACCGTTTCCCGACTGCTGAACACCATGGGCACGCCGCGGCTCTACACCGCCGAGGATGGCGAGGAGGCGCTCCAGATCCTTGAATCCCAACCGGATATCAGCTTCGTCATCTCCGATTTCAACATGCCGAGGATGAACGGCCTTGAATTCCTGAAAGCCGTGCGCGTCGGTCGCGGTTCGGTCGACCGCACGCTGCCGTTCGCCATGCTTACGGGCTATTCCGATAGGCATCTGGTTGAGATGGCGCTGGCGCTTGACGTGAACGCGTTCCTCATTAAACCGGTTTCCAAGGCAACGCTTTCCAAGCGCCTGGATAATATGATCGGTGTTCCAGATGACGGATCGTGGATCAAGGGTGTGGCCGCATACAAGAACACACAAATTGTCGGTGATGACTCGATGGCGGAGCCACCACCGATCACGCCAGAGGCACAACCGAGCGAGGGGGCGCCCTCTCTCGGCGGGCGGGGCGCTGCCGTCCTCGGTAGGGGGCGCCCGGTTTGGGCTCGCGACGGGGATGCGCCGGGAGCGGCCAATCCATCCTCGCTGAGCGGCCGGTTCGCGGACCAGGACCTGGCTCGGGATGTCGCCGCGAGTGTGGATCGATTGGTCGCCCAGTCGGGGGAGGAAACCGCATCCCGTGTCGTCGCGGTGCTCGACGGATTGCGCGAGACCGGCACATTCACGGACGATGATCTGGCCGACGTATTCCGGCCGACCGACGCGGACTCGGCATCCGGCACGCCGCCCGAGCGAATTTCACCAGTGGATTCACCAGTGAGGTCACCGGTTGAGGGGACGGTTTTCTGCGCGCTCGATCAAGTGTCCGAAGGCGCTGTGCTGGCGCGCGAATTACGGACTACCGACGGCAGCCTGTTCCTAGCGCTCGATACCGAGCTGACGGGGCAGGTGTTGGATATCCTGCACCACCTGGACGAAAATGGAGTGCTCAAACTGGACACAGGCGCGGGCGGTGCGGCCGGCGTATTCGTCCGCGCGTCGGACAGCGCGCCGACGCCTGTCAGGGGCGGCCCGGAACGTCGGGTCGTACCGGATGAAATTCCGGACGGCTCGAACCTGGCCCGCGATCTGTTTCTATCCGACGGACGGCTCTATCTGCCGGTGGGTTCGGAACTGACCCCCCGCATCATCGCCATAATCCGTGATCTCCATGAACTCGGCAATATCGACCAGGACATTCACATCGCCGGCCCGAAACCTGGCTGACACACCTGGCTGACACATCTGGCGGCAAGGTTTGACACTGTCGACGGAAACCCGCAGAAATCCGTGTCGAATTTTCGCGTCACACTTGGGGCTAGTATACGGATGTCCTGTGAAAGTTGCCGGTTGCCCCTAGGCACCATGGTTTCTAAATGCCAATTATGGCGGGGGCGCCACTCACTTCAATTCGAAACAGGCGTAGTCTTTATCACAGAGGGGGTGGCCTTGTTCGGCGCGACTCAGCATCACGTTGATGACGTGTTCGCGGATGGCCAGAAGGTCGCCATTGATCTCCATCTCGCTGATCACCTTGGCGATGCGCGGCACCAGCGACGCGTTCTTCTTGTGCAGGTAGTGAAAGAGCTCGAAGCGGGCCACCGGCGGCGACATCTCGCGAATGCCCTTCAGGTTCAGCTGCTTGATCTGGAACCAGCCGTTAACGCCGGGCGAGACGACCACGTCGACGCGATCCTTATCCAGCATCTTCACCAGGTGGGCGTAGTCGGTTGCCGGGTAGGTCTTCATGCCCTGGGTGTTGCGCTCGGCGAACTTGATGCCGCGAACGATGCCGATGCGGTAAGGCGCCAGGCTCTTCCATCCGTGGATGACGAAGTCGGCGCTCTTGGCGAATACGGTGCCGTTGATGTAGTTGATCGGCGGCCTCACCTGAATCAGGTTCTTGTATTTCTTGGACAGGCCGTCGATGCGTTGCACCTCGCCGTCGGCGCGGCCCTGGTTGGCTGTTTTCAGGGCGCGCTCCGCCGGATATTTCCGGATGGTCACGGCGATGCCGAGTCGCCGGTAGGCTTCGCGCAGAATGACCTCGCTGATCACCGTGTCGACACTGTTGACCGGCGTCACCAGGGTCAGCTTGTCCTGCGCCGCGGTCGATCCTGCGACCGCGCACACGGTCGCCACCACCGCGGCGGCTATTGTCGATCGATAAAGTCTCATAGTGGCTTCATCCCCCCAAATATGATCCATATTTACCAGAGATATTCGCTGAGATCGACCGTGTCCGAACGTGCCGGAGAAGTGCCATGCCCAGCCTGACCGAGGACGCCCATGGCGTCTATGTCATTGCCGCCACGCCGTTTACCGATACCGGCGCCGTCGACGAAGCCAGCACGGAACGCCTGGTCGAGTTCTATATCGAGGAAGGCGTGCACGGCATGACCGCCCTCGGCATCATGGGCGAGGCACCGAAACTGACGCTGGAGGAACAGGACCGCTTCATGCGCCACCTGATCGGCCGGGTGGCCGGCCGGGTGCCGGTGATCGTCGGCGTTTCCAATCCCGGCATCGACAACCTGGCGGCGCTTTCCCATGCCGCCATGGACGCCGGTGCCGCCGGCGTCATGGTCGCCGGCATGCCGGGCCTGAAGACCGAGGACCAGGCGCTCGGTTATTTCGCCAAGGTGATGGCGGCGTTGGATGATGATGTACCCGTCTGCTTGCAGGATTACCCGCCGACCACGATGGTGCATCTCTCGGTCGCCACCATCAATCGGCTGATCGCGGATTATCTGAGCATCAAGATGTTCAAACACGAGGACGCGCCTGGCCACCGCAAACTCTCCGCCGTGCGCCGGGCGCCCGAAGAGACGGGGCTCAGGCGGGTCAGCATCCTGGTTGGCAATGGCGCGCTTTACGTGCCGCAGGAAATGCGCCGGGGCGCTGACGGCATCATGACCGGCTTCGCCTTCCCAGGCATGTTGTCACAGGTGTTCGAGTTGTTCGGGTCCGGCGAGACCGAGGCGGCGGAAGACCTCTATGATCTTTACCTCCCGGTCATCCGCCACGAACAGCAGTTCGGCTTCGGTCTGGCATTGCGGAAGGAAACCCTGGTGCGGCGTGGCGTGATTTCCAGCAACAAGGCGCGCGATCCCGGGCCGTCCCTCGACGCCGACGATCAGACTGAACTGACCGCCTTGCTGGACCGCCTGAAGGCGAAGCTTCAGGCTGCTGGCCATGAGTGCCCGAGCGGACTATGAGCGAGCCCACTGCCCGCCTGGCCGCCCGCCTGGCCGTCGACATTGGCGGCACTTTCACCGATGTGGTGCTGGAGACACCGGCTGGCCGCGCCACGTCCAAGGTGCTGACCACGGCCTCGCCCGAGGAAGGGGTCATCGCCGGCATCGAGGACGCGCTCGCCACCGCGGATTTGCAGGCGCCCTCAATCAGCTTGCTGATCCACGGCACCACGCTGGCCACCAACGCCATCATCGAGCGCAAGGGGGCGGTGACCGCACTGATCACCACGGAAGGCTTCCGCGACGTGCTCGATATCGGCTACGAGAGCCGCTACGACCAGTACGATGTCTTCCTGGAGAAACCAAAGCCCCTGGTGCCGCGTCGCCGGCGCCTGGTGGTGCCCGAGCGCACCGACATCCAGGGCCATGTCATCCAGCCGCTCGACGAAGACGCCGTCGCGGCCCTCGTCCCCGAACTACGGGAACTCGACGTCGAGAGTATCGCCGTCGGATTCCTGCACAGCTATGCCAATCCGACGCACGAGCAGCGCGTGCGTGACATCCTGGCCGAGGCGGCACCCGACCTCTCGGTGACGCTGTCGTCGGAAGCGTGTCCCGAAATCCGCGAGTACGAGCGGTTCACCACGGCCACCGCCAACGCCTATGTGCGGCCATTGATGTCGGATTACCTGGGCCGCCTGCGTGACCGGCTGGACGGCATGGGGTTCCAGTGCCCGGTGCTGTTGATGACGTCCGGCGGCGGCCTGACGACGCTTGAGACCGCGCGCGCGTTCCCCATTCGCCTGGTCGAGAGCGGGCCCGCCGGCGGCGCCATCCTGGCCCAGCATCTGGCGGCAGAGGCCGGGCTGGACAAGGTGATTTCCTTCGACATGGGCGGCACCACGGCAAAAATCTGCCTGATCGAGAATGGTCAGGCGGAGAAGGCGCGGGAGTTCGAGGTCGACCGCCAGGCTCGCTTCCGCAAGGGCTCCGGCCTGCCGTTGCGCATTCCGGTCATCGAGATGGTGGAAATCGGCGCCGGTGGCGGCTCCATCGCCCGTGTCGATGCCTTGCAGCGAATCACCGTCGGCCCCGACAGCGCCGGCGCCGAGCCGGGTCCCGCCGCCTACGATCGCGGCGGCGACCGGCCGACCATCACCGACGCCGATATCGCCCTCGGCAAGATTGACCCGGGCCGCTTCGCCGGCGGCAAGGTGGCGCTGAAGCCTGAGTTATCGGTAGCGGCCCTGGCCCGCGACGTGGCCGAGCCACTTGGCCTGGAGCCCGCCATGGCGGCCTACGGCGTCAACGAGATGATCGATGAAACCATGGCCAATGCCGCCCGCGTGCACGCGGTCGAACTGGGCAAGGTGGCGGCGGAGCACACGCTGATCGCCTTCGGCGGTGCGGCCCCCCTGCATGTGGGCCGGGTGGCCGAGAAGCTGGGCATCGACCGCATCCTGGTACCTCAGGATGCCGGTGTCGGCTCGGCCGTCGGTTTCCTGCGGGCACCTGTCGCCTACGAAGTCGTGCGCAGCCGCAACATGCGCTTGGGCGAATTCGACGCAGCGGCTGCCAACGACGTCGTCGCCGCCATGCGCGTGGAAGCGCTGGAGGTCGTCGAGGCAGGCGCCGCGGGCGCCGAACTAGTGGAACAGCGAAGTGCCTTCATGCGCTACGTCGGCCAGGGCCACGAGATCGTGGTCCCGTTGCCCGAGCGGCTGCTGACGGACGATGATGGAGCGACCCTTCAGGAGGCGTTCGACACGGAGTACACGAGACTGTTCCGGCGCGCCCTGCCAAATGCCGAGGTCGAGGTGCTGACCTGGGCCTTGACCGTGAGCACGCGGGCGCATGCGGCGACGTCAATGCCGGAGCCGGATCATCAGCCTGCGTCGGCGGCAATCGGGACGCGCGGCCTCTTCGATGCGGAATCCGGGACAACGATCGAGGTGCCGATCTATGTGCGCGAGGACCTGGCGCCGGGGATGACCCTCGTGGGACCCGCGCTGATCGTCGAGGTGCAGACGTCGACGCTGGTGCCAGCCACGTTCAATGCCCACATTGGCGCCGGCGGCAACATCGTCATGGGTCGCAAGGCCTGATCCATGGCGGATTTTGGCACCATGTTCGGAAGCCAAGGCGGTGAGACTTTCTTCGGTCTTCCGTCGTGCCGGGACGTGGCGGACCTGGACGCCCACGTGGCCGTGCTTGGCGCACCAGCGGCGACGCCCTATACCTCGGTTGGACCCTACTGCGCCGATGGCCCGTCGGCCATGCGCGCCGCCATGGCGGGTTACGCCACCAGCCTCGACCACTATGACTTCGACCAGGAGGGCCGGCTGCTGGCCGAGGGTGGCCGCGCAGTCGATCTCGGCGATGTGCCGTGGGACGCTGGCGATGCCGCCGGAAATCGGTCGCGCATTCACGAGATCGTGGCCGCCGTGCTCGACCGAGACACTGTTCCCGTCGTCATGGGCGGCGATGACTCGGTTCCGATCCCAGTGCTGGAGGCCTACGCGGGGCGAGGGCCGCTGACGGTGTTGCAGGTGGACGCCCACATCGACTGGCGCGACGAGGTCGATGGTGAGCGGATGGGCCTATCGTCCACCATGCGTCGAGCGTCCGAGATGGAACATGTGACCGGAATTGTACAGGTCGGTGCACGAGCCGCCGGGAGCGCCCGCCCCGGCGACCTCGCTGACGCCGAGGCGTGGGGAGCCAAAATCATCCGTGCCCGGACCGTACATGCGGAAGGCATGGCACGCGCGATCGACCGCATCCCCGCCCGTGCCAACGTCTTCATCAGCATCGACGTTGATGGCTTGGACCCGTCCGTCGTGCCGGCCGTCATCGGGCCGTCGCCTGGTGGGTTGAGCCACCAGCAGGTGCTGGAATTGATGCACGGTGTTGCCGCCAAGGCTTTCATAGCCGGGGCCGACGTGGTGGAACTGATGCCATCGGCGGACGTCGGCGGGCGCGGCGCACTAGTGGCGGCGCGACTGGTGGCCAATGCCATCGGGCTTATCGTCCGACAGCGGCTATAATCGAGGATCAGGAACAAGGACCGACACTATGAGCCAGTTGGACGCCCTCGACGCCATCCGCATGCAGGTGATGTGGAATCGCCTGATTTCGGTGGTCGAGGAACAGGCCCAGACTCTGATGCGCACGGCCTTCAGTCCCATCGTGCGCGAATGCGGTGATCTTTCGGCGGGCGTGTTCGATCTCGATGGCCGGATGATCGCGCAGGCGGTCACCGGCACGCCGGGCCACGTCAACTCCATGGCAGAATCCGTAAAACATTTTATCCGCCATTTCCCCATCGCGACCATGAACGAGGGCGATACCTACATCACCAACGATCCCTGGATGGGCACCGGGCATCTGAATGACTTCGTGCTGACGACGCCTTGCTTTCGGGGCGGCAGGATCGTGGCGTTGTTCTCCTGCACCTCGCATCTGACCGACATCGGCGGCCTGGGCACCGGCCCCGACGGCACGGACGTGCACATGGAAGGCATCTACATCCCGATGCTGAAACTGGTCGACCGGGGCGTGATGAACGAGACCCTGCTGGCCATGGTCCGCGCCAACACCCGGCAGCCCGTGGAGTCGGAGGGTGACGTCTACTCCCTCGCCGCCTGCAACGACATCGGCTGCCAGCGCCTGGTCGAAATGATGGACGAATTCGATCTCGAAGGCATCGGCCCGCTGGCGGATTTCGTCTGTCAGCGTTCGCGCGATGCCGTGGTGGCCGAGATCGCAAAATTGCCACAGGGCACCTACCGCAATTCCATGACCATCGACGGCTACGACAAGCCGCTGGAACTGGTGGCAGCGCTGACCATCGACGGCGAGTCTGTGACCGTCGATTTCGACGGCACGTCGCCGCTCTCGCGCTACGGCATCAACGTGCCGCACGCCTATACCAAGGCCTATACCTCGTTCGGGCTGAGTTGCATCGTCGCCCCCGAGGTGCCGAACAACGCCGGCTCGCTCGGCCGCTTCCAGGTCTCGGCGCCCGAGGGCTCGATCCTCAATGCGCCCTATCCGTCGGCCGTCTGCACTCGCCATGTCATCGGCCAGATGCTGCCCGACGTGGTCTTCGGCTGCTTGGCCCAGACGGTGCCGGAGCGGGTGCCGGCGGAAGGTGCCAGTTGCCTCTGGAACCTGACCTTCCGGGGTGAGACCGACCGCGCCAGCAACGATGCGCGACTGTTCACTATCACCGCCGTGACCAATGGCGGCACCGGTGCCCGGCCGATGGCGGACGGGCTGTCGGCCACGGCGTATCCTTCCGGTGTGCGCGGCACGCCGGTCGAGATCAACGAACAGGTGGCGCCGCTGCTGTTCCGGAAGAAGGAATTTCGCGCCGATTCAGCCGGTGCCGGCCGCCATCGCGGCGGCCTCGGCCAGGTGCTGGAGATCGAAAGCGCCATCGGCAGGGAATTCGAACTGCTGGCCGCCTTCGACCGTATCGACAACCCGGCGCGTGGTCGCGAAGGTGGCGACGCGGGTTCGGCGGGCAGCCTTCGTATTGCGGGTGGGCGGGCGCTGGCAGGCAAGGGGACGCAACGCATCGCCGCCGGTGAACGGCTGGTCATCCACACGCCGGGCGGCGGCGGCTACGGCGCTCCGTCCGAGCGTTCCAACGACGCTGTCGCGGCGGATATCCGCGACGGACTGATTTCGCCCGACGGGGCGGATTGAACGACGAAGAGAGGACGATTTCCATGCGCTTGCAGCTGCGAACCTGGCCCGAGGTCGAGGCCTATCTGAAAGACAACACGGGCATCATCATCCCCATCGGCTCTGCCGAGCAGCACGGGCCGACCGGCTTCATCGGCACCGATGCACTGTGCCCGGAAATCGTCGCCGACGGCGTGGCGGCGGAAACCGGCGCCATGGTGGCGCCGACGCTGTCCATCGGCATGGCGCAGCATCATCTGGGATTCCCCGGCTCCATCACGCTGCGCCCGACAACGCTGATCGCGGTGATAAAGGACGTGGTCGAATCCCTGGCACGCAACGGCTTCGAGCGCTTTTTCTTCGTCAACGGCCATGGCGGTAACATCGCCACGGCGTCGGCGGCGTTCTCGGAAATCTATGCCGAGGCCAGCCTGGGCGGCGCCGGCGCCAATAGGCCGCCGATCCGCTGCCGCATGCGCAATTGGTTCGACAGTCCGGGCGTGGAAAAGATTCAGGATGAGGAATTTGGTGCCGCAAATGGCAGCCACGCGACGGCGGGCGAGGTCTCGCTTACCTACTTCGGCTATCCGGAGGACGGACAGCGCGTCAGCGCCGAGGGCAAGCTTTCGCCCGAGGTGGCCCCCACCGGCACCATCTACGATGCTGACGACTACCGGAACCGCTTCGCCGATGGCCGCATCGGCTCCGACCCGACGTTGGCGACGGAGGCGATCGGCGAACGCCTGCGGGATGCCGCGGTGGCAGACCTGGCGGCGGATTACCGGGAGTTCCTGGCCGAATCCTGACGCACCACGCGTCGGGGACCTTGGGCCGGTAGGACACCGCGAATGATCACGATCGTCGTACTGACCATCGCTTTTTACGGCCTCGGCGCCTGGTTGCCAGCGCCGGGGATCGAGCGCTTTCGCGCCACCGGTGCGCGCCTGGTGGGCGGCGCAACGTTGTTTCTGGTGTTGCTGTTCCTGCTCCACGTGATCGCGGAGGTGCCGCTACGGATTACCGTGTTCGTCAGCCTCGCCATCGCTGCGACGGGGCTGGTGCACCGGTGGCAGGTGCTTCGATCAGACGACCAGTCTCATCCTTGGATCAGTCACCCAGGCCTGCTTTTGACACTGATTGGCCTAGGGGCCGTGGCGCTCAACGGGGGTGTCGGATACATCCCGTATTCCGGTGACGAGTTCAGCAACTGGCTGGGCGCTTCCCGCCTGATCCATCTCTCCGGCGGTTACGAGGCGGTGCGCGAGACCATCCAATACCAGGGCTACACGCCCGGATGGCGGTTGCTTGTGCTGGCCCCGTGGCAACTCACGGGTCAGGAGGACGCCGGGCTATCCGCGCCCATCGTCTTCGTCCTCCACGTGGCGGTGGCGTCGCTGGTGTTCGATGCCGTGGTTTGGGCCCTGCGCGTGAAGGCGGGGCTCGGCGAGCGGGCGGTGATGCTGGGATCCTGGACTTTCCTGCTGCTGTTTCTCGGCGCCGAGGCCATGGGGCGGCTCTGGATGTACAACTTGCTGGTCGAACAACCGCAGATATATTTCCTGGCCGCCGCGCTGGTCATGCTGCTGCTGGCCGAGGCGGCTGGCGCCCTGACCTCAAAGGCCCTGATCTACGTCGGTCTGGCGGCGGCGGGCGGTTACATGGTGAAGGCCGCCGGCGTGACGCTGCTGCCGGGCCTGGGCGTGGCGGCGCTGATGCTGCTGGGTGGCGCGGCGCAGGGCTTGGGCGATCGCTTTGGTCGTACTATCGTCGCCGGTTTCGCCATGTGCCTGCCGGCGGTACTGCTGATGGCCGCCTGGACGCCGTTGATTCCGGTTGAGGATTGTTTCTCCGGCTCGCCGCTGAAGAACCTGGAACCGGAGACCATCGCCCGCATCGCCGCCATGGACTGGCCGGACCTGGTGGGGCGTTTCGTTTCGGCCGTCGGTGCCTATGCCATCGCCTACAAGACGCCGTTGCTGCTCGCCGCCGGCGTCGGTGGGGTGCTCGCGGCGGCGAGCGGAACGTGGCGCGCAAGCCTGGCGTGGGTCGTTTTCACCGCGGTCTATCTGGGGCTGCTGGCCTGGTTCCACCTGAGTTGCCTGGGGCCCTGGTATTTCGACAACTTGAATTCCATCCCGCGTTTCACCCGAGTGCCGCTTCAGGCATTCCATGCGCTCGGCCTGGTGGCGCTTGCGTTCGCCGTCGCTGGCATCATCAAGGGCGCGCGGGCGCGGCGGCTTGATGGACTCGTACGGCGTGGCTGGGTGCGAGGGCTGGTACTGGTGTTGATTCTGGTGCTCGCCGGCTGGCAGGCACGGGCCGTGCAGCGCAGTGTCGAGGATGTCACCGACCGGCGCTATCAGGGCATCGATTCCCGTATCGTCGAGGCCCGTCGCGCCATCGAGCGCATTCGCCCGCTGGCTGCGCGGGATCTGCCCGAGCGCCCGCGGCTGGTGGTCATCGACCAGGGCGGCGATAACGACGTGCTGAGCTATCTCGACTATTTCGCCATGAGTGCCGGGCCAGAAGGGGTCGTCGCCGCCGTGGATCTCCGGCGGGACGTCAGCTTCGGCGAGACGAAGGCGACGCCCTGGACGCGGATCACCATGCCCGATGACCTGCGGGCCGAACTGGCCGAAGCAGACATGATCTGGCCGATGCGTCTCGACGCTTGGGTGCTGGACGTGCTGCGACCGTTGATCGCGGAGCCAGCCTGTCAGGCGAAGCTGCCGAACGCAGCCCTCGTGTGGGGCGACGACGGTGGCCTCGTCTGTCTCGCCAAGGACGCCCCAGGCTCATAGCTTCGAAAGCAGGCCAGCAAGCTCCTCCGGCCGCGTCAGAAACGGCGAGTGGCCGCCCGCGAGTTCAGCCGTTGGCGTTCCCGGTTGCGCCGCCACCATGCGCTCTTGTAGCGTCGGCGAGATGGCCCGGTCATCCCGGCAATGGATATAGAGCCTCGGCACCCGGCCCCAGCGATCGCTGGATACGCGGACCGGTTCGCGGAAGGGGGCGATAGGCTGCGGCGTAATCCTTTCAGCCACCCAGTTCAGGTCCTCGTCGGACGCATCTTGGTAGAAGGCGCGTCCCAGCACGCCTTCGGCCGGCACCACGCAGGGTGCGCCGTCGACCTCGTCGATGCGTGCCTTGACCAGTGATTCCGCGTCCACTTTGGCGGCGGCGGACAACGTCTCGCCATCGGCCAGCATGTAGGCGGTCAGGTAGATCAGCTTGGCGATATCCCCGGGCCGGCGTTCGGCGATGGTGGACAGGATGATGCCGGCCATGCTGTGTCCGACCAGCACCGGCACCTCCGGCTGCGCGGCGAGAATTTCGTCGATGCGCGCCACATAGGTGCCGAGGTCGACATCGGCGAGCGGCGTCCGATCGTCGCCGTGGCCAGGCAAGTCGGGTGCAATCACACGATCCCCGCGCGCCTCCAGCAGTGGTGTCAGCCGCTGCCAGCACCATGCTCCATGGTAGGCGCCGTGGACGAGAATGAATGTGGTCATGAGCGCAGCGCCTCCAAATACTCCGAGCCGATCCTACCCGCTGTGGCGCTGGGAGGAAATTGACGTTAACGTAAACGTAAGGTCTAATGCCGGCCGTACACGTCCGTGATCTTGGGAGGTTGGGATGTTCCTGTCGTCGGAAGGGTATAGGGAATCGCTCAGGCGGTTGAAACCGCGTGTCTTCGTCGATGGCGAGGCCATCGAGAGTGTCGCCGACGCGCCGCAGCTGGAGCCTGGCGTCAATGCCATCGGCGTCACCTATGACTACGCGCTGGACGAGCGCTACGCGCCGCTGATGAGGGCGACACAGCATACCTCCGGGCGCGAGGTCAACCGCATGCTGCACCTCAACCGGACGCCGCAGGACCTGATCAACAAGCTGGAGGCGGTGCGCCTGTTGTGTCGCGAATCCGGCTGTGCGCAGCGCTATCTCAACCACGATGCCTTCAACGCGCTCTACCAGTGCACCCATGCCATGGATGCCGAGAACGGGACCGACTACCAGCAGCGGTTCCTCGACTACATGCACCATGTGCAGGACAACGACCTGACCGTCGGCATCGCCATGACCGACGGCAAGGGCGACCGTTCACGCCGCCCGCACCAACAGATCAACCAGGATTCGTACGTTCACATTACCGAGCGCCGGGCCGACGGCATCGTCATTCGGGGCGTCAAGGCGATCGTCACGGGTGCGCCCTACGTGCACGATTTCCTGCTCATGCCGTGCCGCAACATGACCGAGGACGATGCCGACTTTGCCGTCTGCTGTGCCGTGCCGGTGGATGCGGCGGGCATCACTATCGCTGCCCGACCCGCTGGCCGACCCGGCAACGCGGCGGCCAAGTTCTCGGCCCAGTTCGGCCAGTCAACCGGCACCGTCATGTTCGAGGACGTGTTCGTGCCCTGGGACCGCGTGTTCCTGGCTGGCGAGTGGCAGTTCTCGCATTTCTTGACCCGCACCTACGCCACGCACCATCGGCACAGCTGCATCGGTGCCCGGGCCGGGTTCGGGGACTTGTTGATCGGCGCCGGCGTGCTGATGAGCGAGGCCAATGGCCTGGACGTCGAGACCACGCCGCACCTGCGCGACCGCATGGTGGAGCTGATCAAGCTGGTCGAGGGATTTTACGCCTGTGGCGTCGCCGCGTCGGTCTACGGCTTTGCCGACCCGGCCGGAAACTTTCAGCCCGACGGCGTCTTCGCCAATGTCGGCAAGCTGATGCTGGCGACGCAGATCTACGATATGCATCGCCTGGCGCACGAGGTCTCGGGCGGCCTCATCGTCACCCTGCCGGGCCCGGACGAGGACCACAATCCGGAGACGGCGGGGAGCCTCGCCCAGATGCTGGAAACCCGGCCCGACGTGCCGCACGAACAGCGCATGGCCGTGGCCCGCATCATGGAGGACTTGACGGCGTCGGATGAGGCCGGCTGGTATTCCGTCATCAGCCTGCACGGCGGCGGCTCGCCCGAAGCCATGAAGCGCGAAATCTACCGCTACTATCCGGTCGAGGACCGGGTGGCCGTGGTCGAGCGCCTGCTCGGCCGGGGGGCGCTCACGGATGAAGTCGGCGCCGTCAGCCGCGACCGTCAACCGGCCCGCTGCTGCCCGGTCGGCTGTCAGGTGCCAGAGACGCCGCAACTGGACTATCGGCCCGCGGATGATGGCGAGGCTTCCCCGGCCGACGTGAAGCCGGCGGCGGAGTGATGGGCATGACCGAGATCGACTGGTACTTCGATGTCATCTCGCCGTTCGCGTATCTGCAGTTTCCGCGCCTCGACGAGGTGCCCGCGGGCATCCAGGTCAACTACCGCCCGGTGCTGTTCGCCGGTTTGCTGAACCATTGGGGTCAGTTGGGGCCGGCGGAGATCGAGGCCAAGAAAGTTTTCACCTACCAGTCCTGCCATTGGCAGGCCCGCAAGCTGGGCCTGCCTTTCCGGCTTCCGTCCGCACATCCGTTCAATCCGCTCAGGGCGCTCAGGCTCGCCATCGCCATGGGCGCCACGCGCGAGGCCGCTGGCGCGATGCTCGATCTTGTCTGGAAAGACGGCCTCCGGCCCGATGATGATGCGGACTGGAGCGCCATGAAGGAGACCCTTGGTATCGAAGATGCCGATCAACGGATCGCCGACCCGGAGGTCAAGGAAACACTCAGGAAGAACGGCGAAAAAGCCCTCGCCGCCGGTGTCTTCGGCGTGCCGACGAGCATCGCCGGCGGTCGTCTGTTCTGGGGCGTCGATTCCACGGACTTTCTGCTCGACTACCTGGCCGATCCGGCGCTTTTCGACGAGCCGGAGATGGCGCGGCTGGAAACCCTGCCCGAGGCCGCCAGCCGAACCTAGCCCAGCAAGTCCTCTTCGAAGGGGTAGGTGGACAGGAGCTCGCACCCGGTCTCGGTGATCAGCATCTGCTGTTCCAGCTTCACGCCCTCGGTGCCGCCCTCGGCCCCCATGTAGCTTTCCACGCAGACGGTCATGCCGGGCATCAGCGTGCCGATGTGGTCGTGGGTACCGATCTGGTCGGCATGGACGATGCGCGGCCATTCGTCGGCCAGACCGACGCCGTGGACGATGCTGCCGTAGCGATTGGCGACGTAGATATTGGGGATGCGCCATGCCTTCTCGCTGAATTCCTTGAAGTCCACGCCGGGTTTGCAGAGCTCCATGTTGGTGTGGACCTGCTCCAGCGCCAGGCCGAACAGCTTTCGCTGTTCGTCCGACGGCTTGCCGGGGCCGCAGAAGAAGGTGCGCGAGACGTCCGAGCAGTATCCGTAGGGTCCGATCATGTCGGTATCGAAGCTGACCAGGTCACCCGGGCGGATCACCCGGTCGCTGGATTCCTGCATCCAGGGATTGGTGCGCGGTCCCGAACTCAAAAGCCGGGTTTCCATCCACTCGCCGCCCAAGCGGATGTTCTCGAAGTGCAGATAGGCCCAGAGCTCGTTCTCGGTCATGCCGGGCCGCAGTTCCTCGCGCATGCGGGCCATGCCGGCGTCGCAGGCGGCGAGAGATGTGTTCATCAACACGACCTCGTCCATGGACTTGATGGCGCGGGCCTGTTCCAGGACCTCCTCGCCCTCGTGCAACTCATACCCCAGTTCCTGCAGGTCCCAGGTCCCGTGCGGGTCCAGGTGATCGACGGCGAGACGCTTGTTGTCGCCACCGCACATCTGCTGCATCAACTCGTCGATTTCGCCGGCCCATTGCTTGGCCTTTTCGGCGACCCGCTGGGCGGCGTGGAAGTAGAACCAGGCGGTGACCGGCCGCACTTCGGCCAGCGTGTCCAGGCCCTCGGAAATCCAGGCGGCGTTCTTGTAGTCAAACAGCACCGCCTTGCCTTCCGCCGGCACCAGGCAGTACTTGGTCCGGTTGTGCAGCGCCCAGACGGTCATGTTGTGATGGCCGGTGGCATAGCGGATGTTCAAGGGGTCGTAGAGCAGCACCGCCGCCAGATCGCGCTTGTTCAGCTCATCCTGCACGCGGTCGAGCCGGTAGGCCCGGAGCGCCGCCATATCGACCGGTGCTCCGGCATCGTCGAGGGTCATGTGATGGGTCTGGCGGGCGCTCAATCGGCTCGGCGAATCGTTCATGGGTGTTCCCTCGGGATGCTGGTCCAGATGGACAGCATGACCGACGGCGCGTCGATGGATTTGACTGGAGGCGAAGCCGACTTGCCGATCTGGGACGTTACTCGGCGGCGACCCCGGTGCCGATGGCGCAGGAAACGCCAAGTCCGCCGAGGCCGCAATAGCCGTTCGGGTGCTTGCCTAGGTATTGCTGGTGGTCGTCCTCGGCGTAATAGAAATCCGGACTCTCCATGATCTCGGTACTGACTTCAGCGAAGCCGCGTTCAGTCAGAGCTTTCTGGTAGGCCAACAGCGATGCTCGTGCCGCAATCTTCTGGGCTTTGGAATAGGTGTAGATGCCGGAGCGATACTGCGTGCCGACATCGTTTCCCTGGCGCATGCCTTGGGTCGGGTCGTGTCCTTCCCAGAACGCTTTCAGTAACATCTCGTAGCTGACCTTGGCGGGATCGTAGATGATCAGCACGACCTCGTTATGACCGGTGCCGCCGGAACAGACTTCCTTGTAGGTCGGGTTGGGCGTGTGGCCGCCGGCATAGCCGGCGGCGGTGGTGAAGACGCCCGGGATCTTCCAGAAAATGCGTTCCACGCCCCAGAAGCAGCCCATGCCGAAGACCGCCTGTTCCATGCCGTCCGGGAACGGCGGCTTTAGGGACTGGCCGTTGACGAAGTGGCTCTTAGGCACCGGCATCTCCGCCGATCGGCCGGGCAGGGCCTTGGCGGCGGCGGGGATCGTCAACTTATTTGGGTCTGAACGTAGGAACCACATGGGGCGTGCTCCGTTATCTGGTGCGTCCTCTTGGCACTAGACATAGGACGGGCCGGCGGCTCATTCAATATTGGGCCGCTCACGACCGTACACAATCCAGTAAACCAGTGCCACGAAGACGCCGCCGCCGACGATATTGCCGATGGTCACCGGGATCAGGTTGCTGATGAATGCGGCGGGCGTGAGCGTCGCGGCCGCGGCGCCGGTGGCGTTCAGCATGCCGATGGGGATCAGGTACATGTTGGCCACCGAGTGCTCGAAGCCGAGCGCCACAAAGGCCGAGATGGGCAGCAGGATGGCCAGGATCTTGCCGCTCACCGTATGCGCGGCGAAGCAGAGCCAGATGGCCAGACAGACCAGGGCGTTACACAGGATACCGCGGACGAAGGCCTGCAGCGGGTCGAGCGCCACCTTGCTGGCGGCGATCTTGACCGCTGTCTGAGCGACCGCTCCGCCGCCGAGTTCGAGCGTGCCGGAAAGGTGCGCGGCGCCGACCATGGCGAAGGCGCCTGCCATGTTGCCGAGGTAGACCAGGCCCCAATTCCGCAACAGTGCGCGCGTGGTGATCAACCGGTCCGCCCAGGCCATGACGATCAGATTGTTGCCGGTGAACAGTTCGGCGCCCCCGACCACCACCAAAACCAGGCCGAGCGAGAAGCAGAGTCCGCCGAGCAACCGGTTGGGCCCGAAGCCGAGGCCGCTGTCGGTGATTACCAGTTCGAAAAACATAGCGCCGAAGCTGATGTGAGCGCCGGCCAGCGCAGCCAGCACCAGGGTCGAAAGCGCGGCCAGGCCGGCCTTCTTAACGCCGGCCGTTTCGACTCTTCGGGCGATTTCCTGGGGAGCGTAGGCGTCGACGTTAACGGTCGGCGGGGCGTTCTCGGCCATCGGGTGGGGATCCTTCGTCGTCATCGTTGAGGATGCGCATGGCGGCACCGTCCAGGTCCTCGAACTGGCCGCCTTTGACCGCCCAGAAGAAGGCGGCAAGGCCCAGACCACCCAAAACCAGGGCGGCGGGGATGAGGAGACCGAGCACATCCATGGCGGCGCTAGCTCCCCATCCGCCCGAGCCGCAACCTGAGCGCGTTCAGCGTCACGGCGACGGAACTGGACGACATGGCAATGGCGGCGATCAGCGGCGTCGCCAGCCCGGCCATCGCCACTGGAACGGCGATGGCATTGTAAAGGAACGCGAGGCCCAGGTTCTGGCGCACCAGGCGGCCGGCGGCGCGGGCCGTCGCCAGCGCTTCGGTCACGGCGCCCAAGTCCGGGCTCTGGAACACCACGTCGGCGGCTGTCTGGCTGACATCGGCCGCGCTCGCTGGCGACATGGATACGAAGCCGGCGGCCAGTGCCGGCGCGTCATTCAACCCATCGCCCACCATCAGCACGCGGCGGCCACAGGCCTCAAGCGAAGCCAGGTGGGCTAGTTTGTCCGCCGGTGTGCAGAGAGCGTGACGGTCGTCGATGCCGAGGGCTTGGCCGATCGTCTCGACCGGGCCCTGGCGATCACCGGAAAGCAGAGAGAGGCCGATGCCGCGGCGGCGCAGGTGGTGGATGACGGCGCCGGCGTCGGGTCGCAACGTGTCCTCGAAGGTGAAACGGACCGGTACGCCGTCGCCCGACCGCATCCAGAGTTCCGTCTGGCCGTCGTCCTTGCCAGCGGGCGGTTCGACGCCACACCAGGCGGCACTGCCGATACGCAGTGTCTGTCCGTCGATGATCCCTTGAAGGCCGGCCCCAGGGTGCTCCTCGATGTCAGTCACGGATGGAGCGGGCAGTGGTCCAGCCGCTGCAGCCAGGGCGCGCGAGAGCGGATGGCGGCTCTGGCGCGCCAGGGCGGCGGCCGTCGCCAAATCGGTGTCGCCGTAGTTGCCGACCAGCCGTAACTGTCCGGTCGTCAGGGTGCCGGTCTTGTCGAAGACCACGTGGTCGACCTGGGCCAGGCGCTCCAGTGCATCGGCGGATTTGATCAGGATGCCGGCCTGGAACAATCGTCCTGTCGCCACAACTTGCACCACCGGCACAGCGAGGCCGAGGGCGCAGGGGCAGGTGATGATAAGGACGGCGATGGCGGCCATTAGGGAGGCTTGCCAATCGGCGCCAGCGAGCGCCCACCAGCCGAGGAAGGTCGTGGCCGCCAGGATGTGAACCGCCGGCGCGTAGAACCGCGCGATCCGATCGGCGAGCCGGACGTAGCGGGCACGACCTTGTTCCGCGGCCTCCATCAACCTGACGATCTCGGCCAGCAATGTCGCTTCGCCGGCGGCGGTGACGCGCATCAGGATAGGGGCGGCAATGTTGAGCATCCCGGCGTGGACCAGATCGCCCGGGCTGACGGTGCGGGGCAGGCTCTCGCCGGTGACCAGGCTCGTGTCCACATCGGTGTTGCCCGACAGCAGGGAGCCGTCGGCGGGGATCCGTTCGCCGGCAGCAACGGCGAGGGTCATGTCGGGTTCGATCATGGTCAGCGGCAGGGCGCGATGGCGTCCGTCGGCCTCGACCACCACGGCGGCTCGTGCCTGCAGACCCAACATCTGCTCTGCCGCAGAGCGTGCCCGCGATCGGGCACGGCGATCGAGGTAGCGGCCGACCAGCAGGAAGAAAAGCAGCGTCACCGACGCGTCGAAGTAGGCGTGCTCGGCCTGCGCCCAGGTCTGCTGCACGCTCATCCCGGCGGCTAGGACGACGGCCAGCGAAATCGGCACGTCCATATTCAGCGCGCGGCCCCTGAGCGCCCCCCAGGCACTGGCGAAGAACGGTCGGCCGGCATAGGCCACGGCGGGGAGCGCGATGAGCGCCGAAATCCAATGGAACAGGGTGCGCGTGCCGTCGCCCATGCCACCACCGTGCCCGGCCCAGACGGCGACCGAAAGCAGCATGACATTTGCGGCGGCGAACCCCGCCACGGCCATGGCCGAGAGCAGGCGCCGGCCTTCGTCGTCGGCCAGTCCGGCGACCTGCGTCGGATCATATGGCCGAGCCGGATATCCCAGCCCGGCCACGGTCGCCAGGACCGTTGCAGCGGATGTGTCGTCGCCAATCCAAGTCGCGACGAGGCGTCGGGTCGACATGTTGACCCGCGCCGTTTCCATGCCGGGGAGCGCCTTCAGCGCCGTCTCGATCTTGGCGATGCAGGCGGCGCAGTGCAGGTTCTGGACCATCAGGTGAAGCGAGGTCCCGCCGTCGCCGGCATCGACGGCGAAGGCGGCGGGGTCGGCTAGCGCGGCGCCGTCGTCCACCATCACGACGGTTGAAGTTACCGCGTCCTCGACCAATCCGGCGGTGGGGCAGCAAGCGGCCGAGACGACATTCATGGCGCCACCATCAGCGTGTGGACCATGCGGTAGCGGATGCCGGTGCCGTCGCGGGCGACGATATCGGCGCGCCAGCGGCCGGCGGCCAAGCCGGCGAGCGGGGCGACATAGGTGCCGGCGGTAGTTTCCGAGAGGATCAGGCGTGTTTCCGTCGCATCGCCGAGCGGCCGACTTAGGACCGCGGTCAGACTAAGGCCGCTGACCGGTGTGTCGCCCGGCGCGACCAGGCCCGCAACGAGCCGCGAGCCCTCGGCTTCGATGGCGACGGTACTGGTCCAACCGGTTTTAGCCTGGCGTTCGGCGTCGGCCAGGGTGCGATTGTACTGCAGGCCTTCCCGGTAGGCGTTTTCGGTCGAGAGACCGGGCCAGCTTTCGAGCGCGAAATAGACGAAGGCCGCGTTGACCGCGATGATGACGCCGAAGAAGGCGAGCATGCCGATCAGGACGGTGCGTCCGGTGATGACGCGGGGTTGGCGCGGCTCGGTCATTGTCGTCACTTCTTCGGCCCCCGGAACAGGCTGTCGTAGTGGGCGTGCTGGCGGGTGTTGATCTCGGTCAGCACGAAGCGGACGTCGTGGCTTTCATCCGCCAGCACCTCGGCGGGCGCCGAGAGTAGCAGGCGGAAGCTGGTCAGGCGGTCCGGCTTGACGGTGAAGTAGGGAGTTGCGGATTCACCGATGTCCTCGGATCCCACCACCTTCAGCCGTGCGCCGGCCAGGCCCTCGACGCTGAGCATCAGGGTGCGCTGCAGGCGCGCCTTGTTGAGGATCTTGAAGGTATAGCCGTTGCGGATGCGGCCGTCGGTCAACTTGACGAACAGCGGGTTGCGGTCGCGCAGCACGTTGATGTCCAGGTCCGACCGGGTCACCAGGGTCGCCAGCATGATGCCGCCGACCACGGCCAGCAGGGCCAGATAGACGAAGGTGCGCCAGCGAAACATGCGAATGCCGGCCGATTCCCCTTGCTGCCGTCGTGCCTCGCCGGCCGGTGAAGCGTATCCGATCAGACCGGCGGGGCGGCCGACCTTGGCCATGACATCGTCGCAGGCGTCGATGCAAAGCGCGCAGGTGATGCATTCCAGCTGCTGGCCGTCGCGGATGTCGATGCCCATGGGGCAGACGGCGACGCACTGCTTGCAGTCGACGCAATCCCCGCGCTCTTCCCAGGACTCGTTCTTGCGCTGCACGCCGCGCGGCTCGCCGCGCTCGAAGTGGTAGTGAACGGCGACTGATTCCTCGTCCATCATGGCGCCCTGGATGCGCGGCCAGGGGCACATGTAGGTGCAGACCTGCTCGCGCATGAGACCACCCAGCGTGAACGTGGTGAAGGTGAGAACGCCGATGGTGGCGTAGGCCACCGTGCTGGCCTGCATACGGACCAGATCGAACGCCAGCGTCGGCGCGTCGGCGAAATAAAACACCCAGGCACCGCCGGTGCCGGCGGAGATCAGCAGCCAGAGAACATATTTGGTTAGCCGCTTGGTCAGCTTGGCACCGGACATGGGCATCTTGTCGAGCCGGATGCGGGCCGCGCGGTCGCCCTCGATCCAGCGCTCGACGGCGATGAACAGGTCCGTCCAGACGGTCTGTGGACAGGCGTAGCCGCACCAGGCACGCCCGACCAGCGAGGTGACGAAGAACAGCCCGATACCGGCCATGATCAGAAGGCCGGCGATGTAATAGACCTCCTGCGGCCAGATCTCGATGAAGAAGAAGTAGAAACGCCGGCCCGGGAAGTCGATCAGCACCGCCTGATCGTGCGCTCCTGGTCCCCGGTCCCAGCGGATCCAAGGCGTCACGTAGTAGATGCCCAGCGTGACGATCATGATCCACCACTTCAGGCTGCGGTAGGTGCCGCGGGCCCGCTTGGGGTGAATCGGCACCCGTGCCACATAAAGTGGCGGGCGCGTCTCCTTCTTGTTGACCGCCTCGACGTCGGCGATTTCGACGACGGGAGCTGCCTGGGTTTCGTCCATGGCCTCGGTCGCCTTCCGAGGCGAGGGCCGCGCTAGCGGCCGCCGCCCAACGAGTGCACGTAGATCGCGAGTTGCTTCACGGTCACTGCGTCCAAATGTTTGCCCCAGGCCGGCATGACGCCGCTGCGGCTATTGGAGATGGTCGCCACCAGTGTCGCCTTGTCGCCGCCGTATAGCCAGACGGCGTTGTTCAGGGCGGGGGCCCCGAGCTCGGCGAGACCCTGGCCCTCCTTGCCGTGGCAGGCGGCGCACTGCTCGGCGAACACGGCCTTGCCGCGTCCGGCGGCGTCGGCATCGGCCTTCTGGCCCGAAAGCGCCAGCACGTGCTCGGCCACGTCGTCAATTTGCGCCGCCGTCAGCAGTTCATCGCGGCCGAAGGCGGGCATGTCGGAAACGCGGGCGTCGTCGCTTTCGGCGTTGCGGATGCCGTGGGTGATCGTGGTGTGGATGGCGTCCACGGTGCCGCCCCACAGCCATTCGTCGTCATTCAGGTTGGGATAGCCCTTGAAGCCTTGGGCGCCCGAACCGTGGCATTGGGAGCAGTTGACGTTGAACGCCGAACGGCCGCCGGCCATGGCGAATTCCAGCAGGCCCGGGTCGGTGCGTATCTTTTCCAGCGAGGCCGCATCGATCTGTTCGCGCATGCCTTTCTGCGCCGCGCGCGCTTCGGCCAATGACTCGGCGACTTCCGCGCGCGAGCTATACCCGATGACGCCGGTGGTGTGGCTGGAAATCAGCGGCCAGGCCGGATAGACAATCCAGTAGCCCAGCGACCAGATGATGGAGGCATAGAATATCCACAGCCACCAGCGTGGCAGCGGATTATCCAGTTCGCGGATGCCGTCCCACTCGTGGCCGGTGGTCTCGATGCCGGACAGTTCGTCGACGTGTGGATTATCGGCCATGATTCAGTCTTCCTCCAACGGGCGCCGAGCGGCGGCTTCGAAGGTTTTGCGGTTGGCCGGCCTGAACGCATAGACGAGGACGGCGACGAACAGGGCCACCAGGTAGACGAGGCCCCAGGTCTGGGCGAAAGCGGATATGGTTTCGAAGCTCATGTGGGCCTCCTATCGGTAATTCTCTTCCGCCTTGTAGACGGAGAAATCGACCATAGTGCCGAGCACCTGCAGGTAGGCGACCAGCGCGTCCATCTCGGTCGGCTCGCCGCCCTGGCGATCGAAGTTTCGGACGCTGGCGCCGGGGTAGCGCTCGACCACGGCCTCGGCGCCGTCGGCATCCGGATCCAGTTGCGACGCCAGGTCGTCGGCTGCATTGGCCACCATGTCGTCCGAATAGGGCACGCCCACGGTTCGGTTGACTTTCAGGTGGTCGGCGATGTCGTTCGTCCTGAGCGGTGCCTTGGCCAGGAACGGGTAACCCGGCATCACCGATTCCGGCACCACGGAGCGCGGATCGATCATGTGGGTGACGTGCCACTCGTCGGAGTATTTACCGCCAACGCGCGCCAGATCCGGTCCGGTGCGTTTGGAACCCCACTGGAAGGGATGGTCGTACATGCTCTCGGCGGCCAGGCTGTAATGGCCGTAACGCTCGATCTCATCCCGGAACGGCCGCACCATCTGGCTGTGGCAGTTGTAGCAGCCCTCGCGGATGTAGATGTTGCGCCCGGCCAGTTCCAGCGGCGTATAGGGCCGCATGCCCTTGACCTTCTCGATGGTGCTTTCGAGGTAGAACAGCGGCGCAATCTCGACGATGCCGCCAATGGCGATGACAACCACGATGCCGACAACCATCAAGATCGAGTTGGTCTCAAATCGCTTGTGATCGATCATGACGCGGCTCCTTGGGTGCTCGTAGGCGCGGTGGGAGCGGGGACGATAGCCGCTTCGGTGCGCACGTCGCCACGTGCCGTGCGCCAGACGTTGTAGGCCATCACGGCCGCGCCAATGACGTAGAGGAAGCCGCCGAAGGCACGGATGACGTAGAACGGATGCATGGCCTCCACGGTCTCGGCGAAGGAGTACTCAAGGAAACCAAGGGCATCATAGGCGCGCCACATCAGGCCCTGCATGATCCCCGACACCCACATGGCGGCGGCGTAGATGACGATACCCAACGTCGCCAGCCAGAAATGTGCGGATACCAGGTTCAGCGAATACAGCCGCTCGCGGCCCCACATGCGTGGTGCCAGGAAGTAGATGGCGCCGAAGCTGACCATGCCGACCCAGCCCAAGGCACCCGAATGCACGTGGCCGATGGTCCAGTCGGTGAAGTGGCTGAGGCCGTTCACCGCCTTGATGGACATCAGCGGGCCTTCGAAGGTGCTCATGCCGTAGAAAGCGATGGAGATGGCCATCATGCGCAGCACCGGGTCGGTGCGCAGCTTGTCCCAGGCGCCCGACAGCGTCATCAGGCCATTGATCATGCCGCCCCAACTGGGCATCCAGAGCATGATAGAGAACGTCATGCCTAGGGTTTGGGCCCAGTCTGGAAGCGCAGTGTAGTGCAGATGGTGCGGACCGGCCCAGATGTAGAGGAAGATCAGGCTCCAGAAGTGGACGATGGAAAGCCGGTAGGAATAGATCGGCCGTTCGGCCTGCTTCGGCACGTAGTAGTACATGATGCCAAGGAACCCTGCCGTCAGGAAGAAGCCGACGGCGTTGTGGCCGTACCACCACTGGATCAGGGCGTCCTGAACGCCGGACCAGAGAATATAGCTCTTGGTGCCGAAGATGCTGACCGGAATAGTCAGATTGTTGATCACGTGCAGCAGGGCCACGGTGACGATGAAGGCCAGGAAGAACCAGTTGGCAACGTAGATGTGCGGCTCCTTGCGGCGCGCCAGCGTGCCCAGGAAAACCAGCAGATAGGTCACCCAGACCAAGGTCAGCCAGATATCCACGTACCATTCGGGCTCGGCGTATTCCTTCGACTGGGTAATGCCGAGGACATAACCCGACGCGGCCATGACCAGGAACAGCTGATAGCCCCAGAACACGAACCAGGGCGCCCAGCCGCCGGCGAGGCGCGCCTGGCAGGTGCGCTGCACCACGTGGAACGACGTCATCAGCAGCGCATTGCCGCCAAAGGCGAAGATCACGGCCGACGTATGCAGCGGCCTGAGGCGGCCAAATGTGGTCCAGGGCAGGTCCAGATTGAGCACCGGGAAGGCCAATTGCAACGCGATGAAGAGCCCTGCCGAAAACCCGACCAGGCCCCAGAACACGGTTGCCACCAAGGCGGCACGGATCACCGCATCGTTGAAATGCACGCCGCCTTCCGGCACGCCGCCGACGCGGCCACCGGTGTCACCGCCGCGCCGCAGCACCCAGAAGATACCGGCAACGCAGAACAGGAACAGCAACAGCGCATGGGCGTAGAGCCCCGGGTCATGAGCGCCGGAAGCCAGGAAAAGGCCGATCAGGCCGCCGAGACTAAGACCAGAGTAGGCGATGACGTTGATCAAGGGATTTCTCCATCGGTCGATCAGGAACACATACAATACGTCGCCGGCCGTCAATGCGGGCCGCGGCGTCCATCATCTCTGAATGGGACCCTAGTCGAACGCCAAGCGTCGGTTAATGATCTAGATCAAATTCAGAGGTGAAAGGCCAGTAATTCAACCTGCTATCGTCTTCGGCGATCAAATTCCGCCGGCGATATCCTCCATGGCAGCTTGGTCGCGGATCAGCACCCGGCGATCCGGTTCCTGGGCGATCAGTCCCGATTGCTTGAGCCGGGTGAACGTGCGGCTCACGGTCTCGGTCGTCAGCCCCAGGAAATCGCCGATGTCGTCGCGGCTCATGGGCACGCCGACTGGGTTGACCTCGTCGCCTCGTGCCTCGGCACGGCGGGCCAGCGTCAGCAGGAACGTCGCCACCCGCTCCTTGGCGGTCTTGCGGCCGAGCAGCAAAATCTGGTCCTGCACTTCCGCCAGTTCCGTGCGTGTCATCTGCAGCAAGCGGGTTTCCAGCTTCGGGTACTCCGCGACGACGGTATCCAGCTTCTTTCGCGAAAAACGGCAAAGCGAAACTTCCGTCACCGCTTCGGCGGAGCAGACATAGACATCGCTGCGAACCAGGCCGAGGAAATCGCCCGGGAACAGGAAGCCGGTGATCTGGCGCCGCCCGTCGGGCAGCAGCTTGTACACCTTCAGAGTCCCCTGGGTGATGTTGAAGACATTGTCGGCGGGCTCGCCCTCGTCAATAAGCGGATCGCCGGGTGCCAGTTCCACATTGGTCAGAATAGCCGTGAGACTGTTCAATTCCTCTGGCGCCAAGGCCGAACATATGGAGAGTTCGCGCACCGGGCAGGCCGCACAGGGCGAGGCCATTGCGCCACCGGGACGGGCGATGGCTTCTTGAAGCATGATCACATTGCTACGGGTCGGTTCAGACATTTCGTTTCTCCGGACCGCCAACCACAGTTCCGGATCATCGCGCGTGACGATCCCCAGGGTGCGATCATTCTACAGCAAGAACCTGCTGGGCCAAGCCTCAGTGGGCCATCAGCAGCGGTACGCTGGCCGCAGTCATGGCACCGCGAGTGACACCGCCGAAGATGAACTCGCCGATCGGCGAATGGCCAAACGCCCCCATGATAAGCAAACCGTCGCCGTCGCGCCGGCTTGCCTCCACCAACAGGTCGGCGACATTACGCCCGCCGGCAGACAGCAAGCGGGTCGTGCAGTCGATGTCGTGGCGTTTGAGAAAACGGGCCAGTTCCGCTGGATCAGCGCCGCGGCCGGCATCCGTGACGGTCAGCACCTCGACCGACGCCGCCCGTTCCAGGATCGGCAGGGACAAGTCGGCCGCCAGCGCCGCCTCGCGGGATCCGTCCCAGGCTAATGTCACCTTGGCGCCGATGATGTGCGAGGTATCCCCGTTGGCCATCAGGACCGGTCTTCCGGTATCGAACAGCGCAGCCTCCAGGGCCGCAGAGTCAACGCCCCCCGTTTCTTCCGCCGGCGGTCCGACGACGATCAAGTCGTGCAGACGGCCGCGTTCGGCAATCTCGCGATTGATGTGGCCGACCACGTCACGTCGGGCGACGGCGAAAGCCCCGCTGGAGGTGTCGCCGTCCGGGTCGATGACGGTGATGTCCCGGTCGCCGCAGAGATGCTGGAACAAGCCGTCCAGATGCAACTTGCGCTGATCTGCGGCCTCCTTGTTGGCGCGGATCAACTCGTCGAGCATGCCGCCAGTCATTCCTTCGGAGAAGGCGGGAATGGCAGAATGCAGCGGCAATTCCACGTAGAGGCATTCCACGTGGGCGTCGAACCCACGACCAAGGTCTATGGCGGTGCGGACGATAGCTTCGCTACCGGAACCGCCGTCAAGTAGGGCAAGAATTGAGGTGATGGACATGAGGGGATGGTTCCGCGGATAGTTCGGCCGATTATTTCGGCGCTTTGGCTCCATCGTACTCTGAACTGGATTGGGTTCTTGTACATTGACCTGAATCAATAAGGCCTCATGCCAGCATTCGGCGGACACCGATTGCTCAGGGGGCAGTGATGCGCTGGTCAACCACCGCTGATGGGTGGAAAGACGACGACCTCGTCATTCTCTTGCAGGGCCAAGCCCTCGCGAACCTCGGGGGCCACTGTCTCGCCATTGACCAGGGCGGCGTAGGCGCCCTCGGGCGGAAGCTTCAGGCCCGATAACATGTCGGCCAGGCTACTGCCGTCAGTCAGGTCAAGCGTGCCCTCGCCTGAAGCGTTGAAGCCGGCCGGCAGGCTGCCGTCGAGTGAGACCAGGCGGACGGCGATCTTCACGTGAGGCCGAGCCGTCCCAGGGTTTCGTCGGTCGGGCGCCCCTCGCCATCCCAACCGCGCAGTTCGTAGTACTCGGGCAGCATGGCGTCCATCTCGACCACCTTACCCTTACCCGCACCAGATGGGGCAGGCACTTCGAGCATGCGCTTCGGCACGGTGTCGTCGGCCTTGGTGAAGCCCGCGGCATTATTGAACAGGCGTTCCAGGTTGTAGACGCGCTCGCCGATCTCCAGCAGCCGGTCCTTGGTCCATGATCCGGGCAGGGCTGCGTCGATCTGGTCGGCGTAGTCGTCAATCTCCCAGGCGTTCTTCGAGAACGCACACAGGCCGGTGCAATCGACCACGGCCGCATAGTCCTGGGTGTCCTTGACGATGGCGGCCTTGCCGTCGGGCCGGATGTTGGTGAAGTCGTCGGTGAAAGGGCTGGCCCGCATGTGACACGCGCCGCGGGACGACGTCGCATAGGCCAGCGCCATGCCCTGCATGGCGCGGCCGTCGTAGCCGGGAATCTCCTGGCCCTTGACCACCATGGCGAATTCGGGATGGCCGTATTTATCGCATAGCCGCAAAGCGCCCAGGCCGAGGTCTTCGCCGAAGCCGGTGGACGTGCCGGCGGCTTCGGCCGCCCAGGTCAGCGCCTCGGCGCTGCCGAAATCAAAGGCCACGCCGTCGGTTTCCTTATCCGTGATGGCGCCCACGTCGTAGAGTTCCATGGCGGCGGAGACGGTGGCGCCGAAGGAGATCGGATCCATGCCTTGTTCGTTGCAGACGGCGCCCGCAAATGTGGCGGCGTCCAGATCATCGACGCCAACCATGGCGGCTAGCGCATAGCCTGATTCATACTCCAGGCCGCCCATGACATCCTTGTAGCGCTCCCGGCCCTCGCCCTTCAACGTGAAGTGGTTCGGCGCGATGCGGGCCATGCGGCCGCAGCCGATGGTGCAGGCGAAGCAGGCCTTGTTGCCGACCAGATTGGCTTGGCCGTCGGAACGGCGCGGTGCCGCGATAGCGGCGGCGTTGACCTTCTCGCGCTTGTCGAACTGGACCTCGCGGTTGTTGTTGGTCGGCAGCGAGCCATAGGCGTGGGTGACGTCCAGCATGGCCATGGTGCCGACCTTGGCCAGGCGAGCGCGGGATGGGTGCGGGTCCAACTTCGCCCGCCCTTTGACAACGGCTTCCATGAAAGCCTTCGGGTCTGGCATGGTAACGCCACGGGTGCCGCGGACGGCGATCGCCTTCAGATTCTTCGATCCCATGACGGCGCCGACACCGGAGCGGCCGGCGGCCCGGTCCCTGTCGTTCATGACGCAGGCGTAGCGCACCAGCTTTTCGCCGGCGACGCCGATGGAGGCAATGCGCATGGCCGGTTCCTGGTGGCGAAGGCGCAGCCGGTCCTCGGTCTCCCATACGCTGGCGCCCCAGATGAAGTCCTCGGCCGGCAGCAGTTCCGCCTTTTCATTGCGGATCAGCAGGTAAACGGGTTTTGGCGACTTGCCTTCGAATATCACCATGTCCCAGCCGGCCATCCTCAATTCGCCACCAAACTGGCCGCCGGAATTGGAACACGCGATGGTGTTGGTCAGCGCTCCCTTGGTGACGACGGACCAGCGCCCGCCGGTGGACGCCATGGTACCGGTGAGCGGCCCGGTGGCGATGATCATCTTGTTCTCCGGCGCCAACGGATCGACGGCCGGGTCCATCTCCTCCAACAGGTATTTGCTGGCCAGGCCGCGCAGGCCCAGATAGTCCTCCGCCCACGCCATGTTGAGCGGTTCCTCCGACGTGGTGCCGTTGGTCAGATCAACCCGAAGAATGCGTCCGTGCCACGCCATATGCCGGCTCCGTTCGTTAGGTGCATAAGATCAGGGGGGAACGCTAGGGCGTGCCCGGTGCTGCGGCTGATTTTGGACTGCTGCCGCCCACCGGCGCAAGGGTCAGTCTGCGTTTCGCCATCAGCATCAGATCGAGTGTGGAGAGATGGCGGAAGACCGGCTCCGAGCCTTCGCGGTAAAGTCGGACGATGCCCTGCTTCATGTCTGGGAAGGAGCGCCGGATATCGTCGAAGCTGCGCACTTCCAGCACCGTCGCCTCGCCACCGCCGGTCGGAATGCTGAGCCAGCGGAATGTCGGGTTGGCGATGCGGGGCGCTTCCAGCATCGGCATCCAGACGATCAGGCGCTCCGATGGGGGCCCGTACTGGCGCTGGAAGAATTTGATGATGTCGAGGAAGTTGTCGGCCGGGAACCAGGCCGCCAGCCGCGATGCGTGGCCGCCGTCATAACGCACTACGGCACGGGTGCCGTCGGTGAAGGCCGTTGCCTCGGAAAAGATATCGGCGACGTTGCCGGGCCAATTAACGACCTCGGTGCAGAACACGGCATCGAAGGCATCCTTGTCGATGCAATCCAGTGGCCGTCGTCCCGCGCGGGCCAGCGAGCGGCCGATCATCATGCCGTCGGAGAAGGAAATGATTTCGTCCGCCAGCGGCGGCGTGCCCGTGGGTTCGCGCCGCGAACTCGGCGGATCCTTGATGGCCACGTGCGCCAGTTCCAGCTGATCGTCCGGCACCAGGTTCGGGTCCTTGTCTTCGTCCTTGTCCGTCGCCTTCTCGACGACGGCGGTGGCAGGATCGTCTTGCGGCTCGGGGGCCTCCTCGGCGGCGCCGAAACCGCTTAGGAACCGGACCAGCGGATTGATGTCACTATCGTCGGTCACCGCCTTGTGCTTGCGGCCGGAGGCCGGGCCAGGAATCTGCTCGATCGGGATGCGACGGCGCGGGCGCTGTTCGGGCTTGGCCCGCTCCAGGTCCGGTGGGGCGATCAGGTTTTGGGCGCCATCTGATGGAGAGTCGCGCCGGACGGCGGCGCGGCCGGCGGCATTCGGTTCCGGCAGTGCCGCGGTCTCCGGCTGCAGCAGCCGTTCGATCCCCTGAGAAAGCCATTGACCGATCCCGTTAGCGTCGTCGGCGACGTCGTCGCCACCGGCACCTGCATCGGCGGCGGCGACCTGGACCGTTTTGGCCGTCTGCTTCGATGGTACTTTCGCCGCCGTGGTCGCGGCGCTGTTCGTCGGCGGCTTGGTCAGCAGATCTTCTAGTTGGCGGAACATCACCTTGAACGGATTGGGTAGCGTGGCATCGGCGGCGAGAATTTCGTCGGCCGGTGCCGGTACGGTGGTTGCGGGCTCATCGACGGGGGGCAGCGTTGCAACTGAATGCGCGGTTTTGGCGGCCTCGCTGGTCTCGGCACTGGTCGTCGCTTCCGCGTCCGTTGTTTCGACGAGTATCTCCGCCTCTGCCTGGTCAGTGTCCTCACGAGCGAACAGATTCGCCACGTCCCGGAATAGCCAGGCGAGAGGATTGGGCGCGGTGTCAGCGGATGCCGTATACACGGTTTCCATTTTTTCCACGGGCGCGGACTGGTCGTCATCCACCGCGGTGACCGAGGGCGTTTCTGGGATTGTTTCCTGATCCGGCGCCGCATCGGGCGTGTCACTGGCGACAGCGACTGCCGTTTCATCGCTGGCGCCGCCGAATAGGTTGGCGATGTCACGGAACAGCCACGAGAGCGCGTTCCCCGGTTTGTCTGCAGTGGCCGGCTCCACGGTTTCCGCTGGCGCGGCTTGACTGTCGTCGGCCGCCGTCTGAGGTGCCTCTGGGGTTGTTTCCTGATCCGGAGCCGCTTCGGATGGGTCACTGGCGGCAATGGCCGCCGTTCCATCGCTGGTGCCGCCGAACAGGTTGGCAATATCACGGAACAGCCAGGCGAGTGCAGATTCCGGTTCGTCCGTAGTCGCCGGTTCCATGGTCTCGACGGGGCGGGGCGCGGGTTCTATGGCGGCGGCGCTTTCCTGTTGTGTGGAATTCGTATCGCCATCCGGCGCGGCCACCGTGGCCGTTTCGCTGGCGTCGCTCAAGGCGGCTTCACCGCTGCTGCCGCCGAACAGATTGGCTAGGTCGCGGAACAACCAGGTGATCGGATCGAGAGAGGCCTCTGCCGGTTCGGCCGGCTCATTCGTCGCGATTTCCGTTTCGGCGGGCGCCGTGGATTGGCTCGCCGCAACCACCGGCTCATCGGCCGCTGGTTCCACCGCCGCTGGCGCAGTCGCGCTCTCGAACAACGCCGCCAGATCCGTCATCAGCCAGTTGAAGGGGTTGCGTCTCGGCGATTTCGGCGCCGCTATCTCGGGCTCGGTGGGCTCGGGGATGGTATCGGACGGCGGCTGGTCCACGGAGACAGTGACTTCGGCCGAGGCCCCGACTTCGCCCGGCGATCGTTGTGTTTCGATAGCGTCGGCGACATCGCGCGGCACTTCCCGGTCAGCGGTGGGCGCGATCGCTTCGGCCGCGTTCGCCACCGCCGTCGATCGAACAGCCCGTTCGGGTCGTTCTTCGCCACGGAATAATCTTGCCAGGTCCGCGAAGAGCCAGAGGAACGGATTTCGTCGTCGGGTCGTGGCTTCCGCGACAGGTTTCTCTACGTCAGGCTCATTGCTGACGACTGGCGGTGGGGTGGCAGGTTTGTCTTCAACCGGCATCTTGTCGATAGCGGGGGCCGGTGTGACCACGGCTGCCCATTTGGCTTCCGTCGTGGTCTGTATCGCCGGTGCGCTCGGTGTCGTCGGCGTGATCGACGCCGCGGCATTCAATGCTTCGGGCTTACCGGGCTGCACGGTCATGCTTTCCGTGGGTTCTTCGCCCATCGGTGGTTTCGGCTGCTCCGCTTGCCGTGGCACCGCGTTGGTCTGTGGCGTGGAGGCTGTTGCGACGGGGATATTTTCGGTTCCCGCGACGGGAACCACCGTTGTAGGTGAAAGTTCGGGCGAGGCCGGGGCTTCGGCATTCGGATCGAACAGGGCGATGGAGACCGTGGATGGATCGGCGCCGGCCCCGTGTGTCACCGGCAACACCAGCATCATGGCGAGTCCGAGAACCGCCCACAGGTATGGGGCGCGCGGTTTCATCGTTCCCTCAGCGCGGTTTGTGCGGCACCCAGGAACGGGTCCAGCAGATAGGACAGGACTGAACGCTCGCCGGTGATGATCGCGCAGAAGACCTGCACGCCGGGCAGCAGGTTGTAGGAGACCTCGCCACGCCGGAAGCGATCGTCGCTGGTGGCGACGCGAACCTTGTAGAAGGGAGCCCCGTCTTTACTTTGCACGGTGTCCGGACTGACGTGCACTACTTCCCCCTCGATATTGCCGAAGCGCATAGCGTCGGGTGACGCCAAACGCACCAGCACCGGTTGGCCCGGGTGGACGTATCCCACATCTTGTGTCGGTAAGCGCGCCTCGATAATCAGGCGATCACCCGCCGGCACCACGTCGGCGACCGTCCCGCCCGGACCGATTACGCCGCCGACGGTTACAACATATAGCGTCTTGACGACTCCGTCGACTGGCGATCGAAGGACAGTGCGGCGCAGCGAATCGGCGAATTTGCTGAGCCTTCTCTGAGTCTGCTCGAATTCACGCCGCCGGACGTCCAAGTCTTCGCGAACCTTGGCGAAATAATTGTCGCGCATTTCTGCCATCAGCGCCTTGGCTTCGGCGATTTCCGCCCGTACGCGCGGCAAAGCCTTTGAATCTATTGCTATTTTTCCCTTGAGTTCAGATTCTTTTCGAAGAAGCGTCAGGTGCTGCATGCGGTTGGAGAGCTGATCCTTGACTAGGTTCTCGCTAATGACGATCTGCTCGCGTAGCAGTTTCAGGCGCTCCCGGTTGTTCTGAATGGCGACGCCGATTTCCTCCACCGATCGCTGGCGTTGGCGCACCTGTTCGGCTGCTCCGACCAAAGAATTGGCGAATCGGGAGCGTCGAGTCGCGAACAACGCGCCGGACCTGCTGACAAGTTTTGGCCGTTTCTTGGCCACGTCGGCGGGAAAATCGACGTCCTCGGCGTCGGTGGCCTCGGCCTCCAGGCGGGCGATATCGACGCGCAGCGCCTCGATCCGTCCTTCCAGTTCGCCGACATCGGCGCCGCTTCGCACCGGTTCCAATTCGATCAGCGCCTGACCGCTGGCGACGCGGTCGCCTTCCTTGATCAGGATGCGGCGCACGATGCCGCCTTCAAGGTGCTGCACGCTCTTGACCTGGGTCGATGGGATGACGGCGCCGAGCGCCGTGGCGACCACATCCAGCCGCCCGTACCAGGCCCAGGCGCCGAAGGCACCGACCAGGGCCAGGCAGAGCATCAGGAAGACGTGCACCAGGGCACCGTCCCTTCCGTCGCCGGGTCGTGAGGACTGCGCGCTCATGCGCTGCCTCCCGCGTCCTCTACGGGCTTCAGGTGCGTCGCCCCGCCAGGGTCCGCCACTCCTTGGGCCGCCACCGGGGCGACGCGTTTGGTTCGCGTCACGTTGGGGCGCGGCTTGACGTTGAGGTCGACGATGACCTCGGCACCCTTCAGAATGTTGGGATCGTGCGAGCAGGCGATGATGGTGGCGCCGCGTTCGGTCGCCGCGTTCATGGCCTGGTAGACCAGCGCCGCCCCCTCGCGGTCCATGCCCTCGGTCGGCTCGTCGACGATCAACACCTGGCCTTCGCCGGCCATGGCGCGGGCCAGTGCCAGGCGGCGGCGGATACCGAGCGACAGGTTGCGGCCGCCGGCCGTCAGCGTCGTCTGGAACCCGTCGGGACTCTCGTCGATGAAATTCTTCAGGCCCGATTTCAGGGCCAGTTGGGCGAGGACGGCGTCATCGAGCTCGGGCACGTAGGCGCGCAGGTTTTCGGCGATGGTGCCGGGCAGGAAGCGCGGCTCCTGCGGCAAGTAGGCAACCTGGCGCCGCCACCAGGTGGGCGCCAGCTGGCGCAGGTCGACACCGTCGATCAGGATATGGCCACGCACCGGCTCGATGAGGCCCATGATCAGGCGGGCGAGCGTCGTCTTGCCGGCCCCGTTGGATCCGGTGACCGCCAGCACCTGGCCGGGCTCCAAGGTCAGGGTCAGGCTTTCGAACAAGGGCGCGCGGGCACCGGGATGCAGGAAAGCCACGTCACGGAACTCGATGCGGCCCTTCAGCGCCGTGATGCCGGCGCCGTCGACGGGCTCCTGTGCCAGGGTGCTGAACTCGCGCATCAGGCGGCGTGCCTGACCCGCCTGCGCCAGCGGCAGGGTCATCATGCCGAAACGCTGAATGGTGGCGAGTGCGCGGGCAGCCAGGATGTTGGTGCCGATCAGCGCGCCCACGTCCAATCGGCCGGCCACCACCTCGGTGGCGCCGACGGCGATGATGGCCGCCCCCAGCAGCACCTGGGTCGAGGCCAGCAGGGATTGCACGAGCGCATGATGGCCGACGATGCGTCGTTGCTGGACGGCCATGGCGGCGACCGCGTCGCGCCAGCGCTGGCGCACCTGGCCGGCGAAATCGAAGGCGCGCACTGTTTCCGCTCCGCCGATGGCGGCGGCCAGCAACGAGCCGCGGCCGCTCGCCGCCGCCTGCATCCGGGCCGTTGGTGCCCGCAGGCGGACCAGTGCGAGCGCCCCCAGGCAAAAGGCAACGAACGCGAACGTGGCGGCGATAAGCGCCAGCTTGGGGCTCAATAGATAGAGCGCGCCTAGGAACAGCAGGGCAAACGGCACATCCAGCAGCGTCGTCACGTTCTGAGGGCTGGCTGCCGCCTGCACCCTGTCGGCGGCGGTCGCGGCCTCCATGCGGGCCCCTTCGGGCACGGCCTCCAGCGCCGCCACGCGAGCACCGGTCATGGTCTCGAAGGTGGCGTTGGCAAGTTGCGCGTCCGGCTTGCGGTTGACCCGCCCGACCAGCACCAGCCTGATCTGGCGGAAGCAGAATTCCAGGCCGATGGCGATGACCACGCCCATGGTCAGCGTCGCCAGCGTGGTGTCGACGCCATAGGCGACATAGCGGTTGAGCACCTGGATGACATATAGCGGCGACGCCAGCGCCAATACCCCGGCCACCAGCGAGGCCAGCAGCAGTTCGACGAGAATGAGGGGCCTAGCCAGCAGCCGGCTCAGAATCTCCCGCACGCGCGCATCCTTCCGTCGCGTTGACCCGCTCAAGCTGGCCGGCTCGGTAGTCGAAGATTAGCATATTCAGAGATTTCGTCGAGCCGTGATGCGGCTTGTCAGATCTCGGACCACAGCCGAATCAGATTACCGTAGGTCTTCAACAGCACTCGGGCTTCGGTGCTATCGGCCATCTTCTCGTTGATGCCGCGCAAGGCCAGGTCGAACTCGTAGAGCAACTGTCGCTTGTAGGGATCGGCAACCATGCTCTGCAGCCAACTGACGGCGACCCGGCGCTCCCCACCCGTTACCTCGGCGACCGCATGAATCGCGCCGGTCGGGTAGATCACGGCGTCGCCGCGGGCCAGCTTCACCCGGGTCTCGCCGATGTCGCCCTGGATCAGCAGTTCGCCGCCCTCGTAGTCCTCGGGTTCGCTCAGGAAGACGGTGATGGATGCGTCCGTGCGCAGCGCCAGGCCACCTTCCATCATCAACGGATTGTCGGTATGCGGCCCGTAGCTCATGCCCTCGGTATATTTGGCCCAACGGGCGCGGATGACCTTCCTTGGCATGACCCCGCCGCGGATGACGATATTGGACATCACGGTTTCGGCGAACATGCGATCCACCGGATCGATCACATCGGCCGCGGTCTGGCCACGGTCCAGTTGCAAATTGTTTTTTACTTGAGAAGCGACCGGCCCGCTGGTGTCGGCGCCATCCACGAACACCGCCTGATCCAGCGCCGCGTCGATGGTCGCCAGTTGCTCTTCGGACAGAAGCTTGGGAACGCGAAGGAACACGAAGGTGATCCTAGCCGAGATCGTGCCGCCAACAAAGAACGCGATGCACGGGTGAATGGGCCATCAGACGGCGGCGGTAAAGCCTGAGAAGTTGGCATCGCTCAGCGTGTCGGCGCCGACGCCTTCGAGAAACGCCACCAGACTGACTTCGCCCGCATCAATGGCGCCGTCGGCGTCGCTGTCGGCAACCCGGAAGACTCCCGCGTTGGCCGTCGTCGCGTTGTCGTAGAGAACGACCAGATTGTCGGTCGCTGCCGCCGCGGTGGTAAAACTGCCGACGCTCAACGCCGTGGTGGCCAGTGTGACCGCCGTCGCAAACGTGGCGGTGCCGGACATGGATTTCGTCGCTTGGGTGATCTCGAAGATTCCGGCGGTATCTCCGGAAACGTCGAGGTTGGTGACGCTGTTGCGGAAAGTTGTCGCCGCCGTAATGCCGAGTCCCGACGTGACCGCGGTGTTGATATCCAGGATGTCAACGTCGGAGGAGGCGGAAAAATCGGTGATTCGATCGCCGAACTCGCCGATGCCGCCCCAGATATAGGTATCCTGGCCGGTGCCGCCAGTCATGACGTCGTTGCCGGCACCACCGGTGATCTTATCGGCGCCGGCGCCGGCGTTGATGGTGTCGTTGCCCGCACCGGTCCCGATCGTGTCAATGCCGTCGCCGGACGTGACCTGATCGTTGCCCGCGCCGCCGATGATCATGTCTGCGCCCGCGCCGGTCGTAAACGAGTCATTGCCGGATCCGCCTTCGACGCTGTCGTTGCCGGTTGTGGTGGTGATGGAAACGGTCCCGGACGTTCCGGAGAAATTGAACGCCGCGTCCGTTGCACCGGCGGACGTCACTGCGGAGAGGGTGACGTTGCCGCTGGTCAGGTTGTCCCCGCCGGTGACATTGAGCTGTCCGTTCGTCGCCACCGCGTTGTTGAAAAATCCACCGAGGGTCAGGGAGTAGCTGGTGTTGGAAGCCAATTGCACGCTTTCAAAGCCAGAGACGTTCGTGAACGCCGCGTCTCCAAAAGTGGTGCTGCTGACACTGGTCAGGCCGAGGACATCGGTTCCCGCGCCGGCGCTGACGGTGTCTGCCGACGAAAGTCCGCCGATGTTGATGTGGTCCGCGCTTGACGAGCCGGTGATGACCTGGCCGGTCAACGGCACGCCGAGGGTGAAGGTGTTGGTGCCGCCGCCGGTCAACTGAAACTTCTCGACGCCGACGACGGTGGACAGGTTGTTGGTGCCGTTGGCCAGAACCAGCGTGTCGTTGCCGCCGGAAAGACTGATCGATGACTGGCTGGCTTTCGTCCCCGACATCTGGAAGCCGAGGGTCAACACCTGATTGAGGTTGTTGTCGCCTGAGGATCCCGTGCCGGCCAGTTGGAACGGTGCCGAGGGATCACTAGTCCCGCCCTGGAGCGTCATCGACCCGGCGGTACCGAACTGGATGTTTTGCGTGCTTGAGGTCGTCGGTAGCACGACGGTATCAACCAGATTGACGCGGACCGCGTTGGTAAAGGCGGAGAGGATAACCGTGTCGTTGCTGGACGCGGTGCCGTTGACCGTATCGACGGCCTGGGCCTGTCCCAACAGGGTGACGGTGTTGGGCAGCGTGCCGCCCAGGACGTTGATGATGTCGTTCTGGTCGGGCGTCAGTTGCACCGTTGCCACGGTGGACGTCAGGTTAATCTCGACAGTCGGGTTCGATGCCGCATCGGCAGCCAGATTGGAGACCAGGTCGTCGACGCTGCCCTCGATGCTGCTGGTGGTCGTCTCCTCGGTCGCGTTCGCGAATTCATTGAATGAGTCCGTTGATCCGAACTGATCGATGCCGCCCTGCAAGAACGTGTCGGTCAGGGTGGTGTCGATTGCGTTGCCTAGAACATTGAACGTTTGGCCCAGACCGCCCAGAGGACCCGGTCCGCCCAATCCTGATCCGAGCCCGGAATTGTCCAGTGCCGCCAGCCCCGCTGAGAGATTGGCCAACAGATTGCCGATCAGGTCGCCGCCGGCTTGGGGCGCAAACAGGCCGCTACTCACCAATTGGCCAATCGTTGTTGCCACGTCGCCCACGGTATCTGCGAGGATGCCGGCGGTGACGTCGTCGACGGCTTGATCAAGCGCCGCGTTGTCGCGAGCCTCGCGCGAAGTTTCGGTATCCTGACCGCGGCCGGCGGAGAGCGGGTTCGAGGGGCCGAAGCGGCCGAGGCCGCCCATGGTGGCGTCGACCTGGGCGTCGAGAGACTCTTCGACCGCTGTTTCGGGCGTGAACTGGTCCAGCGCCGTCGGATCGGCGCCGAAACGCTCTGCTGCAACGCCAGCGGTGTTGGTGGCTGCGCCGAAAGCGGCCTCGATGCTGCCGCCTTGGGCCAGAACCTGGGCGAACGCCTGGGCGGCGGCCTGTTGGGTGGCCTGGGTCTGGCCTTCGGCACCGGCTGGCGGCGCCTCGTCGGTCACTGTCGGCTTGCCGCTGTCTGCTTGCTGCTCGCCGCCCGATTGCTGATTGTTTCCGGTGGCCTGCTGGCCGCCGCCGGTGTTGCCCGTGCCGGACGGCGCCGGCGGCAGGGCATCAAGCGCGCTGCCGAAGAACTGGCCGACGGCGCTGCCCGGCAGCACTACGGCCTTGGTGGGCGGCGTGAAGGGGTTGAGTACCTGGGTCGTCGCGTTGACCTGGTTAAGCGCCACCGCACCCGTCGGCGTCTGAATATTGATCTCGCCGACGGTGCCATCGGGGTCGCGGAACAATGAGAATGTGCCGGTGGCAGGGACGTCGGAATTGGGGTTTTGTAGCGCCGGATTTTCGATATTGCCGCCGCCGGAGGAGCCGCGGATGCCGATAGTCGCCGATGGCGTGGTAATCAGCATGGCGTCGACCTGGGTCTTGGCGATCTGGCCGGAGATGAAGGTGAACACACCCTGTGCAACGTCGATCGCCGACGAACCGGACTGCGTCGCCGGATCGTAGATCAGGTCATCGACGGTCATCTGACCATCGCCGGCCAGCGAGAAGGTGCTTTCGTCGATGAACAACATACCGACGGCGCCGTCGCCCTTAGTTTCGATGACGTCGCCGAGGAAGACCGGCGACCCGGCCTTGGCCTCGACCTGGGTGCCGTCGCTGCGTGTGATGAGAACCGCACCCTTGGCGGTTTCGACCTGGCCTACGGGCTCGCTGCCGGTGCCGGCTTGTGCCAGATCCAACGATACGTCGCTGATCTCGACGATGTCGCCGAAGCGCGCTTCTGCGTTCATGATCGTTCGGTGTCCTTCTGGTTCACTTTTCGATCCCGCGTCGAGTTAACCTCTTTTTGCCAAACTCCACCATGACGGCCATCACAGGAGCCTACTTGATAACCTGCGGCGTAAGCCGTCCCATGGCGTTCAAGAGCGAGAACACGGCCACCGCAACGTCGATGTCGGCTGACGCCGCCTGCGAGGACGAGTTGATCAGCGACGTTTCGCCCGCCAGCACGTCAATCAGTGATCGGTTTCCCAGTTGGCGTTCGCGCCGTGCCAGTTCCAGGAACTCGGCCGCGATGTTGGCTTGGTTGTGGAGTTGCTGGGCGCTATCACGTGCCGTTTCCAGGTCGTCCCAGCCGCTGCGCACCTGTTCTTCCACCTGGTCACGCGTGTTGATGTAGCGTTGTTCGGCGGCGCTTTGCGTGTGTTTCGCCGCCTTCAGCGTGTTGACCCCCGTGAGCCCCAGGTTCAACGAGTAATTCATCTCGACCTTGAACAGCGTCTCGACCTTGCCGCCGATGGTACCGGCGAAATCTTCCTGCCAGGTACGGCTGGCGGTTGCGTCCAGCGTGGGTAGGAACTCGTCCGCCCGGGTCCGGGTGATGTCCTCCCTAGCGATGGCCGCGGCGGTCCTGGCTGCGGTCAGACGCGGGTTCTCCTTGAAGGCGATTTCGATGGCTTGATCAACATTCTCCGTCAGCAGGTCGAGGGGGAGCGGCGGCTGGCGCATCTTCCGGGGCTTTTCGGGGAAGTGGTCGTAGACGTTCTTGTAGCGGTTTCGGGCCCGCTTCAGCGCGCCTAGCGCCTGAATTCGAGTGGCCTCGGCGCCGGCCAGCTGGGTCTTGGCCTGCAGCACGTCGGTCGCAAGGCCGGAACCGCGTTGGACGCGGGAATCTTCCAGTTCCGCCTGGCGCTTGATGTTGGCAATGGAACCCTGGGCGAAGTCGAGGATCTTGGTGTTGCGAAGGATGTCGAGATGCGTGCGCAGGCCGGCCAGGGTTACGGATTGCCTGGCAGCGCGCAGGTTGGCCTGGGCCTGGTCAAGTTCCAGCCGGGCGCGCCGAATGGCGGCATTGGTGGCACCGAAATCCCATAACTGCTGTGATACCGAGACGTCCATTTCACGTGGCGGCATGTTGGTGTCGGCCACGCCAGCACCCTTCTTCTGCACCTCCTGGCCGTAACTTGCGGTGACGTCGAGGGTCGGATACCAGGCGCTCCAGGCGGCTTCGGCTCTTTCCTTCGCAGCCGCCAGGTCGGCGTCTGCGGCGAGCACCTGTTGGTGGGTCTTAAGAAGCTCTTCCAGGGTCGCCGACAGGCCCTTGGCAGAGGCCCCGCTGCCCGCGGATAACAGCAACATCGACGACAGCCCTGCAGACACCAAGAGGCGCCATTGGCGCCGCGTTCCTGGGTGTCGTTCATTTGATCGCCAAACGCCCATATTGCCCCGACTCGCCTGGATTGGTGATTTATACCGTGAATTGATTCGACGGGGCAAGGAATACACCCAACACCTAGAATCGAGCCATACAGATCGCACAAGATCATGTACAAATCATTGATGGCGCAATGAATTCCACTTCCCGCAAATAGTTGGCACGCATGCTGCATAACTAGGGTCGAAGCCTGGATCGGACAAGCCGCCAGGCCCGACGATAGAACGGGAGTTCAAACCATGTATGCCATGCACGCTTATGACGATGGGCCGTTCGACAGTGAAATGCCGATGGCCACTGAATTCAGCCAAATTCCGGGACTTTCGCAGCCGGTGCACGACCGGTTCGAGGCCGGCCGCCGGATGCTCGACGCCGTCGCCGGCGATATCGCACTCGACGCCGACGAAATCGACCTGGAAGACCTGTTCTGAGGCCCGTTCTTAGGCTCGTCGGCAGGAATTGCCGGCGTTAAAGCCTCAGGTCACCCTGTGCCGCGTCGGCGGCACGGATTTGCGCGTCGACCACGGATAGGGCGCTCATATTGACGATGCCTCGCGCCGTCACCGCCGGGGACAGGATGTGAGCTGGCTGGGCGGCGCCCAGGAGGAACGGCCCGACCGAGATGCCGGCCTCCATGCTCTTCAACAGATTGAACGAACTGTTGGCCGATTCCAGGTTCGGCAGGATCAACAGATTGGCGACGCCTCGCAGGCGGGCGTTGGGAAAGATGCGCTCCCTGAGTTCCGGATTGAGGGCCATATCGCCCTGCATTTCACCCTCCACCTCCAGGTCCGGCGCGCGTTCGGCCAGCATGGCGACGGCATCGCGCATCTTCTGCGCGGACGGGGTATTCGAGGTACCGAAATTGGAGTGCGAGACCAGCGCCGCCTTGGGCACCTCGCCGAAGCGACGGATGGCATCGGCGGCCAGCATCGTCATCTCCACCAGTTCCTCGGCCGAAGGATCCGGGGTAACGTGGGTATCGCAGAGGAAGAAGGTGCCGCGCTCCAGGATCAGCGTCGACAGCGCCGAGACGTCGCGCACGCCCGGTGCCTTGCCGATGATGTCGATGATATGACGCAGATGCCATCCGTATTCCCCGGTAACGCCGCAAATCATGGCATCGGCCTCACCGCGCTTCAGCATCATGGCGGCGATGGCGGTGGTGTTGGTGCGCAGGATGGTACGGGCATCGTTGGTGGTCACGCCCTTGCGCTCCATGAGCTCGTGGTAGCCGCTCCAATAGGCTTCGAAGCGCGGGTCGTCCTGCGGGTTGGTGACCTCGAAGTGGGTGCCGGCCTGGATGCGCAGGCCCAGCCGGTCTATGCGGCTGGCGATGACCTCCGGCCGGCCGACCAGGATGGGACGCGCCAACCGGTCGTCCACCAGGACCTGCACGGCGCGCAGGACACGGTGCGATTCACCCTCGCCGAAGACCAGGCGTTTCGGATTCTGGCGGGCGCTTTCGAAGATTGGCTTCATCAGCAGGCCGGACCGGAAAACGAAGCGGCCGAGTTTCTCGGCATAGGCGGCGAAGTCCTCGATCGGTCGTTCGGCCACGCCCGACTTCATGGCGGCGCGCGCCACTGCCGGCGCGATCTCGACGATCAGCCTCGGGTCGAACGGCTTCGGGATCAGGTATTCGGGACCGAATTTCAGGTCCTCGCCGGCGTAGGCGTTGGCCACCGTCTCAGAGCTTTCTGCCATGGCCAGGTCGGCGATGGCCTGGGCGGCGGCGATCTTCATCTCCTCGTTGATTTCGGTGGCGCCGCAATCCAGCGCGCCACGGAAGATGAACGGGAAACACAGCACGTTGTTGACCTGGTTCGGGAAGTCCGAGCGGCCGGTGGCGATGACGGCGTTCGGATTGGCCTCGCGCGCGGCTGCTGGATCGATTTCCGGATTCGGATTGGCGAGCGCCAGGATGAAAGGCTTTGCCGCCATGCGCTTGACCATCTCGGGCTTCAGGATGCCGCCGGCGGACAGGCCCAGAAACACATCAGCCCCTTCGATGGCCTCGTCCAGCGTGATCTCGGTCTTCTGCGCATAGACGGACTTGCGGTCATTCATGAACTCGGTGCGGGTTTCGTGCACGATGCCGATGTGGTCGAACAGCCAGATGTTCTCGCGCTTCACGCCGAGGCTGACCATCAGGTTGAGGCACGCGATGCCGGCCGCGCCCCCACCGGTGGATACCAGCTTGACCTCGCCGTAATCCTTATCGATGACCCGCAGACCGTTCATCAAAGCGGCGGCGACGACAATTGCGGTGCCGTGCTGGTCATCGTGGAAGACCGGGATGTTCATGCGCTCGCGGAGCGCGTCTTCGACGATGAAGCAGTCGGGTGCCTTGATATCTTCCAGGTTGATGGCGCCGAAGGTCGGCTCCAGCGCCCGCACGATCTCCACCAGTTTCTCGGGGTCCTGCTCGTCGACCTCGATGTCGAAGACGTCGATTCCTGCGAATTTCTTGAACAGCACCGCCTTGCCTTCCATGACGGGCTTCGATGCCGCGGCGCCAATATTGCCGAGGCCGAGCACCGCTGTGCCGTTGGAGATCACCCCAACCAGATTGGATTTGGCGGTCAAGGAGTGGGCCTCCGCCGGGTCGGCCGTGATGGCGTCGCAGGCGGCGGCGACGCCTGGCGAATAGGCCAGCGCCAGGTCACTCTGCGTGCTCAGCGGCTTGGTCGCGGTGATGGCGAGTTTGCCCGGCACCGGCTCCCGGTGATAGCGCAGCGCGCGTTCCCTTAAGGACTCGTCTGACATCTGTTGCTCCCCGCCGCATTGATGGACTTCGTTAGTGCTAGGTTGAAACGGATTCCCGGGCCGGGCAACCTGTTTCAAAATCCCGGGGCGTCAAAATACTGGGGCGGCAAGGATACAGCATGCACGCGGGCACCATCGATCCAGCACCCATGGTCATCGGTCACCGAGGGGCCGCCGGTTCGGCACCGGAGAACACCATCGCCGGAATTGAGGCGGCGGCGCGTCTGGGAGTGGCGTGGGTCGAGTTCGACGTCAAGCTGACCCGTGACAACCAGACCGTCTTGTTCCACGACGATCGCCTTCAACGTACCACCGATGGCCGCGGCGCCTTTGCCGCCAACGACTTCGCTTCGCTGCGCCGGCTCGATGCGGGCTCATGGTTCGCGCCGGCCTTCGGCGGCGAGAGGGTGCCGACCCTGGACGAGGCGCTGGAAGCGCTGGCGACGTATAACCTCGGCGCTAACGTGGAGATCAAGCCGTCACCCGGCCGCGAACGGGCGACGGCCTATGCGGTGGCGCGGTCGCTCCACCGGCATTGGCCCGAGCATCTGCCGCAACCGTTGCTTTCCAGTTTCTCGGCGGCGGCGTTGGCCGTGGCGCGCGACGTGGCGCCCGGCGTGCCGCGCGCACTGCTGGTGCATCGCCGCCCGCGGGATTGGCTGGCCCAGGCGCGGCGTCTTGACTGTGTGGCGCTGCACGCCAACCAGCGTCACATGACACCGGACTGGGCGCGGACCGCGCTCACGGTTGGTTTGGCCTTGCGTTGCTTCACGGTCAACGATCCCAGACGCGCCGCCCGGCTGCTGGCCTGGGGGGTGGAGAGCATCATCACCGACCATCCCGAACGGCTGCTTGGTTGAGGCAACTTTGCGCGATCCCGGGCAGCCGCTAGAGTGAATGCTGGGCCCGTCGGAGAAGCGCCTCGCCATGTCCAGCCAAGACCATGTCCTTGCCATCGACCAGGGCACGACCAGCACACGTGCCATGGTCTTCGATGCCGCCGGCGGTGTCGCCGCCACGGCGCAGCGGGAACTGCCGCAGGTCTTTCCCGAGCCCGGCTGGGTCGAGCACGAGCCAGAGGAAATCTGGCAGGCGACGCTCGATGTTTGCCGCCGCGCTGTGGCCGGCGTGGAAGGAGGCTGGGACCGCGTCGCCGGTATCGGCATCACCAACCAGCGCGAAACGTCGGTCCTATGGCAGCGCTCGGACGGCTGCCCGCTGCACAATGCTATCGTCTGGCAGGACCGGCGCACCGCCGGGTATTGCCGGGACCTGCGCGACGCCGGCGAGGCCGACGGCATCGCGGAGCGGACGGGGCTGGTCGTCGATCCTTACTTCTCGGCCAGCAAGTTGACTTGGTTGCTGGACAAAGTCGCGGGCGCGCGGGAGGCGTCGGAACGCGGCGAACTCGCCTTCGGCACCATCGACAGCTTTCTCCTCTGGCGTCTGACCGGCGGCCGCGTGCACGCTACCGACGCCACCAACGCATCCAGAACCATGCTGTTCGATATTCACCGCCAGGACTGGGACGACGATCTGTTGGCGTTGTTCCGGGTGCCGCGTTCGGTCCTGGCCGACGTGCGCGACAGCGCCGCCGATTTCGGGTCCACGGACACAGAAGTGTTCGGCCGGGCCATCCCCATTGCCGCGATGGCCGGTGACCAGCAGGCGGCGACCGTCGGCCAGGCCTGTTTCCAGCCCGGCATGATCAAAAGCACCTATGGCACCGGCTGTTTCGTCATGCTGAACACCGGTGTCGAGGCCGTGGCCTCGCGCAACAGATTGCTGACCACGGTCGCTTACCGGCTCGACGGAAAAACGACCTACGCCTTGGAAGGAAGTATCTTCGTCGCCGGCGCCGCCGTGCAATGGCTCAGGGATGGGCTCGGCCTCATCGCCACGGCCGAGGAGACGGAGGCGCTCGCCGGTGGTGGTGCTGCCGAGACGTCTTCGGAGGTCGTCATGGTGCCGGCCTTCACCGGGCTCGGTGCGCCTTATTGGGATGCGGAGGCGCGCGGCGCCATCCTTGGTCTGACGCGGGATACCGGGATCGCCGACGTGGTCCGCGCGACGCTAGATTCCGTTTGCCACCAGACCGGTGACCTGATGCGCGCCATGGCCGCCGACGGAGCACAGCCGGCGACGCTCCGGGTGGATGGCGGCATGGTGGCGAACGACTGGCTGATGCAGCGCCTGGCCGACATCCTGGAAATGCCGGTGGAGCGGCCCGAGATCATGGAAACGACGGCACTGGGGGCGGCGGCCTTGGCGGCTTTGCAGGTAGGGTTGGTCGGCTCCCTCGACGAACTGGCCGAACGCTGGCGCCGCCAGCGGCAGTTTCAGCCGACCATGCAGGCGGCCGAGCGGGAACGGCTGGCGGCAGGTTGGCGTGACGCGGTGGGGCGTATCTCCAGCGCCGACCCGGCGCCCTAGCCGATCATATAGAGGATCGCTTGTTTCGGCTGCAAATCAGCTAGCAGCGGGCCCGGATTCCGGATCAGACCACGGCGTGCGGCGGACGGAGAGGGAGGAGCTCATGGATTTTTTCTGCTCCTCGGTGATGCCCGGCGGCACGACGGGAATCAGGTCGGCGATGCTGAGCCCCTCGGCCGCCGGGTTGGCGACCTTGGGCTTCAGGGCTTTGGTCAGGAAGGCGACGACGCTCTGCTGGTAATCCTGGCGAATGAAACACCATGAAACGAACAGCCGGCCGCGGCGTTCGTAGAAATCCACATCGTCGTCGTCCGCTAGCTCGCGCAACGATTCACCGATATTGTCGCTCCAGCCGACGTAGACCCAGCCCGGCTGGATACCGCCGTGCCAGATGATGAAGACGCCGGACGCCCCCATGAGGCGCGCCGCTTCCGGGTCCAAGTCGAAGAAATGCGGATAGCGACCGTCGCTGCTCTTCGCCCACTTGGGATCGATGGGCGCGACCACCGGACCGAAGTCCTTCTTTTTCTTGCCGAACAGCGCCACCCTGCGCCTCCCTCGTTCGCCACGTCGAACACCTGAAGGGGCATTCTATGTAATCGGCGATTTCTGGCAAGCCTCTGATGACGGCGGGCGGTTTGGCGGCCGAGGATTTGCGCCGTGCCCCGGGGCGGCTATGCTGCCATATCCGACCGACCGCCCCTGGCCGGCCGATCGCACCCGAGGACCGACACCCGTGAACGCTGTTTTCTTCGCCATGGTTGCGATCGCCTTCGCCGTCGCTGCCGTGCGTCAGGTGGCGTGGGTGGCGCCGGCAGCAAATCCCGACGCTGCGGCCCCCATGGCGGCACTGGGGACGGCCATGATCGATGCCGCCGGTGGCGCGGTCACCCTGGCCATCGGTCTGGTCGGCGTCATGGCCTTGTTCCTGGGCCTGATGAAGGTGGCCGAGGAGGGAGGGCTGCTGGTGGTCATCGCCAAGACCGTCCGGCCGCTGATGGTGCGCCTGTTCCCCGAGGTTCCGGCCGATCATCCCGCCATGGGCGCGATGATCATGAACATGTCGGCCAACGTCCTTGGCCTGGGCAATGCGGCGACGCCGTTCGGCATCCGCGCCATGGAGGCACTGGACAAGTTGAACCCGGTCAAGGGCACGGCGAGCAACGCCATGGTGCTGTTCCTGGCCATCAACACCTCCAGCGTCACCATCCTGCCGACCGGTGTCATCGCGCTGCGCGCCGCCGCCGGCTCGGTCGATGCGGCCGGTATCGTGCCGACGACCTTGTTTGCCACATTGTGTTCGACCACGGTCGCCATCATCGCCGTGAAGCTACTGCAGGGACGCTGGCCGATGCCGCCGGCCGAGGCCGTGGACACGGCGGCACCGGTCGAGGAGATGGCGGCCGAGATGCTGCCGGACCACGCCAGCGCGGCCTATCCACTCTGGGTCTCCGTTGCCGTGCTGGCCGGCATCGCCGCCCTGGTGCCGCTGACGGTGCTGCATGGGCGCGCCGTCGCACCCTGGATCATCCCCGGCCTGATGACCGGTCTGCTGCTCTATGGTGCGGTCAAACGCGTCAGCATCTACGAGTGTTTCGTCGAGGGCGCGAAGGACGGCTTCCAGGTGGCGCTTCGGATCATCCCCTACCTGGTGGCGATTCTGGTGGCGGTGGCCATGTTCCGAGCCTCGGGTGCTCTGGACCTGCTGATCCGGCCGCTCGGAACGGTGACGGAAGCCTTCGGATTGCCGGCGGATGCCCTGCCGATGGCCTTGCTGCGGCCGCTTTCCGGATCTGGAGCCTATGGCATCCTGGCTTCCATCATCCAGGACCCGGCGATCGGGCCCGACAGCTTTACTGGCTACCTGGTTTCCACGTTCCAGGGCTCGACCGAAACCACGTTCTACGTTCTCGCCGTCTACTTCGGTGCCGTCGGCATCCGCCGCATCCGGCATGCCCTGGTGGCGGCGCTGCTGGCCGATGCCGCCGGTATCGCCGGCGCCGTCGTGGCGGTCAACTGGCTCTACGGATGAGCAGCGGGAAGAACCGGCAATGGCCGTAACGGCGACCACATCGGAAGCGCCGATGCGCGCGATCGGCTTTATGCTGGTCGGCAGCGCCTTGCTGACGCTGAGTGACGCCATCGTAAAATCCCTCACCGCTTACTACCCGACAGGCCAGATTCTATTCGTCCGCGCTCTATTCGTCTTCTTGCCGATCATGCTCTTCACCTGGCGGGCCGGCGGGGTGGCGGTGCTGCGCATTCACAACGTGAAGGGCCAGGTCGGGCGCGCGCTTTGCGTCGTCGGCAGCGCCACCTGCTATATTACCGGCCTGAACTATCTACCGCTCACCGACATGGTCGCTATTGGCTTCGCCAATCCGCTGGTGGTGACGGCCATGGCGCCGATCTTCCTCTCCGAAAAGGTGGGTTGGCGACGCTGGTTGGCCGTGATGGTGGGATTCATGGGCGTGTTATTTATGGTTCGGCCGGCCGGAGAAGCCGTGCAATGGGCTGTCATTTTTCCGATGGCCGCAGTGATGTTCGGCGCCACACGGGACATTGTGACCCGGCATCTGCACCGCTCGGACCGCACCGAGGCGGTGCTGTTCGTCTCGACCCTAGTCGTCATGCTGGCCGGACTGGCCACCTGGCCATTCGGCTGGAATACGTTGGATCCCCGGCACCTTCTGCATTTCCTGAGCATCGGCCTGCTGGTCGGCGGGGCGCACTTCATGGTCATCGAGTCATTTCGGCTCGGCGAAGTCGCCGTGGTGTCCCCGTTCAAATACACCAACATGATCTGGGCGACGTTGTTTGGCTTCCTGCTGTTCGGCCATCTGCCGGGGAGTGGCACGATCATCGGCGCGCTGATCGTCATCGTCAGCGGCATCTATATCCTGCACCGGGAAACCGTTCGAAAAAGGGCGGCGCTGCAGGCCGAACGCGAAAACGTGGTGACGCGATCGTGACGGCGGTGACGATCGATTCCGGTTGATCGGCGAGTTCGATTCCGGGAGATTCCGAGAAACAGGGGGCGGATGGAAGGAGCACCCAGGATGATGCGGACGAGAAAATTTCTGATGGCCACGGTGATTGCTATCGCCGGGGCCTTGCCCGTGACGGTACATGCGGCCGGTAGCGATAGCGACACGGTCACGAATCCGGCCGTGGGTCAGGCGCAGGAACTCTTGGACAAGAAACAATACGACGCCGCTATTCCACTGCTGACCGGCTCGCTGGCGACATCGCCCGAGGACGCCGATGCCTGGAACCTGCTCGGCTACGCAACGCGAAAAGTGGGCCGCGCCGAGGAGGCCGAGGGCCATTACCTGAAGGCACTGGCCATCAATGCGGAGCACAAGGGCGCGCTCGAATACCTCGGCATGCTCTATGTGTCGACCAAGCGCATGGCCGACGCAGAGGCGGTTTTGAAACGGTTGGACAGTGCCTGTTTCTTCGGCTGCGATGAATACGACGACCTCAAGAACGCCATCGCCACCGGCGAGGCCGAGAAGGACTGACGTCGTACCCTAGAACTGTAGACGCAGGCCCAGGCTGGCCTCGTGTACCATCAGGTCGTCGAACTCGGTCTTCAGGGCCGACGTGCCGTTGGTGAACGTGCCCGACTGCTCGAACTGGCCCAGGTTGGCGAAGCGGTAGCCGAAATCGACGAACAATTGTTGGGAGACCTTGAAGGTCAGCCCGGTCATCAATTGATAGGCCATGTTGTCGGTCGTGGTGCCGCCTTCGCTGGCTGCACCGGCGATGCTGCGGGCTTCGGTGCCGAGGCGCGCGAAGCCGATGCCGGCGCCCAGGTAGGGCGTCACCATGTCCGAGCCGATGAGGTCGTGCACGGGCGTCAGGTCGACATAGGCACTGACCATGGCGGTCACCGCGTCGACCTCGGTGTTGGTGGCGCGGCCGATGCCATCGCGGGCACCAACGTCACTCTCCGGCCGGTAGCCGAGGGTGCCGTCGACACGAAACATTTTGTCGAGACGGAATCCGATGCCGCCGCTGAACGACGCGGTGCGGTCGATGTCGACGCCGCTCAAGGCGCCGGTCGAGCCGACGGCGTCCGAATCGCGGGTCCAGCCGTAGGAGGCATCCCCACGCACATAGTGGCCAAAGGCCGAAGCCGGCTCAGCCGGCATCTTGGCTGGCTTCGGTTCCGGCTTGGGTTCGGGCTTGGCCATCTTGGCCGGCGCCGGTTCCGCCTTCTTCGGCGCCTGGGCGGGCTTGGAAATGGTGGCCGGTTTCTCGGCCGATTTGGGTTTGAGCTGCGTCGGATTGGCCGGCTTGGCCGGGACCATGGGCGTGTCGGCCTCGCGAAGTTGCTTCTTGGTCGCCTTGTCGTCCTCGTCGGCGCCCGCCATCTCGGCGTTGTCGATGCCGGAGAGCCCGGCATGCATGGCCGGCAACAAGGCGGTGTTGCGGTCGGCGGCGTCGGCGGTCGTCCACGGCATCACCAAAATCGCCAAAATCGGCAATGAAACCCCGAGATCAAGAACCTTCGCGGTGGTCGTTCGCCTGGATGTCATCGTCACCCGTCCCATCTTCGTTGCGCGCGCGGCAGCCGAGTCAGGCGCCCGCGAGGACGCTAGAATCGCATGGGAATGGTAAAGGCGGGGTTAAGGCACCGGGGATTCGTCGTTAAGACTCAATAGCTTCCAGATCAGCTATCGTTAACGGCCGTAACTTGGCTCATTGCCCCTTCTGGGTTGATTTCAACTGCTTCAACACGGCCTGTGCCTTCGAGTCGCCGCCCTCGGCGGCGCGGCGGAACCATTGGAAGGCCTGCTTGTCGTCGCGCGGTACGCCGGCACCCTGATAATAGAGGACGGCGAGATTGTACTGCGACTTGGCGTGGCCGCGTTCGGCGGCGCGTTGGTACCACTTGGCCGCCTCGGCCGCGTCCTTGGCCGTGCCCTGCCCTTGGAAACTCATTTGCGCCAAGTTGAACTGGGCTTCCACGTGGCCCTGCACGGCGGCGCGGCGGAAATGCTCGACCGCCTTGGCCAGGTCCTTCTTTGCCCCCTTGCCGGTGAAGTGCGCGCGGCCTTTTTCGAAATCTGCCTGACCCGCCATGGCGTCCGCGGAAGGCTGCTTGGCCGGCGGTGCCGGGGCGACCGGCGGTGGGGCCGGCGCTGTCGCGGGCTTCGGTGCCGCGGGTTCGGTCTTCATGGCCATTTTCTGAGCCGGTTTCTTGGCGGGCGAGGCCGGCTCGGCCATGACTGCCTTCGGCGGTTCCACCGGAGCCATCGTGCCCGGTGCTGTTGCCGGTGGAGGGGCCGGTGTCGGTGCGGGCGTGGGATCGGGTGCCGGTTGCGGCTCCAGGCGCTTGGGCGCTTGCATGGCGGCGGGCGCCATGGTTTCGGCGGGCTTCGCTTCCATTTTCTTTTTAGGCGGCGGTGGCGGCAGGTCGATGACGATGTGCGTGCCACCGCCTAGGGGCCTGTAATTCTTGACGTTGCGCACCTTCTTTTTGGCGCCGGCAACGGCATCATCGGCGGTGTCGGCGAACCAGTCGCGGGCCATGGCGCGGTATTTCAGGACGGTGCCGTCGTGGGCGCCGATACCGGGGATCATGCGCACGGTCGACGCCACCCGTTTTTCGTCCAGAAACAAGCCCGCTCCGACGATACCGAGGATCGCCAGAACCACCAGCGCCAGAAATCCGATCAGGAGTCGCTTCAGCATCGCCGCCCGATTATCCCCGTCCCCATGGTCTGGCGGTGGCCGCGCGCGGGCCTACCCGACCGCCAGTCCCTATCACCAGTCTCTATCACCAGTGCCCCTGGCAATTAGCACGCTTGCCGACGCCTTGCCAACAGGGGCGAAGGCAGTCAGACAATCTCGCCCTCGACCTGGTAGCGGCCATCCGCGTCCTCGATCTCCAGGATCCAGACGTCCGGATCGAAGTCGACTTGGCGGGCCAGATAGGCGTCGGCGTCGGCTTCGGCCACGCGGGCGTCGCCGGTGCCGCGCATCCAGGCACGTCGGCCGTCGGTGGTCCGCACCTGAGCCAGCACCTCGCAGCCGTCCGCGAAGCGGTTGAGCTTCAGATAAACCGCGCCCGCGTCCGGATCACCGCGCCGGACTACCAGCGCCGGAATATTGTTCAGATCACACAGCCTGATCTGCGCCTTGACCCAGATCTCAGCCTTCAGAGACGGCTCGCTCATGGCCCCAGTCTAGCAGACTGGCGGCGTCAGTCACCGCTGCGGGCCAGCGCGGCGGTGCGGATTTCGGAAAGCGTCGTCGCCGGGGTGATGACATCCGGATCGATAAGGATCTCGATCACTGCCGGCAGACCGGAGGCCAGGGCACGCTCGAAGGCCGGTTCAAACTCATCCGTTGCCCGCACCGTCTCGCCATGGCCGCCGTAGGCGCGGGCCAGTGCGGCGAAATCGGGGTTGCTGAGAGCGGTGCCGGAGATGCGCCCCGGGTATTCGCGCTCCTGATGCATGCGGATGGTGCCGTACATGCCGTTGTTGACCAGCAGTACAATGATCGGCAGGCCGTACTGGCACGCGGTGGCGAACTCCTGCCCGTTCATCAGGAAGTCGCCGTCGCCGGCGTAGCAGATGACGGTGCGTTCCGGATGCCGCGCCTTGGCGGCCACCGCCGCCGGCACGCCGTAACCCATGGTTCCGCTGGTCGGACCCAGGAGCGTCCGAAAGCCGCCATAACGGAAATAGCGGTTGGCCCAAACCGAAAAGTTGCCCGCACCATTGGTGCAGATGGCATCACGTGATACCCGGTCGCGCACCCAGGCAGCGATCTCGCCCATCTGCACTGGACCCTGGATGGTTGGCGGCTCGGTCCACTTTAGATACGACGCGTGCGCTATCTCGGCCTCGCCGGCCCAATTGGGTGCCACCGGCTTGAGCGCGCGGGCGGCGGTGGCGAAGGCGCCGACGGCGGCATGGATGCCTAGGGCCGGCTGGTAGACGCGGCCGATCTCCTCCGCGCCCGGATGCACGTGCACTAGCGGTTGGCTGGGCTGGGGAATGTCGATCATGGTGTACCCGCCGGTGGTCATCTCGCCGAGGCGGGCACCAACGACCATCAGCAGGTCGGATCCCAATACCCGCGCCTTCAGGTCCGGGTTGAGGCCGATGCCGACGTCGCCGGCGTAGTTGGAGTGCGCGTTGTCGATCAGGTCCTGGCAGCGGAAGCTGGCGGCGACCGGCAGGGCGTTGGCTTCGGCGAAGTGTCGGATGTCATCGCAGGCCTTGGGCCCCCAGCCGCCACCACCGAGCACCAGCAGCGGGCTCTTGGCCTGCGTCAGACGCTCGCGGAGATCGGCCATGGCGTCGGGCGACGGGTGCGCCTGCGCCGGTTCCGCACGAGAAAGGTCCACCGCCTCCGCCCGTTCGGTCAGCATGTCCTCGGGCAGCGCCAGCACCACCGGGCCGGGCCGGCCGGCCATGGCGGTGTGGAAGGCGCGATTGACGAATTCGGGGATGCGGGCCGGGTCCTGGATCTGTGCCACCCATTTGGCCATGGGGCCGAACATGCGGCGGAAATCGATCTCCTGGAAGGCTTCGCGCTCCTCCATCTCACGCGCCACCTGACCGATGAACAGGATCATCGGTGTCGAATCCTGAAAGGCCACGTGGACGCCGCCAGAGGCATTGGTGGCGCCCGGTCCGCGGGTGACAAAGCAGATGCCGGGGCGGCCGGTCATCTTGCCGTCCGCGTCGGCCATGTAAGCGGCGCCCCCTTCCTGACGGCAGACCACCAGATCGATACTGGGCGCGTCGTGGAAGGCATCCAGGGCCGCGAGATAGCTTTCGCCCGGCACGCAAAATGCCCGGTCGACACCGTTGGCGACCAGGCAATCGATGAGAATCTGGCCCCCGGTGCGGGCGTTTCCAGCCATGCTCGTATCCCTCCGTGAAAGGCGGTCGGCGCCGCGTTCGACGCCTGTTATAGGGCGTGAGGCGCCGGTCGGCAAAGCCAAGAGGCCCGGATTCCGGGGAAATTCGCCAAGAATCGCGAAAGTTGCGAAAAAAACACCTCCGAGTGATCTAGATCACTTCGTCGGGCGGGCGTTCCGGCTAATCTCGTCCTTGATATTCACAGTCTCCCTCCTTCGCCGGGCCGGAAACGACCCGGTAATTTTTTTGCGCGCTGGGCGTGCTAGACTTCCGGGCATGAGCATAGAGGGCGCCCCCGTGCCGTCGATGACGGTGTCGGCCCCCGAGCCTGACGAAGGCCGGGCGATCAAGGATGAGTCCGCCCTCGATCTAGGCAATCTTGAACATACCGTCGTGTCCTCGTCATTGACGCGGGTGCGCAAGCTGACCGCGAGCCATCCGAGCCGCACGGTCGAGGTCATTCGCGGCTGGCTCTGGGATGGCCGGCCCACGCATCCCTGAGCCCCGCCGCCACGATGCCCTGATGCCGCGCCAAGGTGGCGTTGTTGCTGCCCGACCGTCCTGCTAGATTGCCGGCCGTTCAAAGAGGACATTCACCCATGGCCAGCATGATGTCGCGACTGGTGAGCAGCTATGGCGCTTTGGTCGAGCGCCACAAAAACCGCGATTTTCTCGACGCCGCCATGGCGGCGGCTGCCCTGGTGGCGATTGCCGACGGCGATGCCTCGCTGGAGGAAGGCGGGCGGGTCGGGGAACTGCTGCGCACGCTGGCGCCGCTGGCCGTGTTCGACCCGGCCAAGGGGCTCGATATCTACCTCAGCCATGTTGCGGACATCCGCCGTGGCGAAGACGGCCTGGCGAATGCCAAGGCGAGTGTTTCGTCAGCCGCGAAGGATCCGGACACCGCGGCCCTCATCGTGCTGATCTGCGAGGCCGTCAGCGAGGCGGATGGCATCGTTTTGGAGGCCGAAATCGCGGCCATTAATCACATCTCGGACCTGCTGGGCGTCAATGCGGCCGACGTGCGCCAGGTTCAGGCAAGCATGGAATAGGGCGAAAGTCGCGAGGGAGGTAGTTCATGAGCGAGTACACGGGACCCCTGTCACGATTCAAGGTCATCGACCTGACCCGCGTGCGTTCCGGGCCGACCGCGGTGCGCCAGTTCGCCGACTGGGGTGCTGACGTCATCAAGGTCGAGGCACCCGAGGCCGTCGACAAGGCCAAGGGCATGGGCGGTGCGCGCAACGGCCCCGACTTCCAGAACATCCACCGCAACAAGCGCGGCATGACCTTGAACCTGAAGGAAGCGGACGGCCTGGCCGTGTTGCTGAAACTTGTCGAGGGCGCCGACGTGGTGGTCGAGAACTTTCGCCCGGACGTGAAGGATCGCCTGGGTATCGACTACGAGAGCTTGAAGAAGATCAATCCCGGCATCGTGTTGCTGTCCATCTCGGGTTTCGGCCAGGACGGTCCATATGTGAAACGCCCCGGTTTCGATCAGATCGCTCAGGGCATGGGCGGGCTGATGTCGATCACCGGTCTGGCTGGCCAAGGGCCGGTTCGTGTTGGCATCCCCATCGCCGACCTGACCGCCGGCATGTACGGCGCCATGGGCGTCATGGTGGCGTTGTTGGAACGCGATGTCTCGGGCGAGGGCCAGTGGGTGCGCTCGTCGCTGTTGCAATCGCAGATCGCCATGCTCGATTTCCAGGCGGCGCGCTACCTGATGAAGGGCGAAGTGGCGCCGCAGGCCGGTAACAACCATCCGACCAGCATCCCTACCGGCGTCTTCAAGACCGCCGATGGCCACATCAATATCGCCGCCTCCGGCGACATCATGTGGGAACGGTTGTGCCAGACTTTGGATGACGAGGGCATGGCCAGCAATCCCGACTTCGCCGACGGCGCTGCGCGGTCGAAGAACCGGGACGCCGTCAACGCCGCCATCGAGGCGCACACGATCACCAAATCCAGCGAGGAGTGGATCGAGATGTTCGAGGCCGCCGGCATCCCTTGCGGTCCGATCTATTCCATAGATCAGATGTTCGATGACCCGCAGGTCAAGCACGTGGGCATGAACCACGCCATCAACCATCCGGAACTGGGCGACTTCGACGTCGTCGGCCAAGCCATTGAGTTGAGCCGCTTCGAGTCGCGCCGCGGCATGCCGACACCGGACCGGGGCCAGCACACGGACGACGTGCTCGGCGAACTTGGTTTCGATGCCGACGCCATCACCGACATGCGCCAACGCGGCATCGTTTAGGGCGGGGACAGAGGCAATGGCAGGCATTCGATCGGAAGTGCGGGACGGCGTCGGCTACCTGATCCTCGATCACGCGGAACGCCGCAACGCCACCAACTTCGCCATGTACAGCGCCATCCCCGGCGTCGTCGATGAACTCGCTACCGACGACACGGTGCGCGCGGTCGTCGTGCGCGGTGCCGGTGACAAGGCGTTTTCGGCCGGCGCCGATATCTCGGAATTCGGCGAGCGGCGCAGCTCCGACGAAGGCCGTGCCGAATACGACGCCGCCAGCAGCGCGGCCTACGCCGCCATGCGCGGCTTCGAAAAGCCGACCATCGCCATGCTGCGCGGGTTCTGCGTCGGTGGCGGCGCCGAGGTGGCGCTGCTGCAGGACATCCGTATCGGCGCTGAAGATCTCCGCTTCGGCGTGACGCCGGCCAGGCTCGGCCTCGGCTACGACCTGGGAGACACGCAGTTGCTGGTCGATTCGATCGGGCCGGCCTTCGCCAAGGAACTGTTGTTCTCCGGCGAACTGCTGAACGCCGATGACGCACTGCGCATGGGTTTCGTCAATCGCATCGTGCCGGCGGACGAGATCGAGGACGCGGTGCACGGCTTCGCCCGCACCATCGCCGAGCGGGCGCCGCTGACCGTCAAGGCGGCGAAGGCCATCGTCGGCGAGGCGGCGAAGGAAAATGCGGCGCGCGACCGTGACCTCTGCTCCCGCTTGGTCGCCGACTGCTACGCGTCCGAAGACTACATCGAGGGTCAGCGCGCCTTCGCCGAGAAACGCAAACCCAACTTCAAGGGACGCTGAATAAATGGACGCCATGGCCGACGTGGACCTGACCCAGCGCGCCAGCTTCGCGCACTTCACGCCGATCACGCTGCGCTATTCCGACCAGGATCCAATGCAGCATATCAACAATTGCGCCTACGCGGCCTTCATCGAGGCGGCACGGGTGGCGCTCTTGGATACCGTCATCAAGAGCGGTGGCCACGAGGGTCTCGACTTTATCCTCGCCCGCGTTGCCATCGACTACCGCCAGGAACTGCACTACCCCAACACCATCGACGTTGGCGCCCGGCTGCTGCGGCTGGGGACGAAATCCATGACGTCGGGCTACGGCATTTTTCTGGGCGACGAGTGTGTCGCCACCGGGGAAAGCGTCAATGTCTTCTACGACATGCGCACCCGCAAGACCGTGCTGCCGCCCGACGACGTGCGCCAAAATCTGGAAGCTTTGATCGCCGCATCATGAGCGCCCGTCGCAACGTCCTGCTGATCACCGGGGACCAATGGCGCTGGGAATGCCTGTCGATGCTCGGCCATCCCTGCGTGCGCACGCCGAACCTGGATGCCCTGGCCGCCGACGGCATTCTATTCCGCCGTCATTTTTCCCAGGCGACGCCCTGCGGGCCGTCCAGGGCCAGCCTCTACACCGGGCTTTACCAGCACAACCACGGGGTCATGGGGAACGGCACGCCGCTGGAGCACCGCCACACCAACGTGGCGCTCGAAGCACGGAAAGCGGGTTATGCGCCGGCGCTATTCGGCTATACGGATACGGCGGCCGATCCGCGCGGTCTCGCCGCGGACGATCCGCTGCTGCGCCGGCCGTCGGGCGTGCTGCCGGGAATGGATGGTGTCGTCCACATGGGGGAGAACTTCGACCCCTGGTTCGATCATCTCAGACAGAAAGGGTATCCGGTGCCGGAACCCGGCGAGAAGGCCACCGATGTGCTGGCCCCCGATCCGGCGCGCCAAACGGCCGGCCAAATTGCCAGCAAGGGCCGCACCTTCGCGCCGGCCCGTTTCAAGGCCGAGGACAGCAGCGCCGCTTTCATCACCGACGGCGCCCTCCGGCACATCCGCGAGCAGAATGGACAGAGCTGGTTCGTGCACATGTCCTATTGGTCGCCACATCCGCCGTTTATCGTGCCGGAGCCCTACAACGCTCTGATCGACGCCGCCGATGTGCCCCACCCGGTGCGCGCCGAGACGCCAGAGGCCGAGGCGGCGCTGCATCCGTGGCTCAGTTATTTCATCTTCAACCAGATGGGCACGAACTACAGCGTCGGCTGCCCGGCCACCGACAACATCCGCATCTCCGAGCGCGACTGGCTGCAGTTGCGGGCCACCTATTACGGCATGATGGCCGAGGTCGACGCCAATATCGGGCGCCTGGTCGAGCACTTGAAGGCCACCGGCCAGTACGATCACACGCTGATCGTCTTTACCTCCGACCACGGCGAGCACCTGGGCGATCATTGGATGATGGCGAAGCACAGCCCGTTCGAGCAGACGTTCCGGGTTCCGCTGATTATTCGCGATCCGGACACGACGGCCGATGGCGCGCGTGGCGATATTGCAGACGACTTCACCGAGAACGTCGACATCATGCCGACCATCCTCGATTGGCTGGGCCGGGACGTGCCGTCGGCATGCGATGGTGTCTCCCTCGGTGGTCACCTGCGTGGCCAGGCACCCGTCGGGTGGCGCCGCGAGGCGCATTCGGCATTCGACTTCCGCAATTTTCTCGACCGCGGGCCGGTATCACTGACCGGCCTCGGGCCCGACGAATGTCGTATGCGATTTTTGCGGGGCAACCGCTACAAGTACGTGGAATTCGCCGCGTGGCCGCCGCTGTTCTTCGATCTGGAGGCCGATCCAGGCGAGACCACCAACTTGGCCGACGATCCTCTTCACCGTGAACGGGTGGCTGGCTTTGCCGAACGACTTCGCGAGAAGTGCGCGAATGGAGCCGAAAACCCGCTCCGAAACACCCGGATTACATCGGACGGCGTGCGCGAAACCGTGGTGGTGGCTCCCTAGTTCTTCGCTGTCGGCGTATCGGCGGGAATGGGCTCACCCTTGAGCGATGAATGCGCGCGCTGGTATTGCGGCGGGAACGGCGCCACCTCGCCCAGGGCCGCCGCCGCGTGCCACGGCCAGCGCGGGTCGTAGAGCATGCCGCGGGCTAGGGCCACCATGTCTGCCTGGCCCGACGCGATGATGGTGTCGGCCTGCCGGGGGTCGGTGATCTCGCCGACGGCGATGGTGGTGAGGCCGCTGCCCTGGCGCACCTCGGCGGCGAAGCTGGTCTGGTAACCCGGGCCTGTGATCATCTGCTGATCCGGCGAGTTGCCGCCGCTGGAGACGTCGATGTAATCGCAGCCGCGCTCGGCCAGGGCCTGGGCGAAGGCGACGGTGCCTTCGATATCCCAGCCGCCGTCGACCCAGTCGGTTGCCGAAGTGCGGACGCCGACAGGAAAATCCTCCGGACAGACGGCGCGCACGGCCTCGAACACCTCCAGCGGGAAGCGCAGCCGGTTCTCCAGGCTGCCGCCGTAGTCGTCCTCGCGGCCGTTGCTGAGGGGGGAGAGGAACTCGTGCAGCAGGTAGCCATGGGCGCAGTGGACCTCGATTGTGTCGAAGCCGATGCGAAGCGCGCGCTGTCCGGCGTCGACAAAGGCCTGCTTGATACGCGCCAGACCGTCCCGGTCGAGGGCCGTCGGCGTCGCCGAGGCGTCGTCGTAGGCGCGTGCAGACGGAGCGAAAACCTCCCATGACCGCGGGTCGTCTCCGGCAATGGGTGCGCGGCCTCGCCACGGTGTTTCGCATGACGCCTTCCGCCCCGCGTGGGCCAGCTGGACGCCAACTCGGGCGTTCCCGTAATCGCGATAGAACTGGACGATGCGCCGCATGGCGGCCTCGTTGGCGTCCGAATAGAGGCCGGTGCAGCCGGGCGTGATACGGCCCGCCGCCTCGACGCCGGTGGCTTCCACGAACACCAGGCCGGCGCCGGAAACAGCGTACTGGCCGAGATGCATCAGGTGCCAGTCGGTCATGCTGCCGTCATCGGCGCTGTACTGGCACATGGGGGCGACGACGATGCGGTTGGCGAGGTCGAGGCCGCGCAGACGGAGCGGCGAGAAGAGCTTTGCGGGCATGGCGGATCCTATGGGGCGGTTTAGAGCGCCCGGACCATGCCATGAACCGGGCGCCGGTTCAAAAGCACAAGATTTGTGCCTAGACGGACTGTTTGGAAGCCTGCCTTAGAACCCCGGGCGCATGTCGGTCATCAGGAAGTCGGCCATGCGGTTTGGACCGGCGGTATCGCGCGAAGGGAATTTCGCATGCCACGCGTCCAGCTTGACGCCGAGCTTGCACAGCAGGCCGCCCAGAGCCGCATGGTTCTCTTCAACCATCTGCTTGAAGTCAGCGAAACGGTCGGCGTTCATGTCGTCCCACATCTCGTTGGTGCTCTGCGTGAACAGCTGGAAACGACCGCGCAGTACTTCGCGCATCTTGTTGACCTTGTCGCGCATCTTTTTGGCGGCGGCGACGATTTCCGTATTGCCCTGAAGTTGATGGTTGGAGGTAATGGCCTCCATGCCGGCGACGAAGTCATCGGCGATGGGTTCCAACTCGTCGAGCCTGTTCCGGTAGTACGCGATGGACAGGTAGATGTCGCCGTAGTCCTCGAGGAACTGCGGAACTTTCGCCAGGTCGATCTGAATCTTACCGGCGATCAGCTTCAGTTTCTCGCGCACCTGGTTGACGTCCGCGTCCTTCAGCAGTTGGCTGACGTCGGGGTTCGCGGCCCCCGGCGAGTCGTCGCCGTAGATGGCCTTGATCAGGCGCGCCGTGAATGGCCCGACGTAGCGATCGAGTTCGGACTGCATGCTCGGCGACAACTTCAGGAACCGGGTATCGTTAACTTGGATTCCGTGGTCGCGCAGTGCAATGCGCAGGCAGTAGACGTCGAAGCTGTGCAGTTCGGAGACCTTGTTGACGATGCCGAAATCTTCGGGGGAAATCTCGCCAATGGTGCGCTTCAGATCGCGCGGCTTGATATGGCCGGCACCGGTCTTGTCGTCGTCGAACATCTGCACGACGCTTTCCAAGCCGTTGTTCTTGACCATGCGCAAGCCGCGCAAGGTAACGGAATCGAACGGCAGAATGGCCAGCGGGATAGTCGCCAGGGAATCCGTATCTTCGTCACGGACGTCCAGGCCCATCATCGGGTCGACGGAATCCAATGTTCCCCCCTCATATCGTTTGGCGCCTGCATGGGAACAACAAGCAGGCCCTGGAGGGAGAAAACGTCCTTTACCTTACAACATGCTTACATATCCAATTATGGTGGTAGATAGGCTGGAGGTCGCATTCCGGCCCGTGAATGACGGGTAAAGAACGTTGCCCTGGGCTCGGTAGGCAGATAACTCTCTGGTTCCCGAACGCGGCCCCGCTTTTTTCACGGTAATGTGATGACCCGCTACTCGATCTTCAGCCTGCTGCGCAACGCGCTCTCGTACCACGAGGACTGGCAGCGCGCCTGGCGCAGCCCGGACCCGAAGCCGGCCTACGACGTGGTTATCGTCGGCGGCGGCGGGCACGGGCTGGCGACGGCCTACTACCTGGCCAAGCAATGCGGCATCACCAACGTGGCGGTGGTGGAGAAAGGCTGGCTCGGCGGTGGCAACACTGGGCGCAACACCACCATCATCCGCTCCAACTATCTATGGGACCAATCGGCGGACATCTACGATCACGCGGTCGATCTCTGGCACGGCCTGAGCCAGGAATTGAATTACAACGTCATGTTCTCGCCGCGCGGCGTCATGCATCTGGCGCACAACGTCCATGACATGCAGGAGATCGCCCGGCGCGGCAACGCCATCCACCTGAACGGCATCGATTCCGAATTCCTGACCCCGGGCCAGATCCAGGACATGGTGCCGATCATGAACATCAATTGCCGCTACCCCGTCATGGGGGGCGTTTTGCAACGCCGTGGCGGCACCGCGCGCCACGACGCCGTCGCCTGGGGCTATGCCCGCGCCGCAGATGCCTTGGGCGTCGACATCATCCAGAACTGCGAGGTCACCGGCTTCAAGATTGAGCAGGGCACGGTCAAGGGCATCGAAACCTCGCGTGGGTTCATCAGCGCCGGCAAGGTCGGCTGCGTGGTGGCCGGGCATTCGGGTGTCGTCGCCGGCATGGCTGGCTTCCGCCTGCCCATCGAATCAACGCCGCTGCAGGCCTTCGTGTCGGAGCCGCTGAAGCCCTGCGTCGATTGCGTCATCATGTCCAACACGGTGCACGCCTATATCAGCCAGTCGGACAAGGGCGAGCTGGTGATCGGCGGCTCGTCCGATCCGTTCGTCTCCTACTCCCAGCGCGGCAGCTACGATCAGGTCGAGCACGTGGCCGGGCCCATCGTCGAGCTCTACCCGATCCTGTCGCGCATCCGCATGATGCGCCAGTGGGGCGGGATCGTCGACGTGACGCCGGACCGCTCGCCGATCCTGTCGAAGACATCGGTCGAAAATCTCTATTTCAACGTCGGCTGGGGCACCGGCGGCTTCAAGGCGACGCCAGGTTCGGGCCACGTCTTTGCCCACTCCATCGCCGGTGACGACATGCATCCGTTCGCCGCACCGTTCTCCATCGATCGCCATTACTCGGGCGCGCTGATCGACGAGGCGGCGGCCGCCGCCGTGGCGCACTAGGGGCGGGGAGGAGCGGGCGATGCTTATCATCAAATGTCCCTGGTGCGGCGAGCGCGACCAGACCGAGTTCAGCTACGGCGGCGAGGCGCATATCGCTCGGCCGCTGGACCCCGATGCCATCAGTGACGAGGATTGGGGCGACTACATCTTCTTCCGCAGCAATCCCAAGGGATGGCACTACGAACGTTGGACGCACGCGCACGGCTGTCGGCGCTGGTTCAATGCGCTCAGGCACACGGTGACGGACCGGTTCGTCGCCTTCTACAAACCCGACGAGCCCAAGCCGGCAGTGCCGGAGGAGGACGGATGAGCCAGTCCCACCGCCTCCCCGCGGGTGGCCGCATCGACCGCGCGCGACCCTACGCCTTCACCTTCAACGGCAAGGCCTATCAGGGTTATGCCGGCGACACGCTGGCCTCGGCGCTGCTGGCCAACGGCGTCAAGGTGGTGGCCCGCAGCTTCAAGTACCACCGCCCGCGCGGCATCTTCACGGCCGGCGCGGAAGAGCCCAACGCCCTGGTGCAGCTGGCTCCCGGCCCCTACACGGACGCCAACACGCGAGCCACGGTGGCCGAGCTCTATGACGGCCTGGACGCGGGAAGCCAGAACTGCTGGCCCTCGGTCGATTTCGACGTCAACGCCTGGACCGGCATGCTGGGCCGCCTGTTCCCGGCCGGCTTCTACTACAAGACCTTCATGTGGCCGCCGAAGCTGTGGATGTTCTACGAGCGCATCATCCGCAACGCCGCCGGCATGGGGAAGATTCCGCCGGCACTCGATCCGGACCGCTACGAGCAGCGCTACACCCACTGTGACGTGCTGGTGGTCGGCGGCGGGCCGGCTGGTATCGCGGCGGCGCTGGCGGCGGGGCGGACGGGTGCCCGGGTCATTCTGGCCGACGAGCAGGCCGAGTGGGGCGGGGCCCTGTTGGCGGGTGCTCCCGACATCGGCGGCAAGCCGGCCCTGGACTGGGTCGCCGACAGCCTCGCGGAACTGGCCGCCATGCCCGAGGTGACAGTGGCCGGCCGGACCACCGTGACGGGCTATTTCGACTACAACTACCTGACGGCGCTGGAGCGGGTGACCGACCACTTGGGGCCGGGCGCTGGCGGTGATCGGCCGCGCCAGCGCTTCTGGAAAATCCGCGCGAAACAGGTGGTGCTGGCCACGGGCTCGATCGAACGCCCGTTGATCTTCCCCGACAACGACCGCCCCGGCATCATGTTGGCAAGCGCAGTGCGCACCTACATCAACCGCTACGGCGTGCTGCCGGCCTGCCAGTTGGTCGTCTTCACCAACAACGACAGCGCTTACCGCACCGCCATGGATGCCCACGCGGCCGGATCCAAGGTGTTCGTCTGCGACGCTCGGAGGGCGCCCAACGGCCTGCTGGTGCAGGCCGCGCGCGAGCTGGGCGTCACCATCTACGACAACACCGTGGTCACCGGCACGCGCGGCAAGAAGGCTCTCCAGGGCGTCCAGGTGCGCGAGCTCAACGACGACGCCAGCGGCGTCGGCGCCGAGACCTGGACGATCGATTGCGATGGTCTGGCAGTCTCGGGCGGCTGGAACCCGACCGTCCACCTGCACAGCCAGTCGCGCGGCAAGATGCGCTTCGATGACAACCTGGCGGCCTTCGTGCCGGCCACGGGCGTCGCCATCAACCCCAATCGCAGCGCCGGGGCCTGCAATGGCACCATGTACGCCACCGATTGCCTTATCGAAGGGGCCAAGGCCGGCGCCGAGGCCGCCAAGGCCGCCGGCTTCGGTGATGGCGCCGCGCCGGTGATGCCGGAGAGCGCCGGCCTCAAGGAGGATCCGCTTCTGGCGCTTTGGGCGGTGCCGACGCCCAAGACATCAGGTAAGGGTGGCAAGGCCTTCCACGAATTGCAGAACGATTCCACCGTTGCCGACATTCATCTGGCGGCGCGCGAGGGCTATGGCGCGGTCGAGCACCTGAAGCGCTATACCACCACCGGCATGGGCACCGACCAGGGCAAGACATCCAACGTCAACGCGCTGGCGGTGATGGCTGATATCCGCGGCACCACCATCCCCGAGGTCGGCACCACAACTTTCCGCGCGCCCTACACGCCCGTCACCTTCGGCGCCATCGGCGGACGCAACGTGAAGGAGGGCTTCGAGCAGGCACGGCCGACCCCCATGCACCCCTGGCACGTGGCCAACGGCGTGGTGTTCGAGGACGTGGGTGATTGGAAACGTCCTTGGTATTACCTCGAGGACGGCGAGGACATGCATGCCGCGGTGATGCGGGAATGCAAGGTCGTCAGGGCGTCGGTCGGCGTGCTCGATGCCTCGACCCTAGGCAAGATCGACATCCAGGGACCCGATGCCGCGGAGTTCCTCAACCGCATCTACACCAACGCCTGGACCAAGCTCGGTGTCGGCAAGGCGCGCTACGGCCTGATGCTGAACGAACAGGGCTTCATTTTCGACGACGGCGTGACGACGCGCTTGGGCGACAATCACTTCCACATGACCACGACCACCGGTGGTGCCGCCCGGGTCATGGGCTGGCTGGAGGAGTGGCTGCAGACCGAATGGCCGGAGATGCGGGTCTACTGTACCAGCGTGACGGAGCAGTGGGCGGTGGCGTCGATCAGCGGACCACGGGCGCGCGACCTGATGGCGGAACTGACCGACATCGATCTGGATCCCCAGACGTTTACCCACATGTCCATGCGCGAGGGCGACGTGGCCGGTGTGAAGGCGAGACTCTACCGTATCAGCTTCACCGGCGAGATGGGCTTTGAGATCAACGTCCCTGCCGCCTATGGTCTGCACCTCTGGGAAACCATCATGGCGCTGGGGGCTAAGTACGACATCTGCCCCTACGGCACCGAGGCCATGCATGTGCTCAGGGCCGAGAAGGGCTACATCATCGTCGGCCAGGACACGGACGGCACCATCACGCCGATGGACGCCGGCATGGACTGGATCGTCTCCAAGAAGAAGGGCGACTTCATCGGTCGCCGCTCGTTCGCCCGCGCCGACACCTCTCGGCCCGGTCGCAAGCAGCTCGTTGGCCTACTGGCTGAGAATCCGGCCTTCGTCATCCCTGAAGGCGCGCACTTGGTTGAGGAGTTGAAGCCCAAGCCGCCGATGAAGACCGTCGGCCATGTTACCTCGAGCTACATGAGTCCGAGCCTGGATCGTTCCATCGCGCTGGCCCTGGTGGAGGGCGGTCTGGATCGCATGGGCGACACCGTGACAATCGCGCTGCATGGCGGCGGTGGCTGCCGGGCCGTGGTCACCGATCCGGTGTTCCTCGACAAGAAGGGGGAGCGGCTGAATGGCTGAGACGTTGACCCCGAAGAAATCCTCGCCGCTCGACGGCCGGCCGGGACCAAGCGCCGGCATCACGCTGGTCGAGCGTCCGTTCGTGGGCAAGGTCGACCTGCGTGGCGATGTAGCGGATGCCGCCTTCTCCCGCGCGGCGCGGGGCGTGCTCGGCGTCGACCTGCCGACCGAGCCCAACACGACGGTAGAGGCCGGCGCCAACGTGGTGTTCTGGCTAGGGCCGGACGAATGGTTGATCCACACGCCGGAAGATGGCCAGGCCGGGCTCACCGAATCCCTGCGCGCCGGGCTTTCCGGCGTTCACGCCGCGGTCACCGATGTTTCCGACTACTCGGTGGTGATGCGGCTGGCCGGGCCCGAGGCCCGCAACGTGCTGGCCAAGGGATCGCCGTTCGACGTGCATGCGCGCGTGTTCGCCGTCGGGGCTTGCGCGCAGACGCGCTTCGCCAATGCGTCCATCCTGCTGCGCCTGGTCGATGACGAGCCCACGTTCGACATCCAGGTGCGCTGGAGCTTTGCGCCTTACTTCTGGGATTACCTGGTGGACGCCGCCAAGGAATTCGAAACCTCATGACCGTCAGTGTCTTCGAGTTGTTCAAGATTGGCATCGGTCCGTCGAGTTCGCATACCGTCGGCCCCATGTGGGCGGTCTACCGGTTCCTGCTGGAGCTGGAGACCGAGAATGTGTTCGAGCGTGTCGAACGCGTCGAAGCGGCGCTCTACGGCTCGCTCGCGTTTACCGGCAAGGGCCACGCCACCGACACGGCGGTCATCCTCGGGCTGTTGGGCGAGACGCCGGATATGATCGACCCCGACGCCATCGACGGCATGTTGCATGCCGTCCGCGAAAGTGGCCGCTTAATGCTCGGTGGCCGCCGCGAAATCGCCTTCGACGAGGCGACGGACCTGCCGTTTATCTACGAGAACCTGGAGCACCACCCCAACGGCATTCGCATCAAGGCCTTCGACGGCGATGGCGTGGAACTTCACGTCGGGCGCTACTATTCCGTTGGCGGCGGCTTCGTGCTGCGGGAGGACGAAATCGCCGACCCGCTGCACGAAGCGCCCAGCAACATCGAACTGCCGTATCCGTTCCGCTCCGCCGCCGACCTGCTGGCGATCGGCCGCGAAACTGGTCTCAGCATCGCCGAGATCGCGCGCACCAACGAATTGGCCTGGCGCTCCGACAACGAGGTCGTTGCGGGATTGCGACGCCTTCACCAAGCGATGACCGCCAGTATCGAACGCGGCATGCATCAGACCGGTGAACTGCCGGGCGGCCTCAAGGTCAAGCGCCGGGCGGCGAGCATCCGCGCCACCGTCGAGGCGCGAGGCGAACCCGGTGCCGATGATCCGCTGGCCGCCATGGACTGGGTCAACCTCTACGCCTTGGCGGTCAACGAGGAGAACGCTGCCGGCGGCCGCGTCGTCACCGCCCCCACCAATGGTGCCGCCGGCGTCATCCCGGCCGTGCTTACGTACTATGAGCGATTTATCCCGGACGCCCACGAGGCCGGCGTTTTCACCTTCATGATGACGGCGTCGGCAATCGGTGCGCTCTACAAGATGAACGCTTCCATCTCCGCCGCAGAGGTCGGCTGCCAGGGCGAGGTCGGGGTGGCCTGTTCTATGGCCGCCGGTGCCCTTGCGGCGGCTCTCGGCGGCACCAACATGCAGGTCGAACACGCGGCGGAAATCGGCATGGAGCACAATCTTGGCCTGACCTGCGACCCCATCGGCGGTCTGGTGCAGATCCCCTGCATCGAACGCAACACCATGGGGGCGGTGCAGGCCATCAACGCTGCCCGCCTGGCGCTCTCCAGCGACGGCACTCACATGGTGACGCTGGATCAGGTCATCGAGACCATGCGTCAGACCGGTCGTGATATGCAGGACAAGTACAAGGAAACCGCCGAGGGCGGCCTGGCCGTCAATTGGGTCGCTTGCTGACAGGCATCATTTGACGCTGACGCGGGGACAGTCGTCGGGCAAGTCCTCCAGCCACAACCGCATCTGGTTGACCACGCCCTCGACACCGTAGCGACGAATGAAATTGAGCCGCTCCGCGTCGGTGCTGGCGCGGCGGCGTTCCGTATCGCAGATCATGGCCGAGAGATAAGCGGAGATGCGCCCCGCATTGGCGCGGATCCGGATGTCCTTGATCGGCTCGGCCCGGTTGGCACTGGCCGCGCTCTTGAAATGCTGAGCGGCGATCCAGGGGCCATAACGCTCGATGGATGGCAGGCGGGCGTCGAAGAAGCGGGCGAAGCGCAGGGCTTCCGCATCCTCGACCTTGGCCGCGGCCTCCAACATCAACCTATAGGGCCCGGGGTCGAGCGGGAACAGGTGGATGGCGGCTTCGGTTTTGCTGATCGCGGCCGCGGCGTCCCCTTCTCGATGCAGCGTGGCGGCTTCGACGAACAATGCCTTGGACTTGCCGATATTGAACGAATACTGGGGTACGGGCGCAACCACGGTCGCCGGCTCGTCGGCCCACCAGTCCATGACGCATCCGCTAAGCGTCAACGTGGCGAGAAGAGTGGCTGCGATCCTGTTCATGAAACTCCGCCCTCGGCGATACGCCGGCCCCTAGAGGAAATGATGGCAATTTTAGCGTTCCGAAAACGCCTGTTCCAGGGCGACGTAGACGGGTCGCGTCAGGTAGCGCAGCAGGTTCTGGGATCCCGTGGAGATATCCACCTGAACGGTCATCCCGGGAACAACAGGGTAACGCTTGGTGTCGGCTAGGACGTAATCCCGGTCGAGGGCGACACGGCCCTTGAAATAAGGGACGCCGTTCTCGTCACTGAAGGTATTTGCCGATACCTTGACCAAAGTGCCGGTGATATGACCGTAGCGTCGCGCATCGAAACCCGTGATCACGACCTTTGCCGGCTGGCCGACGCGGATATATCCGATATCACGGGGATTGAGCCGGGTTTCCACGGCGACACCCTCGTCCCGGGGAACGATGGTCATCAGCACCTGACCCGGCTGGACGACGGCGCCGGGCGTGTTGAACTGTAAGCCATGGATCACGCCGTCGACGGGGGCCCGGACCTCCAGGCGTTCGACGCGGTTTTCCAGCCGCGCGATGTTCTCGCGGACCTCCGCCAATTCGCCCAGCACGTCCGTGAGTTCTTCCGTCGCCTTATTGCGTTCCTTGACGTTCAATTCGATCAACTGGTTCTCGGCCTCGGTGATGGAGACGCGCGCCTGCTCAGCGGAAACTTGTGCCTCGGTCAGCGATCCATCGACCCGTGATAGTTCAAGTTCGGAGCTGATCAGATTGACCCGAGATCCGTGTCCGGATTTGAACAGCTTCTTCCGCATGGTCACTGCTTCCTGGACCAGCTTGCGCTGGTTGCGCAGGCTTTTGGCTTGTTGAGTGAAGATGTCGACGGTTTTCCTGCGTTGATTGATCCGCGATCTGATGACCGCGGTCTCTCCCTTGATGCGATCCCGCGTGGCGCGGAGCGAAAATTGGGCTTCGTCGATCTGGTTGGAGAAACGTTCGCCCAGATCCTCGAAACTGGGATCAGTGCCATCGATAAAGCCGCGCAAACGCCGGGCTTTGATCTGCAAGGTGGCCTCGCGGGCCCGGACCTGATCCAATTCGGCGACCCGCAGCGTCGGGTCGAAATGAACCAGCACCTGGTCCGCCGTGACGACGTCTCCGTCGAGCACGGAGATATCCTGGACGATGCCGCCTTCAAGGTGCTGCACCACGCGGTTCTTGCCGAACGGAATAACCTCACCTTCGGTCTTCGCCGAGGTCGCGACCGGCACCATGTTCGCCCACCCGACACTACCGCCTATGAGCGCCAGGATCAGCACGATGATCAGAAACGTCAGCCGCGACGGCCCTCGCTCCTCGAGGATGGTTTCGTTCGAGAGATACCGAAGTTGCTGGCGTGGCACGCGCTTCGGCTTGCGCTTGGGGGATTTCTTTTCGGTCATCTCACGCTCCGTGATCAGGTGCGGACGGGGCCCGCCCGGGCGCCGCAAGGACTTCATCCGGCGGGCCGAATGCCTTCACCCGGCCGTCTTCCAGCATCAACACGCGATCGCAAACGCGCATATGGCTGGGCCGCTGTGTGATCATCAGGATCGTGCGGGTGCCATGCAGGCGCGACAACGTCTCCATGAATATCTGTTCGTTCTGATCGTCGAGGCCACCGGCGGGCTCGTCCAGGATCATGACCGGCGCGTCACGCAAGAATGCACGCGAGAGGGCCATCTGGCGCAGGAAGCCTTGCGGTAGGTGGGCCTGCAAACCTTCGCGGAACATGGTGTCGAAACCGTGCGGAAGCGCCTCCACGGTCCTCAGCAAGCCGGACATCTGGCAGGCTTCCTTGATGCGGTTGAATGACGCCGTCGGATCGGCAAGCGCGATATTGTCGTAGATCGAGCCCGGGAATGCATGATTTCGCTGCGGCACGTAGGCCAGGGTTTGACGCAACGTGATCGGCCGCAACTGTCGGATATCGATGCCGTCCAGAGTGATGGCGCCGCCTTGCGGACGATACATGCCGAGCGCCAGCTTGCCGATCGTCGTCTTCCCGGAGCCGCTATGGCCCGCGATGGCGAGCAATTCTCCCGGCTCGGCGGAGAAACTGATTCCCAGAAGTGCCGGATTGCTGTCAGCCGAATATCGCAGGCTGACCCGATCGAATGCCACTTGGCCGGAGAACGCAATGGACGCCGTCGGTGCGTCGCCAGGCTCCTGTTCGCGCTCGAACTGCAGGGTGTTGATCAGGTTCACCAGGCTTTGCTGCATCTGTTCCATGCGGTGGCCGAAGCCGAACAAAGTCTGCAGTGGTGCCAGGGCGCGCCAGACAAGCATCATGGTGGCGATCAGGGCGCCCAGGCTCAGACCGCCCTCCATGGCCTGGAATACGCCACCCACCAGGGTCAGCGCACCGGCTGCGGTCATGATCGTCTGTGACAGATTCTGTGAGACATTGTTCAGGTGCGCGAGACGCTGGTTGGCCATGGCGGCATCGCCAGACAGCTTGCGGAACCTCTCGGCCCAGGTGTCCTCGACGCCGAGCTGCTTGACGGACCGCATCCACCACATCAGTTCCATGAGGAAGGCATAGCGATGCGAGCGGTTCTGTCCGGCTTCCTTGGTGCGGTCGCGAATGATCGGGAAGACCACATAGGCGAGGATGATATAGATCGCGGCCAAGGCGATCGGAATGATGGCCAGCGGGCCGGCCAGGTAGGCGATGACGCCGAGAAAGATCAACACGAACGGCAGGTCGACGACCATCGTCGCGATGGCCCCGGTGAAGAACTCGCGCAGGTTTTCGAACTCGCGCAATCGGGCAGCCTGGCCACCGACGGGTGCGCGCTCGGTGAAAACCGGTGGCAGGTGCAGTATGTGCTGGAATATTTCGGTGCCGACCATGTAGTCCAGACGGGCGCCGACATATCCTTGAATTCGCGATCGCAGGTCCCGGAACACGATCTCAAACGCCATGGCGAGACCGACGCCCGCCATGATGTACGGCAGCATCTCCTTGGCGTCCTTACCGATGACCTGATCGTAAATCATCATGATCGCCACGGGCACGGACAGCGCCAGGATGTTGATCATCACCGACAGCATCACGGTCTTCACCAGCAGATCACGGAAATGCCGTACCACATCGCGCAACCATGCACCCACGCGGTCGCCTTCAATCGCGCCGCGCCGCTTCTCCGCCGCGTCGATGATATACATGGCGCCCGACGGGGTCGATTTGCCGAGCGGCTCGGTGCCACCCTCGTTGCCGTCGAAGACCGTGGTCACGCCGGCCTCGTGCGTGACCACGTGTGGTGAGCCGTGCCGATCCAGGAAGATGCAGGGCATCAGGCGGGGCGACAGGCGCGAGATCGGTCCGGCGACCATTAAAGTTCGGTAACCCAGTCGCGCCAATGTATCGCGGAAATCCTCGATCCCCAGCTCACGACGCTCGTGCGGAAGGGCTTCGGTCAATAGCCGGGGTGATCCTTGCCATTTCAGAGATTCCAACAGGTTCAGCAGGCACAAGATGAATGGATCCGGCGGCGCGTCGGTATCGGACCGGTTGACGATGGCATGCATCCATTGCCGTTTCAGATCGGCCGGTGCGTCCTGGCGCAATGAGACCGTGCTCACGAGGCGCCTCCCTCGTCGGCCGGCGATGCGGTGATGTCGCGGACGCGGCCTTGATTGATGCTCAGCACGCGATCCGCCTGGGCAATCATGGAGGGGCGATCGGTGACCATGACCATGGTCATGCGGCCGCGATGATCCTCGATCAGGTCCTGGAGTTTCCTGTCCGTCTCGAAGTCGAGCGCCGAGTTGGCTTCGTCGAACAGCATCATCCGTGGCTTTCGGGCCAGCGCACGCACCAGGGCGATCACCTGTTGAACACTGCCGGCCAAGCCCTCCGAAGCGGTGTCTCCGACCCGCGTCATCATGCCTCTTGGCATCTTCGCAATGGTTTCATCGAGGCCCAGTTCGTGCCCCACGGCCAGTGCCGGGCTCAGCTGATCGGGGCCGCTGAACAACGTCATGTTGTCGAGCAACGTACCCTGAAACAGCACCGCGGACTGGCGGACATAGGCGATCTGCTTGCGCAACTCTCGAAAATCGATGGTCGCGGCGTCGACGCCGTCGAACAGTATCTGCCCCTCCGTCGGCCGGAGAAACCCGGCCAGCAATTCAAGGAACGCCGATTTGCCGCCGCCGGATTTTCCGGTCACGGCGACGATCTCTCCCGCCGCGATCTCCAGATCGACCCCGTCGAGGACCGGCGTATTGGGGTTTCCACGATGAACGGTGACCCCTTCGAGCCGTATGTGGGCAATGAATCTCGGCAGTTTGGTAAACCCGTCGCCGGCGCGCTCCTTCTCCATGGCGTTGAGGTGATCGAGACGTTCCTGCGCCATGGTCAGGTTCCGCGACTGTACCCAGAAGCTGATCATGCGGATCAACGGCTGTACCGCCCGACCGGCAAGCAGCATGCAGGCGACCAGCGAGCCGCTCGAGATGTGGTCTTCGACCACCATAGTGGCGCCGGTCCCGGCGACCGAGATCATCGCCAGACTGCCCAGCACCGAGCCCACAGACTGGCCCGCCGAGGATAGGTAACTGATGTCCCGCACGGCGCCGGCGAGCGGCGCGTGAAGGCTTTGATAATGGCGGCACATCTGTGCCTCCATGCCCAGACCCTTGACCGTGTGGATGCCGTTCAGAACCTGGAACACGAAATTATGGCGGCGGTCATCCAGCTCATTGCGGCGGCGTACCGCCTGGTCAAGTTGCATGCCGAGACCGATGGTGAAAATACCCGCGATGCCGACCACGATCAGCGGCGCCAGCACCAGGTGGCCGCCGATCAGGTAAATCAGCAACAGGAAGATCGCCGCAAAGGGTAGTTCGGCGATATTGATCAGCCCCTGGCCGGAATGGAAATCCCGCAGCGTTTCCACCGCCGCGATTCGGTCCATGTGCGTTCCCGCCGGCGAGGTTTCGAACGACATGATCTCCGCGTCGAGAAGCGCACGCACGGCGCGGGTGCTGACGGCATGTTCGAACCGCGCCGCCGCCCAGGTGATGATCCGGCTGCGAAGCGCCCTCAGGACCCCATCCAGACAGATGACCACGACCAATCCAAGGCAGAGGATCAGGAAGGTCTCGCGGGAGTTATTGGGGATGATCCGGTCATAGGCCTGCAGAATGACCAGCGGCAGCGCCAGGGTCAGCAGGTTGATGGCCAACGACGCCAGCAGCACATCCGTGCGGCCGAGCGTCACCCGAAAAAGAGGTCTCGTGAACCGCCGGGCACGTGGCCGTGCCTTGACGGTCGGTTGAACGGTCATCTTGTGGTCAATTCCCGAATCTGCCGCCGCGTCGTACCCAGGGATCATAGACGTTCAAACTAGCATGTCCCAGCCTGCATAGCATCACACTCATGATCTTATGTGATGGCTAATGGCGAAATGACTATTTTCGGGCCGGGGGTTAAACTAGGTTGCCGCGTCTGAAACGCATGCGGGCCGCGGAATCGCGCCAGCATCAAGGAAATGATGGAGGCTCTGGTGCCACCAGCCGATCACGACGGAACCATTGAACTTTTCGACCTGGAAGACCGGTCGACAAAGGACGAGCCGAGTCCCGAGGTCATTCTGACCAAACCCGCCGAGGTGACGGCGGAAGAAGACCACACCATGCCCAACATCCATATGGGTAGCAGTGACCCGGATCTTGTCCGCGACGACGTTCAATCTGGCGAGTTTTCCGCCGACGATATCGATGTCCGCGAACGCGAGGTGCTGCGCGTGGAAGTTTCCGCCGAATTGGTGGAATCGGCCCAATCCGGCGCCGGCCCGACCGGTATTCCGGTGAACCTGGGTTCCGTCGTCGACCTGACACCGGTGGATGAGAGCCCGCGCCAGGTCGTTCTGCGCGACGTGCCCGACCACGTGGAGCCTTCCGTCGGCGTTCGCCAGGAGGACGGCAGCATCGTCATCGACGCGGACCAGGTCGCGGACCTGCATTTCATCGTCGACAGGGACGTGGAGGTCCCGGCCTTTGAGGTTACGGTGATCGTCGAACCCGTGCCGGAGACGGCAACGACGCCGACACCGACACCGACGCCGGCGGAAACGACGCCGGCGGCGAGCACGGCCGCCGATAGGGCGGACGACGACGAGGCCAACGAACTGGAGGCCGCCCGGGCAGTCGAAGCGGAAGCAGCAATATCGGACGACGAGACGCCGGAGACAGCGGTCGTCGAAACCGAGGAGGATACGCCGGCCGGCGCGGCCAAGGCCGAGGCGCCCGAAGTCGATGCGGCGGCGGCAGCGGGCACGGAGGACCGGGCGATCCCGCTCGACATCGGTGTCAAATCGACCGATGCGGATGGCGGCGATTCCGTGGAGATCATCCTTTCAGGGATTCCGCGTGGCGCTGCCCTGTCGGCCGGCCACGACAATGGTGACGGGTCTTGGACGTTGTCGTCCGACGATTTGGCCGGTTTGAAGCTTCTCCCGCCGCGCGACTTCAGTGGCTCATTCGAACTTCGGGTCACCGCATCCGCGACCGACACCGATGGCGGCACGGCCGCCACAAGCCAGCTCTTGACGGTCAATGTCAGCGCGCAAGCGGACAACGCCCGCGTGAGAGCGGGCGCGGCGGAGGGCGCGGAAGACACCGCCGTCGATCTCAATTTCGCGGCTCGCCTGACCGATACGGATGGCTCCGAGACCCTGGGCGTCGTGATTTCCGGTGTTCCGGACGGCGCCATCTTGTCCGCCGGTGCCGACAACGGTGACGGATCATGGACCCTGACGGCCGAGGAATTGAACGGGCTGACCCTGAACCCGCCTGCGGATTTCAGCGGCGCCTTCGATCTTCAGATTGCGGCGACCACGCAGGACGGCGCGAATACGGCGACCGTCGTCCGCACGGCAACGGTCAATGTCTCGGCCGACGCCGATGCTCCCGTTCTTACCGTTGCGGACGCCAGTGGTGTCGAAGACACGGCCGTTACCCTTGATGTTGCGGCCAGCCTTTCGGATACGGATGGATCTGAAATCCTGAGCGTGGTGATCTCCGGCGTCCCCGCGGGTGCAGCGCTGTCCGCCGGTACCGACAACGGTGATGGCTCGTGGACCCTGACGGCGGACGAATTGGACGGGTTGACCGTCACGCCGCCGACCGATTTCTTCGGCACCTTCGACTTGAACGTTCTGGCCAGCACCCAGGATGGGACGACGACGTCCTCCGTCTCCGACAGCATCACGGTCGAGGTCAGCGATGTCATCGATATCGTTCGCACGGGCACGGAGAACAGTGAACGAATTCTTGGCGGCGACGATGGCGAGGCTGTCTACGCGGGCGGCGGCAATGACCGCGTCTATACGGGTGGCGGAAACGACCTTGCCGACGGCGGTGACGGTCGGGACGACCTGCGCGGCGGCGACGGCGATGACGTGGTCTCTGGCGGTGCCGGCAACGACTCTCTGCGCGGCGACGCCGGCGCGGACGAACTGCGCGGCGGCGACGGCAACGACCGTATGTACGTGGATGGCGATGACACGGTCATCGAGGGCGGAGACGGCATCGATCGTATCGACGTGCAGGGCACGGGCGGCGTCAGCATCGGCCCGGGCGCCAGCATTGAGACGGCCATCGGCAACGTCGGTGACGACAGCTTCGACGGCTCCGACCTGACGACGCGGGCAACCTTCTATGGTCGTGACGGCGACGATGCCTTGACCGGCGGCACGGCCAGCGACCGGCTTTATGGCGACGGCGGCGCCGATACCCTTTCCGGCAATGCCGGCAGGGATGATATGCGCGGCGGCGACGGTAACGACGTGATCGACGGCGGCACCGGCAACGACACGCTGCGCGGCGACGCCGGCGCGGACGAACTGCGTGGCGGCGACGGCAACGACCGTATGTACGTGGACGGCGATGACACGGTCATCGAGGGCGGAGACGGCATCGATCGTATCGACGTGCAGGGCACGGACGGTGTCAGCATCGGCCCCGGCGCCAGCATCGAGACCGCCGTCGGCAACGTCGGCGACGACAGCTTCGACGGCTCCGACCTGACCACGCGGGCAACCTTCTATGGTCGTGACGGCGATGACGCCTTGACCGGCGGCACGGCCAGCGACCGCCTCTATGGCGACGGTGGCGCCGACGCATTGAGCGGCAATGCCGGCAATGACGACCTGCGCGGCGGCGATGGGAACGATGTCATCGCTGGCGGTACCGGCAACGACACCTTGCGCGGTGACTCGGGGGCGGATGAGTTGCGCGGCGGCGACGGCAACGATCGCATGTACGTGGACGGCAATGACACGGTCATCGAAGGTGGCGCCGGTCTCGACCGTATCGACGTGCAGGGCACGGGCGGCGTCAGCATCGGCCCGGGCGCCAGTATTGAGACGGCCATCGGCAACGTCGGTGACGACAGCTTCGACGGCTCCGACCTGACCACGCGGGCGAGTTTCTACGGCCGTGACGGCGATGATGCACTGACCGGCGGCACGGCCAACGATCGCCTATACGGCGATGGCGGCGCCGATACCCTTTCCGGCAACGCCGGTAAGGACGATTTGCGCGGCGGTGACGGTAACGACGTGATTGACGGCGGCACCGGCAACGACACCTTGCGTGGCGACGCCGGCGCGGACGAACTGCGTGGCGGTGACGGTAACGATCGTATGTACGTGGACGGCGACGACACGGTCATCCAGGGTGGGGACGGCACTGATCGCATCGACGTGCAAGGAACGGGCGGCGTCAGCATCGGCGCGGGAGCCAGCATCGAGACCGCCGTCGGCAACGTCGGCGACGACAGTTTCGACGGCTCCGACCTGACGACGCGGGCGAGTTTCTACGGTCGTGACGGCGATGACGCGTTGACCGGCGGCACGGCCAGCGACCGCCTGTACGGCGATGGCGGCGCCGATACTCTTTCCGGCAATGCCGGCAACGACGACCTGCGCGGCGGTGCTGGCAACGACGTTATTACCGGTGGCATCGGCAACGATACATTGCGCGGCGATGCCGGCGCGGACCAACTGCGCGGCGGCGATGGCAACGACCGGCTCTATGTGGACGGCGACGACACGGTCATCGAAGGCGGTGCCGGGCTCGACCGCATCGACGTGCAGGGCACCGGCGGTGTCAGCATCGGCCCGGGCGCCAGCATCGAAACCGCCGTCGGCAATGCCGGCGACGACAGCTTCGACGGATCCGACCTGAATACGCGGGCGAGTTTCTACGGCCGTGACGGCGATGACGCCTTGACCGGCGGCACGGCCGGCGACCGGCTCTACGGCGACGGCGGCAACGACGTCTTAAGTGGCAACGCCGGCAACGACGACCTGCGCGGCGGTAGTGGCAACGACGTGGTTACTGGCGGTAGCGGCAACGACTCGCTGCGCGGCGACGCGGGTGCGGATGAACTGCGCGGCGGCGACGGCAACGACCGGCTCTATGTGGACGGCGATGACACGGTCGTCGAGGGCGGGGACGGCACCGACCGCGTCGACGTAGTGGGCACGGACGGGGTCAACCTGGACCTGACCGACGCCAGCGTTGAACAAGCCTTCGGCAATGCCGGAAACGATGTCTTCGACGGCACCGGCATGACGGCCCGAATGACTTCCTACGGCCGCGACGGCGATGACAGCATCACCGGCGGCGACAACAATGACAACCTGCGCGGCGATGGCGGCGCCGATACCTTGGCAGGCAACGCCGGCAACGACTATCTGCGCGGCGGGGACGGCAATGACGACATCGCCGGCGGAACCGGGAGCGACCAGTTGATCGGCGACGCCGGCGCGGACGTGCTGGCCGGCGGTGACGGAACCGATCGGCTTTACGGTGGCGCCGACGGCGACCGGCTTTCGGGGGATGCCGGCAATGACCGGCTTTACGGGCAGGACGGCGCCGATACCCTGGACGGCGGCGCCGGGAACGACATCCTCGACGGCGGCAGCGGCGATGATCTGTTCATATTCGGCGCCGGCAATGGCAACGACACGGTCCACGGCGGCGATGGCTGGCTGGATACCGCCCGCCTGCAGGGAACCGACGGCGGCTCGCCCCAACCCGGCGACTTTGAAATCGAACTGTCGTCCGGGACCATCGACGAGCAGGCGGGCAGCTACGTGGCGCTTTCCGAAGACGCCGCCGGCACCGTGACGTTCAATGACGGCAGTGAACTGCACTTCGATGGCCTCGAGCGGATTGAATGGTGAGGCCACGGGCTCGGTCGGTGTCAGGGTGATCCCCGACATGGATATTACCATACGTCCTGATTGCCCGGTCCTCTTGCGACCGGTACGGTTTAGCCAGGTCCACCGGGAACCGAAGATGGGATCGAGCGCATGAGCAGCGGCGACGCGACGCCCCCATCCAGTGATGAGGCGGCGTACGCAGAGGCCAAGAAGGTCGCCACCGACGGTGATCCGGAAACGCGCCGGCGCCTAGCCGCCGATGGCTCGGCGCCACCTGAAATCCTGTATTACCTGGCGTCCGATGAGAGCGTGCCGGTGCGCAAGGCGGTGGCCGCCAACCTGGCCACACCCGTGCAGGCCGATTTCATCCTCTCCAACGATGCGGAAGCGTCCATCCGCATGGACCTGGCGTCGAAGATCGGCCTCAGGCTGGGCTACCTGGACGAAGAGGTCGACAGCGCCCTCTATGCCAAGGTCAACAAGGTGCTGGGACACCTCATCACCGACCAGTTGCATACGGTTCGCGCCATCGTCGCCGAGGAGGTGAAACGCCTCGACAACGTCCCGAAGGGGGTGGTGACCAAGCTGGCCCGGGACGCGGAGGCGTCCGTGTCCGTACCCATCCTGGAACATTCCCCGTTGCTGGAAGATGCGGAACTCATCGAGATCATCGTCGAAGGTGTTCGCGACGAGGCAGTAACCGCCATTGCGCGGCGCGACGGCATCGGCGTGGACGTTTCGCAGTCGATTGCGAATACCGGCAGCGTCGTCGCTGTCGGTGCCTTGCTGGAGAACGATACGGCGGACATCGCGCCGGCGACCTTGGACGATATTACCGAATTGGCATCCGACCATGAACCGCTGCATCGGCCACTGAGCCGGCGCGACGATTTACCCGAACCGGTGCTGCGGCGCATGGCCGGCTTCGTCGGGGCGGCCATCGTCGAGGATCTCATCTCGCGCTATCCCTTGCTGCCGGCGGCGCAGGAGCAGCTTCGCGCCGCGGTCGGCGATCGCATCAAGTCCAGCGATATCACCGACGCCGGTAATGCAGGAGACCGGCCGGATGGCCATCGCATCCTGCTGGTCGATGACGATTCCACCATGCGCATGCTGATCCGCCAGATCATCGAGTCGTTCCTGGTGGCCGACGTGACCTCGCTCTCGGACGGTGACAAGGCCCTGGCGCGGATCGAGCAGGGCTACGAGTTCGATCTCATCATCTGTGACTGGATGATGCCAAACATGTCGGGCATCGAGTTCCTGCGCGCCTTGCGGGGACGTGGGGACGACACGCCGTTCGTCATGTTGACCGCCCGCAAGGATGTGGATTCCATCGTCGCCGCCCAGAATGACGGCGTCGATGCCTTCATCGCGAAGCCCGTGACGGGCAACGAAATTCAAAGCAAGCTGCGCGTTTTATTGCGCTAGCAGGCATCATCGTCATGTTTCTCGATGCGCTGACAATCGAGAAACCAAAAAATATTCCGAAGTCGAGAAATTGGTTCAACGTCCGCGTGGCGCTGTTGCGGTATCGAACTGAGAGTCGCCGTCCCGGCGCGTTTGTAGGCCCGGATTGTGTCAGGCGCTGACGTTGTTGGCAGTCTCACTGCGAACATCTTGTGGTCGATCCTACCCAACGACGAAGTTCGAACTTCCCAGTGCCATCCGCATCGACCGCCGCAGGTATCACGATGACGGCACACCGGCTGCCTCGCGGCTGCCAGAATCCGCCAAATCTTGCCCCGGATTGATCTCGATCAATTCCGCCACGTGAATCTGCACCTATAGTCAGCAGCAATATATTTCGAGTTCTGATTTACGTCATTGATACAGGAACATGGCAAATACATCGGCGACCACCTCGCGAGTGCGCATAGGCCGATTTTGGGGGTTTTGGAATGCCCTGATTCAGTCCGCAATCAAGTATCCCGTCGCTGGATCAACAGCGGTTTTCGTGGCCGGCATGGTTTTCTGGGGGGCTTTCAATTGGAGTCTGGAACTGACCAACACGGAGGCCTTCTGCACGTCCTGCCATGCCATGCGGGCGTATCTGTACGAGGAGTACAAGACCTCCATCCATTACGCCAACCGCACCGGTGTCAGGGCCTCGTGTCCGGATTGCCACGTGCCGCGCGAATGGGTCCACAAGGTGGTCCGCAAGGTACAGGCCAGCAACGAGTTGCTTCACTGGATCAAGGGTTCAATCGACAGCCGCGAGAAGTTCGAGGCCAAGCGGTCAGAATTGGCGCGCCACGTCTGGCAAGGCATGGAAGCCACCGATTCGCGCGAGTGCCGCAACTGCCATGGCATCGGGTTCATGACCGAGGAAACACAGAAACCCAAGGCCAGCCTGATGCATTCGCTGGCTGTCGAATGGGGAAAGACCTGCATCGACTGTCACAAGGGCATCGCCCATTCGCTGCCCAAGGATTTCGACAAGGAACTGGTCATGGACGACCTGCATGACCGCATGAAGATGGAAAAGATCGACTGCCGGCTGTGCCACGAGGGCATGGCCGGGGCCAAGACCGGCGAAGGCTGGTAACGAAAATGACGCCGTCGGGCCAACGCCTGGCGGCCGCAAATGGACGACGATCGGAGGCACCGATGATCAACCCAAGAAATTTGTTATGCGGATTGGCGATCCTGGCGATGATGGTGGGATCGGCACTGCCCGCGGACGCCGGAACCCCGCGCCCGGCGATCTTGAAAAAAGCCAAGGAGATGAAGAACGGCAAGAAGCAGTTCGATGACAACTGCGCCGCCTGTCATCAGGCCGACGCCATCGGTAAACCGGGGGTGGCGCCGTCGCTGACCAACCCGGAACTGCTCTCGATTGCGTCGGACAAGTTCCTGATGGGGACCATTCGCGATGGCCGCGAGGGCACCGGCATGATGCCGTTCGCGCATCTCGGCCGGCGCAACGTGCGCGACATCGTGACCTATCTGCGCTCGAAGGCCATTGGCAAGAACCGCGCCGCCGAGGTCGATGCCCAGCCGGATGCCCACGGCGATCCGCGCTTGGGACAGCAGTGGTACAACTACATCTGTTCGACCTGCCACGGCACCGACGGCAATGGCTACGAATCGGAAGGGGCGGGCACGGCCATCGGCCTGCCCAGCGTCCTCGACAAGGTGTCCGACGGTTTCCTCCGCGAAACCATCAAGAAGGGCCGTTCCAACACCCGCATGCTGGCCTTCCAGGGCCCGGCCGGCCTGGCCAATCTCACGAACCAGGAAATCGACGACATCATCGTCTACCTGCGCAGCCAGGCGAAAAAATAGGAGTGCCAAAGCCATGAAACGATTCAAAAAAGACTTCTCGCGACGAGACTTCATGAAAACCGGCGCGTTCGTCTCCGCCGCCGGTGCCGGCGCCGGGCTGATGGTCGCCGACAATCCGGAACTGGTGTCCTCGGCGCACGCCCAAGATGCCGAGGAAAACCGCACCACGGCAATCGCCCAGTGCCCTTATTGCGGCGTCGGCTGCGGCACCATCATCCAGGTCGAGGATGGCAAGATTGTCTCCATGCGGCCGGACAAGGACCATCCGACCAACTACGGCCTGCAATGCATCAAGGGCCTGACCGCCGCCGAGCCCATGTACGTCGACCGCATGGAGGGTGATTCCTACGTGCGCAAGGACGTCTGGGCGGAATGGAATAAACCCAAGCACGGCGACCTCGACTACATCTCCACGACCAAGGGCTCGTTCGACGAGGAGCACTTCATCCGCGTGCCCTACAAGGAAGCCTCGGAAATGGTCGATCACAAGATCGCCCACATGGTCAAGAAATACGGCGGCAATTCCATTGGTCTCTACGGATCGGGTCAGCTGACCATGGAGGGCCAGTATCTGGAGAACCTGTTCATGAAGGGGGTTCTCGGCTCCAACACCATCGAGGCCAATGCGCGCATGTGCATGACCTCGGCGGTGACCGGCTATTTCGCCACGCTCGGTTCCGACACGCCGCCGCTCGCTTACGACGATATCGAGATCTGCGACATGATCATGCACTTCGGCCACAACGCCCGGGAATCGCACCCGATCATTTTCTGGCGCGCCGCCGATCACAAGAAGAAGAAAGACATTCCGACCGTCATCGTCGATCCGCGCCGCACCGGCACGGTGATGGGCTACGAGGACATCAACCCCAAGAACAGCGTCCACGTGCCGATCCTCAACGGCGACATCAGCTTCCTCAACGCCATCGCCCATGTACTGCTGAAAGACCACAAGGACGTCATCGATTGGGATTTCATCAAGGAACACGCCAGCGGCTGGAAGGAATACACCGATGGCGTCTTGAAGGATTACAGCCCCGAGCAGGTGCAGGATCGCATGGGCGGTCCCAACCACGACGTCTCGCCGGCCTTGATCCGCAAGATCGCCGGCATGTTCGCCGACGCCACCCGCAAGCGCCTGGCTCGTGCCAAGGGCAAGCAGAAGGGTGGTTATGGCGGTGTCATCATCATGTGGGGCATCGGCTACAACCAGCACATCCACGGCCAGCACAACGTCATCTCGATCATCAACCTGCTGACGCTGACCGGCAATCTGGCCAAGCCCGGTTGCGGGCCGTTCTCGATGACCGGCCAGCCCAACGCCATGGGCGAGCGCTTCACCGGCGGGCTGACGGGACGGCTGCCGTTCAACATGCCGCTGAGCAACGACAAGCACCGCCTGCACATGGCCAAGCACTGGGGCGTGCCCGAGAAGAACCTGATCAACGCCATGAACTCGAAGAACCCGGGCTACGCGGTGGGCATGATGGAGCGCGCGCTGAAGGGCGATGTGAAGGCGTTCTTCTTCGTCTATGCCACCCACATCGACCTGCCGGATCTGTACAACCTGGTGCGCCCGGCAATTTCCAAGACTTTCAACGTGGTTCAGGAAATCTATCGCCACGCGCCCAACAACCTGTATGCGGACGTCATCTTCCCGGCCGCTACGTGGGGCGAGGTCGAGGGGGTCTACATCTCGTCCGAACGCCGCATCAACCTGTGCCAGAAAGCGGCCGAACCGCCCAAGGGATGCCTGCCCGACATGGACATGGTGATCGACAAGGCCAAGGGCATCGGCAAGCTGTTGGGGCTGGATATGGAGAAGAGCCTGCCCTACCAGCGCAAGGAGGATGGCTACTACGACGCCGAGGAGGTGTTCCGTGATGTCATCCGCGCCTCGGAGGGCACCGACACCGATCTCACCGGTATTCTGGAGGTCGAAAAGCTCGACGAGTCGTCCCCCTACGAACAGCTGGAGGAACTGCGCGGCATCCAATGGCCGGCGCCGAACTACGAGGCGGCCCAGAACGGCGGCACCAAGCGGCGCTACATGATGCAGGAAGGGACGTGGGAGAATAAGCCCTACGGCTACTTCCGCACCAGTGACGGCAAGGTGCACATGAAGCTGGTGCACCAGGACTATTCCGACCGCGAGCGGCTGACCAAGGAGATGATGCGCTTCGGCGCCGAGGAAGGCCTCTACACCATCGACCACATGGACCTGATCAAGGAGGTTCGCGACAAGGGCCTGACCCCCGACATGCCCGATGAGGAACACCGGGGCAAGGCGTGGAAAGACGTGCCGAAGGACAAGTACCCCTACTGGTTCGGGCTCGGCGTGGTCTACGAGCACTTCCACACCGCCAAGTCCAACCGCAGCCCGACGACGCGCCGCCTGGTGCCCGAGATGTACGTCGAGATGCACGAGGACGACGCCAAGGACCTGGGTATCAAGGATGGTGAAAAGGTCCGCGTGGTGACCCGGCGGGGCTCGCTGGAGGCGCGCGCCCAGGTCGGCACCAACAGCCTGGTCAAACCGGCCCGTAACAACGTGCCGCGGGGCTACATGTTCGGGCCGTGGAACCTGTCGGTCGCCGACAGTGCCGATCCGAAGAAGAACAAGTGGCTGGCCAACGGTGTGACCAGCCGCATCTGGGATCCGGTGTCGGGGCAGGTCGACTTCAAGAAGAGCGCCTGCCGGATCGAGAAGATCTGACCGGCGCGGCTCGGAGCAACCCGGTGGAACGCAGGACATTCCTTCAGGCTCTGGTGGCGGGCGCCGCGACAGCGGCGGCGCCCGGCGCCGGGCTTGCGGCGCGCAACCGCCCGAGCCTGCGTTACCTGCGGCCGCCGGGAGCCCTCGCCGAAGACGACTTCCTCGCCCGCTGCATCAATTGCGGACAGTGCGGCGAGGCCTGCCCCAACCGCTGCATCAAGTATTTTGGTTTCGAGAACGGTTGGGACTCGATTGATACGCCCTACATCATCCCGCGCGAGAAGGCCTGCATCCTGTGCATGAAATGCGGTGATGTCTGCCCCACCGGTGCCATTCAGCCGGTCGAGCGTGGACTGGAAAGCATCCTCGCCGGCGTCAGCATGGGCCGCGCCCGGGTCGATGAGACCCTGTGCCTGTCGTTCCAGGGCAAGACCTGCGGGGTCTGTTACCGGGCCTGTCCGCTGCCCGATGTCGCCATCAGTGTCGGCCGGCTGGAACAACCCCACGTCACGGACAAATGCATCGGCTGCGGGCTGTGCGAGCGCTCGTGCATCCAGATGCCGCAGGCCATCCGCATCATTCCCAATCATGGCTAGAGGCAGAGGGGAATCGCCATGAACGGGTCAGGCAACATACAGATCGTCCTCGCTCGTCACTTGAACAAATTGCGTTGGGCGGTCCTCGCCACCGTGTTCGCCATGCTGATCGCGCTGCCCTACCTGCACGTCTACCAGACCTACCGGGCCGCCCACGCCTATGATCTGCTGGCACCGTCGGAACAGCGGATCTATGACGTCGTGGAGGCCCTGACGCAGCCGTTCACCAACGATCCGGCCGAGGACCTGGACGCGGTCAAGGGCAACACCTGGTCGGGCACATTCTGGGGATTGAAACTGTCGGACCCGTTGGCAGTGCTCGGACAGACGGCGGCGGGTCTCGGTATTCATTGGCCGTTCGTCCTGACGGCGTTGATTCCCATCGGCCTCACGGTGCTGTTCGGGCGCTTCTTCTGCGGCTGGATTTGTCCGGCGACCTTTCTCTATGAACTCAACAGCATGTTCGCCGGATGGCTGCACTGGGCCGGCCTGAAGCCCGGCAATCGCCACTTGGACAAACGCCTGAAGTATGTGGTGCTGGCGGTCGGACTGGTGTTGTCGGCGGCCAGCGGCTCGGTGCTGGTGGCGGCGGTCTATCCGCCGGCTATCGTCGGCCGCGAGATCTATTATGCGATCGCGCTCGGCGGGTTCGGCGCGGGCACGGTGTTCTTCCTGGCCACCATGCTGTTCGATCTGCTGGTGGCGCGCCGCGGTTTCTGCCGCTACCTGTGCCCGGGCGGTGCCGTCTATTCGCTGCTCGGAACGTTTCGGCTGGTGCGCATCCGGCGCATCGTCGAAACGTGCAACGACTGCGCCAAATGCAACGTGGTCTGCGAGTTCGGCCTCGATCCCCTGCGCGACGGTTTTGGCAGCGAATGCAACAACTGCACGGCCTGCATGGCGGTCTGCCCGACCGACGCGCTGACCTTTACGCTCAGGCCCAGCGATCACCCGGCGCAAGGACCGGGACACCTGGGCCGCCAGTATCGCGCCCACCAGGACGCCGGCAACAACGCCCCCGGGCCCGGCGACGCGCGGCCGGGCGAGGCGGCTTGATGGAACGGCGGAACCTGATACGCAATCTCGCCACCGGCTGCACGGTCCTGGGGGCGGGGTTCTTGCCATTTGGATTTTCGCGCCTGCTGGCCCCCGCCGCCGCGACGCCTGAACGCAACTACCTGCGTCCCCCGGGTGCGCTTGCCGACGACGCGGCCTTCATCGCCGCCTGCATCGGCTGCGGGCTCTGTGGCGAGGTTTGCCCGCCGCGTTGCATCCGCTTCCATGACCGCGCCGGCGGCAGTCAGCTCAACACGCCATATATCGATGCCGCGCAAAAGGGCTGCACGCTCTGCGGCAAATGCATGGAGGCCTGCCCCACCGAGGCGTTGAGCGTCACGCCGCTGGCGAAGATCGACATGGGCATCGCCGAGATCGACCGCACGGCCTGTTATCCATGGGTCGACCGGGGGATATGCGGCGCCTGTGTCAGTATCTGCCCGCTCGGCGCCAGGGCCATCGCCTTTAAGATGTGGAACCAGTACCAACCGATCATCAAGGCCGGTTGCGTCGGCTGCGGCCTTTGTGTCGAGGTTTGCCCGCATCCAAGCACGCCGATCTGGATCGTCGAGCGGTCGCGGCCGGTCACGCAGGGAGAGGGTTGATAGATGTTGAGACGACTGTTTCTAGGATTGCTCACACTCCTTTGGCTGCTGCCGGCGGAGTTCGCCGCAGCGCATCACATCTTGGGCCGGCCGTCCTATAGCCTGAACGAGGATTCCAACACGCCGCCGAGCATTCAGGGCGAGGTTCAGATCGGCGATTTCGATGTCACCTTCATGATCTACCCGGCATTTCCCAAGCCCGAGGAGCCCGGGCGCGTCAGCCTGTACGTCAAGCGGCTCGACGACGGCGCTCCTTACGAAGGCAAGGTCACCTTCGATGCCCGCCTGGATTCCCTGACCGGGGCCGGCCGTGGGGTCGTGAAGCTCGGCGTTCAACCGCCGGACGACAACGTCTTCCGCCAGGCGTTTCAGTTCCACGATACCGGTGACTACATCGTCACCGCGCGCTTCGAAAGCAACGGCGAGCCCTACGTCATCGACATTCCACTGCGCGTCGGCGCGCCGCCGGGGATGGGCCCCATCGGCTGGATGGTTGCCGTCGTTCTGGTATTCCTCCTTGGCGTGGCGCTGGTGCAACGTCGCCGCGCCATGACCGGCAGGGTCCGTGAACAGCACGCCGACGGCGGCGGCGCATGACCTCGTCGATCGGTCGCCGCGATCTGTTCAAGCTTGGCGGCAAGCAGGCCGCCGGGATCGCCTATGAACTCACCGCCGCCAAGGTCGCCGTCAGGGCCGAGGCCTGGGTCCGTCCCCCCTTCGCCATCGACGAGCTGGATTTCATGCTCGGCTGTACCCGTTGCGACAAGTGCATCGACGCCTGCCCGCATGATGTGCTGTTCGCGCTCGGCGAGCGCCCGCAACCGCATGCCGCCGGCACGCCGGCCATGGACCTGCCCAGGCGTGGCTGCCACATGTGTGCGGACTGGCCCTGCGTCACGGCCTGCGAGCCGGGCGTATTGAAGCGTTCCCCGGAAGACGGCGGCCAGTCGCCGGCGGTGCCGAAATTCGCCGTCGCCACGATCGACACCAAGACCTGCTTGCCCTATGCCGGGCCTGAATGCGGCGCCTGCGCCGGTTCGTGCCCGGTGCCGGGCGCGCTGGACTGGGAAGGCGGCGTGCGGCCGGTGATCGACCCCGAGCTTTGCAGCGGCTGCGCGATGTGCCGCGAGGCCTGCATTGTCGATCCCAAGGCCATCGGTATTTCCGCCCTTATCGCCGGCGATGGCGGGGCCTGGGTTTCATGACGCCGGGCCGGCAACGGCTCGGAACCATCCACCTGGCGATACTGGCATCCCTGTGGTTCGCCCTATCGATGGCATCCGCCGCCGCCGGCAGGCTCGCCGACGCGACCAGCCCCTATCTGGTGATGCACGCCGACGACGCCATCGACTGGCGCCCCTGGGACGAGGCGGCCTTGGCCGAGGCACGGCGGGTGAACAAGCCGATCTTCCTGTCCATCGGATACGCGTCGTGCCATTGGTGCCATGTGATGGCGCGCAAGACCTTCGCTGATCCGCGGGTCGTCGGCACCCTGAACCGCCATTTCGTCAACATCCTGGTCGACCGTGAGGAACGCCCCGACCTGGATCATCACTTCATGGCCATCATGTCGGCGATGCTGGGGTTCAGCGGTTCACCGGCGAATTTCTTTCTGACCCCCGACGGTACGCCGCTGTTTGCCGCCGGCTATCTGGGGCCCGATGCCGAGTACGGTAAGCAAGGGTTCGTCGCACTCGTCGAGACGATGGCCAGGCAATGGACCGAGAATCGCGCCGCGATCCTCGCCGATGCCGAGGATATTCGCCGCCAGATGCGGGAGATGAGCGAACCGGTTCCCGGGGATCAAGGGGCCGGCGGAACGGACCCGCGCGTGACCGCCGCGGTGGCCTGGTCCAAGAGGTTCGACAAGACCTACGGCGGCTTCGGCGGTGGGCCGAAGTTCCTGCGTCCCAACGTCCTGTCGTTCCTACTCCATCAAGGTGTGCGGCACGGCGACCGGGCGATGCTCGACAACGTCTACCGGACCCTGGACCACATGGCGGCGGGCGGCGTGCGCGACCAGTTGGGCGGTGCGTTCCATCGCTATGCCGTCGACCGCTTCTGGCAGATCCCGCATTTCGAGATCATGCTCGACGAAAACGCCCTGCTGGCGCGGCTCTATCTGGAAGCCTATCAGGCGTCGCGAAAGCCGCGCTACGCCGCCGTCGCGCGGGCTGTCTTGGATGATCTCCTGGAACGATTCCAACTTCCCGGCGGTGGCTTCGCCGCCGCGCTGGATTCCGAAAGCCAACATCAAGACGGACATTTCTACACCTGGACCGCGGAGGAATTACGATCCGCGCTTGGCGCCGAATTGGCGCCGCCATTCATGGCCGCCTACGTCGATACGGCGCATGGTCTGGTGCGGGGACGTAGCGTCCTGCGGCTGTTGGACGCACCCGAGTACCTGTTGCGGACGCAACGGCGGCTCGGCGATGCCCGCGTCCGGCTGATGGCGTCCCGCGCCCGGCGGGTGGCGCCGCGACGCGACGACAAGCTTCTGACTTCGTGGAACGCGCTGGCCGTCAGCGCCTTCGCCAAGGCGGCACAAGTGTTGGGCGACGACCGCTACCTGCGCGTGGCACAGCGTGAAATCGGTAACTTGATCGGCGCCGGCACGCCCTTGGTGCATAGCCGCAGGGCCGGCCGGACGAGCGGCGCGGTATTCCTCGACGATTACGCATTTCTCATCCAGGCATTGATCGACGTCTACGAAACGGATTTCGAGGTGCGCCGTCTCGACGATGCCCGCAAGCTGATGCAGGCCCTCATCGGGCGTTTCCAGGACGAGCCCGGATCGCCGTTTTGGTTTGTGCCGCTGGGGCGCGCCACGGGTGTTCCCGCCAAGGTCGTCCTCGACGAGGACAACGTGCCCTCGGGCAACGCCGCCGCGCTGATCGCCTTGCAACGACTGGTTCTGTTCGGTGCCGAGGCGCCTTTCGCCGAACAGGCCCGCGCCATCCTGGCCGGCCTGCGTGGCCACCTCGACGCGTCGGCGCCACTTGCCACCGGGTTGCTTCGCGCGCTCGATTTCCAACCCCACGTGGCGCGTGAGATCGTTATCGTCGGCGATGCCGGCGAGGCGCTGACACAACGCCTGCTGGCCGAGGTCCATCGACTGCCGTTGATCGGCACGGTGCTGGCGGTGGTCTCGCCAGATGCCGCGCGCGATAACGCATTATGGCCGCTGCTCGCCGGCCGGCCCCTACTCGGCGACAGCCCCACGGCCTATGTCTGCAAGAACCGGATATGCGATCTGCCGATCGATACGCCGTCGGCATTGGCCGCCCAGCTCGACAAGCTCGTCAAACCCGGCCGAACACCTTAGTTCGAAACGGAGCGACGGCCCGCCGGAAATAAAAGGCGCCAGCCCGGCGGACGAGGTATTGGAGACGTGGATAATGCGAAGGAAAACTCTCGTGCTGTACCAGCACGGAGGGGCGCCAAATTTCGCGAAACTTAACCCGCAGAAATTAAACGGGGATTACAAATGATGGCGCCCCTAGGGGAGAAGATCGCCATTTTTGAAAGTCCCTGAATTCCGGGAGTTAAGCGCGGCCACCTCCGTGTGGCACGGCGATACCGTACCAGTTTCCTGTACCATGCCATAGCCCGGTGGACCGGCACCGAGAATGTCGGCTTCACACCGGTAAGCAGAAGATAATCGGCACTCCGGTGTTCTTCTCAAATGTGCCATAAGGAGGCATTAGACAATTCCCATTACAGTCCGCTATCAGAGGCGCATTTTTATCTCTGGTTTGTGACGGGCGCCGTTTTCTTTGACTTAGAAATCCTTCAAACACCGGCGCCATAAGATGAACTTCGGTTCGGGTTCTTCCACTCAAGCGCGGAGCCGGCCGGAGGAGAAACCGTCGACCGGTTCTTATCATTTTGAGCGGGGCGATTCCGCATCGATGCATTCCTTCTCGGCAGGGAGTGATCTATCGGCGGCGGTGCAGACCAATGGCACAAGCGCGAGCTTGATTTTTTGGATCGGCGCTATCAAGCCAATGACTGGCCCGGGAGTTCCCCCCGCTCCAGCCGCGGGTGGATTTCGGTTTCGACCAGTTCCGGGATATCGCGGGCACCGGGAACCAGGAAGTGGGCACCGGCGTTGTCCAGCGTTTCACTGTCGTGAGCCCCGGTCTCGAAGATTCCAACAGTCCAGGCCCCTGAATTGGCTCCTTCCTGGACTCCGGCGGTGATGTCGTCGGCTTTGATGACGGCGGCGGGTGGGTAGACGTTGGCCTTGTACATGCAGTCATAGACCAGAAACGGCGTCGGCCGACCGCGAACGTTCTCGGAATCCGCAACGACATCAAACCGGATGCCGTGCTTTTCTTCCAGGGTGCCATAGATGGCGTCGCAGGTTTCTATTGAATATCCGGTATCACAACCAACCAGGACGCCCTCGGCTTGTAGCTTGTCGATGGCTTCCTTGAGGCCGTCAAAAGGCCGGATCAGGTCTTCGGTAACAGCGACTTTCGCCATTGTCGGGCGGAACATATCGAACATCTCATCGAGGTCGCTTTCCGTATATTCGCGGCCGTGGACCTTTCGGTACTGCCGGGCCACGTCTTCGAAGGCCATGATGTCGGCTAAGTGTTCTCTCTTGAACCTGCCCATGGGCCGTCGGATGGTTTGCCAATCCACATCCATGCCGAAATTCTGGAACATCTTCTCGAAAACGATCACCGGCCCCTTTACCGCAAGACCGTCGTCGTTGGGGAACAAGTGGCTAAGATCTTGAGGCCCGTCGCAGACGGTTCCGGCGATATCGAGGATGACGAGTTTAATCTTTCCAGTGTAATTCGACATTTTTCATTCTCCCAACAGAGCATTGTCTTTTTCTCTGTCATCACTTTGCGGATTCATTTTTGTTGTGGATTAACGAAATCAGAGATTCCCTATCACCGAGGGAATGGGATGAACCGCCCTACGTGCAAGTGATTTTTGAGATCCCCGTTCTCCGGCCGAGCGTTTATTCTCATGCAATACCAGATTGCGGGTCTATGGGAAGTCGGGCGGCAATGTCGAACACATCTTCCATCAACCTAGCGGCACCAAGGAGCGGTGCCTCGCCCCGAGGCGGCCCGACCACCTGCAGGCCCACCGGCAATCCGTTTGCCGTGAACCCGCACGGCAACGAGAGAGCGGGAAGGGACGTTGCAGTGATGGCGTAGGCGATGGTGTACCAGTCGAAATAGTTCTCAAACTTATGCCCCGCGACCTCGTCAATGGCGCGGATGTCTACATCGAATGGGGCAACGACCGTGGCCGGCGTGACCAAGAGATCGTAAGTTTCGAAAAACTCCGCGACCCGGGCGTAGAGGAGGCCACGGGCGCGCTCTGCCGTGGCCAGGCTTTCGGCGGTCAGCTTATACCCCTGTTCCAGGTTCCAGATGACCTCGGGCTTCACTTGGTCTCGGTGTTCCTCGACGATCGGCGCCAAGTCGCCGACGAACTGGTTGGCCCGCAGGACATGGAAGATGTCACGTGCGTCCCTGACATCGGGACACGCCTCTTCGATCACTGCACCGAGTTCTGAGAAGCGTTGGGCGGCGGCGGCGCAGACGTCCGCCACCTCGGTCTCAACCGGCGTCAGGCCGCCCAGGTCGGCGGAATAGGCAATCCGTTTCGGCGTTGCCGGGTTGTCCACGGCGTGCAGGAAGGGTTCCGCCGGTGCGGCAACGGATATGGGATCGGCGGGGTGCGCGCCGGCCATGGCATCGAGCATCAGGGCCGTATCGGCGACAGTCCGTGCGAGTGGCCCCTGGACCCAAAGGTTGTCATACGGAAGCCGCGTCGGTCCCCGCGCCACGCGGCCCGGCGACGGACGCAGACCGACGACGGAACAGAAAGCGGCCGGCGTGCGCAAGCTGCATCCTAGGTCCGAGCCGGTGGCAAGCCAGGTCTGTCCGGTGGCGACGGCAACCGCCGATCCGCCGGACGACCCACCGCATGTCATGGCCGTGTTCCAGGGATTGCGAGTCTTGCCGAAGACCTCGTTGAAGGTGGTGGCGCCGTGCCCAAATTCGGGCGCGTTGGACTTGGCGATAACGATGGCGCCGTTGGCTTCCAGGGTATCGATCGTGATATCGGATTTCTCGGGAATGTGATCGGCAAAAATCGGTGAGCCGTAGGTGGTACGTACGCCGGCCACGTCGTTCAAATCCTTGGCCGCGATGGGCAGGCCGCCGAGCCATGACGAGTTATCCCCGGCTGGCGGACCGGCTTTCATAATCCGTTTGGCGTGGGCGCGCGCCCGGTCGACGCACAGCGTCGGAAGGGCGTTGAGAGGCGCGTCCGTGGCTTCGATCCGGGCGATGGCGGCGTCGATCATCTCCAGCGGCGACACCTTGCGCTGACGCAGCAGATCGACGGCCGCACGCGCCGTCAGTTTCGTCAAATCGGTCATTCGGACCCTCCCCTGACCCCGGGGCATGCCCCTCGGCCTGGCCGGTGTTCGCGCCGATATCGCGGACGGCGATGGGGCGATTTTGAGCCCCGCATCCTGGACGCGGGCACAAGAAAACGCAACGTCATGCAACACTGAGATATTGATCTTCATCTGACGCACCATGAAGTGCGGCGGAGAATTTGCTGTTTCGAAAATGGTTCGGCAGGAAAAGTGAAAGCTCCGCTATTCGTCGACGTCATCCCATGTGCGAAAGATGTTGGTCGGCGCCAATTTGTTTCCGTTTCGCAACGCATATTGACGAACAAGTTGGGCCTTATAGTGCCCGATGGGTCGTGCTTGGCGCAGCATATCCAACGGCCTGTATTGAAGGTGAATTGCGCACCCGGAACCGTACGGGCATTATTGGGCAAGCCAGATCTTTTCTAATTTATATTGATGTGATCAATGTACCATAAATGGTTACAAGCCTTTCACGCCGTTGCCACGGAAGGCGGGTTCACGGTCGCGGCCCGGTCGTTGAATTTGGGCCAGCCGACAATTTCGATCCACGTCAAGGCGTTGGAAGAGCAGTTCGGGGTCGAATTGTTTCACCGTCACGGCCGCACGGTGAAACTGACGCCCGTCGGGCGATCGCTTCTGACCATCACCCAGGGCCTTTACGGCCACGAGGACGAAGCGATCCAGCATCTGCGGGCGGCCCAACAACTCGAGGCCGGCGAACTCAGGGTCGGCGCCATCGGCCCATTCGATGTCATGGAGTTGTTACAACACTTTCGCGATCAGCACCCCAAGGTAAACCTTAGCGTCAATCTCGGTGCAAAGGCCGACGTCCTTACAGCCCTTCTGGAGTTCGAGACGGATGTCGGGATCTTGGCGGAATCGGAGACCGATCCACGATTCCACCAACTCTTCTACAACCGTGCCGAGGTCGTGGTCATCGTCAACAAGGACCACCCCTGGGCAACGCGCAAGCGCCTTCGCATTCGGGATTTGGCGGGTCAGCCGATGGTTCTGCGAACGGAAGGATCGACAACCCGCACCGCTTTCGAAAGAGCGACCGCCGCCGCCGGTGTCGAGGTGCAGCCGGTCATGGAAATCAACAATCGCGAGGCGGTTCGCGAGGCTGTCGTCCGGGGGCTCGGAATTGGTGTCGTCTCGCAATCCGAATTCATTCCGGGCGAGCGCCTCCGGGCGCTCCGCATCAGCGATGCCGAGATGAATGTGGATGCCTACGTCGCCTGCCTAGCCGAGCGTCTCAACCGGCCGCTGATCGGCGCTTTCTTCGCCGTCGCCAAAAATCTTGTTGAGCAGCGCGCCCGCAAGGGCTGAGCCTAGCGGCAAGCACGCCAGGTTGCGAAAAAGTGGTCATAGGCGACGAACTATGAATTGATCTAATCAATGGATAGTCAAGTATTCATAATTTTATCAATAGAAATACGCATGATAACCTAGCCTTCCTACGCAAAAACAATTCGCAGTACGACAATTCCGCAGTCTTCTGGAACTGCCCGTCCGAAGTCGGGCGCATTAGGCCTAAGGAGGCAACCGCGCAAAGGCTCGGCCTATTCGCCGTCCTCGACAGTCTGGAGAAATTACCATGGACCTGACGGCGCGCCAGCGCGTTCTCAATGCCTTGAACGGAGAAGAAGTCGATGTCGCGCCGGTGATTCCGGCGAACTCGATCATCACGAGAGAACTACAGGACAAGATTGGCAACTTCTTCCCCGAGGCACACCGCAATGCCGAGGTGATGACCGAGTTGGCGTTGGCCAACTACACCGTCTGCGGTTATGACGCGGTCTTTCCCATATTCGGAGGCGGAACCCAGGAAGCAGGAGCGCTCGGATGCAAAATCGATTGGGGCGATCCCGACAATCTTCCCGCCATCTTGAGTTTTATTTGGGAGGACCCCGAGGACATCGTGGTCCCCGACGACTACCTGGATCGGATTGAAATCAAGACGACGCTGGATTCCATCCGCATGCTGCGTGAGGAAGTTGGAGACAAGGTCGCAATAATCGGCAAAACCCATGGACCGTGGACCCTGGGCTACCATCTGTTCGGTATTCAGAACTTCCTGATGAGCACCGTCGAGGATCCGCCGAAGGTCCATGCCATTTTGGCTGGCCTCAAGGAACTGCAGTTGACATACGCCAAGGCGCAGATCGAGGCCGGGATCGATATTCTTCAGATCAGCAACCATATCACGGCGGACCTCGTCCGGCCCGAGGCCTATACGACCTTCCTCAACAAGGTGGACCGGGAAATCGCCGAGGAGATCTCCGTTCCGATCATGCTGCATTGCTGCGGTCACACCCTGGACAGGGTCGAGTTGTTTAATAATAACGGATGGCAAGGATACAATTTCGAGTCCGCGAACGATGCAAGGGAGATGCGGGCGAAGGCCACCATGTGCTTGGCCGGAAACATCAATAACCCGCAGACCATCCTCCAAGGGACACCCGAAGACGTGGAGCGAGAGTGCTTCTATGCCTTGGATGCCGGTGTCGACATGCTGGCGCCGGAATGCGCCGCGCCGGTCAACGGTAAACTGGCCAACGTGATCGCTGTCCGCGAGGCCCGCGACCGATACTACAGCGGCGAACGCATCGGCACGGCGCCGATACTCAGCCTGCCTGTCATCGGGACCCAGCCGGTTCCGGCAAAAAGCCGAACGGCGCCGGCAGGCGATCCGGTGGCTGAGCTATCAGAGACGCTGCTCGAAATTTATGAATCCGTCCTCGAGATGAGGAAGGACGAGACCGCGCCGTTGGTGGAAGCCGAGGTGGGGCGCGGCACCGACGTCCAGGTGATCCTCGACGACGCCCTGATCGCCGCCATGGAAGAAGTCGGCAACCTGTTCGCCGACGGCACATATTTCGTTCCCGAGATGCTGATGGCGGCCATGGAAATGAAGGCCGGGCTTGAAATTATCCGCCCCATCCTCACCGCATCAGGGGTGCCGGCGCGCGGCACGGTCGTCATCGGCACTGTGCGCGGAGACGTCCACGATATCGGCAAGAACCTCTACGGAATGATGATGGAAGGCGCCGGCTACATAGTCGTCGATATCGGCGTCCGCAATTCAGCCGAGGAATTCATCGACGCCCTGCAGGAACACGAGGCGGATATTCTAGGTATGTCGGCGATGCTGACGACAACGATGCCCTACATGAAGATCGTCATCGAGGAAATGGTTCGGCGTGGCATTCGCGATGACTACACGGTCCTCGTGGGCGGAGCCCCGCTCAACGATCAACACGGTGAATTCGTCGGCGCCGATGCCTACTGCGTCGATGCCGGCGTCGGTGTCATGGCCGCCAATGCCGCTTTGAGCGAACGCGATGGGGACGCGATTGAGACACCGGCCCGCACTAACTGATGCCGCCGACGCCTACTGCCGTTCGTTGCGAGAAACATTGATCGTTAATTTCATTGCCGATATCGGCCGGCAGATTATCGAGACCGGACGCTGATCGGATTGTTTTTCGGTGCCAATAGATTGACACCCATGAGATCCCAATGAGAACCCTATTGATGCTCGACGATAGGGGCTGGATCTAATTTATTGCGCCGACCACCCGCCGTCCACCGCCAGCGCGGCGCCATTGATACTCGCGGCGTGCTTGCCGCAGAGGTAAACGGCGAGCCCCGCGACCTCGTCGGTGCCGACGTATTTTTTCGACGGGTGCTTCTCCTCCACATGGGCGACGGCTGCATCCTCCAGGGATTGGCCATGCTCCGCGGCCCTGGCCTCGATCTGGCTTTCCATCAACGGTGTGCGCACCTTGCCGGGGCAGATGGCGTTGCAGGTAATATCGAACTCGGCAACTTCCAAGGTCACCTCCTTGGTCAGGCCGACGAGGCCATGCTTGGCGGCGATGTAGGCGGCCCGGTGGGTCGAGGCGACCAGGCCGTTGACCGAGGCGATGTTGACGATGCGCCCCCAGCCCTGCCGCTTCATCCCCGGCAAGGCGGCGCGGATCGTGTGGAACGACGCCGACAGGTTGATGGCGATGATCGCATCCCAGCGTTCGGTCGAGAATTCTTCAATTGGTGCCACATGCTGGATGCCGGCGTTGTTGACCAGGATGTCGAGACGGCCGAATTGATCTTCGGCGGCTTTGATCAAGGCAGGAATTTCCTCAGGCCGCGTCAGGTCGGCGGCGTGATAAAGTGCGCGGACACCGAATTCATCGGCAATGGCATGCCGCAAATCTTCGATCTCTCGGGTGTCGCCGAGGCCGTTGAACACGAGATCACAGCCCTCGGCGGCCAAGGCTTTGAGAATGGCATGACCGATGCCGCTGGTGGCGCCTGTGACGACGGCGCTCTTGCCTTTCAACATGTCACGCGCACTCCAATTTACGACTATTTCCAGATTACTCACGAAGCGATGCGACCTTACCAACGATCATGGTTCTGGACCATCCGATATCGGAACTAACCGGTGCCGTCGCCCCCGCTATGCACAACTTGCCACGCCTCGCTGTATAGGCTTACGCTTTGCACCAGCCGGAACAGCGCCGCAAAACCAAGCCCGATGGTCGCATGGGCGTTGGACTGCTTGATGGGGCCGGTCACGAAACTGAGGTTCTGTGATGCATTGGTCCGGTCCGTTCGCTTGGCCTAGGCAAGTGACAGAAATGGAAAGTGACAGACATGGAAAGTTTCAAGATACTTAGCACCAACCATACCAGTTTCACTGTCTCCGATCTGGATTGGTCACTGTCGTTCTTTCAAGACATTCTCGGCTTTGAAGTAACCTCGAAAGCTCCCCGCGACCCGCGGGCAATCCAGCACATCAGCGGTGTCGAGGATGCGGAAGTCATGATCGCCTACGTTCGGGCGCCCGGCCACAGCGTCGAACTGGTCCAATACTTGCGGCCGGATTGCCAAGCTGGCCCGCACCCGCGCCCTTGCGACGCGGGCTTCGCGCACCTGGCGTTTGATGTCGACAACATCGAGGCGGCGGTCGCGGCGGCGGAAGAGTATGGGGTCGCGCCGATTGCCGCCCCCTATGTCACCGATGCGGGGCCGAATGCCGGCGGCAAAGTCGTCTACTTGCGTGATCCGGACGGCATCACCATCGAGCTTATCCAAAAGCCCAAGGCATGACGGCGCATTGGAATTGAAGGATCGCAGCCGGCGCGTTCGTTTGATTTAGGCCCCTACGCGACGCGACAACTGAGCCCGCCATCCACGACCAATTCGGCGCCATTGATGTAACCGGCCTCGTCAGATGCGAGGAACAAGGCAGCGTATGCGACGTCCCAGGCGTCGCCCATGCGCTTTCTCGGACACTCGGCGTTTCGCTTTTCAATCATTTTTTCTACGTCGCCCGCGGCATAGGCCCCGGCAAGGGACTTATGGGTCATGGGCGTATCCACATGACCCGGAATGATGACGTTGGCGCGAATGTTTCTATCGGCATACTGCAACGCGATACTCTTGGTGAATTGGATGACCGCGGCCTTGCTTGACGCATAGGCGATATAAGGCACCCCTTGGTAGCGGATACCCGCGGTCGAGGAGATATTGACGATGGCGCCGCCGCCCTGGTCTTCCATGAGTGGCAGGACGTACTTGCAGGTTAGAAACATGCTCTTGAGATTTACCGTGTTTATGCGATCCCAGGTTTCCTCGGAGATCTCCACGGGGCCGCCAGGTTCAAGAATTCCGACGTTGTTGTGCAATATGTCGACCCGGCCATAGGCTTCTATGCATCGGTCGACCAAGGCCTTTATGCTTGCGTTCTCAGAGACGTCGGCCTCTACCGCGACGCAATTGCCTTTCTCACTAGAAATAATGTCTTGGGTCTCCATTGCGGCATCGATGTTGATATCGGCGGCGATGACCTTGGCGCCTTCGCGTGCGTACAGCGTCGCCACCGCTTTGCCGTTGCCCCATCCTGGCCCGACTGAACCGGCGCCTGTGACGATTGCGACCTTGCCGTCTAGCCTACCCTGCATCGTCTTCCCCTTTTCTGAATCTGGCGTCGGCCCATCAGTCTTGGACTGGCGGGTGTTTCGTCCTGGGCGTCGTTTATGTACCATCGTTGGTCACTGCATTAGAGCACCGTACCCCGTCCTGACACATTCAAAAAATCAACGAATAATTGGAAGCTTGTGTATTAATGGATAGGGTTTACCTGCGTATTGATTGTCGTGCCCATTGAAGTTCGCAGTCGCTCTCGGGCAACGGCTAGGGGAGTCGAGCGGTCATGACATCAGATTTTAAAACCATCGTCACAAGCATCTTCGATCAGCATGGTGATCGGGAATACAATGGCCTGGGCCTTTCGGTTCTGGACCACATGCTGCAAGCCGCGTTGGAGGCGGAAGCGGCCTCCGGCGAGACGCATGAGGTCGTCGCGACGTTGCTGCATGATATCGGTCATTTCATCGTCGAATTCCCCTCGGATATGAAGAATACCGAAGATACGGGGCACGACGAGGCTGGCGCGGCGCTGCTTGAGCCGTTTTTCGGCCCTGAGATCGTTGAGCCGGTCCGCCTTCATGTAAGGGCGAAACGATACATCTGCACGATGGAACCCTCTTACTACGAGACAATGACCCAACCGGTTAAACACACCTTCCGGCTTCAGGGCGGGGAAATGTCAGCTGCCGAGATCAAAGAATTTGAGGCCCTTCCTTTTGCCGAAAGCGCGACCAATCTACGCCGTTGGTGTGATCTCGGAATGACTCCCGGGCGGCAGACCAAGAGGTTTGAAGATTATTATCCACTCATCGATGCCGTTCTCAAATAAGGATGAGATTGCAGTAAGCTCGCGCTTTCTCGCCCGGGACCTCGGGGATCGAGGGGGCCGGACAAGATGAAGTGTCTTCGAACCATGGAAGGATTTGTTTAAGCCTAACGCCAAAATCTGGTTCCACTGCGGTGGACCGGTGGACCGGTGGACCGGTGGACCGGTGGGCCGGCGGCGCCATGTCAGCTTGCAATAAAGTGCCGCGAATAACGATTGATCAATTGATTGTATCAATGGATACCGCGATTCTTATTATTTTGTTGATGTTTATTCCAATGATAATCTGACCATCGTACGCGAAAATCCAATTCCCGTTGCAGGGCCGCCCTCGGTCTCGTGAACCGGCCGCACCGCAGTGTCGATCACACCCGTTGGGTCCCGCGAAAACAAGATGATTGCGCCGCCATGGTTCGCGTCAATCGTCGCCAATTTCGAAAGGTGAAATTTCAAATTGACCCATACACCCGATCAGTTGCGAGAGCTCGTCAGCGACTTCAAGGCGCTGACGCTGACGATGAGTGCCGCCGCCGGAGCCGGCCATGTGGGCGGCGCATTATCCGGCGCCGAATCAATGGTCGCCGTGTGGTTCGACAAGTTCAACGTTGATATAGATGACGACGACCGGGACCGGTTCTTCCTGGGCCCCATGCATTTTTCGCCGGGCATCTATTCACTGCTGGTCAAGAAGGGCTATCACGATTGGCAGGAAACCGTCGGCTACCGGCGTATTGGCAGCCCGTTCGAGGGGCATCCCAATACCCTGAAAATCAAAGGCTGGGAACTCTCCGGCGGTTCCCTGGGCCAAGCCCTGGGTGTTGCCGTCGGCGCGGCTATGGCGGCCAAGATCCGCGGTAAAAACCATTGGATCGTGACCCATAACAGTGATGGTGAATTGCAGGAAGGCAGCATGTGGGAATCCATCATGTATGCTGGCACCCACGGCCTGGACAATATCATCACGTTCTTCGATATCAACCGCATCCAGAGCTACAGCCGCATAGAGGAGTGCAGCGAGGTCGAGCCGGTCGCGGACAAACTGAAAAGCTTTCATTGGAACGTTATCGAGGTCAACGGCAACGACATCGAGGAAGTCGTCGCCGCCTACGACGAAGCGATGGCCTTGAAGAACGGCAAGCCGACCGCCATCGTCGGACACACCGTCATCGGCAACGGCGTCTCGTTTCTGGAGGACAAGGTTTCGTCGCATAACAAGGCGCCGGCCCGCGACCAGATTCCCGAGGCCCTCGCGGAAATCGGCGCGACGTTTCCCCACGAAGAGTTTTTCCAGATGGCCGACGACCACCAGGCCAGGATGACGCGCGAACTGGAGGCCGGCCTGCCCGAATTCGGCCAGCCCTACGGCTGGAACAGCGGCAACGACATGCAGGTCGAAGAAGTTTGGACCGGCTTGGGGATCTCGGAGGGGTTCCGGCACTGCATGGACAGCGACCCGAACGTCGTCGCCGTGACCCAGGATTCATACAAGCTCATCGGCTTCACCGACGATGACAAACAAAAGTACGGAGCCCGCAATCAGTTCTTCGACGTCGGCGTCGCCGAACAGAACATGTCGGTGGTCGCCGCCGGCCTCGCCAAGGAGGGTTTCACGCCGATCACCAACGGCTATGCGACATTCGCCCTGGGCCGCGCCTATGACCAGATCCGGGTCAGCGTCGCCCACGCCCGCTATAACGTGAAGTATTTTCCGACCGAAGGGCTCCTGGGCGGCGACGGGCCGTTTCACGAATGCCTGGAGAGCATCGCGTTGGGCTATTACATGCCGCACATGCAGGTTCAGTGGCCGTGCGACAGTATCGAGGCCAACAAGGCGACACTGACGGCGATCCGCGATGTCGAGGGGCCCGTGATCACGCTTCAGGAACGCGCACCGAAGCCGGTGGTGACGAAAGATGACACCCCGTACCAATTCGGAACCGCCAACATCATTCGTTATACGGGTCGGCGACCCCAGTTCGTTGACTCGTTTGAAACCCACCTTTCCACGGACTGGCCGGAGACCGAAGCGGACATCGCCATCGTCGCCTGCGGCTCACAAGTGAGCGAAGCCCTGCGTGCTGCCGTCATCCTCAAGGAAGCAAAGAACCTGGAAACGACGATCGTCAATCTGCACACGCTGAAGCCGCTGGACCGACAAGGAATTCTCAAGGCGGTTCGAGGTTGCCGGGGGATTTTAACCGTGGCGCAACAGCAAAAGACTGTGCTCGGCAACATCATCGCCGGCGTTGTTCTTGAAGGGGGGCTGAAAAATGCCCCCGCGCTGGACAAGCTGGTGATGATGGGCGTCGACGATAGTTACGGTGGAACAGGCAAGCACTACGAGCTGGTCCAGCACTATGGGCTGACCGCCGAACATATCGCGGCATCCGCCATCGAGTTGCTGGATGCCTAAATCGTTCGCCTGTGTCGGGTCGGCCCCCGTCAGGCGGGCCTGCTGGCGCGGCACCGCGTGCCGCCGAGATGGCCGGCCGAGGAGGCACGCATGATCGTCGGCGTCACGGACCACTATCGCGCCCCCTTCGATATCGAGGGCAAGGCCCTGGGCGAGAATGTAGAATTCATCGATTTCAATTCCCGAAACGAGGCCGATTTCGATGACGATGTGCTCCGCAAGATCGACGTTCTTCTTGTCTATCACGCACGCATTTCCAAGACGACGATCGAAAAACTGGATAATTGCAAGATCGTCGTCCGCTACGGCGTCGGCGTTGACAATATGTCTCTGGAGGCCCTGAAGGAAAAAGGTATTCCGCTCTGCAACAACCCCGACTACGGCATCGAGGAAATCGCGGCCACCGCCACGGCTCATCTCCTCAACCTTTGGCGCCGCATATCGGCCTACGACCTAGCCAGCCGCGGTTACGAGACTGGTTGGGCACAAAACATCATCAGGCCAATTGTCCGAATTTCGGAAGGGACCTTGGGCGTCGTCGGAACCGGGCGGATCGGTGCCGCGGTCGTTCGCAACATGGCCCCTTACGGTTGTCGAATTCTGGGATTCGATGAATATCAGCCGGAATCACGCGCCGCCGACGTCGGCTATATACGCGTCGAGACCTTGGACGAATTGTTGGCGGAATCGGATGCCGTCAGCCTGCACTGCGTGCTGAACGAGGAAACCGTGGCAATGGTCGATGAAGACTTCATCGCCGCCATGAAACCTGGGGCCCTGCTCGTCAACTCCGCCCGGGGCGGTCTGTTCAAGAACCTCGACGTCCTGGAGGCGGGTTTGAGAAGCGGCCACTTGGGGGGTGTCGGCACGGACGTCCTGCCGGAGGAACCGCCGGGCGACCACCCGCTGATTCGGGCCTGGCGCGATTTCGAGCCGTGGCTGGGAGGTCGGTTCGTGGTCACGCCTCACACGGCCTACTATTCGGAATCCGCCCTCTTTGACATGCGGTTCAAGGCCGCCGAAACAGCGGCGATATTCCTTGAGCGAAACGAGCTGCGACACGCCATCGTATAGGTTTTGAGGACCCGGTTCGGAAGTCCACGAACCCGGGTGTTTGGCTAGCCGGATGAAAAACGATGCTCCATTCGACTATAATCAACAAACTAAGGAACCCGTGACAAACAGTGTCAAAACGCATTCCGTGGCCTTCATTGAGAGGACATCATGCGACTACTCCTTATAGAAGACGACCCGCATTTGTCGGAACTGATTCCGAAGGCCTTGAGGGCCACCGGGTTCGCCGTCGATACCTGTGAACTCGCCGACGAAGCCTGCTGCGCGCTGAAAGACGGGGCGTTTGAAACGGTCATTCTGGATTTGGGACTTCCAGACCACGATGGCATGACCGTGCTTCGAGAGATGCGACGCGATGGCGACACGACACCCGTCCTGATTCTGACCGCCCGCGACGGACTGGCTGACCGCGTCAGCGGCCTCAACGCCGGCGCCGATGATTACGTTCTCAAGCCCTTTGAGATGGAGGAGCTCATCGCCCGTCTCAAGGCGCTGCTTCGTCGGCCCGGCGGGGCACTGGGCACGACCCTGACGGCGGGAAATATTATTCTCAATTCCGTATCCCGAGAAGTTCGGATCGGCGGAAATGTCGCGGACCTTTCACGCCGGGAATTGAGCGTCCTGGAACACCTCATGCGCCGGCTCGAAGGCGTGGTGGTCAAAGAGCTCCTGGCCGAAAGCCTCTATGGGTATGCCGAAAGCGGATCGATCAATTCGGTCGAAGTCTCCGTACACAGATTGCGAAAACGTCTGGCCGAGTTTGGCGCGACGGTGAAGATCAATACCTTGCATGGGGTAGGTTATCTACTATCAGAAGCGTCGGAATGAGACCGCCGCCGTCAATCCTTTACCGATTGATCTGGCGGGTCGGTGGAATTGTCGCCTTGACCGCAGCATTGGTGGCATTGGTCGTAACTTTCGAATTTCAGAGCCGGGTCGATGATCTGCGGGAACGCTCCCTACGCGAACAGGCCGAGGACATCGCGCGGTACGTTTCCGCCGGCGAAGATGGTGAACTGCGGCTCGACCTGCCGGCGGAATACCGGGATTTCTATCTGAATTCGGCGATCCAATTCACCTATTTCGGATCCGTCGAACAGTCCATATTTTCCGTCGTGAATGGACGCGGGAAACGCCTGTTTTCTTCGTTCGGCCAGGAGGCGGCGATGACTGAGGTCGATCTCGAGAATAGCCAACGGATCAGCTATTTCAGTTTTCTTCGCCGCAAAGACCGTCGCCGGTACTTTGGTGCCTCCATGAGGGTCGACGAGTTCGCCGAGCCAATATGGGTACAGGTCGCACAAGGCCCTGCAACGACGAATTCCGTCGTCGAAAGCATGTTTGAAGGCGTGGTCCTGCGATGGGGATGGTGGGTGTTTCCCTTCGCGGTCGTTCTCATGGGTGTCGTCTACGTAACGATCCGAAGCGGTCTCAGGCCGCTTCTTGACGCGTCACGATACGCCGAGAACATCAGTCCCGAGCATATGGAAATTCGCTTGCCCGAGGCCGGCATGCCGAGGGAGGTTCTGCCCCTTGTGAGTGCCGTGAACTCCGGTCTCTACAGGCTTGAAAAGGGGTTTCAGATCCAGCGGGAGTTCACGGCCGACGCCGCGCACCAATTGCGGACCCCGCTGGCCATCCTGCAGACGCGACTGTCGACGATGGACATCAACGAGGAGACAGAGGCCCTGACCAATGACGTGCGGCGCATTGGGCGCCTGGTCAACCAGCTTTTGAACATCGCGCAGTTCGAAAATCTGACGGTCGCCGATGACGATTTCGCGGACCTTCGCGCGATCTGCGTCGAGGTCGTTACGATGTTGGCGCCGTGGGCCCTGGAACAAGGAAAATCCATGGAGATGGATGGGTTCGACGGTGCCGTATGGGTCCGGGGAAATTCCGACGCCCTTGTTCATGCGGTACGCAATCTGGCGGAAAATGCTCTCGAATACACACCATCGGCTGAGCCCGTCGTCATCGAAGTGTTGGAACAAGGCGTCGTAAGGGTCATGGACAAGGGCCCTGGAATTCCGCCGCAGCACCGCGACCTTGTGTTTCAGCGTTTTTGGCGGGCCGATCAACGCCGCGGCAGCGGCTCAGGGCTCGGACTGGCCATTGTCGCGAGAACCCTTGAGGCCCACGGCGGCCACATAGAAATTAATGATTCGCACGGCGGCGGCACGGTGATGGCCGTTCACCTTGAAGCCCAATTCCGCGGTAACGGCAGCCGCCCTTCCGGCGAACCTGAAATCGTAAATTGACAGCCTATCTCCGTGCCGGTGCGGCGCTTCACACCACCGAATGATCGATGATCTGACTGGTTCGCCGCCGCCGTTGATTTGCTCGATTCAGGCTCGCCCCTTCCCGTAAGGACTCTGTAAGAACCCTTGGATAGGCTTCACTCGGGTTCAACCCTATCCGTCGGTGTAAGGCTGTGTGAGACGCCCCAACCGCCGCACTAAAAATCGATTGATGCACTTGTACAAATCAGATCAGGGAGAATTGAGAAATGACACGTTTGCTTAGAAAATTAGTGATGCTTTCGGTTCTCGGGGTCTTCGCCGTGGGCCTGATGTCGCTCATGCCCGTGCCATCGTCGGCCGCGGAAATGAAGGAGCTTCGGATCGGGCTGTTGCCCAACGAAGCGCCGGACGTTGAAATCAAAAAGCACGCCACCATGACCCAGCATCTCGAAAAAATTCTCGGGATGAAGGTCAAGGTTCAAGTCGGCATCGACTATACGGCCATCATCGAGGCGCTGCGCAACAAACACATTGATGTCGCCTATCTCGGGCCGTTTTCCTATGTGCTTGCTGATATCGCGACGGAAGGGAACATCGAACCTCTCGTTGTCGGCGTCAGAAAGAAGTCGGGTAAAAGTGCCTACAACAGCGTCATCGTCGCCCGTACGGATAGCGGAATTAACGATCCCAAGGAGTTCGGCAAGAAACACACGATTTCGTTTTCCGATCCGGCGTCAACATCCGGATTTTTGGTTCCGTCGTACCGGTTCGCCCAATTGGGGATCGATCCGCAGAAGGACTTCAAGCAGGTTATTTTCGCTGGCGGCCACGCGGCCTCGCTGATGGCCGTGAATACAGGCAAGGTCGATGGTGCCGGGACCAACCTGCCGTCGCTTCAAAAAGCGATTGCCAAGGGCGTCGTCGATAAGAAAAACATCAAAATCGTCTGGACATCTCCCGATATTCCCGGCTCGCCACTGACCGTGCGGAAGGACATTTCTTGGGAGATCAAATACAAGCTTCTCAAGGCCTTCATGGGTATTCCCGAGGGCGTTGACTCTTATGAAGGCAAGATGACCGGCTATGAGCCGGCTTGGGACTCGGCATACGACATCATCCGGGATATCAAGAAAAAGATGGCGGACAAGCTGAAATAACAGCGACGGTTCCTCCTGCGGCCGGGATGGCGTAGAACTGTCCCGGCCACGCTTGGCCACCCGCCCAATGCGACGGGTGGCCAAGTTCCCTTTCTTCGTCTCCAGCAGGCTGCCCCATGAACGATCAAAATCCCGGCCGCGTTGATGATGATGCGCTTCCTGTTTCGGATGCGGCGATCTCAATCCGCGGCCTATCGCATACCTATAAACGAGGCAATCTGACCGTCTTTGAAGATGTCGAACTGGATGTTGGGAAAGGCGAAAATCTTGTTCTGCTTGGGCCCAGCGGGGGTGGCAAGTCGACCCTATTGCGATGCATCAACCGGCTCGTCAAAGCATCTTCCGGATCTGTTCACGTCTTCGGGACGGAGATGGTCTCGGCGCCGCTTCGAAAGGTCCGCGAGGTTCGGCGCGATATCGGGATGGTTTTTCAGAGCTTCAATCTGATCAATCGCGTATCGGTTCTGGATAACGTGTTGATCGGACGTTTGGGTTACCTCAGCACAACGCGGAGTGTACTTGGCCTTTATCACAAGGAGGATATCGCCGAGGCCATGCACGCCCTGGACCGGGTGAACCTTTCGGACTTCGCCCATCAGCTTGCCATGAACCTCAGCGGTGGTCAGCGTCAACGGGTCGCCATCGCACGGGCCCTGGCCCAGCGCCCAAAACTTCTTCTCGCCGATGAACCGGTGTCGAATCTCGATCCCCTGCTGGAGCGGGAAATCCTGGGCCTGCTGCGGGATATTTGCCGCGAGGACGGGATCACCAGCGTCACCAGTCTGCACGATGTCGAATTGGCCGAGGAGTTCGGCTCGCGCCTCGTCGGGGTGCGCGACAAAAAGGTGACCCCCATCGCGCCCGGTGAATTCGACAGCGAGAAACTACAGGAAATCTACGGGACCTGAAGAATGACGGACCCGGCAACCCCAGCAAAAATCAAACCCAGCCTTCAGATTCCAGGGTCACGCGGGCTGATCGGCGCCGCCATCATCGCGATATATATCATTGCATTCTGGCAAACCGGAACCGACCCGGTGATGCTCGCCCTGGGGCTGCCGGACATGGCCAAGTTCATTGTCTCCATGTTTCCGCCGCATTTTTTCGCCTGGGATCAGCCGTATTTTTACGATCGGGAATCGGAATTCCAGTATGTCCTGCTGGCCGCTCTCGAGACGTTCCATATGGCTGTCCTGGGGACCGTTCTGGCGGTTATTTTCGGGATCGCACTGGCGATGCTGTCGGCGCGCAACATCACGCCAAATTTTTTCGTCTACCAAGGGGCGAGAACCCTCTGCGACGGCTTCCGCGGTATCTCCGAGGTCGTCTGGGCGTTGCTGTTCGTGGCCATGGTCGGCCTCGGGCCTTTCACCGGCGTGCTGGCTCTGGCCGTCCACAACACCGGAGCCTTGGGCAAATTTTTCTCCGAAGCCATCGAGGCCATCGACGAGGGAATTCTTGAATCCGTCGAATCCTCCGGGGCGACCCGGACCCAGGTATTTTTCCACGGAATCATCCCGGAGCTCGGCACCCTGTTCATGAGTTATATTCTCTACTTTTTTGAACACAATCTGCGTCAAGCCATGGTCCTTGGTATCGTCGGCGCCGGAGGCATCGGCATCGAGCTTCTTTTGGCCATGAAGTATTTCAATTTTAGCAAAGCCCTGTCGGTGATCCTCATCATGCTGGTGATGGTCATTATCACCGACCGTTTGAGTGGCATGATCCGCAAGCGGCTTGTTGGTGGCGAACTCTTGGTCGTCACATAGCGTGAAGAGAGTGTAGGTCTTGGCAAATATCGCAACCGCTCAACTGGACGAGCTTTTTTACCTCCGCGCCGCTGATCGGCGAAGGACCCAGCTGAAGCATGCCTCGATTTTGATTGCCATTCTGGGCGTAAGCTATTGGTCGGCCCTGGGAACCGAGTTCAGCGTCATCAAGTTCGTCCAAGGTTTCGACAACGCCTATGACTTTTTCCGCCGCGCCTTGCCGCCGAGCTTGGAAAATGCGCATCGAATTCTGCCCCGCCTCACCGAAACCATTGGCATCGCGCTCCTGGGCACGACTTTCGGCATCCTCTTGGCCTTTCCGCTGGCCTTCATGGCGTCTCGAAATATCGTCAAGAACGCGATGATTTGTCAGGCCGTGCGGCTGGTTATCGATTCGTTTCGCGGAATTTCGGAAATCGTCTGGGCTTTCCTGTTCGTTGCGGCCGTCGGATTGGGGCCGTTTCCTGGTGTCCTGGCGCTAACTATTCACAATGCGGGCGCCTTGGGTAAATACTTCTCGGAAACCATCGAAAGCATAGACCCAGGCATCATGGAAGCGGTGGCGGCGCCCGGGTCAAACCAGATCAAACTGATCTCCAGGGGAATCTGGCCGGAACTCCGACCCTTGTTCGTCAACTACATGTTTTATTACTTCGAGGCCAGCGTCCGGCAGGCGACGATTCTGGGTGTCGTCGGCGCCGGCGGCATCGGGCTTGAGTTCATTCTCGCGATCAAGCATTTCAAGTATCCGGAAGCCATGACCATTGTCATTTCCATGTGGCTCCTAGTGACGATCACGGACCGCGCCAGCGCGTTTGTTAGGCGGCGCTTGCTCGGTTCTGAATTACAACGCGGTTGATCATGGTCTAGGATCGAACATGCCGCCAATCTTCGCTGGCAGTTGTTTCAAGTGCTCGCGCGATCTCGCGAAATGTCCGCTCAGGGTCAAACCCGGCTGTCAGGGCGAAGCTGTTTTCGGGTCTGCTCTACCCCTGATACCGGAAGTGGCGTTCGGCAGCGCGGATTTCGCGCTTTTGACATCAAGTTTTCCGTCAGGTGCCGTCGTGGATCGATTTGCGTGACGACGAAATTATGGGGCCTGCCGAAATCAACATGGCCAGATCGATCTATAACAGGGCCCCCGCCGCGTTATTGATGAATAATTCCCCCGACCGGACATACCTCGCAAGTGTGGCATCCGAACGATGGCCGGTCTGCTGGCGAATGGCGAGGGTGCTGACGCCCGCTATCGCCGCGCTTGTAGCGAGGCCAGCACGGAGCGAGTGCCCGGAGTAGTATTTGGCATCGAGGCCAATGGCCTTCACCCGCTCCTTGATGATATCAGAAACAGATCGTGTCGAAAGCCGATCTGCCGTGACTTGTCCGTGCCGAGTGACGGATCGAAATATTGGACCAGTGTCAGTTTCGGCAACATCGATCCAACATTCGTATGCATGAACCGGGCAGTATCGCCCCCGCGCCATGGGAATGCCGATTCTGCGTCCCTGGCCGGTCTGATCGGTCTTGGATCGGCGGATAGTGATGATCATGCCCTGATGCACGATCTCAATGTCGTTGCAATTAACTGCAATAAGCTCCGAACGCCGAAACACTCCGGCGAAGCCAATCAATAGCAACGCCTTGTCCCGGATATCTTTCGGTCTGTTGCCCAACAGGGCCATGATGCGAAGTAGATCTTCGACGAGCAGCGGTTTGGCTTGGCGCTGAGGTGCCCCGTGGGTGCGCTGTATGCCTCGGAGAGTGGCTTGAACCAGTTTCGTCGAGGTTGGGGAGGGTCGTCCCCTGGCCTCGTGGGCTACGCTGATTGCAGCCAGTCGGCGTTTCAATGTTGCCACTGACAACACCGCTGCATGATCGCTCAGATAGGCCGCGACGGTTTCCGGTGTCGCTGGGATCGCCCCGCCCCAATCCGCGAAATGCTCCAGGTCGGATCGATAGGCCCGGCGGGTGTTTTCCGATACGGCCTCACGAACGTATTCCCTGACCGCTTCGGGCAAGCTGTCATCGGCTCCAAATCGGGTGATTTCGGTTCCCATTGTAGGTTCCGATAAGTGAGGGTTATCGGAAGTTAGAAGCAACGACATGGCGCCTTGCCTCATTGAGCGTTGGCAAGTCCTCGCGGAGGACTTCCAATCCGTCCGCGACCGCCATCGGATCAACACCACCGAAACAGTCATCACCCATGGACCGCAGGCGGTCGGCGGCGTCCCAACGGAGGCGACGATCCACTAACCCACTTTCAATGCTGAACAGCATGTTGCCGACGGTTCTTCCCCGTCCCCTGGCATATGTGAACTTCGCTGCCCATTTGGCGAACTTGCCGCTACCCTTCAACAGTTGGGCAATGGCCTGGTTCCCCTCGCGTACATGCATGTCATAAGCTCAGCATGGTATGCCGCCGATCAACTCCTCCTCGGGAAGGTCGTCGGGTTCGACGTGTCGGGCCTCCTGCCGGAGGTCACGTTCAAGCAAGACCATGAACGCTGGCATGACCTCGCCACATTTCTTGAAACCCTCTCGACAAACCTCGACGACGGTTTCCGGGAAGCCGTTTTCACACAATGCGTCGAATACGGCCTGGGGCTGCCCTTTGCGTGTACGCAGAAAATCCGAGGCGCATCGGTCGGTGCCGATCGCGTACCAAAGTGCCAACGCACGTGATGGCAGCGCTCCCTTTCCCACGGCATGCCGAACGAGTTCCGGGGTTGGTTTGAAGGTCAGATCGCATCGTGCTCGTTCAAAATCGAGATGCTGTTCACAGGCAACCAGCAGGTCGTCCGTCGCTCGGCATTTTGCGGCCCGGCACATGCGACGAGCCAAGTAACATGCTATGGCCCACTCGCCGCCAATACCGGCGCGAAACGTTTTGCCCTTCAATCCGGCGGTGACAATCGCCACGGTGTCGAGATCGGCAACGCCAATGTCTTCGTAGGCGATAACACATAGCCGGCGCCATAGTCGTTCTGGCGAGATACTCAACAACGTTGCGGCCGCGCCGAGGGCCCATTCGTCCCGCCCGCGTCGGATCGCTTTCTGCATCAGCGACATGGCGAGCCAGGGATCGATGTTGAGCGGGTCACATGATGGCTGGCTGTCCCCCCACTCGAAGGTTTCGCCCGCAAGCTGATGTCTGTGAAATTCGAGAATGTCGGCCCCGTTCATCCTGTTCTCCTCCTTGAAATTCATCCAAGGGGAGGACGGAAACTTTGGGTCCCTCTATTGACGCTATAGGACTGTCTGAACTGGTAAAGGAAGAAACAGCGAGTTGGGCAATCGGTGAAGAGAGGGCTGAGGCAGCGTAAATCCGCTTTGCCCACAATAGCGGACAGGTTTCAATGTCGGCTTAATCGTCTGAATCTGACCCGAAGCAGACAAATCGGCTCCGTCCTCGGTCATGCACTGGTGTGTATGCATAATTGAATTATAGGTGATAATTAATGTTTGTTGATTGTCGGGCGGGGTAACGTAACGAAGACAAATTCACGCGAGACACCATGCTCCGGGCAAAATGGCCGTGGATGGCTGGATTGCCGTGGCGAGAGGGGTGATTTCCGTGTGTAGTGTCAAACAATTCCTACATTGGTGGCTGTGGTGCGTAGTCGCGGTGGGGCTCGTCATCTCGGCACCCGCGCGCGCCCAATCGGTGCCCGAAACGGCGGCTGAGTTCGCCCATCACCTGGATGTCATCGACGGCCTCGGCAATCTCAAACTGGGCCCGGTGACGGTGCACGGAAACTGGGCCGAGACCACGACCACGCTACACGGCCAGGCGATCACCCTGGTCGCCTTCAAGCCGGGCGGTGCGGCCAAGCCCTACATCGCGGTGCTGCCCAAGGCCTTCAAACTGGCGAGCTACCTGCCCATCCCGACGGGCACGCCCATCGACGGCATCTCGTTCAGGGACATGGCGTTCGTCGTCGTGCCCGCGGGCGCGACCAAGAATGGGGTGGCGACGGCGACGCTGCCGGCACCAGTACGCACGGCGCTTTCCCACATGGGCAACACGGTCGATCTGAAGGCCGGCATCAGCATCTTCGGCGAGGCCGACTTCCAGGCCGCCGGCGCTATCAAGACGCTGCTGACGACGGTCGGCCACACAAACCTGGCGCTGCCGCTTTCCGGTGCGTTACCCATCGGCCTATTCGGCGTCGATATGAATACCGCCAGCGGCACCATCAAGGACGCCATCCTGAAGAGCCTGGATCTGAAACTGCCGCTGCCCAGGCTGCGCATTCCCGGCATGCCGTCGATAGTCTCGGTGACCAACGCGCGTCTGGCCATCGTCAGTCAGAAGAAGGGCGGCGAATATGAGGTCGCCGCCGGCGTCACCGGCACGTTGGATCTGAACTTCGCCGGCAAGGAACACGACTTCGGCTTTAATGTTATGGCCATCAAGGGCGGCCATGCCGACAAACTGAAACTTCAGGCCAGCACCACAGACAAGATTTCGCTGAACAAACTGGTCCACCCGCTGGATCTGACGGCGCTGACGCTCCAGGCAGCCCACGAGAACGGCAAGTGGAACATAACGCTCTCGGCGACGACGAAGTTCAAGAACAAGACAGCCGCAGTGACCCTGACCCAGACCGGAAAGGGCGAGGACATCGCGGTTCTGGACACCTCGCTGAAGATATCGGACCTGATCCCGGGTGGCGCCAGCATCCCCGGGCTGACCGACGTCACCTTCACGAGGGTGGCGCTGTTCCCCGACTATTTCGAGGTCAGGGGCGAGGTCAAGGGCATGGACACGGTCGTCGTTTCGTTCAAGCACGCGGGCAAGCGCTACATTGCGACGAACGTGGTCAAGGGCTTCGACATCGGCTCGTTCATCCCTGGGGTCAAGGGCACACCGCTGGACGACGCCACGTTCGAGAACATGGTGTTCATCTGGGCGCCCAAGGACGGTGCGGTCAACGGGCTGGCGGCGTCCGCACTGACGCCGGATATCGAGAAACCGGTGAAGGCGGCGACACAAAAGGTCGACCTCAAGCCCGGCATCAACGTCATCGGCGAGATGGTGATCGCGCGGCAATCGAAGGTCGGCGAGCTGCTCTCCAAGGTCGGAGCCTACAAGAGCTCGGTTCCGTTGATCGGAAATCTGTCGCCGAAGATATTCCATCCCGGCAGCGCCGCCAGCATCAAGAACGAAATTCTCGACCACTTGAACCTCAAGATCGCGATTCCCAAGGTCACCATTCCGGGCGCGCCCAACATCATGTCCATCAGGTCCGCGCAACTGGCAATCCGCGGCAAGAAGACCGGCGACGTGCGCGCCCTTGATGTTGGCTTTACCGGCGAGATGGATGTGCACATGGGCAGCACACGGGTGGACTTCGATTTCGACATCGAAATCGAGAAGACGAGCGGCACGCAAGCGGGAATTACCATCACCGGCGAGACGACCCAGGACGTGAAAATCGGCTCGTTCATCCAGCTCGACCTCAAGACCATGACCCTCGACGCCACGCGCAGCGACGGCACGTGGGACGTCAACGTCGACGCCACGTCGACCCTGAAGGGCAAATCGGTCGACGTGACGGCGCACCTGAAGACCGGACACAAACCGACCGCGACCATCACCACCAAGATGACGCTTGCCGACATGATCTCGACGCCGGGCCTGCCAGGCCTCGACGACGTTGAGATCGACGAGATTCTGGTGCGCGAACACAACCTCGAAGTAAAGATGAAGCTGAAGGGCCACGACGCGACGGTGACGTCATTCAAGCGCGGCCCCGGCAACAAGACGCACATCGGCGTCACCTTCGCCGACCTCAACATCGGCAGCCTCATTCCCGGCGCCGGCGGATCGCCCTTGAAGGACGTGGAGGTTGACGACACGACCTTGATCTGGGTGCCCCAAGGGGCGGCCGAAACGGGCATCGCCAGCAGCGGCCTACCGGACGATATCGCCACGCAATTAAGCCACGCCGGCGTCACGACGCTGGACCTGAAGTCGGGTCTCAATTTGCGCGCCCAGATGAAGCTCGCGTCGGGCAGCAGCATCGGCAACCTGCTGGGGCACGTCGGCATCCATCAATCCCAGTTCCCCTTGGGCGGCGCCTTGGACCCGGCGGTGCTGCGCTCGGGCCAGGCAACGGGCGCCATCAAGGACGCCATTCTCGACGCCCTCGACCTGAAAGTGCCGCTGCCGCAACTGTCGCTTCCCGGCATGTCGAACGTCGCCACCGTCCGCAAGACTCTACTCACCATCAAAGGAGTCAAAAAAGGGAATGTGCGCGAGATCGATGTCGACGTGGCCGGCGAACTCGACGTCCATGTGGCCGGTACGCAAGTCGCCTTCGACTACGATGTCGACATCGAGAAGCCGGCCGGCCAGCCGGCCGAGGTCCACGTCAGCGGCAAGACGGTGGCGGGCCGGAAAGTCACCGTCAACCTGATCCATCCCTTCATCCTGGACCGCCTGACGTTCTCCATGAACAAGGGGCCGGCGGGGTGGAAATGGCAGGTCGACGCGAAAACTGATTTCCGATCGAAACCGCTGGACGTTTCCTACATTCACGATCCGGCCCAGAAGAACAGCCCGGACGGCCCCAACCACCTGGCCATCACGACCAAGATGACCCTAGCCGAGATCGTCGGCCAACCGAGCCTGCCGGGTCTCGACGACATTCAGATCGGATGGGTACAGGTCTACGACAGATTCTGGCGCGCCAACCTCAATGCCAAAGGAACCAACTTCTACCTCAACATCTTCAAGCCCGCAGGCGCTTCGCAGCACCTGGTCGGCGTCACCCTTGGGCCGCAAACGATTTCGCCGACATCGTTCATTCCCGGCACCTCCAACACGCCCTTGAAGGACGTGAGCTTGGAAGGGATGAGTTTCGTTTTGGCGCCTGCGGCGTTGGCCGGGCGGCTCCATCGCAACCAAATGCCGCGGGACCTCAAATATAGGCTGCGGTCCGCGTGGGTTCCCGGAAACATCATGCTGAAACCGGGCCTCAACGTGTTCGGTAAAATGAAGGTCCATCCGACGGGCGAGATGGCGAAGCTGTTGAAGAAGGTCGGCGTGCATGATCTTTCCATGCCCTTGAACGGCGGCTTCAGCGCCAAGGCGTTCTCGCACAACCTCAGTGGCGCGGCCATCAAGAACGAGATTCTCGACCACCTGGACGTCAAGGTGAAGCTGCCGACGCCGCATATCGCCGCGGTCTCGAAGTTCGTCACTTTCAAGAACGGCCACCTGACCATCAAGGGCAAGGCACCCGACGGCACGCGCGGCATCGATGTCGGCGTCTCGGGCGACGTCGATGTCCACGTCAAGAGCGAGAAAGTCGGCTTCTTCATCGACGTGGAGTACGAGAAGGCGCAGGGAGGTGGCTCGGACCTGCACATCACCGGCCATACGGACGCCCCGTGGAACCATCCCATGGGCATCAAGTTCCTCGACCTGGAAAGCCTGAAGCTCAACATCAAGAAAAAGAAAAAGGCGTCGGGCGACAAGACCTTTGACATCAAGATGACCGCCAAGTCGGACATCGGCTCGCACTCCAAACTCGACATCGAAGTCGACGTGCACGAGAAGAACGGCCACGTCACCGACGCCTTCTTCGAACTGGATGGCCCGCTGAAACTTTCCGACATCCCGGGCGTCAAGGACATCCCCAACTCCAGCCACTTCACCCTCGACACTCTGAAGATTTCCGAGCACGGCATCGAGGCCAAGACCTCCTTCGGTGGCAAGTCGGATCTGGACGTCTATCTCTTCACCGGCTCCGGCTGGAACCTGATCATCCGTCAGGACAATTTTACCATGACGGAACTGGTGCCGCCGCTTAGCCACACGCCGTTGAAGCACATCGTGCTGTCGGAAGCCGCCGTGGTGCTGTCCAAGGACGGCCTCACGGGTTCGCTGTCGGACTTCTCCGTCATCGCCCAGGACGCCTTGAAGGACGTCTACGGCGCCAATGCGGCCAATATCGACGTCGAGTCCGGGCTCAGCCTGATCGCCGCGTTCGAGCACAAGAAATCCAAGGGCGGCATGTCGGATGCCTTCTCGCGGCTCGGACTGTCGGAAGAACGCGTCATCCTGATGGGCGACATCGGCGGCATCTTCGGCGGGCCCACGAAGCTCGACGTGGAAGTCGACCTGAGTGCCCACACGGGCGCCAAGAGCCAGCCCAAGTGGATGAAGAAGAAGCCAGGCGCCACGGCCAAGTTCTCCATGATCGCGACAGAGACGGACGGGCAGTTCGACGTCGAGTTTGGCATCGGCGTCGACATCAACGCCAATGTGCACGGCACAGAATTGCTGTTCGATGCCAAGGTGGCGCTGGAGTTCGAAGAAGAGAAGATCGACGTCAAGATCATCGCCGACCTGAAGGACAAGAAGGGCTGGCACAAACCCTTCGGCATCCCCGGCTTCACCCTCTATGAGGTCGGCCTCGACCTCGGCATCGACGAAGATGGCGCCATTCATCTTGGCTTCGACGGCAACATCAAGGTCGACAAGGACACCTTCAAGGTCGCCGCCGATGCCGACCTGCTGCCCGAAGCGCTCGGCGCGCCCCAGGACATCGCCTTCGTCGGCTCGGCCGACAAGGTCGACATGTTCTTCATGGAAAAACTGGCGATCCAGATGGTCGGCGGGAATTTCAAGCTCGACATGCCGAAGGGAATCCTGCCGACCTTCACCAAGGTCAAGTTCGCGTTCGTCACGCCAGGCGCCCAGGACCCGGATTTGCATATCACCGGCGAGGGCTTCGCGTTGGCGGGCGGCATGAAGTGGCTTGACCACGAGGTCGGCAAGATGGACGTCGCCGTCAGTCCGACCGGCATCAATGCGTCCGGCAAGATCGACGACATCGACCTGGGCCCCCTGCACGCGACGAATAACCACTTCGCCATGAACATCGGTGTTAAATCGGTGCCGGCGATCACCATGGTCTCGAACGTCGAACTGTTGGGCATCAAAGAGAACCTCAATTTTGTGTTCAACAAACACGGTCTCATATTCGATGCCGATGCCAAGTTCGGCAGCCTGTTCAACTTCGATATTGCCGCATCGGCGGCTATCAAGGGCGGTGTGAAACACATTCAGGATGCGGATTTCAAACTCGATGCGTCGTTGTCGTCCGACCCGGCGAAATGGATGAGAAACTTCGGCGGTGCGGCCGTCAGAAAGAAATTCGCCTCCTTCGATGGGGGAGTTGCCAAGGCCCAGAATGAGCTGAAAACGGCGCAAGCCAAGGTCAATGGCCTGCAACAGAAGATCGCCGCCATGCGCGCCAAGGTGAAGGCGGAAAAGAAAGCCGCGGAAGGCGCGCTCAAGGCGCAGCAGACCAAAGTCGATCACCTGCAAGGATTGATCAACGGCGACAACTACTGGATCGGCCAATACAACAAAGAAAAACGCAGCTGTAATCAGGAAAAAAATGTCTGTGTCTGGTACTCGGTCCATCGCGGGAGTTGCGCGCACCATATTTGGGGTCACTGCGTTTGGTATCACTGGAGCCGATCATGTTCGCGCCGGGCAAATGTCCCGAATATCCCCGAGCGCATCGTCTGCGAGGCGAGGAACGTTCAACTCGACGTCGAAATCGCCGCGAAGGAAGCGGAGCGGGCCGGTATAACCGTTGCCAAAACGGCCGCGGACACGGTTCTCGAAGGGATCGAAGCCGGGATAGAAATCGTCCCGACCGACCTGGACCCCCGTGTCGCCGCTTTGATCATTGCAAAGACGGTGGCTGAAACGGCTTTGACCGTTGCCCAGGACGCCCTGAAAGGCGTCACCGCGTTTGCCAATCTTCTGGAAAAAGGTGCCAGAGTCTTCAAGGACGTGCCGAACTTTTTTGCTCTCAAACAGAGCTCTATCCGGGGCGATCTGCAGAAGTCCCTGCACGGCACACCCGTCGTGCTCGACATGAATGTGGAAATCATGGGCAAGGCCCTGGAACAGCGCCTTGCGTTCTCCTTGACCGACCCCAAGTTCGATGCCGAGCAGTTCGGTTTTATCGCGCTGGGAATTGCCATGAAGACCATCATCAAGGGTTTGGAAGATATCCATATCATCCCGCATTACCTGGTCGACAAAATTGATAATTTCTATGCGGCTGAGAAGGCGCACATCAATCAGATCATCAACAAAGCCGTCACTGCGAACGCCATCACCGGCAAGCCGGGCGTGCACGCCGGCGGCTCCACGGCTGCGGTTATCGCGGCCATGAAGGCCCGGCGGGCGGCCCAGACGGCGACATCCGAGCATGCGGCGGAGGGTCGTTTGAAAGCCTTGGAGGCTGCACACAAGGCCGACTACAAAAAGTACTGCTCGGTCCCAGCCAAGGGCAGTCCCCGACGAATTCGTCCGGTGTTCGATCCCTGTTTTTATCTCAACACCTACCCTGATTTGGCGAAAGCCTTCGGGGCGGATTTCGAAAAAGCGGCCCAGCATTGGGTCTCCACCGGTATTGCCGAAGGGCGCCAGGGGATCGCGAATTTCAGCATATTCGCCTATACGATGCGGTATCCCGCCAAGCAGGCGGCCTTCGTCAAGAACGGCAAGATCGACTTCAATGCCGCACTGCTTGATTGGTTTAATACGGGCCGGTACGACGGAAATAACACCACGCCATTGGTTTGCGGCAAAACAGGCCCCCTGCCGGGTTTGAGAAACGCCGTCTTCGATCCGTGCTTCTACGTCAATAATTATCCGGACCTGAAAAAGGCCTTCGGCACGGACTATTTTAGGGCCTTCAAGCATTGGGAAAACACCGGCATCCACGAGGGCCGGCAGTCGAGCGCAGATTTCGCCGTCGCCGATTATATCATCCGCTATCCGGACCTCGTGGCGGCTTTTGCGGGTCCGGGTGCTCCGAAACCAAGATACGCCGCCGCTCTTACCCACTGGTATGTCAGCGGCAAGAAAGAAGGCCGCAATCCAAAACCCTTCAAGGCCTGCGGCACCTCCGGCGGGGTTGCGGAATTGGCAGGGCGCGTGTTCGACCCGTGCTTCTATGTCAACAAGTACCCGGACCTGAAAAAGCAGTTCGGTTACAACAACGGTCGCGCCTTCAGCGAATGGGTCGGCGCTGGCCTGAAAAACGGCCGCCAATCCAGCACGTCATTCGACATCAACGCCTATGTGGTCCGCTACCCGGACCTGGAAAACGTCTTCATCAGTACGACGAACGGCGCCGTCAGCTACGTCGCGGCCATGTCCCACTGGAACAACAACGGCAAAAAGGAAGGTCGTAATCCGAAGCCCTTCGCCGCCTGCGGCGCGACCGGCGGAATCGCGGAGTTGGCGACGAACGAGTTCGATCCCTGTTACTATCTAAACCGATATCCGGATTTGAAGAAACTGTTTGGCGGCCGACCCGAACTGGCCACGCAGCAGTTCTTCCAGAAGGGCCGGGACGAAGGCCTCCGGGGCAGCCAGGGCTTCGATATCTCCAGCTACATGCTGCGCTATCCGGACCTGACCAAGGCCTTCATCCGTCAGGACGCCGCCTATTTCGGTGAGGCGTGGACCCATTGGAAAGAGCACGGCAAAAAGGAAGGCCGCAACCCGGCTCCGCTCGGCGCCTGCGGCACGACCGGCGGAATCGCCTCGCGGGCGAAGGCCGAGTTCGACCCGTGTTTCTACCTGAACACCTATCCCGATCTGAAATCGGCCTTCGGGTCGAACTGGGGCAAGGCTGCCCATCATTGGCTCTACACCGGTGTCAACGAGGGCCGCCAGTCCAGCGCCGGCTTCGCGCTCCGCAGCTATGTCATGCGCTACGACGATCTGCGCTTGGCCTTCGTCAACAAGAAGGATGCTTCGGTCGGCTGGGGCCTTGTTATGGGTCATTGGAGGGATCACGGCAAAAAGGAAGGCCGTACGCCGGTGCCACTCGATTGCAAGGCCACGGAGGGCGCGAGCGGATTGGAAAAGAACATCTTCGATCCATGTTTTTATCTGAATGCCTACACCGACCTGAGGAAAGCCTTCGATGGCGATTGGCCGAAGGCCGCGTGGCATTGGGAAAACACCGGCATTCACGAAGTCCGCCAATCGAGCGCCGGGTTCAGCATCCGCGCCTACCTGACGCGTTATGACGATCTGCGCAGAGCTTTTGTCAATCCGACCAATGGCACGGTCGACTGGGAAACGGTGCTGAACCACTGGAAGACCAATGGCAAGAAGGAAGGGCGCAATCCGGGGACATTGAACTGCGGTCCCACCGGCGGTGCGCCGGGCCTGGAAAAGAACGTTTTCGATCCCTGCTTCTACACCAACACGCACCCGGACCTGCGGCGGTTCGGCGTTGATTATTGGATAGCCGCCCATCACTGGACGACCACGGGCGTCTACGCGGGGCTTCAATCCAGCGTCGGTTTTGACATCAAGAGCTATCTGATGCGCTACGATGATCTTCGCCGCGCGTTCCTGAATGCCGGTAGCAGACAAGTCGACTTCTCAAACGTCTTGAACCATTGGTGGAACAACGGAAAGAAGGAAGCCCGCAACCCAGCGCCCTTCACCTGCCCGGCAAACGGCCCCGCGCCGGGGCTGGGAAGCAACGTCTTCGATCCCTGCTTCTATCTCAGCAAGTATCCCGATCTGCGCGCGGCGTTCAAAACCGATTGGGTGCAAGCCGGCGGCCATTGGATAAACCAGGGTGTGCGCGAAGGCCGCCAATCCAGCGCAGGCTTCAGCATCAAGGCCTACCTCAATCGCTATCCGGACCTGCAACGCGCCTTCGGCGCCAACAATTGGTTCGCGGCCCTGAACCACTGGTACCAGCACGGCAAAAAGGAAGGCCGCAACCCACGGCCGTGACGGCGCGTATTTGAATTCCGGTGTTGGGTACTTAGCGGACCAAATTTCGAACCGGCGATTTCGGCTGCAATTGACCCTATGCGGAAGTTTGTTGAGCTATTTTTCAGTGGAATAAAAGATTAATACGGTGCCAATACAAACTCAGCAGCCTCTATATCTTCTTCAAACTCTTCGCCGAATTCTTCCATATTGTCGTCATCATTTGCATATGCCCATACAATCATTACCTGATTGTCTCGCTTAGCGGCATCGTCCAATCGTTCAATGAAATCCAGCAATATTCGAGAAGTGGTGCTGTTGAAGTATATAAGACGGACTTCAAATCGTATTTCGACTCCCTCAGCGGCATCCAAATACTCAGCGAATGGTATCAGAATGGGATCGTAAAAATCATTCACGTCCTCTGGATAAGATTCTCCCGAAATCAGGAAATCATTGTTTTCGAATTCGAATAAAATCGATGGCGTACTGGTTGTTGCTTCGCGCTGAATTTTCTTGGTCATGTCAAACCTTGAACCCGATCATCGAAACATCATCCCGTCGCACTTCGTGACCTTGATAGGCATGAAGAGAATCGATCAAACGTTCTTTCTGTTCACTCATCGGCATGTTCTCCATGGAAAGCAACAATTCCTTAAAGCGCTTTTTGCCGAACATGCGCCGGAATTCACCTCCAACCTGGTCAATGTAGCCATCGGTTGTCATAAAGAATGACCTGCCTTCATTCAGGTCGATTGAATGGCTATCATATTCCTGATCAAGAGAAATGCCGCGATACCCCATTCCTTTTTTCGTACCTTTGACTTCGGATACAATCCCGCCATCGACGACAAACAAGCTAAATCTCGCACCGACGAATGTCATTTTGTTGGAATTGGGTTGCAGGTAGCAGGCGCCAAGCTCAATACCGTCGTCTGAGCGCCCGCCTTCCTGATGCTGCCCAAGAGTTTGTTGCAGCATTTGATGGGCGTTTTGAACAAGACCGCTAACGTCTCCCGGCCCAATATTTAGCATTGCATGATCAAGGGCCGCATTTGCCAACAACGTTACAAATGCACCAGGGACTCCGTGTCCTGTGCAATCGCCGATGATCACCAAGTTGCCATTTCCCCATGTGCTGGAATTGAGGAGCATGTCTCCGCCAACAGTGTCTCTTGGGTCCCAAATGACAAAATGGTCACTGAATGCTGCATCAAAGTCACTTTCAGATGCCAACACCGAGCGCTGAATACGAGAAGCGTAATTAATGGAATCGACAACTTCTTTATGTGTCGCAGCTAACTCTCCGGTAACGGTATTCGACAGTGTGATCAATGCCTGCAAAACACGAGACTGAGACCCTTCAAATGAGTTCTCGGCTTCTTCAATGGATGCCGCTTCTTCAAGATCTTCGGCAGCCTCCTTTTCAGCTTCTTCAGCAGCCACAATCTCATCATCGGTAATCGTTTGCTCCGTAATGCCGACAACGGTGAGCGTACCGTTCAACATCTCAAATGAGCTTCCAGAATAATAATACTCACCGAACGTGAAGAACCCGGCGTTTGACGCAACTTTATTGAATTGCTTAAGCTCCAGACCAACTTCATCGCCCAAAAACCCTAAACGGGCCGCGCAGGAGTAGGCGAAAATTGCTTCGGGTTTCCGGGAACTGATTGCGGGGATTGATTTGCTGGTTTCGTCGATAATCATATCGACATTCCCGTATGAAAACCGAACCTGATCGCCAATCTCCAGATTTCCGGCAAGCACCGCATGGTCTTCCTCTGTCATTGCGATGATGGCACGGCAGATTTGCTGGCCCTCAGGACCGAGTTTAATGAGTGGAAATTCCGTATTAGATACAGGGAGGTTATCGCCCACATAGTCGCCAAGGTATTTGCGATACACGTCTCGGACCGGCTGACCGTCAATTGTCTTCAAAATGTTTTCTTCAACGTCAGTGATAGTCATAATTTTGCCGATGGGCTGCCAATTCAAATAGTATCGATTGACAGCGGTAACGTCTCCATTCACGCAAGCGGCAACGGCGCCAACATCAGATATATTCTCTTTGTCAAAAATAAATGTCTCTTTGAAGGCGCCGTCACCTGCGCGCCCTCCAACTACCATGAGGTCATTCGTATGTGGGTAAAGGTTTTGAAGGATGTTGTCGCCGTTGGTCGTAAGTCCATCACTGAACAGAACCATCATTTTTGAATCATTACGAACCGTTTCGCTGGCGACTCTCGCAGCCATCTTCTCTTCATTCTTCTCTACGACAAAACTGCTTGAAACGGTCGCTTTGTCAAAAACCGAAATGGAAACAATTGGGTTCAGCGGAGAGAACTCGCCCTCAATAATTCCGCCAGCTGACGTCGCCCCGATCATCACCGATTTTGGCAGACACGAACGTATCGACTCTTGAAGATCAATGATGGCGCCTTTATCCACCTTACCAACAAAACATTGAACCAATACGTTCTCACCGTCAGCGACACCCCTTGAAGCCAGTTCACCTTCTAGGGCACTTAGTCCTTCGTATTCAAAATTGTGAACCTGCATCTTTCCAACACCCCAATCAGCAATGTTAAGCGAATTGAATTGGTATAACTTCAACAACAATGGCGCTGTGGCACTTACGCGTCAAACAACGATATGAATACAATTGTATTCGAAATTGCAAATGGCCGCTTATGGCACTTAGCGGCGGTCTAGCCGATTCCGAAACTACGTCTGAAACGGATACGAAAGCGGACCTCGAAGCCCCGTGGGGCCAACATGTCGGAGCGAGAAATTTACGATTGAATTCCTAGTTCGTTCTGTCGATAAACCTGACTGATGTACACCCACATTCTTCTTGGTGATCTGTACCACCGCCATCGTCATTTTCTGATCACGAGTCCTGAGACTAGCGATGAATAATCAACGGCAAAGTTTCAGCCCCCGCTCCAACAGTTTTCCGGGGCCATCGGACATGTAGAGCCCGTTTTTTTATCCTTTTTCATGATCTCTCGGGCGTTGGGATAAAGACCCGAGCCCATGGCGGCACCATTGAGCGCATATTCATTTCCATTCGCCCGGACGATGACATGCGGGCGCACCACGCCATTCTTGTGCGGATGGTTTCGGCAGGTCACCTTCAGATTGGACACTGCAAAACCCCGGCTTTGATCATAGCCCTGCTTGTCGCTTCCAAAAATCTTCGTATAGCCAATTTAAATGAGACTTCCGATCATCACACTCGCCGCGACCAGGCGTATCTTTTGGGTTCTCGGCATGCGGTGTCCAGAACGTGGAATGCCTTTGACCGCACTCCAATCTGTATTTTTTGGTTTGAATAGTTCGGGAGCATCTTTGATCAGAACGGTATTGCAATGTGGGCAGGCCTTCGCATGAGCTGATACCTGTGCACCACATTCCCTGCAATGCTGGTAGATCGCCATTATTCCAACTCCGCCAGCCAGAGCCTGCAGCGCGCCCGCTGCAAGTTAGCTTCACATGAACCCTGGTGATCGGGGAGTTAGTAAATCGTCGAAAGCCGGCCCTTGGGTTTTTAGCGGTGAAGCCTGGACATAGCCCAAGCTCCCCGACCATAGGTCAAGAACGGCACTAATTCATCTAATGCCAAACCGCTTTCGATGGGGTTACTACGCCCTAGAACCGTGCGTCTTCGTGACCATAGATGGCGCTGTATGGCCCGCCGGAAATAAAAAGTGCGACCTCGGCGGACGAGGTATTGGAGACGTGGATAATGCGAAGGAAACCCACCGTGCTGTACCAGCACGGTGGTGTGCCAAATTTTGCGAAACTTAACCCCCAGAAATTAAACGGGGATTACAAATGATGGCGCCCCCTAGGGGACTCGAACCCCTGTTTCTGCCGTGAGAGGGCAGCGTCCTAGGCCGCTAGACGAAGGGGGCGGCGCTGGCCCAAGAGATATCTGCCGGGGCGGCGGGATTCAAGCGGATTCGGTATCGAGCGGCAGCCGGCGGAAACCGTCGGGCGTGACCGCGTGGGCGGTCAGGGCGCCGACCTCGCCGGCTATCACCGAGGCGATCAGCCAGACGAACTCGGGCTCGAAGGCCTGCTGGCGGTCGCGCTCAGAAGGTTCGGCCGGGTGGTCCGGATGTGAATGGTAGTGGCCGACGATGCGCGGTGCGCGCGGCACATTCCCTTCCTCGGCAGCCTCCAGCTCGCGCATCAGGTCGAAGCGCACCTTGGGGTCAACTTCGAAGCTGTCCAGGCGGTCGCCGGCGCTGAGATTGCGGCTGGTGACGGCGCGCTGGACCCAGAGGTCGCCGTCGACGTCGCCGATGCCGACCAGCAAGCCGCAGCATTCCTCGGGATAGGCGCCGGCGGCGGCGTCGCGGATGGTTCGGTGGGCGGCGGCGGAAAGCCGGACGGCCATGCTATTCGGTCCCGGGCAGGTATCGGCCGAGTACACGGCCGCTTTCGGCGTCGATGACGATGACCAGGCGGCATTCGGGATGGGGCCCGCCGGTGATGTAGACCCGGCCGTTCGCGGGGCGCACGCGGGCGACGGCGCAGCCCTTGGGCAGCGGCAGGCGGACATCGCCGAAGACAGTCCCACGCAACTGGCCGGCCGCAGCCGGTGTCCGGTCGCCGAACAGCCGCCATCCCGGGTCCGTCGACTTCTTGACCATGCCGTAGCCCAGCAGAGCCAGGGCCAAGACGATCAGCAGCGCCAGGCCGATGACGACGCCCTTGAGCAGGCGTTGGCCGGGACCCGCGGGCGGGCCTTCGGCGTCGCCAGAGTGTGGGGTTGTCTCGCTCATGACCCTTCCAAAGCCGCTCCTGGCCCGGCTGTCAAGGTGGCGGTGCCATGACGCGTGGTATAGAAGGGGCCGGAGGCCGCTTGGGAACCCGCCCATGACCGATACGCTGCATCGTCTGACCGTGCCGTCGGCACTGGCCGGCAAACGCCTGGACCGGGCGCTGGCCGATGGCCTGCCGACGTTGTCGCGCAGCCGCGTAAAGGCGCTAATTCTCGACGGCCGCGTCAGTACCGAGGGACGGGGCGCGCTGGATGATCCATCGCGCAGGGTGTCGGTGGGCCAGGTTCTGGTGGTCGCGGAGCCGCCGCCGGCGCCGGCCGAGCCCGAAGCCGAGGCGATCCCCCTCGATGTGGTGTTCGAGGACGAGCACCTGATCGTCCTCGATAAGCCGGCAGGCCTGGTCGTTCATCCGGCGGCTGGGCATCCGGCGGGCACGCTGGTCAACGCGCTCCTGCATCACTGCCGGGGACAGCTCTCCGGCATCGGCGGCGTCACGCGGCCGGGCATCGTGCATCGGCTGGACAAGGACACGGGCGGCCTCATGGTGGCGGCCAAGAGCGATGTCGCTCATCGTGGCCTGGCGGCCATGTTCCATGACCACGATCTGGAGCGCGCTTATCTGGCGCTGGTCTGGGGCCGGCCACGGAAACGCTCGGGACGGTTGGAAACGCTGATTGGGCGCAGTCCCGGAAATCGCAAGAAGATGGCGGTCCTGAAGCCGGGGGCAACGGCCGGCCGCCGGGCGGTTACGGAATGGCGGTTCGAAGACGCGGTGGGCAGCCGGGCCTCGTTGATGCGCTGCCAGCTCGAAACCGGGCGCACGCACCAAATTCGCGTCCACATGGCGTCGCTGGGCCATCCGGTGGTCGGTGATCCGCTCTATGGTGGTGGCGCCCGGATTTCCGGCGCGGACGCCGAGACGCGCCAGGCGCTGGCTGAACGCAATGCCCAGGCATTGTATGCGAATTATCTGGCATTCCGGCATCCAGTCACAGGGAATCCGCTCGAATTTGAATCAACAAATCATATTTATATCAATGGCTTAATAGCCATACTAAAATTGCTGTAATATAGCTCTATACCAGAGCAAAAACCTTGGTTATTATGCTCGGTAACGATGATTGATCGAACCGGCACGGCGCTGTTTGCGCCGTAAGACGGGCGAATATCAAAGGAATTTGAGAGCCATGGGTGCATTGACGCTACCACCGGATATGAGCCCAGAGGGCAGTCTGAGCCGCTACATGCGGTCGGTCCGCGATTTCCCCATGCTGGAGCGGGACGAGGAGCTGGATCTGGCTCGCCGGTATCGCGACCAAGGTGACCAGCAGGCCGCGGAACGCCTGGTCACCAGCCATTTGCGGCTGGTCACCAAGATTGCCATGGGGTACCGCGGCTACGGCCTGCCGGTGGGCGAGCTGATCGGCGAGGGTAACGTCGGCATGATGCAAGCGGTGCGCAAGTTCGATCCGGAAAAAGGGTTCCGGCTCTCGACCTACGCCATGTGGTGGATTCGTGCCGCCATCCAGGAGTACATCCTGCATTCCTGGTCGCTGGTGAAGATGGGCACCACGGCGGCCCAGAAGAAGCTGTTCTTCAACCTGCGCCGCCTGAAGGGCGAGATGAAAGCCTTCGAGGAAGGCGATCTGGCTCCGGAGCAGGTGGCCGCCATCGCCGAGCGCCTGGACGTGCCCGAGACCGAAGTGGTCAGCATGAACCGCCGCATGACCGGCCCCGACCAGTCGCTCAACGCGCCGCTGCGCCAGGACGGCGACGGCGAATGGCTGGATTGGCTAACCGGCGACGACGACGACCAGGAGCTGACCCTTGCCGGGGATCAGGAACTGACCAGCCGTCGCTCATTGTTGATCCACGCCTTGAAACGTCTCGGCGAGCGCGAGCGCCAGATCATCGTCGCCCGGCGGCTGGAGGACCGACCGAGCACGCTGCAGGACCTGTCCGACCGCTTCGGCATTTCCCGCGAACGGGTCCGACAGATCGAGGCCAAGGCATTCGAGAAGCTTCGCCGATCGGTACGCAACGCGGTCATCGAAAACGCGCTTCGCAACTGAGCGGGACAGGGGTCAGGCGGGTGCCGCCGGTGGGGCCGTGCCAGTCTCTGCTCCGCTTTCCGCTTCCTCTTCCGAGTCGCCTCGCACTTCCTCGCCCCATTCCTCGACCAGGTCGCGCTGGATGGCGCGCAGGGCGGCCAGACGCGTTTGCGACAGCACGTTGAGCACCGAGGCGACCACCGGCGGCAGCGACATGAACAGCATCCAGCCGAAGGCGGCCGCGCCGTACATGGTGGCGATGATGAAGACGTCCGAGAGAATGCTGAGGGCCGCGGCGATGGAGTGATCGCCGTTCCAGAGATCCATCAGCTGCGGGAAAACGCCGCTAAAATTGACCCCGCCGACGCAGAAGGTGGCGAACTTCTCGTCCGTGCGGTCGATCAGGAAGGCGACCAGTGTCGGCAGCATGCCGACGAAAAGCACCATGACCGTCGGGAAGGAAACGATGATCATGCCGAACATGATGATCCCGCCCCACAGAAGTATCGTGCCGTGTCGCTGCATGTTCACCGCTCCCCGGGTGACGGCGTCTGATGGAACCACATCATCACGCTCACCTACCAGGCCTGCCAGAGGAAGATCGCGGTGACCACAATCATGGTAGTAACGACGGAAATCATCGCCGCCGTTTGCTGACCGGCGCGCATCGCCTTGGACATGCGCTCGTCGCCAGAGCCGACGATGTCCTGAATCTCCTCCTCGGCCTCGTCGTACTCCTCGCGCGCTTCGGAAAACCCGTCCTGGTCCTCGCGCCGGCGGTCGGCGTTGTCCACCAGGTCGAACAGTTCCGGCAGGCTGCCCTTGCGCACCAAGCGAGGGATATCGCGCTCCAGGTCCCGGCGCGTGGCCCGATTGTGATAGGTGTTGATGGCCGGCCCCAGCAGGCCGCCGATCCAGCTCGACAGACCGAGCAAGGGCGGTGTCTGAAGGCGCCACTGCAGGAACGCTAGCAGGCTCAGCATGCCGATGACCGAGGTTTCCTCGCGCTGCGAGGCGATGGCGCGCAGATGCGGCTGGATATCCTGACTGAAGCGCGCGGCGATGAAGGCGTTGACGTGCCGATCCATGGGTTTGCTGCGGGCGTCGGCGTTGCTGGCGGCCGCGTCGAGCGCCGGCAGCAGTCCCTCGATGGCGACCACGTGGTGCTTGATGACCATGGGGCTCTGGCAGGGCATGCTGGGGTTGACCTCGTACAGGCAGCGCTCGAAGCCGTATCCCGGCTCGTTGATGGCCAGGAACCCCTTCAGCTGGCTGAACATGCGCTGCTGTGATCCGGTTTCGCCGAACATGCTGTCCTGGGCCTGGAACCATAGGCTGGTCACGTCCTTTGAGATAATTTCAGCGGCGATCTGGGCCTCGCCCTTGCGCATGTACTCGATCGCCAGCGCGTCGCCGAAGCCATCCATGGTGAAGTTGAATCCCTTGTACCGCAGCGGGCCTTCCGGATCGAAGATGGTAGAGATGTGGGTGATCAGGAAGTCGTCTGAGCCCTGGAATGATCCGGCGTGGAAATCGGCGGCCTTGATGGCGCCGTCGATGGTATCCGCCATGTCCGGTTCGTTCATGTTTCGCCGCACCCAGGCAACGAAGTTTTCGTCGCGCACCAATTTGGCTGCCTCGGCCACGTGTTGAGAAAACGCGTACGCCAGGGTGCGCGACATCCGATGGTCGCGGCCGGCGAACTTCAGCGGTGCGTCGGCCTTGGCGGCGGTCTTCTTCTGGATCGGGGTTTGTTTGCGGCCATTGGTCCAACTGTCGATCTGTTCGCGGCCCCAGCGTTCAACGTTGTCGTCGCTGAGCATCCCGCGCACGGGTTCCAACAACGACATGGGCACGCGCGCATTGCCGCATACGGTGGCATAGCTGCCCTGTTCCAGCTTGCGGTAGATGAGATCGTCTTCCGACATCTTGGCGATCGGGTTGCCGCCAACCAACAGGTGGACGACTGAAACGCCGAGGGCGTAGATGTCGTCCTCCATGGCGCCCTCGCCGCGGCCGCCACGGCCGGCCAGCACGCGCTCGATGGGCTCGTAGGCGGACGGCTGGTCGAAACCAGGCGGCGACGTCGTGCAATCGCCAAGGACGAGGTCCTGACGATCCTCGTCCATGTAGAACATGTTGTTGGCCCGGACGGCGCGGTGCGGCACGCCTAGGGCCGCCATGTCGCCCAGCAGCTTGCTCAAGGGCTCGATGACGCGTCGCGGCAGGTCGTATTCGTTCAGCCGCGCTTCGCCCGACCGGATGGCGGCCATGACCGAACCGCCGAGCGGCCGTTCGTAGATCACCGCCGTGGTGTGTTGGCCCATTGGCGCCCAGAAGATGGACGCCCACTCCACCAGGGGCATGAATCCGGCGGCCGCATATCCCTTTAGTTTCGCCATGGCATCGATTCGGACTGGCAGGCCCGGCGTGCAAATCAGCGCGAACAGCTTACGACTGGGCTCGCGCCGGTCTTCGGCCATAAAGGCGGTCGCCGATGGCAGGTCGAGTTCGGTCAGCGGGGACCCCGGATCGATCATGAACCGGTCATTGATGATGACCGGGCCACGCGCCACCGGCGGTGGCGGCGGGGCCGCTCCCGGATCTGGAATTTCCGCCCCGGGCAAGGGGATGTCTTCCCCTTCTTCCAGGTCCATTGGCGCTTCTGCCATGTCTACCGTCCCGTTGTGGTACGCCCCGCCCAGAGAGTGGTGCGCATGCCCAGGGTGATGGGGTCACGTCGCGGTGGCGCAAATCCTAGTCGCCACGGCCTTTACAGACAATAAACAATCCGGATTCCAGGGGTTTCCGGGGTCCGATAGGCGGTGGCGGCCCTAATCGGTGAATGGATCGTGAACCAGCACCGTGTCTTCGCGCTCGGGACTGGTCGACAGCAGGGCCACCGGGGCATCGATCAGCTCCTCGATGCGGCGGATGTACTTGATGGTGGTGGCCGGCAGGTCGGCCCAGGAGCGCGCACCCTGAGTGCTTTCACTCCAACCTTCCATGCTCTCATAGACGGGTTCCACCCGGGCCTGGCCGACCGAGGAGGCGGGCAGGTGGTCCAGAAATTCGCCGTCGATGCGATATCCCGTGCAGACCTTCAACTCCTCAATGCCATCCAGCACGTCGAGCTTGGTCAGCGCGATGCCGTGAATGCCGTTGACCTTGACCGATTGACGCACCAGAACGGCGTCGAACCATCCGCAGCGCCGGGCGCGGCCCGTGACGGTGCCGAATTCGCGCCCGCGCTCGCCCAACCGCTGCCCGGTCTCGTCCTCAAGTTCGGTCGGGAACGGGCCGCTGCCGACCCGCGTGGTGTAGGCCTTGACGATACCCAGCACGTAGTCGATGGCGCCCGGTCCCTGGCCTGAGCCGGTGGCGGCCTGACCGGCGACGGTGTTGGACGAGGTAACGAATGGATAGGTGCCGTGATCGATGTCCAGCATGGTGCCCTGGGCGCCTTCGTAGAGGATGCGCTTGCCGGCGGCCCGGGCGCGATCCACCTCCTGCCAGACGGTGGCCATGTAGGGCAGGACCTTGGGCGCCACGTTCTCCAGTTCCGCGAGCAGCGCTTCCGCCGAAGCTTCCTCCAGCCCCATGCCGCGCAGCAGCGCGTTGTGGTGCAGTAGCAGGGCTTCGATGCGCTGGCTGAGAACGCCGGCGTCCGCCAGATCACCGAACCTGATGGCGCGACGCGCCACCTTGTCCTCGTAGGCCGGGCCGATGCCGCGCCCGGTGGTGCCGATCTTGGCCTTGCCGAGGGCCTGTTCTCGGGCCAGATCCAGGTTCTTGTGCAGCGGCAGGATCAGAGATGCATTCTCGGCGATGCGGAAGTTGTCGGGGCTGATGGCGACGCCCTGGCCGCGAACGGTGTCGATCTCCGACAGCAGCGCCCAGGGATCGATAACCACCCCGTTGCCCAGCACCGAGACCTTACCCGGCCGGACGATGCCCGACGGCAGCAGGCTCAGCTTGAAGGTGACGCCATCGATGACCAGCGTATGGCCGGCATTGTGGCCGCCTTGGAAGCGCACCACCATGTCGGCGCGTTCGGACAACCAGTCGACGATCTTACCCTTGCCTTCGTCGCCCCATTGGGCGCCGACCACGACGACATTCGCCATTCGTTTATTCTCCCGTTTCGTCGAGTGCCGCCGGGCCTGCCGGCGTCAGAAGATGTGAGCACCCCATCCGTCGCGCCTCGTCCGCATCATCGGAGGCGCCGTCAAGGCTCATGACCGTGATCCAGCCTTCGTCCCTGAGCACCGCCGCCTGATGGCGTGGGGTGGCCAACGGGACGAACAGCCGCGTCGGCGCCTCGGCCGCGGGCAGCGCGCGCAGAATGGTATCCATGAATAATGTGAAGCCCGTGGCGGGTTCCGCCACCGCCGATCCGTTGCCGTCGTCTCCGCCGGCCAGGTATCGCCCGCCCGAGCCGAGTTCACCGCGCACGCCTGGCGCAAAAAAGGTGAAGGTTACGCCGGAGTGGTACTCGAAGCCTCGGTTCTCCACCGGATCCAAGGTCAGCACAGTCTTCGGGATGGCTTCGCCCAAACGCAGGACAACGCCGGCGAAGGCCTGGCGGGCCTGTTCGCCGGCCGGCCCTAGCGGCAGTCGGTGGAGATGGTCGAGACCTGCCTGGGCCGGGCCGACGGCGTCAAGCAGCGGTGGCAACAGGGCCGACGCCTTGCCGTCCGTATGCGCATCGGCACGCGCCGAGGCCTGGGTGGTTTCCGCCGCGTCCTTGCGGTCGAGCGCCTGTCGCAACCGGTCGGCAGCCTCGCCGCCGATGCCCAAGTCTTCGAGAATCGCGGTGACCAGACGCGGTTGACCGAGGTCGACCGAGATGTCGGTGATGCCGAGGTGACCCAACGTCTCCACTGCCATGGCGATGACCTCGGCGTCGGCCGTGTCGCCCTCGGCGCCGATCAACTCGGCGCCGACCTGGACGAACTGCCGCTCGGGCCGGAGTTGCGAGCCCTGAACGCGCAGCACGTCGCCCGCGTAGGCGACACGCAGCGGTCGCGGCCGGCCGGCGAGTCGTGTCGCGGCGATGCGGGCCGCCTGCGGAGTCATATCGGCGCGCAGGCCCATCATGCGCTGCGAGGCCGGATCCATGAGGCGGAACGTCTGGTCGACCATGGCGGCGCCCGTGCCCGACAGCAGGCTGGGCTCGAATTCCATCAGTGGGGGTTTGATGCGCTCATATCCGTGGCTCTGGAAGGCGTCGATCAAGTGCTCGACGGCGCTGGCCTCCGCCGTGGTTTCCGGCGGCAGGACATCGGCCAGGCCTGGTGGCAGTAATGCCTTCTCGCCCAATGGGGTGTGCCTCGTGTGATCGCGCCGGATCGGCGACGGAAGTTCCTAGCCGGAATCAAGGACCGGAGCAAGCGGCCGACCCGGCGGATGAAAGTCCATGATGGGACTGTGAGGCACGCGCCTCAAGGCCGATGTTCAGTCGATCGTGACCTTTTGGCGGCGCACCGTCCGGCCCATGGCTTCGACCAGGGGGGCGATCATGGCGCGGGCGCGATCCAGGGAATCGACGGCGCCGATATCGGCCGCCGACCAGCCCTGCCAGAGACGCTTGCCGTCGCCGCGGCTTTCCAGGCTGACATCGATGCGTTGCTTGCTCGCCGCCACCTGGCGCAGGCCGCGCGGCTTCTCGCGGTTCAACAGGCCGCCCTTATTGGTTTCCAATAACCTGAGGCGCACCTGCGGCGCCCGCGAGCCGGTGTGGTTTTCGTTGTTGGCGAATTCCAGCCAGCGATTGGCGTCGCCCCCTTTCCACGACCCGCTCAGATCATGGGTTTCGAAGGTCAGGATCAGATCGGCATCGGCGCTGATGCGGAAGCCGCGTTTTGCCAGCTTGGTCTCGAATTCCTTGGCCAGCGCCAGATTGATGTCGGAATTGTCGAGGGCTTCCACCTTGATCGCGCTACCGGGCGCAAGGTCACGGAACTTGATGCCGTTGACGATGCCTTCGCCGGCTCGCGCGGCGTCGGGAATCAACACCGTCGCGACGATCAGCACGGCGATCCAGAAGGACGACCAAATACGTACCATTTTTCCTGCCCTGGTCGGTTCTTTTGCAGCCGGAGACGCCATGCGTTTCCGTTGAGCGCATGGAATCATGCGCACGAGGGCGAGTCAATGAAGCGGCCGCCGGGGCCTCGCCAAATCGCCCCATTGCGTGTTAGGAGGGCGCCCTCGGAAGGGAACTGGAACGGATGCCACATCGGTGATGAGCCAAGCAGCGACAGCTTTGAGCGGGCGTTTCGGCGGCGTTGCAGCCGGACACCAGGCGACCGTCGATGCGGCGGCGGACGTGCTGGCCGCCGGCGGCAATGCCTTCGACGCCATCATCGCCGGCATGGCTACGGCGGCGGTGGCGGAGCCGGTGCTGTGTTCGCTCGGTGGCGGCGGTTTCATGCTGGCCCGGCCGGCCGGCGAGCCGGCGGTGATCTATGATTTCTTCATGCAGACACCGAAACGCCGGCCACCGGTGGACGCCCTCGATTTCTATCCGGTGCTGGCGGATTTCGGCACCACCACGCAGGAGTTCCATATCGGGCTCGGCTCCATGGCGACGCCGGGGGCGGTGGCCGGCCTGTTCGCCATTCATGCGGACCTCGGCCGCATGCCGCTGGCCGAATTGCTGGCGCCGGCGGCGGCACTGGCCCGTCGGGGCCTGGTGATGACGGATTTCCAGTCGTATCTGTTCAGCGTCGTTGCGCCGATCTATGTGGCGCGGCCGGAAAGCCGCGCCATTTTCGGCAGCGCCGAAGATTCATCGACGCTCAAAAAGGTTGGCGAGCGGCTCCGTAATCCGGAACTCGCCGACACCCTGGAGGCCCTCGCCGCAGAGGGGCCGCGGCTGTTCTACGAAGGAGAGCTGGCCCGGCGGCTGGCCGACGACTGCCGCACGGGCGGCGGTACACTGACGCTCGAGGATCTGGCCGGCTACCGGCTCGAACGTCGCAAGCCGCTCGGCGTCGACTACCGGGGCTGTCGCCTGGAGACCAATCCGCCGCCGTCCACGGGTGGACTGCTGGTCGCCTTCGCCCTGGCGTTGATGGCGGGTGATCCGGCGGTGGCGGACGCGCTCGGCCGCGACCATGTGGCACGCCTGGTCTCTGCCATGGCAGTAACCAACGAGGCGCGAGCCGACCACGCCAGCGCGTTGGTTGAGGACACGGCGGTGGAGCGGCTGCTTGATCCGGAATTGGTGGCGACATATAGGCACCTGCGCGCGAACCACCCGTTGGCGCGGCGCGGCACCACGCATCTCAGCGTCATCGACGTGAACGGCAACGCCGCGGCCATGACCGTCTCCAACGGCGAAGGCTGCGGCTATATCGTGCCGGGCAGCGGCATTATGATGAACAACGTGCTCGGCGAGGAGGACATCAATCCAGCCGGATTCCACCGCTGGCCGGAGGACGTGCGCATGGCGTCGATGATGGCACCGACCCTGCTCAGCGACGGCCAGGGTCGGGCGACCGTGCTGGGCTCCGGCGGGTCCAACCGTATCCGCACCGCAATTCTGCAGTCGGTGGTCAACCTGACCGACCACGGCATGGGGATCGCCGAGGCTGTCGAGCATCCCCGTTTGCATCTGGAGAGCGGCCTGCTGAACATGGAGCCCGGCTTTTCCGCCGCTGCCCAAGACGCCGCGAGGGGGCACGTTGACCGGGTCCAGCTCTGGGACGGTTTGAATGTCTTCTATGGTGGCGTCCACGCGGTCCGCCACGACCCCGAGGCCGGCACCTTTGAAGCCGCTGGCGACCCGCGGCGCGGCGGCACCGCGCGCATCGTCTAGGGGTCAGGCGGCGGCTCGCCAACTGCCGGCTTGCGCCGCCGCGAGGCTGGCGGCACATTGCCAGTGATTCGCCATCAGACTCAGGCACCACCGGACGTCCGCGCATGCGATTTTCTTCCCTGTTTTCGATGAAAACACTAGCCGTCTTTGGTGTCGCGCTTGCCCTGTTCCACGCCCTTTGGTTCATCGGCGTCACATATCTGACCCGGTTTCAGTTGCCGGCCTGGGATCTTTGGGAGTTTCTGAGGTGGTGGGCGGACCGAGAGTCGGTCTGGCGGGCCATCTACGAGCAGTATGAGCATCATCGCCTGGTGGTGCTGGGCTCCCTCGTTTACCTGGACCAGGTCTACCTGGGCGGCCGCTATCTCAGCGTCTATCTTGTGACCATCGGGGCCACGGTGGCGTTCAGTATCTGGGCGCTGGTCCATTTGCGCCGGTCGGTTGATGATGGACAGTCGTTCCCGTTCGTGGCCGCGGCCCTGGCGACGGGCGTGTTCTGCCTTACCAACGTGGAAGGATACATGCACGGCTTCCGCGCCTGGGTGCCGCTGACACTATTGCTATCGGCCCTGACCATGGCCTGCTTCGCGCGCGCCGTGATGGCCGAAGGCGCAGCCGAGGGCCAACGCTACCTGGCACTGACCCTGCTGCTCGCCATTGTTGATAACTATACCGGTGCATCGGGAATGCTGATCTGGCCGGCCCTGGCCGTGATGGCGGTGCTCGCACGCGCGGGATGGCGGGCCTTTCTGTCGATGGTCATTGTTGGTGCCGCGACGATCACCGTGTTTCTTTATGGGTTCGCCTATTTCGAACACGGGGACGGCGGGTTTGTCGGTGCGACCAAGGCCGGGGGTTTCGCCAACTTCCTCTATCCCGGGCGCCTGTTCCTATCGCTGATCCAGTTCATCGGCGCGCCCATGAGCCAGTCGTTCTTTATTCATCCGTTCAGCTTGGTCTCGCTTGAGTTCGGCATGGCATTGGGGTTCCTGGCCTTGGCCGGCATCGCCTGGTACGGCCTGCGCGCCCTTTTCCGGCCACCCGAGACGGCGGTCGAAGTAACCATCCTGGGTTATCTGGTGTTCACCATGGGGTGGACCATAACCGCTTCGGTGAAGCACCATCCGTTGCCGCCGGAACCCTGGCAACCGATCTTCAAGTCGCAGGACTTCATCGTCGCCTTGACCATGGTGTCGGCGCTGTTCGCCGCCATCTACGTGTGGATGGGATCGCGGAGGCTGCCCAAGACGCGCGTCCTGTTCGGTCTGTTCGCCGTCGGCGCGGCGGTGCTGTTCGTGCCGCTGCAGTTGCAGATGTGGCCGACGTCGGTACGCATGAGCCAAGAGGCGCGCCTGGGCGGTCTCGGTTTCGCCTCCAATGTCTGGGAAGACGGCTATACCACGCACGGTTTCTGGCACTCCAAATGGGTGCGCGCCAACAACGGGCCGAAGATTACCGGCTTCGAGCGCAGCGCCGGTGTGCATGCGATCCTCATGCGCCTCGCCATCCCGCCGCTCGACCATCCTGCGCCACGGGCCGTCGGCGGACCATTCGCCGAGGCTTTCGGGGCGCCGCCGGTGACCGCATCCTGCGATGGCGAGCTTATCGGTCGGTCTCCAGTGCTCGAGGGTGTTCGCCTGTGGGGGCGGCTGGCGCCGCCGGAGGGGGCGCGCGACGTACGTCTGGTTCTCGTCAATGGCGACGGGCTGGCAGTTGGCGCGGGCGAGCCGTTCCATCGCTTCAAGGTGCGGATGCCGCTGGAGATGCCGGGCTACCCACCGACGGGTGGTTGGATCGGCTATGCCCGCGCAGGCGACGTCGATCCACTGGTCGCGGTGGCCGTTGACGGTGACGGCCGTCAAGTCTGCCGCTTGAAGGCACCCTGATGGCCATGCCAGGCGCGGGCGAGGTACAAGGGATCACGCGGTTGAGGCAATTCCTGTCGCTCAAGGCGCTATCAGGTCTCGCGCTGGCCATCGGCGTATTCCACGCGCTCTGGTTCATCGGCGTCACCTTTCGCACGCGCTTCGATGTACCTGCCTGGGATTTGTGGGAGTTCATGATCTGGTGGGCCGAGCGCGAATCGGTCTGGCGCGCCATCTACCAGCAATACGAACACCACCGCATGGTCGTTGTCGGGTCCATGGTCTACATGGACCAGATGCTGTTCGGTGGGAGCTACCTGAGCGTCTATCTGGTGACCACAGGTGCCACGGTGGGGCTCAGCGCCTGGGCGCTGCGGCATATCGCACGTGGCATGGTCGACCGCACCTTGTTCGCGTTCACGGCGGCGGCGTTTCTGACGGGCGTGTTCTCCCTGGTCAGCAGCGAGGGTTATTTGCATGGGTTCCGCGCCTGGATTCCATTGACCCTGGTTCTGGCTGCGCTGGTCGTCGCCGCCTTCGCCGCCGCCCGTGTGGCCGAGACGTCGGAGGCCAGGCGCCGATATCTCGTTCTCGCCATACTCTTGGCCATCGCCGACAACTACACCGGGGCGCCCGGGTTGTTGATCTGGCCCGTGCTCGTGGTGATGGCCGTGGTGAACCGTGCGGGATGGCGCACGCTGGTCGTCGTGCTTGTGGTCGGTGGTTTGACCGTCGCGGCGTTCCTACACGGGTTCGCCCACTTTCAGCAGGGCGGGGGCGGCTTTGCCAACGCCCTCTACCCGTTCAGACTGTTCCTGTCCCTGATCCAGTTTATCGGATCGCCCGTTAGCCACTCCTTCTTCATCGATCCGTTCAGCCGAATTTCGTTGGAGTTCGGCATGCTCGCTGGATTCGTTGGCCTGGTGGCCTTCGCTTGGATTGGCGTCCGGGCCTTGCTCAAGCCGCCCGGCGACGCCGTCGAGATCGCCGTCCTGGGCTATCTCGTCTTTGCCTTCGGTTGGACCGTCGCCGCTTCGATCAAGCACCAACCGGCGCCGCCGGCCCCCTGGCAGCCAATCTTCAAGTCGTCCGATTTCATGGTCGCCATGACCATGTGGTCGGCACTGTTTGTCGCGGTGGCCCTATGGCTGGCCAAACGCGACGCCCCCCGGTTGCGGGCATTGTTCGGCCTCGTCGCGCTTGGGTTCACAGTCCTGTTCGTTCCGTTGCAATTGCAACTCTGGCCCAATTCGGAGCGCCAGCAGCAGGAGGTCCGGCTCGGCGGTATTGGGTACGCGTCGGAGGTGATGGAGAACGGCTACAACACCCATGGTTTCCTGCATTCGCGATGGCGCCCGCACAATGCGGTAGTGATTACCAGTTTCCAGCGCCAAGGCCAGGTGCGCGCCTTGTTTCGGCGGCTGGCGATCCCGCCATTGGACCATCCGGCAGCGCGGTCGGTGGGCCTCAACTTCATTGATGCCTTTGGTCCGCCCGTGGAGAACGCCTGCGATGGCGATGTGCGCGGGCGCCACGGCGTGATCGAAGGCCAGCGCCTGTGGGGCAAATTGAAACTGGCCGCCCTCGGTGATGATGTCAGGCTCGTCTTTGTCGATCGCCGCCTCCGTATCGTCGGCGTGGGCGAACGCTTCGATCAGTTCAAGATGCGGATGCCGCTGGACATCCCTGGATACCCGGACACGGATGGTTGGATCGGCTACGCGCGGGCCGGCAAGGCTGCGTTTCTGGCCGCTGTGGCCGTCGATGCGGCGGGGCGGCAGATCTGCCGGATTCCTCAGTACTGATCGTTTCGCCGCGTGCCGCCGCCGGCCAAACCCGGATGCAGTGGCGCCGTCGGCGCACTCCGGGTGTCATGGCTCAAGAAGGCGATCAGGAACTGGCTGCCCAGCAGCACCGGTAGGAGTGCCAAGGCGACCGTGCCGGCGGTCGCCGGCACGCCGGTGGCGATGCTGCGGTGCCATTCCCAGGCACCGAAGATCAGGCCGAACAGAAGCAACAATTTGCCCAGCACCAGTTGCAGCGTCGCCACGCCGGCGCCTTGCAGGAAATAGGTGAACCAGATGCGCTTCGTGGCATTCACGTAGTGGCCGAAAAGGAAACGACCGGCCTCGCGGTGAATGCGTAGCTGGCTGGTCTCCGTGCCATAGCGGGCCTGCATGGGGACGTCGGCGACGACCGCGCGCAAGAGGCCGAGCCGGAACAGCATGTCAGATTCGAAGAAGAACCCTTCCGCCAGGTCGTCCAGCGGCAGCAACCGGGCGACCCGGGCCTCGATGGCCGTGAAGCCGTTGGTCGGGTCGAGCATGCCCCAATACCCGCTCGACAATTTTGTTGCCAGCGACAGCACCATGTTGCCCACGATCCGCACCGTCGGCATGCCGGTCAACGCATCCATGCGGTGAAAGCGGTTGCCCTTGGCGTAGTCGGCGCGGCCACTAGTGATGGGGCGGATTAGGTCGGGGATCAGGGCCGGGTCCATCTGGCCGTCGCCATCGACCTTGACGATGATGTCCGCACCGACGCCGAGCGCGGCACGATAGCCGGCAACGGTGGCGCCGCCGACGCCGGTGTTCCTGGCCTGGCGGATGATCTGAACACGGTCATCGTCGCATTTCTCCGCGACCAGATCGCCGGTGCCGTCGGGGCAGGCGTCGTCAACGACGAAGACCCGGCCGACTTCGGGTCCCATGGCGCTTAGAACGCCGAGAATATGATCGCGTTCTCGGTAACACGGTACGACGACGGCGACCATCGGCTGCCGATCGGCAACGTCGCAGGTCGTCTCCGAGGATGCATCGGTCGGTGCCATGCTAGGGTTCCCATACCAAGCGAAGCCGAAATCTAGCCCCAACGGGGCGTCGACAAAAGGCTTCGCCAACATTCAGGCATGCATGTATCATGCACCGAACAAATGAAACCCCGGCGCCAGACCGGGCCACCCTTTGGATCAACCAGCCAAGGGGGGAAGAAGGGGCAGGGAATGGAGGTCAACGTGTCCGACACAGCTTCGGGCAGCCTAGCCGGAATCAGCCTGTTCGCGGGACTCGACGAAAACGAGCTCACCGAACTCGAAAAGGCCTGCAGCTGGCGCCGCTACACCAGCAACGAACAGATCATCGACCGACAAAGCGATTCCACCGACGTGTTCTTCGTCATCGAGGGCAAGGTCCGGGTGGTCAACTATTCGTTGTCGGGGCGGGAGATCACGCTCGACGACATCGTTCCCGGCCGTCATTTTGGCGAGTTGGCGGCGATCGACGGTCAACCGCGCTCGGCCAGCGTCATGGCTCTGGAGGAAAGCTTGTTGGCGGCCCTGCCGCAGGAGCGATTCTTGGACGTGGCTCGACGCCGGCCCGAGGTGTCCTACCTGGTCATGTTGACCTTGGCGCGCATCATCCGCGTCTCCACCGACCGCATCATGGATCTCTCGACGTTGGCCGCCAACAACCGGGTGCAGGCGGAATTGCTGCGTGAGGCGCGTTCTAATCCGGTCAACGAGAACACGGCCCAGATCAGTCCCATTCCGGTGCATGGCGATATCGCCAGCCGGGTCAGCACGACCCGCGAAACCGTCGCCCGTGTCCTAAATGATCTGGCCCGCCAGGGTATCGTCGAACGCCAGAAGGATGCGTTGGTGATCCATGATTTGGCACGCCTCAGCGAGATGGTCGAAGAGGTCCGGGGCGAGTAGGCGATGCTGTCTGACGGAAGCCACATGGGATCGTCGTCATCCTTGTGCCAACGTGCGAAAACCCCCTGAATCAGCGTATCCCGGCCATTTGACAGGAGCCGGGGATTGATCCATCATCCGAGCACGCGTGACCATCGAAGCCACGGAACGCGAACCAGTCCCTTCGATTGGTGAGGGGCGTGGCAGGATCGCCTCGTGGCACGGATACACTGCGCCGTGATGGCTACGGGGGAAGGCATGCCCAAGACAATCCTGATCGTCGAAGACAATGATCTGAACATGAAATTGTTCAATGATCTGCTTCAGGCGCACGGTTATGACACTGTGCAGACGATGGACGGTCGCAACGCCCTGGCGTTGGCGCGCGAGCACATGCCGGACTTGATCCTGATGGACATCCAACTGCCGGAAATTTCCGGTCTGGAGGTCACCAAGATGCTCAAGGCGGACGACGACCTGCGCCACATCCCGGTCATTGCCGTCACCGCATTCGCCATGAAGGGGGACGAAGAGAAGATTCGCGAAGGGGGCTGTGAGGGGTACATCGCCAAACCCATCTCGGTGCCCACGTTCCTTGAAACCGTAGCCAAATTCCTGAACTGACCGGCTTAGAGCGACTGCCCCCGAGCCATGCCGGCACGCATCCTCATCGTCGATGATACCCCTGCCAGCGCCAAGGTCCTGGCGGCGAAGTTGACGGCCGAGTACTACGACGTGCTGGTGACCGAGAGCGGCGCCGAGGCTCTCGTCCGGGCCAGCGAAGATGATCCGGATATCGTGCTGCTGGACGTCATGATGCCGGAGATGCACGGCTTCGAGGTCTGCCGCCGGTTGAAGTCCGATGGCCGCACGGCACATATCCCGGTCGTTATTGTCACCGCATTGGGTGGCCGCGAAGACCGAATTCAGGGACTGGCGGCCGGCGCCGATGAGTTTCTCACCAAGCCCGTGGACGATACGACGCTGATGGCCCGTGTGCGATCGTTGCTGCGGCTCAAACAAATGCTGGATCAATGGCGGTTGCGCCAGGAAACGGGTCAGCGCATGGGACTGGTCGAGGATACGCTACCGATGCTCGACGATGGTCGTGGCGCGCGAATCGTGGTTGTCGGTGGCGCGGCTTTGGAGAATACGGCCATTGAGCAAATGTTGTCTTCGGACGGCGATATCGTCACGGTCATCAACACCGAAGCGGGTTCGGAACTGGAACAGCAGATCGCCGGTGATCAGCCGGATGTCATCGTGCTTGCCTTTGGCGACGAGGCGGATCCGACCCTCAGATTGGCCTCGACCTTGCGATCGCTTGAACCCATGCGCCAGATTCCGATTGTCACGGTCGGTGACGAAATCGACATGCCGGATATGATCAAGGCGCTTGAACTCGGCGTGAATGACTACATTATCCGGCCCCTGGACGACCAGGAACTGCTGGCCCGTATCCGCACCCAGGTTCGGCGAAAGCGCTATCAGGACCGTCTGCGCGACCTGTTCCTAAGCCAGTTGTCGTTGGCATTGACCGACAGTCTGACCGGCCTGCACAACCGCCGATACCTGGATTCGCATCTCGAAGGGGTGATGCAGCGAATGACCGAAACCGGGCGCCCGGTGACGCTTTTGATGATCGACATCGACCATTTCAAGGCGGTCAACGACACCCACGGTCACGCTGTCGGCGACGAGGTGCTCGCCACGGTCGCCGAGCGAATTCTCAGAAATGTCCGAGGTTTCGACCTCGCGGTGCGCTACGGCGGCGAGGAATTCGTCGTCGTTATGCCGGATACGGACCTGGACGTGGCACTCCCCGTGGCCGAGCGGCTGCGTGAGCGCATGGCCGAGGGGCCGGTGCCGGTCGAAGCCGCCGTGGACACGTTGACGGTCACGCTGAGTATCGGTGTTGCCCAGTCGCGTGACGAGACCGAAGGCCCGTCGGAATTGCTGAAACGCGCGGATCAGGCGCTTTATGCGGCCAAGAATGGCGGCCGCAACCGGGTCGTCAGCGACCCGCCCAGGGATTAGCGGAATTCATGCCTGAGAAGAAGATCGGCGGCCAGCGGCGGCCTGTTACTTGATCTTCGCTTCCTTGAACAGCACGTGCTTGCGGATGACCGGATCGTACTTCCGCATCTCCAGCTTCTCGGTGGTATTGCGGGGGTTCTTCTTGGTCACGTAGTAGTACCCCGTGTCCGCCGTGCTGACGAGCTTGACCTGAATGACTGCGGGCTTGGCCATGACGTTCCATTCCTAAAACGACCGCCGCCTCCGTGGCGACGCGGCCGGCACCATACATCGGCGACCGACGCTGTCAAGTGGCGGCGACCGCCGCCGAGGTCGGTATCCGATATTAGGGCCGCTGGGCCATTGACGATGCGACGTCGAGCGCGCGGGCGTAGAGCGCCGGTGCCTTGACCAGCCTGAGAGCCACCCGCAGGTCGACCTCGTTCCGGCGGCGCTCGGACGGACAAGCCTTACGCAGCGCCCTGGCGCTGTCCCGGTCTTTCAGGCCCGGCCGGCGCCAGGTTTGGAGACGCGCCTGCGCGGCGCTCCGGTTGGCCAACGCCGAGGCCAGCGCGTGGCCGTCGTCGCCATCGCCGCTGGTGCAGACCGCGGGCAGCACGCCGAGGCCATGCAGCACGTAGCCCGTGGGTGCGATGAAGCGCGACCAGGTCAGGGTCATCTCGCCATCATTGGGAAGCCTGATCACCGTTTGCACCGTGCCCTTGCCGAAGGATGCGGTGCCGACCACGACGGCCCGATGACGGTCCTGCAGCGCGGCGGCCACGATTTCCGCCGCCGAGGCCGATTTGCCGTCGATCAACACGACCACGGGAAGGCCGGCCAACAGGTCGTCGCCGCCGGCCTCGTAGGAATGCAGGCTGTCCGGATGGCGGCCACGGGTGTCGATGATGGTGCCCTGGGTCAGCAAAAGGTCGGCCACCTTGACCGATTGCTTCAGCAGGCCGCCGGGATTGCTCCTGAGATCCAGGACCAGACCCTGGGCGTCCGGGTTTTCCGCCCTGAGGGCGCGAATCTTGCGTCCCAATGACTTCGCCGTGTCCTGGTTGAAGCTGAAAATTCGCGCCACCATGACGCCTTTCTCCATCCGTGCCTTGATGGTTTCGGGCACGATGTGGCGGCGTTCCATTTCGACGACGAACGGCGCGGCCTGGCCATCCCGTTCGACCGTCAGCATGACGCGGGTGTTGAGCGGCCCCCTGATCTGGTCGGTGATGGTGCGGGTCGGCAGGCCCTTGATGGCGATCTCGCCGACGTGGGTGATGTGGTCACCGGGCTTCAGTCCGGCTTCGGATGCCGGCGTCTTCTTCATCACCTGGGTGACGGTGGCGATGCCCTCGACCAGCCGATAGCGGATGCCGACGCCGCCGAATCCTTCGCGCTTGGCCCGATGGCGGCGCGCTTCGTTGGCGCCGGCGTAGCGGGAATAGATGTCCAGTTCCGAGAGCACGCCGTCGAACACGGCCTCGTAGAGTTTCTCCGCGTCGGCGCCGCGAAGGTCATCCGAGTTCTGGCGCCCGACGCTGGAAAAATCGACCGCTAAGGCGGCCCAGGCCCGGGTATCGCCCTCGGCGGGCAGCTTGCGCCGAGCCACGTCGTGGTTGCCGTAGGCCAGCACCACGTCGTCGCCGTCACTGCGCGTCTTTAATTCCGGATCGATGGATCCGAGGCCGCGCAATCCCTCGATTCCGAGGCGGCGGAAGGGGATGGGATCGATGTATTTCTCGAGCACGCTGTTGAAGCCGGCGGTGAACACTTCCTCGGCCGCCGGTGCCGAAAACCCGTTGTTACCGGCGCTCTGCTCCACCGCCGGCGTGGCGCAGGCGCCAAGGGCCGTCAGCAACACCGCTGCCGCGGCTCGGCGGGTCCAGTCCGTAAGCTCTGCCCAGTTCATGGTTGATATACTAAGCCGAAGATGGGGATCAATGCACGACACCAGTGTATCCGCGCCGCGAGGCCGTCACCGGCGGTTTCCCCGGTGTGGCCGCCCGCGTGACTTGCCGCGTCCCTTTCCGCGTCCCTGGCCGCGGTTCGCCGGTGGCGGCGCCTCGTCACTGCCGTCCATCAGATGGAAGATCAGCCCGCCGGTGATGGGGGCGGCTTCCGCCAGCATGACCTCCACCTGATCGCCCAGCCGATAGCGCCGGCCGCCGTTGCGGCCGATCAGCGTGTGCTGGGCTTCGTCGTGGTCGTAGTAATCGTCGGCCAGCGAACGGATGGGCACCAGGCCGTCGGCCCCGGTCTCGTCGAGGGTGACGAACAATCCGAACCGGGTGACCCCGTTGATGCGGCCCTGGAACAGGGTGCCGACCCGATCGGCCAGGAAGCGCGCGGTGAAACGGTCGACGGCGTCGCGCTCGGCTCCGGCGGCGCGCCGTTCCAGGTCCGAGAGATGCTCGCCCATTTCCTCGAAATCACGGGGCTCGTCCTCTAGGCCGCCGGCGCCGAGACCCAACGAGCGGATCAGCGCCCGGTGCACCACCAGGTCCGGATAGCGCCGAATGGGCGAGGTGAAATGGCTGTATCGCTGGAGCCCGAGGCCGAAGTGGCCGAGGTTGTCGGGCGCATAGACGGCCTGGGCCTGACTGCGCAGCACCACGTCGTGCACTAGATGCTTCTCGGCCGTGTTCTCGACCCGCTCGAGGATGTGGTTGAATCCCTGGGCGCTAATAATGCCGGACTTGGGGAAGGGTATGTCGAGGCTGTCGAGGAACTCGCCCAGCATTCGGAGTTTCTCCATGCTCGGCTGGTCGTGGACGCGATAGAGGCAAGGGCTCCGCTGCTTCTCCAGCGTTTCGGCCGCGGCCACGTTGGCGGCGATCATGAATTCCTCGATCAGGCGGTGGCTGGCCAGGCGGGTGCGGGGCTGGATCGCCGCCACCTCGCCGTCGTCGCCCAGGATGACCTTGCGCTCCGGCAAGTCGAGTTCGAGCGCGCCGCGCTTCTCGCGGGCCTTCTCCAACAGGTCGAAGGCGGCGTAGAGCGGCCGGATGACGTTGTCCACGAGCGGCGTCGTCGTTTCGTCTGGCCGGCCGGCGTACGCGTCTTCCACCTGTTCGTAGGTCAGCCGCGCGCGCGAGCGCATCAGGGCGCGCGAAAAGCGGTGGCCCTTGAGCTGCCCCTCGGCGTCGATGGTCAGATGCGCCACCAGGCATGGCCGGTCCTCTTCGGGGCGGAGCGAGCACCAGCCGTTGGAGATCGCCTCCGGCAGCATCGGCACCACCCGGTCCGGCAGATAGACTGAGGTGCCGCGCTCGTAGGCGGCATGGTCCAGCGCATCCCCCGGACGCACGTACCAGGCCACGTCGGCGATGGCGACGACCAATCGGTGCCCGCCCGAATTCGCCGCGTCGTCGTCGGTCCGGGCATGGACGGCGTCGTCGAAATCCCTGGCATCGGCGCCGTCGATGGTGACGAGCGCAAGGTCCCGCAGGTCCTCCCGGTCCTCCAGCGGCGCCGCGGCCGACGCGTCAGCCTGGGCCAGTGCGGCGGCCGGGAAATCGATGGGGATGTCGCGTTCCTTCAGCGCGATCAGACTGATCGCCTTGGGTCCGGCGGCGTCGGCGATGCGCTCGATGATCCTGCCCTGGGGCAGCCCGAGACGACGCCCGGGGGCAAGCTGCACGCGCACCAGATCGCCTGGCGCGGCACCACCGGCATCACCGGTCCTGACGACGATGTCGCTTTTCTGCCGCCGGTCGGTGGGGCGCACGTGCATGACGCCGGAAACCATCTCGACGATGCCCAGCAGGTCCGCCGGGCGGCTCTCGAGGTGGCGGATGGTGCGGCCTTCGTAGAGTTTGCCGAGCGGGGTCAGGCGGGCCAGCAACCGGTCACCGATGCCGGGGGCGGAGCGGCCGCCGCGCTCGGGCGCCATGATGATGGTCGGCGGCACGCCGTCGTCGCTGTTCCAGTTCAGCGGCCGGGCCAGCACCGCGCCGTCGGCGTCGAGGCCGGAAATCTCCACCACGGTGACCGATGGCAGGCTGCCGGCACCGCCGTAACGCCGGCCGCGGCCGCGCTCGAGCGCGCCCTCGTCCTGCATCTCGCGCAGCACCTTCTTCAGGATCTTCTTCTGCTCCGCGTCCAGCTGGAAGGCGCGGGCAATCTCGCGCTTGCCGGCGGGGCGCGGGCTGTCGTTGATGAATTCGAGAATCTGTTCGCGGCTCGGGAACGGCGCGCTTTTGCCGGAACCGGCGGTCTTCTTCTTCCTAGCCACCCGGCGCGGCCTGGCTCTTGGCTGCTTTCTTGGCCGGCTTCTTGGCACTCTTCTTCTTGGCGGCTTTCTTCTTGGCCGGTTTTTTCGCCGTCTTTTTGGCTGCGCCCTTGCCGGATTTGGCGGCAATCAACTCGACGGCCTGCTCCAGGGTCACAGTGTCCTTGTCCTGGCCTTTCGGAATTGTTGCCATGGTGCGGCCATGCTGTACGTAGGGGCCGTAGCGGCCGTCGCGGACGGTGATCGGCTTCTTGCCCTTGGGATGAAGGCCCAGTTCCTTCGGCGGATCGCGCCGTGGCTTCGATGCCAGCAGGTGGCAGGCCCGGTTCATCTGGATGGTCATGACATCGTCGTCGCCCTTTAGCGACACATAGGTGCCGCCGCGCTTCACGTAGGGGCCGAAGCGGCCGATGCCGGCAGTGATCTCGTCGCCCGATTCCGGGTCCGGGCCGAGCGTGCGCGGCAGCGACAACAGGCCGAGCGCGCGTTCCAGGTCGATGGACGCCGGGTCCGTGCCCTTCAGCAGCGAGGCCCGCTTGGGCTTCTTCTTCTTGTCCTCCGGGTCGATATCGCCCAGCTGCACATAGAAGCCATAGGGGCCCTTGCGTAGGCTGATGGCGAGGCCCGTCGCCGGGTCGTCGCCAAGGACGACCGGGCCGGCCATGCCGTTGCCGTTGCCGCCGCCCTCGACCACTTCCAGCGGTCGTGTGAAGCGGCAGTCCGGGTAGTTGGCGCAACCGATGAAGGCACCGAACTTGCCGAGCTTCAGGTTCAGCCGGCCGCTGTCGCAACTCGGGCACTTGCGCGGGTCTATACCGTCCTCGCCCTCGCGGAAAAAGTGCGGACCCAGCAGTTCGTCCAGCGTGTCCAGCACGTGGCTGACGCGCAGGTCCTTGGTTTCCTCCACCTTGTCGTTGAAGGCGGACCAGAATTCCCTCAGCACCTGCTTCCAGTCGATGCGGCCGCCGGAGATATCGTCGAGCTTGTCCTCCAGATCGGCGGTGAAGTCGTAGGCGACGTAGCGGGTGAAGAAGCTCGTCAGGAAGGCGGTGACCACGCGGCCCCGGTCTTCGGGGATGAAACGCCGCTGATCGAGCCGCACGTAGTTGCGCTCCTGCAGCACGCCCAGGATCGAGGCATAGGTCGACGGCCGGCCGATACCCAGCTCCTCCAGCTTCTTAACCAGGCTGGCCTCGCTGTAGCGCGGCGGCGGCTGGGTGAAGTGCTGTTCCGTGGTGACTTGGCGGCGGACCAGTCGGTCACGTTCGGCCATGGCGGGTAGGATGCGATCGCCATCTTTGGCTCCCTCCTTGGCGCCATCTTTGGTCTCGTCCTTGGCTTCACCCTTGGCTTCGCCGTCACTGCGTTCGTCTTCGTCCCGGCCTTCGCGGTAGAGCTTGAGGAAGCCGTCGAACACGACCACCGAGCCGGTGGCGCGCAGCACCACCTCCTGGTCCTCGGAGGCGATATCGACCGCCACCTGATCGAGTAACGCCTGCTCCATCTGGCTGGCCATGGCGCGTTTCCAGATCAGCTCGTAAAGCTTCCGCTGATCCACATCCAGGTACTGCGCCACGTCTTTTGGGTGGCGGCCCGCGTCGGTCGGGCGGATGGCCTCGTGCGCCTCCTGGGCGTTCTTGGCCTTGGTCTTGTAGAAGCGCGGGCTCTCCGGCACGTAGCGGTCGCCGAAGGTGCGGCCGATGACGGCGCGGGTGGCGCTGAGGGCCTCGTTCGCGATCTGCACGCCGTCAGTCCGCATGTAGGTAATCAGGCCGACGGTCTCGCCGCCGATGTTGACCCCCTCATAGAGCTTCTGCGCCACCTGCATGGTTTTCTTGGCGCCGAAGTAGAGCTTGCGGGCGGCTTCCTGCTGCAGGGTCGAGGTGGTGAACGGCGGCGCCGGATTTCGCCGGGTCTGCTTCTTCTCGACCTTGGCGACTGAAAATGCGCGGGCCTCGATGGCGGCCTTGGCGGCCTCGGCCTCGGCCTGGCTGCCGATGGCCATTCTGGTCAGCTTCTTGCCGTTCAGGTGGGTGAGAGCGGCGGTAAAAGCCTCGTCCCTTGGCGTCGCGAACTGGCCCTTCACGGACCAGTATTCCTGGGCCTTGAAATTCTCGATCTCGTCCTCGCGCTCGCAGACGATACGCAGGGCCACCGACTGCACCCGGCCGGCCGAGCGCGAGCCCGGCAACTTGCGCCAGAGCACCGGCGACAGCGTGAAGCCGACCAAATAATCAAGGGCACGCCGCGCCAGGTAGGCCTCGATGAGTTCCGTGTCCAGTGGGCGCGGATGGCTGAAGGCATCGAGCACGGCGTTCTTGGTGATCTCGTTGAAGACCACGCGCTCGATCTCGACCGAGCCCAGTGCGTTGCGGTCGCGCAGGATCTCCTGCACGTGCCAACTGATGGCCTCGCCCTCGCGGTCCGGGTCGGTGGCCAGGTAGAGCTTGTCTGCGCCCTTCACCGCCTTGGCGATGGCGTCCACGTGTTTCTTGGCCCGGACATCCATCTCCCAGTCCATGGCGAAGTCGTCATCCGGCCGCACCGATCCGTCCTTCGACGGCAGGTCGCGGATGTGGCCATAACTGGCGAGTACGGTGTAATCGCCACCAAGATACTTATTGATGGTCTTTGCCTTGGCAGGCGATTCGACGACGACGACGTTGGTCATGGGTACCAGGATTCCTTGTCACGCGCGGTCTGGGTTCGGCGGAATCGGCGCCGAACCCGGCCTTCTGGCCACCGAGGCCCGGGAGAATTGGCGATGAAAAGCCGGTTCGTCAACCTTCGTCTGTTGGGACCTGCGAATTAATCCGCCTGAAGCGGATTCGTCAGGCGATTGGCAATGGACGAGATAGACGATATATTACAATGACTTAGAGATACAGAATGGGAGCCGAGAGGAAATCGTGAAGCTCGAAGACCTAAGGGCGGATTTCAAAGGCACTTTGCTGAAACCCGATGATGCGGTTCACGTAAATGGTGTTCGACTGTTCAACCGGCGATTCCAAGGCCGGCCAGCGCTGATCGCGCAACCGTCGGACTCGGAAGATGTTGCCGCGGCGGTCCGTTTCGCGCGCGATAATGGCCTCGCGCCCGGCATCCTGGGTGGCGGCCACAACCCGGCCGGTAGCGCCATTGCCGACGGCGGCCTGGTCATCGATATGACCCGTTTGGGCGCGGTCTCGGTCGACGTCACGCGGCACATGGTGACGGTCGGCGGCGGGGCGCGTTGGAAACAGGTGGACGAGGCGACGATGGTGCACGGCCTGGCAACGCCCGGGGGTGACTGTTGCGTCGTCGGTGTCGCTGGTTATGTGCTGGGTGGTGGCCACGGCATGCTGTCGCGGGCCCATGGGCTTGGCTGCGACAATTTGGTCGCGGCGACACTGGTCGACGCTGCAGGCGACGTCGTCCGGGTCAGCGAGACGGAGGAGCCGGAACTCTTCTGGGCGCTCAGGGGAGGCGGCAACGGCAACTTCGGCGTCGTCACCGAGATGGATTTGCGACTGCGCCCGTTGTCCGATGATCTTTACGGCGGCGCCCTGGTCTGGCCGTGGGCGTATGCCGGCGTCGTCGTCCGTTGCTTCCGCGACCTGTTCGCCGGGCGGCCGACCGATGATCTGACCCTTGCCATGAACCTGGCGCGGTTCCCGTTCCCGGACGGTGAACCGACGGTCACCGTTTACGGCGCGCATCTCGGCGGAGCCCAGGCAGCCGAACGGGACATGGCGGCCTTCCGCCGCATCGGCCCGCCCATGATCGATATCTTCGGGCCGACCGGCTACTTGCAGATGCAGACGTTGTCCGAGGACGACATCACCGGCCCCGGCCAGGGACTCCGCGGGCTCTGGAAGGGCGGTTTTGTCGAAGACGATCTTGACGACGGCGCCATCGAGAGCATCATCGCCGCTTTCGCGGCCGCGCCTTCGCCCGCCAGCCGCATCCATTTCGATCTCGCCGGCGGCGGCGCCATCGCGCGCGTGGACCGGTCCGCGACGGCCTTTTGGCATCGGCGCGCCAACTTCAATGTGGAAGTCCTGGCCCTTTGGCGCGATGCGGCTGATGATATGGCCAACATGGATTGGGCGCGGTGGGCGAAGGCTGACTTGGCAGGGCCGTTGGGCGGCGGTGTTTATGTCGGCTACGGCGATCCGGAACTGCAGGATTGGGCGGCCGCCTATTACGGCGGTAACTGTGAGCGGCTGGTGGCCGCGAAACGGCGGTATGATCCGGACAATCTGTTCCGTTTCCCGCAGGGGCTGTCAGAAGTCCAGGGGGCCGGCCATGGCGAATCCTGAGGTGTCCGACGATACGCTCGACGCATTCCGCGACGCCCTTGGCGACGCCAACGTGGTTACCGATGAGGCGTTGCTGGCCTCTCAACAAGCCAACGTGACCGAATATGGACCGCGGCCTTTCGTCGCCGTCTTGCGGCCGGAGAACGTGGAGCAGGTTCACGCAGCGGTGGCGGCGGCCAACCGGACGGGCGTGCCGCTCCATCCCATCAGCAGCGGGCGAAATTGGGGTCTCGGTTCGCGGCTAGCGCCGGCCGCCGGGTGCGCGTTGCTGGATCTGGGTGGCCTCAGCCGCATCCGCGAGATCAATCGCGACTTCCGCTACGCGGTGATCGAGCCCGGGGTGACGCAGCGCCAGCTTGCCGATGCGCTGATGGCCGAGGCGCCGGACCTGATGATGCACCCGACCGGCTCGCATGAGCAGACCAGCATCGTCGGCAACTGCCTCGAACGTGGCGTCGGCTACTTCGGCGCCCGGCTCGCCGACGTGCGTGGCTTTGAAGTGGTCCTTGGCAACGGCGAGCAGGTGCGCACCGGCTTCTGGCGTTTTGACACACCGGCGGACGGCCGGTCGCCGGCGCATGCCTATCCGCCGGGCCTGGGACCCGACATGTCCGGGCTGTTCTGCCAATCCAACTTCGGCATCGTTACCGGGCTCGTATTCAACCTGCGGCCGCGGCTGCCGTTCTGGGTGGCATTGATGGAGTTCACCGAACGCGATCTGGCGCCCGTGATCGACGGTCTGGCGGAACTGCGAACGGCCGGCGTCATTTCCGAAGGTTATGAGATCGACAACGAACACGACCCCCGGGTTCAGGACCTGGGCCTCTCGGACGGCGATGATGTGACGGCGCCCGGGCGCGGTGACCGGTCCTGGGTAGTGTGGATGCGCCTGCCCGGTTCGGAAAAGCAGATCGACGCCGCCAAGCACCAAATTTTGAGGGAAATTGGCGGCCATTGCAGCCGCATCGAGTTCATCGACCCGGTCGCCGAGGACACGGAAGCGCGGGGAGCGGCCTTCCACTCCCGCTGCGGTGTGCTGGCGGGCGAGCCTGGTAACTTCAGCCTTGAAGCCATGGCAGGCGCCAGCGGCATCGACGACGTGCCGCCGGATTTTAATCCGGACCACCATCCGGATGTCATGGGCTTTGTCTGTGCCCTGCCGGCGTTGCCCTATCGCGGGGATGCCGTGGTCGAGGCCCTGGGCGTGGTGGACGAAGTGTCGGCCAGCCACGGCGTGGTCGCCGCGCTGACGCTCTCCGGTCTGAGTCCGCTGGCGCTGGAAGGGTTCTTTCGTACCTATTTCGACCGCCGCAATGCGATGGAGATCACCGAGGCACATGCCTGGAACGCAGAATTGCACCGGCGCCTCTCGGCCATCGGCATCCACCCGTATCGCGTCAACGTGCAGGAAATGCCGGCCTATTTCGATGACAATACCAGCGGCAATCTGAATACGCTCAGGGCCTTGAAGAAGGCGCTTGATCCCAACGGCATCATTGCGCCCGGCCGCTACGCACCTTCCGAGTACTGAGGTCCGGCACGCTTGCCGGTTGATCGTGACACCGAACCATATGAGTATTCCCTCATATGGACATAGATGGGAGGACAGGCATTATGAGTAACGATGGAATGATGGAGTTCTCGCCGCTTGGAAAGGCGATATTCAAGATCAATCAGATCACCAAGCAGGTTTGGATCAACTACGGATACGCCTGTCTGGTGATTGCGGGCGCGGACGGTGAAGTCGCCCCGGCCGAGTTCGATTTTCTGGCCGAGGAGGCCCGCGCCATGGGGGCCACGGACGACATCATCGACGCTTGGCGGGCCTACGATTTCGCCGGCGGCGATCTCAACGCCTTGTTGCCGACACTGGTCGCCGATTCGCCCATCAACGCTGCCCGCTCGCTAATCTACACCGCCGTGAAGATGTCCCGTGCCGACGGCCATTATGCCGTCGAGGAACAGGCCGCGGTGGCCAAGGCCGCCGGTATCCTCGGCATTGACGATCATGTGGTCTCGGCCATCAACGGTCTTGTCGATTTGGAGGACGCTGTCGCCCGGACCCGGGCGGGCTTGCTCGAGACGGGGACCTGAACAGGGCCACCGTCAGCCGACAAACGAGACTCGGTTTCCCGGATGGCGCTCCAGGCGGCCCGCCAGTTCCAGTTCCAGCAATGCGGCCGCCAGCATCGCCGGATGCACGCCGGACTCGCGCCTCAGCACGTCGACGTCCACCGGGGCCTGGTCGAGCAGGTCGAGAAGGGCGGTCCGGGCCCGTGCTACCTCGGTATCGTCGAGTGTTGGCGCGACGGCACCATTGTCGGGCGGCGGGGCCGGATCGGGCTCGGCGAAACGTGGGCCGTCGGGCCGGGCCAGGGCCTCCAGCACGTCTTCGGCTCCTTCGGTCAGTAAAGCGCCCTGGCGAATCAGGCGGTTGGCGCCACGGGCCCGCGGGTCCATGGGCGCGCCGGGTACGGCGAACACCTCGCGGCCCTGCTCCAGCGCCATGCGGGCGGTGATCAGCGAGCCGGACTTGAGACCGGCCTCGATCACCACGACACCGCGCGCCAGGCCTGAGATCATCCGGTTGCGGCGCGGGAAGTGGCGGGCCTGCGGTTCCGTCCCTGGCGGCATCTCGCCGATGATGGTGCCGTGCTCCTGGATGGCCTGATGCAGTTTGCCGTTGGAGGCCGGGTAGATGACGTCGACGCCGCCGGCGACCACGGCCACGGTGCCGGTGCCGAGCGCGCCGTCGTGCGCCGCCGCGTCGATGCCGCGGGCCAGGCCCGAGGCGACCAGGAAACCGCCGGCACCGATGCCGGCGGCGATCTCGCGGGCGAAGCGGCGGCCGTTGGCCGACGCATTGCGGGCGCCGACCACGGCGACGGTCTTCTTCTTCAGCAGTGCTGCATGGCCGAGCACATGTAGTACCGGCGGCGCATCCTCGATCTGCGCCAGCAACGGCGGGTAGGCGGGCTCTCCCAGTACCAGCGACGTGCCGCCCAGGTCCTGGACTGTGTCCAATTCGGCCTTGGCGATTGCCGCCGTTGCCGGTTTCGGGGTATCCCGCCGGCCGCCGCGGCGGGCCATGCCGGGCAGTTCGTCGAGCGCCCGGGTGGCGCTGCCGAAACGCTCCATCAGGCGGCGATAGGTGATCGGGCCGACGTTCTCCGACCGGATCAGCCGCAACCGATCGATGCGTTCATCGGCGGAGGGCGGGGCCGTGGCGGTCATGGTTCGAGGGTGCGGCAGTTGCCGCTCGCCGTCAAGCGATAACGGGCAGCGCGGGAACGCTTACAACCTATCAGCGCTTTCCGGATCGGTCCGTGGCGCGAGCCACGAACCAGGCCGGCACCAGCGCAATTACGAACATGCAGGCGAGGGCCAGGAAGGCGTCCTGGAAGCCGAAAGTGGTGGCTTGCGCATGCACCACCCGGCCCAGGTAGTCGAGGGCGCCGGACTTCAGGTGGGCGCCGGCCAGCCCGCCCTCGTGCAGCAGGCGTTCGACCTTGGCCAACAATTCGCGGCTGAACGGGTTACCGGCGGTCTGCGTGGCCGCCAGGGCCTCCGCGTGGACGGCTGTGCGGACGTCGATGACCAGCACCATCACGGCGATGCCCAGCGAGCCGCCCAGCTGGCGCGTGAAATTGTAGGCGGCGATGCCCTGGTTGATGCGGTCTGCCGGGATGTGGGCGATGACACTGCCGGCCAGCGCCGGAATGATCAGCCCCCACGAGAAGAAGGCCGTGGTCACGTAGGCGAATAGCAGAAGCGTCGGCGTGTTGACGTCGGTGGTGGAGAGACCGAGTGCCGCCACACCGTTGATGCAAAAGCCCAACAACAGTGGAATCCAAGTCGGCAGCCGATCGGCGAGCCAGCCACCCAGTGGCATCAACCCCATCAACAGCAGGCCGCCCGGCAACACCAGCAGCCCCGCGGATGTTGGGGTCAGGCCTTGCACGGTCTGCACCATCACTGGAATACCGTAGTCGAAGGCGAATGAGGTGAATCCGAACATCGCCGCCATGCCGACGACGGCGGCGAAGTTGACGTCACGGAACAGGCTGACGTCGAGCACCGGGTCCAATTTTATGGTCTCGACCAGGATGAAGGCGGTAAGGGCCACGGTCCCCGTTACCATCATCAGCAGGATTTCCAGCGAGCCCCAGCCCAGCCGGTGGCCGTTGCCGAGGGTGCCGACGAGGCAGAACACGACCAGGCAGCAGAGCCCGAACCCGGCCCAGTCGAAGGCCGGCGCCGGTGTTTCGTCGTCGCGGCCCGGCATGGCCAGCGGGGCGAGTAGCAAGCCGATGGCCAGGAGCGGCAGTGGCGCCAGGAATGCGTACGGCCAGGCCAGGCCGTCGATGACCATGCCGCCGATGACCGGGCCGATGCCGAGCGCCAGCAACTGGCCGGTGCCGAACAGGCTGACCGCGAAGCGCCGCCGGGCCGCGGGATAGGCCGTGACGATGGAGATAAGCGATGTCGCCTGCAGCACGCCGGCCGCCGCCCCTTGCAGCACCCGGCCGGCGATCAGCACTTCGATGCCGGGAGCCGTGGCCGAGATCACGCCGCCGACGAAGAACACGCCGATGGCCGTCATGAAGGCGGTCCGGCGGCCCAGGGCCCGGCTGGCCCAGGCGTTCAATAGCTGGCTCACCACCATGGTGGCGACGAAGGCGGTGGATGCCCACTGGGCCTGGTTCTGGCCGACCCCGTAGGCGCCCATGATCGAGGGCACGGCGATATTGGACATTGCCGCCGCCATGACCACGGGCATGGACCCGGATAGCCCGGTCAGCGCCACCAGCCACACGGGCGGTGGTGTCAGGCCAGCAAGGGGGCGCCCAAGGTCCGTCGTTTCCGACACACCATCCTCCCGGGTCCAGCGTCGTCCACGTTAGCGGTCGGTATCCTAGGGGCGGGGTGGCCCGTTCAGGCGTCTATCCGCGACTTCCGGATGTCGTCAATGCGCGCGGCCCAGCAGCCAAGATGCGACGACCGACACGGCGAAGGCGATGGAAATGCAGAGGAACGCATCCTGGAAGCCGAAGGTCGAGGCCTGGGCGTGCACCACCTTTCCCAGGTAGTCGAGGGCCCCCGAATGCAGCACCGCGTCGGGCAGGCCGCTTTCGTGCAGCAGCCGGCGTACCTTGGCCAGCATCTCCGCGACCATGGGATTGCCCGAGGTTTGGGTCGCCGTCAGGGCGTCGGCGTGAAACGCGGTGCGCAGATCGATGATCAGCACCGTGGTGGCGATGCCCAAGGAGCCGCCGAACTGGCGGGCGAAATTGTAGAGCCCAACGCCGGCGTTCATCCGCTCGGCCGGCACGCTGGCTACCATGTTGCCGCCGAGCGCCGGCTGGATGACGCCGAACGAAACCAGCGTGAAGGTGGAGACGACCAGTAGCACGGCAGACGGCGTGTTGACGTCGGCGGCGGCCAGGACCGCGGACGAAGTGCCGCAGAACGTGAACGCGATGACCAGCAGCACCCGCGGCGAGACGACCTCGGCCATGCGCCCGACGATGGGCGTCGCCACGGCCAGAAGCAGGCCGCCCGGCAGCAGGATCAGGCCCGCCGCCGTCGGCGTCATGCCCTGCACCTCCTGCACGAACACCGGGATCAGGTAGTTGATCGAAAACGTCGACAGCCCAAACAGGAACGACAGCGTGATGGCACCGGCGAAGCGTGGGTTTCGAAACAGGCCGACGTCGATCAGCGGTGTCTCGGCGTGCAACTGGCTGGCGATCAGCAGGGTCACCGCGACCACGCCGACGATGGCCACGGTCAGGATTTCCCATGAATCCCATCCCCACCGCTGCCCATTGCCCACTGTCGCCATGATGCAGGCCAGCGAGGTGACAACCAGTACGAAACCGGTCCAGTCGAACTCCAGGCGCGCCTGGTCGGGCTGGCGGCCGGGCATGGTCGCCAGGCTGATGACGAAGGCGGCGACAACCGGCAGCATGGGAGCGAGGAACACCGCCCGCCACGAGAACGTGTCGATGACGACTCCCCCGATGAAGGGGGCGATGCCGATGGCCAGCATCTGGCCCATGCCGAACAGGCTGATGGCGAAGCGCCGGCGTTCCGGCGGGAAGGCCTCTACGATGGTCACCAGCGAGGCGCCTTGCAGCACCCCGGCGGCCATGCCCTGGACGATGCGGCCGACGATCAGCAATTCGATGCCCGGTGCCACGGTCGCCGCCACGCCGCCGATGCAGAAGACGGTGATGGCCAGGCAATAGGCGAACCGCCGGCCCAGCGTACGCGTCGCCCAGGCGTTCAGCAGCTGGCTCGCCACGTTGGCGGCGATGTAGGCGGTGGTCGCCCACTGGGCCTGATTCTGCGGCACCCCGTAGGCGCCCATGATGCTGGGCACGGCGACCGCCGCCATGATGGCCGACGCAATGACCGGGAACGACCCGCAAAGCGCACCGAAAGTGATGATGCCGGTCCGCCAGGCCGAAAAGCCGCCGTCGCCGGGGGCCTGGCCAGGTGCAGGAGGTGGGGTAGGAGGAGGGGCTGGGGTTGGGTGTGCCACGGTCTGGCCCTACTTGGTCCGGCCCAGGATCCACGCCGGGATCAGGGCCACCACGAAGACCACGGAGATGCACAGAAAGGCATCCTGGAAACCGAACGTGGTGGCCTGGGCGTGCACCACCTTGCCGAGGTAGTTCAGCGCGCCTGAATGCAGCTCGCTCTCCGCCACGCCGCTTTCGTGCAGCAGCTTCCGAACCTTGTCCAGCATCTCCACCGAGAACGGGTTGGCCGAGGTCTGCGTCGCCGTCAGGCCGTCGGCGTGGAAGGCGGTACGGGTCTCGATGATGACCACGGTCATATTGACGCCGAAGGCGCCGCCCAATTGGCGGATGAAGTTCGTGGCGCCGGCGGCCAGGCTGAGTTTTTCGGGTGGCGCCGCCCGCATGGCCGCGGCACCGATGTTGGGCATCACCAAGCCGATGGCCCCCCTCGACAGCACCGTGAACAGGGCCATCGACCAGTAGGGCGTGTTGACGTCGCCGCCCGACATCAGCCAAGCCGCCGTGGCGAAGACGCAGCAGCCGGCCATGATCGGATACTGCGGCGGCAGGTTGTCGGCGAGCTTGCCCGAGATGAAGATCAGCATGAACAGGAACAGGCCCGCCGGTACCAACACCAGGCCGGCCTTGGTCGCGGTATATCCCTGCACGGTCTGCACGAACACCGGGATGGCGTAGTTGGTGGCGAAGTTGCCGGCGCCGAAGGCGAAGCCGATCAGTGTCGCCGCGGCGAAACGCGAATTCAGGAACAGCGTGGGGTCCAGGATCGGTGCCTTGGCACGCAGTTCCGCATGGATGAACAGCACCGCCGCGCAGAAGCCGACGCCGGCCAGGATCAGTGTCTGGTCCGAGCCCCAGCCCAGCCGTCGGCCGTTGCCGAGCGCTGTCATCAGGCAGAAGAGCGCCACCGCTACCAATATGAAGCCGGTCCAGTCGAAGGGCGGCAGCTTCTTCTCCTTGCGCTGCATGCGCGGCATGAAGGTCAACCCCATGACCACCGAGAAGAAGACCAGCGGCAACGGAGCGATGAATATATGGCGCCAGGTGAAGGCATCGATGACCAGGCCGCCGCACAACGGCCCGAAGCTGGGCGACAGCGTCACGCCCATGCCGTAGAGGCCGACGGCGAAGCCGCGGCGCTTTTCGGGAAACACCTCGACGATGGTGGTCATGACCAGTGGCTGGATGACGCCGGCGGAGAAACCCTGCAGAACGCGGCCGAGGATCAGCATGTCGATGTTGGGCGTGACGGCACAGATCACCGAGCCCAGCGTGAACAGGGCCAGCGTCAGCGTATAGGTGACCCGCCGCCCCAAGGCGCGGGTCATCCAGGCATTCAGCAGCTGGCTGGCGACCATGGTGGCGATGAAGCCGGTGGCGGCCCACTGTGCCAGGTCCTGGCCGACCCCGAAGGCGCCCATGATGCTGGGCACGGCGACGTTCACCATGGTCGCCGACAACACCATGGTCATCGCTCCCGCCATGCCAGACACGGTGACCAGCCAGCGGTAGGCGGGGCCATAGCGTTGGAATTGGGCATCGATGCCGTTGGAGGGGTCGGGAGCTTGGCTCATGGTGCCATCATTGTTCGCGTCATCCCTGCTTTCGCGGGAATGACGATCATAGCACCGTCATCAAGCGCCCCAGCAACGTCGGCGCGGATGAACGCATTCTCGGAAGGGATGACCGCTGGGGCCTATTTCTCGGCCGGTTTCTGGCCGGTGGCGATTTTTACCTCGACCATCATGCCCGGGCGCAGCCGGCCGTCGCGCTGCTCAATGGCAATACGCACCGGCAGGCGCTGCGTGATCTTGGTGAAGTTTCCGCTCGGGTTGGGTGTCGGCAGCAGCGCGAACTCGGCCGTGGTGGCGCTGCCGATGTTGACGATGCGGCCTTCGAAGACCTCGTCCGGGTAGGCGTCGATGGTGATGCCGACGACCTGGTCGTTGACCAGGCGGCGGATTTCGGTCTCCTTGATGTTGGCTTCGATCCAGACGTTTTCCGGGTCGTGCACCAGGGCCAGGCGCTGACCCGCCTCGACGAATTCGCCGATCTCGACGAACGTCTTGTCGATGACGCCGTTGACCGGGCTCTTGATGATCCGGTCCTCCAGGTCGACGTGGCGTTGCGCGATCTTCGCCGAGTATTCGTTCTCGCGTTGCTCCAGCATGCCGAGGTCGCCCTCCAGCACGTCGAGCATTGCCCGCTCGGCTTCGGCCTCCAGTACCTTGGCTTCCGCCGATTTCATCTCGGCGACGGCGATGCGGTATTCGCGGTCGATGCGCTGGTGTTGGGTCTCGGCCTGGTCCAGTTGGCGGCGCGATACCACCTTCTTTTCGAACAGGCGCTTGGTGCGCTTCAGTTCGCGCGCCGTCAGTTCGCGCTGCGGTTTCAGCGACGAAACCACGACCTTGGCCGCATCCAGGCGGGCGCTCTCTGATGCCTTACGGCTCTGCGTCTGTTTGTCGACCAGGTTCTTCTCCGCCGCGACCCGGCGCTGCTCCGCCTTCACACCGTCCATCTGCGCCATCATCTGGTCCAGCGTCAGGCGGGACTCACGCTCGTCGATCTTGACGATCACGGCGCCCTTATCGACCCGGTCGCCCTCCCGGACCGAGATGTCGGTGACCCAGCCCTCGACTCTGGACGACACCGTGATCAGGTCGGCGTGGACGCGGGCGTCTTCCTCGAAGACGAAGGCCATGCGTTGCGTGAATTCCCAGCCCCCCAGGCTGGCGGCGGCGATGATGATCAGCAGCACCACGGCGCCGCCGATGCCGATGCCGCGGCGGCGTGCCTTGGGCGGCGCAGCCGTGCTGGCCGCCTCGGGGGCGTCGGATGAGCCGCTGTCGGGCATGGTCGATCGGTCCTCGCACTGGGCGATGTCGGGGCGTTAATGTGCCGAGATTGTATACGATCTTAGACGCTTCGTGGCGAAGGGGAAAGAGGGCAGCCTTCAAGCCCTTGTGATCGCCGTATGCGGTCAGTGCGGGGGTGTGTCGGAATTGCCGGTCTCACCGGGTTCTTCCTTGCTCTTGCCGATACGGGGCTCGGTGCCCGCGAGCAGGCGTTTGATGTTCTCTTTGTGGCGGATGATCGAAAGCACGGCGATACCACCGGCCATCAAGGCGTATCTTTCGTCGAAGAGCCACATGGCATAGGCCGGCGAGGCGGCGAGCGCGACCAGGCCCGCCAACGACGACATCCTGAGCGTGCCGGCGACCAGCAGCCAGGTGGCGCAAGCCAGCACCCCGACGGGAAAGGCGGCGACCAGCAGAACGCCGATCGCCGTGGCCACGCCCTTGCCCCCCTTGAACTTCAGCCAGACCGGGTAGTTGTGCCCCAGCACGGCGGTGAAGCCGGCGATCAGGCCGGCCTCCACGCCCCAGACCTCGGTCGCCGCCCAGACCGCGGCGCCGCCCTTTCCGGAATCCAGGACCACGGTCAGGAAGGCCAACAGCTTGTTGCCGGTCCTGAGCACGTTGGTGGCGCCGATGTTGCCGGAACCGATGTCGCGGATATCGCCGAGACCCGCCATGCGAACCAGAACCATGCCCCACGGCACCGAACCCAGCAGATACCCGCCGGCGGCGGCCAGACTCCAGATCAGGGCTGGCTGGGCGCCGTCCACGATCAGTCCCCGGCTTCGTAGACGGTGCGGCCGTCGATGACCGTGCGCTTCACCTTGCCTTGCACCGGCCGTTCGTCGAAGGGCGAGTTCTTGGATTTGGAGGATAACTCCTCGCGGATGATCTTCCAGCCGGTCGCCGGCTCGAACAGCACCAGGTCTGCGGGGCGGCCAACCTCCAGCCGGCCGGCCTTCAGGCCCATCAGGTCGGCCGGCCGTTGGGTCACCAGGGCCAATGCGCCCAGCAGCGACAGGTGGCCGTTGTGGTGCAGTTCCAAGGTAATCGCCAGCAGGGTCTCGAGCCCGATGCCGCCCGATGCGGCCTGCGTGAACGGTAGCCGCTTGGCTTCCTCGTCCTGCGGCCGGTGGTCCGACGCGATGCAATCGATGGTGCCGTCGACCAGGCCCTCGACGATGGCCTGGCGGTCGGCCTCGGTGCGCAGCGGCGGGCGCAGCTTGGCGAAGGTGCGGTAGTCGCCGATGGCGGTTTCGTTGAGGGCGAAGTAGGGCGGTGCCGTGTCGCAGGTAACGGCGAGGCCGCGCGCCTTGGCCTGGCGGATCGCCTCGACCGTCTGGGCCGTCGAGATGTGGGCGAAGTGCAATCGGCCACCGGCGGTCTCGACCAGCCGGATATCGCGCTCGACCATGATCACTTCCGCTGCGGCGGGGATGCCTTCCAGGCCGAGACGGGTCGCCGTCTCGCCGGCGTTCATGACCCCGCCGGCGGCGAGCGACGGCTCCTCCGGATGCTGCACCAGCAACAGATCAAAGGTGGCGGCGTAGAGCAGGGCCCGCAGCATGACTTGGGCGTCATTGATGGCGCGGATGCCGTCGGTGAAAGCCACCGCACCGGCTTCCGACAGCATCTGCAGTTCGGCGATCTCCTTGCCTTCGAGGCCCTTGGTGATGGCGGCGTAGGGATAGACCTTGGTCAGCCCCAGCAGGCGCGCCCGGCGGGCCACGAACTCGACCACCGACATGTCGTCGATCACGGGCTCGGTCCCGGGCAGGCAGAGCACGGACGTGACGCCGCCAGCGGTCGCGGCGCGGCCGGCGGTGGCAAAGGTTTCCTTGTATTCCTCACCGGGTTCACCCAGTTCGGCGCGGATATCGACCAGCCCCGGGGCCAGTACGGCGCCGCCGCAATCGATGGTGCGGGCATCGCTGCCGACCGAATCGGCTGTCACGTCTGCTCCGATGGCGGCGATCTCCTCGCCATCCGTGAGCAGGCCGCCGCGACCGTCGAGGCCGGTCGCGGGGTCGACCAAGCGGGCATCCAGGTACGCGACCCGGCCCGGAATCTCGGCAGCCGGCCGCGCCATCAGAGGTTCCTCTCGCCCGGCGCGTCGCGGTTGGCCGACAGCACTTCCAGCACCGCCATGCGCACGGCGACGCCCATTTCCACCTGCTCGCGGATGACGCTGCGGCCGAAGTCGTCGGCCACCTCGGCGTCGATCTCGACGCCCCGGTTCATCGGTCCCGGATGCATGATCAGGGCATCGGGCTTGGCCCGCGCCAGTTTTTCGTAATCCAGACCGAAAAAGCGGAAGTACTCGCGCACGCTGGGGAAGAAGCTGCCGTGCATGCGTTCCTGCTGCAGGCGCAGCATCATGACGATGTCGCAGCCGTCGAGCCCGTCCCCCATGTCGGAGAAGGTTTCGACGCCGAGCCGCTCGACCTCCGCCGGCAGAAGGGTCTTGGGCGCGATCAGGCGCACCCGCGCGCCCATGGTGGTCAGCAGATGGATGTTGGAGCGCGCCACCCGGGAATGCAGGATGTCGCCGCAGATGGCCACCACCAGGCCCTCCAGCCGGCCCAGGCGGCGGCGGATGGTGAGCGCATCCAGCAGCGCCTGCGTCGGATGCTCGTGGCTGCCGTCGCCACCGTTGACGACGGCGCACTTGACCTTCTCGCTGAGCAGCTTTGCCGCGCCCGAGGACGGGTGGCGCACCACCAGCACATCCGGGTGCATGGCGTTCAGCGTCATGGCCGTGTCGATCAGGGTCTCGCCCTTCTTGATGGAGCTGGTGGAGACCGACATGTTGATGACGTCGCCGCCGAGGCGCTTGCCGGCGAGCTCGAACGAGGTCCGGGTGCGCGTCGAATCCTCGAAGAACAGATTGATGATGGTGCGCCCGCGCAGCACCGACTTCTTCTTGTCGGCCTGGCGGTTCTGCTCCACGTAACCGTCGGAGCGATCCAGCAGGCAACTGATTTCGGGAGGGGAAAGGCCTTCGATGCCGAGAAGATGGCGATGGGGAAATTCAGGAAAGGCCAGATCCGGTGCCGTCATGGCCGGCACTATATGTCCGACGCCGGGTCGGGCGCAAGGGAACATGGTGTCGACAATCGGATGGTGGGGGCTGGTCTTCCGCCGACCGGATTTCCGCCATGAAGATCCGCCGATCGGATGTGGCGATTCGCGCATCTGAACCGCCGGCTCGCTTCGGCACGGTGCATCCAATATCGTGCCGACAAAAAGGATGCGGGCAGAGGATTCGGCACGGGATGCCTGGGTGATGCTGGTCCGATGCCCGCGCGCTCAAACCTTGCGCCGTCCGTGATGGCGGTGGTGAATGCCTCGGAATCGCCCTGTTTCCGGACCATGTGGGGGATGCGGAGAGGCCAGATGCGCATCTCGTCGGCGCCCTGGCGATGTTCAAGGAGGCCGGCCGCGGTCAGGGTATTTCTGTCCGGTTGCCCTCCCAATCGGGAGCGCCTAGGGGGTGACTGCAGGATCGGCGTTAACCGTCGTTGGTGAAGGCCCGGCCATCGTTTAGAATTCGTCCCCGTGGACGGATCGAGCCAAGACGACGCCGAGGGCCGCGCCGAAAGGCATGCCGGAGGGCGGGCCGGCCAGGGTGCCGGGGGGGGCGCGGCGGAGGATTTCGCCGAGGCCCACGATCGTCTGTGCCGGATTTACGACAAGCGCATGCTGTTCATCGTCGGCGCCACGCGCTGGGGGACGGCCTGGGTGCAGAACTGCCTGGACGCCCATCCCAACGTGCTGGCCAAGGGCGAGGGGCATTTCTCGGATATGCTGTTCCCGCTGCTGGCCAAGGCCTTCGACAGCTACAACACCGAGGCCGAGAAGATCGGCAACCGCATGCAGCTGGCCGGCCTGCCGGGCAATGCCGCCGGTTTCACCTTCGACGACGTGGACCACCTGCTGGCCACCGCCGTCGGCCTGATCTATTCCCGCTGGTGCCGCGACGACGACGCCATCACCTGCATCGCCGAGAAGACGCCGGAACACGTGCTGGCGCTCGACCTGCTTGACCGCATGTTCCCGAACATGGTGGTGGTCCACGTCATCCGCGATGGCCGCGACGAGGCGGTCTCGGCCTGGGACTTCAACATCGGCATCAGCCGGGGCGAGTTTCCGCGCAAGTATCCGACCTTCGCCGCCTTCGCCGAGACCTTCGCCCGCAACTGGTCGCGTAGCGTCGGCGCCGCCCGGCGCTTCGGCCGCAATAACCGGCTGCGCTACTACCAGATCCGGTGCGAGGATCTGCTGACCGAGCCCGCGCCCATCATCCGCCGCCTGTTCCGCTTCGCCCAGGTCGACGACTCCAATACGATCGTGCGGGAGACCATGACTGAGGCCTGGCGCATGGTGCCGCTGGATCTGGATCCGGGCGTCTGGAAGGACACCTTCGACAAGGACGCCCGGCGCGCATTCCAGCGCCAGAGCGGCGAACTCTTGAAGTTGCTGGAGTACGAGAGCTAGGGCGCGCCATCTTCCACCCGCGAACCTACAGCCCCGGCTATCCATCACGCATCAACCTAGTGCCTATCCCGCCAGCGTCGCCGCACGGGATATCGATGTCGTCTAGATTGAATAACATTATTTGTAATAAGCTTATAATTAAATCAATTTTTACTAAAATAATCCTACTATTTTGCGATTAATTGACTCAAATACCGACCATAGTATGATATTCGAACTGGGCTGAATTTGGCGGCTGCAATCCGTGCCTACGGGAAGCGGTGATGCCGGCGAACGAGGTTTCAACAAATATTTCGGGAGGGAAGTGATGGGACGCATTGGTATCTTGGCTTGCAGCAACTTCATTACGGCTGCAGCACTGTTGGTGGCCGGCCCGGCCTGGTCGGAAGAGAAAAGTCCAATCTTCCATCTGCTTCCGGTTTCGGCGGTCGCTGCCGCCGCCCAGACATCCGATCTGGTTGCCAGCGGCACATACAAACCCTTTGTCGGCGGGGTGTCCTATTTTTCGATCGACATTTCGAAGATGCATCTTCCGTATTCGAAAACATTCTGGAAAAGCTACTATCCGGCCGCACGGGTAATCGTGGGTTTTCAAGCACCGCAGCAGAAAGTCGAGTTCCATGGCGTAACACCGGCCAGTAAGTTCCTGAACCTGACCGAGGACGAGCCGGAGCGGATTGCCGTGTTCAACACACGTGTTCTAGCTCCCGCCGCATACGTGGACGGCAGGTTGGACATCGACCTAGCGCTTGTTGGTCTCGAAAGCTCGGACATAGGCAAGCAGTACCTAGCCACGCTCGCGGAGGCTTCCAGCTTGTTCGGCTCAAGTTTTCTGTCGAAATCGTTACCCGTTTTGACGACCCTGAAGTCCGGGATCGAAAAGTTCCTTGGCCTCGAGGAGGTAAAATTCGAGGCCGGGGCAAAGGATAGTTTGGGATCGCCGACAGCTGGCCTATGGGCGTTGATCTGGCCCAGCGGCAAGGTCATTGATCGGGCAAAATTGACGGTTGTTTCAGAAGGCAGCGGGCATCTGGCCCTGCGGCATGACAACCAACCGCTAACTGGCGTCAGTTGGGCGTTGGTTCGAATCGGCGTGGTCGAGCAGCACCCGCACTGGCGCGATATCCCTGGATTGCTGGCGGCGCAGCAGGATGTCTTCGAAACCTTCTTGAAGAAAGGAGAGAAGAAGGCAAAGGAAAAGCTAGAAGACTTCAAGCTTCTCGTGATGACGAAGTTTGACTTGCACGTTAAGCACCGACTTTCGATTTATCGGTCAACTCAAAATCAGTTGACCAGCTTGGCCGCGGAAGTCGTCAAGGTATTGGACCCGCTGACAACGGACGCCGGAACCAATACCACAGGATCGATCAGCAATGCCGTATCGGTCGGTGAAATAACCGCCGAAAACCTTCCCTTCTACAAACAACAGATCGGTGAGGCGAAGTGGTTGCAACTAGCGCAGTCATCGGTGAAAACGGCAAATGCTAGGCTACACTGGTAGGCATCGCAGTCGACATCGTTGCGTTGGCAGATGATAGTTGACCAGTTGTGCCTGGGACGTCCGATGCCGCCAATTCCTTCGCAAACTGGATGATCGGCCAACGTCCGGGGGGCATGACGTTGGCCGGTTTTGACCGCCTTTTGTGGGCGTGCATTGTTCGGCCGGTTAGGTGTTCACCGAGATAGGGACCCGGCGCGGCCGTTCAGCCGGTCAACCGTTTCAGCTCCCGATAAATCAATTGCGCCAGGTCGGAGCGCTGGTTGTTGCGGCGTTCCACCAGGATGACGCGGCGGCTGACGGGCGGCGTGCCGAAGGGGAAGGTGCGCAGTCCCTGGCGGCGGTCCTTGGGCACGCGGCCTTCGGGCACCACGCCGGCACCCAGGCCGGCGCGGACCATGCCCAGAATGACTTCCGACGAATCCAGCTCCATGGCGTCCTCGACCTCGACGCCGGCGCGCCTCAGGGTGGCGTCGATGAGCGCGCCGACGCCGCGGCGTCGGTTGATGCGCAGGAACGGATGCTGGGCCAGCGCCTGTTTCCAGGTTCGCGCGCTGGCATCGGCGGGGACGACGGTGAGCAGGCGTTCGGCGACGATGTCTAGTTCCTCCAGGTCCGCGTACGGGACCAGGGGGGCGGTGATGACGGCGGCGTCCAACTCCCGGCGCACCACCTTGTGGGCGAGCGGCTCGCTCTGGCCTTCCTCCATGCGCACCCGGACGCGCGGGTGGTGCCTGTGCAGCGCCGCAAGGGCCTCGGGGATCAGATCGCTGGACAGGCCCGAGATGCAGCCCAGCTTGAGCGTGCCCGAGAGCTCGCCCGGCGCTAGCGCGGTGTCGACCAGGGCATCGAAGCCCAGCAACACCTCGCGCGCCTGCTCGGCCACCAGCACGCCGTGGGCGTTGAGCCGGGGCGGCCGCGTGGCGCGGTCGAAGATGGCAACCTGCAACTCGTCCTCGATGCCGCGCATCTGGTGGCTGACCGCCGCCGGTGTCAGGAACAGGCGTTCGGCGGCGACGGCGAAACCGGCATGGTCGGCGATCGCCACCAGGGTGCGAAGTTGCTGGATGTTCATAAAAATAAATTAAATAATATTATATTTAATTACAAGTAAACTTCGTTTGAATGTATTTGATCGAAGGCGTACATGGAACATCAACGACCGGGCCCGAGGGCCGCGATGATTGAAACCGCAAGGGCGGTCATCGCACCCAGGCCGGCCACACCAAGCCATGAGGAACAAAGACCATGTCAGATTTCATTCTCGTCAGCAGCTTCGTTGCCGCCTTTTTCACAGCAAACGCGCTTTATCTAATGTAGGGTTTCGTCATGTATGCCCGGAGGCCGTCACGCCATCGTTACAATCGGTGATTGTACAGGCGCCGGCCGGTCGACCATCTTCCGGGACATGGCACGGATACTTCTGATAGAAGACGACGACGACCTGCGCTGGGCCTTGTCTGCGGTGTTGGCGAAGCACGGCCACCTGATCGTCGACGTGGCCGGCGGCGATGATGCCATCCAGCGCTTCGACGACGCCGAGCCGGATGTCGTTATCACCGACGTCATGATGGAAAACGGCAACGGCTTCGAGGCCCTGCTGAAGGTGCTAGACCTGAAACGCGACCTGCCGGTGATCGTCATGTCTGGCGATGAAGGGTATCTGAAAGACGCCAGCCGAATCGGTGCCACGCATACCCTGCTGAAACCCTTCGACGTCGATGCCTTGATGACCACCATCGATGAGTTGGCCGAGGGCGCGGGTATCGTTGGCCAGCGCGCCGCGGCGTTCCGCTAGGGCCCGCGCCAGCCAGCCCAGCAATCTCACATGATCATTTACTGCCCTATCGTGCGACTGCGCGGCGGCTGATCTCGTCGTGCCGGGCGCGCACGAGGGGCGGCCAGCGGCTTTTGATGTAAGACAGAACGGCGACGATATCGGCATCGCTCAGGCTTCCGCCGAACGCCGGCATGTCGCTCTGGTAGTCAGGCCCGGCGATGGCCTGCGGGCCGTCCCGCGTCATCAAGATCAGCTGTGCATCCGAATGATGCCAGGTATGGCCGCTGGCATCGTGTGGCGGCGCCGGCAGGCGGCCGTCGGCGCGCCGTTGGCGCCAGTCGGGCTGGCCCTCTAGCCCGGCGCCGTGGCAGGAGGCACAGGCCTCGGCGTAGAGCCTCTGCCCGCGGGCCACGACCGTGGCGTCGTCCGGACGTAGGGAGAGCGCCGTTTCTTCGGTCCGCAAGAAATACCATGCGCCCACGGCGACGGCCGCGAATGCGGACAGCAGCACAAATCCCGGGATCACCCGGTTACGGGTCGAGGCACTCTTCATCGGCAGGCCGAGTGTGGCGGGTCCAGCGACTGGAACGTCAAGCCGCCACCCCGGTCATGGGAATCAGACACGGGGGAATCAGACATGGGGGAATCAGACACGGGGGTCAGGCGTTGAGCACCGCGTCGCTATGTTCATGGGCGTCGCGCAGCAGGTCCTTCAGGGTCGGCCGCTTGCGGGCGCGGAAGAATATCTGGTAGGCGAAGAAACCGCGCCAGACGCGGATAGCCAGTCGATTGAGCGCGCCCAACAGATCCGTCAGCGGACCGTGCCCCAGTGCCAACGGGAAGGGTGCCGGGATGCCTTTCACCTCCAAAACATCGAAGCCGGCCTGATCGAACAGTTTGGCCGCCGTCTTGAAGGTGAACAGCCGGGTGTGGGTGAGGTCCAGGATGCCGCGCTTCGAATAGTTGAAGGCGCCAAGCAGCAGTCCCAGGCGCAACGAGCCGAAGGCGATGTTGCCGGTGCTGACGATCAACTCGGTCTCCGGCGACAGATCGCCCTGCTCCCTGAGGTTTGCCAAAAAATCCTCGGGGCTGGTCAGGTGCTCGATGATGTCGAGCACCAGGATGCTCTGCTTGCCCTGCAGCAGATCCGGCGGCAGCGGCCGGTTGAGATCGTGGCGGACGAAATCCACCGACTTGGCCATGCCGCTCTCGGGGCGCCGACCGGCGACGCTGATCCGGCAACCGCGGGCCGTCAGCTCGTCGGACAGGCTGGCCTCGCCGAGGCTCAATTCCAGAACTTCCCGGCGCCCATCGAGACGCGACAGAGCCTCCGTGTGGGGACTCTGGAAATCGAGCTTGGCCGTATCCGGCGTGACCTCGGCCGCCGGTTTGCAGTCGAACTTGGGATCGTACAGCAGGCCCAGGTCCTGCACCCGCACCCGCGAGGTCGCCGAGACTACGTCCCAGGCATAGCGCAGCCCGTCCACGTGGCAGATCTCGTCGCCGTAGAAAGTCGGGATTGGCAGTTCTTTGATGTGCTGCCCGGCCCGGTTGAGTTGGATGATGATCTCGGTGTCGAAATGAAAGTCGTTGGTGTTCAGGTGGAACGGAATGGCGTTCAGCGCCGCCACCGAATAGAGCCGGTAACCGGAATGGAACTCGGTCAGGGTGAGGCCGAGCACGTTGTTCTGGAAGAAGGTCAGGATCTTGTTGCCGACGTACTTGTAGAGCGGCATGCCGCCCTTCAGCGCGTTGCCGGATACCATCATACGCGAGCCCATAACCGCGTTGGCCTCGCCCTCGGCCAGTGGCGCCAGCAGTTCTGGCAGGCATTCCGGCGCGTACTGGCCGTCGCCGTGGATCAGGGCGACGAAATCGAAGCCGTGCCGCTGGGCGTAGAAGAAGCCGATCTTCTGATTGCCGCCGTAACCCTGGTTGATCGGGTTCCGGAGCACATGGATCGGAAACGGCCAGGCCTGCTCGTTCGCGGCGGAATGGGCGGTTTCGAAGGTGCTGTCGGGGGAAGCATCGTCGATGGCCAGCACCTCGACCTCGTATTGCTCCGTGAGGGCCGCCGGGATGCGGGTGAGGACCTGGGTGATGGTCTTTTCCGCATTGTAGGCGACGATGAACACCAGCAGGCGCTGCCGCGCGGACTTCTTGCGCGGTTTGGCGGTCTTCTTGCGGGGTTTCGTGACCTGGTCTGCCATGCGGTCCTGCCGGTTCCGGAGCGGCTGGAACTTACCGGCCGGGGCCCCGGGGGACAATTTGTTTCTGTGGCCCGGATCGAGGCCTTGAACGAGACTTGGTCAGCCGCTGGCTTCTCGGATGATACGCCCCAGATAGTCGCCATAGCTGCTCTTGGCCAGCGGTTGGGCGAGGGCGCGGAGCTGCTCCAGGTCGATAAAGTCTTTGTGGAACGCGATTTCCTCCAGGCAGGCAATCTTCAGGCCCTGGCGCTGCTCCACCGTGGCGACGAACTGCGACGCCTGCAGTAATGATGCCTGGGTGCCGGTATCCAGCCAGGCGAAGCCGCGCCCCATGCGTTCCACCGCCAGCTCGCCCCATTCCAGGTAGGCCCGGTTGACGTCCGTAATCTCCAGCTCGCCGCGGTCCGAAGGCGCGAGATTGGCCGCCACTTCAACCACCCGGTTGTCGAAGAAGTAGAGACCCGTAACGGCCCAGTTCGAGCGTGGCTCGGGTGGCTTCTCGACGATGTCGACCGCGTTGCCATCGCCGTCGAACTCGACCACGCCGTAGCGTTCCGGATCCGAGACCCAGTAACCGAAGACCGTCGCGCCTGTATCGCGCGTGGCGGCGGCGCGCAACTGGTCGGTCAGGCCATGGCCGTAGAAGATGTTGTCGCCCAGCACCAGGGCGACGCCGTCATCGCCGATGAAGTCGCGGCCGATGATGAACGCCTCGGCCAGGCCATTGGGCGCGGGCTGTTCGGCATAGCTGATCGAGATGCCGAGCCCGGCGCCGTTGCCCAGCAGGCCCTCGAACTGCGGCAGTCCCTCTGGGGACGAAATGATCAACACTTCGCGGATGCCGGCCAGCATCAGCACCGACAGCGGATAGTAGATCATCGGCTTGTCGTAGACCGGCAACAGCTGCTTGTTGACCGCCTGGGTGATCGGATAGAGCCGGGTGCCGCTGCCGCCGGCGAGAATGATGCCCTTGCTGATCGCCGCCATTTCCTACTTCCCCCGCTCCAGGCCCAGGCGTCCGCCATCATAGCGTCCGTCTTGGATGGCTTGCCACCAATCCCGGTTTTCCAGGTACCAGCTGACGGTGGCCTTGAGGCCTTCGTCAATGCCGATGGTCGGCTGCCAGCCCAGTTCCGCCGTCAGCTTGGCGTGGTCGATGGCATAGCGGTGATCGTGGCCCGGCCGGTCGGTGACGAAGCTGATGAGGTCCGCGTGCGGCCGGTGCGGACTGTCCGGCAGTTCCTCGTCGAGGATGGCGCAGAGCGAGGTCACCAGGTCGATGTTGCGGCGCTCGCCATCGCCGCCGACCAGGTAGGTCTCGCCCAGGCGGCCGCCCTGGAGGATGGCCAGAAGCGCCGCCGCATGGTCGTCCACGTGCAGCCAGTCGCGCACGTTCAGGCCCTCGCCGTAGACCGGCAGCGGCTTGCCCTCCAGCGCCGAGATGATCATCAGCGGGATCAGTTTCTCCGGGAACTGGCAGGGTCCGTAGTTGTTGGAGCAATTGCTGATCACCACCGGCAGGCCATAGGTGTGAAACCAGGCCGACGCCAGGTGGTCGGAAGCCGCCTTGCTGGCGGCGTAGGGCGAGCGCGGCGCATAAGGTGTCGTCTCGGTGAACGCCGCATCGTCCATGGCCAGGCTGCCGTAGACCTCGTCCGTGGAGACATGGTGGAAGCGGAATGTTTCCTGGGCGGACGCGTCCAAGTCCTTCCAATAGGCTAGTGCCGCTTCCAGCATGTGGTAGGTGCCGCCGATGTTGGTGTCGACGAAGTCCGCCGGCCCATCGATGGAGCGGTCGACGTGTGATTCCGCGGCCAGGTGCATGATCGTGTCGGGCCGGTGGCGGGCCAGCACCCCATCGACGCCGGCGCGGTCGATGATGTCCATCTGCTCGAAGGCATAGCCGTCCGCATCGGCAATATCGGCCACGTTGGCCGGATTGGCGGCATAGGTCAGCTTGTCCAGGTTGACCACTTGGTGGCCATCGGCCATGGCGCGGCGAGCCACGGCCGATCCGATGAACCCCATGCCGCCGGTAACGAGAATCTTCACGGTTCAGAATGCCGGATCATGGTCGGCGAACGGCGGCCAGTCATGGTCGCGACCGGACAGCACGGGCTCGTGGTCGCCCAAGCGCCAGTCGATGTCGAGCGCCGGATCATCCCAGGCAATACCCTTGGCAAGGTCAGGCGCGTAGTGGTCCGACGTCTTGTAGGCGACCTCTGTGTCGGGCTCCAGGGTGACGAAGCCATGTGCGAAGCCAATCGGAATGTAGATCGCTTTCCAGTCGTGGCCGGCCAGCTCGACGCCGCCGTGCTGTCCGAAGGTCGGGCTGTCCTGCCGAATGTCGAGAAAGATATCCAAGATGCGCCCCCTGAGCACCCGCAACAGTTTCGCCTGCGCTGCCGGCGGCTCCTGGTAATGCAGGCCGCGCAAGGTGCCGACGGGTGCCGAAACGCTGTGGATATCCTGCACGAACACTGTATCGATACCGATGGCGGCCATGGCCCTGGCATCGTAGGTCTCGGTCAGCATGCCGCGGTCGTCGCCGTGCGGCGCCATGTGTACCAGCATTGCCCCCGCCAGACCGACGTCCTCAGCACGCATCGGTGGCCTCCTCCTGCAAATAAAGCCGGATGCCTTCATCCAAAGTGACCTCGGGCTGCCAGCCAGGCAAGGGGGGACCGTCCCACATGACGGAAATGGTGCGTGATGGCGCTGGCCAGGCGCCGGTTTCGGTGATGATGGTCCGGCCGCTGACACGTTCGAACGCGGCGACCATGCCGCGGATGGTCACCGGCGTGCCGTGGCGCACGGCGAAGCGGCCGCCGGCGACGGCGGATGGATTCTCGACCAGTTGCCGGCCGGCGGATACATAGGCCGCGGTGACGTCGCTGATATAGACCATGTCCAAGGCCGGGTCCTCGGCGGGCACGGGCAGGGTGGTGCCGTTCCGGGCCGCGTTTCGAATCGCCTGCATCAACTTGCCGCGCGTGTCGCCGGGACCGAACGTGTCGTAAAGCACCAGGGTCGACGCCTGCAGGCCATGGGCATCGGCGTGGTACGCAATCACCGATTGGAAGGCCTGCTTGGTGGCGGCATAGAGATTGAGCGGCCGTGCGCCATCGCCGTCCATGTGTTCGAAATAGCTGCCGGTGTTGACCAGGCGATTGACCCCGGCGCGCTGCATGGCGCTCAGCAGCCGCGTGCCGAAGCCGACGTTGGCATCGACCATGATCGCCGGATTAGCGTCTTGGTTTTCCGCCCCGTCCTTGATGTAGCGCCCGGCGATGTGCATGACCCCATCGGGTGCGGCGTCGCTCAGGGCGCTGGTCAGTGCGTCTGAATCGCCGGTATCTACAATCATATCGGGGGGCGCCGGCAGGGCCGCGAGGCCGCTGGCATCGGACGTCGGTCGAAGTAACGCCGTGGCGCGCGCGCCGGATTCAGTCAGCGCCCGGCAGAGTTCGCGGCCGAGAAAGGAAGAGGCACCCGTGACCAGCCAGTGGGCGCCGGTGGTCATGTCGGCCTTCCGTGCAGGTCGATCAAGCGCGGTGTCTGCTGCCCGGCATCCGGTCTAGCCACCATTGATTCCGTTCCGCGATTATGCAACACGATGCCGTGGTGCCGGCCGACTGGCAGGCCGCGAAGGAACATGTGACATACCCCCATGCCGGTGTCAAAAGACAGCCACGCTGAACTCGATATTGATTCCACGACCAATGCCGGCCCGATGGAAGAGGGCTCGGGCGGCTGGAATGCCCTGACCTGGCTTCTGTTGGCGGCCGGGCTGGGTTTCGCGGTGGTCTGCGTGGCGGCATCCATTATCGGACGGCACCCGTTTCTGATCGATTGGACGTACTACCTGCAGCGTGCGGATAAAGGTGTTATCGAGGCCGCCTGGATCGCGCTGGAGGGGCATCGTCAGTTCCTGCCGCGCCTGGCCGCGGCACTGGAATACGATTTTACGGCCGGCCGCAACCTCATCCTGGCCTCGTCGGCGCTGCTTGCGCACCTGGTGATGGCCGTCGTCGTCGTCGCCGTCCTGCTGACGGAGATGGGCCTGAACGGCGCGTCGGGCCGTCGCGGGGTCGGCGCCATGTTGTCGACGTCGGCCGGGCGAACCATGACCGGCCTTGCCCTGGTCCTGCTGTTCTTCGTTGCCGACATGGAGCAATTCATCCGTGGCGAGAGCCAGATCAACCTGATCAGTTGGGCGGTATCATTCTCGGTGCTTGCGATCGCCTGCCTTGGCCACGCATTGAATCTGGCGCCGGCACAGCGGCTGCCTTGGCTGGCACTGTTGTCGGTGTTCGCCGTCGCCGCGTCCCTGACCAGCATGGCCGGGCCCTTGGTCTGGCTGACCATGATCTACATGGCCCTCGTCGGCCGGAGCGGCTGGCTGACCACGGTCTGGATTCTGCTGGCCGCGGCGGCCTCGTTCGCGCTGTTCCTCGAGGGCAACACGACGTCGGTCAGCCACTACGCCCGCCTGGTGCTGTGGGCGGAGGACCCGCTGGGCGTTCTGATCATCCTGGCCTCGTTCCTGGGGGCGCCGGTCTCGAAAGCGATGTTCGTTGAGCCGTTTGCGAGTTGGCATTTCCAGGGCGCCGTCCTAGTCGGCGGCATCGGCCTGTTGGCGCAGGCCTGGCTGCTCATCGAAAGCCTGTGGCGACGCCCGACCGACGGCGCCGAGACGGCGGCGCTGGGCATCCTGCTGGTGTCTGGATTCTGGAACGCCGGCTATATCCTCGGCCATTTCGTGCCGGGAGAACTGCTGCAGAATTATCTCCGCTTCTGGCAGCTCATCGCGGTGGCCTGGCTTGCCCTGGCGTTCCTGATTTATCGCCGTTGGGGATGGGACCAGAAATTGTATTGGCGCGGCATTACCGTTGCCGGATTGCTGGCCGCTGTCGGTTTCGCACCGTCGCTGGCGTTCACGGGGATTCAGGCCCAAGCCCATTCGACCATGGTGCATGCCATGGGATCGGCCGTGGCGGTCGTCGTTCGCGATGAGGCCCTGCATGCGCCGACCAGTTATTTCGTCGGCGACGAACAGATGGCGGAGCTGGCCAGCCTGCTGGCGGAACGTCGTATCCAGCCTGTACACGACGCGGCCGCGCGCGCCGTCGGCAAAACGCTTGCGGGTGCCGCGGCGGCATCCGCCTGCACGGGGATGGTGGCGGGTACGGTAGCGGGAGCGGGCGCCGTGCCGGGAACGCCGGCCGCGCGACGCATCTGGGGAACCTGGCCGGCGGACACGGCGGCGGTGGCCGACGGCATCGCCATCATCGACCGGGCCGGAACCGTGGTGGGTGTGGCGCGGGAATGGCGTTCACCGTGGTTCCCGCGGTTCTTCCCGACGCTCGGCCCCGGTGCCGGCGCGGATCAGTGGTATGGCTATTTCCGGCCGTCGTCCGGCGCGCCGTGGATTGCCGTTGCCCTGGATTCCACTGGCCGGCCGATCTGCCGCCTGGGCGCCCTCAAGGGCTGAACCCGGGCCACCGCCGTCAGGTGATTTCCAAGTCCGGAATGCACGTCACAAGCTTCGCGCCCCACTCGGCGGTGTAGGCCAGCTTGCGGCGAACGTCGTCCTTTACGTTCCATGGCAGGATCAGGACCACGTCGGGCCTGCTTTCGCGCAGCCGCGCTTCCGAGACGACGGGAATGTGGCTGCCTGGAAGGTACTTGCCCTGCTTCATGGGCGTATCATCGACAACGAACTCGATGGTCTCGTGGCCGATGCCGCAGGTGTTCAGGAAGGTGTTGCCCTTGGCGGCCGCGCCGAACGCCGCGATCCGGTGCCCCTTTTCCTTTTCGGCCGCGACGAAGGATCGAAAATCCTCGCGGATTCGGGTGACCCGGCTTTCGAAACCGCGATAGGTCTCGAGCCGGAACAACCCGGCACTGGTTTCTCCGTCAAGAAGAGCCTGAACGGCGGTTGTTTCCTCGTGCGGGCCGCTGCCCGCGTGCTGGGCGTAGATGCGCAGGGACCCGCCATGGGTGGGAAGCTTTTCGACGTCAAACATGCTCAAGCCGTGACGGGCAAAAATCTCGCCGACGGCGCCGAACGAAAAGAACGAGAAATGCTCGTCGTAGATGGTGTCGAACTGCGCCTCGGCTAGCAGGCTTTCCAGGTGCGGAAACTCCATGGTCACGACACCACCCGGCGCCAACAGCGGCGCGATCCCGGCGACGAAGTCATTCACGTCCGGCACATGGGCCAGCACGTTGTTGCCGATGACCAGATCCGCAGGTCCGTGCTCGTTGGCCAGCCGGAACGCCGATTCGCTGCCGAAGAAATCGACAACGGTACGCACGCCCTTCACCTCGGCGGCCTCGGCGGCCTTGGCCGCCGGATCGATGCCGAGACACGGCACGCCGGCCTGGACGAAATGCTGCAGCAGATATCCGTCGTTCGACGCGATCTCGACGGCCAGTGACCCGCTGCCCAGGTCGAACCGATCGACCACCGTATCGACGTAGCGCGCCGCATGATCGACCCAGCTTTTCACATAGGACGAGAAATAGGCGTAATCCGGCGTGAAGATATCCTCGGACCGGTTGCTGTCCGCCAGTTGCACCAGCCAACACTGGTCGCAGACGAGCACCTTGAGCCGGAACAAGGGCTCGTTGCGCGGATCCGACAGCTGCGCCTCGCTGAGATACCGATTCGCCGGCGGCTGGTCGCCCAGATCGACGAACACATGCTGCAGCGGGTTGGCACAGGACCGACATTTCATGGCATCGGTTTCCCAGACATCGATAGACCCGTCGACGTGAACATGGGTCGGCCCCTTATCGAGTATCCGCGCGGGCCGCACCGTCATTGGTGCCACCCGCCTCAACGCCCGACGAACTGTAGGCCGCGTTCAGCAGGTAGTCGAGCGTCGGCCGGGGTTGCGCCTCGATCAAAATACGATAGCCGAACATGCCCTTGGAGAGATGGAGGAGGGCGCTGTTGGCGGCGGCCAGGAATCGGGCAACGGCACCGTCGCCGAAGGCGATGTCGAAGGGGGCCGCAACAGCGGAAACCTGACGCACGTCGAAACCGGCTTCCTCCCACAGGCGCCCGAAACTGCTGAAGGTGAACAACCGCGAGTGACCGGGGTCGAGGATGCCGCGCTTGCCGTAGTTGAAGTAGCCGAACAAGAGCTGCAGCCGATTGACCATGAAGCCGACGTTCCCCGAACTGGCGAAGACCAGTTGCTCGGGGCGTGTCTGCTGGTGCAGCCGGTCGAGGAATTTTTCGGGCTCATGCAGGTGTCCGGCGACGTCGAGCAGCAAGATGACATCGAAATCGTCCAGTTCTACGGGCAATTCGACCTCGATGTCGGCCAGGAGGAAGGTGTCCAGCGCGGTTTCGTCCTGCGGCGCCTGGCGGTCGATTCCCGTCACATGGCAACCCTTGGCGCGTAATCGCTGTGCCACCAGGCCGTCGCCCGGCGATATGTCCAAGACCCGGCTTGCCGCCGGAATCGCGTCGACGACCTTCTGATGGACTTCCGAGAAGGTCGTTTTCGGGACGCGGTAGTCGGCTTCCCTGCCGCGCGGCGAGAGGTCGAACTTTCGCTGATAACACAGGTTCAACCGCTGGGCGCGCGCCAGGATGGCCTGGATGGCGACGTTCCACGCATAGACCAGGCCGTTCACGTGGCTGACCTCGTCGCCGTAGAAGGTGGGTATCGGAATCTCGTTGATCCGGGCCTTGGCGTTGATCAGCTGGATGATAATTTCCGTGTCGAAGTGAAAAACCTGGGAATTCTTGTCGAACGGGATTCCTCGCAGGATCTGGGTCGAATAGAGCCTGAGGCCGGTGTGGAATTCCGAAAGATCGACCCCCAGCACCCGGTTCTCGAACCACGTCAGCACCTGGTTGCCGACCCATTTGTACAGCGGCATGCCGCCCTTCAACGCATCGCGCCGCCGGATCATGCGCGATCCAAACACCACGTCGGCCTCGCCGGCGACGAGCGGCACGAGGAGTTCCGGCAGTTTCTCGGGCGCGTACTGACCGTCCGCGTGAATCAGGCAGATGACATCGAAGTCGTTCTCGATTGCGTAATGCATGCCGATCTTGACGTTGCCGCCGTACCCCTGGTTCACCGGGTTCTGGAGGATCGTGAGCGGGAACGGGAAGGTTCCGCCGCGCTGGTATTCGATGGCGCGTTCGAATGTGTCATCACGCGACGCGTCATCGATGACGAGCACCGATGTCTCGTAATCCTGCAATTCCATCGGAATCCGCTCGAAGACGCTGGCGATCGACTTCTCGGCGTTGTAGGCCAGCATGAACACCAGGATGCGCGGCCGGCGGGCCTTTTTCGTTGCCGCCGGTGCTCGCTTCTTGGTGCCGGCCTTCTTGGTGCCGGCCTTCTTGGTGCCGGAAGGAGGCATCGGCCGTTTGGTCGATTTCTTTGCCACGTGAGTGTTGCCTTTCAGCGCGGAAACCAGCGTCGTATCAAGGTGCCAGTTTAAAGTACCGGTGCTGGGCGGCGTTTTTATCGCTCTCGGCGCGGGATGTCACGCCATGGGTTTCAGGTCCCCGCCTATTCACATCGCCCGCGCCAGCCCCTATACCAGCCCCTATATACCGGCGGGCATTCGCCGGTGCCGATCCATGAGAGACCAACCATGACCGCTTCTGCCCCTGGCCGAACTTCCGAGGGTCCGTCGACGGGGCAGATTCCCGTTGAAACGTCGTGGACGCCAGGGTGGCGGGCGCTTTCGTGGTTGTTGCTGGTGGCCGGGCTTTGTTACCTGATCAGTACATTGGCTTTCGCGCTGGCAACGCGCCAGTCGTTCATCACGGATTGGCTCTATTACGGCAGCATGATCGCCGGGTACGGCCATTGGGACGCGGCTTGGTTGCCCTACGAGGGGCACCGCCAGGTCATGACACGGCTACTGACGGCGTTGGAGATCGAATTCACGCAGGGGCGGAATTTCGTGCTGGCGCCGTTGGGCCTGGCGGCACACCTGGCGACGGCGTTGATCTTGATCGCCGGGGTGCGGTTGGCGCTGGCGAACCATGACGCGGTGGTTCGCCGTGCAGCCATGGGAGCGGCATTGGTGCTGCAGTTCTTCGCCATCGACATGGAGTTCCTGGTCCGCGGAGATTCTCAAGTCCAGTGGGTTCCGTTCGTTTCACTGTTCGTCGTCTGCGCGTGCGCCGCCATGGGCCGCGCCCTGGCGCAGCCGGCGGATCGACGCGGGGCTTGGCTCGTCGTCAGTTTCACGGCGGCGGCGGCGGCTAGTCTGTCGGGCATCGCCGGCATCCTGGTTTGGCCAGGCCTTCTGTTCGCCGTTATCGTCGCCGGCGTTGACCGGCGAACGCTCCTCTGGGTCGTGATCGCGGCGGCGGTCGTGCTGGTGCCGTTCTTCTCTGGAAACGCACCGCGCACCGAGGCGTCCTCGGGTGGACTGCTTGCGCAGTTGCAGAATCCCGGGCACCTCCTGGCGGCGGTTTCGGCGTTCCTGGGGGTCCCGGTGGTCAAGGCGATGTTCGTGCAACCGTTCGCCGCCTGGAGCTTCCAAGCCGGTGTCGCCGTCGGCATCGTCATCCTGGTGCCCTACGCTTTTTTCATGATCGATGGCTTGATTCGGCGGCGCGCCGATGGTCTGGAGGCCGCGGCGCTTGGTTTGCTTATGTGCATGGCGCTTTGGAATGGCGCCTTCGCCGTCAAGCATTTCGGCCCCGGGACCGAAATCGCCGGCGTCGACCGGTTCTGGCAGCCGATCATGATGTGCTGGGGCATCATCGGGCTGTTGGCGTTCAGGCGCTGGGCCGGCCGCGGGAAGGCGGCCGCCAAGGCCGTGATGGTGGTCGGCCTTGGAATGGCCGGCGTGTTCGCGCCGGCGCAGCTGTTCGGTGGCGTCGAAGCCGACGCCAAGGCCGCGATGACGGATGCTGTTGGCGTGGCGATCGCCGCCGCGGTCCACGACCGCACCCTGCAGGGGCGGATCGGTTACGATACGGGGCAATTGGACAGGCAAAACGTCTACCTGCGGCGACGGGGCCTGTGGCCCTCGCATGACGCGGCCGCCCGCTCGATGGGCACGAAGCTCGCCATGGAGAACGGCATGAAAGCGTGCGGCGGTGGTGTTGACGGATCGGCCGCCGCGCCACGGGGTGGCGGCGCCCGCCGGGTCTGGGGAACCTGGCCGGCTGACGTCGCGGCCAAGGCAGATGGCATCGCCATCGCCGATGGCGAAGGGACCGTCGTCGGCGTGGCCCGGGCCTGGCGCGCGCCTTGGCTGCCGCGATACTTCCCCAAGCTCGGGCCCGGGCCAGGCCCGGACCAGTGGTACGGCTACATCCGGCCATCGCCCGCCCCGCCCTGGACGGCCTACGTCCTGGATGCCGCGGGGCGGCCGGTTTGCCAGTTGGGCGCCATCAAGGGTTGACTGGATGCGGGCCTGGCCCTGCCGGCTTAGAAATCCAGCCCGGCGCCGTCGATGATTTCCTTCATGACGAAGAAGGTGCGGGTTTGGCGCACGCCGGGCAGGGCGATCAGGTGCTCGGCGTGCAGCCGGCTGACGTGGGCCATGTCGCGGGCGCGGAACTTGAGAAAATAATCGAAGTCGCCGGCGACCAGGTGGCAATCGATGATGAAGGGCAGTTCCAGCACCGCGTCCTCGAAGGCGGCGAAGCTTTCCGGCGTCGATCGGTCGAGCACCACGCCGACGATGACCAGCGAGCCCAGATCCAGTTTCTCCGCATCGACGCGGGCACTGACCCGTTCCACGTAGCCCTCTGCGAACAGTCGCTGGGTGCGCCGGTGGCAGGTGGCCGGACTGGCATGGATGCGCCTGGCGATTTCCGCATTGCCCATGCGACCGTCCTGCTGCAGCAGGCGGAGGATGGCGATGTCGGTTCGATCGAGAGAATTTTCCATGGAATGATATCTCAAGTTTTATAAATTATATGAGATTAATATCATTTTTGTAGAAAAAAATATAACTATACGGGAAATATATTCACAGTTTTAGAGAGCACCTCTCATACGGAATTTGATAGGTTCTGACCGTTCCACAACCCCTCTGTTTGGAGATCAGACCATGTTGAACCCGGAAGAAAAATTCGAACGCTACCCCCTGACCTTCGGCCCGACGCCGCTGGAGAAGTTGCCGCGGTTGAGTGAACACCTGGGCGGCGAGGTCGAACTGTGGGCCAAGCGCGAGGACTGCAATTCCGGCCTCGCCTTTGGCGGCAACAAGGTGCGCAAGATGGAGTACCTGGTGCCCGACGCCATCAAGCAGAACTGCGACACTCTCGTCACCATCGGCGGCGTGCAGTCCAACCACACTCGCCAGGTCGCCGCCGTCGCCGCCAAGATCGGCATGAAGTGCCGGCTGGTGCAGGAAAGCTGGGTACCGTTCAACGACGCCGTCTACGACCGGGTCGGCAACATCCTGATGTCCCGGGTTATGGGCGCCCATGTGGAACTGGTCGAGGGCGGCTTCGACATTCATGTTCGCGAGAGCTGGGAATGGGCGCTCGACGATGTCCGGGCCCAGGGCGGCAAGCCCTACGCCATCCCGGCCGGGGCTTCCGATCATCCGCTCGGCGGGCTCGGCTTCGTCGGTTTCGCCGAGGAGGTGCGCGCACAGGAGGCCGAACTCGGGCTCAAATTCGACTACGTCATCGTCTGCTCGGTCACTGGCTCGACACAGGCCGGCATGGTGGTCGGCTTCGCCGCCGACGGGCGCGCGGACAGGGTCATCGGCATCGACGCCTCGGCCGAACCGGCGCACACCCGTGACGCCGTCAAGCGCATCGCCGAACAGACCGCCGACGCCGTCGGCCTCGGTCGCGCCATCACCGACGACGACGTGGTTCTGAACGAGGATTACGCCTATCCCGTCTATGGCGTGCCGTCCGAAGAGACCAACGAGGCCATCCGGCTCTCCGCCCGCCTCGAAGGCATGATGACGGACCCGGTCTACGAGGGGAAATCCATGCAAGGCATGATCGACCTGGTGCGCAAGGGCTTCTTCCCCGCGGGCTCGCGGGTGCTCTACGCCCACTTGGGCGGCGTGCCGGCCATCAACGGCTACAGCTACCTCTACCGCAACGGCTGAGGCCGGCGCCGGCGCCCTGGGTCAGCCCGCCGAGACCTCGACCTTGGTCGCCTTCGCGGCCTTCGGCGCGTGCTTGGCGATCATCACCGTAAGCACGCCATCCTTGTGGACCGCGTGGATACGGCTTTCGTCGGCGTCGTCGGGCAGCTTGAATGCGCGGCGGAAGGTGCCGTAGACGCGCTCCGAAAAATAGAAGCCCTTGCCGGTCTCTTCATGCGCCGAGCGTTTCTCGCCGGTCACCGTCAGGCGGCCGTCCTGGACCTCCACTGAAATGTCCTCGTCGGCGACGCCGGGAAGTTCGAGGGCGATCTCGTAGGCCTCGTCGGTGAACGCCGCCTCGGCGCTGGGCGAGAAGAACTCCGCCACCTTGTGGCCGAACTGCTGCATGGGCGCGTAGAACTGCGACCACCAGTCGGGCAGGTGCGGGGCGACATCGGTTTTTTCGACCATGATCCGATCCTCCGTTGCTGGCCTCCGTTGCTGAAAAACACCGAAAACCAATGGCCAATTATCGCGCGCCGGGGCCGGGGCCGCTTTGACGCGAATCAAAACGTGATGAAAATTACCAAGTTTTTCAGATCAGCCAGGCCAGTGTCAGCGGCAGGGTGATGGCGGCGACCAGTGTGGTGCCGGTGATGATGCCGGCCATCAGTTCGGCGTCGGAGCCCATCTGGCGCGAGATCACGTAGGCCGTCGATGACGTCGGGATGGCGGTGAACATCAGCGCCACCGCGCGCTCCATCCCGGTCACGCCAAGCACGTGCGCGGCGGCCAGCGTCAATGTCGGCATCAGGGCCAGCTTGAGCACCGTCGAGCCGAGGATGGCGCCGCCCCGGGCCTTCAGCGACGCGGGCATCAGTCCGGCGCCGACCGCCATCAGCGCCAGCGGTAGCGAGGCCGAGCCGAGAATTTCCAGCGTCGGTCCGATCAGCGGCGGCAGCGGCAGGCCGGCCATATTCCAAATGGCGCCGCCGACGGTCGAAATGACGATGGGATTCTTGAACAGTGAAAGGAAGGCGGCCCGGGCGTTGCGTCCCGCGGCGCCGTCCGCGGCCGGCACCCAGAGCACATGCGCGATCACCCCCATGATGTTGATCAGCGGCGCGATGACGGCCAGCGCCACCGCCGTCGCCGCGATGGCGTCGTCACCGAAGAAGGCCAGCGCCGCGGCGATGCCGACATAGGAATTGGGCCGCGTCGCCCCTTGGAAGACGGCGGTGAAGGCCTCGCCCGACAGCCCGCCCACGCGTCGCAGCGGCACCGTCAGCAATCCGGTACCGCCGATGCCGAGCAGGATGACCAGCGCCAGCGAGCCCATGTCCGCCCAGACCACGGCGACGCCGGCGATCTTGGTGAACAGCATGGCCGGGAACAGCACCCAGAACACCAGCCACTCGGCCCGCCGCCAGAACTCCTCCCCCAGCAGCCCGCGCACCCTGAGCACGTAGCCCAAGGCGATGGTCAGGAATACCGGGGCGAGGGCGGATAGGGCGCCGCTCATGCGTTGCGACCCGCCGCTTCGATGGCATCCAGCGCCCCTTGCAGGATGTAGGCGGCGGCCATCTTGTCGACGACCTGGGCGCGGCGGCGGCGGGTCATGTCGGCTTCGGTGATGAGCAGGCGCTCGACGGCGGCGGTCGACAGGCGCTCGTCCCAGAAGGCGATGGGCAGGTCGCGCAGGCCAAGCACGTTGGCCGCGAACTGGCGCGTCGATTGGCAGCGCGGGCCCTCGGTGCCGTCCATCTCCACCGGCAGGCCGATGACGAGGCCGCCGATCGTCTCGGCGTCGACCAGCGTCAGCAGGCGCTCGGCGTCGGCGGTGAACTTCTTGCGGGCGATGGTCTCCAGCGGGCTGGCCACCCTGAGGCCCGTGTCCGAGACCGCCAGGCCGATGGTCTTGGTGCCCAGGTCGAGGCCGAGCAGCCGCTGGCCCGGCGCCAACGCCGTGGCGATATCCTGGATGCTGTCAACGACCATGCGGGCAGTCCTCGCGCTGGGGCCGGAGCACCCGGCTCTGGCGGTTCCGGCCCGGCTCGGATATCATAATCGTAACTCCTTGTAATTGCTTATTTCCGGGCGGGCGCGGTGTCGCATGAAGCAGGGGACGGGGAAGACGGGACTGATGAACGCGCGGGCCGCGCTGGTGGCGGCGGGACTGTTCGTCTCGGCCATGCTGGCCGCCATGCCCACGCGGGCGGCCGACCCGACCATGTTCGGCGTGCCGGTGAAGGCGCACAAGGGGCTTTTCCAGGCGCTGAAGGGTGTCAACGTCCGGGCCCTGCCGAAGACCTCGGGCGCACGGATCGGTAAGCTGAAGGCCGGCACCCGCGTGCAGGTGGTGGCGCGCAGCAAGGATCGCAACTGGCTGGTAATAATGCAGGGCTCCAAGCCCAAGGGCTTCGTCTACGCGCCAATGATGATGCCGCTGGTCGATGGCGAGTTGGCGGATGAGGTGTCCGGCTCCGTCGACCTCGCCGACCTCGCCGACCTCGCCGATGTGGGGCATTGCAAATACCGCTTGGAGTTCGAGGACCGCAGCCCCATCGAAGGCCAGCCCTTCCAGGTGCTGGACTACGCCGCCGACGTGGTTTGTGGGGCGACGGCGGGCGGCGCGGGTGGGTTGAAATTCCCGCTGCAGTTGTTCATGACGGAGACGCCGTACCAGTTTTCTCCGTCGCGCCGGATCTATCAGATCAATGTCGATCTGCGCGAGGACTTCCACGCCAAGGAGGACCCGCTGACCGTGATCTTCCTGTTCAACCAGGACAAGGGCCGGGTCACCCTTGATACGGTGACCATTGCCGACTACCGGCGGCCGCGGAAGCCGGCGCCCTGGCGGCCGGCGACGGCGGCCGGCCAGGCCCTGATGGCGGCGCTGGAGATGGCGCTGGAGTCGTGGAACGACGCCGCATGGAAAGACATCGTCAAGGCTGCGGGGTCCTGACGCAAGATGCCCCACCTCCACCTGATCATCCTGGTCTGCCTGGCTCAGACCCTGGCTCAGATCGGCTCGTTCTCGGTGCCGGCGCTACTGCCGTCCTTCATCGCCGAATGGGGCCTGACCAACACCGAGGCCGGCTGGATCACCGGCATCTTCTACCTCGGCTACGTTGCCGCGGTGCCGGTGCTGGCCTCGCTGACCGACCGCATCGATCCGAAGCGGGTCTATCTGTTCGGTGTCACCATGATCACCCTCGCCGCCGTCGGCTACGCGACGCTGGCCGACGGCTTCTGGTCGGCGTTTGCGTTTCGCGTTCTCTGGGGCATCGGCTGGGCCGGCACCTACATGCCGGGGCTGAAGGCGCTCAGCGATATCGTCGAGGGGCCGGACCAATCCCGCGCCGTCACCGCCCACGCCGCCAGCGTCGGCCTGAGCGGCGCGGCGTCGTTCATCGTCGCCGGCACGGTGGCGGCCTGGTTCGGCTGGCGCTGGGGCATCGCCGTGGGCGGCCTGGGCGCCGGCTTGGCGCTGCTGCTGATGGCCATCTTCCTGCCGGCGCGACCGCCGGCACCGGGGGCGGGGAAGGACCGCGCGCTGCTGGACTTCCGCCCGGTGCTCAAGAACCGCTCGGCGCTCGCGTACTCCATCGGCTACGGCGTGCATACGCTGGAGATGAGTGCGCTTCGGGGCTGGGTCGTCACCTTCCTGGCCTTCGTCGCCTGGCAGCACGGCACGTCGGGCGCGGGCCTCGCGGGCTGGCTGACGCCGACCCTGGTGGCCACGGCCATGGGCCTGGTCGGCGTCTGGGCCAGTGTGTCCGGCAACGAGATGTCGATCCGCTTCGGCCGCCGCCGGCTGATCATGGTGGTCATGCTGGCCGGCATCGCCATGGCGTCCGGCATTGGCCTCTCTGCGGCATACTCATACCCACTCGCCGTCGGTCTGGTGCTGGCCTACGCGGCACTGATCTGGGCCGACTCCTCGTCACTCACGGCGGGGGCGTCGGGCAGCGCGGCGCCCGGCCAGCGCGGCGCCACACTGGCCGTGCATTCGACCCTCGGCTACGCAGGCGGCTTTCTCGGCCCGCTGGTCATCGGCACCGTCCTCGACCTCGCCGGTGGCGCCAGCCCGCACGCCTGGTGGCTCGCCTTCCTGGCCGTCGCCGCGGTGACGGCGCTCGGCCCACTGGCCATGTGGTTGCTCAAGCCCGAGGGACTGCAGGGGGACCGCTGAGAATTGTTGAATGCGCGTTTTCATCGTCAGGTGAAAGGAGCATATATGGCCACAATCGCGGAGCCTCCATGTTAGGTTGGTTGCGAGAATTCCCCCCATAACCATCAGCAGATTTTTGAATATTGGATAATCCACCCACCGCAGCCGAAATAGCAGCCCAGGTAGTGGCTTTGGCTGCCTCCGGCGAAATGGCGCAGGCGGCGGAATTCGTCGGCGAGCAAGAAGATGGCGTCGCGGAGTTTCTGCTGAATGAGATTGCCCACACGTTTGCGTCGGCGGGGCATCCTGACCGGGCGGCGCATACAATTGCTCTTTATCTGAGCTACAACCCGGACAATGTGCGAACGGCCACGGTGGCCTCGCGAAACCTACAGGCCTTGCAACAATGGTCCCTCGTGTTGCCGTTGTTCGAGCAACTCACTCGGACTCGCCCCCAGGTCTCCGTGTTCCACGAGGCCTATTGTCGGACCCTCTTCAGTCTCGGCCGAGTAGACGATTGCCGCGGCGCCTACCGGCGCGCGCTTGATTCTTCCGAGCATCCGGTTTCCTTTCATTTGGGCGGTAACTTCGCTCTGAGCCAAGAGACTCGTTCCGATCTCCTGGCTGCGCGTGCGAATTCGCAACGACAATTCACAGTCGACAACGCCAGCGACGTTCGCCTCTGGAAGCCCGATATCGTCGGCGGAGAGCTTGTTCTCCACGCCGTATCGAACATCCCGAGGAACGAGATCGCAGAGACCCGGTTTGTCATCATGACCGATGGGGCCGATGGGGCTGGAGCGGCGGAGATGACCGTCGATAGCCAACCGATCGCGGTTGCCGACGGCGGGCCGTGGCATTGGTTGGAACGGGTGCCAGGTCTTCCCGCCGGGGCCACGTTGGATATCAGGATCGAGATTGCCGCCCAGGACGGTGGCGTCCACGCCGCCGAGGCACGATTTGTCATGCCCTCGGAGACACCGGCCTACATCGAAAACCTGGTCGCCGAGCCGGTTGGGCTGGATGGATTGTCCATGTCGTGTCACGTCGGCGGGACCAACCTTCCGACGACCTATTGGTTCGAGTGCGGGGTTTCTCGGACCGATTTGCAACCCGTCTCAGCCCCACAGCCGGTGCCGCCGGCCCGCACGATCGGGACCATCTGCCGGGTTGTCGAACGTCTTGATGAATGGATGCTCTACGCGACCGAGTATCAACTCGTGGATGACAAGACCACGGTGGGGAACGACGATCGATCCATTCGAATGCGCGGGCCCTTCGGCAAGGATTGCAACCATGTCAGCGGTATTGGCGTCTTCGATCTGATCGCCGCGTGGAGTCCGTTCCAAACCACGCCGCAGAGCACGGAGGAGTTCAACGCACTGCCCGAACGGGACATGAGGGATGCCGAGCTGACCATGACCTGGCGTGTCCCAGACGGCGATGCCTGTACGTTCACGCCTGCCGCCGTCATTCAGGGGTTCTGCCGCACCGAAGACACGAAACCGACGGCCAGCGGCATTCCGCCCTATACCACGTGGGTAAGGTTCGCGGATTCCGACCAGACCGACGGGGCTGTGCGAGAGACCCGTTGGACGTTATCCGCTGATGCCTCCGGTTGGACTTACGCCGGAAACAACCCGGTCGACGATCCAAGCACAATCGAACGGTTTGTCTATTCGCCTTTGGCCGACCTTCTGGCGCACAATAAAGGCAACATCTGTTTCATGCTTGCCGATCCTGACTGGCGCCATCTGCCGGGCGATAGCATTGACCTACAAGAAGTGTCGATGCGCTTTCGCAATTGGTCGGTCCTGGGTCAACAAGGTCTGGCCGAGTTGACCGAATTCCCTTCGACTTCGCTTGATGACCCGCGTGAATTGACGTCAGGAATGATCGGCGACGTTCGACGGATGTGGTTTTCGGCGGAGAACCCGGAGCAAGCACAGACCTTCGCGTGGCGGTTCCACAACCCGGTTTCCATATCCCGGTTGCGTCTTCATCAAAACGTCCTGGCGCCGGCTCGCCGGGTTGAGATCGAGTGCGTAGACAAATCCGGGCGCGAGGAAACGATCTGGCAGGGCGAGATGCCCGATGCGGACGCCGATGCGCTCTGGCCCAATCCGATGGATATTTCGGGCGAGTGGCGTGACACCGTCGAACTCCGTCTTTCCATCTGTTCGGGGTACCGCGAAAGGTGGGGGTTGGATGCGTTCGAGGTTTTGGCGGGAGATATAACGCCGGTGCCCGAAGTGCACCCGGCTTCGGTCGCGGCAGAGATCGGTGGGTTGGACCCGGGGGCAGACGTATTCTTGCGCATTGTTGCCGAGAACGCGGCTGGGCGTGCCGAAAGCGAGATTTTACGCGTCACACTCCCCGCTGATCGGACGTCGGAGATCGTCGGCGCGACTGTTGAACGCGGGCCTGCGGGAAGCGTGCGTGTCCGCGCCAATATTCGGCCGCGCGGACTCTCGACGCAGGTTGATGTCTCGATCATCGATCAACAGGGGACTTCCCACGAACACGATTCATTTGACGCTGGATCAAACGACACCCCGCGACAGCTTGTCTTCGTTGTTGACGGACCCGAGGTTGAGGGTGACGCGTTTTTGGTGATGACGCCGCGCAACGAAGCGGGCGCGGGTGAGGCATGCCGCCTATCTCTGAACAATCACAAGCGAAGTTGAAGGGCAACGTGATCTGTTGTCGTTCGGGTGCCGCCTACTGCGCTGCCGCGAGGCGCGGTTGGCGGCCGTCCAGCAGCGCCCGCGCGATCCATTTGTGGAAACTGTGGGTGGCCACGTCCATGACCGGCGAAAAGATGCCGCCGTCGTAGCCCGGCGAGGCACGGCCGCGCTGCATGCTTTCGACGGCGTCTCGGTCCTCGGCGAAGATGGTCTGCCAGAGGTCCCGGTTGGCGCCGCGGGCGACGGCGAAGGAGGCACCCTGGACGGCTTCGTCGTAGTAGAAAATCTCGAACCGTTCGCGGGTGCGCGCCGGGCCGTCCGGCTGGATCAGGACGGCGTAGAAGTGGTCCCGGTGGATGCCCAAGAGCACGTTGGGGTAGAGCGAGATGTACTCGGCGCCTTCCGTCCAGAAGTCGCCGAGGTCTGGCGCGTTGGGGAAGGTCGGGCTGCCTTCGGGGAAGGTCGGCGCATAGCATTCGGTGTCCTGGCCGGCATGGGCCTCGGCGACGATGGAGTGGTGGCGGTCGAGTGGCGAGTATTGGTTCAGGCCCGGATGAATCCAGGGCAGGTGGTAGGCCTCGCAGTAGTTCTCCACCGCCAGCTTCCAGTTGCAGTCGAGCTCGAACAGGATGGTGCAGTCGTCGCCGGTGTGCACCAGCGGCACGCCGGCGAAATCACGCCAGCGCTCGGCCACCGGGCGGATGTAGCCAGCGAAATCCTCGGCCGTGCCGGAAAGGTCGACGAAGACGATGCCGAACCAGACCGCCGAGCGCACGGCGGCAAGACCGATGTCGTCCTTCTCGAACCCGGGACACGAATGCTGGTCCAGGCCGCCCACGTGGGGGGCGCCGATGAGACCGCCCGAGAGGTCATAGGCCCAGCTGTGATAGGGGCAGACCACGGCCTTCCCCACATGCCCCGGCTTGGCCACGAGGATACGGCCGCGATGCCGGCAGACGTTGTGGAAGACGCGCACCTCGCCAGCATCGTCCAGCAGCATCAACAACGGCATGCCGGCGAATTCGAACGGGTAGAGGTCGCCCGGCACGGCCACGTCCTTGGCGAAACCGGCCGCCGCCCAACCACCGGCGAAGACGTGCTGGCGTTCGGCCTCGAACAGGGTCGCGTCCGTGTAGCAGGGGTTGGGTAACCCGCGCGCGGTTTCGATCGGATCGAGCACCCGATTGATCTTGCTTCGCATAAATTCAATTTGATCACTGTCATTCGTCGCCGGAGCCATAACGAACCTCGCTTATCCGCCGTCACGCGTAGAAGACATGAGAATACGTCGCCTGAGTACGCTCGGTAGCGGGAATAGCGAAGTCGGTCAACGGGATAAAATATCGCTTTTCACATAACTTCATGTTAACTACTAGAATGCGCCGAAACCTGCCGTCCCCGACTGCCTTACTCGCCTTCGAGGCCAGCGCCCGGCTGCTCAGCTTCAAGGCCGCGGCGGCGGAGTTGAGCGTCTCCGCCGCCGCCGTCAGCCGCCAGATCCACAATCTGGAAGCTTACGTCGGCCAGCCGCTGTTCGAACGTCTGCACCGGCGGGTCGAGTTGACCGAGGCCGGGGTCCGGCTGTTCGATCCGGTCAACCAGGGCTTCGCCGGCATGGCCGCGGCACTGGCGTCGCTGAAGGCCGCGGACGGCGAGCGCCAGGTCACCATCGGCACCACGGTCGGCTTCGCCTTCTACTGGTTGATGCCGAGGCTGTCGCGGTTCTCGGATTCCTGGCCGGAGATCATCCTCAACCAGGTGGTGGCGGACGAGCCCATCGACTTCGCCGAGGGCCGCGTCGACCTGGCGGTGCGCTACGGTTCGGGCCAGTGGCCGGGGCTGGAAAGCCGTTACCTGTTCGGCGACGCGGTCTATCCGCTATGCAGTCCGGGCTACCTCGACCGCGCCGGCCGGCCGGCCTCGCTGGACGATCTAGCCCGGCTCGAACTCCTCGACGTGCACGGCATCCCCGGCGACCAGTGGCTGGACTGGGCGACCTGGTTCCGCCATGCGGGCGGGCGGCCGGCGCCACAACGCCGACGCTTCCTGAACTACGTCATCGGCGTGCAGATGGCGCTGGACGGCCAGGGCGTGGTGCTGGGCTGGCACAGCTTCGTCGGCGATCTGGTTGCCGAGGGCCGGCTGGTCCGCCCGATCGAGGCCGAGATCCGCTCCCCCGGCGCCTTCTTCCTGACCACGCCGGCGGCACGTTCGGTCTCCGCCGATGCCAGCCTGCTGGCCGACTGGTTCGTCGCCGAGGCGGCGGGCGCGGGCTAGGGCGTCACCGTCCGGTCGGGCGGGAAACGCACGGTGACCGTGGTTCCCTTTCCTTTCTCGCTGGCCATCTCGAAGGTTCCGTCGTGGAGCTCGATCAGACCTTCGGTCAGCGGCAGGCCGAGGCCGATGCCTTCGTTCTTCCTATCGAAACCGCTGTCGACCTGGCCGAACTTGGCCATCACCTCGGCCTGCTCTTCCTCATCCATGCCGACGCCCGTATCGCGCACCGTGAAAACGAAGGCATTTTCGAGATCGACCGAGACACCGACGGAGACCGCCCCGCCCGTGGGCGTGAACTTGATGGCGTTGGACAGCAGATTGATCAGGATCTGCGTCAGCCGCCGCCTGTCGGCACGCAGCAAGGGAAGGCCTTCGTCGATCTGGCTGGAAAGGTGAAGGTGGCCTTCATCACTGCGAAACCCGACCATGCGGAGCGCATCTTCCGTGACCGTGCCTGCATTCAGGTTCTCTTCGTACAGGTCCAGCTTGCCCGCTTCGATGGCGGACACATCAAGGATGTCGGTGATCAGCCCGAGCAGGTGTTCGCCGGAACGATGAATGTCACGGGCGTAGCCCTTATACTTCTCGTCGAGCGGGCCGAACATCTCGCTGCTCATGGTGCTCGAATACCCGATGATGGCGTTCAACGGCGTGCGTAGCTCGTGGCTCATGTTGGCCATGATCTGGGATTTGGCCCGGCTTGAATTCTCCGCGTCCGCCATGGCCTGGCGCAGCTCTTTCTCGCTCGATTGCAGTTCCAAGTGCTGTTTTCGCAACGTCTTGTCGGCACGCCGGACGACCTGATAGAGCACGATATAGAGCAGGCCCAGGGCGGCCAGCAGCGCGATCAGCACATGCAGGACATGCTTGTCGATATCCGCCAGCAGTTGCGTGATGTCAGAGTAGATATGGAACACGCCGACCACCGTTCCATCCGCGTCGCGGAACGGCACGTAACTGGAAAGCACGTCCACGTCGCCGATTGCCTGTGCACTGTTGGCCATCGCCGATATTTTCGAGGCCGCCCGCCCCTCGCGCGCGGCGGAGAAACCGGTATCACCGCTTCTGTCCTGACCGATCCGGTCTCGCTGCGTGGAAAAGACGATCACACCCGTCAGGTTGATCATTTCCACCCGCAGCACCGGCAGGCCCATGATCTGCGGCAATAGCTTTCGCGATATCTCCTCCGTTCTGGCCTGGCGGATGACCGTGTTCCGATCGGCGCCTTTGATGGAACGGAGATGAGGGCCGAACTCGGTCCAGACGAAATTGCCGATCGATCGTGTCAGAATTTCGTTCTGGCGCTCGCCCACATTGACCAGATCTTCGACGGAAAGATGGCGGAAGAATATCATCAGCAACGTGATGACGACGACAATGACGACGGCGCTGGTCAGCGAGAAGTGATAGAGAAGTCTGAACATCTACGGTGTTGCTTCCGGGCTAGGGGGCGTCGGTGGCGAACACCCGCTCGCGCGGTTGCGACTTGAATTCGACGATATTCCCGCAGCCGTCGGGCAGCATCATGATGTGCTGTTCGGCCGGCTTGCCCTCGAACGAGACGCGGGGGCTTAGGACGAACACGATATTGTGTTCGGCCAGTCGCTTCTCCATGGCCTTCCAATCGTCCAGTTCTAGGATGACGCCGAAGTGGCGCAGCGGCGCCACGTCGCCATCGGAGGGAATCTCGCCCTTGTCCTTGGCTGCCTCATTCGGCGAGAGATGGGCGACGATGTGGTGGCCGAAGAAGTTGATGTCGAAGCGGCCCCGCGCCTGGCGCCCGGCGGTGCAGCCCAGGGTGTCGATATAGAACGCTCGCGCCCGGTCCAGATCGTCGACCGGGATGGAGAGGTGGAACAGCGGTTCGCTCATCTCTCGTCTATCCCCCGCTTAACCTATGAACTTCCAGTAGGTGTCCTTCTTGGTAACGTAGCCATCGCGGAATTCCCAGAGGTCACAGCCGACGTATTCGAACGGCTCACCGCCCGCGGGCGTGCCGCGCACCACCCATTCCGAAAGCGCCTTGGTCTGATCGCAGAGCCAGTGCCGCATCTCCTCCCAGCGCATGTCGGGAATCTCCGCGTAGCGCGTGCGCAGCACCTCGCCGATCTCAACCTTGCCCAGGCAGCGCCGACCCTCGGGTGCCGACGGTCCGCGCGCCATCAGCCATTCGCAGTCGTCGGTGAAATGGCTGAGGATGGCGTCCACGTCCTGGTCGTTGAAGCCGGCCTGGATCTCGTCCAGCAGCTCGATGGTGAGTTCGCGGGCCATGGTCTGGTCCTCCCCGTTGTGGTGCCCGGACCATAGCACAATCCGCCGTCGCGTCTGCTTGCCGGTGCCCGGTCCCGATGCTACGTTCCGCCGCCTCAAACGACGGGGAATTCCGCCATGCCGCTCGGCGCCGACGACGTCCGCAAAATCGCCTTCCTGGCCCGCATCCGCGTGCCCGAGGACGACCTGGCGCCCTTGGCCGATGAGCTCAACGGCATCATCGGCTGGGTCGAGCAATTGGGCGAGGTCGAGACCGACGGCGTCGAGCCCATGACGTCCGTCGTCGAGATGCTGGCGCCGCGGCGCGAGGACGCGGTTACTGACGGCGGCAAATCCAGCGACGTGCTGGCCAACGCGCCCGACCGGGCTGGCGACTTCTACGCCGTGCCGAAGGTGGTGGAATGAGCGCGCTGACCAACCTGACCATAGCCGGGGCCGAAAGCGGCTTGGATGCGGGCGATTTCTCGGCCGAGGAACTGACGCAGGCGCATCTCGACGCCATGGCCCAGGCGCGCGACCTCAACTGCTTCATCACCGAGACGCCGGACTTGGCGCTCGAACGCGCCCGCGCCTCCGATGCTCGCCGCAAGGCCGGCGACGGCCGGGGTGCCATGGACGGCATCCCCATCGCCATGAAGGATCTGTTCTGTACCGAGGGCGTGCTGACCACGGCTGCCTCGCACATCCTCGACGGCTTCGTGCCGACGTATGAGTCTACCGTTTCCGGAAAGCTGCGCGATGCCGGCGCGGTGATGACCGGCAAGACCAACCTCGACGAATTCGCCATGGGCTCGGCCAACGTCACCAGCTTCTACGGCCCGGTGAAGAACCCCTGGGGATCGGACGGCAAGGATCTGGTGCCGGGCGGATCGTCCGGTGGTTCGGCTTCGGCGGTCGCCGCGCGCATCGCAATGGGGGCGACCGGCACTGATACCGGCGGCTCCATCCGCCAGCCCGGCAGCCTGTCGGGTATCGTCGGCATGAAGCCGACCTACGGCCGTTGTTCGCGCTGGGGCATCGTCGCCTTCGCGTCATCGCTGGACCAGGCCGGACCGCTGACCCGCACCGTCGAGGACGCCGCCATCATGCTGGGTGCGATGGCCGGCCACGATGCGATGGATTCCACGTCGGCGCCGGTCGAGGTGCCCGACTTCCGCGCCGCCTGCGCCGGCGACGTGAAGGGCCTCAAGGTCGGCATCCCGGCCGAGTACACGCTGGACGGCATGCCGGAGGAAATTACCACGCTCTGGCAGCAGGGCCGCAAGTGGCTGGAGGAACAAGGCGCGCAAACGACCGAGGTGTCGCTGCCGCACACCAAGTACGCGCTGCCGGCCTACTACATCGTCGCACCGGCCGAGGCATCGTCCAACCTGGCGCGCTATGACGGTGTGCGCTTCGGCCTCCGCGTGCCCGGCGATAGCCTGGACGAGATGTACGAGAATACCCGTGGCGAGGGCTTCGGCAAGGAGGTGCAGCGGCGTGTACTGATCGGCACCTACGTGCTCTCGGCCGGCTACTATGATGCGTATTACCGGAAGGCTCAGCGAGTGCGCACCCGAATCCTCGACGACTTCAAGACCGCGTTCCAGGAAGTCGACGTGCTGCTGACACCGACCGCACCCAATGCCGCCTTCGGCATCGGCGAGAAGCAGGACGACCCGATCCAGATGTATCTCAACGACATCTTCACGGTGCCCGCCAACATGGCGGGATTGCCCGGCATCAGCGTGCCGGCGGCGCTCGACAAGGACGGCCTGCCGCTGGGCCTGCAGATCGTCGCCCCCGCCTTCGACGAGGAAACCATGTTCCGCGCCGCCACGGCGCTGGAACGCGCGGCCGGCTTCGATCATCTGCCGCCCATGCTTGCGGAAAAGGGCGTGGGAGGCGGCGCATGACCTACCTGATTCAGGGCGAAACGGGGGACTGGGAAGTCGTCGTGGGCTTGGAAGTGCATGCCCAGGTGACGTCGAACGCAAAGCTGTTCAGCGGCGCCCCCGCCGACTTCGGCGGCCAGCCCAACGACCACGTGTCGCTGGTCGACGCCGCCATGCCGGGCATGCTGCCGGTGATCAACAAGGTCTGTGTCGAGCAGGCGGTGAAGACGGGGCTTGGCCTGAAGGCCCAGATCAACAAGCACTCGGTGTTCGAGCGCAAGAACTACTTCTACGCCGACCTGCCCGCCGGCTACCAGATCAGCCAGTACGAGGAACCGGTGGTGGGCGAGGGCACGGTGGTGCTCGACATGCCCGACGGCTCCGAGCGCCCGATCGGCATCGAGCGCCTGCACATGGAGCAGGACGCCGGTAAGTCCATGCACGACCAGGACCCGACGCGCACCTTCGTCGACCTCAACCGGGCCGGTGTCTGCCTGATGGAGATTGTTTCCAAGCCGGACATCCGCTCTCCGGAAGAAGCCGGGCTTTACCTCCGCAAGGTGCGCACCATCCTGCGCTACCTCGGCACCTGCGACGGCAACATGGACGAAGGCTCCATGCGCGCCGACGTGAACGTGTCCGTCCGCCCCAAGGGCTCGGACGAGCTGCGCACCCGGGCCGAGATCAAGAACGTCAACTCCGTCCGCTTCGTCATGTCCGCCATCGAGCACGAGGCCGAACGCCAGATCGATGTGTATGAGGGCGGCGGCGAGGTGGTGCAGGAAACCCGGCTCTACGATGCCAATGCCGGCGAGACCCGCTCCATGCGGGCCAAGGAATTCGCCCACGACTACCGCTACTTCCCCGACCCGGACCTGCTGCCGCTGATCCTGACCGACGATGAGATCGCGCGTATCCAGGCGGACCTGCCGGAACTCCCCGACGACAAGACCCACCGCTTTATGACCGACTACGGCCTGTCGCACTACGACGCCTCGGTCCTGGTCGCCGAGCGAGAGACCGCGGACTACTTCGAAGCCGTGGCCAAAGGCCGCGACGGCAAGCAGGCCGCCAACTGGGTTTCCAACGAATTGTTCGGCGCCCTCAACAAACTGGGCCTCGGCATCACCGAAAGCCCGATCGAGGCCGCGGCCCTCGGCAAGCTCCTCGATCTGATGGCCGCCGACACGATTTCAGGTCGCGCCGCCAAGGAGGTGTTCCAGGCCATGCTCGACGAGCCCGGCAGCGACCCGGAAGCCATCGTCGAGGCCAAGGGCCTGGTCCAGATCACCGACACCGGCGCCATCGAGGCGGCGGTCGATCAGGTCATCGCCGACAATCCCGACCAGGCGCAAGAAGTCCGCGACGGCAACATGAAAGCCATCGGCTGGTTCACCGGCCAGGTCATGCAAGCCACCAAAGGCAAGGCCAACCCGAAGGCGGTGAACGAGTTGCTTAGGGCGAAGCTCGGCGCCGGCTAGGTTATCCCTTCGACCCGACAGGGGAGGGCAGCATGGTTCTCAAGGGATTTCTGGTGGCGTTCGGTATCGCGGTGCTGATTGTCGGACCGCTGCCGCAACTGTTTCCCTACTTCAACCAGATCGTCGGCGTGGCGTTGATCGGCTTCGGCTGGTATTTGATCAGGAAGGCGCGTGAAGACGCCTTGAACGGGGAGGAGTGATCATGCCCAAAGCCGCCGTCATACACGAAATGGGCGGGCCGGAGGTGTTCCGGTTCGAAGACGTCGAGGTGTCGGCGCCGGGGCCCGGCGAGGTTCGGATGCGGCATACGGCCATCGGGGTGAACTATGCCGATACCTACCATCGGGGCGGGGTGTCGCATCCGTGGCCGGTGGGCGAGCCGCCGGTGGTCGTCGGCTTCGAGGCGACGGGGGTGGTGATCGAGACGGGGCCCGGCGTCAGCGGGTTCAAGGTCGGCGACGAGGTGGTCTATGGCTTGCCGCCGCTGGGCGCCTATGCCCAAGAGCGGGTTTATCCGGTCTCGACGCTGCTGAAGATTCCGGAAGGCATCGATCCGGTGAGCCTGGCCGGCATCTTCATGAAGGGGGTGACGGCGTACTACCTTTTGCACATGACCTACGAGGTACAGCCGGGAGACTGGGTGCTGGTGCACGCGGCGGCCGGCGGCATGGGCCACCTGCTGGTGCCGTGGGCCAAGTTCCTGGGCGCCAATGTCGTGGGCACCGTGGGTTCGGAAGAGAAGGGCGAGATCGCCAAGCGGCTCGGTGCCGATCATGTCGTGAACTACCGGGATGATGATTTCGCCAAGGTCTGTCGCGACCTGACGGACGGCCAGGGCGTGCACGTGGTCTACGAGAGCATCGGCAAGGACACGCTGACGAAATCCCTCGACAGCCTCCGGCCGCTCGGCATGTGCGCGGCCTATGGTCACGCCTCCGGCCCGCCGGACCCGGTGGACATCATCCAGGACCTGGGTGCCCGCGGCTCGCTGATCATCACCCGGCCGGCGGTGATGCATTACCTGGCGACCCGCGAGGCGCTGGAGACGGCGGCGGCCGGCTTGTTCGAGGTGCTCGGCGCCGGCGTCATCGAAAGCGCCGTCAACCACACCTATCCGCTGTCCCTCGCCGCCGAGGCCCACCGGGCCATTCACGAACGTCGGACGACCGGCTCGACCGTGTTGATGCCGTTCGATTGATCGTCGAGATTACCCGGCGCGGCCGCGGCGCCAGACCGGCACGTCGGCGAAAGTTCTTTCGATCCGGCGCAGCGTGCGCTGCAGGGGGTCGTTCGTCCCTAGGGGCGTCGTGGCCCGGTTCGCTTCGTGGTTACGCATGTCACTAATCCTTGGTTGTCCGTCTTCGTTGACGTTGAATATAGACGGGCCCGGCCAGCGGGATAATCCCCATGCTGGGCATTTAATTGATGAGATAATGGAACATAAACAGGGTTAATAAGAGCTTTGATGCCATGAAAGCACATAAAAACATGGATTTCGCCGGCCTGAACCTGACGGATGGCTTCGCGCCCAGAGGCGGCGGTGTTGCCGGAATCACCGAGAAAGTGCTGGCGGGCGGCCTCGACATGGCGGCCAAGAAAGGTTCCAGGACACGATTGCTACGGCTTGACCCAGGCACCCGAACGCCCGAGGCCCACGCCCATGACTACTGGGAGGAAATCTACGTCGTCGAGGGCTCGATGATCGTCGGCGACGCTGATGCCCCCGGCGGCGAGCGCCTGGTCGCGTCGCCCGCCTATGCCTGTCGCGAGCCCGGCTTCATGCACGGGCCGGTGCGCACGGATAAGGGCTGCCTGTTGCTCGAATTCTCCTGGTACGGCGACGACTGACGGCCCGCCCCGTTGCCGGGACGGGCCGCCACGCGGCCGACATCAAAGGGGGGATCAGTCGGCCGCGTCTTGCTCCCCGAACAGACGGTTGACGATGCCGACGCCGTAGTCCGGATCGGCCTTCATGAAGTGGACGATCTGGCGGTCGATGATCTCCCTCGGCACGCCGGCCATGGCGCCGGCGATGGCGTCCATCAGGCGTTCACGCTCGTCCGCCGGCAGCAGACGGAACAGGTCGCCGGCCTGGCCGTAGTCGTCATTGCCGAGCCGGTGGTCGTAGCGGTCGGCGTTGCCGATCAGCACCTGCGACGGTTCCTTGTAGGCCGCGTCCTCTACGGGCCCGCCCCGGGTGTTGGGCTCGTAGTTGGCTGCCCCGCCGCCATTGCCGTCGAAGCGCATGGCGCCGTCCCGGTGGTAGCTGTGCACCGGGCACTTGGGCGCGTTGACGGGCAGGGCGTCGTGGTTGACGCCGACCCGGTAGCGCTGCGCATCGGCGTAGGAGAAGATGCGGAACTGCAGCACCCGGTCGGGGCTGTGGCCGATGCCCGGCACCACGTTGGCCGGCGAAAATGCCGCTTGCTCGACCTCGGCGTGGTAGTTCTCCGGGTTGCGGTCGAGGGTCAACTCGCCGACCTCGATCAGCGGGAAGTCCGCGTGCGGCCAGACCTTGGTCAGATCGAACGGATCATAGGGCGCCGCGGCCGCCTCGGCCTCGGTCATGACCTGCACCAGCATGCGCCACTTGGGGTGCTCGCCGCGTTCGATGGCCTCGAACAAATCGCGCTGATGGCTTTCCCGGTCGCCGGCGATCAGCGCCGCCGCCTCGTCTTCCGACAGCGTCTCGATGCCTTGCTTGGTCTTGAAGTGGAACTTGACCCAGACCCGCTCGCCCTCGGCATTGATCAGGCTGAAGGTGTGCGAGCCGTAGCCGTTGATGTGGCGGTAGCTCCGGGGCAGGCCACGGTCGGAGAACAGGATGGTGATCTGGTGTAGCGCTTCCGGGCTTTGCGACCAGTAGTCCCACATGGCCACCGGGTTGCGCAGGTTGGTCTTGGGGTCGCGCTTCTGGGTGTGGATGAAATCCGGGAACTTGTAGGGATCGCGCAGGAAGAACACCGGCGTGTTGTTGCCGACCAGATCCCAGTTGCCTTCCTCGGTGTAGAACTTCAGCGCGAAGCCACGCACGTCGCGCTCCGCGTCCGCCGCGCCGCGCTCGCCGGCGACGGTGGAAAAACGCAGCAATACCTCTGTCTCCTTGCCGACCTCGCCGAACAGCTTGGCCTTGGTGTAGGGCGTGATGTCGCCGGTGATCTTGAGCTTGCCGAAGGCGGCCGAGCCCTTGGCATGGACGACGCGCTCGGGAAGCCGCTCACGATTGAAATGCGCGTGCTTCTCGAACAGTTGCCAGTCCTGCATCAGGACCGGCCCGCGCGGGCCGGCGGTCAGGCTGTTCTGGTTGTCGCCGACGGGAATGCCGGCGGCGGTGGTCAATGTCGGTCGGTCGGTCATCTGAAAACCCTTTTGTCTGGGACGCGCCACGACGGCGGCGTTGATGACAGACATAAAAGGGTATGGTGAATTAGTATAATCGATTGTTTAAAAAATTATGATTGATAAATTCGATCATTAATTGGCATGACGCAGGACGGCAGATTACGCCGCACCAGGTCGGCCAGTAATTCCAGGTCGGGCCGGCCGGGGTAGGTCTCGCGGAACGCCAACCCAATTGTGCGGCGTTCGGCGCCGCCGTAGGGCCGCGCAACGATACCTGTTTCGACGCCGAGCGCCTGCGGTGTTGCCATGGCTGGCAGCAGGGTGATGCCGGTGCCGCAGGCGACCAGTTGGCGCACCGTTTCCAGGCTGGCCAGGCGGAAATCCCCGAGGGCTCCGCCGGCCTCGGCCGACTGGCTGCACAGTGCAATCATCTGGTCGCGCAGGCAGTGGCCCTCGGTCAGGCAGAGCACGGTCTCGCCCTTCAGATCGTGCGGGCCGACGGCGTCGGCGCGGGCCAGCCGGTGGTCCGGGGCGCAGGCCACCCAGAACGGCTCCTCGAACAGCGGGACCTCCACGATCCCCGGTTCGCCCAGCGGCAGCGCCAGGAATGCAGCGTCGATCGACTGGTTCCGCAGGCCCTCCAGCAGCCGCGCCGTCAGGTTCTCGACCCAGGCCGGGCGCAGATCCGGGTAGGCGGTGCCGAGCGGCGGCAGCAGCCAGGGCAGCATGTAGGGTGCCAGCGTGGGGATGGCGCCGAGCCGGAGCGTGCCGCACAGCGGTTCGGTCTTGCGGGCAATGGCCCGGATCTCCTCGGCACCCGCCAGCACCCGGCGTGCCGTGCCTAGGATAGCTTCGCCCATGGGGGTGATGCGGCAGCTCTTGTTGGTGCGCTCGAACAATTGGCCGCCGAGCAGTTCCTCCAGCTTCTTGAGCTGCATGGAGAGCGTCGGCTGGCTGATGTTGCAGGCTTCCGCGGCGCGCCCGAAGTGCCCGTGTTCGGCCACCGCGACCAGGTACTTGAGTTCCGTCAGGGTGACCATGTCGTCCCGCCATCCAGGATTATCGCGTCAATATTATCTATAGATAATATCGATGAGATAGATGAACACAATCAATATCTCATTGGCGGAACGGCTGGCGCTTCTTGTAGAGGTCGCGTCGGCTTTCAAAATCGGCGACCTGGTCGACGCGGCCGGTGGCCTTCAATAGTGCGATGGCGCGATCCTGCTCGGCCACGGCTTCGTCGAACTTGCCGCTCTCGGCGAGGGCGGCGGCCAGGGTGTCGCGGTAGTCGATACTGTCTTTCAGGCCGATGGCCTTGCGGGCAAGTTCCACCGCCCAGGCACCATCCCGGAAGCGGGCGTCCTCGGCAGTCGCCATGATCCAGGCGCGGACGTTGTAGGCGACGCTGAAGTCCGGCTGCAGGCGGATCACCTCGGCCATGTCGTCGATGGCGCGGTCGTACTGGCCCAGGCGCTGATGGGCGAGGCCGCGATTGTAGATGGCGATATGGCGCAGGCTCTCGCGCAGTTTCCCCGCCTTCAGCATCCCGGTACAGGCGGCGACCCGGTCGGCCGGATCGGCGTTCTGATCCGTGCAGGGATCGGCCGCGCTCGCTGCGCCGCCCGCGGCCGGGGCGTTGGCTTTCGCCTCTCGCAGCACCTTGCGGGCCTGGGCGTGGCCGTTCTTCGCCGCCAGCTTGATCCAGCGTTCGGCCGCCACCGGGTCGGCAGGCCGGCCCATGCCCTTCAGGGCCATGACACCCAGGTTGTACTGCGCCTTGGCGTCGTCCTGGGCAGCCGCCTTGCGATACCATTTCTCGGCCTCGGCATAGTCCTGTTTGACGCCGCGGCCCAGCATATAGAGCAGCCCGAGGTCGAACTGCGCGGCGGCGAAGCCGTGCTCGGCGATGGCCCGGAACAGTTCGGCCGCGCGCTTGTAGTTCTGCGCCACGCCGTTACCGTCCCGATACATGGTGCCGAGATTGAAGGTCGAGCCCACGTGCCGCTGCTTGGCCGCCTTCGTGTACCAGGCCACCGCCTTCTTCGAATCCTGCTGCACACCCCGGCCTTCCTCGTAGAACACCCCCATGTTGTGCTGTGCCTGCATGTCGCCCTGTTCGGCGGCGCGGCCGTACCACTTGGCGGCGGCGGCGTCGTTCTGCCCAACGCCGAGGCCTTCGTAGTACATGAAGCCCAGGTTCTGCTGGCCTGCCGCCAATCCCTGTTCGGCGGCCTTGGAAAACCATCGGAAGGCTTCCGGGTAATCGCGCTTCACGGACCAGCCTTGCAGGAACATCATGCCGATATTGACCTGCGCGTCGGCGTCGCCGTCGTCGGCGAGCGGCCGGAACAGTTTCATGGCGGTGGCGAAATCCCGCTTGTTGAAGGCCACGATGCCGCGGCGGTAGGCGTCGGACTTGTGGTCCAGGCCTTCCTTCGAGCCCTCGAACATCTTGATGTCGCGGTCATCCTTGGCGATGCCGGGGGTTTTCGGTGCCGCCGCCGTTACGGCGGCCGGCGCGGGCTTCTTGGCCGTGACGGCCGGCCGCGGTGCCTTGGCCACGGCTGGTTTCTGCATTGTGGCGGTTGCCGTCGAATCCTGTTTCCGGGCCTGTTTCCGGGCCTGTTCCCGGGCCTCCTGTCGTTCCGCCTTTTTCCGTGCCGTCGCGTGGGCCTGCTTGGCCTTCTTCGCCGGATCCGGCTCGGCGGCTGGTTCCGGCACGCCCCGGCGGAGCGCCAGGTTCCACCACTTCCGGGCCTCGGTATCGCCCTGTTGCGCCGCCTTGGCGAACCACTGGGCGGCGGCGTCATAATCCTGCTTCAGGCCTTGGCCGGCGTAGTAGAGCGCACCCAGGTTGAACTGCGCCGTGGCGTTGCCGGCCTCCGCGGCAAGCCGGTACCATTCGGCCGCCCGCGCCGGGTTGGAGGCGACGCCCAGGCCCTGATCGAACATCATGCCGACGTTGGCCTGGGCCACGGCGTGACCCTGGTTCGCCGCTTCCAGGAATTTCTTCAGCGCTGCCCCGTGCGCGCCACGGCCGAACGCCGCCTCGCCGTCCTCGAACGGGCCGGCCCGGGCCTGGCCGGCGACGGTCAGGACGATCAGCAATGACAGCAGCAGGCGCTTCAACCCAACTCTCCCGGTACGTCCTCATGCCAAGGCGCACATCATAGCGCGCCGGGGCCATCGGCGTATAGCGCGCCACCCGGGGGCCCGGCCGTGGCGGCAAATGACGATTGGCAGCTATCGGATTGCCGCGTACGTTGCCGCTCCCGATCAGGGGAGAACGCGCGAACCAAGGATCAAGGCAATGACGGACACCACGACCGGGATCGCCGAAGACATGCGCCTCTGGCGCCGGGATATCCACAAGCATCCGGAACTGGGCTTCGACGAGGACCGGACGTCGGGCAAGGTGGCTGGCTTGCTCGAAGACTTCGGGCTCGAGGTGCACCGGGGCGTCGGCCGTACCGGCGTCGTCGGCGTGCTTCGGAAAGGCTCGGGCAATCGCGCCATCGGGCTGCGCGCCGACATGGATGCGCTGCCGATCCAGGAAGCCAACGACTTCGAGCACCGCTCGGTCAACGACGGCGTCTTCCACGGCTGCGGCCATGACGGCCACACGTCGATGCTGCTGGGCGCCGCCAAACAGCTTGCATCCGCCGGCGATTTCAGCGGCACGGCGTATTTCATCTTCCAGCCCAGCGAGGAGGACGGGCGCGGCGCGCTGGCCATGATCGACGACGGCTTGTTCGAGCGCTTCCCCATGGAAGCCGTTTACGGCATGCACAATATGCCCGGCGTCCCGGCCGGCCAGTTCGCCGTCCGCGCCGGCGCCATCATGACGTCCGAAGACGTCTTCGAGATCACCATCCAGGGCCGCGGCGGTCACGCATCCATGCCCGAAAAGACCATCGATCCCATGGTTGTCGGCGCCGAGATCGTGCTGGCGCTGCAGACCATCCCGTCGCGTTCCATCGGCCCACGCGACTGGTGCGTGGTCTCGGTCACCGAGATGCTGACCGACGGGGCCCGCAACGTCATCCCGTCGTGCGTCACTATCCGTGGCGATTGCCGGGCGCTGTCGCTGGAGGTCCAGGCCACCATCGAGCGCCGCATGCGCGAGATCGTCGCCGGCATCGCCGCCGCCCATGGCGCCGAGGGCCACGTCGACTACCGCAACGACTTCGTCCCCACCATCAACTCAGGCCCCGAAACCGAAGCCGCGATCGCCGCCGCGCAAGAAGTCGCCGGCGTCGAAGCCGTCGATCCCGACTGCCCCACCTGCGGTGCGTCGGAGGACTTCGCCCGCATGCTCCGCGTCAAACCCGGCTGCTACATCTTCATCGGCAATGGCGCCGACGGCGATGGCCGGGTCTGCCCGTCACTCCACAACCCCCACTACGACCTGAATGACGGCATCCTCGCCAACGGCCGCGACTTCTGGGTGGCGTTGGTGGAGGGGCAGTTGGCGGCGGGGAAGTGATCGTTCAGACCGTTGGCTGTTCGAGATAGTCAACGTGTCCGCTTGACGTGCCTCCCCTTGACCTGCCCTGGCGCTGGTGAGCACTCGAACGCGGAAAGTCGTTCCATACGTGGGGTCATGAAAAAAACACCCCGCCTCTCGGCGGGGTGTTCTCAGGATGTGGCTTGCGTAACCGCAAGCAAGAGAGATCGCTAGTTCTTGAACTTCTTGATCTCGCCGCTCTTCAGCCGGGACGAGTAGCTGTCGAGCTCGGCCTTTACGATCGGAGCGAGGATGTACAAGCCGAGGATGTTGGGCACGCAGATGAGAAACACCAGCGCGTCCGAGATATCCAGGATCGGCCCCAACTGGACCATGCAGCCCAAGGCGACGAAGGCACAGAAGATCAACTTGTAGATCAGCTGCCCCTGCGCGCCTTCGCCGAACAGATAGGTCCAGCCTTTGAGTCCGTAGTAGGACCAGGAAATCATCGTCGAGAACGCGAACAGCATGCCCGCGAAGGCCAACGGAATGGGGAACCATGAGATTTGCGTCTCAAAGGCCGCCGAGGTCATGGCGATACCCGTTGCGCCATTGGCGAAGCCCGGGGCAGCAACCTGGGAGGTGCCGATGACCAGCGCGGTGATCGTGCAAATCACGATGGTATCGATGAACGGCTCCAACAACGACACCATGCCTTCGGTGATCGGCTCGTTGGTCCGCACCGCCGAGTGGGCGATGGAGGCCGAGCCGATGCCGGCTTCGTTCGAGAACACGGCGCGTTGGAAGCCGATGATCAGGGCGCCCAGGGCACCGCCCGCAACGCCTTCGCCGGTCATCGCGCCGGAGAAGATGTTGCCGATCGCTTCCGGAATGGCCGAACCGTTCATGAAGATGACGATCAAGGCGAATACGCAATAGAAGATCGCCATGAAGGGCACGATCTTTTCCGTCACCCTGGCAATCGACTTGATGCCGCCGACGATGACCACGAAGACAACGCCAGCCATGACCAGGCCGACCAGCCAGCCCAAGCCGTCGAACAGGCCGCCGGTGACATTGTTCAACTGCACATAGGCCTGGTTCGATTGGAACATGTTGCCGATGCCAAGCGCGCCAATGAAGATGCCGATGGCGTAAAAGGCGCCGACGAATTTGCCGAAACCCTCCATGCCGCGCTCCGAGAAGCCCTTGCGCAGATAGTACATGGGGCCACCCGAAACCGAGCCGTCTTCGTTTTCGTTCCGGTATTTGACGCCCAACGTACATTCGACAAACTTGGTCGACATGCCCAGGAAGCCGGCCATGATCAGCCAGAACGTCGCACCCGGCCCACCGACGGTGACGGCGACGGCAACGCCGCCGATATTGCCGATACCGACCGTGCCGGAAACGGCTGTCGCCAGCGCCTGGAAGTGCGAGACCTCGCCGGCGTCATCGGGGTTGGCGTAATCCCCGCGCACCAATTGAAGCGCGTGCTTGAAACCCCAGATGTTGACGAAGCCCATGCGGAAAGTGAAGAACACGGCGCCAATGACCAGCCACAACACCACCAGGGGAAGTTGCGCGCCAAACACGGGAACTTTGAAAAACACCAAGGCGCCGACGGCTTTCGCGATCGGTGCTGTCGCGGTGTTGATCATTTCGTCGAACCCGGCGGCAACGGCCGCATCCGGAACCAACGTAGCCGCCAAGAGAACCGCGAATGCCACACCCGCAATGGTCAATTTTTTAAACTGTTTCATGCTGCCCCCCTAATCTACGGCACCACGGTCACGGGGACCGTGGATATCTGAATGAGTGATGACGCGACGCTGCCGAACAACAGCGCCCCCGCCGTGGATTGACCCTTCCGGCCAATGAAAATTTGCATGGCACCTTGTTCCGATGCGATTTCGGCCAAGGTTTCGGCCGGATGGCCGTGGCGGATCAGCGTCTCGCATTGAACATCGGCGGCGCCGACTTTCTCCGCCACTATTTCCGTGATCCAAGCCTTCGCCCGATCCAGCTCTTCCTCACGCCGCTTGTGGCGCTGCGCCAATTCCTCTGGTGTATGAAACGAAAATGGCGACCATTCGATGATATGAACCAAACTAAGTGATGCCCCGGATGCGCTGGCAAGCGCCATTGCGGCATCAATTGCGCGGTCGCTGCCGGGACTGGCATCGACGGCGACAACTATGTTTCCAGACATATTCGACCCCTCTCCATTCGCCCGAAGAATACTGTCGAGCTGTTTCCCCTTACATTGGCGTGAAGCCCAATCATCCCCGAGAACTCGGGCCCACGAGACATTGGCAACTCCGAGTGCCGACAGCCTAGAGAGAAACGCCGAGCCTGCCCTACATCCAAAAACGGATGATCGTTGGTGCCAATCTTCGCTTTCCGAGAAATATTCATACGGCGGCAACTGGCGCCATTTTTCAAACCAGAAACGGTCGATCCCGACTGCCCGACCTGCGGCGCGCCGGAAGACTTCTCCCGCATCCTCCGCGCCAAGCTCGGCTGCTTCATCTTCATCGGCAATGGTGCCGACGGAGACGGCCAAGTCTGCCCCTCACTCCACAACCCCCACTACGACCTCAACGACGACATCCTCGCCAACGGCCGCGACTTCTGGGTGGCGCTGGTGGAGGGGCAGTTGGGGGTGGCTGAGGATTGATACGTTTCGAAAACTGGTGGGCATCGGTAGGCGCTGTTTCACCTTCGATATGTGTGGCGTGCGATATGTGTGACGTGCCGACAGAGGGCGTGTAGATACAAACGATTTCATGCTAAAATCACTAGATTATGCCAGACGAAGAGATCACTGGCGGTCTCGAAGGTGTCGAATTCTTCGAACTCAATGTGCCGCGCCCCGTGGTCGCACGGTCGCTGGAGTGGCCGGAGAGCTTCGAGCGCGCGCCCCATTACCACGACCGTTGCCAGCTCGTTTACGGCAGTGAAGGCATCATGGACGTGACGGCCCCCGCCGGCACCTGGGTGGTGCCGCCGCAGCGCGCCGTATGGGTACCGGCGGGCGTTGTGCATGATATCCGGGCCAAGACCAATCTGTCGTTCCGGTCCATCTATATTGATCCCTCGGCGGCCCCGTGGCTGCCGACGGAATGCTGCATCGTCAACGTCTCGCCGCTGCTGCGCGCGCTGATCTTGGAGTCCATGGATGTGCCGCCGCTCTACCAGCTGGGTGGGCGCGATGAGCGACTGATGAACCTGATCGTCGATGAGGTGGCCGGCATTTCCGCCGTCTCCGGCAACTTCCACCTGCCGGAACCCAAGGATCCGCGCATCAAGCCGATCGTCGAGGCGATCCGGCAAAATCCGGCCGACGACCGCAGCCGCAACGACTGGTCGAAGGTCGTTGGCGCCAGCAGCCGCACCATCCACCGTCTGTTTGTCGCCGAGACGGGAATGACCTTCAGCCAATGGAAGCGCCAGGCGGTGCTGCTGGAAGCCCTCCGAAAGCTGGCCGACGGCGAATCCGTCATCAACGTCGCCATTGATCTGGGGTACGAGAGCCCGAGTGCCTTCTCGGCCATGTTCCGCCGCACCCTCGGTGTCACGCCCGGCAAGTATTTCAAGTAGCGGGTTGTCGCTGGTCACCGGCGTTGAACACCTAGCAGTGTTTCCATTGGCCCAAGTCGCGCAGCGCATTCATGGCCTATACTCGACATAATTTGTCAAACAGTCGCGAGAATTCCATTTCCTATCTGTCTATAGCTAGATGTTAGCGGGCTGAGCGGTTCGACCTGCACGACATTGAGCAGTTGTTTGCCCGCCCAACGGCGGTTCAAGACGAAGGAGGAACGGAAGCCATGATCGACTCAACGGGGCCGTTGCGCGGTCTAAAAATTCTCGACCTGACCAGGGTTCTGGCCGGGCCCACGTGTACGCAACTCCTGGCTGACCTGGGGGCGGACGTGATCAAGGTCGAACACCCACGAGGCGGCGACGACTCCCGTAAATTCGGCCCGCCCTACGTCAAAGACGCGGACGGCGACGACACGGTGGAGAGCGCCTACTTCCTTGCCTGCAACCGCAACAAACGTTCGGTGACCCTCGACCTGCGCAACCCGGAGGGCGCGGCCATCGTCAGGCGCCTGCTCGGGACGTGCGATGCCATGGTGCACAACTTCAAGGTTGGCGGGCTGGAGAAGTACGGCCTCGGTTATGACGACCTGAAGGACGACTTCCCGGCCCTGGTCTACTGCGCCATTTCCGGCTACGGCCAGTCCGGCCCTTACAAGGACCGCGGCGGCTACGACATGCAGGCGCAGGGCATGGCCGGCATCATGGCCATCACCGGCGAGGCCGACGGCCAGCCCATGAAGGTCGGCATCGGCATCGCCGACATGATGTGTGGCATGTACGCGGCGCCGGCCATCCTCGCCGCGCTGCGCCACCGGGACGCCACCGGCGAGGGCCAGTTCATCGACCTGGCACTGTTGGATACCACCGTTGCCTGGCTGAACTACGTTGGCTTGAGCTACCTGACCTCGGGCGAGCCATCCGCGCGCTACGGCAACGGCCATCCCAATATCGTGCCGTGGGAGGTATTCCCGTCGTCCGATGGTTATTTCATCCTGGCGGTCGGCAACGACGGCCAGTTCCAGGCTTTCTGCGATTTCGCCGGCGTTCCGGAACTGGCGACGGATCCGGATTTCGAAACCAACGCGCAACGGGTGCGCAACCGCGAGGTCGTGGTCGCCAGGCTTCGCGAGATCACGGCTCAGCATTCATCCGCGCACTGGCTCGACAATCTGCCCGACCTGGGCGTCGTCGCCTCGCCCGCCTACACGGTGCCAGAGGTGTTCGAGGATCCACAGGTGTTGGCGCGCGGCATGAAGCACGAGATGGACCATCCCGCATCGGGCGACGGTAAGTGCACGCTGATCGGCAATCCCATCAAGATGTCCGCCACCCCTGTGGATTACCGCATCACGCCGCCGATCCTCGGTCAGCACACGGACGAGGTGCTTGAGGAGCTCATGGGCATGGCCGCGGACGAGCGCCAAACCCTGCGCGAGAACGGCGTCATCTAATCGTCGCCGACGACCCCCATACCCTTCGACGGAGATAACCCATGTATGACCTGACGAACGAGCAATTGGAAATCAAAGCGCGGGCGCATGCGCTGACGGAAGAAAAGCTGCACCAGCGCGCCGACAAGGCCGACGAGACAGAGGACTATCCCTGGGACACGGTCAAGGACCTGACCGACGCCGGCTTCATGGGGATGACCGTGCCGAAGGAACTTGGCGGTCCCGGCCTCGGCTTCCTGGAGACGGCGTTGGTGATTGAAGAGGTGTCGCGGGCCTGCGGCTCGACCGGCCGCATCGTTACCGAGGCCAACATGGGTGCCATCGCCGCGATCCTGAAATTCGGTACCGACGAGCAGAAGAAAATCTGCGCTGAACTTGTGTTGGCCGGCGATAAGCCCGCCATCTGCATGAGCGAGCCCGACGCCGGTAGTGCCGCCACGGCGATGACCACCAAGGCAGTGAAGCGGGGCGACACATACGTCATCAACGGCACCAAGCACTGGATCACCGGCGGCGCCGACGTCGCGAAAATTCATTTCGTCATGGCACGGGTCGAGGAGGACGGTGAGGACCAGGGCATCGGCGGCTTCATCGTCATTCATGATGGCGATACGCCGGGAATGCGGGCCAGCAAGAGGCACCGCGGCATGGGCCTCCGCTGCTTGCCGGAGATGGAGGTCCAGTTCGAGGACTTGGAAGTGCACGAGAGCATGGCCATCAAGCCCGAGGGTGGTTGGAAGCGAGGCTTCGCCGGGATCATCGATTCATACAATTCGCAGCGTGTCGGGTCCGCGGCAGTCTGCCTCGGCATCTCCCAGGGCGCCTTGGAGAAAGCCGTCGGCTATTCCAAGTCCCGCCATCAGTTCGGTCGCCCCATCGCCGAGTTCCAGGGGCTGCAATGGATGATGGCCGACATGCAGGTGAAGGTGAACGCCATGCGCAATTTCGTCTACCAGGCGGCCCGAAGCAGCGCCCGGACAAAGGCTGGATTTCCAGATCCGATGCTGGCGGCGCAGGCCAAGCTCTACGGATCGGAAACCTCCAAGGAGGTGGCCCACGACGCCTTGCAGATTCACGGTGCTCAGGGCTATTCGCGCGATCTGCCGCTGGAGCGTTACTACCGGGATACCCGGATGTTCTCTATCGGCGGTGGTACCGCGCAAATCCTTCGAAACACCGTCGCCGGCGAGGTGTTGGACATGCGTTTGCCGCAAACCCGTGACGGCTACACGAAGATGGCCGCGAGAGCCGCTGCCGTAGCCGCGGCGGAATGAACAGCGGCGGCTTGGCTGATGACCACCGGGGCACGGTATTCTGACTGATCGAGGAAATCGGTATGGAGATATTCGATAACTTCGCCGACGCCGAATACTCGAAACTGGACACGTCCCGAGCGGTGATCGCGCGCTCGTTGGAGTGGCCCGAAGCCTACGAACACGCGCCCCATTTTCACAACTACAGCCAGCTCGTTTATTGCAGCGAAGGCGTGATGAACGTTGCCACACCGAAGGGTACGTGGGTGGTTCTTCCAAAGTTGGCGGTCTGGGTGCCGGCAAACGTGGCGCACACGATCCGGGCCGAAACCTCGGTGTCGTTCCGCTCCATCTACGTCGATCCGGCAGCGGCGCCTTGGCTCCCGCAACGGTGCTGCGTCATCAAGGTGTCGAGTTTTCTGCGAGGACTGATCCTCGAGGCCATGGAGGTGCCGCACCTTTATCAGTTGGGCGGGCGTGACGAGCGACTGATGAACCTGATTCTCGATGAGGTTTCCGGTATTTCGGCGATCATTGGCAACCTGCACCTGCCCGAGCCCACAGACCGGCGCATCCGCCCGCTGGCGGACGCTATCCTGTCGAACCCGGCCGACGGGCGCAGCCTGGAAGACTGGTCGGCGGTCATCGGTGTCAGCGGCCGCACCATCCATCGCATCTTCGTATCCGAGACGGGCATGGCCTTCGGCCAATGGAAGCGCCAGGCAGTCCTCATGGAGGCCATCCGCAAGCTCGACGGTGGCGAGGCAGTGACGACCGTCGCATCGGACCTGGGTTACGATAGCCCCAGCGCCTTTTCGGCCATGTTCCGCCGCACGTTGGGCGTAACGCCGGGCACGTTGCTGCGATGACGGCCGAGGCCTTGTGATTGACGCTCCGCCCGACTATCTGATCACCGAGCCCGAATGAATTCGAAGATCGTCGATGACGGCCGCACTGGCCGGCGTCGGCATGTGCTGTTTTGATCGTGAAGAATGAAGTCCAAACGCCCCCGGATGTTGCCGGTGTCGGTGGGCAGACGGTTGCAGGTGGCATCATTCCCGCGGACGCGGGCGTGACGGGCACGATGCTGACAGATGATGACAAATGCTGACAAATGATGACATGCCGCACTGAACATCGGCATGTTTGAAGCAGAATCAATGACTTGATCTGTTTCGACCCTGCCGATATCGATCGAAAAGTGGCCTGAACCGGCGTTAAACGTGGTTAGAGCTTGAAGCCGCGCTCGCGCACGAACGGCCCGAAGCGGGGGCGGTCGTGGATGGAAATCTGGCGTGCCTTGTCGTCGGACCAGCCGTAGAAATCGACGCGGCCGTATTCGGCTTCCATGCGCTGGCCGTCGTGTTTCGGCGGCTCGGCTTCGCGGCGGCGGCGGTCGTAGGCGTCCAGGTCGTCGATCAGGTGGGCGTCGTCGTAGGTGCCTTCATGGATGAAGGTGGAAAGCGGCAGGCGCATGCGGGTCGGCGGGTCGTCCGCCGGCCAGCCGACTGTGAGGCCGGCCACCGGGAACACCAGGTCGGGCAGGCCGAACAACTCGGCGATCTCGTCGATGGGGCCGCGCACGCCGCTGATCGGACACGTGCCCAGGCCCTCGCCCTCGGCCGCCGCGATCAGCCAGCCCATGACCAGGGCGGTGTCGACGGCGGCGTTCATGAAGGCGTCGGTGGCCTCGTGGCCGAAGGGCACGCCCCGGGCCTCGCACATGCGCCGGGCGCGGCGACTGTCGCCGCAGATCAGCAGGAACTCGGATGCTTCGCCGATCCATGCCATGGAGGGCAGCAGTTCGACCACGCGGGCCTGCTGTTCAGGCGTGGCGCGGATGATGGCGCTCTGTTGCAGGTCCGACTTGGCGGGGGCCGAGCAGGCGGCGGCGAGGACGATGCGCAGCGTTTCCGCCGGGATGGCGTCCGGCTTGTACCGGCGGTTCGAGCGGTGGCTCAGCAGGTGCGCGGCGACGCCGTCCGCCGGGCGGTCCTTGCCGGTGTCCTCGGCGAGGCCGAAGCGGGCCTTGATGAGGTCGGCGATGGTGTCGGGCATGGTCGGGTCCTCTAGATGAGTTCGTCGGTGCGGTCGTCGGTCTCGCCGAAGCGTTTGAGCACGGCGGGTCGGGTGCCTTCATAGACCGCATCCAGGTTCTTGGCGATCTTGGCATTCTCGCGCTCGAACAGGCTGTTGCCGGCGAGGTCGCTCTCGACGATGAAGGGGCCGAAGTCCTCGACCTCCAGCACCCACATGGCCTGGGCGATGCCGAGCTCGTCGAGCCAGTGCACGTCGCGCACCTTCTTCACGCCGCGACCGAGGAGTGCGCCGGTACCGTAGCCGACGGTGGTGAGGTAGATGGCGCCATTGGGCACGAAATATTTCTGGTAGTCCGACGGGTTCATGCCGCCCTTGCCGAGGATGAGTTTGGCGCCGGAGATGCGGAACCAGTCCTCCAGCCACTTGGAGAACCGAAACGAGGCGGTGGCGGTGACGGCGCTCAAGTCATAGCTGCCGTCGTCGCGGGGTGCCGCGGCGGGCGAGCAGTGGAAGTTGGCGGCGCTTTCCGCCGGCAGGTCGAGCGGCAGCGGCTCGCCATCGTCGACGATGCGCATGTAGGCACCCTCGCGGCCCGTGTAGACGACGCCGTCCAGGTGGACGATGTTGCCGATCTCGAGCTTCGCCAGATCCTCACGCGAGGGGTTAGTGCTCAGGCGGATTTTCTTGAATTTTCCGCTATCGGCCATTCGACCGTCTCCCGTCTCTGATAGGGCGTGTACCACTCGGGGTCGGTGCGCTCGACCACACTGCCGTCGGCGTGGATACGGGCGACGGCGCGCCGGGATGACAGGCAGAAGGCATGCACGCTCATCTGCATCGCACCGGTGTGGCAGTAGCCGACCTCGATGTGGCAGTCGATGACCATGGACTTGCCGACGAAACCCATGGCTCCCATGCCGATGGAATTGCCGAGGTCCTTCAACTCCATCTCCAACTCGGCGATCTTGGGGTCCGGGTTGCGGTCGCCGACGGTGCGCAGACACGCGGCCCGCTTGCCGTGCACCATGCAGGCGTCCTTGGAGCCGCCGAGCCCAATGCCGATGATGGCCGGCTGGCAGGCCAGGCCGCGCTTGCCGAAGGCGACGAGGCTGTCGAGGAAGAAACGCTTGATGCCCTGGATGCCGTCCGACGGGAACAGCATCCGGTAGTCGGTGCCGAACAGGCCGCCCTTGTGCACGGTGGTCAGGTCGAGCCAGTCGCCCCCGGGCTCGAAGGCATATTCGATTTCGGGCGCCATGATGCCGACGTTGTTGTTGTGGTCGGTGCGCCACAGGGGATGCACCCGGTTGGGGCGCAAGGGCACGTTGTCGGTGCCGGCGGCAGTGGCGCGGCGAAGTGCGGTTTCCAGTGCCACCGGGCCGCCCTCGATGCGGGCGTCGTTGCCCATCTTGACGTACCAGCGGGGCGTGCCGGTATCGCCGCACATGGCGCGGCGGTCTTCCTTGGCGGCCTCGTAGTTCTCCAGCATGGCCTGCAGCACGAAGGACGATAGATCGCCTTCCTCCTCCGCCGCGGCGACCTTGAGGCCAGCCAGGTAGTCGTCTGGAATTTCGATGGCGGCCTTCTCCATCAGGCGGGTGGCCGTGGTCTGGATGGTGTCGATGGAAATCATCGTTGCCTCCTAGGAAGCGCTGTCCTCGGTCAGGATGGTCTCGCCGGGCTTGACGATGGTGAACTGGACCGGTTCGCGTGTCACCTGCAAACCGTCGCCGTCTTTCCTCGTCGTGATGAAGTAGGACGTATCCAGGTCGCCTTCCTCGGGAAAATCCTCGCGGTGGTGGGCGCCGCGAGAGTTCTCTCGGGAGAGTGCCGCGCCGGCGATGATCTCGGAAACCTCGACCAGGCTCTCCAGGTTCATCCAGTCGTGCCAGGTCAGATTGAACGCCGGATCGACGTCGCCAAGGCCGGTCTCGCGGAGTTCCGCCTTCACGTCGCGGATGCCCGCCATGCCGCGCTCGATGCTCTCGGCGGTGCGCAGGATGCCGACGTCGTCCCACATGACGTCCATCAGCCGGTTGCGCAGCCCGTTGATATCGCCGGCGGGTTTGGTGAAGGGATAGCGGGCAGCCTCAATGGCGGCCTCGACGAGGGCCTCGTCGGGATCGTGGAGTGCGCCGACGTTGGAAGCCTCGGCCGCCATGACCTCGCCGGCGACGCCGCCGTAAACGGTGGAGTTGGCGACGCCGTTGCCGCCCAGGCGGTTGGAACCGTGGGCACCACCGGCATCCTCGCCGGCGACGTAGAGGCCTTCCAGCGAGGTCCGGGTATCGGTGTCGCAGACCAGGCCGCCCATGAAATAGTGCGCCGTCGGTACCACCTCGACCTGGCCGCCGGCGAGGTCGAAGCCGCAATCGGCGCAGCGCTTGACCATGCCCTTGAAGCGCTTGGCCACGTCTTCCGGACCGAGGTGTGCCATGGCGATGTAGACGCCGCCGTTGGGCGTGGTGTTGCCCTTGCGCATCTCGTCGTAGATGGCGCGGCTGACGATGTCGCGGGTGGCGCGCTCGCCGCGTTCGTCGTAGTCGAACATGAAGCGCCGGCCGTCGCCGTCCAAAAGGTATCCACCGGCGCCACGCAGGCCTTCCTCCAGCACCGTGCCGGTCATCCGCGTCTCGCCGCCGGCCAAGAGCCCGGTCGGGTGGAACTGCACCATTTCCATGTCGCGCAGTTGCAGGCCCAGGCGGTGCGCCATGGCCAGTCCATCCATGGACTTGTCGCCGGATGGTGTGTGGTAGCGGTACATGGTCGGCCCGCCGCCGGTGGCCAACAGCACGGCCTTGGCGCGGACCAGTCGGAAGGCGCCCGTGCGCATGTCGATCATCAGGACGCCGGCCAGGGCCGAGCCGTCCTTGGTCGGGATGAGGGCGATGGCGCGGTGCTCCTCCAGCCGCTCCACGGGCTTGGCCAGCACCTGCTCCATCAGGCGATTGATGATTTCGATGCCGGTCAGGTCGCCCTTGTGCACGGTGCGGTCGAAGGTCTGGCCGGCGAAGGCTTTGTGATGCAGCGAGCCGTCCGGGTTGCGGTCGAAGAAGCAGCCGACCTCGTTCTCCAGTTCCTGGACCCGGGTGACGGCGGTCTCGCAAAGCTTCCAGGCCATGTCCTGGTCGGGCAGCCACTTGCCGCCCTGGATGGTGTCCATGAAGTGGCGCTCGACCGAATCACCCGGCGACAGCGCCACGTTGTAGCCGCCCTGCACCATGCGCGTGCAGCCGCATTTTCCCAGCAGACCCTTGACGGCGATGGTGATCTTCAGATCGGGCGCCGCTTTTTGGGCGTGCAGCGCGGCGAACAGCCCGGCGCCGCCGGCGCCGAGGATCAGAATGTCGGTATCGAGGCGTTCAAGCATCGTTCAGGCCGCGTTCAGGAAGAAGCCGAGGGCGACGAAGACTGACATGGCCGTCGCCAGCGCCGCATAGGTCTTCTGGCGTGGCGACCAGGGCAGGAATTCCAACGCCAGCAGGCGCAGGCCGCCAAACATGTGCACGGCCAGCAGGAACACCAGGGCAACCTCGGAAATTTTCATCAGCGGCGTCTGCGTCCAGCCGAGGAAGGCATCCAATTCGGCTGCGTCGTTGAGCGCCAGGCCGAGCACCAGGAAATGCGCCGGCAGGAACAACGCCAGCACCAGGCCCGAGACCCGGTGCGCCATGAAGGCGATCCAAAGCGCTTGGTTGCGGTGCGGGCGCAGCATCACATCACCACCGCGACGACCGCGCGGCCGCCGAGGGTCAGCAGCCCCAGCCCGACGACCCAGGTCAGCGCCGTCAATTGCCCGCCCGAGATTTTCAGCACTTCATGGGCGACGACACGAACACCGATTGCGGCATGCACGGCGACGGCGATGACGAAGAGACCGTAGAACAGAGCCCAGGCCAGGCTGCCTTGTGTGCGCGACAGGATCTCGGCGGCGCTGAGGCCGTCCTGCACGGCCACGATCATGACCGCCAAGTGGCCGGCGACCAGGGGTGCCATGACCATGGCGCTAATGCGCTGCAGAAGGTAGAGGCGGACGCTCAGCATCTAGATCTCGCCTTTCAGCGCCGCCAGGGCGGTGGCGCGCTTCAGGCCGGCGATGGAGGCGGTCGGATTGAGCTCGTTCGGGCAGTAGGTGGTGCAGCCCTGTTGCGAATGGCAGTTGTGGCAACCGCCGTCACCGGAGACAGCAGTAAGCCGAGCCGTTCGCCCGCCGTCGCGCTCGTCGTTGATCAGGGTCCAGGCGCGGTTGAGGGCGGCCGGGCCCAAGTAAGCGGGGTTCTGTTCAACGGTGTCGCAGGCGGCGTAGCAGACGGCGCAGTTGATGCACTCGATGCCGGCGTCGGCGGCTTGGCGTTCGGGGGTCTGGGGCAGGACAGGGGCGATGGTCTCATTGCGGGTTGCGGTGCCATGGAACCGCCCCTCGGCCGCCACCCACTTGTCGAAGAAGGGGGTCATGTCGCAAGCCAGGTCCTTGATTACCGGCAGGTTACGCAGTGGGGCGATTTCCAGCGTGTTGCCCTCGATCACCTTCTGCACATGGGTGCGGCAGGTCCAGCGCGGCTTGCCGTTGACGGTCATGGCGCATGATCCGCAGACGCCGACCCGGCAGGCGAAACGGTAGCTCAGCCCCGGTTCCAGATTGCGCTGCACCCAGGTGACCACGTCGAGCACGGTCTGGTCGGTGCCCGCCGGAACCCGGTACCGGGCGAAGGCCCCACCGCTCTCGCCACTTCCCCCGCCACTGCGCCAAATCGATACGTTGAGTTCGTTTGCCATCGACTTAAAAGGTCCCAATTCGAGCCCGATTGAAAGCAAATAATCATCGAGTTTGCTGAACTAAATCTTTAGGAAGCGGCGTCGTCGACGACCTGTCGCAATTCTTCCAGGAATATCTCCACTAGGCCTGATTTGGCCGAGTCCTTCCGCGTCACAATGCCGAGGACGCGTGGTCTGGCCGAGGGGCCGATGGGTAGGCGTTTCAGGGGCAACGGATTCTGCGCCGGCACGCATGGCGCCGGCATGATCGACACACCGAGGCCGTTGAAGACCATGTGGGCGATGGCTTCCAGCGTGTCCAGTTCCATGGTTTCGCGAATTCTCAACTTCTGGCCCCGCAGCCATTCGTCGATCAGTTGGCCGGCCCAGGCACGGCGCGAGAAACGGATGTAGGGGTGGTTCTCGATCAATGCCGCGGGCTCGTCCTCGGGCATGTCCATCGCGGCGAGAACGACCAGCGGCTCCTCGGCGAAAGGCTGCCATTCCAGATGGTCGTATATGTGCACCGGTTCGCTGACCACGGCGGCGTCCAGGATGCCGCGCTCGACTTGCGGGTATAGATCGGCGGAAAGGCCTGGCACGATGCGGATATGCAGATCCGGATAGGTGGCGCGCAGCAGACCCATGGATCGCGGGATCAGGCCAGTCATGGTCGTCGGCACGGCGCCGATGGTGACCTCACCGGTGATCCTTGCTTCGCCCGTAAGATCCGGCACCAAGGCGTCATAGGCGTGGACAATTTCACGCGCCTTTTCGACCAACGCATAACCGCGGGGATTGAGTTCGGGCGAACGCCTGCGGCGATCAAACAGGTCAAGGCCCAGTTCGTGTTCAAGGGCCTTCATCTGCTGGCTGACCGCTGCCTGAGACACGAGCACGACGTCCGCGGCGGCTGCGAACGACCCCGTTTCGGCGATGGCGATCAGCGTCTTCAGACGTCGGATGGACACGGTGGCAACACGAGCTTATTCAAGAATTGCTTTAGTGTGCGACAAATCAATTGGGATGGAAATCCGTTTGTCCGAACCGGTTCGCGGCGCCATCGGGATGTGCTCTACATTAAAACGCGCGGCATGTTCTCGTTCGGATTATGTCGCGTCCTATTTACTGTTCTCGCAAGCTTTCATCCTGGTAACGCTGCAGGGGGGCGAGGATGTATTCGATGAGGCGGCGTTTGCCGGTCTTGATCTCGACGGTGATCGCCATGCCGGGGGTTAAGTTCAATATCTTGCCGTCGACGGTCATGGTGCTGCGGGCCATGGTGACGCGAGCCGGATAGGCGAGACCCAGGTTTTCCCGCTCGACTGCGTCCTTGTAGACCTGACGGACGGTACCGTCGATGACGCCGTACTTCGTGAAGGGGAAGCTCTCGACCTTGAGAATGGCCTCCTGGTCCTCGCGAACAAAGCCGATGTCCTTGTTCAGGACCATGGCCTCGACCTCCAGCGTGGCTCCAGCAGGAATTATCTGCATCAATTGCTGGGCCGGCGTGACCACGCCACCGACGGTATGGACCGCCAGTTGCTGGACCGTGCCGGCGGTCGGCGAGCTCAATGTCTGTTGACGGTTGCGTTCGGCTGCCTTGAGCAATTCCTGCTCTATGCCGGAAGTACGCTGGCGGGCCTCTGCCAGGCGGGCGTGAATGTCGCGCTTGAATTCGGCCTCGTCTCGCTTCAATTGCGCTTCGGCGGAGGTCAGTGCGGCGCGGGTCTCCGCAAGGCGCCGGCGTTCCACCTCGAGTTCTCCTTCGGATTCGAACAGCTGCTCCTCGTATTCGGAGAACTTCATGCGCGACATGATGCCCTTCTTGAACAGTTGCTCCGACGACTGCCACCGTTCGCGCACTTTGCCGAGCTTGCGCCGAACCCGGTCGACCCCGGCGGCGATGGTATCGAGCTCAGCCTTGCGCCGTGTGACGTCGCCTTCCAACGAGGCCCGGCGGGCCTGGAACTGCTGCCATTCGGAAAGCAGGTAAGAGCGGTGCGCGGCCTTCATCCGCTCGGGTGCGTCCTCGGGCGGGAAGTAGGCAGTCTCGGGATCCGGTTCCAGAAGCGCCGAGAGATGGGAAATCTCCACCTCCGCCGATGTCAGGTCCTGCGACAGCCGGTCCCGGTCGGCGGCCGAGCCCGTGGGGTCGAGTTCGATTAGCACCTGGCCGGCCTTGACCTGCTGGCCGTCGCGCACGTGGATGGCGCGGATGACTCCGGCCTCGAGCGGCTGGATCAGCTTAACCCGTTCCGACGGAATGATCTTGCCCTGGGCGATGGCGATGATGTCCATCTTGCCGACCGAGGCCCAGCCCACGGCAATCACGAAGAAAGCGCAGATCGCAAGCATGATGACGCGGCCGAGCGGCGAGGCCGGCGTCTCCGTAACCTCCAGGGCCGCGGGCATGAAATCGAGCTCGTCACGTGTCTTGGCGCGCTTGTCCGTGTTCGAGCGCGCTGTCTTGCGCTCGTCCTTCAGCGCCTCGCTAGCGACCTCGGCATGATGCCGGACATTGTCGAGCATGGACATCAGGTCAACCGGTCTTTTTGTCCGGTGGATCACTGGCAGGCACCTTGGGGCGTGCGATGATGCGACCGTCGGGCGTGCGGATGACCTCGGCCTGCACCGCCTTTTTGGTGCTCGGCGCAGTTGGTTGGCTGGCGCGAGTTTGCATGCTCCAGAGCTTGGCGTAGCGGCCGTTGCCTGCCAAGAGCGTATCGTGCGTGCCGTCCTCTACGATCTCACCGGCCTCAATGGTGATGATGCGATCGCAATCGCGCACTGTCGAGAGACGGTGGGCGATGATGAGAACGGTGCGGCCCTGGCAGATTTCGCGCATGTTGTTCTGGATCACCTCCTCGGACTCGTAATCGAGCGCAGAGGTTGCTTCGTCGAAAATCAGGATTCGAGGATTGGAGACGAGTGACCGGGCGATGGCGATGCGCTGGCGCTGGCCGCCAGAAAGCGAGCCGCCACGCTCCTCGATCACGGTGTCGTAACCTTCGGGAAGTTCGAGGACGAAATCGTGGGCGCCGGCAAGTTGCGCCGCCTCAATCACGCGCTCCATCGGCATGGCTGGGTCCGCAAGCGCGATGTTGTCACGGACAGAACGGTTGAACAGGTAGTTTTCCTGCAGCACCACGCCAACCTGGCGGCGCAACCAGGCCGGGTCGACCAACGCCAGGTCGGTGCCGTCGACCAGCACGCGTCCGGCCTCGGGCACGTAGAGCCGCTGCACCAGCTTGGCCAGTGTTGACTTTCCCGAGCCGGACGGACCGACAATGCCCAGCACTTGGCCGGCCGGCACGCTGATGGATACATGCTTCAAAATCTCCGGCCCGTCCGGCCGGTAGCGGAAGATCACGTCGTCGAACTCGATGTCGCCCTTGATGGCCGGAAGCGTGGCCCGGCCGGGGCCGGACGCCATCTCTGTCTTCTCGTTGAGAATGTCGCCCAGGCGCTCGATCGAAATTCGTGCTTGCTGGAAGTCCTGCCACAGTTGGGCCAGGCGCAGGATCGGCTGCGCCACCCGGCCGGCGAGCATGTTGAAGGCGACGAGTTGGCCGACCGTGATGTCACCCTCGATGACCAAGCGCGCCCCGAACCATAACGTTAGCGCCATGGTGATCTTCTGGATCGCTTGCACCCCCTGGCTGGCGATGTTGCCCAGGTTGGCGGTCTTGAACGAGATACCGACATAGCCGGCAAGCTGTTCCTCCCATCGCCGCTGCATCTGCGGCTCCACGGCGAGGGCTTTCAGGGTTTCGACACCGGTCACGCTCTCCGTCAGGAAGGCCTGGTTCTCGGCTCCGCGTTGGAATTTTTCCTCGACCCGACGCCTGAGGATCGGCGTCACTATGACCGATAGCGCGATGTAGAACGGGATCGACGCGAGCACGATCCAGGTCAGAATGTCGGCGATCTTGAACATCACGGCGAAGAACACGAAGGTGAACGCCAGATCGACCACCAGTGTCAGGCCGGACCCAGTGATGAAATTGCGAATGTTCTCGAGCTCGCGCACCCGCGCCACCGTCTGGCCGACCCGGCGCGCCCCGAAATAGGCGATCGGCAGGCCCATCAGGTGCTTGAACAGCCGCGTGCCCAGTTCCACGTCGATGCGGTTGGTGGTGTGCGAGAAGACATAGGTGCGCAAACCGCCCAGCAGCACCTCGAAGACCGAAACCACGATCAGCGCGAAAACCAGCACATCTAGCGAGGTCAGCCCCCGGTGCACCAGCACCTTGTCGATGATGACCATGAAGAACAGCGGCGAAATCAGGGCGAATACCTGGATGAAGAACGAGGCCACCAAGACCTCGCCAAACAGCCGCCGGTACTTGACCACCGCCGGAATGAACCAGGACACATCGAAGCGCCGCTCGGCGCCGGCGATCTGCTTGCGATTAGCGAGCAGGATCAGCCGGCCGTCCCAGTTGGCCTGAAATTCTTCCATCGACCAGGTTTCGGGGCGGCCTACGACAGGGTCCTGCACCAGCACCTTGTCGCCGGCGATCTTGGCCAGGATGAAAAAACTGCCGTCGGGCCTCGACGCGATGGCTGGAATCGGGGTTTTCTTCAGGCGGTCCCATCTGGCCGAAATGGCGCGCGCCTTGAAGCCCAGGTCCAGGGCCGCGCGCAGAATCGTGGTCTCGTCGAAGACCTGGCCGGGGACGCCGAATTCATGCCGAATCTGCGCCGCGTCGGCCGGTGTCTCGAGGAACGCCGCCATCAAGATGAGTGCGTGGAGCCCCGTATCCAGCGTGCTATCCAGTTCGGAAGCCGCCTCCTGGTCAGTCGGAGCGGGTTCGGTCGGCGCCATTGAAGGTCCTTACGGCCACAGGTGTTCGCCATCGGTTCCGCCATACTAGGGCGAGAGTCGAATCATGCGCAAATGACGACTGTCACAGACTCCACGTCCGGGGTTGATTATAATCAAAACTTATACTTAATAATGAGTATAAATGCGCGTGCCTAATTTCCGGTCCAGGACGAGTGAAAGGCTCCGAGGAGACCGGTTTGGTGTGCTGAAACAGGGATCGCCGATCGACATACGCCCTCGGACCCATCGGTTGCCTCCAACAACGAACTGCCACGATGTGCTCTTGACCGACCACCGCGGCTTTCGCCATCGGCGAGCCCTTCCGGAGGTATTGGCATGACCTACACGTTTCACGTTATGAGCACTTCCCCATACATGACCATATGTAGGTCGACTAGGAACCGATTGGCTCATCGACACGGTTGCCATAATTGGCTATATTTCAATCAGAGATATGCCCGATACCAGCGCAGACGGGTCGCTGGTGCGACAAAACGAGGTATCGGAGCGTGACGACGCCATGAGTGCGACGTTTACAGGCGTGCTGACGGACGCTGGATTAGGCGGCGACGGGTTGCAATTCGGCCTCGACATCATGGGCCGACCCGCGCACGGCGCAGCTATTGTCAATCAGGCCGGCAGCTTCAGTTATACGCCGAATGACGGCTTCGTCGGCGCGGACCGTTTCACCTTTACGGTCTATGACTCGAACGGCAACTCGGCCTCGGGAACCGTTGATCTGGCCGTTGCGGCGGACGGCAGCGTCACCGCCACGGAGACCGACGGCGTCGAGATTGCGGTTGTCGAGGCGCCGGCTGATCCGTCTGAACCAGAGTCGTCTTCCGACGAACCGACCGACCAAACTTCCACTCCCTCCGACGATACCACGACAGTCGACGACACTGGCGTCGACGCCACGACGGGCGAGACGACGGGCGAGACGACGGGCGAGACGACGGGCGAGACGACGGGCGAGACGACGGGCGATCCGAAGGCTGGGTCAGAGGACAGCCTGGTCACGAGCCAACTTGAGGGCGCTGGGCTTGAGGTCGGGGGGCTGCGGTTTGGTCTCGATCTGATGCGCCAGCCGGCGCACGGCACGGCGACGATTGATGCGGACGGCGGCTACGGCTACACGCCTGAAGCCGGGTTCGTTGGCACGGATACGTTCGGCTATCGGGTTTTCGACAGCGCCGGCGGCGAGGCCTCGGCGACGGTTCAGATCACCGTCGCCGCCGACGGTGGCGTGGAGATGGCGGAGATCTCGGATGCCGCGGCGGCGGCGGCCGCCTACGGCGTCGATTTCGATGGCGCATCGGATTTCCTGGCCTGGACGCCGTCCAGTGTGGGCGATGGTCGCACCTATACGTTTTCGTTCTGGGCCAAGGGGGCGGGCGCGGACTCGGAGTCGTCGCAGAAGGTGCTGAGCGCGGGCACGTCGTCGTTGGACCGCCAGGAGATTTATTTCACGCCCGACGGTTCGCTGGCGATCGGCAATGGGGGGCGCGGGACGTTCAACGTCAAGACATCGAGCGCTGTTTACGACGACGCCAGCCAGTGGTCGCACTATGTGGTGTCGGTGGATACCACGGCGGCGGCCGCAGACGATCGCGTGAATATTTTTGTCGACGGGGTGGAGCAGGGGCTGACGGTCGCGGCAGCGCCGCCGCGGAACATGACGACGTACCTGGGGACGGCGACCCGTCATCGCCTGGGAACGCAGTACAGCGAGAACGGCCAATCCTTCGCCGGCGAGATGTCCGAGGTGGCGTTCGTCGATGGCCAGGCGCTGGGCGCCGCCGCGTTCGGCGCCAGTACCGGCGCCGGCGACTGGGTGCCACGTGATGTGTCGGGCGTGGATTTCGGCGCCGCCGGATTCCTTCTCGATTTCTCGGACTCGACGGCGCTGGGAACGGATGTGTCCGGCAACGCCAACGGCTTCACGCCGGTCGGTTTCGAGAACACGGTGCCGGCCTGGATCGCGTTCGCCGATGCCGGCGACGGGGCGGAGGCGGCGACGTCCGAGGCGGCCGCGCCCCAGCCCGCGCCCCAGCCCCATCCCGCACCCGAGCCCACTGGCCCGGCGACGCAGGCGACGTTGACCGGGACGGCGACGAACGACCGCCTGACCGGGGGCAGCGGCGACGACACGATTTCCGGCGGCACGGGCCATGATGTGCTGAACGGCCTCGCCGGCAACGACCTGCTGGACGGCGGCGACGGCCAGGATCCGTCGATCGATCCTTCGAATTACCAGACCGTGGCCTCGCGGATCGCCCAGATCGCCGCCGACCCAAGCGAAACGGGCCACCGGATCCTGTCGATCCTGCAGGCCACATCGGCCCAGTTCTTGATCCCCGGTGACGTGATTTACGGCGGCTCGGGCATCGACACGGCGGTGTTCTCGGGCGCCTCGTCGGATTACGGCCTGACCGCGGATGCGTCAAACGGGAGCCTCTATGTGCACCGCGTGGTCAACAATGTGTTGGAGATCGACGAGCTGCAGGGCATCGAGTTCGCGCGGTTCTCGGACGGCACCTTCGCGGTGGCGACGAACGAGGATCCCAACGCCGTCGACCAGTCCCTGGTCATGACCACGGGCACGACGATCAGTGCCACGGCGGGCACCGACGCGGAAGGGGATGACTTCTACATCAAGCTGGACCCGACGAACCAGCCGCAGCACGGCACGGTGACCGTGGACCACAATGCCGTGTTCCACCAATCGGACAATATTCCGGTGGTCTGGCAGAGCTCGACCGGCACCTTCACCTACACGCCGGACCCGTTGTTCGTCGGCACGGACACGTTCACGCTGCAGGTGGCGGACGTCATCGACAATGGCATCGATACCTCGGGCCACGAGGGCCAATGGAAGAACCCGACGATTACGGTGACGGTGAATGCAACGGGCGGTGTGATCACCAACGTGGCGCCGGTGACCTCGGACTCGACCGTGACGACGATCGAGGACATGCCATTCACCGGCGCTGTTACGGCGACGGACGCGAATGGAGATACGCTGACCTACTCAATCGCGTCGGCGCCCAATCGCGGTACGCTTGATTTCAATGCCGACGGCACGTTCACCTACACGCCGAATGCCGGGTTCGAGGGCACGGACAGTTTCGGTTACGTGGTGCTGGACGGGAACGGCGGCCTGGCCCGGGGCACCGTAGATCTCAACGTTACACCGGGCACCAACCCCTGGCTGGCCCAGGCGACGAGCGGCCCGGTCGACGATACCTATGTCGTTGCCAGCGCCTGGGACACAGACGGGACGGGAGATTATCGCAGCGACCATAACCTGTTCATGGATCTGGACGGCGGCAATGACACCATCGATTTCTCGGCGGTACCCGGCGATTGGTTGAGCATTGATCTGACCAACACGGTCGCGTCGGAGGCCGAACATCGGCTTCCGGAACACCGAGGTCGAATCGAGTTTCTGGCCGGTTCGGAAATCGAGACCATCATCGGCACTGCCGGATTTGACCGTCTAACGGGGGATGAAAACGACAACACGCTGGTGGGCGGCGCGGGATCGGACCACATAAAGGGCGACGACGGCAACGACGTGATCGATCCCGGCGACGGCGGGGTTATCCTCGCCATCGATGATCCACAGGTGCTCAGAATCTCGGATGACAATGCGTACGACGGGAGGCCGGGTTACCGCGACATTATCGATGCCAGCGGCGCTACCCACTACATAAGCGGTGACTTCGTCGCCGGCGGTCAGGGAACCGACACGGTTCGCTATGCGGGCAACGCCGCCGATTACGACATCACCGCCAACAATGGCCGCGCGCTGGTCAGCCGAAATGCCAGCGGGGTGCTCGAGATTGACGCCGTGACGGGGGTCGAGTTCATCCAGTTCGCCGATATCACCCTGGCGTTGTCGACCAACGAGAATCCGACTATCCCGTTGAACACCATCGATATCAACATCGATGAGGACGTTCCCCACACCGGCACCTTCGGCACCGATGCGGAAGGCGACGAATTCATCTACGAATTCGATCCGCGAGACCTGCCGCAGCACGGCTCGGTCACCTACAACGCGGACGGCACCTTCCTCTACACGCCTGACGACGGCTTTGCCGGCACCGACACCTTCAGGGTGGTGATCGATGACGACGTCGGCAGCATCAGCTCGCCGCCCCACACGATCCGGCTGTTCCAATCGGACCGGGAACTCGTCACCGTTAATGTCACCGTCAACCCGGTCGTCGATACGCCGACGCTGACGGTATCGCCGGGCGCGGCGCGGACGGACGTGCCGCTGACGTGGCTTGGGGACGCGGCGCTACGGTCGCCGCAGGGCGTGAACCAGGTCCAGCCAGACGATGAGATCCCCGGCGACGTCTATACGTCGATCGCGGTTGCCAACGACGGCAAGTTCGGCGTGGTTCAGGGCTCCAGGGTGGGGGATGAAGTATCGTTCCAGCTCTACTCGACCAACGGCAGCACGATCGGGGCGAAGGTCCCCCTTACCGCCATCGGTCAGGGCGACAACGAATACGCGCCCGCGGTTGCCGCGCTGACGGACGGTTCGTTCGTGGTTACCTGGAGCGCCACCAACGCGCCCAGCCTCAGCGAGTTCGGCTCCGGCGTCTACATGCAGCGCATTGGCGCCGACGGTGTCGCCATCGGCGGTCCGACGGTCATCGACAGGATCACTTCAAGGTATGGCGGTTCGACCAATGCAGACGTCGCCGCATTGGCGGATGGGGGTTTCGTCGTTGCCTGGACGTCCGAGCGGGGCTTGACGTCCGGGTGGGGTGGGGAGGCGTTAGGGTGGGGACAGGTGAGCGAAGACCAGATTATCTTCCAGCGCTTCGACGCCAACGGCAATTTGAAGGTCGTCGGCAAGCCGATCAGATTCATGGGAGGCACGAACGGTACCCACACCCACGCGCATGCCATCAACGGCACGGTGGCGGGATTGGCGGACGGCGGCTTCGCCATCGCCTTTCAATTGATTCCGCAAACGACCTCGTTGCGCCACTACCTCGACGATGAGTTCGTGGTGCGGCGCTACGATGTAGACGGCAGCCAAGTCGGTGATACGCGGACCGTGATCCCCTTCAATTCGGCGCCGCTTCAGACCCCGGGTTGGATGATCGAAAGCCGCGACTATACCTCCATGGATCCGGTCGTGGTCGGGTTGGCGGATGGCGGGTTCGTGGTCACCGGGCTCACCGGCGAGGCGGTCGACGGTATTGAAAAGAGATCGCTTTTCCTTCAGACCTTCAATGCCAACGGCGACCGTTACGGTTTGCCGACCATTCTGGAAACCAATGTTGCGCCTGGCCCGCTTGCCCAACGCGTGGACGTCGCCGCGTTGCCGGACGGCGGTTTCATTGCCAGTTGGCGCCAGGACGGCAACGAGCAGATCGTCGCCCAACGTTTCAACTCGAAAGGCGGCTCGGTCGGCCAGAAGGTCTCGGTCGCCACCCAGGAGCAGGACGGGTTTATGGCCGCCGCCGTCGGCGCGGCGCCCAACGGCGGTGTCGTTGTCGCCTGGGAGGATGAGGGCAACAGCGACCTCGGGACGATCAATACGCGCGTTCTGGGCTCATTGGGACCGACGCCGACCGTCGCCAGTTCGGACCCATCTGATGTGCGTACCATTGTTGATCTGGATATCCAACTCGCCTCGGTCGATCCCGACGGTTCCGAAAGCCTCGACATTTCGCTTTCCGGCCTACCGCTTGATGTAACGTTGTCGAAGGGCACGCACGTCGGTGGCGGCATTTGGTCTCTTAACCACACGGATCTGTTTGATCTGCAGATGATTATGCCGGCGGCCGCGGCGCAGCAGTTCGACCTCACCGTCTCCGCCGTCGCCCAGGAACTCGCCACCGGGGAAACGGGGAGTGATACTCAGACACTTTCGATCGTCGTCGGCAACTTGGGACTCTCGACGGGCGATCCCATCTCCGTGGCGGCATCCGACGCTGGGCTGCTCGACGGCGAACTTGTAGGGGCTACATTTGGCGTTCGGGAAGCGCCGGAAACGGGGTCGCTGACCATTTTCGAAGACGGTACCTTCATCTACATTCCGTCCGATGGCGGTGGACGCTTCGAACAATTCGACTACTCCGTCAACCTCGCCGACGGCACGACCGTCGAACGAACCATGGAGTTCAAGGTCGGCGCCCTGGAAACTGATTCCGGGTCCGAGCCCAAGATGCCCGAAATTATGCCGCTGCCGCTGCTGCTGCCGGCGGACGGCGATTTCCCCAACCAGTGGCATCTGTTGGACGCCTCTGGCACGGACGGGGATCTGAACGTCACGCCGGTCTGGGATGACTACACGGGCCGTGGCGTGGTCGTCGGTATCGTGGACACCGGCATCGACTACAACCACCCGGACCTGGCGCCAGGCTACCGGCACGACCTGGACATCGACACCCGCGACGGCGACGGCGATTCCTATGCCAGTGCGTCGGATGACAACCACGGCACCGCCGTTGCCGGCATGATCACCGGCCCCTTCAATGCCGGTGGGCGGCTCGTCGGGGTGGCGCCGGATTCGGAGATCACGGGCTTCCGTATCGGTTTCGGCGCCGGCAGTTCCATCGCCAAGATGAATACGGCGCTGGGGGCCATGGCGACCGTTGACGTGGCCAACAACAGTTGGGGTTATAACGGCAACTTCTCCGACGATTTCAACAATTCGTATTTCACCAGCTCGGCGGCCCTGCTGCATAACGCGGCGCGCGATGGCCGCGGCGGCCTCGGCACCAACGTCGTCTTCGCGGCCGGTAATTCCGGCGCCAGCGGCGACAACGTCAACTACCACAACTTCCAGAACTCCCGTTACACCATTGCCGTCGGCGCCACCGACGCCAACGGCAACATGGCGTCGTTCTCGACGCCCGGTGCGGCGGTCCTGGTTTCCGCCCCCGGCGTCAACACGGTCACCGCCGACCGGCTCGGCAGCGCCGGCTATACCACTGGCAACGAGGTCGCCATCAGCGGCACCTCGTTCGCCTCGCCGGCCACGGCGGGTGTCATCGCGCTGATGCTGGAGGCGAACGCGAACCTCGGCTATCGCGATGTGCAGGAGATCCTCGCCTATTCGGCGCGTAATCCCACGTCGAGCACGACCGGCTGGAGTTCCAACGCGGCGACCAACTGGAACGGCGGCGGGTTGACCAAGCATTATCGCTATGGTTTCGGCCTGGTCGACGCGCACGCTGCGGTGCGCCTGGCCGAAGTCTGGAACCAGCAGTCGACGGAGCACAACGTCAGAACGGTGCAGGCCGGGTCGGCTCCCGGGATCGCCATCAGCGACCATACCATCGTCAGCGACAGCATCACGCTGCCGTCGGGGATGCGCATCGACCAGGTCGAGGTCGACCTGGACATCTCCCATACCTGGCGCGGCGACCTGATCGTCACCCTGACCTCGCCGGACGGCACCACCAGCACCCTGGTCGAGTTGCCGAGCAATGGATGGGACAGCGGCAACAACATCAAGTTCACGACCACCAGCGTTCAGCACTGGGGCGAGACCGGGCAGGGCACCTGGACGCTCGGCGTCCGTGATGTCTACACCGGCGACCAGGGAACTCTGAATTCCTGGCGGTTGAAGCTCTACGGTGACGATTTGGTTGCCGACGACCAGTACTTCTACACTGATGAGTTCCAGCGCCATGGCGGCGAGGCCGGCCGCGGCACCATCAGCGACACCAACGGCGGCACCGATACCCTGAACCTCGCCGCCGTGACCACGAACCTGACGCTCGATCTCACCGCCGGTGCGTCGAACACATTGTACGGCCATGCGCTAAACATTGCTGCCGGCACCGTGATCGAGGACCTCTACGCCGGCGATGGCGCCGACGTCATCGTCGGAAACGCCGCAGATAACTCGCTCTACGGCATGCGCGGCAACGACACGCTCACCGGCGGCGCTGGCGATGATGTCCTGACGGGCGGCGTCGGCGCCGACGTGTTATGGGGCGGCGTCGGCGACGATGTGGCCGTCTTCGTGGGTCGGCAAAGTGATTACACGGTCACGATCGGTGACCAATGGGCGACGATCGTCGGCGCCGACGGCAGCGACACCATCCACGAGATCGAGTTCCTGCGCTTCGACGACGGCGACGTGGCCATCGACCTCAGTCCGAATGTGGCCCCCGTGGCCGGCGACATCGGTCTTACCCTGGACGAGGACACGACCGTTGTGGGCCAGCTTACGGCCACCGATGCGAACGGCGACGCGCTCACCTATTCGGTTGCCGCCGGTCCCGTCAACGGCGCCGTGACGATCGCGGCCGACGGAAGCTACAGCTACACGCCGACGACAGATTACAACGGGCTCGACAGCTTCACTTATATAGCCTCGGACGGCAGGGGTGGGACGGACACGGGGACGGTTTCACTTGCCATCGACCCGATCAACGATGCGCCGATCGCGGCAACCAACGCCACCGTGGACGAGGACACGGCGCTGGCTGGCATGCTCGGCGCGACGGACGTCGATGGCGATGCCTTGAGCTTCGCTCTCGGCACCGGTCCGGCGAACGGTAACGTGACCGTCGGCGCCGATGGTTCCTATACCTATACGCCTAACACCGATTGGAGCGGCGCCGACGGCTTCACCTACACAGTCTCCGACGGCAACGGCGGCACGACGACGGGCACGGCATCGATCAGCGTGAACCCGGTCGCTGATGCGCCAACCGTCTCTGCCAGTGGCGGCGCCCAGCAGGTCGTGGCGGCGAACACCGACAAAGCGCAACTGCAGGTGCCGCTTACGATTGGTTCGGCGCTCACCGATACCGACGGTTCCGAAACGTTATCGATTACGGTGGGCGGTGTGCCGCAGGGTGCGACATTGTCGGCAGGTGCGGACATTGGCAGCGGGACCTGGGTGTTGACGCCCTCCGAATTACCGGGCCTGGCAGTCGTGGTCGAGCAAGATATCCCAGGGGATTACGACCTCACGGTAACGGCGACGACGACGGAGACCGCGAACGGCGCGACCGCGGCGACGGCGGCCACGGTGACCGTGACGTTGCCCACGGGAACCCCGGAGGCCCACGCCGGCGTTGCCAACGCGGCGGCCGAGGGCGGTAGCGTGTCGTGGTATCTCTCCGGCGACGGCGGCGAACAAGGATTGAACTATTCGATCATCGATTCTGCGACGGCACCGCAAGGCGCCGCCGACCCGGACGGCTGGGTTGCCACCGCCAATGGGCGTGCACGCGTGATCGATGCGGCCACAGGCGAATACGCTTTCGAGGCTAGTGCCGGTTATGTCGGTGTTGACACCTTCACCTACCGGGTGACAGACGGCCGCGGTCTGAGCAGCACGGCGACGGTGACAGTGGGCGTGGGCCCGGCCGGCCACCAGATCGAGAACGCCATCGACCTTGACGGCGCGGCAGAGCACCTGACCTGGACGCCGACGGCGGCGGGCGATGGCCGCACCTATACGTTTTCGTTCTGGGCCAAGGGTTCGGGCGCGGACTCCGGTTCGTCGCAGAAAGTGTTGAGCGCGG